>JAESFZ010000094.1_pt1 | contig 218328 bp, 172 predicted proteins | sample 9269561 | NCBI WGS metagenome assembly JAESFZ01 (sample SAMN14515552, study PRJNA621657) | algae metagenome | isolation source: Tildeniella nuda ZEHNDER 1965/U140 and co-occurring heterotrophs from wet... | place: Switzerland: Stansstaad, Zurih | collected 1965-01-01 | reverse complement strand
ACGACTTACGACTTACGACTTACGACTTACGACTTACGACTTACGACTTACGACTTACGACTTACGACTTACGACTTACGACTTACGACTTACGACTTACGACTTACGACTTACGACTTACGACTTACGACTTATGGGCAGCTACGTCAACAACCACCTCATCAAAGACGAACAGGTCGTGTACGAGACCTCGTACCACTGGATTATTTTCTTTGAGATCGCGTCCATTCTGACGCTCTTCATCCGGCCGTTGATTCTGAAATCGAGCGATGAATTCGTAGTGACCAACAAGCGAATCGTCATCAAAACGGGCTTTATCTCGCGGGACACGATCGAGATGAACCTCAACAAAGTCGAGAGCATTGAAGTCGAGCAGAGCGTGTTTGGCCGGATGCTGGGCTTCGGCACGATCAAAGTTCATGGCACGGGGGTGTCGGGGCAGGCCTTCCACAAAATCGCCGACCCGCTCGAATTTCGCCGCCGCCTGCAGGAGCAGTACGACCAGTACACGCAGACCCGGGGCGGCTTCAACGGTTGAGGTATTCGCTACCGACATCAGACCGCATTTTTTCCAGAAATTTTAACCCCTGGCTTGCGCCGCGCGCCGCAACGCCTTACTTTTGCGTCACTTTTTCGGAAAACGAAAGAGTGAGCAAGATTCCCGAATAGCTCAGTCGGTTAGAGCATCTGACTGTTAATCAGAGGGTCGCTGGTTCGAGCCCAGCTTCGGGAGCCTGGAAATCAAGCACTTACGAGATAAAACTTGTAGGTGCTTTTTTATTTGCACACAATTTGCACAAGGATTTTAGGCTCCATTTAAAAAGCTGCGGAGCGCGCAATGATTGGCAGCTTATTCTTCGGGCGCGCCTCCTTCTCTCCCTGTTTGTGTCCGGAAATTTTTAAGTTGCAGCAAAAAGTCCGATGCACGTCATCTGCCTGCAAGACGAAGCCTTTTACGCCCTCATCGAGGAGGTCGTCGCCCGCCTGCGGGAAAAGCACGGCGATGAAAAGGAAAAGTGGATTACCGACGAGCAAGCCATGCACCTGCTTGGCATCAAGTCGAAGACCACCTTGCAGAAACTGCGCGACGAAGGAAAAATCCGCTTTTCCCAACCCCAGAAGAAAATCATCCTCTACGACCGGGAGTCCATCGACGCTTACCTGGAAAAGAACGCCCGCAATCCTTTTGCCTGATGGAAGAGACCGAAACCCCCTCCCCCGCTTACGTGAAGGGCTTCAACGAAGGCTACATCCTGGCCAAGCGCGCCCCGCACCTGGCCGAACCTCTGAGCCGGATGGAGCCACAGGGCGACCGGCTCAGCGGCATGAAAGCCGGGCGTGAGCAGTACCTGGCCGAGCAGACCCGCGAGCGCCTGCCGGGCTGGCTGCGCAACGATGCCTCGCCGCGCACGCGCTCTACGCCCGACAAGGAGAAAGGCCGCGACGTGGAGCCGGAGCGGTAAGGGTTCAGTCGCGGTCCATCTCCGCATCCCGCTGCCGGGCGGGTTCGGTTCGTGTGTCCTGTTTGTCCGGGCCCGGCGAGCGGTGCAGGGTCTGGGTGAAGCGTGCCGAGGCCGACATCGAAGCCGTGGAGGAAGGAGCCTCCGGCGCTGGGTTTTCTTTCGCCGCATTTTCGCGCACCTGCCCCCGCATGGCGTTCATGCGCTCCTGCGACTCTTCCAGGCTGTGGGTGGGTGTTTCCGGCTCCGGGGCGGTATGCCGCAGGGCGTCCATGTAGTCCTGGGCTTGTTCAATGTCGCGGCTTATGCCCTGCTGCGCATCACGCTCCACACCCGTCATCTTCCGGTACGGATTGGGAAACAGGGCTTCGCGGGCCTTGTCGCGGAGTTCGGCGCGGAGTTCGGGGCTGGCCTCCTTCGTGTCTTTTTCAACGCGACTAAACGTGTCGGCCTTCAGGGCTTCGCGGGCCGCCTTCACCTGCTGGGCGGTGGCATCGCGGCTGCCGGGCTGGCGCGACCGCAGAAAACCGGGTGGGCTGTAATGCGGTTCCGGTCCACGGTCGGCGGGTAGGTTCTGAAGGCGGGCGTCCATCTGCCGCACCGTTTCCTGGGTGTCGTTGACGAGTTGTTCGACGTGGGCGTACTGCTCAGGGTACGCCGGTTCCTTGCCGGTTTTCTCCTCCATGGGGTTGCGGCCATTTGTTTTGCACCGGGCCGTTCGCTTGTGCTAAGATAAGCAACGCGCCAACCTTTTCGGGCAGGAAAAAGAAAATGCAGCACCGGGAACGGAGCACCGAGCCACCGACTGAAAACCTGGCTGGTCGGGTGTATTCAACCGAGGAGATTGAAGCAGGACGCTTGTACACGGTTCTCTGGCAGGACCTGGATAAGGCAGCTCGTATGCTGCCCGAACTGGCGCAACCGGCGCTCGACCTGATTGAAACGGGGCTGGGTTACCTGCCGCATCCCTGCGTCACCCTGCCCGAGGAGCCATCCATCCGCCTGGCGCTCCATAAGCACCGCCGGGGCGATTGGGACGAGACGATCTGCCATCAACGCCTTCTGTCCTCGCTGAAACGCATTCGCAACCGCGACATGCGCCACAACGCCGAACCGGTGTATCATCCCGAAATTTATCAGACCTACGCGGCCACGTACTACCCTTACGGCTACGCGGTGCGGCAACGCCTGGTTCACCTTTTAGGCTATGAACCGGCACTGGCCTGTTCACTGATGGCCGAATTGTGGGTGAGGAAGGCGGTGGCCGGTGAACCTGGTCTTCTGTTGATGGAAGAAACCGCACTCGACCGGCGGGCGATTACCCTGATCAGATACCGTGAAGTGGTGCTCGCTCGTGGCAAAAAAGAAGCCGATGGCTCAATCCTGCCTTGTGCGGCGTAGAATTGTCAAAATCATACTGGGATAAATAAATTACTCTTGACAAATCCCTTAAGAGAGGTTTGGAACTTCAGAAAACTCGGTTACATTTGCCGCGCAGGTTGACATTTGAGAAGTAACTGACCAATAACCCCCCCCTTTTTTTGCTTTAAACACAGTTTAGGTTGACAAACGTGTTCGCCTTAGCATAAATTGACTCAGCTACATGGAACACACATTCGCAGGCCGATTCAGCTCTGCCCGTAGGATGGCGGGCCTATCTCTTCAGGAGGTAGCAGACCGGCTGGACAACAGCATCACCAAGCAAGCTCTTCACAAGTACGAACAAGGTAAGTCAGTACCTGATAGCGAAGGCTTGCTCCGTTTGGCAACGGTTCTGGATGTGCGGCCTGACTATTTCACCCGGACCAACGCCCTCGAATTGCAGGGGGTTGAATTTCGCAAACGGACCAAGCTGACTAAAACGGAAGAAGCTTCCATCCTCGCACGAGCGACTGACTTCTTCGAGCGTTACATCGAACTGGAAACCCTAACCGACCATCGCGATAAATTTAACAACCCGCTGCAAGGAATGGCAGTCTCCACAAAAGTTGATGTTGAAACCGCCGCTGAGCAGCTACGACAAGCTTGGCACCTCGGTACCGACCCCATCCCAAATGTAGTTGAGATGTTGGAGGATCATGGGTTGAAGGTCTACCAATTAAATGCGCCTGAAACTTTCGACGGCCTGGCAGCTTGTATTGCCGATGATTCCGGCAAGGAAAATCCGGTCATCGTCATCAACACCTGCTTTGACGTCGTGCGACAGCGTTTTACGGCCATCCATGAATTAGCACACCGTAGCCTGTGTTTTTCGTCAGCAATTGGACCGCGTGACCTCGAAAACCTGTGCCATTGCTTTGCAGGGGCCTTTCTCATCCCTCGCGAACGATTTATAAGTGCAATGTCACCAAGTCGAAAACGAATTTCCGTCCGTGAGCTGCAAGAAATGAAGGCTTACTACGGCGTTTCAATGCAAGCCATCATGCGACGAGCGAGGGATTTGGATGTTATCGACGATGCGATGTACACCGGCTTTTCCATCTATTTTAATAAACAAGGATGGCGGAAAAACGAACCAGGAACTTATAAGGGCGAAGAACGGGCAATGCGCTTTCAACGACTGCTACATCGGGCTGCTGCAGAAGGCACCATCAGTTTAAATAAAGCAGCCTCGCTCAACGGCCAAACTCAAGCTGATTTTCGTAAAACGTTCATGATCATTTGAAAACCTTAACCCGCTCACCGCCCCGCCCCGGTGATTCCATTAGGCATTATGAGTATAAACCAGCATATTCAACCGGAGCGGTGTCTGGCAGATGCGCCAATGCTGCTTGACTTATCGTCAACACGTTTGCTACCCGATTTGCTGGGTAGCAACGTCAGTTTACTTACTACATCTCTCGTTGTGGCTGACCTGGACAACGACTGCTACCAGGAGGTGCAAACGCACCTTCAACAAGGGCAGATGGTGATCGAGCCTGCGACTGAGGCAGACATGAAGGCATTGTTACTAAGTGTCGGCCCGCCGAGTGAGTTATCAGGTTCAGATCGTTTGCTATGCCGACTCGCAAAGCGGCTGCGACTATCACTTTTAACAAGCTGCGAATGCTTGAACCGTAATGCTGAACGGAGAGGTATTCGTTCACGGTCCTTCGTGTGGGTACTCGACCGCTTAGTCAACAACGGCGTGTTGAAGCCTGAAATGGCTGCTCGTAAGCTAAAAGAATTACAACTCAGCAGTCCGTGGCTGAACAACAACATTTGCCAACAGCGAATAGAAAACTGGCAAGCCATGAGCCGTCAATCAGAAGTACTAATTATTGGCTGAAAACTCAATCCTTGATCCTGTTTTATTGGCAGAGAGCACTATTATCTTATAAGCGCTGCTAACCAAATCTTTCGAAGTCATCCGAAAAGAATAGCTTCCACAGTGTCGCCACTTATCGCGAGCGGGGACAAAACAAAATTTGGAACAATGGTGAAAAATGTGAAAAAGAATCTAAGTACCGGTGCCTGCGCAGGAGCGGGAATCGGCTTTGTTGTTGACTTAATCAGTCAACTCAATGCACTTACAAAAGCGGGCAATTCATTGACATGGGAAAATTTTAAGGCTCATTACGACCCGCAACGAGCCATTCGCTACACACTGCTTGGCGCTGGATTAGGGGCTGGGACTGGGCTGCTTTATACATTCCTTGCGGCAGAAAGCACCGGCGAGCCTTTCAATCAAAACGATTTTCTGAGGGAACTGCTTGTAAAATATAAAGTAGATCCAAGCTGCAATCGGAGTAAAGCAGACTGGCAAGTAGTGCGTAAGGTATGTGCGTTCTTGGTCAGAACTTTTGCCGATACCTTGATAGACGAGCCGATACCCGGCGGGTCTTCGGTCAGACGCACGGCCAACAGTACGGCATTCGATTATGACGTTGCGTTTGTGGTACGACCAGAGGCCGGCACCCTGGAAAAGTCGCAAACAGCATTCTACGAAGCACTGACTAAGGAATTCAGCGGTTCCGGCTGCACAGTTCGTCTGCAAAACCGCTCGGTTGGATTGTTGTTCGACCGACCGGATGGCACCATCCTCAAGATCGATGTCTTGCCAGCCCGAGGAAGAGGTGATTATCGAAAGACTGGCGACCTTACCATTTGGGATCGCAGGCGAAAAACACCGCTAAAAACCAACGTACGCAAGCACAATCGAATGACTGTGGGCCAGCCTCAAGCTCGCGAGATGGTCCGCTTGCTCAAGCTGTACAAAGATGCGAGCGGTCTGCCTCTCCCAACTCCGTTGGTCAATCAAATCATTCCGACGGCGTTGAAAAAAAGAGGAGGATCTTCGTCGCTGGCAGGAAACTTCCGCTTCTCCCTCGCTTCTGTGGCTAAGAAGCTGAACAATCAGGCTGTTAAGGATATCGCTAATGGCAATAACAATCTATGCGGTTCCATGAGTCGAAGGGACAAGCGGAACGTGCAAGAAACACTGCTCGACGATTTGGAACGTTGGACCTCTAATCCCCAGTACCTCAAAACCATGTTTGCCGATGTGCTTTGCTAAACTTTTCCCAAAACGTGACTTGGCCTTTTATTATGTAGTATTTTTTATAGTCTTCATGACAAGTGCCACAGTTGCTCAGCCTGCGCAGTTTACCCAACCCAGCACGGCTGTACTTGTTGAACGCCTGAATTCCCTCGAACGTGAGAACCAGCGTTTGAGTAAAGATGTGGCTGATCTTGAGCGTGAAAATGAAAAGTTGAAAGCCAAAGACACTGAGCTTGAAACTGAATTGGAGAATTACGAACCGTTCAAATACTGGGCGTATATGTTAACCCTTATGGGTGTCGGTAGTATCGGTGGTTTAGTCTGGCTCTATTTCAAGGTTATTCCAAAGAAAGTAAGCAGTCAGGTTGACGCAATTATTACAAAAATCCTAACTGATCGGCGCGAAGATTTTCTGGGTTTATTGAAAGAATATGATTTTGAAAAATCAGTAAAACAGCGCCACCAAATTGTATTACTCTCTCACCGGAATGGTAGTGACGACTATCACGTTAGAATGTTGGAGAGAAACGGTTTTAAGGTGAAACCGTACACAAAATTAGAGCAGCTTCTTGGTGCTGAATTTACGGAAGAAGACATTTTGGTTATCAACAACGATGGCGATCACTGGACTGTAGAAGAAGTACAATCGTTCATTAATGGGCTAACAAACTACTGTTTTTATTTTGGCAACGGCCGCATTACGCTCAACGGTGAGCGCCTTGATCGGTTTACAGCAGCCAACTTTCGCACCCAGTTCATCGGAAATTTGATGAACGTCCTTAAATACACTCATCACCAAAATTAACCCATCCCTCTCATGACGGTCAACTCTTCGTACAACGACTTCTTAGCCAACATCCGCCTGACCAAAAATCAGCGCGATGACCTAATTACTGGCCATACAACCCTACGCAACCGGCTGAATGGCGACCCTGCTTTGTCGAAAATACTTGTAAGCACCTTTTTACAAGGTAGCTACCGTCGTGCTACGGCCATCAAGCCCAAAAATGGCAAGAGTGCCGATGTGGATGTCATTGTTGTCACCAACCTGGATCGCCACGCTTTGACCCCCCTGGAAGCTATCGATAAGTTCATTCCCTTTGTTGAAAAGCACTACAAAGGGAAGTATCGGGTCCAGGGACGCTCTATTGGGATCGAATTGTCCTACGTTGACTTGGATATTGTTGTCACTTCCGCTCCTTCCGAAGCTGATCAAGCGTTGCTTAAAACGGAAAGCGTCACAACCTCATTGGCGCTGGAAGACCTTGGCAATGATTGGAAATTGGCCAGAAATTGGGCCGAACCTGGCCATCGCCAGTATTGGAATACCTTATTGACTGAAGCGCTTCGGACAGCCGCGGAGTGGAAGACTGCTTCGTTATACATTCCAGACCAGGAAGCACAGTGCTGGGTTGAAACCAATCCACTCGAGCAAATTCGCTGGACCCGTGACAAAAATAAGTCAACCAACAGCCATTACATCAACGTAGTAAAAGCCTTGAAATGGTGGCGTAACTGCAGGTTGACCGATTTGAAGCACCCGAAAGGTTACCCAATCGAGCACATGATTGGCGACTGCTGCCCCAATGGCATAAGCTCAGTGGCTGAAGGCGTGGTAAAAACGCTTGAAACCATCGTTACCAAGTACGAAGTGTACCGTAGTCTTCAACTTACCCCCACTTTACCAGACCGTGGTGTACCCTCCCATAATGTTTGGAAGCGGGTGTCCAACGCGGATTTCGTAAATTTTTACGATCGCGTCAAGGCGGCGGCGGCAACGGCACGACAAGCCTACGATGCCGATCTGGTGAGTGAAGCGTTGCAATGTTGGCGTCAGTTGTTCGGTTCGGAATTTCCGGTCATGTCCGAAGAGGAAGCCCGCAACGAACGCTTGGCAAAAAAGGCCCGTTTGTTGGAGACCGGAGCCGCAACGTTGGGCACTCGAATTAACATTATTTCTGGTTCAGCCGGAGTAGTCGTACCGCGCGAACGCAACCATTATGGCGAATTTACCGATCTATAAGGAAGGTTATTCGTCGTTGGAACAATTTGTACAGCAACAGGTTGTCCAGCAAGTGTTCCCATACTGCACCACGCAGGTTCAAGGTCAAGTTTTACTGGTTGATTGCTTGATCCAAGACCCTGACTACCGTTCCTCCTACCGGTTGGAGGTACAGTACGTTTCGCAACGGTATCACAAGGTGTTCGTCCGCCATCCTAAAATAACCCCTTCGGTGGCCATTCACATGTACCCTGACGCCAGCCTGTGTTTGTACTACCCACCGGATATTTCGCCTTTTAGGCGGCTATGGGTAGCCAGGGATTTAATTCCCATGGCTGCGTTGTGGGTGTGCCACTACGAGCAATGGCTCATCAACGGCAATGTGTGGAAGGGACGCGAAGCCCCTGGGCATGCCGCATTACTCCAAAGCTTGCGACAGTAAAGTGCAGGCACTGTTCCTTGGAAGAAGATGGGCTAATTCTTATTGGCAAACAAACCAAAACCTATAAAACCTTCTCATCATGGGTAACGGAAGAAATCCCCGTAAAAAAAATCAAACGACACGGGTTCAATCCACCGGAGAAATCTATGATTCAGGCTCCAACGGAGGGAGTGGAGCCGTATTTTCATCTTCTCAAACATTGACGATTCGACTGATAAAATTGGATTTAAGTGTTTTGTCACTTGCTCAACAGAGGGATGAGGTGGAACTAAGGTTGCAGCACGAGGCCTATGACGTATACCATATGAACCGGCGAATAGGTACCGTTCCCGCGAGTTACAACCGGACCCTACTGCCCACCAAATATTATTTTGGTCACATTGCCAAAATTGAACTGTCTCCAAATCCGATTGTAACCGTTGAAGTGCGTTTAATCTAAATCCTTGTGGTTAACACGTCCGTACTCCCGCTCAACGAATTGTTCAGCGATTGCGCTACGCGGTGTGAAGCTTACGCAGCGTGTGGGGGCAATCACGCCACCGCCCCGTGCGGATGTGCGTGGAGGGCCAGCAGCGGCAAACGAAAAAAATGCGAAAGTTGCTATTTGATTTGCCGGGATAGGGTGAAACAGAGCGCGGAAGGCCCCGTGCCAAACTTTGTGCCACATATTGCCTCTGGTCGGCTGTTGGAACAGGTCGCAATCGCTCAGAATACAAGAATCCGACTGCCGATCTTTATCCCAACCAACACCCACGACTTCCGCAGCCGAGGCTTTACGTTGCCGTTGAATTGGGTAGCGGCGGACATCCGCATGATTTTCAATGTCCGTAAACTTGAGGCGGCAGCAATCAAACCAGACTTTGCAACAGTTGAATCCACCCGCAAGTACTTGCGGGTGGATGACACCTGTAACCTCTTGGTGGTGCTGAATGGGAAGGACAAATTTTTAGAGAGTTTTTGGGCCATGGACCGCCAAGAGGCGTTCCATCAACTTCGCAAAGTAGGATTTAGCATTGGAACGGCTGCCACGTACTCAATCTTCGATCGAACAACCCACAACACCCCAACCCCGTACGCCCACCACGCCGTCATGCTCATGCGCCACAACCAGGTTTTGTATGAACTTCAACAGGCCGGGTTGTGCGCTATACCGAATTTGTATTGGAACGAGAACGACCAGCGTGAAACAAAACGCTGGGGCGAATGGCTTTCGGCAAATTCCCAAGTGCATTTTGTTTCCCGTGATTTCACGATGAACGGTCACCCCAAGACCATGATAAGCAAGCTGGACACACTGATTCGTTTGTTTGATACCGTTGGCCGCTCCTTTCATGTCCTTGTTGTCGGGACAGGCCCAGCAAACGCACCTGTCATCGTACGCAAATTGGGAGAAGCCGGTCATTCCAGTTCAATCATTACTTCATCACCGATCATGGACGCGCAAAGCAACAACCGTTACAGGATTAGTGCGGATAATCGAATCATTGAAGAAAAACCTGCTGACCGTTCAATGCCCTTTGATGAGCTTATTTGGCACAACCTTCAACTGTTTGAACACGCGTTATTGCAATCCGTAAAAGGAACCGAAGTTGAACACAGGTCTTTGCTAAACCTTAGACCGGTTCTTGACTCAGGCACAATCCTTGCCCATTGATTGCCTTGATAGTCTTTCTGCTCGTTTCCCGGCCCAGCCTGTTTTAACTGACTTAGTGCGTGCCGTCGAATCCCGTATTGCACGGCTATGACCCACCACCAATTGTTTGTATCGGTTTAGTTTCTTCGGTCTCAAATTGGCGTCTGGTAAATGCAGGCGATATGGGCTACCTTAGAGCCATGTTTGACCAAGTGGACACCCTGCGCCGGGAAGTGAGCGAAAGCCTGGACGAGGGCCGCCGTGCCCAGTTGGGCCAGTACATGACGCCCAGCCGCATTGCCCGGTACATGGCTTCGTTGTTCAATGAACCCGCCACAGAAGAAATCGCCCTTTTGGATGCCGGAGCCGGAATCGGCTCCTTGACGGCGGCCTTTTTGGAGCGCGTTCAGGGCGGTTGGGGGCCCGTTCGCCGCATCGACGCGCAGGCTTACGAGATTGACCCGGCCTTGGTGCCGGCGCTGGCGGCAAACCTCCACGATTACCAGCAGTTCGCGTTGGGTTTCGGGGTCCGGTTTTGCCCCCAGCTTGAACATGAGGACTTCATCGTCAGCGTTACCCGGACGATGTGGGCCCAGGAGCAGCCGCAATTCGACTGCGTTATTCTAAACCCGCCTTACAAGAAAATTACGTCCGACTCCCTGCACCGCAAAATGCTCCGCTCGGTCGGCATCGAAACGGTCAACCTTTACAGCGCCTTCGTAGCCTTGTGCATCAAATGCCTTAAGCCGGGCGGTGAGCTGGTGGCAATCATCCCCCGCAGTTTTTGCAACGGTCCCTACTACAAGCCCTTTCGTGAACTGATTTTTCGGGAAACCGCCCTCCTGCAAATTCACCTGTTTGCCTCCCGCACCAAACCGTTCGGCGAAGATGACGTCCTTCAGGAGAACCTCATTATTCACCTGCGCAAAAGCGAACCCCAGGGGCAGGTGCTCATCTCGACGTCCGCCGACGACTCGTTCGCCGATCTCCAGACGACAGCGTTTGATTTCGGGCACATCGTCCCGCCGGATGACCCCGAACGCGTTATTCACATCCCCACCGGACACGACTCAGGCAGCCTCACCTTGCCGCCGTCGTTCTCATTTTCGCTGACCGATTTAGGAATTACCGTCTCGACCGGGCCGGTCGTTGACTTCCGGGTGAAAGCGTACCTGCGGCCCATGCCGGACGAGACGACGGTTCCCCTTCTCTACCCAGCTCACTTCGCGGCCAAGCACCTGGACTGGCCCAAGCCAGACTTCAAAAAATCGAACGCTATTCAGGTAAATGGCGAAACCGCCAAATGGCTGTATCCGACGGGCCATTACGTGGTGGTCAAACGGTTTTCTTCCAAAGAAGAAAAAAAGCGGATTGTCGCCCGCATCGTTAGCCCCACCGAACTGCCGAGTTCCGCCTACGGGTTCGAGAACCACCTCAACGTGTTTCACCACCGGAAAAAAGGCCTGGCGGAGGAATTGGCGTTGGGGCTTGCGGTCTATTTGAACTCGACCCTGGTTGACCAGTATTTTCGCCAGTTCAACGGCCACACCCAGGTCAACGCCACCGATCTGCGGCTGCTCAAATACCCAAGTGCGGCCGTGCTGAGGCATCTCGGGCACTGGGCCAGGGACCTGTCCGAATTTGACCAAGTCCTCGTTGACCAGAAAGTAAGCTCCCTTGCATGAGTCACCATTTACTCAATGATGCCCTGGCGATCCTCGTCGCGTTGGGCTTACCCAGGGCCCAGCAAAACGAGCGTTCCGCCCTGAGCCTGCTGGCGCTGCTAAACCTTACCCCAGACAGAAGCTGGCAGGAAGCCGAAGCGCCCCTGATTGGAATCACGCCCATCATGGACTTTGCCGCACAGCATTACGGGAAAAAATACGCTCCCAACACGCGGGAAACGGTCCGGCGGCAAACCATGCACCAGTTCGTCGATGCCGGGCTTGCCTTGTACAACCCCGACGAACCAAACCGTCCGGTGAACAGCCCGAAGGCCGTTTACCAGATTGAACCGGACGCGTTGGCATTAATCAGGACCTACGGTACGCCGGAGTGGACGGACCGGCTGGCAGCTTACTTATCGGTGCAGCAGACCTTAGCCGCAAAATATGCCCACGAGCGGGAATTGCAGCAAATACCCGTGCAAATCGCCGAAGGGCAAGCAATCCAACTCACCCCCGGTGCCCACAGCCTACTTATCAAAGCGATCATCGAAGAGTTTGCGCCCCGTTTTGTGCCCGGTGCGAAACTCATCTACGCCGGAGATACCGGCGACAAGTGGGGATACTTTGATCGAGACTTGTTGCATGAACTGGGGGTGGCAGTCGATACCCACGGTAAGATGCCGGACGTAGTGCTTTATTACCCGGCCAAAGATTGGCTTATTCTGGCCGAGTCCGTCACCAGCCACGGACCGGTGGACGGCAAGCGCCACGGCGAGTTGGCCGCCTTGTTCAAAACGGCCAGGCCGGGCCTGGTTTACCTGACGGCTTTTCCAACGCGAGCCATCATGGCGCGTTACCTCGGTGAAATTTCGTGGGAGACCGAAGTGTGGGTTTCAGAAGCACCAACCCACCTCATTCACTTCAACGGCGACCGGTTTTTAGGCCCGCACTCAGAATAGTATCAGAGTAACGTATACCATGAGGCGAGCAGAGAATACTCAATCTAAATACAGTTAATCCAATCGGCTGGCTTGAAATCAGAACGTGTTCGATGCTTTTTCACACAACAACTTGATGAAACGCGACACTCTTCCCCAGATTCAACACGAGTGGGCGGACAAACCAAACGGCGAACGAGTCCACATTAGCAAAGCCATTAGCGGCCGAAAGGGTTACTTTTGCCCTGCCTGCAAGCGGGAAATGATTGCCAAAATCGGCGATGTACTGACCAAACACTTCGCCCACGACCCGAAAGACGTTGAGCACAAAGGCCAGTGTACCTACTCGGATGAAACGTACCGGCACAAGGTTGCCAAGAGCATTCTCCAGCACATCAAACAAATTCGCGTCCCTGCTGTGCGCGTTCCGCCACCAGTCGGAGTTGAGGGAAAAGAGCGCAAAATTAGGGACGCCGAGACGCGCTTGGCCCACCGGGTAGAGATCGAATTGCATTTTTACGAAGATGACAACGGAGAAGTGAAATGTGGCCGGTTGAATCCCGCCGCCTCTACAGCAACCCGGCATCTGCTGTTCCAGCCAGACGTAGCGTTTTTTGATGTCGCCAATAAGCCGATTTTGCTGATTGAGGTGGTAGCCACCCACAAGATTGACGAGGAAAAAATCGTAAAAATCAGGAGATTGGGTATCGACACCGTGCAAGTTGCCATTCCCAAAGCCTCCGAGCAAGACATCGAAGACGTTTTTCACCGAACAAGTCGGACCAAGTGGGTCTACAATTATGAGCGCGAAGCAACCCAGTACCTATCAATTCCCGGTGGAGATTCAACGGCGCTACCATCAATTGATGAACACGAAGCAGGATTTCTTGACTTCGAGGAGACTTACAGTTGCCGAGCGTCAGAGATTGGTAATCTTATACGCTCAATTAAGCGCTGCCTGGAAGGAGAACAATACCGAACAATTGCACAACGACTTGCTGAGGATCTCGCACGAGTTGAGGACCATGCAACGGGAGTTAGAAGGAGACTTCACGGAGTTCGAGAGGAGCGTCGAAAAGGAGTTGAAGCACGATTTAAAGATGCTTTCGCAGAAATTGAAGAAAAAATCAGACTTGGAGGCCTTCGATACGAAGATTTGGAAGGACGATATTCTCGAAAGAAAAGCGAACTTATCAAGGCTACAGCAAGCATCCAACCAGACTGCGAAGCTGAACTTGCAGCTCTTAAAACAGAAATTGAAGAGCTTGAAGGAAAACTTGACCGACTGGGAAAAGGCGCAGGAACAGTTGACGAGCGACGAGCAGCGATTGCAGCAGAAGAAGGACGAATTGAGTCAACAACGAGAAGTGTTGAGTCAGCAATCGCGGAATTTCCAGGCTTGGAAAGCGACTACCAGGAGCAAGAACGACTCCGAATTAAACGAGTACAGGTTGAAATTGAGCGAGAAATTGCAAGAGCCGAAAGCGACATTAGAAACGAAGAGGACCGCTTTGTTAGGGGAACAAACCGCTTTTGCCGACAACTTGCTGAAGCAGTTGCAGCAGGAAATGTTAGAGGACTTGAAGGAATCTCCCCCCGGTTTGCTGAGTTACTTGAAGCAAGGCGACACATACTCCATATCACTCGAGAGCGCAGCTTTCTCAGACGAATTAAACAGGCGCAGGAATGCGTTGCGAGGGGCGCTTTCAAAAAGTGGCTTCACTGAAGAAGAGTTTTTTACCTTGATGGACAAGAATTTACCCAATGCCGATAGCACATAAGTCAGCATTCGGGAGTTTCTCAACCAGTCTACAAGGCAGTTGGAACTAATTTGTATACAATACGTTTAACCACCTGATTTACTACTCATCGTTCCATTTTAACCTCTTTTACTATGGCACAGACTGACGACGGCAAGAAATTCATTCGGGTGCCTGCTCACACCCGCGAGCAGGGAGGGGAAACTGTTAAAGTGCCTGCTCACATCCGCAGTACTCCTAAAACGAGCGACGGCCCAGGTAAGAAAAAGTAAGGCTCGGTTGGTTTAACCACTTTTTCGCGAAAAGACTGCTCTCAGAAGCAGTCTTTTTAGTTTCAAGTGTAAGGTAACGCGGCTGACTCTGAGCAAACCGCCTTTTCACCCCTGCCACGCTATTCTCCGCAACTTCTACGAAGAATAGTCCTGTTTTTCTCCGCATCTATAGGTGCTCCTGCCACCGGGGCCACCTCTTTTCACTTGTTGTGAAAGGGCCTTGATCAAAAATTGATGGAGGTATTGGAGCACGCTGCTGCTTGACTGGCATTATTTGCTTCAGGAAATATATTTATAACCCTATAGATTTAACTTTGTGTTGACTTATTAAATCTATAGGTTTATACTTGTGATGAATTTATAAGCCTATAGGTTGATGAACGTGCAGACACGCCCCCTGCTCTTGCGGCAACTGGACCGCAAACTGGAAAAACTCCAGCCCCTGCAAACCTTGGCTGTGCCCCCGGAGGGCTGGATTCACCTCATCCGCAAAACGCTCAACATGTCCCTACGGCAGTTGGCCGACCGCCTCTCCGTCACGCCGCAAAACGTTAAACACCTGGAACAACGCGAGCAGGAAGGCACCGTTACGCTGGCCACCCTGCGGGAAGCCGCCCAGGCGCTGAACATGAAACTCGTTTACGGCTTTATTCCCAACGACACGTCGCTGGAAAAAATGGTCGAGCGCAAGGCTCGCGAGGTGGCCCAGCGCATCGTGCAGCGCACCTCGCTCACTATGAAACTGGAAGATCAGGAAAACTCGCCCGAACGCCTGCGCCAGGCCGTTGAGGAACTCACCGACCAACTTCGCCGCGAGCTGCCGAAAAGCCTATGGGATTGATCGATCTCCATTACGAAGAAGGGCAGACGCCGTTGGACGAGGACGAAAAGGACGGGCTGCTGTTGCCGTCCGTCCTGACCAAAGGCGACCTGGACGAAGTGGAACAGCGCAACATCGAAGCGGCCATGCTGTGGGTTCTTCAGCGCCGCCGCCGGTTTACCGCCACCGAAGTGTTTTCCGAAGGATTCGTCAAGGAGCTCCACCGCCGCATGTTTGGCGGTGTTTGGCAATGGGCCGGTTCGTTTCGGCAGACGAACAAAAACATTGGTGTGGACAAACACCAGATCAGCCTTCAATTGCGGATGCTGCTCGACGACTGCCGGTATTGGATCGAACATGAAACGTTCGGACCGGACGAGATTGCTCTTCGTTGCAAGCACCGCATTGTGGCCATTCATTGCTTCGCCAACGGCAACGGGCGGCATTCGCGCCTGATGGCCGACGTCATCATTGAAAAACTCTTCGGCAAGGAGGTATTCACCTGGAGCGGTCAGAACCTCAACGCTGCCAGTACGGCGCGCTCCACGTACTTGACCGCCATCCGTGCTGCTGATAAGAACCAATATGATTTATTGCTCGACTTTGCCCGGTCGTAATAGTAAGACGTTAGCATACAGGAAGTTTAGATAGACTGTTTGTAAATTCATTCTTGCAAATCGAACGTGATGTGTTCGATTTGCAAGGATTAGTCCGATAAACCCTCGCTGGGAATTAGATCAACCTGTAACAGGCTCCCGAATGATGATCGGCATTTTGAATGTCAAATACATCCATTTAAACACGGGGTAAATTCTGGGGTATGGGCTTGAAATGACCCGATTAATACTTTTTTTATCAATGTCTTATTTTACCAATCGAAATCCCATCCTGTCCGCCATTAACCAATTTATTAACGTCTAAGCCAGTCTATTTTTTCGTTGATATTCAGCGCATTACCCGGCATTATCGGTTATTAAGAGACAACGAAATCTCACCAGATACAAGAACTTTCAGGGTATAAAGTGGGGTAACTTTCACCGCGCCTTCACGCCTTACCCCACTTTGGGAAGCTCCATGCCACTCACCGAATTACAATGCCGTCAGGCCAAGCCGCAGTCTAAAAATTACCGCCTCTTTGATGGGGGCGGGCTGTATCTTGACGTACGCACCAGCGGCAGCCGCATCTGGCGATTGAAGTACAAATTCTTTGGCAAGGAGAAATTGCTTACCATCGGGCCGTACCCTTCCACCACGTTGTTGGATGCGCGCAACCGTCGCGAGCAGGCCAAAGTGATGATCCGCAACGGCACGGACCCGGCCAAAGAAAAGCAGGACGCTAAACGTCTGGCGCAGTACCGGCATGGTCAGACGTTTCAGATCGTGGCGGAGGAATGGTACGCCCAGAATCTCCCCACCTGGTCGAAAAATTATGCCGACAACATCCGCAACCGGCTGAAGGCGGACGTTTATCCGGCGCTGGGTAACACGCCCGTAGCAACGCTGACGGTGCAGGAAATTCTGCCGTGTCTTCGCAAGGTTGAAGCGCGCGGCTGTCACGATTTGGCCCACCGCATCCTGCACGTACTCCGGCAGGTCATGCGCTACGCCGTCATCACCGGTCGCGCTGAACGCGACGTGACGATTGAATTGAAAGGCGCGTTGAGCCGATACCGCAAGGGGCATTTTGCGTCCATCAACGGCGACCAGTTGCCCGACTTGGTGCGGGCGATTGAAACCAACCAAGCCCGCCTTTTCAAGCAAACTCTTGTTGCGCTCAAACTCATCATGCTGACGTTCGTCCGCACGAGCGAACTCATCAACGCCACATGGGAAGAATTCGATTTGGAGAATTCGCTGTGGACCATTCCGGCCGAGCGCATGAAAACGCGCATTACTCACCAGGTGCCCCTCTCGCGCCAAGTGCTGGCGCTGCTCCATGATTTAAGAGAAACCTACGGTGGAACGGGATACATTTTGCCCAGTGTCGTGCGCCGGAACAAACCCATCAGCAACAACACCATTCTGAAAGCGCTGGACCGGATGGGATACGGCAAGAAAATGACCGGGCACGGCTTCCGGGCGTTGGCGCTCAGCACCATCAAAGAAAAACTTCACTACCGGCACGAAGTGGTGGACCGGCAACTGGCGCACCTTCCGCGCAACGCGGTTGACCAAGCCTACGACCGGGCAACTTTTCTGCCCGAAAGAAAAAAAATGATGCAGGAGTGGGCCGATTACCTTGATACGCTCCCCAGGCGTGCTGCGACCAAAAACGCCGAGCTTCGAACGAAAAAAGTACCAACGTGCGGCGTTAGTGGTTTTGGCTTGTCGGTTCGAACCGTTCCAGCAACGTTTGGATATCCGTTACCTTCCAGGCTGTGACGCGCGGGGCCAACTTATAAGGCTTCGGAAAACGCCCTGTCCGACAGCCGTTCCACCAGGTTGCTTTGCTGACGGGAATCAGTTGCAGCACCTGTTCAAGGCGCAGAAATCCCGTGAGCGTCGCCGCCAGCAACGGTGCATCAGTTTTTTTCATCGCTACTTCCTTTCATGCAATGAACCATACTTACCATGTATTATGAAAGTGGAGTGGCTGTGCGATGACTGATTAAGCCTCATCTGCAAGAGATAAATTCAGTGTGTTTTCCAAATTTTAGCACGAGCACTCCCAATAAAGCAGTAATTTAGTGCAGATTTGAAACAGTAGATTTTGTCTCAACTAACTAAAAATACGAAACATGGCACGTGCTGTTTACTACGTTGTCTTCCATCAAAATCAATGGAAAATAAAACTTGACGACAAGCATTATGGACCTTACGCCACACAAGCTGAAGCCATAAGATTGGCTGTTGACGCAGCTCATTCAGCGGGCAAATCGGGTCACGATGCCCAAGTTTTAGTGCAAGCGCAAAACAATCAGTGGCGAACTGAATGGACCTATGGCCGTGACCCGTATCCCCCTAAAGGATAGCCCAATTGTTCAAATGTATCACGAGTGCTAAAACTCGTGTGTTCATTTTCGCGGGAAAGCATAACGACAAGATTAGACCCGCTTCGGGACAAGTTATTTTACGACCCACCGAAAAACTTAAGCAGATCCACCAGGAGGTTGAATAGCCAGGACCATTTGCCCCAGGCTTCACCTAATTCTTTCAACTTGTGCAGGAAGTTTCGACGTGGAGGACGTTTGACAGGCATGGCTGTGCAGATTTATGGCTTTGTTAACAGTTAACTGACTGATAGTCAGACAAACTGTCTTGCCATGCCATGCCTATTCATCGGGTGTTCCGACACCCAATAATAATGGTTTTTTTGCAAAAACGAATGGACACGAAAAATAGCGTAAAGTGCAATAAATGGCCTGCTTCTGGTTATATTTTATTGAAAAAATTCAATTTGCCCCCCTAAAACAGTGGACAAGACTCACCAAAAAAAATTTTGATACAAGTGTAATTCGCTGATAATCAGAATTGTCAGTTTTTGGCTTTATTAAACTCTTCTTTTTCCCGAGACGAACTTTCAACTCCGGGCAATTCATAACCGTCTTTGAGCTCCGGTGCACACTTAATAGCGTAATTACCGGCAATTGGCCGTGATAAGTCTCCTTCGGATGTTATCATTCATTAATAGGATGAATTTCCTATTGCTCCTCAGAACGCCTTACTATAGGATGAATATATTCCTAACCGACAGGCACCAGGAGGCGAGCATGAAGCAGACAACCAACGAACCCCTGCTGGATCGCAAAAGCGCCGCCCGCTATTTGAGCGTCTCGCCCGGCACGCTGGCCGTCTGGGATTGCACCAAACGCTACGATTTGAAGCCCATCAAAATTGGCCGCTCGGTGCGCTACCGGCGCACCCACCTCGACCATTTCATCGAGCAGCGCCTGCGGCGTTGAATGCCGCCAAAGCGTAACGCCGCTTCACCGCTCTTTTTCCTTCCCGTCTTTTGCAGGATAACGCCCGATGAACATCGAGCAGGCGAAAGCCATTCCCCTGGCTGAAATCCTGAGCCGCCTGGGCCGCGAACCCACTTCCCGGCGCGGCCACCGGCTCCGTTACTCCTCGCCGCTGCGCGAGGAGAAAACACCCAGCTTCGATGTCGATATCCACCAGAATCTGTGGTACGACCACGGCGAAGGCATCGGCGGCGATGTGGTCTCTTTCGTCTGCGCGTATCTGAAATCCACCCGCGAAGCGCACACCGTCTCCGACGCCCTGCGCTGGATCAGGAACATGACGGGCGGCTACGTCATGCCCCCGCCACCCCCCTACGAACGCATTAACCCTGAACCGGCGCTCGTGCTGCGTTCCGACAAACCCATCCAGCATCTGGGATTGGTGCATTACCTGCAAAAGCGCGGCATTCCGCTGGAATTGGCCAGACGCCACCTGCGCGAGATTCATGTCCGCAACCAGGAGACGGGCAAAGGATTTTTCGCGCTGGGTTTTAAAAACGTTGAAGGCGGTTACGAACTACGCAATCCGTTTTTCAAGGGGTGCCTGGCCCCCAAAGCCATCACCTTCCTGCGCGGCTCCCGGCCCAGACCGCAGAGCATCCATTTCTTTGAAGGCGTCATGGATTGCCTCTCGGCCATGACGCTGACGCCGGACGGGCAACTGGCCGGTGACGCCATCGTGCTGAATTCCCTCTCGTGTCTGAAGCAGGTCGTGCCCTACGTGCAGAACTACGGCTACCGCCTGGCCTTCACCTGGATGGACAACGACAAAGCGGGAGAGCGGGCCACCGCCACGCTGGACGAATTCTTCAAAACCGAAAGCGGCCTGGTGCACAAACCCATGAACGCCCTCTACGCCCCGCACAAGGACGTCAACGCCTGGCACACGCACAAACTGGGCCTTGCGCCATGACGAAAGTGATTCCCTTCCAGCCCGAACTGACTTTCAGGCAGTTCAAAGCCACGCAGGTGCAGCTCACCTACCGCAGCCGCGTCCCGCTGCGCAACCGGGTTCGCGTGACGCATTCGGGCACGGCCTATGAACTCCTGCGCCAGAGTTGGAACGAGAACAAGATTGAACTCGTCGAGCAGTTTAAAATCCTTTTGCTCGACCAGCAGAACAATTGCCTCGGCATCTCGGAAATCGGCACGGGCGGCCTGGCCGGATGCATGGCCGACCCGCGCCTGATTTTCGCCACGGCGCTCAAGGCCAAAGCCTGCTCGCTCATCCTGGCCCACAACCACCCCAGCGGCAATCTGACGCCGAGCGAGGCCGATTTGCAACTCACGCGCAAACTGCGCGAGGGCGGAAAGCTGCTCGACATCGCCATCCTCGACCACCTCATCCTGACGCCGGAATCCTACCGTTCCCTGTCCGACGAGGGCCTCATGCCGGGATAATGGCTCTTCACGGATTGGTTGCGCAGGATTCATCACCCTCCGCCGGTCGGGTTGCTTTCTGGAGCGATACCCGACGCGCTCGCGCCACCAACAAGAATTTTCGCCAGCGTTCCGCTTTCCCCGCCCGACCAAAATTCTTGCCGGTTTGCTCGACTGGCTGCCGGGTGAGTGCGCTCCCATCAACCCGAACCGACCGAGGAGTCTTCGATGAATCCCACCGCCGAACCCATCACGCAGCAAGAACCCGCAACCGCCGCGCCCGCCCAGCCCAACGACGTCTACGCCCGCATCACGAATAAAATCATCCTGGATCTGGAACAGGGCACGCTGCCCTGGCGCAAGCCCTGGCACGCCGACCATCTGGCGGGCCAGGTCATCCGCCCGCTGCGTTGGAACGGCATCCCATACACCGGCATCAACACGCTGATGCTCTGGGCCATCGCCGCCGAGAAAGGTTTTGCCTCGCCCTTCTGGATGACCTTCAAACAGGCCACCGATTTGAAAGCTGTCGTCCGGCAGGGCGAGAAAGGCACGCAGGTGGTCTATGCCGACAATATCGTCAGGGAATACGAAACGCCGGACGGCGAGAAAACCACCAGCAAGGTGCCGTTCCTTAAGTGTTACACCGTCTTCAACGCCTCGCAGATCAAGGGCCTGCCCGATAATTACTTTCCCACCATCGAACCGATTGCCGCCAACCAGCAATCCCGCATCAACGCACTGGAAAATTTCTTCGCCCAGACCAAAGCCGACATCCACGTCGGCGCGCACGCCGCCTACGTGCAGGGAGCCGACCGCATCCAGATGCCGCCCTTCGAGAGCTTTGAATCCGCCACGTCCTACTACGCCACGCTGGCGCACGAACTGACGCACTGGACCAAGCATCCCCAACGGCTTGACCGCCATTTCGGCCAGAAGCGCTTCGGCGACGAAGGCTACGCCAAGGAAGAACTGGTGGCCGAACTCGGTGCTTGCTTCCTGGCGGCCGATTTGGGTTTCGAGCCGATGCCGGAAGAGCAGCACGCGTCTTACATCCAGACCTGGCTGCACGCGCTCAAGAACGACAAGCGGTTCATTTTCTCCGCCGCCTCGCACGCCCAGAAAGCGACCGAATTTATCCACGATTTGCAACTAACTTAAAAAAAATCATGAATTATAAGCGTATTTCAATGTTTTATATGTAAATCGCGAAGCATGTGCTTGTCATACATTTTTTTAACGAAAATTATATTTATCTTTAAAACTAAAGATATGACAATGAGCATATAGAATGTAGATAAACTGCATACTTATAGCGCTACCTTGCAAACCAGTCTCTCCGCCTCTATGCATTACGAAGCTACGACCCTTAAGCTCATCACAATTTTCATCTTCTGCGCTAATCTCTTCCAGGCGCTCACCCAGTGGCAAACCCAGCAAGGTCTCCTGCCCAGCACCCGAACGGGCTAAGTGACAGCGAAATATGAGCCATTGTCATCTTTTACAATTACCCCGAGGCCATATGCTTTCAGTGCTACTATCACGACTGGGTCGAAGCCTAACTGGGCAGTTATCTCTCGAACCCACTGACCTACCCACCCTTCGTGACCGCATAGCGGAGCGTCCGAGTGCCTCGCCACTCGTGTCATTGAAGTGGCTATGTGCTCAGAGCCAGCATAGGGGCTTTTACATCATTAACGACAAGTCCTTAGCCGCCCGCAATAACCACCATGTTAAGTCCCGCCGGGTCTGCATTGGTGTAGCAGATCATAGTAAGTCCCCGACGGACTGGTTTTACAGCTTGAAAGGGCATCTGGTCATCAACCAACTCGGCGCAATGGTAAACATCCTACCCACGCCAGGTAACGTACTCGACAATAATTCTATTGTAATGACACAAGTTGCAACTTAACACTTGCCAGAAGTGCATTTCAACATTGTACTTGACAAAAAGCGTGTTGTAAAACAAATTAATTTAAAACAGCATCAAAATCATGGAACCTAACATCGTGAGTCCAGATAGTTTCAAAAACGTAAAGTCTTTTGATCAATTAACAATAGAAGATTATAAGATAGCATTGGAAGATATTTCTAAAAGATCAATAAAAGTGCCAATACAAAATAATAGTCCAGAACATGCTTCTATTTTAATGAAATATATTTTTGATGAAACTAATCATGAGATTGGTTTTTATGTTAATAAATTTAGTGGGACTTTTTCATCTAATAGTGCATATCTTGAGAGTTTAAGTAATTGTTTAAATAGAAATGTAAGGGTGTATGTGCTCGTTGATAATGAACCTAATCAATATTCTCTTGCTTATCAAATGATATTCAAACATATTCGTGAAACTGGAAATGGAAAAATTGGAAAAGCAACTAAGAAGTCGTTAGAACAAATAAGTGTACTTTTTGAAAATAATAAAAGCTTACATTTTTTGGTTAGTGACTCTAAAAGATATAGGATTGAATTGAATCAAACAACCAGAGCAGCTTATGCTCATTTCAATGATCAATATATGGGACAAATTTTAACAGAGGCATTATCAGAAAGTTTATCATTCAGTGAAAAAATTTTATAAGATTAATGGATTATTCAACTGATCTGAGCTTCAGGCTTTCTTTTTTTAATTCAATCTTTGAATTAATTGCTGGTTTCAACTTTGCTTATGCTGGCATAAGTAATATTAACCAATTTACCAACAGTTACTTACTTCGGTTAGCTAAGAAGGCATATCTGCGTTTTGCAAAAGCCTTTCGTGAAGTTGCTCCTTACAAATTTGCATTAACTGGCAATTTTGATTCCGATGAGACACAAAGTGAAAGTGACAAAATTTTAAATTTGTTACATAGCACTAATGAAAATTATAAAAAACTCTTCAGGAAAAATTTTATTAGAAGCAAAGCTAAGGTAAAATTCATACCAGTGTTCACGTATGTTGGGTTTTATTGCCTGTTTGTACTTTTTTTATCAGGACTTGCAGAATCTCAACAAATTATAAATTTTGATAGTGATATAAGTTTTGTTAAATTTAATGGTCAATATTCCTTTAGGAATTGTACATTTTTAAGCTTATTCTTCTTTAATTTGTTTTCCACCAGTTTTCTAACTTTTCTTGTTTTACGTGATTGGAATAAGAGAACTAAGATTACTCGCGAGAGAAAGTTTATGTCTCCTCTCAGGCAGTTTGTATGGTCAGCAAGCTTTTTCAGTTTCTCAATCATATTATCTGTAATCATATTTACTTATTTGCATCTCTTTTCAAAAAGCAGTATTTTATTTGATCTATGCGTTCTTTTGTGGGCAATATTGTTAGGACTTGCACCCATGATAGCTTTAACTTTTTGGTCATATATAGGTTTAATGATCAAAACAATGGTGAATAGCAAAATGTTTGAGGAATTAATACAACATTATCACTACATCTCATCACCATTTTCAGAAGCCATATTGGATATAAACAAAAATAAAAGACGGTTTGCATATTTAAATGATAACCAAATTTTTTTAAACTTTTTTATGTTTTTTAAACTTTATTGGAAACATTCACTGTCATTTTCAGCTATTTGTATCTTGACTATTTCATTATTATATAACATGATCAAGCCTCAAGATGAGCAATTTTATCTATTGATTAAGCAGTCATTAAATCGTGAATTTATGGCATATAAAAATTTACCTAAGTTAGATACTGTATGGTTCAAAAACTTTTATACTCATAATGGAGATGCACAAAATAAACTTCTTGAAAGACTTATTTTTCACAAGAATCGTAATGAGGTTATAAATAATCATAAAAATCCGTCAAATTTTGAGTATATAAATGGAAGAATCATCGAGGTTGATTCTAACAGAGTAATTGTTGAAACAAAAGAATATTGGTATAATAAATGGTATAATATTCAGAAAAACAAATACACGTATGAATATAAAGATACTTCAATAGAACCTCAAATATATATCTTAAAAAAAGTTAATGGAAAATGGCTAATCGATAAAAATAATTATATTGGCTCCGTTCAAATATTGTGACTTTTATTTGATACTAAACTATAATTATTTAATTGATTTGAGACAACAAATGCATATTTATAGCTCTATATTTATGCTCCCTACCATTAAAACACGACGACAAAGACAGCATGAACCTGCCGCTGCGCATCCTGGGCCAGGACGTGGCCGTGAACATCCGCCGCAAGAAACCCAAAGCGGACTAAAATCAGAAAGCCGGTCTGGAGTCTCCAGACCGGCTTTCTGATTTTTCAGCCTGCTATTTTTTGTCCAGCAACTGCTGTAACAGTTCGTTCTTTTCCTTTTCAGACTGAAGGAGCCGCTCGTAAAGTTTCTTGTTCTCCTCGATGACTTCCAGCCATTTTTCAATCGGATTGAAATGGGGGAAGTAGTTGATGAGGCCATATGTGTCATGCAACGTGCTGGAAACGATATTGATGGCGGCCTTTTCGTCAAAATTTTTGATCGCCTCCTCCTTCACCCCTAATGCTTTCGACACCTTCTCCAAAGCCTCCGGTTCAAGCCTTTCTTTTTGCTCAAGTTGGGAGATGGCTTGCTGGCTCAGGCCCAGCGCCACACCCAAAGTTTCCTGTTTGATGCCGAGCAGTTCGCGAATGCGCCGGACGTTGCGGCCGTGGTGGGGCGTGGTTAGCGTTTCCATGCGCCAAAGCTACCCAAATTTCAGCACTGGTGAAAAACAAGCGACCGTGATGCTTTGAATAGTCAATGCCTCCCCAAATTGGGTTCGGGCTTACGCGTTTTCCTTTTCCAGGTAGCGGGCGAACCAGCTAAAGTCGCGCTCCAGTGTAATCCGATTGTCGTAGATGTCGCGGCCTTCCACCTTGATGCGGATACCGGCCAGTTGCTGGCGGACCCGGTCCATTTCCGTTTCAGTGTGATTGGCCAGGTTCTGATCGAAGACAATCAACTGCGCGTTCGGCAGCACCACCCGTCTCATCGCCGCATCGACGGGCACGTGCATGTACGACCTTGGATTCAGGTCGAGGCACTCCTCGATGCGGGAATAGGTCTGGTTGTTTTTGGTGAAGACCAGCCGGTCTACCAGCAACGGCCCCAACCCGTTGTTGCGCAGGTACACAGCCAGTCGCTGCCCCTGATCGAGCAGGTCAATCTGACCCAGGGGCTTGAGCGACTTCTCGTTGTGGCGGCGTTGCAGATACAACTGATAGAGCGTGGCCAGCAACGCCAGCAGGGAGATTGCGATGCCCAAAGAAACCCTCCGTGGGGTAAGAACAAGATTCCCACACCACACGGGCAGGAACCGACGGGCTAAATCATCCGACAATCCCGCAGCAATTTCAACCGCTCCCTCGCTTGCAGGTCGTAAATGAGCGGAATAAACCGGTGGTAGAGGCTGCATTGGGGGTCCTTGCCGCCCACCCGGCAGACCGGACAGCCGCTGGTGCAGACGGACTTGAATCGGCACTTCTGGCAGTCGGCCGATTTCAGTTCCTCCTCGTGGCTGCCCTGCTCAATCATGTCCACCAGGTCCAGGCCCTCATCGAACAGGGTGTGGGAAATCTTTGTCGCGTCGCCAAAATGGACGTGGCAGTAATTCACCGTGCCGTCGACGTAAACCGCCCCGCCCGAAAAACCCGACGCGCAGGTCTGGAAGGAGGGCGCGCTGGGTTTCAAATCGCAGAACTGGTGACGGGCGGTAAACGACCACCCCGTGCCAATTGCCTCCTGCATGGTGGCATACGAGTCCGTAAGCGCGTCTTCCAACCGGGCGGCGTTGATGGCTTGTCCTTTCACGATGGAAAAACGAAAAGGAACGTCCAGGTCAATAAGGTAGCGGGTCAACTCAGGCAGTCCCGCCAGGTTGTCGTTGGTGACGACGGTGTTGGTCGACACGGTCAGGTTCTGGGCCAGCAACCGGCGCAGGTTGGTATCCACCACGGCGAAACTGCCTTTTCCCGACCGGAAAGTCCGTTCGGCGTCGTGATATTCTGCCAGCCCGTCCAGCGAAACCCCGAAACCGATGCGGTGTTGCCGGGCGAAGTCGATCACCTCATCGGTCAACCGAGTCAGGTTGGTGATGAAGGCGAAATCAAGCGCACAGCCCAATTCACTCAGGGTCTGCCGTGCCATCGGAATAAACGCCTTCCAGGCATTGAACTGCGTCAGGGGTTCGCCGCCCGCCAAACGGAGCTTGACGTGATTGACGCCCCGCCGGGTGACGGTTTGCACCAGTTTGGCGAGCAATTGCTGCTGCGTGGCTTCCGTCATGCCCCCCGTGCGGTGGAGCGTAGAAATGTAGCAGTAACCGCAACTCAGGTTGCATTGATTGGTGGTGTGAACCCAGAAATTTAAGGCTCGGGGACTGGGTGGCTTTTGCGGCTGGTGGAAGTGCCGGTCGAACCGAATGATTTCGGTTTGCGCGAGAAGCCCTAAAAATCCCTCGACGGAATCGACGGGCATGCCAAGCCGGTCGCTGAGCGTGACCGTCGAGGTCTGATTGTCGATGGCGCTCAGCAGGTTGTACTGCGCCTGGTTCAACAGCCGCAGCGAATTCGGATGGGCGCAATTGACGGCGTAGAAATAGCCCGCCTCAAGCGGCCTGAGCAGCAGGTGCGGGGATTTGACGGGCGTCATCGGTGGCATCGCGTTCGTGGACGGGGTAGCCAACGCAATCGCAGTCGTTGGCGGGGGAGGAACCCCTCGCAGAAGGAGCGCTCAATAATCCGTTGAGCAGGGTGACGTCGTCAAAAAGCAGGTCCTGGGCAGGATCGGTCCTCATGGGCGATGAACGTTGCGTTTCATCGCGAAGGTATCCCTTTCAAACGGGGAGCGGACCGTGACGGGCTTGTATCGCACAAGACCAGCGCATGTACTTTACGGAAGCCGGCATCCAGAGTGCATTGCCTTGAAAAAACAGTCTAATGAGAATTTCCCAACCGGCCGCGAACGAAACCCCGTTCGTTATGAAGGAGACGCCGGTGTGTCCTGGTGGTTCTGCAAATTCAGCTTGGCCTGGTGCAGGTGGATGACGCAATCGGTCAACCAGCCCTGCTCGCGGGCCGCCTGCCGGTAGACGCTCAACGGATGGCGCGGCGTGAAGTTTTCGTCCGCCACGATGTGCAAGCCGAAAAGGTCGGCGGCGCGTTCGAGTTCGGCCAAATCGAAATACCTTTCCGTGACTTCGCCGTTCCACTTCTCGCCCAGCCCGTAGGCCCGGTTCGGATTCTGCGGGTCGAGTTCACTGACGAGCCAGGAAATCGACTGGCCATTGACGACCCACATATCCAGTTTCAGCAGGGGTGTAAAATCGTGGCCGTGGTGATGGCCGTTGCAGGTAAGCGGTTCCATCAGTGCAGCGGGGATCAGGGACATGTAGGCTCCTTTCAGGGTGGGTGAAAATGGGATGGGTCAGCCGCTGCGTTCGACGAGGATGCTCACGACGGTGGCGTCCGCCCCTTCCTCCAGGGCGGCGTAGCGCGCGTCGGCGGCCAGGATGAGCCGGGGCCGGTGTTCCAGCAGCGCCGCGAACAGGCCCTCCAGCCGGTAGCCGTGCAGCGAGACGGCGTAGCCGGAAAACTCCAGCCGGATGAGGTTCTGCTCCCCGTCGGGCCGGAACTCCCCGGCCACCAGGTAGGCGTAATTAAAAAAGGCCCGCCGCCCGTCGGGCCAGCCCACGCACAGATTGCGGGCCAGCCCCGGCATGGCGTCGGCGCTGCCCGTGTCCGGCGCGGTCGGGTCGCTCTCGCGCATCTGGTCGAAACGCAGTTTAAAGCCCTGGCTCATGGTCGCGTTCTCTGGCTTTGGTGCGGGTCGGTTTCGGGGCGGGCTTGTCCGAGGCCGGATGGCGGTTCATCGCCTCGCGCACGCGCTGCTCAACCCGTTCCCGCGTGCGGTTTTTGCTGCCCACCAGTTCCAGCGCCGACTGCCGATCGCCCAGGCGGGCGGCGTGTGCCAGCAGTTCCTCCTTATCGTCGGTGTAGATGCGGGCGCGGTCCCGGCCCCGCGAGACGGAGACGTACACCTGTTTGGCGTCGGTGGCCGAGAACGTGGCGGCGGGCTGGGCGATGAACACTTCGTCCACGGTCTTCCCCTGGGCGGCGTGGGAGGTCACGCAGTAGGCGTGCGACAGGTGGCCGAATTCCCGGTCCAGCGTGTAGCGGGCCTTGCTGACTTGGTTGCGCAACACGAGGTCACCGTTTTTTCCGACGGCCTGCACGTGCAGCACCTGCCCGTTGTGCAGCCGGTTCTTTTCCCGGTCGAAACCGTTGCGCGTGATGCGCACGGCGTCGCCCCTGGCCAGCGGCATCTCACTTTTGCGGTACAGCTCAAACTGCGCGCTTTTGGCCAGCGGCAGCGCCACGGTGTGGCCGTCGTCGCCCCGCACGAACACGCCTTTTTCGGAAGACCGCTCCACCGTCCAGACGCTGCCGCGCTTCATGCCGGGCAAATTCTGACTGAGTTGCACGACGTGCCCTTCCGAGAAATTGCGCCAGTCGCCTTTTTCGGCTTCCGTGCGGTTCAAACTCGCCAGCCGCGTGACGGCGTGTTCCTTTTTGCCCAGCAGCCCTTTCTGTTTGAGGTGCTCGCGGATGGCCTGCGTCACCTGTTCGCCCTGCTGGTGGGTGGGCGAGATGACGAGCGCCGACTTGCCCCGTCGCAACGCGTCGGCGTAATCCCTGACCAGCTTCTCGTTGGGCTTCAGCGGGTCGACGCTCTGGATGCTGCCCATCGCGTCGAGTTTATCGAACGCGCTTTGCACGTTGCCCTGCGCAAGGTGCTCCACCGCCCTCCGGTAGTCTTCGCTGCGCTGACGGTAAATTTTACTCACCTCGGCCGCACGAATGCCTCCTACGGTGTTTAGTATACGCAGTGCGTCCCCGCGCACGACGCTGGCATGCTGGCGCGTGTCGCCGCCCAGAATCAGCCGCGCGTTTTTTTCGGTGGCCAGTTCCAGCAGCCGCGTCATGTCGCCCGTCCCCAGCAATCCGGCTTCGTCCACCCACAACACCTGACCGTTCAGCGCCTGCTGCATCTTCGCGTCAGCGAGCAGTTTGGCTACGGTGTCGGCTTCTTTCATGCCTTCCTGGCGCAGCACGCCCCGCGAGGCTTCGGAGGTAGGCGCCACGACCGTCACCCGTTTGCCCGCCTGTTCGATGTGTTCAATCGCTTCGCGCATCAGCGTCGTCTTGCCCGACCCGGCCACCCCGCGCACGATGCACACGCGGTGCGGCGTGGTCAGCACGTGCCGGACGGCTTCACCCTGCTGGCCGTCGAGCTTCACGTTGGGCGCTTCCGGGTAGAGCGGTTGGAGTTTGCCCATCCCTTCGCGGGCCAGGCTGACCATGCGCTTTTCTTCGGCCAGCACCTGCCGGGTCGTGCAGCGCGTGCGGCCCCACTCCTGAACGTGAATAATCCGTTCGTCTTCGGCAAAGCTTGCGTCCGTGTCCTGGAGCGTTACATCCCGGTGCCCCAGGGCGTGGCGGTAGGCGGCGGCCAGCAACCGCCGGTCTTCAACCACCGAGGCCCGCTCGAAGCCGTGCTGCACGGCGTGGTCGACGCACTGCCGGGGCGTCACCTCGCGCGTGGCTTTGGCGGGCGCGAAGCGCACCGCCTGCGCGCCTTTGCCTTCTTCGCCCAGGTCGCGGATCTGCCGCCGCCATTCGGCCCGCAGCTCGTCCATCGTGTGACCTTTTTGCTTATTGGCGCGGGTGCGCGCCCCGAGTTCGGCGAGTTCCTTCTCGCCCGTGATGCCTTTTTCTTTGGCGACGCGGCCGATTTCATCGGTGCGCTTACTGAAGAGGTCGATGACGGGTTGCGGTACGCCTTCCACCTCGAAGGATTTGTCGGTGCGGCGAATCTGATAGCCCGCTTCCATCAAACGGTCCGAAAGCCGTTTGTGGAAGCGGGCCTGGTACCAGGGCATACTGGCGTTAATATCGCGAAATTGTGCGGCCTTGATTTGTTTTTCTTCTTCGTCCCACGTTGCGTTGAACACAAAGCAGTGCGCGTGCAAATGCGGGTCGGGAAGATGTCCCTCGACGGGCCTTGCCGTCTGGTGAATGAAATCCGCCCAGAGCAGTTCGCCCGTTGCCCGCTCCTCCATCGCCCCGCCCTTGCGCACCCGCGTCCTCGCATCCGCTTCGATGTCCAGCATCGTCTGCCGCACGCTGTCTTCGAAAGCCCGCAGGATGTGGTCATCGCCCGAGAGCGAATTCAGGACGGACACCGACTTGGGGCAGTGAAAATTCAAATCGTAGCCCGTCGTGCGTTCTTCTTTCGTGCGCGGCGTCAGCGGCTTGCCGGTCTCGGGGTTGATGTTCTCGCACAGCGAAAAGAACGCGTCTTTCGTCACCGGCCCGGCCAGCCCCAGCCGCTCGGCCAGTTTGCCCTGAAAAAGCCCGCTCATCTCCTGCCCGTCCAGGTAATAATCGGCCTTCACCAATGCCTCGGTAAAATAGGCTTTGGCGCGGGCAGCGGAGCGGCTCTGAATCATGCGGATCATGGGAGCAGAGGTTACATGGGTTCATGCATCTGGCTCTTTTTTTTCGCTTCCTGATAGCGCTGGTAAACGAGCGATAACACAGCCAAAGCAGTGCAGCGTAAGGTCCAACCGGGTAGCCCAATTTTTTGCATCAGACGTCTTCCCGAAGCACAGCTTAGGAGCGCGTTTTAGTACGCTTCAACCGGTTCGTCTTCTTCGGTGAACGTCTCAACCACCTGCCGCCGAAGGTCCGGGTCGGCCGGGCGGCGGCAGCGGAAATTGACGCCCCGCGTTTCGTCCGGCGTGCGGCCTTCCACGAACGCCTTGACCTGCTCTTCGTTCAAAATCATCTCGTCAATGCGGTCCATGACGAAGTTGTCGCCGTTGTGGTAGGCGGCCTGGTAGCTTATCGAGTAGCACAGGCCGCACAGCATCAGCAGCCCGCCCACGAACTGGCCGAGGATGAAAAAAAGCACGAAGCCCGCGCCGAACGCCACACCTGGTTCCAGAAGCGTTTCGATGGTGCGCACGTCGGCGGGTTTGCCTTCAATCTTGACCTTGTAAAAAGCGGGGTGAATGTCGCCCGTCGAGAGGCTGAAGCGGGCGAAATCGAAGACCGACGGCAGGCGGGTGATTTCGTCGCGGCGCTGGATGGCAAAGTACAGGAAGGCGGCCAGGAAGGCGTACCACGTGCCGTAAGAAAGCAGGAAGACGACGAAGGACGACAGGCCGGTGCGGCGGTAGAAACCGCCTCCGCGCAGCACCATGTCCTGAATGGAGAACATCATCATCGGCAGGATGCTCAGCACCACCACGAGTGTGATGGCCGTCGAAAACGAGAAATAGCGCTGGCCGAGGTTCCTGCGCAGGAACACTTCGAGCAGCAAACGCGGGCGGGAGCAGAACGCCAGGAAAAAGGCGTAGAACGCTTCCTTGACGGCGTTGCGGCGGCGGAAGACGGTGCGGTAGTACAGATTTTTTTGCATGGCTGTAAAAAGAAAAAATGAAATCAGGTTTGAGGGTAATAATGCAGGTTGAACTTCATCTTCAGGTGGTTGCAACCACCCAGCACACCGCCCAGCGGTACGTGCAGGTAGCCGTCCACCCGGATGTAGTTGAGCGGCGAAAAACGGTCCGGTAGGATAGGTTCTTTTGCATGACCGGTGAAAAGCAGTAAACGGAGAAAAGTGAAACTCACTGGGGACGGTAGTTTTGATTGAACGTCATCTTGAGGTAGTTGCGACCGCCCAGCACGCCGTCCCCTTGCAGGTAGAAGTAGGCCTCCACGCGGTGGTGGTTCAGCGGCCCGCCGGTTTTGAGCTTGGCGAACGCTTCGGGGCGAACCAGCCGCTCCAGCTTGAGCGACTTGCCCCGCGTCTGGGAAAAGTTCTGCGCGACGGTGACGCTCTCGGTCTGGTCCTCGAAAAAAGCGTCGCCGATCAGCTCCGAGGCGTAGCGGTTCGTGTCTGCATCCTGGTTGCAGAAAAACAGTTTCGTGTTCAGCGTGCCGAGGAAACTCTTGACCCGGTATTCGGCTTTCTGTCCGCCCATGGCAGCGTAGTAATTGGGCAGGTTCTGGGTGATGTAGACCGTGGCGATGCGGCTGCTGCGGGCCGTGGCCTGGTAAATGGCGTCGTGCTCGTGCAGAAAGTGCTGGGCCTCGTCAGCCCACAGAAACACGGGCCTGCCGTTTTTCGTCACGTCCCGGCGTTCCATCGCGCGTTGCCAGACGTATTTTACCAGCAACTGGCAATCCCGGCCCAGTTTCTGGTAGTGCTTGACCGGCAAATTGACGAGGATGATTTTGCCCTTCAGGCAATCGTCCGGCGTCAGGGTTGAAGCGTGGCGGCAGAACAACGAGTAGACCGGTTCGCGCAGGAGTCGGAACAGAAAACCCGAAAACATGAAGTCGATGATGGAGCGGGTCTTTTCGCTGAGGTTAATGTAGTTGTCGACGAAGAACTGGTCGAGAAACTTCAGCAGCCGTGCCTGGGGCAGCGCTTCCAGCAGGGCTTCTTCAAAAAGCGCGTCGTCTTTCAATCGCTCCTTTTCCTGGGGCGGCAGTCCCTCAAACCAGTCGTCAATCCGTCGGGTGACGTTTTGACGGGCCGCCTCGAAAGCGCGGTGAAAGACGCTGGTTTTCTCCGCCTCCGGTCCCGGTGAAACGGGTTCGTCCTTTTTCGGAATGCTCATCACGACGTCGTACATGGCCTGCACCGAAATCCGCCCGTGGGCGAGCCGGCATAAATCGAGGACGTTGAAGATGAGCATGTCGAGGGCCGACTCCCAGAAGGCCTCGTCGCTGCGTCCGGCGTCCTGGGTTTCGCCCGCCCGGACGACGGTTTTGAGCACCTCGGCCAGGGCTTCGGTCACGGTGTCCTCGCTCGAAGCGCAGGCCGCCTCGTAGTCGAGGAAATTGAAGCGGTGCGCTCCGCCCGGTTCGAGCACGAGCAAATCGGCTTCCCGTCCGGTCAGGCGGCAATACTCTTTCCAGTTATCGACCTCGTCGGGCTTGACCGTCAGCACCAGCCCGCCATACCCGGCCAGCAAAAACTTCATGGCCAAAAGTCGGCATGAGGAGGTCTTCCCGCTACCTGTGGATCCAAAAACCGTGACGCCCTCGAAGCTGGTCCTCAGACTAAAGCAACCCCGTACCGTACTGGAGGCCATCTCGATGAGGGGCATGTCCAAATCGAAAGTTTCCATGTGGCTTCCTGTTGAAACGTTCATGAACCGAGGGAAGAACAGACGGGCCGAAGCCCGTCTGTCCGGTGCAGCCAACCGGCGTAAGCCGGGACCGGAAGGACGCGTCACTTCCGGTCATAGGACGGTTCTCAGCGATTGTCCGTGTTGTTGGGAGTGCTGCTGGGGTCGTGACGGTTGTAGCCATCCTGAGGCCCGCCCACCACTTTCGTGTAGATCTGCCCGGTATCACCGGTTTCAACCAGGAGCTTCTGGTTAGAGTTTTGAGGGCTCCAGGTTCCGTCGTTGTTTTGGCTGTAGCCGTCTTTCCGGAGGTCTTCTTTTGTGTACATGTGTTTAAAAATTAAAAAGTGAAACGGATGGTAAAAAGAGGTACTCGATTGCCTGAGTGGAAGGGTTCAGGCCCCCTGTTCACCCGCGCGCTGGTGAATGCCTTTCAAGGTGACGGTGGGTGTGCACCCCCACGTCCGGTGCACACTCAATCCGTTTTTGTTCCGCTACGGACACGTTCCTGACGCACCAGTCAGCCCTAAATCGTTTCGTTGAAGCGGGCAAACGTCAGGTTGGCTTTATAGGGGCAGGTACAATCCCTGACCGGTTCGCTGAAAGATTCGGCCCCAACGCGACCTTACGAATTCAGGCGCGCAGTGGCTGATCGTCAGGACAGTCACGGTAACTTCGGCACCGGCTACGGGGTAGGCGTCGTTCGGGGCCTTCGGCTTTACGAATTGTTCCGGTGGTGTTTGTTGTGGTTTCATGGCCTGGTAGAAAAAAAAGAGGTTGGAAGAACGGCAACGCGGGCGTGGCGAATTCCGGCAGAACCGGGCTGGCGGGCTACGTGCAGGACGGGCTTGACAAACCGCGTCCAATTATGGTATTTGGGGTTCATCCTCACTCTGGAGAATGAAATGCCCCGGTTTCCGACCGTTGACGACGATGGCTGGTTCGAAGAACAGTCCGTGGAACTGACCAAACCGCTGCTCGGCTTTTACGTCAAAACCCATTCGGTCGGCGAAGTGGAAGCGTATGCAGACGGCTTGTGGGATGCCTGCAACCTGCTTGATGACGTGATCGATGCTTCCCTCCACCGGGAATTCAGCCTGGAACAATTCCGGAAGCAGCTCAAGGAGGTGATTGGCGAACGCTATGCACTGATGGAGTGCATGCACAGCTACGTCGCGCAAACTCGGAAGGGCATGCGTCCCCAGCGGGAACCGCAATGAAGACGGTCAAAGAACGCGGCGGATTCGGATGTAAAGTTCACACCACTCATAACCGTCTGTACGGCTGATCATTACCTATTTTATTGTCTTTCTTTGTTCCGGAAAAAGCACGTTTCCTTTTTCAGTTCCGGAACTATTTCCGGCAACTCTCCGCGCTTGAAATGCCCGTGAAGTTGCCGTGATTTGATGCGCTTTAATTCAGGGATGAGCGGCGTGATACCCACAGACTCCGCCCCCTGAGTTTTTTACCTTCTCTTTTTTATACGCCATGTCAACCGATCTGGTACCGCGCAAAACCCTCCACGCGCACTTGTTCAAGTGCTTGTACACCGAATTGAAGAAGGAGTTTCTCAGGAAGGAATGGGCGTCCGAGTCCGTGGAAGTCGGAACCCAATTTGCCCTCTGGAAAAAGCGCGATTCGGACGGGGAATTGACGGTATATCGCCTGTTCGGGGTAAGGCATAAATTCTTTTACGACCGCAATAGCGAGGCCGAAGCGGGGCAGAACATTACGCTCAAAGTAGAAATCCTCTGCAAAATTCTTCTCTACCTGGACTGCCGTGGAGAAACCGTCCGGGCGATGCTGGATGCCTTCTTCGTCAAGGGCAAGGTGCCATCGGAAACGATTGCCTTGCAGGCGGAACTGGAAAAATCCAGGCAGTACACCGACGTGCTTGACGTGGCTCCCGATCAGCACTTCACGGCGGAAAAGATTCACCAGAAAACCTTCAACAACTATACGATCAACATCGTCAACGGCGCGCAGGACGCCCAGAGCGACCTTGAACGGCTCCTCTATCAGTTTTACGAGGAAGTGGCCACGGCCACCGACGCCGGATACGAACGCGCCTGGGCGATGCTATCGACCAGTTTCAAAAACCGAATCTGGATGCCGAAAGATACCGGGTCGGCACTCGACCCAACCGGGAAGGAAGGGTTGGCGCTGTCCAAGTTCAAAAACGGCTATTACTTTTTCCGCTCCCTGCGGGAAACGCACATTTTTAACGTGAAAGTCTACCCCACCATCGCCTACGCCATGGTGTATTACGAGGAAGAACTGGAACTACCGTACGTCGAAGAACTGGCCGACATCAATAAAATCGCCATCAGGAACGTGGCGTCACTGGTTGAAAAGGTCAGCACCCTGCGCAGCATCGTGGAAGGATTCGGCGGTACGGGCTTTGCCGACAAGGCGCTCATCCGGCTGTTTTATCCCACCGCCACAGAAACCCTCTGGTTCGAGCACGGCATGGACCCGGTCGCGTTCAAAGCCGCCTTTCCGGCCACCAGCACGACGAACGTCGCCCGGCTGCTGCGGTGCAAATGCACCCGTGAAAACGACCAGTGGTTCATTGACAGCCTGGTTCCTCTGCATTGCCGCGTAATCTGACGGCAACCACCCAACTCAGCCATTTCGCTTCTTTCCACGATCAGAGCCAGGGGGACAGCGTGACCCTGATCAATGGGAAAAGTGAAAGCTGCGACGTACCGGTTTCGCATCACATCAAAATGAGCTTCTCCGTCGCCTCGTGGAGTGAAAGCGTATGCTTTGCTAAATAGAATGGGTTAGCAAACGATATTACCAATAAAACTGTTCTATTTGTGAATAAATCACGAATAGACCCGTATGCTTGTTCAATTCAAGTTAAAGAACTTCATGTCGGTGCGAAATGAACAGGTCTTTAGCTTCGTGGCCGCGAAAGGGCTTCGGGAGAAGGACCGCGCATTGACGGGTCAGGTCGTCTCCGCCTCAGACGGGCTTGACGTACTCACCACGGCTGCCGTCTACGGCGCGAACGCCAGCGGTAAAAGCAATTTGCTACGGGCGATGAATTTTTACGTGGACAGCATCCTGCTCTCAACCCGCGTCGATTCGGCCATAGGGGCCTACAGTCCCTTCGTCCTCGATCAGCAGTCGGCGGCGGAGCCGACATCGCTGGAAGCCGTTTTTTGGGTGGACAACGTGCTTTACCGGTATGGCTTTGAAATTTTCCAGCAAACGGTCGTGTCCGAGTGGCTGTTTCTGCGGCGCAAGCAGGAAACGTACGTGTTCGAGCGTTCTGCTGGCGAATTGCGCGTGAACCGGCCTTACAAAAAACTCCAGGAATTGCAGAGCAACAACATGGTCGCCCCGACGGCCCTCTTGTTGCCCCTGGGCGCTTTGTTCAACGACGAAACTTGCCAAGCCGTGCAAACCTGGGCCTCGAAAGTTCAGTACGTAGAAAGCACAGAAGATTATCGATTCAAGGACTACACGGTAGCGTACCTGGAAAAGCCGGAGAACAAGCAACGCGTTCTCGACTTGGTGCGAAGTGCAGATTTGGGCATTGAGGACATTGAATTGGTTCCCGCTGAGATCGTGTCATTTATTATAAGCAGTAATATAAACAGCAAGTGGTACGGCGGAGGCGACTGGCCTCCCTCCAATCCATCGTCGCATATTAGTGAACTAACCACCCCTTTGAAGGAACCCTACCCGCAAGGAGCCTTCAAAAAGAGGACGGCAATCAAACCCACTTCCAGTTACACCATCAACACAACCAGAACCGTGTGGGATGAGGAGGGGAATCAATTCAAGTCGTTGTCGATGCCCCTGAAAACCTTTGAATCGCAGGGGACTCAGAAATTTTTTAACCTCATTGGGCTGATCTTATTCGTCCTGGATAACGGCGGCCTGCTCATCGCCGACGAGTTGGATACCCAGCTTCACCCGCTCCTGACGCAGCGGATTGTGCAACTCTTCAACAGTCCGGTGACCAACCCGCTGGGTGCGCAGTTTGTCTTTGCCACCCACGACACCAATTTGCTCAGTGCGGGACTTTTCCGGCGCGACCAGATTTGGTTTACCGAGAAAGACGCCAAAGGAGCCACGCAGCTTTACGCGCTCACCGACTACAGACCCGGCGGCAAGACCGTCCGCAACGACGAGCAATTGGAGAAGAATTACGTAGCCGGTAAATACGGGGGCATCCCCTACCTGGGCGATTTTGACGCCTTGTTCGAAGCAAAACCGTCGGCAACCGAACCTGCCGTGCATGAGTAAACGTCAAGAAAACTTGTTTCGGAGACGGCCTGCGTTCCGACCCGAGCGCGACTCGTTTCTGATCCTGTGCGAAGGCGCGAGCACGGAACCCCACTACTTCAATGCGTTTCGGCTGACCTCGGCCACGGTGCGGGCCTTGCCCGTTACGTCCGGCGACGCGATGGCCGTTGTGCGGGCCGCCGTCAAGCGCCGGGCGGCCGAAACCCAAAACGGCAAGGTGTACGACCACTACTGGGTGGTGTTTGACAAAGACGCTACTCCGGACGCGGCCTTCAACGCGGCCATTGCTCTGGCCAACGACAACGGGTTTCGCGTGGCTTACAGCAACCAGGCGTTTGAGTTGTGGTTCCTGCTGCATTTCCACTACGTATCGGGGCCCCTGCACCGCAACCAGTACGCCGACCGACTGACTGCTTTGCTGGGATTTCCGTACGGCAAAGAGGCCCGTATCGCCCGGTTGATGTTCAAGGTACTCTACGAGCGGCAACAAGTCGCTATCGTGAACGCCCGGCGGCTGTACGACCAATACGCCGACGAACCGAGCCACGGCCCGCGAAATCCGGCCGCGGAGGAGTCAAGTACGACGGTGCATGAATTAGTCGAATCACTGCGGAAATTTCTGTAGCTACCGGCTCAATGTTTCCAGCCGAGGATGCAGACCTACCGTGCGCGCCGCCTTGTCCGTTTTTGATGAGCCAGTTTTGCAGTGCTTCCGCATGTTCACGTTCAAGCAGCCGCAACCCCCGCATTCCTGAATTATCACGATTTCAGATGTCAAGTTTTCTGTTCACAAAACTTGACATTCCCATAGCGATTTAGCTCAAGCCGGGTCCTGATGCCTACTTTTTTATCCGAATCCTTGAGGGTTATTGCCTACGATTATATGCCATTTTTGTGGATAATAACAAAAATGGCATATACGTGAATTTCTATGCTTTTCAGCAGGCCTTTCAGGAGCGGGACGTCATTCCGGTGAATGACGTCCTCAAGCGCTTTCCTGATTTCGACACGCGCCGCCTGGTTGAATGGCAGCAGAAAGGCTACCTGAAAAAAATCATCAACAAGTTCTACACGTGGCCGGACCGCCCCCTCTCTGAGGAGCGGCTCTTCTTCACCGCCAACCGGTTGTGCGCCAATTCGTACGTGTCGCTCTGGTCGGCGCTGCGTTGGTACGGTTTCATCCCCGAGGGCGTGTACCAAATCTTCTCTGTGACGACGAAGCAGACGCACCGGTTTGACACGCCGCTGGGTTGCTTCCAGTACCAACACGTCAAGCCCGACCTGTTTTTCGGCTACCGGCCCCTGCCCGCCGCGGGTCGTGAACCGTTGCTGGCCGAGCCGGAGAAGGCCTTGCTGGACACGTTTTACCTGAATCCGGCCCTGCGGGATGCATTGGATCTGGAGGGCTTGCGGCTGAATTACGGCCTTATCGCCGAGGCGTGCGATCCCGACCGGCTGGCCTCCTACGCGAAAGCTTACCGCAACCAGCGCGTCGAAAAACTGTCGTCTCTCCTCCTCCCGCGATTGGCCGATGCTTAGTCTCCCCTACATCAAACAATACTACCCGCCCAACCTGCACGGGTTTGAACGGGAACTCCTGCGCGAATACTTGCAGTGCGTCATGCTGCAAATTCTCTTCGACAGCCCGTTGGGGCGGCAGTTCGTCTTTCTGGGTGGGACCTGCCTGCGGCTGGTGCACGACAACCAGCGCTTTTCGGAAGACCTGGATTTTGACAACTTCGCCATCACGCCCGGCCAGTTTGACGAAGTCGCCCAACTCCTGGAGAAAGAACTGACCGGACAAGGCTACCACGTCAGCATCCAGGTGGTCGGCAACGGCGCGTACCGGTGCAACGTTCGATTTCCCGACATGCCTTACCAGCAGGGGCCGTCGCTTCACAAGGACGAAAATATTCTCATTCAACTCGATACCGAAGCGCAACGCTTCGACTCCATGCCGGAGAGCTACCTCCTGAACCGCTTCGGGGTGTTTACCCAGTTGCAGGTCACGCCGCTCGCTCTGATCCTGGCGCAAAAATGCTACGCGGTGCTGAACCGCCCGCGCAACAAAGGCCGCGATTTCTTCGACATCGTGTTCCTGCTGGGCCGCAACATCAAACCGAATTACGCCTACCTCGACCAGAAAGTCGGGATTAAAACCCCCGGCGAATTAAAGGAACGGTTGGTGGGTCATTGCGAAACGTTGAACATGGAAGAGCAAGGGCAGGACGTGGCGAAATTCCTGTTCCATCCCAACGACGTCCGGCGCGTGACTTGGTTCGTTGATCTCATCAAACAAATCGAGTTGTGATGTCAAAATCCGTTCGTTGTACGTATCCAGGCCGACAAGCCACCGTGAACGCCATCGCTTAAGTTCCAGGTGGATTTATTCTCAAGCGTCTCTTTTCAGCAAAGCACTGCGCGTAGCCACAGACTCTACCCCAAGAAATGTCCAGTTTTTTTACAAATAAACTGGACAAACAAGGTTAAATGTGGTAGCCTTGCGCCATGAAAACCTCAAAACTCGTTGCAAGCGCGATTGACGGGTTTCCGGCGGGACAGGTCTTCACCTACACGGACCTGCCCGCCGATGCGAGCCAGAAAGAAGCGGTGATCAAGGCGCTGAACCGGCTGGTGCAGGCGGGCAAGCTCGCCAAACTGGCGAAGGGCCGGTACTACAAACCCAAAAGCACTCCCTTCGGTAAACTACTCCCCAATCAGCAGCAAGTGCTCAAAGACTTGCTGGAAGAGGATGGCCGGGTGACGGGCTATCTGACGGGGTTCAGCATGTACAATCAATTGGGACTGACGACGCAGGTCAGCAACACCATCCAGATCGGCAAGACCGACATCCGGCCCGCCTTCAAACGGGGATACTACACCATCTCTTTTCTCAAGCAGAAAAACCCCATCACCCAGGACACCATTCCGCTGCTCCAACTTCTGGATGCATTGCGAACCATCAAGAAAATTCCGGATGCGGATTTAGCCTCCTCCGTCAAACGATTGCTCTCGATCCTGCGGGGTTTACCGCAGCAGGAATTGAAAACGCTCGTCAGTTTGGCCCTGAAGTACCCACCTGCGACGCGAGCGTTGCTGGGTGCGATGCTGGAGCAATTGGGGAAGAAGGGCCTGACGCCTGCCCTTGCCAACACGCTCAATCCCATCACCACGTACCAGTTTCCAGGGCTGGGTAACGCGCTCCGCACAGCGGAAAGGTGGAACATCCGATGAGACTACCCGAAAACAAACTTCCCTTCCAGCAGGCGGTGCAGATTACCGCCAACCGGATGCAGATCGCGGCTCTCTACGTTGAAAAGAACTTGGCATGCGCAGCCTGGGTTGTTTGTTGTTCAGCGATGCCAGTTCCTAATCCATTGGTTCAACTCTGTTGTTTGTTTACACCGGAATGGGCAAGACTTACGATCCCAAAATCCGTTCGTTGTAATCATCCAGGACATCGGCCGGCAATCCTTTCAGGTAAATTTCCGTGGTTTTCAAACTGGAGTGGCCGAGCATCGTGCTGATGGCCGTCACGGGAACGTTGAGCAGCATGGCCTGGGTGGCAAACGAATGCCTGCTTACGTAACTCGTTAGATTCGAGTTGATGCCGCACAGCGCCGCCACCAGTTTCAGCTTTTTATTGTACCGCTTCCTCGCCCACTGAATGTCCTTCTCGCGCAGGGCGGGCGAGTCCCGTTTCAGAATCGGAAACACAAACCTGGAGTTAGGGTCATGCTCCAGGTAGTGCGCCAGGATTTTTTCGAGTTGCGGGGTAATCCGGATGTCGTACAGTTTGCCGGTTTTCCTCCGGCGGTACCGGACGCGCCCGTGCTCCACCGCGCTTTTTTCCAGGTAGGCCATGTCGGCGAAGTTCATCCCGTACATCATGTAGCTGGCCAGGAAGTAGTTCCGCGTGTCGAAGCACGGGTGGTTGGCTGGAATGTCCAGTTGAATGATCTTCTTGAGCAGTTCCCCGTCCAGCGCCCGCTTCTCCGTGGGAGCCGTCTTGATTTTGTAGTCATCGAAGGGGTAGAGGTCTTTGTCCGCCACGCCGGACTTGATGGCCTTGTTGTAGATGGCCCGGATGGTTCGCATGTAGACGGCCAGCCCGTTCGCGCCGTTCCCCTTGCTTTTGTGGTGGGTCTCGAATTTGGCCAGGAACTCGTACGTGACCTCTTTGAACAGCAGATCCCGCCCCTTGCGGTACTCTTTCAGGACGTTGATGAGGCCCTTGTACGACCGGGCGGTACCAATCCGGTGCGCCTGGAGGAGTTCCTCCACGCACTGACCGGCAAAATGCAGAAAGGAGTCCTTGGTTTCCTTTTGCGTGATCCGGTCTTTCAGGGACGTGATCGACAGGCTCTGAAGGCCGCCCGATTCATGGAGTTTCAGGATGATGTCCATGGCGTCGGTCTTCGCTTTCTCGATCTGGTTGTTGAGCCGGGTGACGGAACTGACGCCCGCGTAGGTTTTGCGGATGAGGCGCTTTTTCTCGTCCCAGTCCTTCTGTGGAATGCTGATCCCAACGGGAATGGCCGTCGTTTGTGCGTTGTGACCAAGGCGCAAAATGACGGGATAGGTGCCGTCTTTTTTCGCCCGGCGGGTATCGAGGGAAATCACCACGTTCGTGTTCATACCTTGAAGGTACGAAAAAATTTGCACAAGATTTGCACAAGAAATCCGTATTCATGTGGTTTCATACGAACCAGTTAATTTTTCAATATGCTCATTTACAGAGTTTTAAAAACCAAATGAATCCATATCAAACCAATAATCCGGCGACTGTTAATCAGAGGGTCGCTGGTTCGAGCCCAGCTTCGGGAGCTTAAAACAAAATCGGTTGGAGTTTGCTGTAGCAAACTCCAACCGATTTTGTTTTTGGAACCCGCTTCTGTCGGCCTAAGTCCTCTCGGCGTGCCGCCTTGCTGTTGAAGTTCCTTCCTACTCAACCACCAGTACGCGTTTCACCAGCCGGGTCTGGCCCTCGCTGACCTGCACGGCGTATACGCCGGGCGCGGGCTGCTGGGCGGGGCGCACGTGCCAGTCACTCGCTTCGCCGCCCGCCGTCACCGCGATGGCCACCGGGCGGCCGGACGCACTGATGAGTTTGAACTGCGGGTTGTCGATGCCCTTCACTTGGCAGTGGATTTCACGGCCCGCTACCGGGTTGGGCGCAATCACCAACTCAGGTTCCTCGGCCACCATCCGACCGTTGCAACCCGCGGCGTTGACCCGAAAGGGCGAACCGTTTAGCGAGGTCAGCACCGGTGTGCTGCTCACGATGCGGATGCGGTAACCCGTACCCCCCGCCACCGTGGCCGGTAGCATCACCGAGTTGGCCACGCCCGGCTGCACGGCGGGAGTCAGGTTGATGGGCGTCGTGAAGCTCCCGCTGGCACTGCTGAGCTGAGCTGTGAAAACGTTCCCCGACGGGAAGGCGCACGAGCCAGTCGGTAGCGTGAAGCTGACCGTCACGGTACTGCCCCGGCAGATACCCCCCGTGGGTACGCCGCCTAAGCCCGGCGTCACGCTCAGGCTCGGGGCGCGCAGCTCGAAGGGGTAACTGGGTTGGGAAGTCGTAGCGGGGTTGCTGCTCACGATGCGCACGCGGTAGCCCGTGCCCGCCGGGAGACCGTTCAACAGCGAGGCGGCAAAGGTGGTCGTACCCGGCAAGGCCATGCCTAGCACCCGCGGACTGGCGAAGGAGCCGGTGGCGTTGCTGAGCTGCACGGTAAACGTATTGCCGCCGGGAAAAAGACAATCGCCCACCGTTGAGAACGTTACCGGCAGGGGCTGGCCCTGGCAGAGGAGTCCGGGCGTGGCCGGGTAGAGGGCCACCGTCAGGGCGTTGATGGTGAAGGCGGCGCTCGGGCTGGAGGTTGAAGCCGGGTTGGATGCCACCACCCGCACGCGGTAGCCCGTGCCCTGGAGCAGGCCCAGCGACAGGGGCAGGGTGTTGGTGCCGGGCGTGACCGGCCAGGAGGCCGCCGCCGGGACGGTGAAAGTGCCGTTGGCGTTGGACAGCTCGGCCACGAAGCTCATGCCCACGCTGCAGCCCACGGCGAAACTCATCGTCAGGCTGCCGCCCGCGCAGAATGGCCCGGTAACCTGCGGGTTTTGGGTGAACGAAAACGGGTCGGACGAAACCGTTACGCTGCCGGTCATGGTGCGGGTGCAGCCCGTGGCGACGACGGTCGCTACCACCGTGTAGGTGCCGGTCGTGGTTTGGTTGCCAAAGGCCAGCGTTCCCCCCGTGCCGGTCTGGGGCGAACCGAGGTTGGTGGTACCGTCGCGCACCAGTTGGTAACTAACCCCCGTCTCAGACCCGCTCAGGCCCACCGGTACCCCGCTGCCTCCCTGGCAAAGCCCGCCGCCACCCGTGACGTTGAACTGCAGCGGGGCGGGGTTGACCGTCACGCTGACGGGTTTGATGTCGACGCAACCGCCCGGACTGGTGGCTTTGACGTAGTACGTGCCCGAAGACGATACGGCCCCCGGATTGGCAAGGACGACCGTTCCGGCCAGGTTGGTGTGGTAACTCAGCACCGTTCCGGTGGGCAGCGACGACCCGGCGGTTACGGCGGCGGCCGTCAGGTTGACCGTGCCGGGCGCACAGGCCGACGCCGGGTTGGTGATGCTCAGCACGGGCTGGGCGTACACGGTGTACTCAACCGTGACGGGGACGCCCAGGCAGTCTTCGCCCGCGTCGAAAGTACCGTTGTAGGGCGGCACGTCGTAAAACGGCGTGATCACCTGTTGAAAAGTGCCCTGCGCCCCGCTGCTCAGCGAGTACGGGCCGTAAGCGGCGGAAAAATAGTTGGCCATGTTGCCCGGGGCCACAACGACGGGCGTCGTGTACACCACCACGTTGGCGGCACCTAGTTTGACGTTGCCGCTCGTTTCGGAAACCACGATCAACGCCCCGACGTGGTCGTTGTTCGAGCGGCTGAGGGCCGAAAACGCCACGTTACCCCCCGCGCACACGTCCACGGCCAGGCTGGCGGGGCCGTTGGCCGACGAGGCCGAGGCGCTAGTGGTGCCCGTGGCCGTCAGGCCCATCGTGGGCGCGCCGTGCACCACCACCTGCTGAGTGGCCTGCGAGGAATTGCCAAAGCCATCGCTGAAGGTCCAGGTCACGGTGTAGGTGCCGGTGGCGGTGTATCTGGTGAGGTTGGTGGTGGTGCCGGTCACGGTGCCCGCACAATTGTCGGTGGTGGTGGGGGCCGTCAGCGTCACGTCGCAGCCGCTCACGGCGGCCAGTTCGGGCACGGCGGGGGCTTCGTTGTCGCTCACGGTCACCGTCTGGGTGGTCTGGGCCGGGTTGCCTTCGGCGTCGGTGGCCGTCCAGGTGATCGTCGTTAGGCCCTTCGGGTACGGCGCGTTCAGCGCCAGGTTGTCGCTGCGCACCCCCGTCACCGTCGGCGTGCCGCAGTTGTCGGTCGCCGCCGGGGGCGTCACCGTCACGGCGGCCATGCACAGGTTTGGGTCGGTGCTGACCACCAGGGGCGTAGGCGTGGGAATGACCGGTTTCTGGGTATCGTTTACCGTCAACGTCTGGGTGGCCGTGGCCGTGTGGCCCGAAGCGTCCGTCACCGTCCAGGCCACCGTGGTGTTGCCGACCGGGAACTGCGTCGAGGCAGTCACCAGCACCCCACCGACGTTGGCCACCACCGTCGCGCCGGGGCAGTTGTCGCCAACCGTCGGCGTGCCCAGGCTCACGTTCGTGGCATAGCACTTGCCTGCGTCGGCGTTCGCCGATGCCGTTGCCGGGGGCGTGATGGTCGGGTTTTCGGAATCCACCACCGTCACCGTGAACGAGCAGGTGTTGGCGTTGCCGTGGGCGTCGGTCACCGTGTAAGTTACCGTGGTCGTTCCTTTGGCGAAGGCCAGGTTCGTGATGTTGCCCGTGCCGCTGGCGGTGGTTGCGCCCGTGGCGGCCCAGGTCACGGTCAGTTCGTTGGTGGGCGTGCAGTTGTCGTTGCCGCTCGGGGCGATGAACGAACGCGTGGTGGTGCACTGCCCCGCGTCGGTGGGGTAGCTGGCGACCGGTGCGGGGCAGTTGCTCACCGTCGGCTTCGTCAGGTCTTCCTTCGTGATCGTCACGCTGCCGGTCAGGTCAATGGCCTGGGCGGCGCAGGCGTTGGCGTCGGTCAGGGCGGTGAGCGTGTAGGTCGTCGGGCCGTTGGGCGGGTTGACCGTGAACGAGAACGCGCCGTCGCCCGTGCCGGTGGTGGTTTGCCCGTTGCTCAGCGTGAGCGTCCAGGCTCCGGAGGCCGTCACCGTGCCCGCCACGGTCGTGGTGGTTTCACCGGGGCAGATGGTCACCGGCAGGCTGGTGATCGCGGCCGGGGGGCGGGGGTTGACAGTGATGGTTTTTTCTTCGGACAAAAAACACCCGTTGCCGTCGGTCACTTCCGCCCGGTAGGCAGTCGTCGTGGGGGGCGAAACCGTCAGGTTCAGGCCCGTGCCGACTTCGGTCGCGCCGACGAACCATTTCACGGCGTAAGGAGACTTCCCGCCCGAGGGCGCAGCCGTCAGGGTCACCGGGGCCCCGTTGCAAATCGTGCCGTCGTCAGGGGCCGTGCCGGAACTTTCGCTCAGGCTGGCGTTGGCCAGCAGCGGGTCGGGTTCGGCGAGCGCGACAGGTTGAACTTCGGAAACGCAGGCCGTGGCCTGGTCGTCTTTCACCACAATCGGGTACGTACCCGCGCCCAGCCCGCTGAACAGGTAGGGGCCGGATTGGGGCAAGGCGGTGAACGTCGCGTCTCCGTCCTTGCTGAACAGGTAGCTGCCGCTGCCCCCACTGGCTGTCACTTCGATGGAGCCGTTGGTTTCGCCGTGGCAGGCGACGGCGGAGGTGGAAACGATGAACGTTACCGGCGGCAGGGCCACGATGCTGAAGGTAGCCGTGGTGGAGCAGCCGTTGCCGGTCACAGTGACGGTGTAGTCGCCCGTGCTCAGGCCGGTGAGGTCTTCGGTCGAGGCCGAGAAGCCCGGCTCGCCGTCTTTCGCCCAGGCGAACGTGAAGGGGCCCTGCCCGTCCGTCACCGTGATGTCGATGGCACCGCTGCTGGCTCCGTCGCAGGTGGTCAGGCGGTTGGTGTTGCCCAGTTGTTCGTTGAGCGCCACCATCGGCTTGGGTTTCACCTCGATGGTGACGTTCACGACTTCGCTCAGGCAGCCCGTCAGCGCGTTGCGCACCCGCAGGTACCAGGTGCCGTTGGACAGGTTGCCGCCGGGGTAAACTGATACCGGCAGGAGGTTGGTGAAACCGGCATCGTTGGAAACTTCCAGCACCTCGTTGTCGGCCAGCACGTTCGTGAAAGTCAGGTTGGCGCTGCCCGCCGTTTCATCGCAGAAGGCGTAAGTGCCGGTGTTGGCAATGGCCTGCGGTTCGCTGCCGGGCCGGAAAATCGTCCCGGCGGGGGTGGCGGGTTTGGGATTCACCTGGAAGGTTTTCTGGTCGGAAACCGCCGGGCAGGGGCCGCTGCCGTCGGGGTCGTTGGTGGTCACGGTGAGCGCAACCGGCCCCGAGAAGCTACCCGCCGGGGTGTAACTGACCGAGTAGGCCCCTCCGGCAAGGCTGGGCGTGCCGAACGTGCCCCCGGCCCCGTTGTCGCTGAACGACAGGCTGGAGACACTGCCCCCGTAGGTGCCCGTGAGCGTCACGGCCCCGTTGCCCTGGCACACCGCCGCGGGCTGGGCCAAGCTGACGGTGGCTTTGGGGTGGATGGTCAGCGCGACCGTGCTCGTAGCGGCGGGACAAGGGCCGTCGGAATCGTTGGTCGTCAGGGTGAGCGTGACGCTCCCGGCCTGGATGTCCGCCGCGCTGGACGTGTAGGTGGTGGTCAGCGAGGAGGCGTTGCCGAAGGTGCCCGTGCCGCTGCTGGTCCAGGTGCCGCCCGTGGCGCTGCCGCCGACATTCCCAACCAGGTTAGCCGTTTCGCCTTCGCAGAGGGTCTGCGGCGAACCGGCGTTGGCCGTGGCCGGTTCGTACACCGTCACGGTCTGGGTGGCGGTGCCGGTGCACCCGTTGGCGTCGGTGACGGTGAGCGTACCCAGCACGCTGCCTGGCGTGGCCCCGTTGGCGGTGAAGGTCGCCCCATTGCTCGAAGCCGGGCTGAGGCTGCCGCCGTTGGTGCTGCTGGTGGTCCAGGCGTAGGTGTAGGCCGTGGTGCCGCCCGTGGCCGATCCGGTCAGGGTCAACTCGCCGGTGCCGCAGACTTCCGTCACCGGGGCCGTGATGCTGGCCGCAAGGGCCGAGGCGGGCTGGGTGATTTCGAGGTTCGTCACCGTGACGGAGCAGCCGTTTTCATCGCTGATCGTCACGGAGCAGGTGCCCGCCGTCAGGCCGGTGAAACTGCCGCTGGCCTGGGGCGTGCCGTTGCCGAGGCGGTAGCTCAGGGGGCCGTTGCCGCCGGAGGCCGTGACGCTGAGGCTGCCCGTGTTGTCGCCGAAGCAGAGCACCGGGTTACCCGTCGCGGGAGCAACCACGATTTCGTTGCCAATCGTGATTTTGACTGGCTCGGAGGCGGCCGTGCAGCCGTTGGCGTCGGTCACCGTGACGGTATAGCTGCCGGTTTCAGTAGCCTGGAACGTCGCGTTGGTGGCGTTCGGAATTGAATTGTCACCTTTTTTCCAAACGTGGCTGCTGTACGTCGAGGACAGGCTCAACGTGGCCACCGTGCCGTAGCAGGGCGTGGTATCGTCGGCCTGGATAACCGGCGCGGGTTTGGGGTTGACCGTCACCTGCACCGACGCATCGGTCATGCCGCACAGGCCGGTGGCCTCGGCCTTGATGGTGGCTTGTCCGGTGAACGCCGCGTTCCAGTCCACTTCGCCCGTCGAGGCGTTGATGCTGCCCGCTCCGGCGGGGCTGAGGGTGTAGCTGATGCCGGTGGCGTTGGCCGCCGTGGCCGTGTAGGTCGTGTTGGGGGCGTCCTGGCAGACGGTCAGCGTCGGGGTGATGAAACTGGGCGTGCTAGTGAGGGCATTGACCGTCACCGCGACGGCTTTTTCGGTGAAATTCTGCGTACAGCCGTTCACCGCCAGGGCCGTGATTTCGAGGGTGGTCTGCCCCAGGGCCAGCGCTTGCGGCGCGAAAGCCAGGTTGCCGCTGGCGTTGGTCGTGAGCGTCACCGTGCCGCTGCCCGTCGTGGCCCCCGTCAGCGAGTAGACTACTTGGGTGCTGGCACTGGGCAGCAGCCCGCTGGCCGTGAAGGTCACTTCCTGCCCGTCGCAGACGGTCGTTGACAGGGCCGAGACGGTGGCGAGGGTGGGGGTAGGGTTTACCGTCACCGTGGCGCTCTGGCCCGTGATGGAATTCGAGCAGGCCGGAGCGTCGGTGTAGGCCACGCTCGTGAGGGCGTAGGTGGCCGTGAAATTCGGGAAAACCGTCACCGACTTGCTGGTTTCGCCGCTGCCGAGGCTGACCGCAGCCGACGAGGTGCCGTTGACGTCCGTGATCGTGTAGCTGATGGTCGTGTTTTCCGGGCCGGTGAACGTCAGCGTGCCCTGTCCGCTCTGGCAACCTGCCGGGGTGGTGGTGCCAATCGTGGCCGTGGGCAGGGGCCGCACGGTCACCGTGGCCGAACCTGCCAGGCTCGCCGCCGGGCAGCCGTTGGCCGCCGTCACCGACACGAGCGAATAGGGGGTCGTGGCCGTGGGGCTGACCGGGATGGCCGCGCCGCTGGTGTAGGAATTGACGGTGAAATTGGAGGTTCCGTCGGTGTACACCACCGTGTACGTGCCCGACGCCCCGCTGATGCTCACCGCCAAATCGGCCGACCCCCCGGCGCAGGTCGTGAGAGCGCCGCTGAGCGTGGCCGTGCCCTGGGCCGAGTTGAGGGTGATGTTCGTCGTGCCGTTCATCCCGGCCGTGCAGGCCGGGGAAGGGTTGCTCGTGGCCACCATGCGGTAGGTACCCGAGGCCGTCACGGTGAAGGTCAGGGCCGAGCCGGTGCCGGTCTGGGCGCTGCCCACATTGACGTTGTTGTTCCCGGTGTCCTGCAACTGGTAGCTGAAACCGGTTTGCGAGCCGCTCAGCGTCACCGTGGCGCTGGGAGCGCAGAACGTGCCCCCGCCCGTGACATTGAAGGCCGTGGGGAGGGCGTGGATGGTTACCGTCTGGCTGGCCGTGTTGGTGCATCCATTGCCGTCGGTGTAGCTGTACACCACCGTGTGGGCACCCACCGACAGGGTGGCCGGATTGAGTTGGGTCGCCGCCGCGTTGTCGATGGTGAAGCTGCCGTTCGCGGGACTGCCCGTCAGGGTTATCGCCGAAGCATCCTTGCAGTAGGCCGGGTTCAGGCCGGTGATGCCGACGGTCGGTAGGGCGTTCACGTTGACCGTCACCTGCGCCGTGGCGTCGGAACAGGGAGCCGGGCCGTTGACGGTGTACGTGAACACGTACGTGCCCGCCACCACACCCGTGGCGCTGGGCGTGAAGCTGGCGGCGTTGCCGTGGCTGTAGGTGCCGCCGGGGGCCGTCGTCAGCGACCAGGTGCCGCCCGCGTCTTCGCCGGTGAGTTGGTCAGCCAGGACGATGGCCTCGGTGGCGTTGATGCACCGGCTCAGGGCCCCGCCCGCCGTGCCCGCGTTGGAGGCCGGAACCACCGTCAGCGCGATGGCCGCCCCGGTGCTTTTGCAGCCGTTGGCCGTGTTGGTCACCTGGGCGTACACCGTGCCCGAGGCCGACACGTAGGCCGAGGGACTGCCGATGTTGGTGGTTAGGGAATTGTCGGTAAAAAACGCCACGGCATAACCCGTCGGCCCTTGTCCGCCGAGGACGGTGTTGACGAGCGACGTCAGGTCAAAGGGGACCGTGGTGCCGCCGGGAGTCGGGGAGCAGGCCGTCAGCGAGGCCGCCGTCGCGGTGGGCAGCGGGTTGATGCTCACTGCGGCGTCGCCCGTCATACTCTGAGTGCAGGCGGGCGTGATGTTGGTCGAGGCCACCACCGTGTAGGTGCCGGCCGTGGTCTGGAGGCCAAAATCAAGCGCATTGCCCGTGCCGACCACGGCTGAGCCGACGTTGACGTTGCGCACGAGTTGGTAGCTGACACCCGTCTGCGAGCCGTCCAGACCAATCGATACGCCCATACCGCCCAAACAAAAGCTGCCCCCGCCCGTGACGCTGAAAGCCGTGGGCAGGGCATGTACCGTCACCGAACCAGTGTAGGTCTGCGAGATGCAGCCGGTGGTGGCGTTGCGCACCGTCAGGCTGTAGCCGACGTTGCCCGCCGTGGCCGGGCCGCTTAGGTTTACCATGAGGAGCGAACTGCCTAGCGTGCCGTTGGCGACCGCCGTGATGCCCGCTCCCGAAACGCTGTACTGGTCGGGCGACCCGCCGGTGGCCGTGTAGGGCAGCGCAAACGAGGTGGCCCCGGTGCAGATGGCCGTCGGCGTGCCCAGCGTGATGGTCGGCTGGGGGTTTACCGTCACCGTGACAGTGAACGGCGACCCGGCGCAGGTGCCCGTCACGCTCGTGGGCGTCACGGTGTAGGTGACCGTCTGAGGCGTGGAGGTGGTGTTGACGAGCGTGTTGGTGATGCTGCTGCCCGTCTGGGCTGTGGTCGATTCGCCCGTTACGTTGGGGTTGTCGGCGGCGCTCCAGGAAAACGTGCTGTTGACGCCGTTGGAAATCAGCGCTTGCAGGCCCACGTTCAGGGCCGTGTTGGAGCAAACCGACGTGGTGGTGGTGGTGCCGGTGGGCAGCGCGTTGACCCTTACCTCCGCGTTGGTGGAAGTGCCCGTTCCACAAGTGTTCGTTGCTGTAACGTTATAAGTTGCGGCAGTGCGAGCGAGGGCGATCGGAACCGTCAGGGTGAGGGTTGTCGTGGCCGTTCCTACATATCCGCTTCCTATGGCGCTTGATAGATTCGTCGTGCCAAGCCGCCACTGATAATTCAAACTACCCCCACCGCTGGCGTTGCTGACCAGGGAAATGGGTCCGCCATGTTCGCACACCTCAGTTAAAATCGGCGGTTGCGTTCCGAATGTCGGGATGTTCCAGATGTCGACCTGACTGGAACTGTTGGTTGACGTAACCAGGCTGGACGGAGCAACGCTCCTGACCCGAATTCGGCGATTATTGCCTGCCGCGAGGTTGTTAGGCAAGGTCCAGGTGTACGATTGACCTGTAAAATTTCCTCCGGTTAGCGGAACCTGAAAGGTTGGCGACGTAGCCAGGGTCGAACCCCCACCGGCTGTTGTTCGTAAATCCAGTTCAAGATGTACCTGCGTTCCTGAAAACCCGCTTCCGGATAGGGTTACCGTAATTTGATTGTTGCTGACCGTTGCACTATTCGTACAGACGCTTGACACCGTAAAGGTTGGTGCATTGAGCGTTTGTCCCAGCACCACCCCTGACCACCCGACCAGCAGGCAAGTCAGGAGCAGCCTGGGCCTGGCCCAGGCATGTCGAAATAAGTTCATGAGAGGGATTGATAAGAAGGGGGGATCAAGGCGGCCGGGAGAACTGGCTCAACTGGCTGGTTTTCATTGCGAATGGCGGTTGGTCATCAGAAATCAAACGGCGAAGTTTCAGGCATAGGTGGTTAGTGCCTCCTCGGGCGCTAGGGCTAACGACCCCATCGCCTTCGGGTAAAGCCGGTCGTTTCCGCCGGGCTACGCAGCCGTGCGTACGAGCGGAGGGTGGGCACCTTGCCCGGTGCGGTGCGTTTCGGGGCGTGCGGGTGAAGGGCCTGGAACCCGCTCGGGCTTAGCGCGCTGGCCACCAGCCAGCATCCGCTCAGTACTTCGAGTTTGAAAAAAAAGGCTTCGATCATGACCGATTTGGGAAACTGCGGCTACTCCCGCCGCGAGGCATGGGCATGCCTGCAAAAGCATCGCAGCCGCGCCGGACGGACACAGTGGGGCGGTTCGTTCGCTTCCTGCGGAACGATATGCCGGAAAAGCGGTCGCGACAGGCACGCCGTCACCCGATAACGGCGCACAACCCGCGACACACTCCGCACCCGCTCCTGGCGGCGATCAGCGCAGCGGCTTTTGTTGGCTAAACCTGTGGATGGTTTCTCACCTGGCAGGATGAGAAGGGCCTGAAAGTCCCGGAAGGGGTTCAGACCGGGGAAAGAAGGTACCGGTAGGTCATCTCGTAGGCTGTTTGGTTTAAAGGTTGAGGCGGAAGGCAACCAGGCGGAGGGTACTCAGCCGGTAGAGCCTGCGAAGGTGAATAAGCTGTTCTCAGGATGCCGGGCACTTCATCGGCCAAAGGTCAGGGGTGAGAACGGAGAAAAACAATGGGAAAAAAACGGCTGTCCGGGGGGGTATTTTTCCCGTTTCTTCAACTCCTTGTTCGTTTTTCTGAAAAAACGGCGACCGTGACGTTGGGCAAAGTATTCGCCGCCCAACCCCTTTCACCTCACCGCAGAAACCAGTTTTCTGTCCCTTTCCGAAACGACAATGTTCGGCTTCGAAGCACCAAAGTCCACCCTGTTTTTGAGACAATCGCGTCTGCTTTTGAGACAACTTTCCGAAAAATGGGTAGCTCAAGCGCGCCTGGCGTATTCTGAAGGCGGGATTTGGTAAAACTCTTTGAAAACGGCCGAAAAATGCGTCTGGCTCTCGTAGCCCACGCGAAACGCCACTTCGGCCACCGTGTTTCCCTCGCGTAGCAACTGCGCCCCCCGCTTGAGCCGGTATTGCCGGATGTATTCGCTGGGCCCGAGGCCGAGCAGAGCGGTCATTTTGCGGTGGAGGGTCCGGCGGCTCATGCTCAGGTCGGAGGCCAGGGCTTCGGTTCCGTAGCCGGAGTCGGCCAGGTTTTTCTCCAGCAGCGGAAGCAGTTTTTCCAGAAACGGATCCGGGGACGAGAGCGCCACCGGCACGTCGGGCTGACGCACCAGTTGCTGGTGGTACAGGCGAAGTTTCTCCCGCCAGGTCAGCAGGTTTTCGAGGCGCAGGCGGAGTTCCCGCACGTCGAAAGGCTTGGTCAGGTAGTCGTCGGCTCCCACCGAAAGCCCGTCGATGACCCGTTCCTGGGCGGCCCGGGCCGTGAGCAACATCACCGCAACGTGGGCCGTCAGGGGGTCGGTTTTCAGGTGGCGGGTCAGGGCGTAGCCGTCCATCAGGGGCATGGTCACGTCGCTGATTACCACATCGGGCAGTTCGCGCCGGGCCAGTTCCCAACCTGCCTGCCCGTTTTCGGCCGTCAGAATCCGGTAGCCGGAGGCCAGTTCCTGGGCCAAGTACCCGCGCAGTTCGGTACTGTCTTCCACGATCAGCACCAGCGGGGCTTCGCCGGGACCCTCCAACGGCAACACCTGCGGCGCGGGCGCGGCTCCCCACTCGGGCGTAGGCGGCAGGTCGGCATCCGGGGTTTCTTCGCTGGCCCTGGCCAGCCAGACCGGCACGGTCACGGTAAAGGTCGTTCCCTGGCCTTCGGTGCTTTCCACGGCGATGTGCCCGCCGAGCAGTTCGGTCAGTTCTTTCACCAACGCCAGGCCGATGCCCGTTCCAGCAAATACCCGAGTGGTGGAGGCGTCGGCCTGGTAGAAGCGGTCGAAAATCCGGTCTATTTTTTCGGAGGAAATTCCGATGCCCGAATCGGTCACCTTCAACCGGAACTGAGCCAGCTCCGGCGTATCGGTCCGTTCGTGCAGGCTGATGGCCACGTACCCGCTTTCAGGTGTAAACTTCAGGCTGTTGCTCAGCAGATTACTTAGGATTTTCTGCCATTTTTCCGGGTCGAAGAGGACCGCCTCCGAAACGGAATCGTCCACAAACGCGAGTGTAATACCCCGTGATTCGGCCAGGGGCTGAAATTGCTCGACCACCTGACCCAGAAACTGCCCCAGGTTGCCCTGGCGCGTCAGAACGCTCATGCGCCCGGCTTCGAGTTTGGCTAGATCGAGCAACTGGTTGATCAGTGCCAGCAATTGCCGGGCATTGTGGCGGATGAGCATCAGCTTGCTCCGCACCACCGGATGGGCCGTTTCAGGGTTTTGCAGCAGGTTTTCGGTTGGGGAAAGAATCAGCGTGAGCGGGGTGCGAAACTCGTGGGTGAGGTTGGAGAACAACCGCGTTTTGAGTTCGTCCACCGCCCGTAGCTGCTCGGCTTCGCGTTGCTGAAGGAGCATCTCCTGCCGGGCACGACTGCGCGCCGCCTGGTAGCGCACCAACGCCCATACCGCCCCGAACCCCAGCAAGGTGTACAGCCCCACCGCCCACCACGTGCGCCACCAAGGCGGATGAATGACAAACCGGATGGCGGCCCCCTGCTCGTTCCAAAGGCCGTCGTTGTTGGAGGCTTTCACCCGAAACACGTACACGCCGGGGTCGAGTTGGGTGAAGGTGGCCGTGCGGTTGGTGCCGTTGAATACCCACCCGTCGTTGACGCCCACGAGTTGATAGGCGTACTGGTTTTTTTCGGAGGCTTCGTAGTTGAGGGCCGTAAATTCAAACGACAGAAAATTGCGGTCGTGGGGCAGTTCGAGCAGGTTGTCCGGCACGGGCACGGGTTCCTGCATCACCTTCATTTCGGTGATGTGCACCGGCGGCACGTAGCGATTGCCGTGCACGCGGTCGGGGTAAATCAGCACGGTACCGTTGTCGGTGCCGAACAAAATGCGGTCAGCCTGCCACACGCAGCCATCCTGAAAGGTGCTGCTGGGCAGGTAATCGCTCAGGCCGTAGGTGCGGCAGGCACCGGTGGCCGGGTTGTACTGGCAGAGGCCGTTGTCGGTGCCAAGCCACAGGCAGCCGTTGGCGTCGTCGGCGATGCTGGCCACGTAGTTGCTGGGCAGCCCCTGATGGGTGGTCACGTAGCGGAAGGTGTTGGTGCGGGGGTCGTACCGGTTCAGGCCGCCCTGATTGGTGCCCACCCACATAATGCCCCGGGCATCTTTGAAGATCGTCCGCACGCTGATGTCGTTCAGTTCGCCCGCCGGCGGGCGAACCGGTGGGGGCTGGTGCCGGACGACTCGCCCCGTCTGGGGGTCGAAACGGGTAATGCCCCCGTTGCCATGGCCAATCCACAGTTCACCGGTCCGGCTGATTTCCAGGTCGCTGACGTAGTACGCCCGCAGCCACGCGGGAGCCGTTTCGCCGTATTTGTGGTAGGTAAAATCGGCCCGGCTTTCGTCGAACTTCCCGATGCCTCCGTCGCCGGCGATCCACAACCGCCCGGTCGGGTCTTCGGCGAGGTAATTGACGGGCACTTCGGTGGGATACGTTCTCCCGACGGTACTCCCGTCGGGGTCAATCTGCACGAGGGCGTGGTTCGTCCCGGCCCAGAGCCGCCGGGCCCGGTCCTGGTGCAGGCACAGCACGGTATCGGCCTCCGCCCGCCCAGCCCGCAGCGGCACCCGCGTGACCCGGCGGGTCCGGGCATCGAGCCGAAAAAGCCCCCGATTGGTCACTCCCAACCAGGTGTTGCCCCGGTGGTCGATGAGCAGGGTTTGCAGGCTGTTGGCGGCCGTCAACGCGCCCCGCTGCGTGGGTACGAGTTGGTGCACCTCAAATTTCGCCGGCGACAGGTTCAACTTGTTGATGCCCTGCTGGCAGGTTCCTACCCACAGCATGCCGCTCCGATCTTTGAGCACCGGCTGCACGCAGTCACCGCTGAGCGCGTGGGGCTGGGTGGGGTCGGCCCGGTACGTGATTACCTCGCGGGTTAGGCGGTTTACCCGTTGCAGGCCCTGGTTGGTGCCCAGCCAGAGCAGGCTGTCGCCGTCGGTGCAGATGCCCTTGTACTGAATCACGGCCCCGATGGGCGTTTTCGTCAGGTACCGTTCGGCCCCAGGCCGCTCCGGGCGCGTGTCGATGGCAAACAGCCCCTCGCCTTCGGTGCCTACCCAGAGGGTCTGGCGGGCGTCGAGGCTCATCGCCACGACGTTGGGCCACCGGGGCCCGGCGTAGGGCATCGGAAACGCCTCGAAGCGCCCGTTGGCGGGGTCGAAGCGGCACAGCCCCCGCTCGGTGCCCGCCCAAAACCGCCCCCGGGCATCCTGACGCAGGCACTGCACGCTGCCAAACCGACCCGGAGTCGGAAACCGCGCCAGCAGCCGCCGCCGAGGGTCATAGCGTACCAAGCCTCGGCTCGAGCCCATCCAGATGGCCCCCCTTTGGTCTTCAAAAAGCTGGTTGCCCGCGTCCCATTCGCTGCCCGGCTCGGTTTCAACCCGGTACGAAGTCACCCGCCCCGTGCGCTTGTCCAAGCGGCACAGTCCCCCGGCGGTGCTGACCCACAGCGTACCGTCGCGGGCCTCGAGCACGTCGAGAATCCAGTTGTGCGGCAGCGTATTCGTCGGGTCGTAGAGGTCGTGTTTGTAGCGTTTGAACCGGTAGCCGTCGTAGCGGTTCAGCCCGTCGCGGGTGCCAAACCACAGGAAGCCTTCGCGGTCCTGCACTAGGCAGCCCACGCCAGGGTGCGAAAGTCCTTCGGGCGTCGAGAGGTGCTCAAAACGCAGGGTGGGCTGAGCCTGAGCCGGTATCAGCAAAGCAAGCGTCCCGAAAAAAAGCGCCAGGTGACGTTTTACGTCCATACGATACGGAACGGTTAGGTAGATAGGTGCGGTGCCTTGGGCGACGTTTACGCGTTCGGGCGCTGGCAGGCGGCCTCTGTCGTTATGTTCTGGTCGTGCAAGCAACGGACACAGCGGCCTTATTCCCAAACCGTTCGATCAATTTTTCCCTTATGCCCTTCTGTACGCCTTTCGCCCCGATGCAGTACCTCCCTCTGGACGTGCAGTGGCGGCGTCCGACAAAGCAGCCGCTTTTCGCCATCATTCCGTAGTTCGATCCAACAGCAAAATGAGAAATTCTGGTAACCAGGTCCTTAATCTGACGGCTCGATTGCCTCTTCGGGCGTGGCAGGATCGATGAACGCTCGTAAGAAGCTAAAAAAGGCCGGGAAAAGGGGGATTACACCCCTTTTCCCGGCCTTCGGAAAAATCTTCGTTCAGCAGACGTCAATTCAGCGCCACCACCCGCTCCGGTGTCACAACCGGCTTGCGGCTCTGCACCCGAAATTCCAGCGGGGGCAGGGCGTTCACTCCGTCACTTACCTCGACCGAGTAGCTGCCGTCAGGCATGTTGGCCATGTCAAATTTATGCATGTGCACGCGCTCACTGCGGGCCAGTTTGGTCGCGTAAATCGTCTCGCCCCGCTCGTTCATCAGTTTGACTTTCAGCGGGATGTAAAACGGGTTTTCCACCATCAACTTCAATTTCACCGAGTTGATGACGGGGTAAATGGCCGCGTTGACCGTCTTCGAGTACGCCACGTTAGAGGGCGTAGCGGCCGTGTTGTCGGGATTGATGACCTCAAAGTGCTTTTCGTAATACGAGGTCTGGGCCATTGTGGCGGCGGGCAGCAGGCAGGCCACGGCCAGCAGCAGGCGTTGCGCGGCGGTTGTCGCGGCGCGGGGTGCAACGTTTCTCATTGGAGTTGATTGTGTTAGATGTGGTTTGAAAACAGGTTTCCTTCCGCACCAAAAGTAGAGGCCTCTTGCTGCCCCGCTTTCCCGCAAAGCGCGGGATTTGGCGCGGAAAGCACCGTAACCGGATAAGCGGCTAAATAGCGCGATAAACGATGACCTGCCACCACACTTGGTGCTCCAACCTCCACCCGGCGAGGCAACTGGCACCGGAAGCAGAGAACCCCACCTCCTCATGGCTCCCGGCTCTCCCCCAACTGGCGTGACGTGTCTGTCTGAAAATGCCTCTCAGCCAACACTTGCCGTGCGCACGCAGCGGAAGCCATACCCTTCGGCGCGGGGACCTTCAGCCCAGGCCGCGAAGGGCCGGTACCCGACGGGGCTGTTGGGGACGAAGGCTCCTGCCCGCATGTTGGGCTGGTAGTACCCTCCTCCTTTGTACCCCACGCCTCCCGTGTGGTTGCGGGGCCAGTCGTCGTTGGTGGCTTCGCCGCCTGCCGACAAGCGCCCATCGCCGTGGGTGCCTTTGAAGTTTCGGCCTTGCTCATGGCCGTATCCCACCACCCGCTCCCAGTACCCCGTGGCCAGGTCCATGACCCAGAAGTAAGAGCCCCCAAACAACTCCTTGGTTTCGTCCGTCAACTGGCTTTCGGCAAGCCCGGCCCCGACGACGAGTTCGCCCGAGTCGTTAAAGAACCGATTCAGTTTTGCTTTCAACGACGTACCCCAGGGGTAATCGCCGGGCGCGGGACGTTGTGGGCCGCGGCTGGCTTTCACGTATTCGAGTTCGGTCATCGGGCGCAGGCAGGCCCAGTCGGCAAAGGCACAGCCGTCGTCCCAACTCACGAAATTGAGCGGCTCGCGGGGCTTTTGGGCCAGGTACCGGCCGTTTTCCAACCCAATTGTACCCCGCAACTGCCGGTAGAGCCGACCGCCAAAATTGGCCCTGACGTTGGTATACTGCTCGTAAATGGAATTGAGGAAATCGGCGTATTGGCCCTGGGTTAGTTCGTACTTCATGACGTAAAACGCCCGAAAGCCCTTGGGGTACTCGGCAGGGATGGGGCCTCGCTGGTCGCCCCGATACTCAGGAGTCTGACCCACGCGGTAGTAGAGATTGCCAGGCTGCGTACCCACGCCAATTTCATTTTCAGAAGCAATCAGCAGGGGCTGTTTTGTTACCGCTTCGTAAGCGGCCGCTTCGCGGTGCGCGGTCGTATCGGCGTCGCCTTCGTAAAAAGGCCCTTCGGGAACGTACACCATCTCGACGCCGTACACACTGCCGAAGGTCACGTCGTTGAAATTGAAATTTCTCAGCGAGGTTTCGTCGAGTCGGAGTTTGATTTTCCAGGAAACCACTCCCCGGTGCGGCTTGGGCGGCGCCACGAATACCCCCCGGCGGTCGGACGGAACCTGAAAAAGCGCACTGCGGGGGCTATTGCCGTACGCAGCCAACGTTTCGTGCCCCGAAGCAGCCACCAGCACCGAGCTTTCCGAACGGTGTTGCTGCCGGAGTTTGACAAACAACCACACCGCGTCGTGGTTGCGGGCCGTGTGCCAGGCGGCTTCCCAGGAGACGGTGCACACCAAAACCGGGGCCTGCCCCGTCCCCGGCACGTAGTTGAACTCCGTATTTTCGATGAAAAGGTTGGCCGGGAAAGCCGCCGTAAAGCCAGCGCAAACGCTGATGATGACCAAGAGCAGCCGAACCAGTACGGCCCTGATTCCACCAGGGCCATGAAGGGGAAACAAGAAGAATTTCATTCGTTTGGGGATGAGGGGGTGTCTGGTCAAAAGTAGGCACGGACCACTCCGCTCTGCTCCCCTACTCTGCGTGATTCCGCGTAACGCCGGGGGCGCATGAAAAAGCCCGTCCTGATTGCCAGGGCGGGCTTTCACGTTCACGGTAAAGCGTGAACTGCGCTTACGGATTCTGTTCTTGCGGCCCGATGGCCTCGTTGGCGTCGATTTCGCGCTGGGGCAGTTTGATAACAAACCTCGGGTCGTTGGCGGGAATGTTGAACCGGAAGGCCGCCGAGTGGTTGCCGCTCCGGCGCAAGGGCAGTTGCCGACGCTTGATGTCGAGGTAGTTGATGCCCAATTCACCGTAAAGTTCCTTCCGCCGTTCGAGCAGGATTTCGTCGATCAGGGCGGCTTTCGTCGTCGCGGTCGATTTCACGGCGGCGGGGTCGCGGTCGCTTTGCAGGGCAAACAGCACGTCGGCGGCGTCGGCTTCCCCGAGTTCGGCTTTGGCTTCGGCTTCAATCAGGTACATTTCCGACACGCGCATCATGGGCATGGCAGCGTTGAAGTTGATCGTCAGGCCGAACTTGGCCGTGGCCCAGCGCCGCTGGGCGTTGGCCGAACCCGTGTTGTAGAACGTATTTCGTACGTCGGTCGCCGTGAATTTCTTCACGAATTCTTCGTTGATGTAAAAGTTGTCGTACCCCTCGCCCAGCTTGCCCCAGAACGAGTTCGGGATGCCGTAGTAGAGCGTCTGCGCGTCGGTTTCGGTGTTCGGAAACGCCCACATCCATTCCTCGCTGTTGATGTCCATGAACCCACTTTGGTATTCATCGGCGTTGAGGGAGTAGCCTTTGCGGGCGTTGGCGGCGGCGGTTTTGGCTTTGGCCCACTGGCCCTGTTCGAGGGCGATGCGGGCCTGGAGGCCATAGGCCACGGCGCGGTCGATGTTGCTTTTCACCAACTGCCCGTCGCTGAGGTTGGCCACGGCGTAGTCGATGTCGGCGTTGATCTGGTCGTACACCTGTTGAATGGTGCCACGGGGGTTTCCCTTCGTGTCGGGGCTGGTGGGCGTGGTGTACACGGGAATGCCCGGCGCGCTGGGATCCTTGCGGATGGTGTGCTGAAACTCGCGGATGGCCTCAAAGTACAGCCAGGCCCGCAGGGCGCGGCCTTCGGCCACGAGCCGGTTTTTACTCGCCTCGGGGTAGCTGCTTTTCGTCACGCCGTCAATCAGAATGTTCACCTGGTTGATGTGTTCGTAGAAATACGCCCAGGTGAAAATCGTGCGCCGGTAGGTTGGTTCGCGGTTTTCGTGGCGGTAATCGAACTGGTACCAGCCGCCGGGGTTGATCACGTCGTCGCCCTTCTGTTCGCGGGTGAGGTTGATCGACACGATGCCCCAGGTATCGGTGGCCCCGCCCGCCGAACTGTTGAGGTTGGTCCACTGGCTGCGCAGGTTGCTGTAAATGCCGTTGAAGTAGGCCCGGGCCCCGTCTTCGGTGGCAAACACGTCGCTGGCCGATACCTGCTGGGTGGGTCTCGGCTCTTCGAGGTAGGTCTTCGAGCAGGCACTCAGGGCCAGGAGGCTGAGAATGAAAAAAGTGTGTTTCATTTTTTAAGAATATTCAATGTTCAATGCTCAATTTTCAATGAATTGAAAAACAGCGATGGACATTGAAAATTGAGCATTGAACATTCTCGGGTTTTAGAACGTGACGTTGATTCCCCCCGACACCGTCCGGAATACCGAGGAGTTGTTGTCGGTGGTGCCATTGGGGATGCCGTTGGCGTTGGTGGTTTCGGGGTCGAGGCCCGGCTTGGCTTTGGTCCAGGTCAGGAAGTTGTCAGCCTGGGCGTACACGCGCAGGTTGCGGACGGCCTTCCAGGGCGTTTTGATGGTGTAGCCCAGCGTGACGTTGCGCAGCCGAACGTAATCGCCCCGGTACAGCCAGCGGGTGGAGCGCTGGCCGGGATCGGTGTTGTTGGGGTCGAGGATGGGCACGTCGGTTACGTCGCCGGGTTTCTGCCAGCGGTTCAGGATGTCGCGGTGTTGCTGACTGCCGAAACCCGCGGTGAAACCGTGCATGAGCGCGCTGTAATCTTCGTCCAGAATTTTATTGCCCCCGGCGAAGTTGAACAGCACGGCGAAGTCGAAGTTTCGGTAGGTCAGATTGGAACTCAACCCACCCAGCCACTTCGGAATGGCCGACCCGGCGTAGTAATCGGTGGCGTCGCCGTATACTTTCGTGGTGGTGCGCTCGCCGGTGGGCGTGCCGTCGGCGTTGAGCACGTCCCGGTACCACATCATGGCTCCGTCCTGGGGATCAACACCCGCGAATTCGCGGATGTGGAAATCGAACGCCGACCGGCCGACTTCGAGTTGGAAGGCCCCGTTTTTGATGCGCTCCTGGGGCAGCTTGGTAATTTTGTTCGTTACCGTACTGATGTTGAAGCCCGTTTTCCAGGTCAGGTTTTTCGTCCGCACGTTCACCGTGTTGATGGAGAATTCACCCCCCGAATTGCGCAAATCGCCAATGTTTTCGTCCACCGACGGAATGCCCGACGAGAGCGTGAGTGGGCGGCCAAACAGGAGGTCGTAGGTGTTTTTCTGATAGTATTCCAAGCTCCCTTGCACGCGGTCCTGCCAGAGGCCGTAGTCGATGCCGACGTTGAACGAGGCTTGTTTTTCCCAGGAAATGGCCGGGTTGGCCAGGTTGGTGAAGTACACGCCCGAGTTGGTCAGGTCGTTGTAGCCCGTGCTGAACAGGCTCAGGTAGGGAAAGTAATTGTTGGTCAGCACTCCGCCCACCGAGCGCAGCAGGCCGTTGTTGCCCAGCGAACCGTAGGAAGCCCGGAGTTTCAGGAAACTGAGCGTGTTCCCGCCGTTGAGGAAGGCCTCCTCGCTCACGACCCACGAAGCGCCGATGGAAGGGAAAAAGCCCCACCGCCGGTTGCCCTCGGGCGAGAAGCGGCTGGAGCCGTCCCAGCGCACGGTGCCTTCGAGGAAGTACTTCTCCCGGAAGTTGTACACCGCCCGACCGAGGTAGCTCAGAATGCGCTCCTGGCTGGTGAACCCGATGATGGATTCGAGTTTCGCCCCCGAGCTGAGTTCTTTCAGGCCGCCGAAGGGAAAGCCTGACTTTTGAGCCGTGAGGGTTTCGTATTTGAAATTGAAGGCCTCAATGCTGCCCATCAGGTCGAGGTTGCTTTGCCCGAATTTGGCCGAGTAGGCGAGCATGTTGTTCCAGGTCCAGGAGGTAGTCAGGTCGTTCTGGCGCTGGACCCGGCCCCCGACGTTCTCGCCGATGCCGTACTTCGGGTTGTCGTAATCGAGGGCGTCGAGCGAATACCGGTCAATGCCAAACGTCGATTTGAGCCGCAGCCCTAAGGGTAGTTTCACCTCGGCAAAACCGTTTAGGCTGGTGGTGAAGCGCTGCCGCCGGACGTCGTTGAGGAAGGTTGTGGCCAGCAGGTTGGAGGGCTGGAGGGTATTGCGGTTCTGGTTGACCGAACGGCCGGGGATGGGTCGGCCCAAATCCCACAGGGGCTGTCCGGCGGCGTCGAGAATGAGTTTGCCTGCGTCGTCGTGCTGGTACACGGGGTACACCGACGACATCTGCCGGGTAAACTGGATCACGTTGTCGAAACTGCTGCTTCCCTGCACCGGGTAGTTCTGGTCGGAGTACGCCACTTGCGAGCGCAGGCCGACGGTGAGCCAGTCGCGGAGTTCGGAGGTGAGGTTCAGGCGGGTCGTGACGCGGTTGAACTTCGAGGTGACCAGATAGCCCTGCTGGCCCAGGTACGCCGACGAAAGAAAGTACTGGGTTTTGTCGCTGCCACCGCCTACGCTCAGGCCCACCTCGCGGCGGGCGGCGTTGGCATTGGTGAGTTCTTTGGTCCAGTCGGTGTTCCAGAGCAGGTTCGAACCGGGCACCAGTTTGCCGTCGGTGCCCACGGGTTTGGCCACGCCGTAGGGGTTGTAGCGCATTTCGTCGACGAGGTTGTCGGTGGCCCACTGCTCGGGGTTGGGGATGTTGGCTCCCTGGGCCACGTTGCGGAGGGCCTCCCAGCCGAGCTCGAAATGCTCCTGGGTGTTCAGAAACGAGTACTCCTTTAAGGCCCTACTCGACAAGCCGTAGTTGGTGTACAGGTTGATTTCGGGCGCGCCTTTTTTGCCCGATTTGGTCGTGATGAGCAGCACTCCGTTGGCCGCCCGCGAGCCGTAGAGCGCGGAGGCGCTGGCGTCTTTCAACACCGAAATGCTCTCGATGTCGCCGGGGTTGATGGCGTTGATGTTGCCCTGAAACGGGATGCCGTCTACGACGACGAGCGGGTTGGCCGAGGCGTTGATGGACCCTACGCCCCGGATGCGGATGGCGGGGTTGTCGCCGGGCTGGCCGGAGGTGTTGACCACCTGCACGCCGGGAGCCGTGCCCTGGAGGGCCTGCGTGGCCGAGACGATCTGCTGCGAGCGAATCTGTTCGGCCCCCACGGCGGCTACCGAGCCGGTCAGCGCCCGGCGGGTCTGCTGGCCGTAAGCCACCACCACCACTTCGTTGAGCGATTGAGCGTCGGGCTGCAACGCGACGTTGAGGGTAGTGCGCCCCTGGAGGGGAATTTCCTGGGCTTTGTAGCCGACGTAGGAAAACACGAGCGTGGCGTTGTCGGGAGCGTTAAGTCGGTAGGTGCCCTCGGCGTTGGTGGTCGTGCCCGTCTGGGTGCCTTTCACGACCACGCTGACGCCGGGCAACCCGGCGTTATCCTCGGCCCCGCTGACCCGACCCGTGACGGGCGTCGTCTGAGCACGTGCTCCGCTCCCCACAACGGTCAACAGCAGGGCAAAGGCAGTTCGTAAGATGTTTTTCATGCTTGTTGGAATTACTGTTTCCAACAAAGTTCCCCTTCCCGTTTGGGGGAAAAATCACGCTCTTTGGGGGATTTTGAAGCTGTTGTAGGGCGGTTCACCAGAACCGCCCGGGTGCATCCTCTGCCGACGGGCGGTTCTGGTGAACCGCCCCACGTGAGCACCGTCGCACAATCCTTGCAAGCAAAGCCCGTCATGTACCCACTCATCCTCTGTTTCGTCGGGTTAGCCATTCTGGGAGTCGCCTGGCTACCTTCGCTGGTCAAAAGCTATCCGCTTTCGTACCCCATCGTCTTCGTTGGGCTGGGTGCGCTGCTGTACACGTTGCCCCTTCCCATGCCCAACCCCATGCCGCTGGCCTGGCCCCAGTTGGCTACCCACCTGACCGAAATCTGCGTGATTGTGGCTCTGACGGGCACTGGCCTTAAAATCGACCGACCGTTTGCCCTGCGCACTTGGCGCATTCCACTCCTATTGGCCACCCTGGGCATGGTGCTGACCATCGCGCTCGTCGGCCTGACGGCCTGGCTGCTGGTGGGCCTGAGCGCGGCGGCGGCCGTGCTACTCGGAGCCGTGCTTGCCCCCACCGACCCCGTGCTCGCGGGCGACGTGCAGGTGGGCGGACCGGGCGAGGGCAAGGAAGACGCCGTGCGGTTTTCGCTCACCGGCGAGGCGGGCCTCAACGACGGCTTGGCGTTTCCGTTCGTGTACCTGGCCATCGCGCTGGTGCCCGCCACGGCTACCTGGGGGGGCGAGGTGCCTCACTGGCTGCTGAAGGACGTGCTCTACCGGGTGGTGGTGGGCATGGTCGCCGGGTGGATTTCGGGAAAAGTGCTGGCTTATCTGATTTTTGGGTTGCCCAAAAAAGTCAGCATCGACTCCCGCTCGTACGGGTTCGTGGCCGTGGCGATTACGCTGGTTTCCTACGGGTTGACCGAACTGGCCGAGGGCTACGGCTTCCTGGCCGTGTTTGTGGCGTCGGTGGCCATCCGGAGCTACGAGCGCACCCACCACTACCACCGCGAGATGCACGATTTCTCCGACCAAATCGAGCGGGTGCTGATTGCCATCCTGCTGGTGCTCTTCGGCGGGGCCATTGCCAACGGGCTGTTAAAACCCCTGACCTGGCAAGGGGCCGCGCTCGGCCTGCTGTTGTTGCTGGTGATTCGCCCGCTGGTGGGCTGGGCCACGTTGAGCGGCTCGCGGTCTACGCCCCGGCAGCGGTGGGTCATTGCCGGGTTTGGCATCCGGGGCATTGGGTCGTTTTTTTACCTGGCCTACGCGCTCGAAAAAGCCCGTTTTCCGAACCCGGAGAGCCTTTGGGCCATTACGGGTTTCGTCGTGCTGGTGTCCATCACCATCCACGGCATCCTCGCCACGCCGGTGATGAATTGGGTGGACCGGGAGAAGAAGGGACAAAGAGAAGGGAGCAAGGAAAAAATCTGATGACTTCGCCTTTTTCTTCCTCCTTTTCCCTTCTTAAATCAGCTTTTCCTTCATCGCCTTTTCAATCGCCTCGGCTTTGGAGTGGACTTCGAGTTTCCAGTAGATGTTTTTGATGTGCGTGCGGATGGTTTCCTTGTCGACGAACAATTGCTCGGCGATGGTTGTGTAGCTTTTGCCTTTCGCCAGCAGTTCGAGCACCTCGGTTTCGCGGGCGGTGAGGGGCGAATTGCGATTTTTCTGAAACGAGGCCACCACCATCCGGGCGATGTTGGTGCTCATGGGCGCGCCGCCTTCCTGGATGTCGCGGATGGCTTCGAGCAGGCGCGTGGGCTGCATGTTTTTGGTCAGGTATCCGCCCGCCCCGGCGCAGAGGGCCTTGAAAACGAGTTCGTCGTTTTCGTACACCGTCACGACGATGATGTTGGTGCGGGGGCGAAGTTTCTTGATGCGGGTGATGCCCTCGATGCCGTTCATGCCGGGCAGGTCGATGTCCATTAATACCACGTCGGGTTGGTCGGCGTCGAGGTTGCGGATGGCGTCTTCACAGCGGAAGTACGTGTTGACGATGCGAAACCCGTACGTGCTGTCGATGAGCAGGGCAAAGCCATCGCGGATCAGGTTGTCGTCTTCGACGATGCAGATGCGGATGGTCTGGGGCGGACGCAAGGTCTGGGCAAACGAGTTCATGGGTTTCGAGTTGAGGTTTTAGGCCCCGGCAAGTACCGGCGGTTCGTGCGGGTTTAGGTTTTTTTTTACACCGGCGGGGATTTCATGGCGTTGGTTGGTGAGCAATTCTACTCACCAGAACGCGCCATGAGTACGGCCCGTTGCACCGGGCGTTTTCATGGGAAAAATCAACCTCACCCGTTGTGGGTGACTGCGACTTCGGGTACCATCATCCGAAAAATCACCTCGGTTCCCCCCGGCGGTGGGCTACCGATTTCCACCCATCCCCCAATCTTGGTAGCCCGGCTGCGAATATTCTGCAGGCCATTGCCTGCTCCCGGTTTATCAGCCTGAAAGCCCCGGCCATTGTCGCTCCAGGTTACTTCAATCTGCCGACCATGCACGGCGAAATGCAGCCCAGTTTGGGTAGCCTGGGCGTGTTTGAGGGTATTGCTCATGGCTTCTTTGAACAGAAAAACCAGGTGACGGCTGGCCCCCATCGGCAGCGTAGCAGCACGCAGGGCGTCGGTGATGCCGTAGGCCTGAAACGCCACGCCCGTGCGGTCGAAAATGTCGTCGCCGAAGTCTTTCAGGCGGATGGCGATTTCATAAAAATTATCGTGTTCGGGATTGATGGCCCAGATGAAATCCTTCGTGCCCTGGTAGAGTCGGTTGCTGTTGTCGCTGATTTTGGCGAGCAGGGGCGCGATTTCCTCGCCGTGGCCGTTGAGCCGGGCTTTGATGAGTTCGGTGAGCATCGAAATGCGCGTGATCGTGTTGCCAAACTCGTCGTGCAAATCCTGGGCGGCCAGCCTCCGGACGCGCTCGTTTTCCTGCAAGGCCACGCGCTCCAGTTCGAGCAGGTGCCGCACCCGTTTCCGAACGCGGTAATTGTACGACAGCCAGAAGCCCAAACCCGCCACCGCCAGCACGAGGGCATAAAACCACCAGGTTCGCCAGAACGGCGGTTGGATGGTGATGGGCAGGCGGAAGGTCCCGGCCTCGTTCCACAGCCCGCTGCCGTTGGATGCCTTCACGTGGAGCACGTATTCGCCGGGGGGCAGGTTGCTGAAGCTCACGTACCGCCGGGTACCGTTGTCCACCCAGCCTCCGCCGAGGCCTTCGAGGCGGTAGGCGTAGCGGTTTTTCTGGGGGTTGGTGAAATCGAGGGCGGCGAATTCGAGGGTGAAAAAATTTTCGTCGTGCCCGAGCCGCACCTCACCGCCCTGAGCCATGAGGCTGTCCACGGCCAGGGGCTGGTCGAATTTGCGGAACGACGTCAGCACCACGCGGGGCAGGTGGCGGTTTTCGACCAGCCGCGCCGGATCGAAGCTCACCACCATGCCGATGCCCCCGAAGAAAAACTCCCCGTCGCGGGCGCGGTGGTAGGCCCCCATGTTGAACTCGTTGCCCATCAGCCCATCGCTGAGGTCGTAGTTTTTGAAGCGCTCTTCCAGCGGGTCAAACCGCGCCAGGCCCAGGTTGGTGCTCAGCCAAAAGCGCCCCTGCCGGTCTTCGAGCGCCCCGTACACGAGGCCGTTGGGCAGGCCACTAGCCTCGGTGTAGTGCCGGAAGGTCGCCCGGTCATTTTCGTACACGAGCTTGCTGAGGCCCTTGTTGCTGCAAAACCAAAGCTGCCCCTGCCGGTCGCGGAGGATGCACAGAATCTGATCGCCGATCAGACTGCCGGGGTCGGCGGGGTCGTTTTTGAAAAATTTCGCCCGGCCCGTACGCGGATCGAATTGGTTGAGGCCGTAGCCCGTGCCCACCCACAGGCTGCCCCGGCCATCTTCCTGCATGGCTTCGACGAGGTAGCCATGCAGGCCCGTGTCCGAGGCATTGACGGGGTACGTCGCGACGGCTCCCGTGCGGGGGTCGAGCCGCTTCAGGCTTGACGCGGTGCCGATCCAGAGGATGTGCTGCCGGTCTTCGTAGAGGCTGAAAATCCGGTCGCTCTTCGGTTTGCCGGGCAACAGGGAGGGTGGTTCGCCCAAGTTGATGGTCTCAAACCGTTCGTGGGCTCGGTCGAAGCGGCCCAGCCCCCCGGCGGTGCCCACCCAGAATGTCCCGGCGGAATCTTCGAGCACGGCATGGACGATGTCGTCGGGTAGGCTGGTGGGATTGCCCGGTTCGTGGCGGAAGCGCCGCGTGACCCCGGTGCGGCGATCCACCCGCAGCAGGCCCTCGTGGCTACCCAGCCACAGCGCCCCGTACCGGTCGGTGCCGACGGCGAACACCAGCCCGCTGCCCGACGAGGCCTGAGCCTGGTCGGCGGCGGGATTCCAGGGGCGAAAGCTGTTTTTGGCCCGGCTGTACAACTGCGCACCCGCGTTGAGCGTGCCCAGCCACACGAGGTCTTCGGCGGGGTCGGGGCCTTCGTGGATCACGTTGACACCGTGGCTTTTCAGCCCTTTTTTCGCCCGCAAATCCTCGTGGATGGCGTCGAGAAAGGGCGCGCTGGTTTTATCCTGAATCCGAAAGCGGGCGATTCCTTCCTGCCAGGTACCCACCCAGAGCGTCTGAGTGCGGTCGATGAGCAGGCTGCTGACAAACGTCCCGCCCAGCCGTTCGGCTACCTCGGGGGGGGTGATGATTTGGCGGGTTCGCGGGTCCACGCGGGCCAGGCCCCGCTCGGTGCCCACCCAGAGCGTACCGAAGCGGTCTTCGGCCAGGCTCCGCACCGTCAGGTTGGGCAGCCAGAAAACGGGTTGCGAAGGATCGACGGCGTTTTCGACCGAAATCCGTTGCCGTTCCGACGGCGCGCCGGGATTTTGCACCCGCACCACGTACAGCCCGTTGGCCGTGCCCACCCAGAGCGTGCCGCGCCGATCGCGAAGCAGGGCCGTCACGACTTGCGCACGGGCGTCGCCGGGTTGGCCCACGGGGTATTCCACCAAGCGGTAATCACCCGATTTGAGGGGCACGACTCGCCGCAGCCCCCGGTTGGTGCCCGCCCAGACGTGGCCCTGCGCGTCGGCGGCGAGGGCATTGATGCGCAGCACGGGGTATTTTCGAGCGGCGGCCACGCTGTCGCGCAGCCGCACGAATTTGCCCGTGCGGGCGTCAAACCGGTTCAGCCCATTGCCCGTGCCGACCCAGAGTGTGCCGGTCTGATCTTCAAAAATACTGGCAATCTGGTCGTTGGAAAGGGTAGAAAAATCGAAGGGGTTGTTTTTGTAGTACGAAAAACCGTAGCCGTCGTAGCGGTTGAGGCCGTCCTGGGTGCCGAGCCACACGTAGCCCCGATGGTCTTTCAAAACGGCGGTGACTTCGCTCTGCGAAAGCCCGTTGTCCACCGAAAGCTGGTCGAGAAACACCCGGCTCACCTGGCAAAAGCCCGGCGCGACGAGCAACCAGCAAAGAGTAAAAACGGTACTTCGTTTCATGATTGGGTGAGCGATATCCCCCCGAAGGTAGCCCGAACGGCTTTTTTTCGGTCAAAAATCCCCCGCAATGGGGCAAGGCCGGGCTGAACGGGTGATTCTACCTTTGAGGTGTCTGAAAGGTCTTCCGCAACGCGGTTGTCAGACAGATGAATTTTGGTTAAATAGTGAAAATTGGGAAAAGCAGCTTCGCGTTTGACGGGGCTGCTTTTTTTGTTCGGGCGTGCTACCCGACCGCACGTGCCCCCGCCCGCCGCGGGTGCCCCAGGCTAAAGCCGTGGGGTTTGTGGATGGTCCCTCCGTCCTTTAACCCCAAGATTTATCCTGGAGCACCACGGCGTTCCTGTGCCTAACCCGCCGCCACGGTGTCTCAGCCATTTCTAAATCCTTCAAAATTACCCTCCCCAATTCCCCCCCAAAATCCCCCAAACTGGGTGGTTTTGGCCGAGCCGTCGGGATGCTGTCTGGGCCTGCCTTCCCACAATTTGAACGGACGCGAAACCCCGCTCCTCCCCCATTTCATGACTTTTCTTTTGTACTGTAAGTCAACCTATTGGAAGATAAATTGAGTAGAAATGTTCTGCGCCGCGCCGGGCGGTTCCCCCCAAAATATCCCCTCTCCTGCGGTATGGCGACCGGGTGGTCGAACGCTACTTTCGACCTTCCCCCGTTCTGGCCTTGCCAACGGGGGAATTTTACCCCAATCACTTCATTCTTATCCTTTTTATGAAGCAGTTTTTATGGATTTTCGCGGGTTGCTGGCTGTCACTCAGTCCGTCAGCCCAAGCCCAGAACCGCACCGTGACGGGCACCGTCGCGGCGGCTGACGACGGGCAGCCCATCGCCGGGGCCAACGTCAGTGTCAAGGGTACTACCACCGGCACCACCACCGACGGCGGCGGCACCTACCGCCTCACCGTGCCCGACGACGCAACGCTGGTTTTCTCCTTCGTCGGGACGCTGACCCAGGAAATCGCCGTCGGCAACCAAACCGTCATCAACGTCCGGCTCCAGGCCGACACCCGCCAACTGGAAGAAGTCGTGGTGACGGCGCTCGGAATCCAGAAAGCCGCCAAGGGCCTTGGTTTTTCGCAAAACAGCCTTAAAAACGAAGAACTCACGGTGGCCCGCACCACCAACCTGGTCAATTCGCTGAGCGGGAAAATCCCCGGCGTGCGCATCGCGGGCACCAACGGCATGGTCGGCTCGGCATCGAGCATTTTCATCCGGGGCTTCACGACGTTCACCCAAAGCAACCAGCCCCTGTTCGTGGTCGACGGCGTGCCGATCGACAACGGCGGTGGGCAGTCGGGTACGGGCGACGCCTTCCAGTTTGCCACCGGACCGCTGTCGGTGTCAAACTCCCAGACAGGCGTGTCGAACTCCAACCGCGCCCTCGACCTCAACCAGGACGACATCGAGACCATCACCGTGCTGAAGGGTCCCGCCGCCGCCGCCCTCTATGGCTCGCGGGCCGCCAGCGGGGCCATTCTGATTACGACGAAAAAAGGCAAGGCGGGGGTGAACAAGAAAAACACGGTCAACTACACGATGTCGTACAACGTGGTGGACGTGTTGCGCTACCCCGACTACCAAAACGAATACGGCCGGGGCACGTCGCTCAACGCCGCCGGGCAGGCCGTACGGCCCATTTACCAGCCCAACGCCGACCAGTCGAACTGGGGGCCGCTGATTGGAGGCCAAAACGTGGCCAGCGCGTACACCCCCGCCGACCGGGCCTTGTTTGGCCTGCCCGACTCCGTGCGCCTGACGGCCTATCCGAACAACGTGAAGGACATGTTCCGGCAGGGCAGCAACATGCAGCACAACCTGAGTTTTTCGGGGGCCACCGACAAAAGCAGCTACTACTTCTCGTACGGCCTGTTGCGCGAAAAAGGCTTCATGGAAAGCAACAAGCTGGACCGGCACACCTTTGCCGCGAACGCCAGCAGCCAGTTGACCCAGCGACTCACGGTGGGCACCAACGCGCAGTTCATCTACAACGTTTCGCAGCGCAGTCCGATTGGCAACCAGTTGTCGAACCCCCTGTTCCGGGGGTGGTTTTTGCCGAGGGATTACGATTTGAAAAACGAACCCTGGGTTCGCCCCGACGGGACACAGGTGTACTTCAACAACAACACCGACAACCCGTACTGGACACTCCGCAACAACCTTTACAACGACGACCGCGCCCGCTTCATCGGCAACGTGAACGCCACCTTCAAGTTGACCGACTGGCTGAGTTACAACGGGCGGCTGGGCACGGACCTGTTCACCGAACGGCGCAAAACCATCGACGCCATCGGCGCGCGCGGGCAGGCCAACCACTCGGTGGCGGGCGTAGGGGCCATCGGCAACCGGAGCATTTTCCGCCAGGAAACGAGCATTTACAACAACCTGACGGCCCAGCGCAACCTGACCGACGACCTGACGATGAACGTGCTCGTGGGCAGCGAACTCAACATCATGCGGATGCTCGACCAGGGCGTGGTGGGCAACACCACCGCCACCCGCGATTTGACCAACATCACCAACGCGGCCAATTTCGTGCCCTTCGAATTTCTGGACCGCAAGCGGCTCATCGGCGTGTACGCCAACGTCGATTTGGCTTACAAGCAGTGGGCCTTCCTCCAGTTGACGGGCCGCAACGACTGGTCGTCGACCTTCCGGAAATCGAACCGCAGCTACTTCTACCCCTCCGTTTCGGGCAGCGTCATCCTGACCGACGCGATTGCTTCGCTGAAAGGTCAGGACGTGCTGAGTTTTGCCAAACTGAAAACGGCCTGGGCAAAAGTGGGCCGCGAAGCCACCACCTACTCGACCGACGTGTACTATGAACCGGCCAACCCCCAGGACGGCTGGCCCGCCCAACTCGTGTACCCGTTCCTGGGCCAACTGGGCCGCCGCTTGCAGGACGCCGTGGGCAACCCCAACCTCGGCCCCGAATTCACCCGGAGTTGGGAAGTGGGTACGGAACTGCGTTTCCTGAAAAACCGCATCGGCCTCGACCTGACACACTTCAACCAGCGCTCCACCAACATCATCCTGAGCGTGCCCGTGGCCTCGGCCAGCGGCTACACCTCGGTGGTGCAGAACGCCGGGGTGCTCGAATCGGGGGGCTGGGAATGGAGCCTGTCGGTGACGCCGGTTCAGCAGAACGACTGGCGGCTCAACATCGCCTTCAACGGCTCGCGCATCCGCAACAACGTGATTTCGCTGGCCCCCGGCGTGCAGAACATCAGCCTCGGGCCGTTCACCACGGCCCAGGGTCGCATCGAAGCCGGGCAGCCTTACGGCGTGATTTACGCCAACACGCTCCAGCGCACGCCCCAGGGCCAACTGGTCATCAATCCCGCCACGGGCCTGCCCAGCCTCGACACCCGCGGCGTGCAAAAAGTGGGCGACCCCAATCCCAACTGGACAGGCGGCGTGACGACCAACCTCAGCTACAAGGGCTTGTCGCTCAATTTCCTGATTGACATCAAGCGGGGCGGTACCATCCTCTCGCGCGTCATCGGCGACATCCGCCGGACGGGTACCGCCGCCGAAACCGCCGAACTGCCCCGTTTTGGGGCCGACGGCCTGCCCCTGCGCAACTACGTCATCGACGGCGTGCTGGGCACCATCCGGCCCGACGGCACCTTCGAGACCCAAGGTCCGAACAACATCGCCATCACCGCCCAGCAGTACTGGTCGAGCCTGTACAACTTCAACAACCCCGGCATGTTCGTTTTCGACGGCTCCTGGACCCGCCTGCGCGAGGCTAGCCTGACCTACCGCATCCCGGCCACCGTGTTGAGCCGGACGCCGTTCAGCAACCTCGAAATCGGGGTGAACGGCCGCAACCTGCTGCTGTGGACGAAGGTGCCCCACATCGACCCCGAGGTCAACGTGGGCAGCAACCAGAACGTGCAGGGCATCGAGTTCAACACCCTGCCCCAGTCGCGGACGTACGGCGTGGTGTTCCGGGCTTCGTTTTAAAACCGTCTGAACCTTCCGTCTGAATCAGGATGGCCAGGATTTGAGGATGTTCAGGATTAGGAATTCAGGAATTATTCATCCTGAGCATCCTCAAATCCTGGCCATCCTGATTCAGACACAAGCAGACAAATTCCATCGAACCATGAATTTTCTCCGAAAAACCTACAAAACCTTGGCCCTCGCCGGACTGGTGCTGGCCGCGGCGGGCTGCAAGGATTACCTCGAAGTCAACACCAACCCCAACCTGCCCACGGGCAGCCCACCGAACCTGCTGCTGGCGGGCATCGAGGGCAACATCGGCTTCGCGATGGGGTCGGACATCCACAAGTTCACCCTGCTCTGGGCGCAACAATTCGCCGCCCAAAACGGCCGCCAGACCGAAGCTTGGGACGCCTACACGGTGCCGCCCACGGAAGTGAATACCTCGTTTCGTTTCAACACCTTCGCCGGGCCGTTGGCCGACATCGAGGAACTGCTCAAAAAAGACCCCGCTGCCACGCACCCGTTTTACTTCGGAATTGCGAAGGCCCTGAAGGCGTTTTACTTCGCCATCGCCACCGACGTGTGGGGCGACGTGCCGTTCCGGGAAGCCTTCCAAGGCGCGGCCAACCTCCAGCCCAAACTCGACGCCTCGAAGGACATTTACACCGAGGTGTTTAAACTCCTAGACGAGGCCACGGCGGAATTCGCCAAAACCTCGGCCCTGGCCGCGCCCGCTGGCGACGATTACTTCTACGCGGGCAACGCCCAGCGCTGGACGCGGTTCATCAACACGCTGAAATTGCGGCTGTACCTGCACCAGCTTAACGCCCAAGCCGTGACGCCCCAAGCCGTGGCGGCGTTCATCCAGGCCAACGAAGGCAAATTCATGACTTCGACGGCGGACGATTTTCAGCAACGGTTTGAAGTCACGGCGGGCAAGCAGAACCCGCTGCATCAATTCATTTTGCTCCGCACCGACGACATCGCCGTCAGCGCCACTATCGTGGACTTGATGAACGCCAAGGCCGATCCGCGCCGGTCGAGTTACTTCACGCCCGCGCCCTTCAGCCCGGCGGCAGTGACCACCCCGCCCAGCGGCACGACAGGCTACGTCGGCCTGCCCAACGGCACGGGGGCCAACCAGGTGCGCAACAACCTCTCCCGCCTGCACACCTACGCCCGCGGGGCCGTGACCAATGCCGCCCTGCCTCCTGGCCCGCTGCTGACCGTCAACGGCGCGGGCACCAGCCTAGCCTACGACGGCTCGGCTCCGATTCGGATGCTGCTGTTTTCGGAATACAACTTCCTCCGCGCCGAACTGGCCCTGCGCTACGGCGCGCCCGGCGACGCCGAGAAGTTTTTCCAGGACGGCATCCGGGCGTCGTTCACCAACGCCGGGCAGGCCGCCGCGGCGGCCGCGTACCTAGCGGCCCAGGGCAACCTCGGTACGGGCGAAGCCGCGCTGAAAAAACTCATCGAGGAAAAATACGTGGCCAACTACATGGTCGGCGTGGAACCCTGGAACGACTGGCGCCGCACGGGTTACCCGACGCTCTCGAAGATTCCGCCTGCCATCAACCCCGGCAACGGGGGCCGCGTGCCCCGCGCCCTGCCCTACTCGCAGCAGGAAGTGGACGCCAACCCCAACATGACCCAACGCACCAGCCTGAGCGACCGGCCGGTGTTCTGGGACGTGCGGACGACAGGGCCGCAATGAATGACGGGTGAGTAGGTAATTAGCGGCCGCCGCGCGGTTGAATGGGTAATTGGGAAATGGTTTCTTCCGAGCGACCAAGTTCTCAGTTACCCATTCGTTTTTAGGTGTAAGCCTGGGACAAACGGGCTCGCTACCCCGGCGCGACCCACCCCCCAGCCGCACGGCCTGCCCACCCCCTCCCAGGAGGGGACTAAAGGCACCATCCGGACACAGAACCCGGAAGAAAAAGGAGCGACGGGATTTAGTCCCCTCCTGGGAGGGGGTGGGCAGGCCGTGCGGCTGGGGGGTGGGTCGCGCCGGGGTGGCAAGTTACTTGGGTCAATTACCCACTTGACCAATTACCCAACCTTTATTTTTCCGTGAAACACCCCGCGCGGCTTGGCATTTGCCCCCGTTTTGGCGAACTTGCAGACAGTTCCCGCCCCGAAAACCGGGGTTTTTCGCCAAGCGCATGTCCGACATTATCCGCCTGCTGCCCGATTCGATTGCCAACCAGATTGCCGCCGGGGAAGTGGTGCAGCGCCCGGCCTCGGTCGTGAAGGAATTGCTCGAAAACAGCATCGATGCCGGGGCTACGCAGGTGCAGTTGGTGGTGAAAGACGCCGGGAAAACCCTCGTGCAGGTCATCGACAACGGCGCGGGCATGAGCGAAACCGACGCCCGGATGAGTTTCGAGCGCCACGCGACGTCGAAAATCCGCACCTCCGACGACCTCTTCAAAATCCGCACGATGGGCTTCCGGGGCGAGGCCCTGGCCTCCATCGCCGCCGTGGCGCAGGTCGAACTCCGCACCCGCCGCGAGAGCGACGAACTCGGCACCCGCCTCTGCATCGACGCCTCGGAAGTAAAAAGCCAGGAGCCGGTTTCGACGGCTAAAGGCACGAGTTTGTGCGTGAAAAACCTGTTTTTCAACGTCCCGGCCCGGCGGAATTTCCTGAAGTCGAACCCGGTGGAAATGCGCCACGTCATCGACGAATTCCAGCGCGTGGCCCTGGCGCACCCCGAGATCGGCTTTTCGCTCCACCACAACGACTCGGAGGTGTACACGCTGCCCGGCGGCAAGCTGAGCCGCCGCATCGTAGATTTGTTCGGGAAGACCTACCGTGAGCAACTGGCCCCCTGCGGCGAGCAGACGCCCTTCGTGAGCGTCACGGGCTACGTGGGCAAACCCGAGTTTGCCAAGAAAGTCCGGGGCGAGCAGTTTTTCTTCGTCAACAACCGGTACGTGCGCCACAACTACCTGCACCACGCCGTACTGAGCGCCTTCGAGGGCCTGATTGCCGACAGCAGCCACCCGTTCTACGTGCTGTTCATCGAAATCGACCCGGCGCACATCGACATCAACGTCCACCCGACGAAGACCGAAATCAAGTTCGACGATGAGCGCTCGGTGTACGCCATCGTGCGGGCGGCGGTCAAGAAATCGACCGGCGTGTACAACCTCGCGCCCTCGCTCGATTTTGAACTCGACGTCAATTCGCCCTTCCTCGGCGGCGGGTTCAGCGGCGGTTCGCTGGCCGTGGCTCCCGCGCCCGTGGTCCCGCCTCAGCCGGAGCGCAAAACCATTCCGTCCGCGCCGCACTTGCCCGAAAAATTGCCCACCCAGCGGCATAACCTGGCCAACTGGTCGCGGCTGTTCGATGGGGTGGAAAACCGGAGTTTTGAGCGCGACCGCTTCCTGAACCGCCTCACCGTCCCCGACGTGCCGGTCGAGGCGCCCGCGCCGCCCCTGGCTCCGGAACCGGCCCAGACCAGCCTGACCCTTCAGAGCAAGGCCAACCGCATGGCCTCGACCCGGACGGAAGGGTTTGACCTCGAAAACGCGCCGTTTCAAATTCACAACCGGTTCGTCGTGGCCCAGGTGAAATCGGGGGTGCTGCTCATCGACCAGCGGGCGGCTTACGAACGCATCCTGCACGACCAGTACCGGGCGCTGCTCGATAAGCGGGTTGGGGCCTCGTCGCAGGCCTTGCTGTTCCCGAAAGCCCTCAATCTCCAGCCCGCCGACGCGGCCCTCGTGCGCGAGTTGCAGCCCGAAATTCAGGCCCTCGGCTTCGAGGTGACCGAAATTGGCCGGAATGATTTTCTGATTCAGGGCGTCCCCACCGGGCTGAGCGAGGAATCCGAACTTGAACTGTTCGAGGGCATGCTGGAGCAGTACAAACTCCACCAGACCGACCTGCGCCTCGACAAACCCGAGCGCCTCGCCCGCGCCGTGGCCCGCCGCACGGCCGCCCGCCACGCCCAGCGCCTGAGCACGGAGGAGATGAAGGCCCTCATCGACCAGCTTTTCGCCTCGACCAATCCGCACTACACGCCCACCGGCGAACCAACCATGAGCCTTCTGAGTTTGGAGAAGCTGGCGGGGTTACTCAAGTAGTCAACAGTGGTCAGTCGATAGTCAACAGTTGATGGCTTTTCACTAACGGCTATGGACTGACCCCTGTTGACGAATACTCCTACTTTGCCCGCTTCCATTTTTCCTGATTCATGCTTCGACTTACTCCGGTTGTCCGAAACCTTTTGATTCTAAACGTGTTGATTTTCGGCGCGGGCGCGCTGCTGCGGCTGGATTTCTCTCCCCTGTTCGGGCTGCACTACCTCCATTCGGACCTGTTCCGGCCCTGGCAATTCGTCACACACATGTTCCTGCACGGCGGGTTTGGGCACCTGTTCAGTAACATGTTCGGCCTGATCATGTTCGGGCCGCTGCTGGAGCAGGTCTGGGGGCAGAAGCGGTTTACGTTCTTTTACTTTTTCACGGGCATCGGGGCAGGCTTGCTGTATTCGGCGGTCAATTACTACGAAATGCAGCAGTTGCAGGCGTACATCGATCTGTATAAAGAATCACCTTCGCCGCTGGCGCTGAGCGATTTGTTGATGCAGAAAGGTGGCTTGGGCATTTCGCAGTATTATGATTCTTTCCTGCGGAGTTTTCAGGATAGCCCTGACAATCCGGGGCTGGTGCGCAATAGCCTCGCCGTGGCGCAGAGCGTGTTCGACGTCCGCGCCAACGTACCGATGGTCGGGGCATCAGGGGCAATTTTCGGAATTCTGGCAGCGTTTGGCCTTTTGTTTCCGAATACCGAACTGTTTTTGTTGTTTTTCCCCTTTCCGGTCAAAGCGAAATATTTTGTAGCTTTATACGGGCTTTACGAACTCTGGGCGGGCGTTCACAACGCCCAAGGCGACAACGTGGCCCACTTTGCCCACGTGGGCGGTATGCTTTTTGCTTTCGTGCTGATTCGGATTTGGGGGACTCAACGGAAAAATTTTTACTGAGTCATGAGCGGGTTTCTAGACGATTTTAAAGGGGCGTTCACCAAGCGCGATAACGGGCTGATTCAGATTATTCTGGTCAACGTCATCGTGTTTTTGGTCTTGCTGGTGGCTCAGATTTCGCTGACGGTGGCGAATATGCGCGGGTATTATTCCCTGGCGTTGAACCAACTCCAATTGCCCGCGTCGCTCCCCGACCTTGCTCAACGTCCCTGGACGCTCTTCACCTACTTTTTCACTCACACCGACCCGTTCCATATTCTCTTCAACATGCTGTTCCTCTACTGGTTCGGGCGGTTGATTGATGAATACCTGGGCAACCGGCGCGTGGTGAACCTGTACCTGCTCGGCGGGCTGATTGGGGGCATTTCGTACATCGCGATCTACAACCTAGTGCCCTACTTCGCCGACCGCGTGGCCGGTTCGGTGATGATGGGTGCGTCGGGAGCGGCGTTTGCGGTGGTGTTCGGCGCGGCCACGCTGCTGCCCAACTACACCTTCCACCTACTGCTGCTGGGACCGGTGCGCATCAAGTACATCGCGCTGTTTTACCTGATTCTGTCGTTTGCCCAGACCATCGGACCCAACGCGGGCGGCAACATCGCCCACCTCGGTGGGGCGCTGCTCGGATTTTTGTTCGTCAAACAACTTCAGCGGGGTACCGATTTGGGGAAACCCCTTGACAACCTGACCGGTTGGGTGCGGCGCTTGTTCACGCCCAAGCCCCGGCCGTCGATGAAGGTCACGTACCGTTCGCAGACCAAAACCACGTACACGTCGATGACCTCCGACGGTTTCCCCGACGACGACGAAGTGGACGCGATTCTCGATAAAATCTCAAAATCGGGCTTTGAAAGCCTGACGAGGGAAGAGAAGCAAAAACTTTTTAAAGCCAGTCAGCGCAACTAACCGCCGGGCTTTGCATTTTGACCCTTGCCAGACGGCAGGGGTTTTTTGTCGGTTAAGCGTTACCTTTGCCGCTGCGTTCCAGCCTGTTCGACCGGCTGGTTTTTTTGGTGAACAACCCTCCGAAACGGCCCGTACAAACGTAAGTTTTGCAGCGCCAAACATTTGACGACCGCCACCGGTTAAGTCCACACGCCTTCCGATTTTTCGCCCGACCCCATGCTGATCACCCCCGGAAACCTGCTCGCCCAGCTTGATTCGCCCGCCGATTTGCGCCGACTGGACAAAGACCAACTCCAACAGGTATGCACCGAACTGCGGCAGTTCATCATCGACGACGTGTCGGTGTACGGGGGGCATTTCGGGGCCAGTCTGGGCGTGGTCGAGTTGACTGTGGCCCTGCATTACGTCTTCAATACCCCCGACGACCAGCTCGTGTGGGACGTGGGCCACCAAGCCTACGGCCACAAAATTCTGACCGGTCGTCGCGACCGTTTCCACACCAACCGACTTTACGGGGGGCTGTCAGGATTCCCGAAACGCAAGGAAAGCGAATACGATGCCTTCGGCGTGGGGCACTCGTCCACGTCGATTTCGGCGGCGCTGGGAATGTCTGTCGGGTCGCGGCACAACGGCAATTTCACCCGCCAGCACATCGCCGTCATCGGCGACGGGGCCATGACGGCCGGCGAAGCCTTCGAGGCCATGAACCACGCCGGGTCGCTGGAAGATACGAACCTGATCATCGTGCTCAACGACAACTGCATGAGCATCGACCCCAACGTGGGTGCGCTGAAAGATTACCTCACCGACATCACCACCTCGCACACCTACAACCGGGTGAAGGACGAGGTGTGGAACCTGCTCGGCAAGCTGAGTTCGTTCGGAAAAACGGCTCAGGAGGTGGTTTCCAAAATCGAAACCGGGCTGAAAGCCACGCTGCTCCACCAGAGCAACCTCTTCGAGAGCCTGCACCTGCGCTACTTCGGCCCCGTGGATGGCCACGACGTGGATCACCTCGTGGAGATTTTCAGCGATTTGAAGGACATCCCCGGCCCGAAAATTCTCCACGCCGTGACGGTGAAGGGCAAGGGCTACGGCCCCGCCGAGAAGGACCAGACGAAGTGGCACGCGCCGGGGAAATTCGACAAAATCACGGGGGAGATTTTCAAGAAAATTTACGAAACCCCGCAGCCCCCAAAGTACCAGGACGTGTTCGGGCACACGCTCGTCGAACTGGCCCAGCAAAACCCAAAGGTGGTTGGTGTGACGCCCGCCATGCCGTCGGGTTCGTCAATGAATTTGCTGATGAAAGCCATGCCGGAGCGGGCTTTCGACGTGGGCATCGCCGAGCAGCACGCCGTGACGTTTTCGGCGGGTATGGCCACGCAGGGGCTGACGGTGTTTTGCAACATCTACAGCAGCTTCATGCAGCGGGCCTACGACCAGGTCATCCACGACGTGTGCATCCAGGAACTGCCCGTGATTTTCTGCCTCGACCGGGCCGGGTTCGCCGGGGCCGACGGACCGACCCACCACGGGGCCTACGACCTGGCCTTCATGCGTTGCATCCCGAACCTAATCGTCAGCGCGCCGATGAACGAGCAGGAACTCCGCAACCTGATGTACACGGCCTCGCTCGACGAGACGAAAGCTCTCGGTAAAGCCTTCACCATTCGCTACCCTCGCGGCGAAGGCGTCATGTCCGCCTGGCGGACGCCATTGGAACGGATCGAAATCGGCAAGGGCCGCAAACTCCGGGACGGGGAAGATGCGGCGATTCTGACGGTCGGCCCCGTCGGCAACTACGCCGCGACGGCCTGCCGCCAGTTGGAACTCGACGGCCTGAGCGTGGCCCACTACGACCTGCGTTTCGTGAAGCCCCTCGACGCCGATTTGCTCCACGAGGTATTCCTGAAATTCGACAAAGTCATCACCGTGGAAGACGGTTGCGTGATGGGCGGCTTTGGCTCGGCGGTGGCTGAATTCATGCTCGACCACGGGTACGCCGCCCGCCTCCGACGCCTCGGCATCCCCGACCGGGTGGTGGAACACGGCGAACAACTCGAACTCCACCGGGAGTGCGGCTTCGACCCCGACGGCATCGCCGAATCCGTGCGGGCGTTGGTGTTTGAGGGTTTGAAGAGTTTGAAAGTTTGAGGAGGGTAAATCCCGTAAAAACGAATCCCGCAAGCGCTTCGAAGCGCTTGCGGGATTCGTTTTTACGGGATTTACCGCGTCGGCCGCACCAGCCGTTGCTCAAACAAAAACCGAATGTCGCCCGAGGGGGCCGGGTAAGTCAACACCACGTGCCCGGCCTCGCGGTCGGCCCGCACGAGCAGGCGGCCCCGCAGAGCTTGACCCGGCGCGAGGGTCGTGCGCCGGAACGTTTCCCGCTTCCAGTTTTCCTGCTCCCACGAGTACCGCTGCATTCGGTTGGCAAACGTCGCCCGGTCGGCCACGCGCTTCACGGCCCAGGCCTGCACGCCCGCGTCGAGGGCGACGGCTTTGCGGGCAAATTCGCCGTACGACTGGTTCCGCGAGGAATTGTCCGCAGCGGCGGCCACCAACGCCACGAAGAGCACCGTGTTGAGCACTTTGTTGGCTTTTAGCCGGGCTTCGGCTTGCTTCATTTTCACCTCGGCTTCGGTCAGTTCGCGGTCGGGGTCGAGGGCTACGTAACGGCGTTCGTAGGGAGTCCCATCGGCAGCCAGGTGCTTCGAGGGCAGGGGCTTTCGCCCGTCGTCGAGCACGACGGCGTTGAAATCGTTGGGGCGAAGCTCCCAGTCGGTTTCGGTCTGGTTGGTGATTTCGGTGTCGAAAATTAGGTACTCGGCGGGCTGACCCCGCTCCGTGGTGCGGTACACGCTCTCGAAGGCAGTCACGATCTTGATGCCATCGCGCTCCTGTTTTACCGCTTCCATGCCTTCGGCGAAGCGGGTTTCGTCGGCCACGGGCCTGAGGCGGATGACCGAAGCCGGGGCGCAGGCGGTCACGATTCCGGCAATAAGTGCGAGGTAAAGCGTCGATTTCATGGCGATTCGGATTGATAGGTCGCCGAAGGTAGGCGGGAAACCGGTTGCGGTCAATCCGTTAACAGATTTTAACAGGGCGAGCGCAATGGCGCTCTGCGCGGTTGCCAGGCCGCTACGTTTCGTTTTCCTTCGGTTTCGTCGTCACAGCATTCAGGATGGGCAAATGAATGTGGAATTTTACGGCGATCACCCGCATCGTGATCACGACCAGAGCAGAAATCAGTTCGCTCAGGCTGGGTTGTACCTGGAAATAGGAACACGTAAAATAAACGACGCCTCCCGCCACGCAGGCCAGCGCGTAGATGTCTTTCCGGAACAGCAGCGGCACTTCGTTGAGCAGCACGTCGCGGATAACACCCCCGACGGAGCCGGTAATGGTGCCCATCACGATGCACACCCACAGGGGTAAGCCCGCCGCGAGACTTTTACTGATGCCAACGATGGTAAACAAGCCAAGCCCCACAGAATCAAAAATAAACAAGGTATTCCCCCAGTTGAACACCTTGTTTTTGAATACCAATGTGGCGAGTAGTGCAATTCCCGTTGTCAGAAAATAAGACCCGTCCTGCATCCAGAAGGGCGTTACATCCAGCAACAAATCCCGCGTGGTTCCGCCTCCGATTGCCGTGACCAGCCCAATGATGTACGCTCCGAACCAGTCGATTTGTTTGCCCGATGCGAGGCGAATGCCGCTGATGGCAAAGGCAAAGGTTCCCAGCAAATCGAGTAGGGTCGTGAAAGTGAAATCCGTGAAAAGATTCATGCTTGCCGAAGGTACGATTCAAACCCTGAGCAAACCCCGGAATCCGCGGGCACCGTAGTACGATTCGGCCCCGTTGTGGTACACGAACACCTGGCCGTAGCGGTAATCGCCGAAGAGGGCACCGCCGAGTTTTCTGATTTCAGGCGGGGTTTTCAGCCAACTCGATGTTTTGGCGTCGAAATGCCCCAGCGTTTGCAGGTGCCGGTACTGCTCTTCCGTAAGGAGTTCGAGGCCCATTGCAGCGGCCATGTCCAGGGCGCTGGTGGCGGGTTTGTGTTCTTTCCGGGCCTCCAGGGCTTCGCGGTCGTAGCAGATGCTGCGGCGGCCTTTGGGGCTTTCCGCCGAACAATCCACGAAAAGGTATTCGCCCGTTTGGGCATCCTGGCCAACCACGTCGGGTTCGCCGCCGGTGTGTTCCATTTCGTGCAACGACGCCAGCTTTTCGGGGTTGGCTTCGAGCCGGGCCTGCACGTCGGCCCAGGCGATGCCGGGGTGGCGGTTGGGGTGTTGCTCGAACCGGGCTTTCAGGGTGTGGAGGAGTTCTTCGCGCTGTTCGTCGGGGGCTAATGCGTTCGTGGGTTCGGGTGGCATGGGGTGAGTGAGGTTGGCAGTCGGAAGACTGCGTTTTATGGGCCGTTCCAAGTTCCTGCCGCACAAGCCTGCGTCTCAGAGTTGGAACAACTTGCGAAGGTTAGCATTTCATCCGATTCAGGGAAAAACGAATTGGCCCATCGGGTGCGCTCGCATCGCTTCATGGGGCTACCTCGTTGCGTTGCTGACCCGTTGGCCGCTTGCGCGGCCCGCCGTTTACAAAACGGCGTTTATTCAGGTTCCGGATAAACATCCGGAACAACGGGGTAAACATCCGGAACAATGGGTGAATATCACCAAACTACTCCAAGTTGGCTTTTTTTACAATGTGAATGCCACCGATACTGTAGGCTACGTCCATCGGGACGGGTTTGCCGTTCAAATTGAAGTTGCCATTTTGATAAGGGGTTATTCTGTTATCGATTAACACAAAATAGTCATCCCTATTCGTCAACACATCAAGGTTTTCAGAACTTAATTCTATAAGTTCCACGTATTCAATAATACCAAGTTTATTTAATTCAGAAATTGTTATCATTTGGCCATCTCTTTCACAAAAATGTTTCTTACCATAACCTGGCATGCCAAACCAAGGCATAACCTCTCCAACTCTTAAGGTAATATTCGGTTTACTGGCCACAAAAACAAAGTGCTTGGTTTTGAACGTATCAAATTCTGGAGGTAGTGACTTTTTAGGAAATGGCTCTTCTGCTTTCCAGAAAAACACAGCTTGGTTCAGCCAGTTCTGATCGTTTTGGTCTTCTGAAATTAAGTTATCGGTCCAGTAATGCATATAAAGCTGAGTCGCCATTAGAGAAATGGTCGAATCATTGATTCTTTGCCTTTGTTCATCCGTCAAATGGCGGCTCACTTTATAACTTATGTCGTCTCCCGTCGAGACAAATACGGCTCCCTTTTCCACATGAACCGTTTGCGTTTCTGCTTGCGAAGTATTTTTTTCTTCTTTTTTACCGAACAGCTTGTCGAAAAAACCCATAGTTGTTGAACGATTATTGAATGACGTAGAGGTAATGACGCAAGACCTTCGGTTACAAATTTGCCAATCCGGGCACGTCTTCCCTATGCTCAAGCCGCTCAGCAATGGTGCGTAGGGCGAGGGCTTCGGCGTGGGCGGTGGCATTTTCGCGGGTAGCCCCGTAGGCCAGTACGCCCGGTAGTTCGAGCGCTTCGGCAAGCCACCGGCCATCGGTTTCCTGCTCGGTTTCCAGGGTTAGTTTCATGGGGGTCTGCGTCCAGGTTTTGCCTCCCCAATCCTACCACATCCCCGCCACATCTCCAAATTTTTCGGTACCGGTCCGACGGCTCCTTGCGGATTGGGGCATGAAGGCGGTGGGGAGCCGTCTGACCGGTCAGGAAAAAACTTTTCCACACCCATCGAAAATCTAGTAAACGGTAACAACGAACGTCTCGCGAGTGAGTACGTTAGCGGCGTTGTTTAACCTCTTATCCCCCTTTTTTACCATGAGTACTTCACAAACGGGCCACGACATCAACATGGCCAATTACCGGGAGCTGATTACCCGGTGTACGTACTTCGGCACGGGCTATGACCCGGCCAACCCCGACCTGACGCTGGTGGCGTCGAATGCGTTTGCCGCCGAATGCCAGTCGGTGCTGAATGATTTGACGAACGCCCTGCCGGTGCTGACCGACGAAATGGGCCAGCGCCGGGCGAAGGTGAAGAACGTGATGGGGATGCTGCCGCGGATTGTGGCGGCCCACGCGGCGTCGAGCACGAACGAGGCACTGAAGACGAAGGTAAAGGGCCACGTGCGCGACATGCGGGGCAAGCGGGCGAAAGACCTGCCCAAAGGGGGCAACGGGGAGCCGACGGAAGAGCAGGTGTCGGCGGTGAACGTGGGCTACGAGAACCGGACGGCGGATTTTGCCTCGGTGGTGGCCACGCTCAACGCCGACGATGAGTACATGACGAACAAAGCCGATTTGACGAAGGCGGCGCTGGCGACACGGCTGGCGGATTTGCAGGACGCCAACGGGAAGGTGCGCAACGCGCAGATGCCGGTGGACAACGCCCGGATTGCGCGGAACACGAAGTTTTACACGGGACCGAAAAACATGGTAGACCGGGCGCTGATGATGAAACAGGAGGTGAAGAGCACCTACGGGGTGAAAAGCCCGGAGTATAAGCAGGTGAGCGGGTTGAAGTTTACGCGGCCCAAGAAGTAAGGCAGGGGGGGGCACAATGCCCCCTTTTTTTGTGCCCACAGGATGCGGGTGATGGTGCTTCCGGTTCGGGATATTTTGCTTCCGGACTGGGATATATCGTTTCCGGTTTGAGATATATTGCCTCCGGGTCGGGATATACGGCTTCCGGTTTGAGATATATCCTTTCCGGTTCGGGATATTTTGGCTCCGGGTTGAGATATAGTGTTTCCGGCCTGAGAGATTTTGCTTCCGGTCGGAGATATATCGTCTCCGGACTGAGGTAGTTGGCTTCCGGTTTGAGTGATACGGCTTCCCGACGGCCGGAGGCAACCGAGGGGCCGTGGGTGGGTTTCGCGGTTGGGTTGTACAGAAATTTGGTTACTTTCGGTACCCTTATCGAGCCTTGTTATGGAAGCGACGTTTGTTGTGAAGCCCGGCGAAGCCACTCCTCAGCTCATTGAGCGGATTCTGAGCGTTTTTGCTGACGGGGAGGAAGCGGTTACGATTCAGGTAACGAGCCAGCCAGAACCTGTTTTCGACTTTAACACGTGGTTTGAGGGCATGGAATCCATTCGGAAACGAACCGAGCAGGTACCTACTCCCCAAGGCATGGGCGACTTGGATGCGTTGATTGACGAGATGAATGAAGTAGTGCTATGATTTACTTCGATTCAAATGTGCTGGTGCATTATTTCACCACCTATGAGCCGGTTAAACACGTAGAGGCGAAGCAATTGGTGGAACAGGCCGTCGTGGACAGGGCCTTTTACATCACGATGCTCTGTGTGCAGGAAACCGCCTTCGCGCTGGCCAAGTTGCAACAGCCATTGCCTGAAATCAACCTGGCCGTGAACCAGTTGTTGCTTACGGCATCCGTTGGCTATCAGCGTCATCATTTTCAGCGGGCTTCCCAGCTTGCCCAGCACCTCGGCTTTCAAAACATCAACGACTGCCTGCATACTGCCCTTGCCGAAGCGCGAAATTGTTCGGAGTTATTGACGTACAACCGAAAAGATTTTAGCCGAATTCAATCTTACACTTCTATGAAAATTCGCCTGCTCTGAGCACGGTACCTTGTTTACCAAAACGCCCGACTCCTTCCGGAGCCGGGCGTTTTGGTTTCTAACTCAGCCAGTTAGTTCAGAAATACTTCAGCTTGATGACCTCCTTCTCGGTCAGGTAGCGCCAGTTGCCACGGGGCAGGTCTTTTTTGTCGAGGCTGGCGTACACGGTGCGGTCGAGTTTGGTGACTTCGTAACCCAGGGCCTCGAACATCCGCCGGACGATGCGGTTGCGCCCGCTGTGGATTTCGATGCCAATGACCTGCGCGTCGGGGGTGACGATGGCGAGGTCGTCGGGTTTGATGAAGCCGTCTTCGAGTTCGATGCCCTCGCGGAGTTTCTCGAAATCCTCGGTGCTGATGGGCTTGTCGAGTTCGGCCTGGTACATCTTCCGGATTTGGTACGAGGGGTGGGTGAGCTTTTCGGCCAGTTCGCCGTCGTTGGTCAGCAACAACAGGCCCGTGGTGTTGCGGTCGAGGCGACCGACGGGGTAGATGCGCTGCGGACCGGCGTTTTTCACCAAGTCCATGACGGTGCGGCGGTCGTTGGGGTCGTCGGTGGTGGTGATGAAATCCTTTGGCTTGTTGAGCAGCACGTAGAGCATTTTCTCGGGGTTGAGCACGCGGTTGCCGTACTTGACTACGTCGCCGGGCTTGACCTGGTAGCCCATTTCGGTGATGACCTTGCCGTTGACCTTGATTTCGCCCGCTTCGATGAGGCTGTCGGCGTCGCGGCGGGAGCACACGCCCGCGTTGGCGATGTAGCGGTTGAGGCGGATGGTGTCGCGCTCCTCGTCCTTGATTTTCTTCTGAATGCGCTTGGGGGCGGCCTCCTTGAAGCGGTCGAAGTCGTAACTGGGCGTGCGGCCGTCGGCTTCGTCGCGGTGATTGCGGCTTTTGAAAAGCGGTTTTTTCGGGCCGAACCCTTCGCCTTCGCGGTGGGGCGCGGGGCGGTCGCCGTCGGGGCGGAAACGGGGTTTGTCGAACGCCGGTTTGTCGCCGAATTTTTTGAACGGTTTCGCACCGAAGGGTTTGTCGCCACGGGCGTCGCCGTCGAAGCGTTTTTTGTCAAAAACGGGCCGTGGGCCTTTCTGAAACGGTTTTTTATCGCCGAACTTCTTCTCGCCAAAACCGCTACGCCGGTCGTCACCGCGGCGGTCGTCACCGCGCCGGTCGTCGTTGCCGAAGCGCCGGAGTTCGCCCTCGGGCCGGTCGTCGCGGCGGCGGTCGTCACGATTAAAATCGGGCTTGCGGCCAAAGGCGGGTTTTGCGCCGTAGGGTTTGCGCGGGCCACTGCCGGGGCGGTTGGGGCGGTCGCCTCCTTCGGGACGCGGGCCACCGTGCTGCTTGCGGGGTGGGAAGGGCCGCTCGTTGAAATCACCGCCTTCGCGGCGGGGGCCGCGGGCAGTGCCGTTGCCACGGCGGTCATCGTTTCGGAAATCTCCGCGTGGTTCGCTGTCGCGGCGGGAGGAAAATCCGCCGGGGCGACTTCCCGTGGGGCGCCCCCCGGTCGGACGGTTGCCGTCAGGACGACCGGGGCGGAACGAAGAACCGCCAGCGGGGCGGTTGGGGCGCGGGCCGTCGTCGCGGCGGGGCCGGTCGTTGCGGTCGCTGTTGCCGCGACGTGGGCGGTCGCCGCCGGGTCGGTCATCAAATCGTTTTGCCATGTTCTTAAAAAAAATTGCCGCCTCGCGGCGGTAAGCTGATGCGCCCCTGATGGGCGCTGATTCCCTAAAGTTTAGCCTGCAAAGGTAAAATATTTTAGCCGGAAAACGGGTTTATTACAAGCAATGCCCGGCCAGGGTTGGTGCGGGCGAAGTGTTTACCTAATTTAGCCCTAAATCGTCCGAGTTTTTACGTTTCCCATGCGCTTCACCTTAGTTCGCCCGGCCCTGCTGCTGTTGCTCGCATCGGGGTGGCTTGCGGGTTGTAATTCGACCCTGCAAACCTTCAAACGAGGGCAAAAGAAATTTCAGAACGGCGAATACGAACTGGCCATCAAAGACTTCCAGCAGGCCATCGCCCACGACCCGGCGCGGGTCAACTACCTGATTGGCGAGTCGTACCGGCTCTCGAACCGCCCGGCGCAGTCGGCGGAGTTTTACGAAAAAGCCCTCGCCGCCAACCTCAATGAACCCGGCCTCCGCTACCACTACGCTTTCGCGCTCAAAGCCCAGGGCCGTTACCAGGACGCCGCCGAGCAGTTGGACCGCTTCACCAAAACCACCCAGCGCGACCGGGTAATGGCCAACAAGGCCCGCACCGAACTGGAGAACCTGACCAAGCTCGATTCGCTGGCGAAGATTCAGAAGATGGTGGCGTTGAAAAACCTGGAGGGTATCAACACGCCGGGGGCGGAGTTTGCGCCCGTACTCCAGGGCGGCAATTTGATTTTCACGGCCTCGAAAAAAGAGGTGCAGTTCAAGACCAACGGCCAGCCCATGCTGGGGCTGTACAAAGCCCCACTGACGGCTTCGACCGAAACCGGCCCGGCGACGTTGTTCAGCGAAACCATTTTCCAGGATAACCTCAACGAAGGCACACCGACGTTTTCGAAAGACGGAAAAACGATGGTCTTCGCGCGCGGCAACACGGGTAAGAAACGCGGCAAGGGCAACACCGCCGACGTGGACCTGTACGTGACCCGCCTCGGCGGCGAAGGCTGGAGCGAACCCGAGATGATTACCGCGCTAAGCGATTCGGCGGCCTGGGACGCGCAACCCGCGTTTTCCGCCGACGGCACGACGTTGTATTTTGCCTCCAACCGCCCCGGCGGCGTGGGCGGCATCGACCTCTACCGCGCCAACGTGGACCGGTCGGGCCGCTTCGGTCGCCCGGTGAACATGGGCCGTGACATCAACACGGCGGGCGACGACATGTTCCCGTACGTGTCGGCGGACGCGAAACTATACTTCGCCTCCGACGGGCACCCTGGTTTGGGGCGGCTCGATTTGTTCGTGGCGACCCGCGAGGAGGGCGAGATTCGGGTGGAAAACATGGGGCAGCCCTTCAACTCCCGCGCCGATGATTTTGCTCTCGTGCTGGCCGACTCGACGCGGGGTTACCTTTCGTCCAACCGCGACGGCGGCAAGGGCGACGACGACATTTATTTCTTTGAACCGTCGAGTACTCCGCCGCCGACCATCGCGGTGGTTCCGCCGAAAAAGGACACGGTCGTGGCGCGCATCGCGCGGTACTTCCTCTCGGGCACCGTCGTGGACGTGGCGACCAACCGCCCCCTCGACTCGGTGCGGGTGCGGGTGCTTGATGCCGGGCAGCAGCCCATCGGCGAAGTAGTGACGGCACCGGGTGGGAAGTTCGGGCCGTTCTCGGTCGCGCCAGAGCAGGGCTACACGATTGTGGTTGAAAAACCGGCGTATTTCACCAAGCGCGACCCGTTCAGCACGGTGGGCAAAACCATTCCGACGGATAAACTCCTGAAGCCCGTCACCGACACGACGTTCTACGCCACGGTGACGATGGACAAGCCGAAGAAGGATTTGGTCATCAACAAACTGTTCGACATCAAGCCGATTTACTACTACTTCGATAAGGACAACATCCGCGAAGATGCCTCGGTGGAACTCGAGAAGGTGGTGCAGATTCTGAAAGACAACCCGCAAATCAAGCTCGAACTCGGCTCCCACACCGACACGCGCGGGGTGGACATTTATAACCTCGACCTCTCGCAGCGGCGGGCGCGCTCGGCGGTGCAGTACATTCTCTCGCGGGGCATCGACCCCAGCCGCATCACGGCCAAAGGTTACGGGGAGAAACAACTCATCATCAAAAACGCCAAAACCGAGGAAGAACACCAGATCAACCGCCGGACGGAGTTCAAGGTGGTGCAGTAACTGAAAAGGTTCGGAGTTTGAAGTTCGAGGTTTGAAGTTACCGCTGACGGATAACTTCAAACCTCGAACTTCAAACTCCGAACCTTTTCAAACCTACCTTTGCCCCATGCAATCCCCCGACCGCTACGGCCAGCGGGGCGTTTCTTCGGGCAAGGAAGACGTCCACCGCGCCATTGCTACCCTCAACAAGGGCCTTTTTCCCAAAGCATTCTGCAAAATCGTCCCCGATACCTTGGCGGGCGACCCGACCTACTGCACCCTCATGCACGCCGACGGCGCGGGCACGAAGTCGTCGCTGGCCTACCTGTACTGGAAGGAAACCGGCGACCTGTCGGTCTGGCGGGGCATCGCCCAGGACGCCGTCGTGATGAACACTGACGATTTGCTCTGCGTCGGCGCGCTCGGCCCGATGTTGCTTTCCTCGACCATCGGGCGGAACAAGAATTTGATTCCCGGCGAGATCATCGCCGAGATCATCAACGGCACGGAGGAAATTCTGCAAACCCTCCGGGATTTTGGCGTGGAAATCTACAGCACGGGCGGCGAAACCGCCGACGTGGGCGATTTGGTCCGCACCGTCATCGTCGACAGCACCGTGGTGGCCCGGATGCCCCGCGCCGAGGTCATCTCCAACGACCGCATCCAGCCCGGCGACGTGGTGGTGGGCCTGGCTTCCTACGGGCAGGCATCCTACGAAAAAAGCTACAACGGCGGCATGGGCAGCAACGGCCTTACCTCCGCCCGCCACGACGTGCTGGGGCACGACTTGGCCACCCGTTTTCCTGAAAGTTTTGACCCCGCCGTGCCCGCCGAGTTGATTTACAGCGGCTCGAAAAAGCTAACTGACCCCGTCGAAGGCACCGACCTCGACGTGGGGCGGCTTGTCCTCTCCCCCACCCGCACCTACGCGCCGGTCGTGAAGGCGTTTCTGGCCGAACTGCGCGGCGAAATCCACGGCATGGTGCATTGCAGCGGCGGCGCGCAGACGAAGGTGCTGCATTTCATCGAAAACCTCCACGTCGTCAAAAACAACCTGCTGCCCGTGCCGCCGCTGTTCCGGCTCATCCAAGCCGAAAGCGGCACCGATTGGAGCGAAATGTACCGGGTTTTCAACATGGGCCACCGGCTCGAAGTGTACCTCGCCGAGCGCCACGCGCAGACCGTCATCGACGCGGCCCGTGCGTTCGGCATCGAGGCGCAGGTGATTGGGCACGTGGAGGGTTTTTCGGGAAAAAAAGTGACGGTGAAGAGCGAGTTCGGCGCGTTTGAGTACGCGTAAAAAAAGCCGCTCACGCGGCTTTCGGTTTTAATTTTTCGCACCAACTCGTCCGCCGCCGCTGTCGGACGGTTCGTCCTTGACGGCAGCCATGCAGTTGTCAGGTGCCATGTTGCCCATTTTCTTCTCCGCCGTGCTTTTGGTTACTTCGGTCAGTTCGAGGCGGTTGGCCACCAGGCTCTGCTTCATGTCGCATTGCACGTAGTAAATGCCCCCCGCTTCGGTGTCGAGGGCCAGGCCCTGTTTTTTGGCCAGGTTCAGCCCCGCCGTACCCGTACCGATTTCGGTTTTGCCGGGTTTTACCTTGTAAACGAGGTACTTGTTGTTGCTGAGTTTGCAGATTTTTTCGCCGTTGACGAACACGTTGAAATTCACGCCCGAGCCGAAAAACTGCCCGTCCCGGTAAAAGACGAGGGTGGCCATGGCGGGATCTTTCTCGATTTGCTGCGCCACGGAGGTAAGGTGCCCGCCGATGAAAAGCAGCAGGAGCAGACCGATTGCTTTTTTCATGGTGAAAGTGGATTTTGTTCGGGTGCAAGTTATGCCGTATCTACACATCCGCGTCAAGCCCAACGGCAAAACCGACCAGCTTTTCTACGACGAAGCCGGGCAGTTGACCGCCAAAATCAAAGCACCGGCCCAGGACGGCAAGGCCAACGAATACCTCGTGAAATTTCTGGCGAAAACGCTCGGTGTACCCCGATCGGCGGTCCGGCTGGTGTCGGGCTTCACGAACCCACATAAGAAAGTGGAGATCAACGCGTCAGAGGAAGAAATCCGGCAGAAATTGGCCGAATTGACAGTGTGAAAGTTGGCTACAAAATTTCGGTCAACTCCCGTAGATGGTGAATCGTGTAGGTCGGCTGTTCGGTAGTCGTGACGCGGGCGGGGTTGTAAAACACAGTGTCCAGGCCCGCCGCCCGGCCCCCGGCGATGTCGGTTTCGCAGTTGTCGCCAATCATCAGGCTTTCTCCGGCGCGGCAACCGGCCCGGCTCAGGGCGTGGGTGAAAATGCGCACGTCCGGCTTTTTCGCACCCGAATTCTGCGAGGTCGTCACGTGGCGGAAGTACCGCGTTAGGTTTGCGTATTTCATTTTCAGGGATTGAATTTCATCAAACCCATTCGTGATCACGTGCAGCGTGTAGCGCGGGGCGAGGTAGTCGAGCAGTTCGGCGGCGTATTCGACGAGGTGGCCTTTTTGCGGGCAGCGGCTCAGGTAAGCCTCGCTGAGCGCGTCGCAACACCCGTGGTCGTGTACGCCCAGTTCAGTGAACACCCGCCGGAAGCGGCCGTGGCGCAGTTCGGCCTGCGAAATCTGGTTGGTGTCGTAATCCCGCCACAACGCCACGTTCGTCGCGCAGAACACCCGCTGAAAATCGGCCACCGAGCGCAGTCCGTGCTCCGCCAGGGTGAATTCGGCGTGGAGTTCGGCCAGCGTTTCGAACGAGTTTCGTTCAAAATCCCACAGCGTGTGGTCGAGGTCAAAAAAGAGATGTTTGTAGGCCATCCGTATCGCGTTTCCGCCGCTTCGCCGGTTTCGGCTCCTTCAGCACTTTCTTGTCGGTAATTAGCGGGCGGTGTTCTTCCAGAAACGACGAAAACCGCACCAGCCCGTCGAGCAGCGGCTCGAAATCGTACGTGGCGTAGTGGTAGCTTTCCACGTACACGTCGTTGAAATCGGTAATCAGGTAATCCAACTGGTCCACGCCCCAGCGGTGCAGGCCGAGCAGGTACAAGTTCTGGGGGTTGAGGTGAAACTTCGGCGGCTCGTAGCGGGCCGTGGTTTTGATGTCGATGGCCCGGTTGCCGCCGAGCACGTCCACCACGCCGTAAATCTCGATGTCACCCCGCACGATGGCCCGCACGTGCACCTGCGTGCGGTAGCGTCGGGGCAGTTGCCGCCGCATCCGTTGCAGGATGATTTCGGGAAAAACCTCCTGCCCTTCGCCCGTCGTGAGTGCGCTCTCAAAATCGATGCCCCGCTGCTGGGGGGCCGTCGTGGGCTGGGGCACGCGGTTGATGCGATCGAGGAGTTCCTGCTTCGGCCCGCTTTCGTCCGTCACCAACGCCGCCTGCCGCTCGTAGCGCAGGAAGGCGTTGAGCAGCGTCGGGTAGATGCGGTAGCGGATTTCGGGCATTGTCTTGAGTTTAGGATTCAGGATTGAGAGTTCAGGGTTTAGTGAGTGTTTAAAACTCTAAACGTTGAACCTTAAACCTGAACTACGAAGTTCAGAACGCCAGCCTCAGCCGCTCCACCGGCACGTCGTTGACGAGGTGGCTTTCCACGATTTCGTCCACATCCGTGAGCTGGACGTTGCCGTAAAAAATGCCTTCCGGGTACACCACCAGCGAGGGACCGAAGGCGCACACGTCGAGGCAGCCGGTGCGCTGGGCGCGTAGTTCGACGTTCAGGCCCCGATCCTTCAGTGCGGCCTTGAAGGCATCCACCAGAGCCAGGCCGTGAGCTTCGCCGCAGGATTTTTTGGGAGCTTCCTTCTGGTTGGTACAGATAAAAACGTGCTTGCGGTATTTCATGCAGATTTTCCGAAAAATAAATGTACCCAAAGGTACGGCGCGGGCAACCGACGAACTTTTTTTTGCGTACTTACGACGAAATTTTTCAGGGTCTTTCAGCAGGCGAAGCTTCGTTAAAAAGTGTTAAAACGCTGATTGCGCGAAGTTTTTCGGATTGCACCCGTTTGGGAAATTCTTGGAGGCCGTCTATTTTTGGTCAGGCATTCATCGAAAAAGCCCGTATCTTCACCTAAAAAACCGATAGGAGGCGCACTATGACGCGAACGCTCTACGTTAACTCAATCAGACAACCAAAATGGGAAAAGTCCAAGTTAGCGACAGTGAGCTGGTTTCGCTATACATCCGGGGGCAAGAAGACGCCTTTGCGCACCTGTTGAATCGGTACAAATCCAAGGTTTACACGACGATCTACCTGATTGTCAAGGACACGTACACTGCCGAAGACCTCACGCAGGACACCTTCATCAAGGCCGTCGAAACGCTGAAGTCGGGCAAGTACAACGAGGAAGGCAAATTTTTGCCCTGGATTATCCGGATTGCTCACAACCTCGCTATTGATTATTTCCGTCGAGAGAAGCGCTACCCCAGCATCGTGTTCGAAGACGGTAGTAGTGTGTTCAATTCGCTGGATTTCTCCGAGGATTCGGTGGAGTCCCTCACCATCCGGCGCGAGACGCACGAGTACCTGCGGGAACTCATCAAGCGGCTGCCCGAACAGCAGCGCGAAGTGCTCATCATGCGGCACTACGAAGACATGAGTTTCCAGGAAATTGCCGACGCCACGGGCGTCAGCATCAACACGGCGTTAGGGCGTATGCGGTATGCTCTCATCAATTTGCGTAAAATGATGAGCAAACACGCCCGCACCTATGACAAAAACCTTTACACTCGATGACATCCTCCGCTACGCGTACGAGGAAACCACGGAAGAAGAAAACGGCCTGATTGAGGAAGCCCTCGTGGCCGACCCCGCCCTGCTCGAGTTTTACCTCGACACCATCGACCTGAAAGCTGGCCTTAACCGGGCCGAGTTGACCCCGCCCGGCCGGGTTGTGGACAACATTCTAGCTTTTTCCCGAAACTACGAAAGCCAACCCCAGCGCCTCGTTGCCTGAGCGCCGGGGTTGGCTTTTTGATTTTGAGCGGTGGGTGAGGAACTTTGCGCAGTTTCCTCACCCACCGGTTTCCTGTCATGCTCAAAAAAGAGCGTTTCCGCCGCTTTCTCGATTACTTCACAACGAATTTCCCCGAACCGAAAACGGAACTAGCCTACGGCAACCCGTACGAACTGCTCGTGGCGGTGATTCTCTCGGCCCAGTGCACCGACAAGCGGGTGAACCTCGTCACGCCCCCGCTGTTCGAGCGCTTTCCCACGCCCGAATCGCTGGCGGCGAGCACGGCGGAGGAGGTGTTTCTCTACATCCGTAGCGTGTCGTACCCCAACAATAAGGCTAAGCACCTCGTGGGCATGGCCCGGCTGCTGGTAAGTGAATTCGGTAGCGACGTGCCCGCATCGGTGGAAGAGTTGCAGCGGTTGCCCGGAGTGGGCCGCAAAACGGCGCACGTCATTACGTCCCTGATTTTCAACCAGCCCACGATGGCCGTGGACACGCACGTATTCCGGGTGTCGAAGCGGCTGGGCCTGGCCTCACCACGGGCCACTACGCCGCTGGCGGTGGAGAGGGAACTGACGGCGCACATCCCCAGCGAGCACGTACCCAAAGCCCACCACTGGCTCATCCTGCACGGTCGGTACGTCTGTGTGGCGCGGAATCCGAAATGCGATGTGTGTGCGCTCCGGGATTTTTGCCAGTATTACGAAAAACTGGCGGGCACGAAAAAAGGGACGACCCTTCCCCTAGAAGGACCCGTCCCCTGACGAGCAGCATTCAATCCGCAATCGAAAATCCCTACACTCCTTCCGCCACCACTTCTTTTACCTCGGGCACCATCCGGGTCAGGAGGTTTTCGATGCCCGCCTTCAGCGTCAGCGTGGACGACGGGCAACCGCTGCACGACCCCTGAAGCAGCACCTTCACGGTGCCTTCGTGGAAGGAATGAAAGTTGATGGCCCCTCCGTCGGATTCCACCGCCGGGCGGACGTACTGTTCGAGCACGGTTTTAATTTTCTGCACCGTTTCCGAATCCTGCTCACCGCCCGCGGTGGCTTCGTAGGCCTGCGTGGCGGCCAGGCTCAGCACCGGCTTTTTGTCTTCAAAATACCGCTTCAGGTGCAACTTGATTTCGGGCAGCACGGCCTCCCAGGGCGTTTCTTCGTCTTTCGTAATGGTGACGAAATTGTAGGAAATGAAAACCCGCTTCACCCAGTCGAAGCCGAAAAGTTCCATCGCCAGGGGCGAGTTTTTGTCGGACATGAACGCCTCGGCGGGCGCGGCGTAGTCGAACGACGTGCCTTCGGGAATCAACTCAAAGTTCAGCACAAACTTCATCGAGTTGGGGTTGGGCGTCGATTCGGTGTAAATCAATACCTGATGTTTCAGCATGGCAGGACGCGGTTTAAGGTCGTGGTGACGATGTTGGGCAAACATCCCCGACGAACGTTTGGTTTGCCCAAAAACGAAACTTCCCGAAAGTTTTAAAACGTTCGGGAAGTTTCTGCCGGATTCGTACCTCGGATTACTCCGCCGTGGTCGCTTCAGCCAAGGGAGCCGTTGCTACGTCAGCCGCGCCATTGACCGGATTCACGTGGACGAACGAGCGGCCTTTGTAGCCTTTGCGGAATTCCACTACGCCTTCGGTGAGGGCGAAGAGCGTGTGGTCCTTGCCGATGCCCACGTTGCGGCCCGGGTTGTGGCGGGTGCCGCGCTGCCGGACGATGATGTTGCCGGCAATGGCCGCCTGGCCGCCGAAGAGTTTCACGCCGAGCCGTTTGCTTTCCGATTCCCGGCCGTTTTTGGAGCTACCTACCCCTTTTTTGTGTGCCATTTTCTTGAATGAGTTTAAGGTTCAGGGTTTAGGGTTCAGAGTTTTTTTACGCTAACTCTGAACCCTAAACCCTGAACCGAATTAGAGCGCAATGTCTTCGATGAGCACCTTCGTCAGGTCCTGACGGTGGCCGTTTTGCTTTTGGTAGCCTTTGCGGCGCTTTTTCTTGAACACGATGACCTTTTCGCCACGAACGTGCTCCAGGATTTTGCCGGTTACGGTGACGCCCGCCACGGTGGGAGCGCCAACCTGCACGGCGCCGTCGTTGTCAACCAGCAGGACCTGGTCGAAAACGAGGGCAGCGCCTTCCTCTCCCGCCAGCCGGTGGGTGTAGAGGTATCGGTCTTTTTCAACTTTGAATTGCTGACCTGCGATTTCTACGATTGCGTACATGATGTTGGAACGGTTTGACGGACAGAAGGTTGCGGGATGCCCGGCTTCTGAACAGGGTCGCAAAGATACGTCAGGACGTTTTAAGGTGAAAGCGGGGTTCTTAAAAAAGTTTAACGGACTGTAAATCTGACCCCTTGCCGCGAAACTTTGGCCCCAGCTTTTCGTTAGTTTGGCGAGTCCAGAAGCCCCGGCGCTAACCCAATTTGAGCGGGCGTTTTTTGAACTTTCCCGAATTGCGCGTAGAATTGAACCCATACCTCCGAACCGGTTCGACCCCGCCAATTCGTTCCTCAATCATGAAAACTGACCTTCCGAAACTTATTCCTGTTCTCCCGGTTCGCCTGCTGATGGGGGCCTGCCTGTTGCTGACCCTCGGGGCCTGGCAACAACCGGAAGCCCTCGGTCCCGGCTACGGCATCGGCGACGCCGTGACCGATTTCCGCCTCCGCAACGTGGACGGGCGGACGGTAGCCCTCTCCGATTTTTCGGCGGCGAAAGGAGCCATCGTTGTATTTACGGCCAACCACTGCCCGTTTTCGCGGGCCTACGAAGACCGCCTCATCGCCCTGCACCAGCGCTACCAGCCGCAGGGTTTCCCCGTACTGGCCATCAACCCCAACGACCCGGCGGCTTACGAGGAGGATTCGTTCGACAACATGAAACTGCGGGCGCGGGAAAAAGCTTTTCCCTTCCCCTATCTCCTTGACGAAAGCCAGGCCGTGGCCCGGGCCTTCGGCGCAACCCGCACGCCGCACGTGGTGGTGCTCAAACGGGAGGGCGAGCGCTTCACGGTGCAGTACATGGGCGCGGTGGACGACAGTTCGCAGGACGCTGGCGGCGTAACCCGCCGGTTTGTGGAAGACGCCGTGAACAACCTCCTTTCCGGAAAGCCCGTCAGCCTGAATACCACCAAGTCGGTGGGCTGCGCGATTAAGTGGAAGGGAATGTAACTTTTGAACCTTTCAGGAATGTTCAATACTCAATTTTCAATTCTCAATGAAAACCGTTGAGAATTGAAAATTGAGTATTGCTTATTTTTGAACCATGCCCGAACCCCTTACGCCCCGCCGCCAGGCCCAGCTCGCCGCCTTCGACCGCCTGCTGACCATCATGGACGAACTCCGCGCCCAGTGCCCCTGGGACCGGAAGCAGACGATGGACAGCCTGCGGCACCTGACCATCGAAGAAACCTACGAACTCTCCGACGCCATCCTCGACAACGACCTCGCCGAGGTGAAAAAAGAACTTGGCGACGTGATGCTGCACCTCGTTTTCTACTCGAAAATCGCGTCGGAAACGGCCGCTTTCGACGTGGCCGACGTGCTCAACGGCATCTGCGACAAGCTCATCGCCCGCCACCCGCACATCTACGGTGACATGAAAGCCGACACCGAGGAGCAGGTGAAGCAGAACTGGGAACAACTTAAACTAAAAGAAGGTAACCGTTCCGTGCTCTCGGGCGTGCCCGCTTCGCTGCCCGCGCTGGTGAAGGCCATGCGCATTCAGGAAAAAGCCCGCGGAGCCGGGTTCGACTGGGAGGAAAAAGAACAGGTCTGGGAAAAAGTGCGGGAGGAAATGGAGGAATTCCAGCAGGAATTCAACGCCGTGGACGCCGAAGCCATCGACCGCACGAAAGCCGAAGGCGAGTTTGGCGACCTCTTGTTTTCGCTCGTCAACTACGCCCGCTTCATCGACCTCAACCCCGAAACGGCCCTGGAACGGACGAATAAAAAATTCATCCGCCGATTTCAGTACCTCGAAAAACGGGCAAAAGAACAGGGCAAGGCCCTCCACGACATGACGCTGGCCGAGATGGACGTGTTCTGGGAGGAAGCCAAAACGGGGGCCGTTTGATGAATTGAAAATCAGGGGTTTTCCCGCTATTAAAATTCATTCGCTTCGCGTAGGTTTGTCGGCGCTCATCGCCACAACCCCACCATGTCGCCCCGGCTCACCCTGCTGCTGTTCCTGTTGCTGCTAACGCGGTTCGATGGCCGCGCCCAGAGCACCCTGTTCAGCCAGGATTTCAACGGCAGCACCAACGTGGGCGATTACGAAAGCGCCTCACCGAACGTCGGACAATTTACGGTCGTCGGCGCGGGCGGGGCGGGCACGACGGTCAGCATCGAGGGCGGTCAGTTGAAGATGGACCGCATCAGCGGCAACTCCGGGCGCTTCATCCGGCGGGTGGATTTCCCCGGCCCGCCCCAGTCGCTCTACATTCAGTTCAAAATTTCGGGCACCACCAGCAGCAGCCAGACCAGTGCGGCCACGTTCTGGGTTGGGCAATTTACCGACAACGGGGCCGTCGTGCCGACGGGGGAGGTTCATTCGCGGTTGGCCTTCAACATAACCGGGGGCGGCTGGCAGTTGCGCGAGGTGGGCGGCTCCAACGACGGGCAAGTCATCACCGCGCCCACCCAAATCACCTGGGTCATCAACAAAGCCGGGCGGACGCTCAGCTACGTGTCGCCCGACGGCGGTACGTCGAACGTTGGCGACGGCAAGGCCGACGTGTGGGTGGAAGGTCGGCTGGCTTTCAACGAAATCGGGTCCGTGACGGCTTCGCAGAATTTGACCCAACTCAAATTTTACTACATCAACGGCACCGGGGCATTTATTCTCGACGACCTGCTCATCCGCGACGTCTCCGGCTCTCTGCCCATCGAACTAACCGCCTTCCGGGCCGAACCCTCCGACGACGGCACCGTCACGCTCCGCTGGGCCACGGCCCGCGAACGCAACAGCCGCTACTTCGCCGTCGAGCGGAGCGCCGATTTGCGGAGTTTCACCGAAATCGCCCGGCGCGAGGCCTCGGGCACCGCCACGGAGGCCCGGCAGTACGAAGCCACCGACCCCCGGCCCCTGTGGGGCATCAGCTACTACCGCCTCCGGCAGGTGGATTTTGACGGGCGGCAGGAAACCTTTCGGCCCGTGGCCGTCTCAATGAAACAGCCGGAAACCAGCGCATTAGCCTACCCGAACCCCTCAGACGGGCGGGAACTTTGGCTCGACTTGGACGGAGCGGCGGGAGTGTCGCTGTTGAATATTTCGGGAAAACCCATCGCCGCCACGGTCGCGTCTGAACCGGGTTCCCGGCTCCGGCTGCGTCCCGTTTCGCCCTTGCCCGCCGGTTTGTATTTCGTGCAGCTTCAAACGCCTGACGGGCAGCGCCTCGTCCGCTGGGTGGTCGAGTAAAATCCGCCGCCGCCCGGCGAAACTCCGGTTTCTTTGTTACTTTGCGGGTATGACCGAGAAACGCTGGCTCCTGAAACCCCTCCCTCAGACCCCCGAAGAAACGGCCTGCGTGGACGCTCTGCGCACCCAACTCAACGTGGACGAGGCCCTGGCTACGCTCCTCTGGCAGCGGGGGGTGACGTGCTTCGACGGTGCCCGCGATTTTTTCCGACCCAACCTTGAGTTGCTCCACGACCCGTTCGGGATGCGCGACCTCGACCGGGCGGTGGAACGGCTCGAAGAAGCCTTCGCCCGCGGCGAGAAAATCCTCGTGTACGGCGATTACGACGTGGACGGCACCACCTCGGTCGCCTTGTTTTATGGCTTCCTGAAAACCTTCACCGACCTCGTTGAATTTTACATTCCCGACCGGTACAAGGAAGGCTACGGCGTGCAGCGACCGGGTATCGAGTACGCGTTAGAAAACGGGTTTTCCCTCGTCGTCACGCTCGACTGCGGCATCAAATCGGTCGAACTCATCGCCGAGGCCCAGGAGCGGGGCCTCGATTTTATCGTCTGCGACCACCACCGGCCGGGGGCCGAATTGCCCCCCGCCGTGGCCGTGCTCGACCCCAAGCGGGCCGACTGCGAATACCCGTTCAAGGAATTGACCGGCTGCGGGGTGGGCTTCAAACTGCTTCAGGGTTTTTGCCGGAAAAACAACATCCCCGACGCCCGCGTCTTCGAATACCTTGACCTGGTGGCCGTCAGCATCGCCGCCGACATCGTGCCCATCGTGGGCGAGAATCGGATTCTGGCGTTTTACGGGCTCAAACGCCTCAACGAAAACCCCCGCGCGGGCTTCGGGGCGCTCATCAAGGTGGCGGGTTTCCAGAAAACCCTCGACATCTCCAACGTCGTGTTTGGCCTCGGGCCGCGCATCAACGCCGCCGGGCGCATCAAGCACGCCCACGAGGCGGTCAACCTGCTGTTGTCGGAAAACGAAATGCAGGCGATGGATTTCGCCCAGAACATCAACGTCCACAACACCGACCGCCGCGATTTCGACGTGCGCATCACGCAGGAAGCCCTCGCCATGATGGAATCCGACGCGTGGTTTCAACATTCAAAAAGTACGGTGCTGTTCAAGAACGACTGGCACAAGGGTGTCATCGGCATCGTGGCCAGCCGGTGCATCGAGCGCTACCACCGGCCCACCATCATCCTGACCGAATCGCACGATAAAGTAGCCGGGTCGGCGCGGTCGGTGCCGGGCTTCGACGTGTACGAGGCCATTGAGGAGTGCAGCGAGTTGCTCGAACAGTTCGGCGGGCACATGTATGCCGCTGGATTGACCCTGAAAGTGGAAAACGTACCCGCATTTCGGCAAAAATTCGAGGAGGTCGTTTCCCGGCGCATCAAACCCGAACAGCTCACGCCGCTCGTGGACGTGGACATGAAGGTCCACCTCCGCCAGCTCACCCCAAAGTTTTACCGGATTTTGCAGCAAATGCAACCCTTCGGTCCGCAGAACATGACCCCGGTTTTCGTTTCCGAAAACGTGAAGCTGCGCGGACTGCCCTACATCATGAAGGAAAAACACCTGAAACTCCAGGTGCATCAGGACGATTCGCCCCTCTTCACCGCCATCGGCTTCGGCATGGCCCATTTTTACGAACGCCTCCTCACGCACGCCTCCTGCCACCTCTGCTACACGCTCGAACTCAACGATTTCAAAGGCCAGCAGACGCTGCAATTGACGCTGAGGGACATCAAATTTTAGGATTCAGGATTCATTAGGATTCAGGAAAAAATGCAACGTGCCTTTGTTCTGAATCCTGACTAATGAATCCTGACTACTCGCCCATGATTTTACGCACCGAAAACCTCGTCAAAAAATACGGCCAGCGGCTGGTCAACGATAACGTGAGCTACCAGGTGGCCCAGGGCGAAATCGTGGGGCTGCTGGGGCCGAACGGCGCGGGCAAGACGACTTCGTTTTACATGGCCACCGGCTTGGTGAAGCCCAACAGCGGCAAGGTGTACATCGACGACGTGGACGTAACCAACCTCCCGATGTACAAACGCGCCCGCCTCGGCGTGGGCTACCTGGCCCAGGAAGCCTCGGTGTTTCGAACGCTGACGGTGGAAGAAAACATCCTCGCCGTGCTCGAATTGAGCAGTTTGCCGAAGGCCGAGCAGAAAGAAAAAGTGGAATCGCTGCTGGAAGAATTCAGCCTCACGCACGTCCGCAAAAACAAGGGCGGCGTGCTCTCGGGTGGGGAGCGGCGGCGCACCGAAATCGCCCGGGCCCTGGCCGTGGACCCGAAGTTCATCCTGCTCGACGAACCCTTCGCGGGCGTGGACCCGATTGCGGTGGAGGAAATTCAGAGCATCGTCGCTAAGTTGAAGTTTCGCAACATCGGCATCCTCATCACCGACCACAACGTGGACGAAACCCTGTCCATCACCGACCGGGCCTACCTGCTGTTCGAGGGCAAAATCCTCCGCACCGGTACCCCCCAGGAACTCGCCGAAGACCCCGTCGTACGGCGGGTGTACCTGGGGAAACACTTTGAGTTGAAGCGGAAGATTTGAACAGTTTGTAGTTTGAAGTTTGTAGTTCCAATGCTGAAACCAACTACAAACTTCAAACTACAAACTGTTACCGCATCACCTCCTGCAACACCGCCAGCGACTTCACTTCGCCCAGGCCGTCGAGGTGGAGTTCGTAGAATTTGAGGAGCAGTTCGAGCAGGTAGCCGCGCTTGGCGCGGGTGATGGAGAGCGGGCGGTCATAGGTGGCGTTAGTTAGTTCGTCAAGCAGGCGAATAGCTTCGTCGTCGAAAACGGGCAGGCCGTGTTCGCGGAGTTGGTCGGCCACTTCGATGCCGCTGTCGGGGGCGAAACCGAGGAAGGCGGCGAGTTTGACGAGAAAAATCAGGTGAAAATTTTCGTAGCCGCTCGCCGCGTCGTCGAGCCAGAGGACGGAATCGGTCAGGAAGTTGAACAGCGGCGGGTTGCTGGTTTCTTCTTTCAGCGTTTTCGACAGCATTTCGGTCAGAAACAGTCCAATGCTCGACTTGGCGAATTCGAACGGAATGCTGTGAAACGGGTGGCTGATTTTCACCTCCGACAGCCGCTGAATGCCCCCTTTTTCTTTGTGGTACACCACCAGGTCGAGCAGCGTCAGTGGCTGGAACAGGGCGGCCTTGTTGCGCCCCTTGCTGCTGCGGACGCCGTTTTCGATGTAGCTCTGGATGCCGAATTCTTCGGTGTAAATGTGGACAATTACCGACGTTTCACGGTACCGGAGAAAGTTGAGCACGAGGCCACGGGTTTTCTGGAGCATGGGATTTGAAGGTACGAAAAAACAGCCAGTTTTTAACCACAGAGTGCGCAGGGGTTTGCACAGAGGACGCAGAGTAAAAACTCCGTGAACTCTGTGCAAACCTCTGCGCACTCTGTGGTTAAAAATCAAACCTTCAACGCCCCGCCAAACTTCCGCCCCAGCACCGCCTCCGATGGCGTTTCCAGCCACCCATCGAGCAGGGAGGCGTAAATCGAGCGGAAATCGACCGAAAACTTCAAATCGCCTTCGTCCAAATCGGTCAGGTTGGGGGCTTCGTTGAGAACACCTGCCCTCGCACCATTCAAAACAAACACGTTGTTGGCCGTGCCGTGGTCGGTGCCGCCGGAGGCGTTCTGCTTCACCCGCCGCCCGAATTCGCTGAAGGTAAGCACCTTCACCCGCTTCAAATCGCCGGAGGTTTTCAGGTCGTTCACGAAGGCGTTCACCGCGTCGGCGTACTGCCGGAGCAGGCGTTCCTGCTGGTTGACCTGGTTGACGTGCGTGTCGAAACTCCCATGCGAGACGTAGTACACCCGCGCCCCCACGCCCGACTGAATCAGTTCGGCGACGGTCTTCAGTCGTCGGGCGAGCTCGCTTTCCGGGTACGCCACGGCGCTGCGGTGGACGTTCGCTTTTTCGTAAATAAACTCCGCCGAGGAGACCGTTTCCGACAACGTTTTGTAGAGGTAATCCACCGGGCCGAATTCGTCGTGATTCACTTCGGCCAATTGCTGGACAAAGCGGTTCCGGGTCTGCTGGTGAAGCTTTTGGGCGTTCTGCACCGCGAGGGCCTTCACCTGCTCGCCCTTCATGGCGAGGCTGAGCGTATCGTCCACCTCGATGGCGTCGTGCGGGGCGCAGGTATCGACGCAGCGGGCGTCGAGGTAGCGGCCAATCCAGCCGCTGCGCAGGTACTGGTCGGAGCCGGAGGCCGTTTGCCAGATGTCCATCGAGCGGAAGTGGCTGCGGTCGGGGTTGGGATAGCCCACGTTGTTAATGACTGTCAAAAGGCCGTCGTCGTACAGTTTTTTCAGGCCCTCCATAGCCGGATTGAGGCCGAGGTCGTCGTTCAGCTTCAGGATTTTCTCGGCGGGAATCGCCAGCCGGGGCCGCTCGCGGTAGTACACGTCGTTGCGGTACGGCACGACCGTGTTCAGCCCGTCGTTGCCGCCAGAAAGCTGAATAACCACGAGCACGTTTTCAGTGCTCGCCGCTGTGCCCAGGTACTGACGTTCATACGCCTTCAGAAAATCTGGAATCAGCATCGTCCCGACCGTGGCCAGGGAGGAGCTTTGGAGGAAGGTTCTGCGGTTCATGTCACAATCATTTTTGGCCGCGTCATTGCGAGCAGAGGTGTTCAATTTTCGTTTCACTCAATTGAACACCTCTGCTCGCAATGACGCGATTTTAGGGCGGTTTTTAACACAACTGATACTCCGGCAGCGTCGCCACGGCCAGGGCTAGGTCGCGGACGGAGGTGGCTTTCTTCAAAAGCAGCGCTTGCTGGGCGGGCGTCAGCGGGCGCTGGAGCAGGCTACCGGCCAAGGCATCGAGTAGGGCTTTTCCCTGCAACCCCGCGAAGGCAGCCTCAAACGAGGCCCAGTCCACGGTGGTATTTAGGAACTTGTTCTCCTTGTTGGCGAGGTGTTCGGTGTTCACGTCGCCGTCGTCTTTAGCCCGCACGGCCAGTTCGGCGCCTTTGAAGAGGATTTCCGGCAGTTTCATCCGGAGCAGCAGGCTCGACGAATCAATCCAGGCCCGGCCTCCCGGCCAGCCCGCTACGTTGGGCGGGTAAAACAGCACCTGGTCGAGGGCTTTCTGAACGAACAGCACCGATTGCTTGCCGCCGAACTCCACGCCAAACTGCCGCTGCAAGCCCGCCAGCAATTCCACGGGCGACTTGATTTTCGCCCCAATGTTTCGGGGTTCGTAAAACCAGTCGGCGGTGAAGATGGTCCGCATCAGGTCTTCGATGTCGTAGTCGGTGCGGCGGAAGCGCCTGGCCAGTTCACCGACGTGGCTTTCGTCGGGCGTGTCGTTGACGAAATACCGGTAAAGTTTCATAACGAGAAACCGGCTGGTTTCGGGCCGGTCGAGGATGAGGTCGAGCACGTCGTTGCCGTCGAAACTTCCGGTTTTGCCGAAAATCGTTTTCGAGCCTCCGTCGTGCTGATTTTTCCGAAACGCAAACTCCCCCGACAGTGGTACGAAGCCCCAGCCGGTGAACGCGCGGGCGGCTTCCTTGATATCCCGTTCCGAATACTGCCCGCGCCCCATCGTGAAGAGTTCCATCACCTCGCGGGCGAAGTTTTCGTTGGGGCTGTCTTTTTTATTCTGCTGATTGTTGAGGAATTGCAGCATCGCCGGGTCCTGCGACACGCCGCGCAGCAAATCCCCGAACTTCCCCAGGGCGAGGCCGCGAATCAGGTTGTTCTGCCGCTGTACGAAGGCCGGGTTGAGGGTTCGGCAGGCAAAGTGCCCGTGCCAGAACAGCGTCATCTTCTCGCGGAGGGCCTCAGGTCCGTGGCCCATCCGGTCGAGCCATTGGTGGTTGAGGTCGCCGATTTTGCCCCGGTTTTCCTGCACGAGGTCTTTGACCATCCGGCGCTTGTCGTCGGGCGAAAGGTCGTCGCGACGGGAGAGCAATTCGCGGAGGGCGCGGCGGTTGTAGCCGGGTTCGGCACTGGTGATGCGGTCGAGGGGCGTATCGCGGCGGGAATCGCGGAAAAGCGAATCCACCACCTCGCGGAGAGGCTTTTTCGCGGCCTCCCACACCCGTTGGGGCGACGCGCCGAAGCCCGCCCGCCAGAACAGGTGCTGAAGGTTGGTTTGGTGTGAAACGTCGTTCATCGAACGTCAGGCGGTTTTTGGAAGAATGCCGGTGAGACGGCGAAACCGACGGACTGTTTAACGGGAGCGGGTGTTAAAAAATGCTAGTGGCCGGGCTGCGCTCCCGAAAGAGCGCGAATCCAGTTCATTGCCGTTCTGGCTGCACCGCGTTTTGCTGGCAAACACAAAAGCCACCCCAACGCGGGGTGGCCTTCGTGCCAAACATAAACACACACACAAACTTGGGTACTCAATAAAAACGCGCCCGGTTGTCGGTTATTTTGGCGTTGTCCTTGATGGCTTCCGCCGCGTAGTACGAAGCCCGCTGGGCGGCCTGTTGCTGGCCGGTGGTTTTGTACTGGGTGTAGTCGGCAATCTGCGGGGCCGGGGTCTTGCTCACCGTTTCGACCACGAACACGCCGCCTTCGCCCACGAAGGGCTTCGACTTCTGGCCGGGCTTGAGGCCAAAGGCCCGACCCAGCGCCACGGGGTCGGCACCGGCGGAGTTGAGGATGCCACTGGCGAGGGTCACGCCGTCGGCTTTCTCCACGAGCGCACCCGCGCCGTACTTTTGGGCCATTTGTTCGAGCGTACCGCTGGTTCCTTCGAGTTTTTTCAGAATCTGCTGGCCTTTCAGGTCGTTACGGACTTTGGCGGTGAGTTCATCGCGGAAATCATTCACCTGCACGTCATCCTTATCGGTGGCGTTGGTCACGACGGCCACCACGTAGCGCTCGTCTACTTCATACACCTGCGACACGTCACCCACCTCGGTTTTGTCGTCGAAGGCCCAGCGGATGAGTTCGCGGGCGTTTTGCAGGGTGTTGAGGTTGGTGGCCGTTTCGGGCACGCGCTCGGCACGCAGGGCCACGAGCGACTTGTCTTTTTTCAGAGCTTCCTCAAACGCTTCGAGGGTTTTATTTTCCCCTGCGAAGGCATCGGCTTTGCGGTAGGCTTCGTCGCGGGTGGCTTCGCTGGGCACAATTTCCTTGTTAATGGCCGCGATTTTGTAAATCAGGTTGCTCTTCGGCTCGGTTACTTTGATGATGTGGTAGCCGAAGTCGGTCTCGACCAGGTTGGGCAGCAGGCCCGTGCCGCTGAAGGCAAACACGGCTGTTTCGAAGGGCTTCACCATCTGGCCGTTGTTTTGAAAATAGCCCAGATCGCCGCCCTGTTGGGCCGTGCCATCACTCCCGTTGGTGGCGGCCATCGCCTCGAAGTTCGAACCGGCCTTGATCTGGTTGAGGATGTTCTGGGCGCGCTGCCGGGCCGAATCCTTCGCGGCCTGGGTTTTGTCGGCGGGGCGAATCAAGATGTGGCTGGCCCGCACGGTGTACACCGTGTCGGTTTTGATGCCGTCGTACTTGTAAATCGAGTACATGTTGCCCTCGCGGTAGGGGCCGTACACGCCGCCGACGTTGAAGGTTTTCACGGCTTCCTTGAGTTGCTCCGGCATTTGCTGGGGCGTCATCAGGTAGGGCGAGGGCGTGTCGGAGTTGAGGGCGGCAAAGGCCGAATCGTTGGGGGCTTTTGCCAGGTTTTTAGCCAGTTCGGTCAGTTGATTTTTAAACGTGGCACTGTCTTCCTTCGTCGGAATGACCGGGAAAATCACGTATTGCAGGCTGCGCGTGTTGGCCCCTTTGTATTGGTCCTTGTGCTTCGAGAGGTAATCCTGGAGCTGCGAATCTTCCACCTTCACCGTCGAATCGGGAATGGCTGCGAAGGGCACGTAGAGGTAGCGCACGTTGGCTTTGGCGGTCTGGGCTTCGTAGTCGCGCTTGGCTTCAGCGGTGGTGACGTAGCTGGTCAGGCGCAGCAGATTGAAGTATTTTTCCTGCTTGCGCTGGTCGGCAAGACCCCGCTCAAAAGCCTGCCACTGGGCGGCCTGGGGCGTACCGGGGCGCAGGCTTTTCAGAAATTGCACGATCTGGTTTTTGTCGAACTGGCCCGTCTGTGGGTCGGTGAACTGCTGGCGCACCAAGGGGTGCACGTTCACGCCCTGCACCATGTCGGCGAGTTCTTCGTTCGATACCCCAATTCCCAGCTCGTCGTACTCTTCGCTGACGGCGTATTCGCTGATGAGCTGGTTCCAGGCTTGTTCCCGAATCTGGGCCGTTTCCTGGTCGCCAGGGGCGCGGCCCGTCTGGGCCTGGTAGTTGGCGCGGGAGTCTTCCACGCGTTTGTTGAAATCCTGGTACATGACCGTGTTTCCGGCGATTTCCCCGATTTTCTGGCTGTTGCCGCCAAACAACGAATTATTGCCCGAAAGCAAATCGCCGCCCACGATAAACATGATCATGCTGACGGCGATGACGCCGATGGCAATGCCTGATTTTTCCCGAATGGTGGAGATGATGGACATGGGGTTCTCTCAGTCGTAAGTACGAAGTGTCGTAGGTCGTAAGTGGAAAATTAAGCCGCTGTCTTTTAATCTTTTACCGAGCAAATGTAGCGTTTCCTGCGCAGTGCGCCGATTTTACGAACCGCAAAGATAACAAAACGATTGGACGGGGCTAAGGCAGGAAAGGAAAAAAGAAGGAGTGGACGCCGTGCGGGAGGACCAGGGGGAGAATGTTCAATGTTCAACGCCTGATGCATCTCGTTGAGCATTGAACATTGAATATGAAGCATTCCCCACCCCTAAAAATTCACCCCCACATTCACGAAGTAATACCCCCCGTTGAAGCCGAACTGGGTGGCGGCGCGGGGGTACACGAAACGCCCGAAGGAGGTGTTGTCGAGGGTCGGAGCCGTGCTGGTGGGCGATGGGGCACGGGTGTTGCTGATTTTGTCGGGGTACACGTCGAAGAGGTTGTTGGCCCCCAGCGTGAGGGTCAGGGCATTGGTGAGGCGGTAATTCACGCTCAGATCGGTGAGGACTTTGGGCGAATACACCTCGTCGAGCACCGGGTTGGTGGGGTCGTAGGAGGCTACTTCGCCGAAGCGGGTCACGCGGAGGTAGGCGCCGAACTTGCCCACGCGGTAGTTGGTGCCGAAGGTGAACTTGCTCCGGGGCTGGGCCAGTTCGAGGCGGGCGCGCTCCTGGCGGTTGAAGAGCACGTTGCCGAACACGTCGCTGGGCAGGCGCTCGGACACCCTCGGCTCGCCCTGCACCTCGGTGCGGTTGAGGTTGCCCGCCAGCGTGAATTCCACGCTGCCCCGGCGCAGGCGCGGACTGGCCGTGAGCACCAGGTCCAGACCCTGGGTGCGGGTGTTGACGGCGTTGGTGAAGAAAATGGCCGCGTTGACCTCCTGCTGTCCGGCGGCGTCGAGGATTTGCGCCACCTGCTGGCCCACGGTCGAGGTGCCCCGGTTGAACTGCCCCGTCAGCACGATGCGGTTGCGGATGTCGATCTGGTAGGCGTCCACCGTCAGGCTGAGCCAGCGGGCGGGCCGCGAGGTCACGCCCAGGCTCAGGGTGTTGGAGCGCTCGGCCGTCAGCGACGGAATGCCGAAGGCCTGGGCGATGGGGCTGCCGTTGGGGAAGGTGCCCTGCTGCCGGGGCTGCAACTGCCCGTTGACGCTGCTGAACACCGTGCTGATGGCGCTGTAGCTGCGCTGGTGGAGCGAGGGCGCGCGGAAGCCGTTGGACAGGCTGCCGCGCAGCGAAAACGCGTCGGCGAATTTGTAGCGCAGGGCCAGTTTTCCGGCAAAATTTCCCCCGAAATCGCTGTACTGCTCAAACCGCCCGGCCACGTTGACGAGCAGGCGCTGGGTCACGTCGCTTTCCAGGTCGAGATACGCACCGAGCACGTTGCGCGTGGCGTTGACGGCGTTGACGGGTTGAAACCCGGGAAACACCTGCGCGCCCCCTGCCCGGCCCGAAGCGGGGTCGTAGTTGCGCCAGGAGGCTTCCTCACCGGGTTTAATCTGGTAATTGTCGAGGCGGTACTCGGCCCCGGCGGCCACGTTGAAGGTTTGCAAACCCACCTGTTCGCCAAAATCGCGGGACACGCCCGCGTTGAAGGTGTTCTGGTTGAACACCAGCGTGCCGGCGTAAAACTCGGTCGGGGCCTGGGCGCCGAGGGCGTACTGCGAGGCGTTGTTCGTATTCCGGACGTCGTAGCGGAAGGCGTTGCCCCCGTACACGTTGCTGACGTCCCAGCGCCAGCCGCTGGCCGTTTCGCCGTTGACGCCGACGAGCACCGAGCGGTCGTTGATCGTCGAATGGATTTGGGGCAGGAAGCCGTTCGGGTACAGTTCGGGAATGATCTGCGAAGTCTGGTACGGGTAGCGGTAGAACCCCGCCGCCCGGCCCCGGCGGTAGTTGTAGCCCCCGGTGAAGTAAAATTCCGTCCGCTGCCCCAGGGGCACGCCCCCGTTGAGCATCAGGCCCACGTTGTCCACGGCCGAGTTGCCCACCTGGATGTTGTTCGAGAGGTCGAAGCCGTTCTGCCGGATGCGGGCCTGGTCTTCAGCGTAGCGCTGCTGGCGCAGGGCGAGGTCGGTCACGGTGGTCCAGTTGACGTACACCGGCCCGGTGTAGTCGCCCGCGCGGTTGGTGCCCTGGCGGGAGCGGAGGTCGAGGGCGGCGGTGAGGTAACCCTCGCGGCCTAGCTTGAAGCCCTGGCTGGCGGCCACTTGGGCCAGCCGCCCGTCGCCCGCGTACTGCTGGCCGAGTTGGGCGTTGACGCTCGTGCCAGGGTCTTTTTTCAGCACCACGTTGATCACCCCCGCGATGGCGTCGGAGCCGTACTGCGACGAGGCTCCGTCGCGGAGCACTTCGATGCGCTGGATGGCCGACACGGGGATGGCGTTCAGATCGGTGCCCACCGAGCCGCGCCCGACGGTGCCATTGACGTTGATCAGCGCCTGGTTGTGGCGGCGCTTGCCGTTGACGAGCACGAGTACCTGGTCGGGGCCGAGGCCGCGCAGGGTGGCCGGGTCGATGTGGTCGGTGCCGTCGGCGAGGGTCTGGCGGGAGGAGTTGAACGACGGGGCCACGAAGTTGATCATCTGCGTGGGTTCCACCTGGCCGGTCAGGGTCAGTTCGCGGGTTGAGATTATGTCCACCGGGGCGGGTGTTTCGGTGTTGGTGCGGGCCGTAGCCGCCCTGGAGCCGATGACGGCCACTTCCTGGAGGGCCGTGGCTCCTTCGGCGAGCTGCACGTCGGCCGTGGCCACTTCCCCCGTTGTGATGGTCACAGGCACGTTGACCGTTTCAAACCCCACGCCGCTCACGCGCAGGGTGTAGGTACCGGGGTCAAGGGTGAAGGCGTAGGTGCCGTTGGCGTCGGTGGAGGTGCCGCGGGTGGTGCCCGTGGCCGTGACCGAGGCCCCCGGCACGGGTTGGGCGTTGGTGTCGGTGACGCGCCCGCGGACGCTCTGCGCCCGCAGGAGGGTGCCCGTCAGCAAGAGCACGACGAGCAGCAGGTAGCGGTTTTTCATGGAAAAAGACGGTTGGTCCGGTGAGGCACCGTGCCCCGTCTGTTTTTCGTAAAAAAACCGGGGAAGGCAGGAAAGAGAGAATGTTCAATGCCCAATGAGCAATTGAAAATGAATCATGGATTAGTCTTCTGCCTTTTCCTCTTGCTCACACCTCCAACGTCAGCTCCTCAGATTCGGCGTAGCCGGTACAGGTGAGCACCCAGCCGTCGGAGAGGTCGCGGGCGGTGAGCACGTCGTTGAGGCGCATGGCCACCCGGCCCCGGATGCAGCGGGCGGCGCAGGTGGCGCAGCGCCCGCCCCGGCAGGCGTAGGGGAGCGAAATGCCCGCCTCGAGCGCCGCCGTGAGCAAATACTGCCCCGCCGGGACGATCAGGTGGTGGGTATTTCCCCGAAACCGAATCGCCACCCGGCTGGGTGTGGAGATCGTGGGTACGGGGGGCGCGGGCGGGGATTCAACGACGAAATGCTCCTGCCGAATCTGGTCGGCGCGGAACCCCAGAAACAGCAGCGTGATGCGCGCCAGCCGCATAAAGTCGCCGGGGCCGCAGAGGTACGCGCGGACGTCCGGGCGCGGCCCGGTCAGGTACCGGGCAAGCAGGGCGTCCAGGCGGGCGTTGGTCAGCCGTTGCCCTTCGGTGCTGAACTGGGTCAGGAACGTGAATCGGTCGGAGTGCTGACGGGCGAGAGCCAGGATTTTTTCGTAGAAAATCGCCGAACGGGCGTCGCGGCTGGCGTAAATCAGCAGCACGCGGCGACGGGACTGGGTGGCGAGGGCCGTTTTCAGGATCGAAAACAGCGGCGTGATGCCGCTGCCCGCGCCGAGGAGCACAAGGTCGCCGTCGGTTTCGTCGTCCATGAACCGCCCCGAGGGCGGCAGGGATTGCAGTACGTCGCCCACCCGCACCCGGTCGAGGAGGTGACGCGAGATTTCCCCGTTTTCAACCCGTTTCACGGTCACGGCCAGTTCCGCGTCTACGCCGGGAGCCGAACTCATCGAGTACGACCGGCGGATTTCGTGGCCCCCAAAATCGAACAAAAACGTCAGGAACTGCCCGGCACGGTAGGGCACCTCCTGGCCGTCGGTGGATTGGAGGAAAAACGTTTTCGCGTCGGGCGTTTCGGCGGCGATGGCGCTGACGCGCAGGGAAAGGAGTTCTTGCTGCATGGTGCAAGTTTAGCGTTCAGGGTTCAGGGTTGATTTTCTAACGCTGAACGCTAAACTCCCTCCGCTCTAAACTCCGGATTTTCAATCAATCCCAACACGTTGCCAAACGGGTCGCGCACGGTGGCGACCCAAATCGGCCCGCCCACGTTCTGGGGTTCGCTGAGCGGCGTGGCACCCAGTTGCACGAGGTCCTGCCAGGCGGTTTGGAGGTTGGCCACGCCCCAGTAGGTCACGGGCGTGCCTTCGGCGGGGGTCAGGTCAGGGTCGAGGCCCAGTTCGTAGCCACCGACGTTGAAGCCGACGTAAAACGGCTCGTCGAAGTAGGGCTGCGTGCCGAAGGCTTCGGCGTACCAGCGTTTGGCGGCGGTGAGGTCGGGGGCGGCGTAGATGGCGGTGCGGAGGCCGAGGAAGTGGGGCATGGAGAAATGGAAAGTGAAAAGTGGAACGTGTAAAGTTGATGCATTTTCCACTTTTCACTTTTCACTTTCCACTTCCTGCCGCACCGGCAACACCACCCGGAAGGTGGCCCCCTCGCCGGGGTGGCCTTCGGCGGTGATGACGCCGTGGTGATTTTCAACGATTTTGCGGCAAATCGTCAGGCCGATGCCCGTGCCGACGTACTCGGCCCGCCCGTGCAGGCGCTGAAACATCCCGAAAATCCGCTCGCGGTATTGCGGCTCAAAGCCGATGCCGTTGTCGCGTACCTCCACCGCCACGTACTCGCCGTGGGCGGGCAGGGCCAGTTCGGCGCGGAGTTTGGGCGTGAAGGGCACCGGCTCGACGGTTACTTCGGGCGGATGGTCGTTGGTGAATTTGAGCGCGTTGCTGATCAAGTTCTGAAACAACTGGTGCATCTGCCCCGGCACGGCCTCCAGGTGCGGCAGGTTGCCCGCGCGCACGGTCGCGCCTTTTTCCCGGATGGTAATTTCCAGGTCGTCGGTGATGCGGGCCACAGTGGCGTTGAGGTCCACGGGCACGAAGGCGGCGTCTTTGTTCGAGAGTTTCGACAAACTGAGCACGTCTTCGACCAGGATCTGCATGCGGTTGGAAGCGCCGATGATGCGGGTGAAGTAGTCGCGGTCTTTGGCGTCGAGCTTGCCGTCGAGGCGCTTGCTGAGGATGTTGCCGAAGGCCTGGATTTTGCGCAGCGGTTCCTTCAGGTCGTGCGAGGCCACCGAGGCAAACTGCATCAGGTCGAAGTTGGAGCGTTCGAGTTCGGCGTTGCTGGTCTGGAGTTCGCCGGTGCGCTCCCGGACCAGCTTTTCCAGCCGTTCGGCTTCGGTTTTCTGGGCGTGGATGTCGGTGCAGGTGCCAAACCACTTCAGGATGTTGTTCTGCTCGTTGCGAACGGCCGTGGCCCGGGCCAGAAACCAGCGGTAATTTCCCGGACGGCGCACGTCGTCGAGGCGAAACTCGAACTGGTACGGTTCGCCTGTCAGCAGGCACCGGTGCCAGTGGTCGAGGCAGGGCTGGCGGTCGTCGGGGTGGAGGATGGGCAGCCAGCCCGAATCGCCGAAGCCGAGGTCGTTGTCGATAAACTCGTACCAGCGCCGGTTGTAGTAATCGAGGAACCCGTCGGGCCGGGCCGTCCAGACGATCTGCGGCATGGAGTCGGCCAGTTGCCGAAACCAGCGGTCGCTTTCGCGCAGGGCGACCTCGGCGCGTTTCTGGTCGTCGATGTCCACGCCGGTGCCGAACCACTGGGTGATTTGGCCGGTTTGCGGGTCGCGGTAGGGATTGGCCCGGTTCAGGAACCAACGGTATTCGCCGTCGTGGCGGCGGTTGCGCTGCTCCACCTCGAAGGTCCGGCCCGTGCGGAGGGCTTCGCCGAACGCCGCCATGACGCGGGACACGTCGTCGGGGTGAATGAATTGGGCGGCGATGTCGGCCGCCGTGGCGAGGTCGTGCGGCACGCCGCAGTAGTCGAACCACCACCGGTTGAAGAAGGTGTTCCGGCCTTCGGGGTCGGTGAGGTACACGGCGGCCGGGATGGTCTCGGCCAGGAGCCGGAAGCGGCTTTCGCTTTCGCGCAGGGCTTCCTCGGCCCGTTTGCTCTCGGTGACGTCGGTGTTGGTGCCAAACCAGCGCAGGATTTTGCCCGCCGCGTCACGAATGGGAACGGCGCGGGAGAGGAACCACCGGTATTCCCCGTCTTTGGAGCGAAGCGGGAACGTATCTTCCCAAACTTCGCCCGTTGCGATGTGGTGCCTGAATCTGGCCGTCACGCGCTCGACCTCTTCCGGCGCGTGAACGGCCTGCCAACCCCAGCCCTGCATCTCCTCCAGCGTGGTACCGGTGTACTCGAACCAGCGTTGGTTGTACCAGAAAATCCACCCGTCGGCATCGGTCATCCAGGCGAGTTGAGAAATGTTGTCGGCGAGCGCCCGAAATTTTTCTTCCGACTCGCGCAGGGCATCCTGCGCTTCCCTCCGCTCGGTCACGTCGCGCCAGAATACTGCGAGTAACCCGTCGGTGGTTGGGTAAGCACGCATTTCGAGCCAAAGGGCGCGCCCCTCCTCCCAGGCGTAGCGGTGCTCCAGCGACACGGGCACGCCCTCGGCCATTGCTCTTTTGAGCAGGTGCCCGAGCGCGGAGGTATCGGTATCCGGAAACACTTCCCAATGCGAGCGCCCAACGATCTCCTCGCGGGGTCGGCCATCGAGGCGCAGGGCTTCGCGATTGTACTCGAGGATGGTGAAATCGGGCGCGAGCAGGCCAAAGCCCTCGCCCATGCCGTCGAGTACGCCCCGGAACCGCTCCTCGCTCCGACGCAGGGACTCCTCGGCGCGTTTGTGGTCGTCAATGTCGGTGCAAGTGCCGTACCACCGGACGATGCCCCCGACCTCGTCGTGGATGGGTAGCGCGCGGCCCAGTTGCCAGACATAGGCACCGTCGTGGCGGCGCATGCGGTACTCGATTTCGTAGGTTTCGCCCGTGGCGAGCGAGTGCCGCCATACGGCCCAGGCGCGGTCGTGATCATCGGGGTGAAGTACGTTCGACCACCCCCCGGCTTTGGTTTGCTCGTAGGTGAGGCCCGTAAACTCGTACCAGCGCTGGTTGTAGAAATCGTGGTAGCCGTCGGGATGAGCGCTCCACACCATCTGCGGCATGGAGTCGGCCAGTTGCTGAAACTGCCTGTTGCTTTCTTCGATTCGCTGCCGGGCCAGGACCGACTCGGTCACTTCGACGGCAATCACGAACACGCCCGAATCGGGGGCAGGCAGGGGCTGGTAGGTGAAGTTGAAGTAGCCTGTTTCGAGGACGCCGCTGCGCACCAGGTCCACGGGCTGGTCGGTGAACACGATGGGTTCGCCGGTTTGCACCACCTGGGTGAGCAATTCGAAGAAACCCTGACCGGCAATTTCGGGCAGGGCCTCCAGCAGGGGTTTGCCCACGATTTCGTCGGTGCGGTGACGACCTACGAATTTGACGTAGAAATCGTTGGCCAGTTCGAAGGTGTGTTGAGGCCCGCGCAGGATGGCAATGCCCACCGGAGCCTGTTTGAAGAGCGTTTGCAACCGCCTCTCGTTTTCGCCCCGCGCCTGGGCCAGGGTCAACTGCGCCCGCACCCTCGCCACCAACTCGTTGGCCGAAAATGGCTTCACCAGATAATCGTCGGCCCCGGCTTGGTAGCCTTCGATGGTGGCCTCCTCGCCCGCCCGCGCCGAGAGCAGCACGACGGGGATGGTGGCGGTTTCCGGGTCGCCCTTGAGGGTTTTCAGCAGGTCGAAGCCGTTCATGACGGGCATCATCACGTCGCTCAGCACCAGGTCGGGACGGTGTTCGGCCACCAGCCAGAGGGCGGCCTGCCCGTCGGGGGCCACGCTCACGCGGTAGTGCGGTTCGAGCAGGCGCTGCACATAGGCCCGCATGTCGGCGTTGTCGTCGACGACGAGGACGTGGGCTTTTTTCTCAGAAAAAACGACTTCGGTCCCCGGCGAAGCATCCAACGGCGGTGCTTCGCTCAGCCACTGTGCGGCTTCGGTTAGAAATGCTCCGATCGGGGAGGGCGTGGTGAGGTTCCGCTGGGGAAGGCCCACCTGCCCGGCGAGATTCTCGCCGGGCAGGTGGGCCTTCCCCAGCGGAATACGTACCGTGAACGTGCTGCCCAGACCCGGCTCACTTTCGGCTTCGATGGTGCCGCTGTGCAGCCCGACGAGTTCTTTGATGAGGGAAAGCCCGATGCCCGTGCCCTCGAAACTGCGCCCCCGGCTGCCCGCCACCCGGTGAAAGCGCTCGAAAAGGCGGGACAGTTCGTCGGGCGGGATGCCCACGCCCGTGTCCTGCACCCGCAGCACGGCCTGGCCGTTTTCGGCGGCCAGGCGCACGGCGATTTCGCCGTCGAGGGTGTACTTGAAGGCGTTGGAGAGCAGGTTGAGCACGATTTTCTCCCACATCTCGCGGTCCACGAAGGCGGGTTCGGGCAGGGGCGGGCAGTCTACCACGAGGCGCATCCCTGCCCGCTCGATGACGGAGCGGAAGTTGCTGGCCAGGTCGGCGGTGAGGGCGGACAGGTCGGTGGGCGCGTAACTGGCCCGCAGCCGCCCGGCCTCGATGCGGCTGAAATCGAGCAGGCTGTTGACCAGCTTTTGCAGGCGCAGGGCGTTGCGGTGGGCGGTTTGCAGGTTTTCGTGGACAAGAACCGGAAGGTGGCCGTTGGCCTTCAGGGCTTCCTCAAGGGGCCCTAGCATCAGCGTGAGTGGGGTGCGAAATTCATGGCTGACGTTGCTAAAAAACAGGGTTTTTGCTTCGTCAAGCTCCCGAAGGGCTTCGTTGCGGCGGCGTTCCTCCTCGTAGGCCCGCACGTTGGCGATGCTGGTGGCGATTTGGTCGGCCACGAGGCGAAAAAAGCTCAGGTAGTTGGCGTCGAGCAGGCGGTAGGGATTGCACCCGGCCACCAGCACGGCGAAGGGCGTCCGCTGGCCGCTTTGGGCGATGGGCACGAGCAATGCCCGGTTGGGTGGTTCTGCCCAGGCACCCGTGGGCAGTGGGCCGAAGCGCGCGCCGAGGCCGTCGAGGATTTCGATCTCGGTGAACTCTGCCGCCAGTTGGTCCGAAATCGTCGCCGCGATGGCAGTCGTGAATCCACCCAGGTCTTCCGGCCCGGTGCCCGGTGCCTGCCCGACGAGGCGGAGGGTGTCGTCTTTTTCCACCTGAAACAGGGCCAGAAACGGAAAATCGCGCCTATTTTCGGCCAGGGTCTGAACGGTTTTTTCGTACACCTCGTCCAGGGTCTGGCTGGAGGGAGCATTTTTGCCCAACTCCTTGAGCGTTTGCAACTGCCGTTCGCCCACGATGCGGCCCGTGTCGTCGGTGTTGGCGCAGAGGATGCCCCCCGGCCCGCCGTCGTCGCCGGGCACGGGGCTGTACGAAAAGGTGTAGTAGGTTTCTTCGGGATAACCGTTTCGCTCCATGATGAGCAGCAGGGCCTCGTCGTAGGTACCGACGTTGGTGCGGATGGCCGTTTCGGCCCGTGGCCCGACCTCGTCCCAGATTTCGCGCCATACTACCGAAGCGGGCTGTCCGAGCGCCTGGGGGTGTTTGCCGCCCACGATGGCCCGGTACGGATCGTTGTAAATGTTGATGAGGTCGCGACCCCACCACACAAACATGGGCTGGCTCGACGTCAGCACGATGCGGACGCAGGTTCTCAAACTCTGCGGCCAGGTTTCGGGTGGACCGAGGGGTGTTTTCGACCAGTCTTTGGCGCGGATGAGCGCACCCATTTCGCCCCCACCGGCCAGAAACGCCGGGGATTTGGTAAACGTTGCTCGCATAAAATGCCAGGAAGAACCTTCGCTGTTTGATAACGCCGGGTGGGGAAAGCGCCGAAAATTACGGGTTTGCCGATACAAAAAAAACATCCGCTCGGTTTACCGGAGCGGATGCGTTCGGATGTTCAAAGCCCGCAGTTGGCTACCGCGCCAGCCGCGGGCCTTCAAACAGGTTCAGATTCAACGGCGGGATCTGGGCTTGGTAAGCTTTGTTGATCACGGCGATAAACTCGTTGGCGATCAGGGCGTGTCCGCGAGCATTGAGGTACGTGCCGTCCACCGAATAGATCGAATTGGGCAAAAGCTGGCCGTCGCGGAAAAAGTCGGTCTCCACCCGATTTCCGAAAAAATCGAGGTATCCGGTTTTGGTTTTCTGAAACAGCCCGTTGGCGTCGAACACCGGCCAGGAGCGGGCACCGGCCTCGGCGCTCAGCGCGGTGTTGAAGGCCGCCGTGGCCTGCTGCACCCGTTCGATTTCGTCGGCATCGAGCACATCGTCGTTGTTCAGGGGGGCGATTTTGAAAAACCCTTTCGGAAAACCGGCCCGCGTCAGAAACCCGATTGAATCGGCCGACATCAGGATGCGGTCTTCGTCGGTGGCGGTACGCACTTCGCCCTCGGCCGTGGTGATCCAGTAGGGAGTAAACGTGTCTTTTCGGTAAACGGCCAGTTCACTGGGCCGCACCAGCAGCGGAATCAGCGTGGGATCGGGCAGGGTAGCCAGGACCCCCTTCGCCCCCTGCCCGGCTAGCGCGTCGAGGAGCAGTTTCACATTGGCCGAAAAAGCACCCGCGTCGGTCAGGGGCCGGGTGCCACCGCTGGTGACGAACTGGAGGAGGTCAGCGTTGCCCATCCAAAACGTGAAAAACGTAGGACGGCTCTCGGTGACGTACTGCAAATACGTTTTCTGCTGCTCGCCTTCGGGCAACAGCCGCTCGAAGAGCGGGTTTCCCGAAGGCGAGCCGTACCCCGGCGTGTTGACATCGGCCACGCGGAGGTTGGGCACGCCGAGGTTCTGGTTGTCGCCGGTGAACTTCGCGTAGAGCGTCGGGTTTTGCCCGCGCAGGGCCAGTTTGTCGGTGACGGCCTGGTAGGTGAGGGGCGAAAGGTTGGTCAGCGTCCGGTAGCCGGTGCCGTTTTCCTGTTCCTCGCTGAACAGGGGTTGGGCAAAGTCGCGCCGTCCGCCCGCCAGGCCCATTTGCCGGGCCAGCAGGTTGGGGTAGGCGGCCTGCTGCGCGGCCCGGTACAGCCCGCCGTTCATCACGCCCGCCGTGATCGAACCGCCGATGGCCACGTACCGGCTGGCGTTGGCCTGCCCAACGAGGGCAGGCTCGGTTTCGCTGGAGTTTTCACAAGCTCCCCCCGCGAGCAGGAGGAGCGCCAAACCCGCCAGGCGAACGGCCGCGGCGGGGAAGGGGACAAATGCGGAGTTCATGGTTTTCGCTGATGAAGTGGATACCGTTCTGACTGGAGGTCAACGGGTTGGCCCCGGAGACGATGTTCAAAAAATCATTCCTGCTAAAAACGTTAGAACCGTGGGTTTTCGGAGAAAATTGGCACGATTTCTGAGGAAGAGGTTTGTGAGCCGCTGAACCCCGTTTCCATCCACCAAAGCAGCCGACAAGCCGGGAGAAGCCACTTCAGGTTTGAAAAATTTTTAATTACAAAACTGCGCCTGACGCCTGCCGATGGCTTACCGGGTGGGTTCGGGCTTTTTGCCTCTGCTTCCGGGCAAAAATTGGCATGATTTTCGCGCCGTACCCACGCGCCCGGCAGCGTAATGGACGCATGAGTTGCGGCGTTGCCGCCCCGGCGTCGTTGCAAATCATTCCCGCCGGGTTGCTGCCCCCGCCGGGCGTACCGATTCCTAACCTCTGGGTGGTGGTCAACCACAACCCACCTTGGCGCATGAAACAACTCTAACGGGCAAGCGGATTCCGCCGGTTTTAACGAGCCGAAACGGCCCATCTTTTTCGGGCATGGCGTACCTGCACAGCGCAAGGCGGTCGTTGGTGCTGGTGCTGGCGCTGCTGACGCTGGCATCGGGCCATCGCGCGCGTCCGTACGAAACCGCCGACCCGCCCGTTGCTCCGTCCCGCTACCGCGTCGAATTCCTCAACGTCAACACCCCCCAGGCTGAATTCTGCCCCGTGTACTACCAGGATGGGCTGGTGTTCTGTGCCCAGCGTAGCAACGACCGGCAGGGTCAGGCTGCCCAACTCGACCTGTACTTCGTGCCGACCCTCGCCGAGCTTCGCCCCGGCACCACGCCGCCCCCGTCGCTCCGCATATTCACGGAAAGCGCCACCGCCAGCAACCGCCTCGGCACTGACAGCGGGCGCGGGTCGATTGCTGCCGCACCGGTAGGCAACGTTCCGCCCGCCCGGGCGGGCGACTTTCAGCGCCAGCGGTTGCCCGAGGCCATCAACACCCCCGACCACGACGGCCCGGCCACCTTCACCCGCGACGGCAGCCGGATCGTGTTCACCCGCACCGTGGCTGAGCCGGAAGGTGCCCCCAAAGCCCCTGACGTCGCGCCGAAACTGCGTCTGTTCACTGCCGAAGCTCGCAACGGCGTGTGGCTCAACGTACGCGAACTGCCCTTCAGCGGACCCGGCGTCTCCTGCGGCCACCCGGCGTTTTCGCCCGACGACCAGACCCTCTACTTCGCCAGCGACCGCCCCGGCGGGTTGGGCGGCACCGACCTCTACGCCGTGGCGTTCAGCCAGGGCACCTGGGGCACGCCGGTCAACCTCGGCCCCGCCGTCAACGGCGCGGGCAATGAAGTATACCCCTTCGCCGACGAGCGAGGCTTGCTCTACTTCTCGTCCGACGGCTACGGGGGGCTGGGCGGGCTGGATTTGTTTCTGGTGGATTTGAAAAATCCCGGCTCCGAGCCAGTTAATTTGGGCGAACCATTCAATTCTTCCGCCGATGACTTCGGCCTGCTCGCTGATGGCAACCGGCGCGGGGGATTTTTCAGCAGCAACCGCCGGGGCAACGACGACATCTACCGCTTCACCCGCGACGTAACCGACTGCCACTACCTCACGCTGACCGTGGTGGACACCGACACCCAGGAACCCCTCGACAGCGCCGCCGTGACCAGCCGCTTGCCTACGGGTTACGCCGAAACCCGCCCTACGCTGGGTGGGGGCCGCGTGTCGCTCTGCCTCGACGGGGGCCAGGACTACGTGCTACGCACCGAACGCGCGGGCTACACGCCCAGCGAAACCCGCTTCACAACCCGGAATTTACCCGAAAACGGAGCTTCGCGGATCGTGATTTCCCTGCAAAAAGAGCCAAAGGGGGGGACAAACGTCGGGTTACGGCCAGGCCGCGAACCGGGCCGCGACGGAGAACGGTTGCCCGAAGGCGTGTCGCGCTTGCAGGGTGTCATCCGCGACGCCGCCGGGAAACCCCTCGCGGGCGTTCTCGTGACGCTCACCAACGACTGTGGCGGACCGGAGCAGCGCATGACGACCGGGCCGGAGGGGCGTTACGTGTTTTTCACCCTGAACGGCTGCGACTACACGCTCGAAGCCGCCCGGACTGAGTACGGCACCCACACCGACCGCATCCGTAGCACTCTGCCCGCCCGCTCAACGAAAAAAACCGTTTCCCCGAAAAAAACGCCCGCGGCGGAACCGAAATCCGCACCGGTCGTAACGAAACCGCCCATTTCGGAAACAGAAACCTCGTCGGATGTGAGCCTGTGGAAGACCAGCGATCTACTCCCCCTGACCCTCTACCACGACCCCGGTGCCGCGACGATGACCCGCGACGCCACCCGCGAACTCGACCAGGTGGCGGCCACGCTGAAAAAATATTCCAACTTGACCATCGAAATCCGCGCTCACACCGACAGCCGGGGTGACGCCGAGGCCAACCGCGCCGCTTCGCAACGCCGGGCCAACGCCGTGTTAACTTACCTCGTGGGCAAGGGCATCGCGCGGAGTCGCCTCAGAGCCACCGGCTACGGCGAAAGTCAGCCCCTCAACGAGTGCCGCGACGGCATCGTCTGCACCGAAGCCGAATACCGCAAAAACCGGAGGACGGAGTTTAAAGTCGTTAGTCGTTAGGCAACAGTCGATAGTCGTCAGTCAATGGTTGATAGTAAATGCCTGTTGATTATCGCCTGACGACTTACATCCCATCAAACCGATACGCCAGAAATAGCCCCAGCGAGCGGTGGTAGAGCGGCTGACGAGGCACGTTGCTGGCGTTGGCCAGGCCGTGGCCGTAGGTGATGCCGAACTGGAAATCGTTGCGCTCAAAGCCAATGGCGAAGTTGAGGCCGTAGTCGAGGCGGTTGAGCGCGTTGGAACCGAAGGCATTTACCCGCTGCACCGACTGCCTGACCGTGTCGCCGGGGCTGCGGAAAATGGCGCTGTCACCCCGGTGGGTGCGACGGCCGTAGATGCCATACCCCACGTAGGCTCCCGCCGAAGCGTACAACTTCATTCGTTCGCCGCCCACGGTCAACACCAAATCAACCGGCACGTCGAGGTAGTGAAGGCTGGAGTTGACCCTCACCCGGTCGCCAGTGCGGAGCAGGGTGGTGGTGAGCCAGTAGCCCCGGGGCTGGTACTGCCCACCCACCCGTAGGGCCAGTGGCGAGCGCAAGAGCCGGAAATCAGCGGCAAAACCGAGGTTGAACGTGGGCTTTGGGGGGCGGGGCAACGGCGGGTAGGGTACCACGCCCGGACCCGTCGAGGGCGTCACGTCCACGAAGTTGACGCCCATTTTAAAAACCCGTTTTTCAAATTTCAGGAATCCCTGCGCGGCGGCGGCAGGACCCAGCAGCAGGGCGAAAGCGAGAAGGCGAAATGTCATGCGATGCGGTTTACTCACCGCAAAAATGCAAAACTGGGGCGGACTGACCAGCCCGCCGGGGGGGTGCCGAAGAATATTCAAGGTTCAATGCTCAATGTTCAATATTTAATAATTTGAAAGTGAAACGATTAAGCGTTGAACCGCGCGACGGCCGCATTGAAAATTGATTGTTGAGCATTCTTCTGCCTTTCACTTCACCGCCACGTACTTTCCCCCGCAGGCTTCGATGCAGCCGTAGTGGAGCGTGAGCGTGGTGGGCGTGGGCAATTCGTACGTCCAGGTGTGCGAAGCGGCCTGGTTGGTACCGGGGCGGAAACGCATTTGTAGTTTGTTGCCCTCCAGGATTTGGTACCGGTCGAACGAGTCGCCCGTGGAAAGGCCGTTGGCGCGTTCGGCCACGAAACTGCCATCGGCGCGGAATTCGATGGTTTCCACAAATTCCGCCGGGGTTTTTTGCCAGGTGCCGCTGCCGTCGCCGGGGTCGGCCAGGTGCTCCACCAGCCGCCATTTGCCGACCAGGCTGCCGCCCTGGGTTTCGGCTTCGGTCGAAACGGTCTCTTTTTGGCAGGAATACGCGCTCGCCAGCACGACCACGAGCAGCGTCAGCGCGGAAAAAACGTATCGCATGGGGTTTGAGGTTTTTAAGAGTTGAAATGCGTTGCGGAGGGAAAAACGAAAAACCGGGGGCAGTTGGGATGAACGAGCGGAATTTTCCTTCAAGGAAAGTTTACCGAGCGGCAGATGCTCAGGGCCGTTTCCTCGTCGCGCAGGTTGCGGCCGTAGAGGGTGAAGCGGTTGAGCGCGTCCACCTGGACGTAAATTCCCAAAATGCCCCTCTCGCGCTGGAGAGGTTGGACGACGAGGGCATCGCGACCGTCGATTTTCAGGCCATGACGCCGGTGCGTGGCCGTGGTTTCTTTTTGGAACTGGTACGAATACCAGCCGTAATCGAACCGCAGCGTGTCGCGCCCGTTGGTCACGCCCCCGACCATCGAATCGTATCCCTGGGCCGAAAACGAGCGCCAGGTTGCGGGAGTGGTCAGGGTGAATTTTCCGAAATTGAGGACTTTCGGCTCGGTCGAATTGCTGCAACCGAGGCAGGCGAGCAGGAGGAGGAAAACGGGCTGTTTCACGGACGTCCAGGGGTTGGGAACGTCAGGACAGCAAAACCGTTGAAACGGTTGAAAGCCCCGCTGAAAAAAACGTCATGCCGAACTGGTTTCGGCATCTTCCTGTCGGGGAACAAGCAACTCGGTCAGTACCAAGTGGTGTGCCGTTCAGCGGGAAGATGCCGAAACCAGTTCGGCATGACGAAATAGAAAACGGGGTTTACGCCAGCGTCGCCACGGCGGCCCGGATGCGGCCCACGGCTTCCACGAGGTTTTCGTCGGAAGCGGCGGTGGAAATGCGGATGCAGTTGGGCGCGCCGAAGCCCGACCCGGCCACGGTGGCCACGTGAGCCGTGTTGAGCAGCCAGCCGCTGAAATCGTCGGAATCGCGGATGGTCGTCGTGCCGTCCGACTTGCCGAAGTAGGCGCTCACGTCGGGGAAGGCGTAGAACGCCCCGTCGGGCATGGCGACCTTGAAGCCCGGAATCTCGCGCAGCAGGCCCACGACGAGGTCGCGGCGGCGGTGGTAGGCTTCGGTCATTTTGCGGGTTTCGTCGAGCGGCCCGTTGAAGGCGGCCACGGCGGCTTTCTGGGCAATCGAGCAGGTGCCCGAGGTAACCTGCCCCTGGAGTTTTTCCAGCCCGTCGGTGATCCACTTGGCGGCGGCGGTGAAGCCGATGCGCCAGCCCGTCATGGCGAAGCCCTTCGCCACGCCGTTGACGGTGATCACCCGGTCGGCAATCTCGGGCATGGAGCCGATGCTGAAGTGGCCTTCGGGGGTGAAGTTGATGTATTCGTAAATTTCGTCGGCCAGCACGTAAATCCCTTCGTGGCGGGCCACCACCTCGCCGATGGCCCGGAGTTCGGCCTCGCTGTACACGCTGCCGGTGGGGTTGTTGGGCGAGGCGAACATGACCACCTTCGTGCGGGGCGTGATGGCCGCCTCAAACTGCTCCGGCGTCACCTTGAAGTCGTTTTCAAAGGCCCCGTCGATGACCACCGATTTGCCCTCGGCCAGTTTCACCATTTCGGAATAGCTCACCCAGTACGGCGCGAAGATGATCACCTCGTCGCCGGGGTTGACCAGCACCTGAATCGCGTTGGCCAGGGCGTGCTTGGCCCCGGTCGAGACGACGATGTTTTCCGGCCCCCAAGTCAGGCCGTTGTCGCGGCGGAGCTTGTCGGCGATGGCCTTGCGGAGGTCGGGGTAGCCCGCCACGGGCGAGTAGCCGTGGAAGCCGTCGTCGATGGCTTTTTTGGCCGCTTCGCAGATGTGTTTCGGGGTTTTGAAATCGGGTTCGCCCACGCTGAGGCTGATGACTTTGTGGCCCTGGGCGGCCAGTTCGCGGGCTTTTTTGGTCATGGCCAGCGTGGAGGATTCTTCCAGCGCGTTGATGCGGTCGGCCAGGGGGTGTTGCAGGGCGAGTTCGGCAGTTGCCATTACTTCAATTTCGAATTTTGAATGACGAATTACGAATGGGGGAAAAGCGGGTGCAAAGGTAGCCGGTTGCCGGCAAAGGGCGGGCGGGGGAATGGGTGATTTTTAAGGGATTGGGGGAAATTTTAGGAGAATGGTAAATTACGAGCAGTTTTTTTGCCAAGCCGAAAAGTATAAAAGCGATTTGTCATCCGACGCTGGAGGGATCTCGTTGGTGGACCAAACCCATTGGTGAGGGGCAAAACGTTTGACTGGCCAAGAAGAGCCCTCCTGCGTCAGGATGACAAATTAGCCGATAGATTTTCCTACCGAAAGACACGGCAGGCCAGCTTTCGTCCCGGAAGCTACGATTTTCCGCCCCAACTGACATGAATGCCATGAAAACGGTTCTACTCCTTCTCTTAGTCACCTTCCCCGCCCTCGCCCAGCCGCCCAGGCCCCTCACCGTCAGGATTGAAAACCGGCAGGGCGCGTACCGCCTGCTCGTCAACGGGCAACCGTACTTCATCAAAGGCGCGGTCGGCAACGATTACCTCGAAAAATTGAAAGCCTACGGCGGCAATTCCATCCGCACCAGCCCGAAATTTCTCGACCAGGCGCTGGGGCTGGGCCTCACCGTGCTCGTCAACCTGCCCGTGCGGGCCGAGCGCGACGGCATGAACTACGACGATGCCGCCGCCGTGCAGCGCCAGCACGAAGCCGTGATGCGCATCGTGCGGGAGGTGCGTAGCCACCCCGCCACGCTGATGTACGCCCTGGGCAACGAACTCGATTTCATCCAGGCCAACGTGAAGGACAAATACAACCTGAAAGTCTGGGACGCGGTGCAGGCGCTGGCGAAGCAGATTCACGCCGAAGACCCCAACCACCCGGTGATGACCGTCGTCGGCTCGATCAACCGGGAGAAAATCGGCGACCTGCTCACCCGATGCCCCGACCTCGACCTGCTGGGCATCAACGAGTATGGCGACCTGAACAAAATTCCCGACTGGCTCCGCGAATTCGGCTGGCAGAAGCCTTACGCCGTGACCGAGTGGGGGCCAACGGGCTTTTGGCAGGTGAAAAAAACGCCCTGGAAAGCCCCCATCGAAGAAACCAGCAGCCAGAAAGCCGAAAAGTATCGCGAGCGGTACGAGGGCACCATCGCCGCCGACCACGACCGCTGCCTCGGTTCGTACGTGTTCCTCTGGCGGCAGCACCAGGAGCGCACGCACACGTGGTTCGGGATGTTCGACGAAACCGGCCTCGAAACCGAAGCCGTGGACGTGATGCACCGGGCCTGGACCGACCGCTGGCCCGCCAACCGCGCCCCGCGCCTCGACTCGGTGCGGCTGGGCGGCAAAACGGCCTTCGACGGCATTACCCTCGCCCCCGGCGCGGCGCAATCGGCAGAAGTCTGGTGCGCCGACCCCGACGGCGACGCCCTGCGCTACCGCTGGGAGGTGCTGCGCGAGGGCACGGACTTTCCCTACGGCGGCAACGGCGAAAAACGCCCGCCCGCCGTGCCCGGCACCATTGCCGAGCCAAACGCCCGCCGGATTTCGTTCAAAGCTCCCGGCGAGGAAGGCCCCTACCGCCTCTTCGTGTACGCCTACGACGACCGTGGCCACTTCGCCACGGCCAACGTGCCGTTTTTCGTGAAAAAGTGAGATTGATTTTTTAACCACAGAGGACGCAGAGTTTTTCACAGAGTGCGCGGAGTTTTTTCTCTGTGTTCTCTGTGAAAAACTCTGTGCACTCTGTGGTTAAAACCCAATCGGCGGTCGGTACACCCGGATTTCTTTCAGCCCGGCAAGCGATTTGCCCGTCAGTTCGAGCGTGTGCGGGCCGTTGGGCACGCCCTGCACCGCCGTCAGCGGATCGGTGGTGGGCACCACGGTGTCGCGGTTCATCGAAAACACCCGCCAGCGGAGCACGTCGCCTCGCTTGAGCCAGGAAAATTGCCGGAAGTCGTTCTCATTTTTCCGGAAAAACCACCCATCCGCCGGGATGCGCAGCCGCCCGGAGCGGGACACGAACAGCGTGTCGCTCGTGCCTTCGCCGTCGGGGCCGGTGCGGGAGCCGGTCACGCCGAAACGAAGTTGCTGGCGGACAGAATCCACCGCCAGCACCGTGAGCGACCAGTCTTCGGCCTGGAGCTGGGGGCCGAGGTCGAAGGCGAGCAACTGCCCAATGCGGCGGAGAAAAAAGCCGTCGGGCGTCAGGCTGGGGCGGGTGTGGGCGTAGCTTTCGGCGAAGGCGGAAGGCTGTTTTCCGTCCAGCAACACCGAAACGGGCCGGGCGACTTTCTCCGGTTTTTCCCAAACCAAATCGACCCGGTTGCCTTCGAGGGGGAGTTGAAGTTTGCCGCCTTTCACCCGAAAATCCACCCCCGCTCGGAGCGTCCGGACGTTTTTTTGCGGAACATCACCCGTCGGCAGGGCCGCGAACAGCCGCTCCACCAAGTCAGCCATGAGCGCGTTGCCCCGGTCGTTGAGGTGAACGTGGTCGGTGAGCAATTCCTGCGGTTGCAGGTTGTTTTTCGCCAGAAACTCCTTCCACCCCCGCCGCACGTCGATCAGCGCCAGGCCGTACTTCCGGCAGAGGTCCGGCAACCAGACGTCACCGTGCCGGTCGTGCCAGGCTTCGTTCTGCCCCACGGCCACGTGGTCGGTTTGCAGGGCGATTTCCGCCGTGGTTTTGCTCCGAATCGTGCGGACGATTTGCTCGTAATCCGGCTCGTTGCCGTAGACGTGGAAAAGCACGAGGTCGGGGTAAAACGGCAGTACGTCGTTCTCGACCATCCGCTTCAGCCGCTCGCTGCTGAATCCGCCAATGGCCCGGTTTTCGACCACGAGGCGGGTGTTGGGGTACCGGTTTTGGGCAAAATCACGCACCGCTTCCCACCAGTTCTGCATGCTGATCGACTGGCCGTACACCAGAATGCGTACTTCGTTGAAAGGCGTGCGCAGTAGGTGAGCGGTGCGGGCGAGGTGCTCGGGGAAAAGGACGAGCGAATCGGTTTGGGAAAAACCGGGGGCGGGCAGGAGGAGAAGGTAGATTAGGAGGGGGCGCATGATGGGGCTAAGTTCGTGAATTGGAGCCAATGCGTGACCTTCCATGCCGGCACCGTTTTTCGGAAAAACCCTGTCTTTCAACTTCGGAAGGGGGTCTTCCAGATTTTTGCCATACCCGCCGTTGCCCTGACCCCCGAAATCGCCCTATCTTCGGGAACGCGTTGCGCGTTTTTCCCCATGAAAATCCTCCACACCGCCGATTGGCACCTCGGCAAGCGGCTCGACGCCTTTTCGCGGTTTGACGAACAACGGCAGGTACTCGACGAAATCTGCCGGATTGCCGACGATGAAGACGTGGACGCCGTGCTCGTGGCGGGGGACCTGTTCGACACCCTGCACCCCACCGCCGAAGCCACCGAACTGCTCTACTCGACGCTCTGCCGCCTGTCGGCCAACGGCACCCGTGCCGTGGTGGCCATCGCGGGCAATCACGATTCGCCCGAACGCATCGACGTGCCCGACTCGATGGCCCGCACCTGCGGCATTCTGTTCGTCGGCTTTCCCAACGCCGAAATCAAGCCCTACCGCACGCAGGAGGGCCTCCAAACGCTCCGCCTCGACCGGGGGTTTGTCGAACTCAAACTGCCCCGCCACGATGCCCCGCTCCGCTTGCTGTTGACGCCCTACGCCAACGAACTCCGCCTGAAAACCTTCCTCGGCACCGAAAACCCGGACGTGGCCCTGCGCGAAGTGCTCGCCACCCACTGGCGGCACCTGGCCGAAACCTACTGCGACGACGGGGGCGTGAACCTGCTGATGACGCACCTGTTTTTCGTGCCCGCCAGTGGCGAAATCCCCGAAGAACCCGACGGCGAGCGCTCCATCCTCCACGTGGGCGGGGCCTCGGCCGTGTACGCCGCCGACCTGCCGCCCCAGGTGCGGTACGTCGCGCTGGGGCATTTGCACCGGTTCCAGGCCATCGCCGAGCAGCCCTGCCCCGTCGTGTACAGCAGCAGCCCGCTGGCGTACAGCTTCGCCGAAGCGGGCCAGACGAAGTACGTGGTGCTGGTTGAGGCCGAACCGGGGCAGCCCGTCGCCTACCGCCCCGTGGCGTTGGCGAGCGGGAAATCGTTGAAAAAAGCTCGCTTCGAGGACGTGGCCGTGGCCGAAACCTGGCTGGCCGACAACGCCGACGCGCTCGTGCAAATCACCGTCGCCACCGACACCTACCTCGAAGCCACCGACAAAAAACGCCTCCTCGGCACCCACGCAGGCATCGTGGCCCTGATTCCCGAAGTCACCCAGCCTCCCGACACCGGCATCACCGCCCGGCAGGTGGCCGACGTGGCCAACGAATCACTCGAAGACCTGTTCGTGGGCTACTTCCAGTCGAGCAAGGAAGGCAAAGGCCAGGCCCCAAGCGAGTCGCTGCTACGGCTGTTCCGGGAGGTGCTGGCCGTTGAAATTGAAAAGTAGAAAACGGGTGATTGGGTAATTTGTCAATTTGTTGATTGTCAAGAATTTTCCGAAAAAGAACAAATTACCCAATCAACCATTTACCCAATTACCCCCCGTTCAATGATTCCCGTCCGACTCACGCTGCAAGGCATCAACTCCTACCAGGAACCGCAGGAAATCGACTTCACCCGGTTGTCGGAGGCGGGGCTATTCGGCATTTTCGGGAAAGTCGGGGCCGGGAAATCGACCATTCTCGACGCCATTTCGTACGCGCTGTTCGAGAAAACCGAGCGCCTCGACCACACCGGCAAAAACTACAACTTCACCAACCTCCGCTCCAAACGGCTGCTCATCGACTACGAATGCCTCATCGACGGGCTGCCGTACCGCTTCGTGGTGAAAGGCCGCCGGAATAAAAACGATTTCGAGAAAGTCGAATTCGACCGGAGCATCCTGACCAAAATCGAAACCGGCGAGTGGCAACCCGTGGCCACCACCACCGAAGACCTGACGGGCATCACCTACGACAACTTCAAGCGGATGGTCATCATCCCGCAGGGGCGGTTTCAGGAATTTCTGGAACTCGGCGACAAAGACCGCACCCGGATGCTGATGGACCTCTTCCGCCTCGAACGCTTCGACCTCTCCGACCGCGTGGGCGTGCTCTCGGCCCGCAACCGCGAGGCCCTCTCGGCCCTCAACGCCCAGCTCGACGCCCTCGGCGAAGCCACGCCCGACGCCCTCCAGGCCCGCCGCGACGAACTCGTCGCCAATCAGGCCAGCCTCAAAACCCAAGAAACCGAGTGCAAAGCCCGCACCGCCGAGGAGCAGGCCCTCGACGCCCTGCGGCTGAAACTCGACGCCCTCAACGCCGCCGAAGCCGCCCGCGACGCCCTGGCCGCCCAGCAGGAAACCTACCGGCAGCGGGAGCAGCGGCTCAACGAATTCGAGTACGCCACGCGGCACTTCCGATCGCTGCTCGACCTCCGGAAAACCATCCGCGCCGACTGCGCCCGCGACACCCAGCGGCTGGCCGACGAGCAGCGCCTGCTCACCGAAACCACCGCTCAACTCACCGCCGACGAGGCCTGGCTCGCCGCCCTGCGCCCGGCCTACGAGGCCCGCGAGACGCTCCTCAAACGCGCCGCCGACCTGCGCCTGCTGCGCGACGTGCGCGACCTGACCGCCGCCCTCGAACGCCAGGCCGAGCGCATCGAACGAGGCCGGAAGCTGCTGGCCGAGAAAACCAGGGCTTTGGACGACCTGCGGCGGGACCGCGAGGGGCGCATGCAGAACCTGAAACTTCAGAAGCGGGAACTGCCCGACCTCCCGAGGCTGGCGGCGGCGAAAGCCTGGTTTTCCCGAAAAACCGAACTGGGGAACGACAAGCAGCGCCTCCGCGCTGACGCCGACCGCAAGGCCGCCGAGGCCCGCGCCGCCTACGAAACCCAGTTGCTGCTGCCCGACGAACCCACCGTGCGGAGTCACTTCCCGGCGGCCTTCGATTTTCAGAAAACCTACACCGAGTGGGAAACCGTGTTCCTCAACGGCCGCGAACGCTTCAACGACCTCATCCAGACCGTGCAGGCCGAGCGGCTGCGGCTTTCGACCCGGAGCGAACTCCAGCGCTACGCCGCCAGCCTCGTGCCCGGCGAGCCCTGCCCGCTGTGTCAGTCGGTGCACCACGACGGGCCGGTGCACCACCTGAGCGATTTCGCCCCCCAACTCGGCGAACTGGCCGACCGGGTGCGGGTGCTCGAAGAACAGCGCGAAAGCCTGACCCAGGTGCAGACCCACCTGCTGGCTTTTGACGGCGAAAAACGGCGCATCCGCCGCGAGTGGGAACGGACGGACGAAGCCCTGCGCACCCACCTCGCCGCCTTCGACTGGCCCGAATTCAGCCCCGACGAACCCCAGGCCGTGGACGCGGCCCTCACCAACGCGGGCCGGGTGCAGGCCGCCATTCAGCAGGCCGAAATCGCCCTCGAAACGGTGGAAAAAACCATCCGCGACGCGGAGGTGGAGCTTTTGGAAAAATTTGAAAAACCCCTGGCCGAACTCACCGAACGGCAGGTGCGCGACGAGGCCACCCGCGCCGTGCGGCGGCAGCAACTCACCACGCTCGCCGAATCCGACCTGGCCGATATGCCCACGGAGGCGCTCCTGGCCGAAGCCGCCCGCCTCGAAGCCGAGCACGCCCACCTGACCCGCGAGGTGGAAGGTTTGCAGCAAACGATTCAGAGAAGCGCAGTGGAGCAGGGCAGCCGTCGGGGCGTGATCCAAACCCTCGAAACGCAGGTGGCCTCGCACCGCGCGAAGCTGACCGACCTCGACACCCGCCTGGCCGAGGCCCTGGGTTCCTCGACGTTTGCCTCGCTCGACGCCGTCGGGGCGGTGCTCGATCAGCCCATCGACCCCGACGCCGAGCGACGGGTCATCGACGCCTTTCGGACCGAACTCGCCGCCGCCGACAGCCACCGCGCCCGCCTCCGGGCCGAAACCAGCGATCAGCCCTACGACCCCGTCCGCCACGCCGCCGTGAGAACCGAAATCGGCGAGCTGGAGCGGCTCATCGACCGGCTGAAGGACGAGGCCGGAAAACTGGGCCATCAGATCGAACAAATCGAAAAGCAGCTCGCCAGCCGCGTCGACCTGCTCCGCCAACGGGAGGCCCTCGACGCCCGGCAGGCCGATTTAGCCACGCTGACCAAGCTTTTCAAGGCCAGCGGCTTCGTCAATTACGTGTCGGCGGTGTACCTGCAAAACCTCTGCAACGCGGCCAACGAGCGCTTCGCCCGCATGACCCGGCAGCAGTTTCGGCTGGAGGTGTACGAATCGCGGCCCTCGACCTACGATTTCCGCATCCGCGATTTGCTCAACGAAGGCAAAACCCGCTCGGTGGGCAGCCTGTCCGGCGGCCAGAAGTTCCAGGCGTCGCTGGCCCTGGCCCTGGCCCTGTCGGACACCCAGCCGTTTTTTTTCCTCGACGAAGGTTTCGGCTCCCTCGACAAGGAATCGCTCGCCATCGTGTTCGACACGCTTAAGTCGCTGCGCAAGGAAGCCCGCGTGGTGGGCGTCATCTCGCACGTCGAGGAGTTGCAGCAGGAAATCGACTGCTACCTGCACGTGACCCACGACGAGGAGCTGGGGAGCCGGGTGAAGGGGAGTTGGGAGGTGGTGTGACTTGTTGAGTTTTGAATTGTCGATGAGTTTCTCAACAATTCAAAACTCAACAAGTCGCGTCACCGCCGACCCATCGGGGCACGCCCGAAGCAATTCCTCCACCGTTTTTCCCAGCACCGGATGCCGGAAATCCGGCGCGATGTCGGCCAGGGGCACCAGCGCGAAGCGGCGCTCGGGCAGGAAGGGGTGAGGAAGTTTCAGGTCGGGAAAATCAATGATTTCGTTTCCGAAAAACAGCAGGTCGATGTCGATGAGCCGCGCGCCCCACTTTTCGCGGCGCACCCGGCCCAGGCTTTCTTCGATGGCCTGGGTGGTTTTGAGCAAAGCAAGCGGCGGGAGCGTGGTGTGAACTTCCACGGCCTGGTTGAGAAACGCGGGCTGGTCGGTGAGGCCCCAGGGGGCGGTTTCGTACAGCGCGGAGGTTTTCAAAACCGGCCCTACCCGTTCCCGGAGAAGTTCAACGGCCCGGCGGAGCGTGGCGGTGCGGTCGCCGAGGTTGGCACCGAGGAGCAAAAAAACGGAAAACATGAGGCAAAGGTCGGGGCCGTGGGTGGGGCGAAAAAGCCCTGCCGGGTTTATGTTTGCGCCATGAAAAAAATCCTGGTCCTGCTGCTCGGCCTCGCTATGGCCGCCCACGCCCAGAACAAGTGGGAACCCACCATCCAGAATTTTGAAAAGCAGGACCGGCAAACGCCCCCGCCGAAGGCCCCGATCGTGTTCGTCGGCAGTTCGTCGTTCGCGTTCTGGACCGACGTGCAGCGGTATTTCCCGAAAAAAACCATCCTCAACCGGGGCTTCGGCGGCTCCGAACTCAGCGACGTGCTGCATTACGCCGACCGGGTGATTCTGGCCTACAAGCCCAGTCAGGTGGTGATTTACGCGGGCGAAAACGACCTCGCCGCGGGCGGCAAAACCCCCGCCGACGTGTACGGGCTGTTCACCCAGCTTTTCGCCAAACTCCGCCAGGCCCAGCCCGACGTGCCCATCGTGTTCGTTTCGCTCAAACCCAGCCCCTCGCGTTGGAAACTGAAAGCCCAGCAGGACGAAACCAACCGGCTCATTCAGGAATACCTCGCCCGGCAGCGCCACGCCCGGTTCGTCAACGTCGTGCCCGTGATGCTGGACCCCGGTACGAGTCGGCCAAAATCCCAACTTTTCAAACCCGACAGCCTGCACATGACCGCCGACGGCTACCAACTGTGGGCGGAATTGCTGCGACCGGTGCTGAAGTAGAAAACGAGTTTGTGGTTTGTAGTTGTCCTTCACCAAGCTCAGGATGACAACTACAAACTACAAACTACAAATTCGCTCCCCATGAACATCGTCATCCTCGACGGCTACACGCTCAACCCCGGCGACCTGACCTGGGCACCGTTTGAAGCCCTCGGCACCCTCCGCTACTTCGACCGCACGCCCGTCGGCGAAACCGTGGAGCGCGCTCGCGACGCGGAGGTCATCATCACCAACAAAGCCCCCGTGACGGGCGAAATGATGGCCCAACTCCCGAAATTGAAGTACATTGGCGTGACGGCCACGGGCTTCAACATCGTCGACGTGGCGGCGGCGCGGGAGCGGGGCATCGTGGTCACCAACGTGAGCGATTACGGCTCGATGGCCGTGGCCCAGCAGGTGTTCGCGATGATTCTGAATTTCACGAACCGGATTCAGGAACACAGCGAAAGCGTCCGCGCGGGGGGCTGGGTATCCTGCCCGGATTTTGCCTACACGCTCAGCCCGATTCCCGAACTGGGGGGCAAAACGCTGGGTCTGATGGGCTACGGCAACATCGCCCGCGCCGTGGCCGACATTGGGCGGGCTTTCGGCATGCGCATCTTGGCCAACCGGCGGAACCCGCAGCCCGAAACGGGCGTGCAATTCGTGGACGTGGACACGTTGTTCCGGGAAAGCGATGTTCTGTCGCTCCACTGCCCGCTGACGCCCGAAACCCAGGGACTGGTGAACGCCCGGACCCTGGGCCTGATGAAACCCACGGCCCTGCTCGTCAACACGGGCCGGGGGCCGCTGGTGGTGGAGGAAGAGTTGGCCTCCGCGCTCCGGGATAGAAAAATTGCCGGGGCCGCCGTGGACGTGCTGTCGAAGGAACCGCCCCTGGCGGACAACCCGCTGCTCTCGGCGCCCAACTGCGTCGTCACGCCGCATAACGCCTGGGCGGCGGTGGAGGCCCGGCAGCGGCTGTTGCAGGGCGCAGCGGACAATTTGCGGGCGTTCCTGGAGGGAAAGCCGGTGAACGTGGTGCGTTAGAGCGACCTGATTTAAAACGCCACCCGGTAACTGAGCACCGGAATCAGCCCCGTCAGGTAAGCCGTTTTGACCGTGCCCGACTGCGGGTCGAAAAAGCGCCCGGCGATGTTTTGCCGGGCCGTTACGTTCTGCACATCGAGCGAGAGCGTACGGGTGCTGCGGGGGCGGTCTTTTTTCCAACTCAACCGGATGTCAGCGCGGAAGTAATCGGGTAGGCCTTCCGTGAAAAGCCGGTTTTCCACGAACACCGTTTCGCCTTTCGCCTTCGAGGCGGCGACGTCGATGGGCGAGTCGCGGTAGCCGCCGTAGTGGCTCAGTTTCACGTTCAGCCCCAGGGTGTGGTTGCGGTTGCTGCCGACGACGAGTTCTTTTCCCACCAGAAAACTGCTGGCGTACCGCCCGTTGAACCGCGTGTTGCGCCAAATTCCATCCGAACCCGTGTACTTCGAGTCGTACAGCGACGACGACAGCAACACGTACAGCCCCCGGTTCAGAAACTGCTCCAGCGTTAGTTCCAGCCCCTGGTTGCGGCCCCGGCCCCTGTTGGCGAGGCGGCGGGTGGTCAGGCCGTCGAAACTGTTGAGCAACGCGAACCCGTCGCGCCCGTCGGCGCTGACGGGCACGTTGAACAGGGCCTGGCGGTAGGCTTCGGCCTTCAGGCGCAGGTGGTCGGTCAGGCGCAGGTCGTAGGCCGCTACGAGGTGGTGCGAGCGGGTGAAGCCGAGGTCGCGGTTGGGCAGTTCGGCGGTTTCGGCCCCGCGCGGGTGGCCGAAGTACGTGCCGAGCGTCTGCATCTGACTGTGCAGGCCGTAGCCGAGGCTTACCGCCTGCCGGGGCGCGAACGCCCAGCGCAGGGAGCCTCGGGGTTCGAGGACCTGGCTGCCGTTGAGGTTCAGGCGCAGGTAGTGTAGCCCGGCGTTGAGCGTGAAGTTTTCGCCGAAACGAACCTGCGTCTGGGCGTAGGCCTGCACGGTCTGGGTGCCGTCGGTGGACTGGAGGATGGTGAACAGGCGGCCCTGCTCGTTGTCATATTCTTTCCGGAGCAATTCGTAGCGGATGTCCGTGCCGATGAGGCCGGCCCGGAGCGAGGTGCGCGTGCTGAATTTGTAATTCAACGTGGTCGAAAAAACCGCTTTTCGGGTGAAAAACGATTCCTGGTGGCGCAGGTCGGGGCGGTAGGCTTCGTCGAGCCGCTCGAAGTGGTCGGTGGAGCGGTAGCCCGAGGCGAGGAGCACGGTTTTGAGCGTCGCTTTCGCGCCCAGCGGCAACGTGTGCGTGAGGCCTGCCGCGCCGGTATTGGCCGTGAAACGGTCGTCGTGGCGGTCGTAGGCGCTGGCCCAGCGGGTGGAATCGCGCTCGGCGCGGGTCGTGCTGCTGCTCAGGCCCCCGAAACCGAAGAGCGTGAACGTGCCCGCCCGCCGCGTGGGTAGGAACACGTTGAACGACAGGTCCTGAAACAGCGTAGTGGCCGTGCCCACGGGCGCGCCGAGTTTGGCCAGCAGGCCCAGCGTGGAGTAGCGGTAGTTGAACAGGTACGAGGCTTTCGATTTTCGGGAAAATGGCCCTTCGCTGGCCACGTCGATGCCCAGGAATCCGGCCTGGACGGTGTGCTCGCGCTTGGTGTTGTTGCCCCGGCGCAGGTGCAGGTCGAACACGCCGGAGAGGGCGTTGCCGTACTCGGCGGGGAACGCGCCCGTCAGGAAGTCGGAGTTGGTGAGCACCTGGGCGCTGAGAATGGAAATGCCGCCCCCCGCGCTGCCAAAGCTGGCGAAGTGGTTGGGGTTTGGAATTTCAACACCTTCCATCCGCCAGAGCAGGCCGTTGGGCGCGTTGCCCCGGATGACGATCGTGTTGCCCCCGTCGTCGGCCCCGACCACCCCGGCGTAGGCCGTGGCCATCCGGGCGGGGTCGTTGACGGCGGCAGCGAAGCGCTGGGTTTCCTCCACCGAAAATGTTCGGGCGCTCACGGCGGCCATGTCGTTGAGGGGCTTGTCTTTTTCGAGCGCGGACCGCATGGTCGTGGGTTTCACCGTCACACCGCTGAGTTCGGTCACGGCTTCTTCGAGCGCGACGGTTAGCACCAATTCCTTGCCCGCCTCGACGGCCACGTTGGCCACCACGGCGTCGCGGTAGCCGAGGCTGCTGATTTTGAAACTCCGCCGCCCAACGGGGATTTTTTCCAGGCGAAAACTCCCGTCGCGTTCGCTGAGGGTGCCGCGTTGGGGCGAGGAGTCGAGCAGCACGATGGTCGCGCCGGGCAGGGGCGTTTGCAACACCTGGTCGGTGACGGTGCCCCGGACGCTCTGGGTGAGTTGGGTTTGGGCGAGGGCCGTCGCCGGCAACAGCCAGCCCGCGACGGCGAGTCGGACGAATTTCTGCATGGGAGGGAGTTGATTGTCTGGTTTTCGGAATGGAGACAACCCGCTCCCCGGCGACCCCTACGACGGCACCCGAATTTTTACCCCGCCCGCCGTGCATTTCGCCCCAAAACCCACCGAAAACGGCCTTCGAGCATCGCAGGGCCGTTATCTTTCCGGAAAAATTTTTTCATGGAAATCCTGCATTCGGCCAACATCGCCGTCCACGTCCTCACCGGCACCCTGGCGCTGCTCGTGGGGCTGGTGCCGATTTTTTCGGCGAAAGGCGACACGCTCCACCGCCGCATTGGGCGGTACTACCTCGGCCTAACCACCGTCGTGGTGCTCACCGCCGCACTGGGCGTAGCCGTGTTTGAGTTCCGGCCCTTCCTGACCATCGTGGTCGGCGTGGCAGGGTACCAGGCGTTTTCGGGGTACCGGGTGCTGCGGTTGAAAACCACCGGGCCGCAACGCCTTGACACGGCCGTGGCCCTGCTCGCGCTGGTGGGCACGGGCGCGTTCGGGGTGCTGCTCCACCGCATCGACCTCGTGTGGGCGCGGGGCGTGATGTACGCCGTGCTGGGCACCCTCGCCGCCACGGCGGCCTACGACCTAGCCCGGCCCTTGTTCCGGCTTCGCTGGTTACGAGGCCGGTTCTGGCTGTACGAACACCTCTGGAAAATGCTGGGCACCTACAGCGCACTGCTGTCGGCGTTTTCGGGCACAGTGCTCGAAGCCTACCAGCCCTACAGCCAATTTCTGCCCTCGGTGTTGGTCACGTCAGTGGCGCTGGGTTTTCTGGGGTACTACCTCCGCCGCCCGCCGACTTCGGCGCGGGTTTCAGGCGAAAAAAGGCCCGTCGAGTCGGCCTGAAGCCGGTCGAGCAGGGATTTAGCCATCCCGCGGGCAACGGGCACAGCTTCGGGAAAGTCTTCGAGTTCGAGGCGAATGGTCGGCAATGCCCCGCCAACCCGGCGCACAGTGCCGAGGTTGACCAGGTACGAGCGGTGGCAGCGGAAAAATTCGGGGAACGGGCGAAGCTGGCTTTCAAAGCCCTTCAACGTCGCCCGCAGGAGGTGTTTTTTGAAAATCCCGCCGTCGCGGTAGAGCACTTCCGCGTAATTGTCGTCGGCCCGGATCAGCCACACGGCTTCCCGGCGCACGCGCAGGATTTCGGCGGGCGAAGCACCCCGCAAAACCACCGGTTCGTCCGTCGGAGGAACCCGTTCGCGTAGCCGTCGGCGCATAACGGCGAGCAGTTTCCAGAGCGTCAGGCCCGCCACGGGCAGTACGCTCCCGGCCCAGGTCAGGGCCTGAAAGCGGATGAAGTCGGCCAGCGTCGCCCGGGCGTGGCCAAACAGCAGGGCGTTTCCCCAGAGCACCGCCCCCAGCAGGGCGATGAGCACGGCGCTTTTGGCGATTTCCCGGCCCACCGTCCACCGTTTTTCGTTGAAAAAACGCGGCATCGCGCCCGGCCCACCGATGGTCACGGCGGCGTACACGGCGGCCATGCCCAGGCCGAAGCCCGCCAGAAACCCTTCGCGGTTCGGCCCGGCGGGCAGGGTGGCGATGCCGAAGGGTTGGTAAAACTGAAGAAACGCCCACGCAAACGCCCCCAGGCTCACGGCCACGACGGCATGGGTGCGGACGTTGAGCGGCAGGGGGAACGGTGTGTGCAGGAACCGGAACATGGAAGCGAAGCTACGAAGATCCCTTGTTTCAGTTTCCCCGTCGGCAGGTCGAGGCGCGTAAAAAAGACCCGGCTGGTCAACGACCACCGGGTCTGGCTTTCACCAACTTAACCAAAATTCACCAACAAACTTTACTGCAAGGTCACATCGGCCTCCTTCGCCAGGAAGTCGCGCTCGGCCCCCAGGCCCACGGCCTCGCCTTCAAGCAAGGCCTCGTCGGGCAGCACGTCGAGGGGCGTGATGCAGGACGTGGATTTTTCGTTATACGGCACGTTCGACTGCGCATTGTACGCCGAGATGAACGCCCAGCGCGGCTTGTCCGATAGGTTGGCATCGGAGCGATGGAGGAGGTTGGAGTGGAAGAAAAGCGTGTCGCCGGGCTGGAGTTCGACGTACACGAGTTCCATCGTTTTCAAGCAATTATCCACCATCGTCTGGTCGGCCCCGACCTGCTCGCCCGCGAAGCCGTGCTCCACCCGACCCAGTTTGTGCGAGCCTTTGATGACCTGGAGACAGCCGTTTTCGACCGTTGCGGCGTTGATGGCCACCATCACGCTGACCATCTGGTCGGGAAACAGAAACTGGTTTTTGTACCAGTAGCCGTAGTCCTGGTGCCACTCCCAGGCCCCGCCCACACGGGGTTCCTTCATCATCAGTTTGGAGTGGAAATGGCAGACCCGGACCGGATGGTCGGGCGCGCCGGAATCGAGGAGTTTGGCCACCGAATCGACCATCCGGCGGCTGCGGGTGAGGCGCCCGTAGAGGTCGTCGCCGGGCGTGAACCAGAGCGCCAGTTTCGACTGCCGCCCCGATTGGTCCACTACCCCGTAGGCGTGCTGGCTGAGGGCGTCGTCGGCGGTGGCGACGGTGTAAAGCCGATCGGTTTCTTCTTCGTTGAAAAAGCGACGCGCAATCACGTAGCCGTCGCGGTGAAAATCGGCAACCTGCCGGGGGGTGAGCGAAAGGTCCATCGAAAGGGAGGGTTGGGCGTGCGTCTCGGGTAAATTCAAGGTCAAAAGTACTTTTTATCCTGTCGCCCGACCACGTTGCTGAAAACCAGAAGTGGTATTTTTCTGACAAAGGTTTTACTTTTGTTCCGAAGAATTTGCCAAAATTCTACGCTCAACCGCTCTATCATGAAACCCGTTCTCGAACACCTGCCTCTAGAAGCCCAGGAATCGTTTGTCGTCAAGGCCTTCGATTACGCGTACTACCCCACACCCTGGCACTATCACCCGGAGTACGAAATCGTGCTCGTGACCCAAAGCCGTGGCAAGCGTTTCATTGGCGACCGCATCACCGACTTCGAGCCGGGCGATCTGGCGTTCATCGGCCCCAACCTGCCACACCTGTACCGCAACGAGCCGGAATACTACGCGGAGGAAGCGGGGTCGCGGCAACCTCCGTTGCGGGCCAGGAGCATTGTCGTGCATTTTCTGGAGAAATCGTTCGGCAACGACCTGCTGAGCCTGCCCGAAACCGAAAACGTGAAGCGCCTGCTCGACCGCTCAACCCGCGGCCTGCACGTGACGGGCGCGACCAATGCCGCCGTGAGCCGCTTCCTGCACGAGATGGTGGAGTTGAAAGGTTTCCCACGCCTGCTCAAGCTGCTCGAAGCCCTAAGTGTGCTGGCCGAAAGCAGCGAATTCGAGTACATTTCCAGTCCTGGCGTAACGGGTCATAACGAGCGCGACTCTGACCGGCTCAACCGGGTATTCGAGTTCGTGATGCAGGAATTTCACCGCGAAATCCGCATCGCCGAAGTAGCCGACATGGTTCACATGAGCGAAACGGCCTTCTCGCGCTACTTCCGACAGCGCACCCGCAAAACGTTCTCGGAATTTTTGAGCGAAATCCGCCTCGGACACGCCAGTAAACTGCTCATCGAAGACAAACTCAGCGTGGCCGAAATCTGCTACGAAAGCGGCTTCAACAACCTCTCCAACTTCAACCGCCAGTTCCGGGCCTTCTACCACACCAGCCCGCTGGGGTTTAAGAAGATGTATTTCAAACGATAAAAAAGGAGGAGAGGGAGGAAAGGAAAATCAAAAATCCCCTTCGCCCTCTCCTCCGTTCATCGTTTACTCCACCGGCGCCGAAACGATGTTCACCACACGCCACAGGCCGCGAAGGTCACTCGACTTCACGGTGACGGAGCCACTTTTAGGGTTATCGGAGTGGAGCGTGAGGTGCTTTTTGGTCAGCAACTCGTTGTCTTTGATGCGCTTCACGACGAAGAAATCCCGGTAAATCACCGCGAACACGCCGCCCGACTGGTACACCCAATCGCCCCTATCGACACTCACGGCCATCACCTTCGCCCCGTCGGGGAGTTGGGGCGTCATGCTGTTGCCCGAAATCTCGATGATGACCGGCTCGCGGTTTTGGTAGCCGTCGAGCGTGGCCGTGGGCACCCGGTAGGTGTCCATGTCCTGGTACCGGAACCCGTCGGTGTAGGTTTCGATGAAGCTGGCGTGGAACTTAATCGGCACGAAGGGCACCTCGGTGTAGGCCACGTCGGTGGCCACCACGCGCCCGTTGGAGCCGCTTTTCACGATGGGCCGCACGCCCCGCAGCAGGTAATCGGCGCTCACCTGGGGGTATTTTTCGAGCAGCCGCATCAACGTTTCGTAGGAGGGATTGGCCCGCCCATTGAGGATGTTGTAGAACTTCGAGGAGTTCTCTTCCAGCTCCTTGGCCGCCTGGTAGGCAGTCAGGTCGAGGGCTTCAAACACCTGCTTTAAGCGCAGGTGAATGCTTTCCGAGGGGTCGTGTCCGTTGGCTTGCATGATATTTTTATGTGTGAAACTTTGACAAATATATTTTAAGTCAAATATATTGGCAGTTCCTTTACGAGACTTCTGAAACAAAAGTAGGAGGATTCGCGGAGAAAATGCAAGGAGTATGCTAAAAAATAAATGGGTTTTCAGGCCCGCAGATTCCCCTCATCATGAACTTCAATCGCCTGACCGACAATACCGACCCCCGGGTGCTGTTCATCGACATGAACAGTTTCTTCGCTTCCTGCGAACAGCAGGTTAACTACTACCTCCGTGGGCGGCCCGTGGCGGTGTGCGTGTATACCGGGCCGCAGGGCTGCGTGATTGCCCCCTCGCGGGAGGCCAAAGACCGGGGCGTGAAGCTGGGCGTGCGCCTCGACGAAGCCATCAAAACCTGCCCCGATCTCATTCCGCTGGAAACCAATCCGGCCCGATACCGGGAGTTTCACCAAAAAATCATCGGCGTGCTCAAGCGGTTCTCCGACGATGTGCTGCCCCGGAGCATCGACGAGGCCGTGGTGGATTTGCGGCGCTTTCGGTACGTGTACAAAACCGATGCGGACGTGCTGCGGGTGGCCCGCGACATCAAACAGGCCATCCGCGACGACGTGGGCGATTACCTGAAATGCTCCATTGGCATCGCCCCCAACGTGTTTCTGGCCAAACTCGGCACCGAAATCGGCAAGCGCGACGGCTTGGTGATCATCACGCCCGACACGATTGATGGGGTGCTGGCCAAACTCAGGCTCACCGACCTGCCCGGCATTGGCCGCAACATGGCCATTCGACTCGAAAACGCGGGCATCCGGACGCCCCTCGAACTCCGTCATGCCGACCCCACCCACGTCCGGGCGGCCTGCCAGAGCATCGTCGGCTGGCACTGGCACCTGCGGCTCAACTTCGGCGGCGAGGTCGACATGGCCACCACCCACTACCGCTCCATGCAGGCCATGCGGTCGATTTCGCGAGAGCAGCGCCGGTCGGTCGGCACGCTCCGCGACATCCTGACCGCCCTCTGCCTGACGCTGGAACGGCGGATGGTGAAGCAGGACGTGTTCGCCCAACTGCTCTGGGTGAACATCCGCTACGACGACGGCCCACGCTGGGGCGAGGAAATGAAGCTGAACCTGCCGATGCAGGACGGCGGACGCCTCCGCGACCTAGTGCTGAACCGGATGGAAGCCTTTCGGCGGCGGCACCTCTGCGGGCCGCTCCTCAACGGGCAGGTGACGCAGCTCTGCGTGGGCGTGACCCGCTTCGTCCCCGCCGAGGCCGTGCAGTACACGCTGTTTGAGGACTACACCCGCGAGGACAAACTCCGCAAAACCGTATACACCATCAAAGACCGCTTCGGCCCCGACAAGCTCGTGCGGGCCTACCAACTCGCTGATTCGCCCGTGTGGCACGACGTGATTGGCTTCGGCAACATCAAGGACCTGCACCCGGAAGAGCGGGTGTTCGGCATCGGCAGCCAGTCCGAGCCCTCCGCGATGGACGCGTTCGATGCAATGGATGAATGAGGAGAAAGCAAGCTAGAAAACCGCCAACTAACCATGTGGGACGCTTTGCAGGAATTACAAAAAGTCATCGACGTCAAATCCATCGGCCTCGGTGGGCTGCTGGGGTCGGCGGTGCTGTGGCTGCTCCAGAGGCAGTTGCGCACCCGCTTTGAAATCCAGCCCCGCCTGAGTTTGCGCGTGGATACCTCCACCTACCGGGGCGGCGGGCCGGGCAGCGAGTGGGAAGCCGGCTGGCTGCATTTCCTGACGATCCAGAACGATTCGCGCTTCGACGCCTTCAACCTCAAATTCCATTTCGATAAAAACCACCAGATTTTTACCGACCTGCTCTACGTCGAACCCTTCGCCAACGGCCAGCGGGTGCGGGTGCCCGCCGGGCAGTCGCTGACGCTGGAGACCAAAACCCTGCTCGACCTGCCGCCGGGCCTGCTCCAACAGTACCGCCGCGCCCGCAACCGGCAGCGCGAAGTGGCGCTGCTGGAAAACAACACCCCGCCCGGCCTCCGCGAACCTCGGATTTACCTGAGCTACGAAAACGAACTGGGGCAGGTGTTTTACGTGCGCTACCGGCGCGAAGGGCGGCAGCGGGTGTCCTTTTTCCGGCCAGTGTTTTGGTAGGAAAACGGACTGCAAGCAAGTTTTTCCTACCTTCGGCGATGCCGAACGACAAGTCGCACTACGAAAGTTGGCTGCAACACCTGGAACGACGTGAGGTGGAATTGATGCACTGCTCTTGCTGGTGGATGAATTGCTGGTTGACGCCCGCCAACTTGCGCTTCAGGTGCGGGCATTGGGCGACGAAATTGACGACTTTTTCCTCGGGAACAGCCTTTTGCAGGAAATTCACTACACCCGAATCCAGAGTGAATACCGCGACGAATTAGAGGAGATTCGGTTAGACCGCTCCCACGCGGCGTTTATGATTTCACTTTTCAACCGTTCCGAGCCATGACGCCCGAAGAGAAAAAGCAAAAAGCCGCCGACCTCAAAAACCGACTTGACGACACGTTCGCCAAACTCGACACGCTGACGGCAGACGTGGCCGTGAAAACGGCCAAGTTGAAGCAGGACATGAAATCGCTGAAGGCGGCGCTGGAAACCGAGTTGGCGCAACGCGCGGAGTAGCTACGGTTTCAAATCAGGGAGGTTAAAACCAACCCGCCGAAGCGGCTTGCACGCTTTTTTTTTCAGAATCGGGAATTGTCTTCAGCCCGATTTCCTATGCCTGGCCGCTACGAACGCTTCCGCCACCGCCTCCACGAAATCATTTTTGAATCGGACACCCGCGCCGGGAAGGCTTTCGACGTGGCCCTCCTCGTGCTGATCGTGATCAGCGTGGTGTCGGTGATGCTGGAGAGCGTCCCGTCGCTCGAAGCGCGGTACGGCGGGTTCTTCCGGCGGCTGGAGTGGGGCTTCACCGCCGTTTTCACGCTCGAATACCTGCTGCGCATCCTCAGCGTGCGGCAGCCGCTGCGGTACGTGACGAGTTTTTTCGGGCTGGTGGACCTCGTCGCCATCCTGCCCGCGTACCTCGGCCTGCTCGGCATCGGCACGCACGAACTCATCGTGGTGCGGGTCCTGCGGCTGATGCGCATTTTCCGGATTTTCAAACTGAGCCAGTACACCTCGGCCTCGGCCGTGCTAGCGCGGTCGCTGCGGGAAAGCCGGGCCAAAATCACCGTGTTTTTCCTGGCCGTGTTCGCGCTGGTCATCGTGCTGGGGTCGCTGATGTACCTCATCGAAGGCCGCACCAACGGCTTCGAGAGCATCCCGTTGAGCATTTACTGGGCGGTCATCACCATCACGACCGTGGGCTACGGCGACATCGTGCCCGCCACGGCCCTGGGTAAGTTCATCGCCACGCTGATGATGATCCTCGGCTACGCCATCATCGCCGTGCCGACGGGCATCGTGTCGGTGAGTCTGGCCGACGCCGTGCGCAAGGGGGCCAGCGGCCAAGCCTGCCGCAACTGCGGCCGCGAAGGCCACGACCTCGACGCCAGGTTTTGCAAGCACTGCGGTACGGAACTGTGAGTTTCTCAGAAAAACCGCCGCACCAGCCAGAGAATCAGATTCACCAGCAGGGTCAGCAGCAGGCAGGTCGCCAGCGGCACGTACAGCCGGAAGTTTTCGCGCTCGATGCGGATGTCGCCCGGCAGGCGGCCTAGCCAGTGGAGTCGGTCGTGCAGGAAATACACCAGCACGCCCACGACCACCAGCCCGAGGCCGAGAAAGATGAGGAGTTTGCCGGTTTGGGGAGACATGAGTTTGAAGTTCGTAGATTGAAGTTTGTAGTTCGAGGTCAGCAGAAACTACAAACTTCAAACTCAGTACCCTTCTTTTTCATTCGGAAAATCCCTTGCCTTCACGTCATCCACGTAGTGCGAAACGGCTTTGTGAACGACGGTGCCGAGTTCGGCGTAGCGGCGCAGGAAGCGGGGTTTGAATTCGGTCGTCAGGCCCAGCACGTCGTGGAGGACGAGAATTTGCCCGTCGGTGTGCGGCCCGGCCCCGATGCCGATGCTCGGGATGCCCACGGCTTCGGTCACCTGCTGGCCCAACGCCGCCGGGATTTTCTCGACCACGTAGGCAAAACAGCCCAGGTCGGCGAGGAGTTGGGCGTCGTCGAGGAGCTTTTTGGCTTCGGCTTCCTCCTTCGCCCGCACGGCGTAGGTGCCGAATTTGTAGATGCTCTGGGGCGTCAGGCCGAGGTGGCCCATCACCGGAATGCCCGCGCTCAGGATGCGCGTGATGCTTTCCTGAATTTCGGCCCCGCCTTCCATTTTCACCGCGTGCGCCCCCGATTCTTTCATGATGCGGATGGCCGACCGTAGGGCTTCCTCCGAGTTGCCCTGGTAACTGCCGAAGGGCAAATCGACCACCACGAGCGCCCGCTTCGTGCCCCGCACCACCGCCTGGGCGTGGTAGATCATCTGGTCGAGGGTGATGGGCAACGTGGTTTCGTGCCCCGCCATGACGTTGGAGGCCGAGTCGCCGACGAGAATCACCTCAACGCCCGCCGCATCCACGAGCCGGGCCAGTGAGTAGTCGTAGGCCGTCAGGCAGGCGATTTTCTCGGCCTTCGCCTTGTGCTCCTGGAGGGTGTGCGTGGTGATGCGCTTGAGGTCGGGGTTGTGGATGGACATGAATGCAATGAAGAATGAAAAATGAAGAATGAACCGGTCCGGATGCTACCCGCAATCCACGTCCACCACCACGCTCACGGATTTGAACGGCTTGTCGGTGATCAGGTCTTCCACCTGGGCGGCGATGAAGGGTTTGATGACCTTGAAATTGGCGTTCCGTTCGAGCTTGACGAGGATTTCAAACAAAAACTGGTTCCGAATTCGCTCCACGAGCGGGGTTTCGGGGCCAAGCACCCGTTCGGTACCGAGTTGGGCGGCGAGTTTGCCGCAAAGCGTTTCGGCGGCTTTCTTGGCAAGGGCCTGCTCGGTATGCTTCACCGTCAGGCGAATCAGGCGGGTGAAGGGCGGGTAGCGGTACGCCTGCCGCTCCTTGATTTCATCCTCGAAAACGCTCTCGTAATCGTTTTCGATGACTTTTTGCAACAGCGGGTGCGCCGGGTTACTGGTCTGAATCAGCACCTGCCCCGCCGTGGCCCGGCGGCCCGCCCGCCCGCTCACCTGCGTGAGCAGTTGGAAGGCCCGCTCCGACGCCCGGAAGTCGGGGAAGTGAATCATCCGGTCGGCGTCGAAAATGCAGACGAGGCTCACGTTGTCGAAATCCAATCCCTTCGAAATCATCTGCGTGCCCACGAGCAAATCCACCTCGCCGCTTTCCACGCCCTGAATTAGTTGCTGGAAAGCCGTTTTCGACCGCGTCGTGTCCAAATCCATCCGCGCCACGCGGGCCTGGGGGAAGAGGGCGCTGAGTTCCTCCTCGATTTTCTCCGTGCCGTAGCCCACCGTCCGCACCTTCGGGCCGCCGCAGGCCGGGCAGGTGCGGGGCGCGGGTTCGTGGTGGCCGCAGTAGTGGCAGCGAATTTCCTGGCCGTGCGAATGGTAGGTCAGGCTCACGTCGCACTGGTGGCAGGAGCCAATCCACGAGCAATCGTCGCATTGCAGGTAGGGCGCGTAGCCCCGGCGGTTCTGGAAAAACAGCGTCTGCTTGCCCGCTTCGAGGTTGAGCGCCACACGACCGAGGACTTCCTTCGCAAAATCGCCCACCATTTCCTTGTTCTTCCGGGCGGCTTTCGTGTCCACCAACTGAATTTCGGGCAATTGGGCTTCGCCGAAGCGCTGGCTCAGTTTCACCAGTCCGTATCGGCCTTCGGTGGCGTGGTGGTAGCTTTCGACCGACGGTGTGGCCGAGCCGAGCAGCACCTTCGCGTGCTGGTGGCGGGCAATCATCAGGGCGGCGTCGCGGGCGTGGTAGCGGGGGGCGGGGTCGAACTGCTTGTACGAACTTTCGTGCTCTTCATCCACGATGATGAGGCCGAGGTTGTCGAAGGGCAGGAAAATCGCCGACCGCACGCCGACGACGAACTGGTACTTGCCCGAAAGCACGCCCTTCCAGACCTCCACGCGCTCGTTGTCGGAAAAGCGGGAGTGGTAAATGCCGACCTTTTCGCCGAAAACCTTCTTCAACCGCGCCACGATTTGCGTCGTTAAGGCGATTTCGGGGAGCAGAAACAGCACCTGCGAGCCGCCCGCCAGCACTTCCTCCACAAGGCGGATGTACACCTCGGTTTTGCCGCTGCCCGTGATGCCGTGGAGGAGTACGATTTCTTTTTGAGAAAACTGGGCCATCACTTCCCGCCGGGCCGTTTCCTGGGCCTCGGTGAGCGTGACGGTCGCGAGGGCGTTCAGGTTGTCGTCGGCAAAGCGGCTCACGACCACGTCGAAGGTCTCGAACACGCCTTTTTTGAGCAACGTGTCGAGCGACGACGAGGAGATGTCGCTTTTGGCAAAACCCGACTTGGCGATGCCCCGCTGGTTGGCCGCCGGGTCGCGGAGGGCGGGCACGTCGCGGAGGTACTGGATGAGCACCTCCAACTGCTTGTGAGTTTGGGGTTTGTCGAGGTCTTCGATGAGCCCGCGAATCATGTCCGGCTCGTTGAAGGGCGCTTTCAACCGGACCATCCGCACGATTTTGGGCGTGTATTTTTCCCGGACTTCTTCAAACACCAGAATCGCCCGCTTGCCCACCAACGACTTGATGAGGTGGTACACGTTGGTGACTTCGGCCAGCCGGGCGAGTTCGTCGTAGGTGAGCGAGTCGTGTTTTTTCAACTCCTCCAAAATCCCGGCTTCGTGCTCGCTGAGCAGTTGGGGATGGTCGAAATCGGGGTTGAACTGCACCTTCGACTGGCTCGAAATCTTCAGGCCCGAGGGCAGGGCCATGTTCATCACCTCGCCCACGCAGCACATGTAGTACTCGGCCATCCAGCCGAAGAGTTCGAGCTGGTAGGGCGTCACGAGCGGGGTTTCGTCGAGTAGTTCGAGGATGTACTTGGCCTGGTACTTCTCCGGCGGCGAGTGGTGCAGTTTGCCGACGACCGCCGTGAGCACCTTCGTTTTGCCAAACTGCACAATGACCCGCGCCCCGACCTGAATGGCCTCGACCATGTCACGCGGCACGCGGTACGTGAACAGCCTCGGCACGGGCACGGGCAGCATCACGTCGGCAAACCAGGTCTGTTCTTCCCGGTATTCAAAAGGCAGCGTGAGCGTGTCGGAGGTGGGGTTCAACGGGGCGATTTTGGGAGTTGACAAAGTTGGGGAAGAAATGGTTTCGGGCAATGCGCCGGGTAGGTTTTGAATCGTAGGACGTCGACCGGCGCCGCCCCTACGTTTGCGCGCAATCGCGTAGTTTTACGCCCCAACCGTTCCGTTCATGAAAAACTGCCTCTTCGCCTTTTTCCTGCTGCTCACTACCGCCACGCTGGCCCAAACGCCCCTCCGCCTGCACCCCAAAAACCCGCACTACTTCGAGTTTCGGGGCAAGCCCACGGTGCTCGTCACCTCCGCCGAGCACTACGGTGCGGTGCTCAACCCGGATTTCGACTATAAAACCTACCTCGACGAACTGGCCCGCCACGGGCTAAACTACACCCGGATTTTTTCGGGCAGCTACGTCGAAGCCCCAGGCCTGGGCGATTTCAGCATTCCCAACAACACGCTGGGGCCAAAGCCTGAGCGCTTCCTGGCCCCGTGGGTGCGCACCAGCCAGCCCGGCTACCACCGGGGCGGCAACAAGTTCGACCTCTTGAAGTGGGACCCGGCGTATTTTTCAAGATTGAAGCGTTTCGTGCAGGAAGCGGGCAAGCGGGGCATCGTGGTCGAGATGACGTTTTTCACCTCGCACTACTCCGAAGACGGCTGGCTGAGCAGCCCACTGCACCCGAAAAACAACGTCAACCGGGTGGATTCGGTGGCGAAAGAAAACGCGCTGACGCTCAAAAATGGCAACCTGCTCGGGTTTCAGGAAGCCCTCGTCCGCAAGCTGGTGCGGGAGCTGAACCCGTTCGACAACGTGCTGTTTGAAATCCAGAACGAACCCTGGGCCGACAAGGGGGTAAAAGTGAAAAGCGGCCTGCGCCACACCGACCCCATCGCCGCCGGGGCCGAAAGCTGGCACGAAGTCATCGAACTCGCCAACCCCGACCGGCTGGCTTGGCAGCAGCGCATCGCGTCGTTCGTCAAAAGCGAGGAGAGCAAGCTGCCCAAAAAACACCTCATCGCCCAGAACATCAGCAACTTCTACTACCCCATTGCCGAACCCGACCCGCAGGTTTCGATATTCCATTTCCACTACGCCCTGCCCCAGGCGGCCTCCGACAACCAAAACATCAACCGCGCCATCGGGCTGGACGAAACGGGCTTCAATGGCACGTCTGACTCGGTGTACCGGCGGCAAGCCTGGCGGTTTCTGCTGGCGGGCGGGGGGCTGTTCAATAACCTCGACTACTCCTTCGCCGTGGGCCACGAGCGCGGTGACCTCGACAACCCGAAGGCTCCCGGCGGGGGCAGCGCTGCGTTGCGGGCGCAGTTGAAGGTGCTCAAAAACTTCCTGCAATCCGTGAATTTCCTCGGAATGAAACCCGTCGAAAACGCCGTCAGCAACCTGCCCGAAGGCAGCCGGGCGTTCGCGCTCGTGGCGGAAAACCAGCAAGCCGCCGTGTTTTTTGAAGGGCAAAAACCCGCTTCGGGCCAAATCAACCTGACGCCCGGCCCCTGGCGCGAAGAATGGGTGGACGTGCTGACGGGCAACGAACTCCAGCAACGCACCGTCGCCCACTCCGGGGGACCATACAAACTTACCGGCCCAAAAGGCGAAGTGGCCCTGCGGCTGACGAGACTCGCGAAATAAACGTGTCACGCTGAGCTTGTCGAAGCGCTTCGACAAGCTCAGCGTGACAAACCTCATGGCGTCATTTTTCACTAAATTCCTTCACCGCCTCAATGAAACACCGCGCCTTGTCGGGGTCGGTGTCGGGGTAGACGCCATGGCCGAGGTTGGCGATGGTGCGCCGGGTGCCGAACTGCTGTAGCATCCGGCGGGTCTGGCGGCGGATTTCGTCGAACGAGGCGTAGAGCACGCAGGGGTCCAGGTTGCCTTGCAGGGTTTTGTCGGGGAGCATCCGGCGCGACTCGGCGATGTCCATGTTCCAGTCGAGGCCCACCACGGCGCAGTTCAACGCGTTCATTTCGGCACGGGCGAAAAACGCACCTTTGGCGAACACCGTCACCGGCACCTCGGTGATCGCGTCGCAAATCTGGGCGATGTAGGGCAGCGAAAACTCCCGGTACTGCTCCGGCGAGAGGATGCCCGCCCAGGAATCGAATACCTGCACCAAGTCGGCCCCGTTGGCGACCTGCGCTTTCAGGTAGCCAATTGTGCTGTCCGTAATCTTCTGGAGCAGGGCGTGGGCGAGGCCGGGTTCGGTGAACAGCGCTTTTTTCGCCACCGAAAACGTTTTGGAGCCTTTGCCTTCGAGCATGTAACAAAGCAGCGTGAAGGGCGCGCCCGCGAAGCCGATGAGCGGCACCCGGCCGTTCAACTCCCTCTTTACGGTGCGAATCGCTTCGAGCACGTAGCCCAAGTCCGTTTCGGCGTCGGCAACGCGCAGGGCCTCCACGTCGGCCATCGAGCGGATGGTTTTCGGGAAAACCGGCCCCCGGCTTTCGACCATCTCGTAGGGCAAACCCATCGCCTCGGGCACGACGAGGATGTCGGAGAAGATAATGGCCGCGTCCACGCCGAGCAAATCCACGGGCTGGATGGTCACTTCGGCGGCGAGTTCGGGGGTGGTGGCCAGTTCGATGAAACCGCTGGTGCGGGCTCGCACGGCGCGGTATTCGGGCAGCATCCGGCCCGCCTGGCGCATGAGCCACACCGGCACGCGCTCGGTCTGCTCGCCACGGGCCGCCCGCAGGAGCAAGTCGTTTTTCAAATTCATGGGGCAAAGATAACCTGCGGATGAAACGGATTGAACGGATGAAACGGATGCCGTGGGCACTCGGGGCACCTGGAACGGATGCCTTCGACGGCATTTCATCCGTTCAATCCGTTTCATCCGTTGCATCTGTGGTTATCTTTGTCACCTTAATTCAAAACGTTCCAACCCCGGAACGTTTTTGTTTTGAAGGAGTTGCCCGTCGTCCAAAGCACCCTGAGTTCAAAGCTGACGACTGACAACTGCTGACTGACGACTCCAAGCATGCAAATCCATTCCGCGCGGTTCCTGCAAAGCACACCCGACCCGAAAAAGACGCCCCCGCCCGACAAGCCGGAGTACGCCTTCATCGGGCGCTCCAACGTGGGCAAGTCGTCGCTCATCAACGCGCTCGTCCGGCAGAAAAGCCTGGCGAAAACCTCGCAGACGCCGGGCAAAACCCAGCTCATCAATCACTTTCTCATCAATGAGAAGTGGTACCTCGTCGATTTGCCCGGCTACGGCTTTGCCCAGGTAAGCAAGGCCGAAAAAGCAAAGTTCGAGGGCATGATCCGGACGTACCTCGAAAAGCGCGAAAACCTGCTCTGCACCTTCGTACTCATCGACATCCGCCACGAACCCCAGCGCATTGATCAGGAATTCATGGAGTACCTCGGCGAGCGGGGCATTCCATTTCAGATGGTATTCACGAAGGCCGACAAACTGACCCCCAACCAGGCGAAGGCCAAAGTCGAAGCCTACCGGGCCGCCATGCTCGAAACCTGGGAGGAGGTGCCCGACTTTTTTGTCACCTCCGCTGTGGCCCAGCAGGGCCGCGACGAACTGCTGGCGGCCATTGAAACGATGAACCGGTTATTTGCGCCTGCCAAAAAATGAGTAATTTGCCCCGATATTCAGAATCCGTCGTCACCCTAAATCCGAAACTTCGACCCGTTTTTCATGGAATTGCTGAAAGAAGTAGCTACTATTTCGGGCAAGCCCGGTCTGTACCGCATCCTGAAACCCACCCGGACCGGCGTCATTGTCGAGTCGATTGACGAGAAAAAACAAAAGCTGGTCATTAACAAAACCACCCGTGTCTCGGTACTGAGCGACATTTCGGTGTACACGCGGATTTCCAACACGCACATGATGCCCCTCAACGGCATCTTCCGGGCCATGCGCAACCGCTTCGGCGCGGAATTGCCCATCGACGGCAAAACGGCTACTGACACCGAACTGGCTGAATTTCTGGTTAAATTCGCCCCGGAGTACGACCGAAATCGGGTGCATTCGAGCGATATCCAGAAGATTATTTCCTGGTACAACATCCTGATGAAGCACTGGCCGGAGGCCGTTCCGACGAAGTCGGACAAATCAGCCCCCGTCAACGCTGCCCAGCCCACGCCCGAAGTACCCGTGGTGGACATGAGCGCCCCCCAACCCGAGGAGCCGGAGGCCGAATCGGCCTCCGCCGACCCTGAACCCGTAGCCGAAACCACCACGATGGAAGCCCCCCCAGCCGAACCGGCGACGGAGGAAGCCTCCAAGAAAAAGCCCCGGTCGCGGAAAAAAGCAGCGACCGAGCAGGCAAAAGCCGCCTGACTTGTTACGCCAAAAACAACAAGCCCCGCGCCGGTCTGACCGGCGCGGGGCTTGTTGTTTCAATCGAAAATCATTCCACCCGCCCGATGCGCACGGTGTTGGTTTTGTTGCCTTGGCCGTAGGGCATGGCCAGTACGCTCACATACACGTCGCCTCTGACAAGCAGGCCCTCCTTCACGAGGCGGTCGAGCATGGTTTTCACCGTGATCTCGGTGTCGAAAGTTTTTTGGTCGTACGAAAACCCGCGGGCTCCCCAGAGCAGGCCGATGTTGGTCAGGGTGCGGGGGTTGTCGGTGAAGACGTACAGGCTGGCTTTAGGGCGGTGCGCCGAAAGCCGGAAGGCCGTGTAGCCCGAGTTGGTGATGCAGAGAATGGCCTTCGCCTCGGTGTCGCGGGCCAGGCGACAGGCTCCGGCGATGAGCCGGTCATTCAAAGGGTGCTTCCCCTGGTAGTCGGCGAGGGCGTGATTTTTGAAATAAATCGCCGCTTCGTCGCCTTTCACGATTTTAATTCCATTCTGCTGTTCTTCCACCGTTTCGATGATGTGGGCCATCATCGTGACGGCCTCCACGGGGTACTGCCCCGAGGCCGACTCCGCTGAAAGCATGGTAGCGGAGGCCCCGTCGAGCACGGCGTTGGCCACGTCGGAGGTTTCGGCGCGGGTGGGGCGGGGTGAATCTTTCATCGATTCGAGCATCTGCGTGGCCACGATCACCGGCTTGGCGGCGCGGATGCACTTGGTCACCATGCTTTTCTGGAGTTCGGGCACGATGGCCCCGTCCATTTCCACGCCCAAATCACCCCGCGCCACCATGATGCCGTCGGTGGCGGCGATGATGGCGTCGATGTTGTCGATGGCTTCGGGTTTTTCAATCTTGGCGATGACTTTGGTCGTTTTGCCCGCCGCCTTGATTTTTTCCTTTACGTCGAGAATGTCCTGGGCCGTGCGCACAAACGAGAGGGCGATCCAATCGACGTCGTGTTCGAGGCCAAACACCAAATCTTTCTCGTCTTTTTCGGTTAGGGCGGGCAGGCCCACCTTCGTGCCGGGTAGGTTAATGCCTTTTTTGGAACGGAGAATCCCGCCATACACGACCGTGGTGTGGACTTCCTTCGTGTTCAAATCAATCCCCGTCACCACCACTTCGAGGTTGCCATCGTCCATCAGAATGCGCTCGCCCACCCGCACGTCCTGGTACATCGAAGTGTAGGTGGTGCCCACGCGCTCAGCGGTACCGAGCAGAGTTTCGTCCATGACAAACGTAAGCGGGCGGCCCGCCACCAGTTCGACGCCGTTGTTTTCAACGAGTTGGGTTCGGATTTTCGGCCCCTGCAAGTCTTGAAGGATCGTTAGATTGAGGCCATGCTCGGCGTTGATTTCGCGAATGGACAGAATGCGCTGGAGGTGGTCTTCGTGGGTGCCGTGGGAGAAGTTGAGGCGAAACACATTGACCCCGGCCTGGGCGAGTTTCAGCAACATTTCCGTCGTTTGGCTGGCCGGCCCGACGGTGGCCACGATTTTCGTCTTTTTCGGGTAGGAAGACATCAGAAGTCAGGGGTTACGGGCTGCAAGTTACGCCCTCACCCTGAATTGCAGCAAGTTTTCCCGAAAACGGAACCCCTCCACGGTGAACCAGCCATGCCAATTGCCAACCCACCAACGCTTGTCGACAGGTGATGCCGATGCAATTGGCAGACCGGGTTCCGGAATTGCTGCCGACACGTTCCCAGGCTTTCTCCTTCGGGTGCTTAAGCAGCAATGCGGCGGTCAATAGCCAACAACTGCGGGCAACCTGCTATCTTTCTCCTCCCTAAACCGCGAAACCCATGCTCCTCCGCAGCCTCACCCTCCTCGCCGTCCTGATCCTGCTGGCGTTTTGCCAGAAAAAAGAAAACTACGGCCCCCTGCCTACATTCACGCCCGTGGCAACTTCGTACAGTTTTGAGGAGAAACCCATCTGGTCCGACGAATTCGAATCCACCGGCCTGCCCGACCCCCGGCGCTGGGGCTACGACGTGGGCGGCAGCGGCTGGGGCAACAACGAACTCCAGTTTTACACGAAAGACCGGCCCGAAAACGCCCGCGTGGAGGATGGCAATCTGGTGATCGAAGCCCGGAAGGAAGAATTCAACGGCCGGAACTACACCTCGGCCCGGCTCGTGACGAAGGGCAAGGGCGACTGGACCTACGGGCGCATCGAAGTGCGGGCGAAACTGCCGAAGGGCCGCGGCACCTGGCCTGCCGCCTGGACCCTCGCCAGCCAGACCAGCTACGGCACGGCCTTCTGGCCCGACAACGGCGAAATCGACATCATGGAGCACGTGGGCTTCGACCCGGGTACCGTCCACGCCAACATTCACACGAAGGCCTTCAACCATAGCATCGGCACCAACAAGGGCAGCAACACCAAGGTGCCCGACGCCCAGAACGCCTTCCACACCTACCGCGTGGACTGGACGCCCACCACGATGACGTTTTTCGTGGACGACAAAAGCTATTTCAAATTTGAGAACACCGGCAACGGCTGGCAGGAATGGCCGTTCGACAAGCCCCAGCACCTGCTGCTCAACATCGCCGTCGGCGGCAACTGGGGCGGCCAGCAGGGCGTGGACGACTCGGTTTTCCCGCAAAAAATGCTGGTGGATTACGTGCGGGTGTACAAGCTGGTGACGAAGTGAATTTATCTGAACCACCACACCAAGCTCGCCCATTTCGACGGCATTTGCTTCGGGTTGTCTAACTATTTACTTTGCCCGACGAGAGGCTGATGCAACCACATCAGCCTTCTTTTTTGCAACCCATCCTTCTCTTCATGAAAAATCTTTTCCTGGCCCTGCTGTGCCTGTGGTCCTGCCGACTGCTGGCCCAATCCAACGTTGTTGCCGGGTACGTCGTCACGAACGAAGGCGATACCCTGCGGGGACAGATTGACAACCGCGACTGGCGGATTTCGCCAACCGAAATCACCTTTCAGAGTCAGGTTGGCCAGACCCGAAACTACGTGCCTGCCGACCTGAGGGAATTTTACATTCAACCGACCCGTGAGCGGTTCCTGGGCCGGGTGCTGGCCATCGATGCCGTGCCGTTTGGCCTGGATGAATTGCTGCAAATTGACAGCCCCACGCAGGTCGCCGCTCACCAGCAACAGCGTACCGAGCCGGTTTTTCTACGAGTACTCACCGAAGGCCCCACGCGGTTGTTGTTTTACCAGGGGAAGACCGACAAACCCCATTTTTTCCTGGAAAAAGAAGGCCAGATTCAGGAATTAATCAACCAGCGATTTCTGCTCAGCGGCACGGCGGCGCTGTTTTCCAATGCGTTTTACAAAGACCAGCTCATCAGTTACCTGGCCGACTGCCCGCAACTCCGCAACCGCATTGCCAACCTTGATTACAACCAGGTGCAATTGGCGAACCTGCTGACCGCGTACAACCGCTGCAAAGGCTTTGTTGAAGTCCCCCAGTTGGAGAAAGGTCGTTGGGCCGTTGACCTGCTTGCCGGCGTGGAGTTTTCGCAATTGAATTTCAGCGGGGATGGTGGTCCAGGCTACCTGCGCAACGCGCCACTTTCTTCGTCAACGGCTCCGGTGGGTGGTTTGGCGGTCGCGTTTTATCCGGCCCGTTCGCGGGAGCAATTCAGTTATCGCCTAGAGACGACGTTCCGCACGTACGAAACCCAGGGCGTGGGCGAAGAGTACATTTACCAGTACGACATTCGCTTTAAACTTTCCTACCTGAGGCTCAACGCCCTGATGCGCTACACGTACCACAAAGGAAAAATACGCCCGTTCGCGGGAATTGGGGTGGCAAATGGCCTGACGGTTTCGCGAACGAATCAAAAGATTTTAAGAAGCACCACGTTGCAAAACGAAGGGGAGGCACTGCCTTCGCCCCGTTCCTGGGAATTGGGTCTGATGGCCGAAGCCGGCCTCTCGATGAACCGGTTCCAAGCCATCTACCGCCGTGAGTGGAGCAATGGCTTTTCGTCTCTTTCCGCGCTGCGAAACTACGTGACGGTAAATTCCGTATTGCTCGGGTATCGTTTGCTGAAAAATAGAGCGCCGGCACCGTTCTCGGATTGAACGGTACCGGCGCTTTTCTTGTCGGAAAACTTAGACCACCTCCACCTTCACCGCCACCTCAAACTCGTCCATCTCCACCGCAATCGCGTCGTGCAGCTCGTCGAGCAGGTTCAGGCTGAGGGCCTGAGTTTCGGTGCAGATGTATTCGCGGTTGGTCTCCAGCGCTTTCTGCACCAGTTCGGCCGGGGTTTTCACCGAAATGGTGATTTTATCCGACACCTCGAAGCCCTGGTCCTTACGCACGTTCTGAATCCGGTTGACGAACTCGCGGGCGATGCCCTCGTGGCGGAGTTCCTCCGAAATGCTCACGTCGAGGGCCACGGTGAGGTTGCCCTCCTGGGCCGTGAGGAAGCCGGGGAGGTCTTCGGTGAGAATCTCCACATCCTCAAGCCCAATTGAGAATTGAGAATTGAGAATTGAGAATTGAGCATTCTTCTCCAATTCGGCGATGTCCGCGCTGGTCATGGCCTGAATGCCTGCTGCCACGGTTTTTAGGTGAGGCCCAAATTTCGGCCCGAGGGCTTTGAAGTTGGGCTTTACTTTTTTATTCAGCACCCCCGACGTGTCGTCGAGCAGTTCGACGGCCTTCACGTTGACCTCGGCCTTGATGAGGTCTTCGACGGAGGCGAGTTGCTGCTTCGTGTTTTCGCTGAGCACCGGCACCAGCACCCGCGAGAGCGGTTGCCGCACCTTCAGCTTGTTGACTTTCCGAATGGAGTGAACCAGCGAACACACCCGCTGGGCCAGTTCCATCGAGGCTTCGAGTTCGAGGTCGATGAAGGCCGTTTCGACGGGGTGAAAATCCGTCAGGTGAACCGAATCGTGCCGGAGGGGCGTGCCCGCCTCTTTCGCCCGCTCGCGCAGTCCGTCCGTCAGGTTTTTGTACAGCCAATCGGCGTAGAACGGCGCGATGGGCGACATGAGCTGGGCCACCGTCAACAAACATTCTTGGAGCGTTTCAAACGCCGCCCGCTTGTCATCGGTGAGGGGGCCTTTCCAGAACCGCCGCCGCGACAACCGCACGTACCAGTTGGAGAGGTGGTCGCCAACGAATTCCTGAATGGCCCGACCCGCCTTCGTCGGCTCGTAATCGGCGTAAAAGCCGTCCACGTCGCGGACGAGGGAGTTGAGTTTCGACAAAATCCAGCGGTCGAGTTCGGTCAGATTTTCCTTCGGAACCCGGTCGGTTTCACTGATTTCGTAGCCATCGAGGTTGGCGTAGAGGGCGAAAAAGTTGTACGTGTTGGTGAGCGTGCCGAAAAACTTGTTGCGCACCTCGGTCACGCCGTCGAAGTTGAAGCGCAGGTTTTCCCAGGGGTTCGCGTTGGTGACCATGTACCAGCGAATCGGGTCGGCCCCGTACTCGCGGAGGGCCTTGAACGGGTCCACGGCGTTGCCGAGGCGCTTCGACATTTTATTACCGTCCTTGTCGAGCACGAGACCCGTCGAAACCACGTTTTTGAAGGCCACCGAATCGTACAGCAGCCCGGCGATGGCGTGGAGGGTGAAAAACCACCCGCGGGTCTGGTCCACGCCTTCGGAGATGTAATCAGCGGGGAAGGCGTGTTCAAAGACCTCCTTATTTTCAAACGGCCAGTGCCACTGGGCGTAGGGCATCGCGCCCGAATCGAACCACACATCGATGAGGTCGGGTTCGCGCTGCATCACTTGCCCGGAGGCCGAGACGAGGAAGATGTCATCCACGAAAGGCCGGTGCAGGTCGTAGCTGTCGGCGTCAAGTTTCGCCAGAAACGCCTCGTTGGCCTCCCGTTGTTCGGGCGTCAGCGAACCACCGTGGACGGCGTGCTGGAGGGCGTGTTTCAACTCGTTCACCGAGCCGATGCACACTTCCTCGCCGTCGTCGCTGCGCCAGATGGGCAACGGCGTGCCCCAGTAGCGGCTGCGGCTGAGGTTCCAGTCCACGAGGTTTTCGAGCCAGTTGCCGAAGCGACCCGTGCCGGTGCTTTCGGGTTTCCAGTTGATGGTTTTGTTGAGGGCCACCAGCTTGTCCTTCGCCGCCGTCGTGCGGATGAACCAACTGTCGAGCGGGTAGTACAGCACGGGCTTGTCAGTACGCCAGCAGTGCGGGTAGGTGTGCTCGAATTTCTGGACGTTGAAGGCTTTGTTCTCAGTTTTCAGAAAAATCCCGATGCGCTCGTCCACCGAGAGGTATTTCTCCCGGCCCTGCTTTTCGGCTTCGGCGGTTTTCTCCTCGTCGGTCAGGAATTGTTCTTTCACAAATTCCCCGGCGAAGTCGGTCACTTCGGCCACGAAGCGGCCCTGCTTGTTCACCAGGGGCACGTCCTTGCCGCTCTCATCCTTCACCAGAATGGCCGGAATGCCGTTTTGCTGGGCCACGCGGAAGTCGTCGGCCCCAAACGTGGGAGCCGTGTGCACCACGCCGGTGCCGTCTTCGGTCGTCACGAAATCCCCGAAAATCACCCGGAAGGCAGGCACGTCGGGTTGCACGTAAGGCAACAGTTGCTCGTATTCGACGCCTTCGAGGTGCTGGCCCTTGAAGTCCATCACCACCTTCCAAGGGATGACTTTGTCGCCGGGCTGGTAGGTTTCAAAGTCCCCGTCCCGTCCTTTTTCGGAGAAATACGCCCCCACCCGGTCTTTCGCCAGGATGACGTTCACCGGCAGGTGCGTGTACGGATTATAGGTGCTGACGAGCACGTAATCAATGTTTTTGCCGACCGTCAGCGCGGCGTTGGAGGGCAGGGTCCAGGGCGTGGTGGTCCAGGCCAGGATGTACACGAAATCGCTGTCGGCAGCGTCGAAGAGGTAGGCCGATTTGCCGGTCAGTTTTACTTGAAACTGCGCCACGATGCTCACGTCCCGCACGTCTTTGTACGTGCCGGGCATGTTCAACTCGTGCGAACTCAGCCCCGTGCCCGCCGCGGGCGAGTAGGGCTGAACCGTGTAGCCTTTGTAAAGCAGGCCCTTTTTGTACAACTCCTTCAGCAGATGCCACAGCGACTCGATGTAGTCGTTGTGGTACGTGACGTAGGGGTTTTCCAAGTCTACCCAGTAGCCGATGCGCTCGGTGAGGTCGTTCCACTCGTCGGTGAATTTCATCACCGCTTCCTTGCACTTCTGGTTGTAGTCTTCGACGGAAATCGTTTTGCCAATGTCCTCTTTCGTGATGCCGAGGGCTTTCTCAACTTGGAGTTCAATGGGCAGGCCGTGCGTGTCCCAGCCGCCCTTGCGCTTCACCTGGCGGCCTTTGAGGGTTTGGTACCGGCAGAAAATGTCTTTGATGGACCGGGCCATCACGTGGTGGATGCCCGGCGTGCCGTTGGCCGAGGGCGGCCCTTCGTAAAACGTGAACGTGGGTTGCCCCTCGCGCTCGCTCACCGACCGCTCGAAAATGCCCTCGCGCTGCCAGAAGGCGAGGATTTCATCGGCGACGGCGGCGTAATCGAGGGTTTTGTATTCGGGAAATTTCATGGCTGACCCGTAAAAAAGCGGACGGGTTCCGAGAAGAAACCCGTCCGGGATGGACTTGGTGCCCACAAAGATAGGAAGTTGGGGGCGGTTTTGGAGGAACGAAACCCGCTGGTTGCGTCGGAAGGCGCTACTGTTTCTCGAAAACGTACTCGCCCGTGCCGTAGGGGTTCATTACGAGCTTCTGCGGCGTGAGCGAAATGACTTCTGCTAAACGCCCTTGTGTAGAAGAAGAAAGAAAGGGAAAGATGCGCAGATTTTTTCCCTCAATTCGATACGTACCACCGACGCCCAGAAAGGCGTACTCAACGGGCTTTTTGTCCTGGTTTTCGTACCATTCGAGAATTTCGTTGCGCGTCGTGAATGCCACGAACACGCCCTTGTCGGCGGGAACGCGCGTCTGGGTGCAAGTGGGGCCGACGGGTTTGCAGAGTTCAACGAGCCGCCAGGTGCCGATGAGGGTTTCCTGAAAATCGTCTTTCGGGCGGCAGCCCAGCAGGGCGAGCAGGAGCAGGGAGGTGAGGAGCGTTTTCATAGCCTGACTGAGAGGTTGACATGCTGAAATTTATGGTAACAGTTTCGATTTAAAGCGCCGTTCAAATTCTTCGTACTTCAGGACACGAACAGGCGGAAATTCAAGGCTTGCGACGGTGTCAAAGTGTCGGTCGTTGCCAACGAGGTAATCCGCACCGGCGGCCAGGTAACAATCCACGAATTTGTTATCGTCCGGATCGCTGAGGATGAGGTTCCAGCGAAAGACGGGTTCGGTTTTCAACACGTTTGGCAGCAACAGCAGGTAATCGAGTTTGGCTTCCGTTGAGTGCAGGCCGTAGCGGGAGGCAATTATTTCCTCGTATTCGAGCAGGATTTCGGTGGAAACGCATACCTCCACGCCACCCCGAAGGATGCATTCATAAAGCCAGTAATACCGGTACTGAGGTGCCAGCGCCACCAAAAACACATTGGTGTCGAGCACCAGGCGGAGCTTATTCATTCAGCCATTGCGCCAAATCCTCCTCGGTGATGCCTTTTTCCCGCACGGCCTGTTGGACCCGGCTGGTGAGTTTCCCTGAAAAGTATTCGGCCAGCAATCGCTTCACGGCCAGCAAATCTTCTTCCGAAGGGTGCAGGGCGTACACCTTCAGCAATTCGAGTTGGAGGGGAGTCAGTTTTTCGGCAACCATCGTTTGTTCGTTGAAAACCACCCGAATAATTGGTGCTTTCTCGTGGGGTAAAAACTCACCAAAAATAACTCATTTTCACGTCACTCCGCCCCGCCCGCTGCCCCGTCGTTCGTTACTACGATTTCCCAAACCGCCCCGCGTTTTTCGGCCACCGAATTGATCATCCGCTTCGCCGGGATGCGGCGGAGCGTGAAACCGGCGTAGAGTCGGTCGAAAAAGTCGTCGGCAGGGTCGTGGTTTTTCGGGTCGGAATTGCTCAACATCAACGCCGCGCCCCGGCGGTCGAGGTCGGCGAAAAGCCGGGCCAGCTCGGTTTGTTCCCGGTCCGAAAAGTCGGTTTTGCTGTACGCCTTGAAACTCGACGTGCTCGAAATGGGCCGGTACGGCGGGTCGAAGTACACGAACGTCGCGTCGTTGACGAGCGGCGCGATTTCCCGAAAATCCGCCTTCCGGATTTCGGCCCGTTGCAGCACCCGGCTTACGGCCCGCAGGTTGGGCGCGTCGCAGATCGTCGGGTTGACGTACCGGCCGGCCGGCGTGTTGAAATCCCCCTTCGCGTTGACCCGGTACAGGCCGTTGAAGCAGGTTTTGTTCAGAAAAATAAATTGCGCGGCGCGGACTACCGCCTCGCCCGCGTCGCGGGTTACGCGCCCCCGGTTTTGGTTAAACTCATCGCGTTGTTCGTAGAAAAACCGGCTCTGGCCCTCGGTGCCGAGCGCCGCGTAGCGCGATTGCAGGTGCTGCAATTCGTCCACCAGGTCGTCGGCGCGGGCTTGCAGGGTTTGGTACGTCAGCACCAAATCCTCATTAACGTCGCAGAGGACGGCTTCGGCCACCTCGTACCATTGGGCCACGTCGAAAAACACCGCTCCGCTCCCCAGAAACGGCTCCACGTAGCGGGTGATACACCCGGTGCGCAGACCTTTCGGGAACAGCGCCCGCAGTTGGGGCAACAACTGCGTTTTGCCCCCGGCCCACTTCAGGAACGGACGGGCCGCGTCAGGCCGGGCTTCGGCGGCGGGTGGGGTATTTTTTTCCGGAAAAAGAAGGGGCGATGGATTCACGAGAAAAGCGGGCTTCGGCGGCAAGTTACGGCGGGAACCACCCCCTGCCCCCTCAAGGGGGTTCTTTTCGGCGGAATTTACGTGTCAGCAACGGGAATCCCCTTCAGGGGGCAGGGGGTGAAGGTTCACGCCGCCCCAAACTTCGGGCAATCGCGCTCCCTGCCGCCAGTTGCAGCGCGTGGTACATCATCAGTGGCAGCAGCAGAACGCCCGTCAGCGGGTTGCCCGCGAAGAGCACCTGGGCCATCACCGTGCCGTGCACCAGCGATTTCTTCGATCCGCAGAACAGAGCCGTGATTCGGTCTTCATCGGGAAACCGCAGCAGGCGGCACAGAACATTCACGAGCGCGAACACCACGAAAAACAGCCCCAGCATCCCCGCGCCGAGGGCCAGCAGCGTGCCCGCCCCGTAGCCCCGGAACGTGCCCTCCGAAAACGAGTCGCAGAACGAGGTGTAGATCGTCAGCAGGATGATCGACTGATCGAACACCCGCAGCGCGTTCTGGTGCCGCCCCGCCCAGGCGCCGAACTTCGGGTTAAGCGCCGTGCCTACGGCCACGGGCAGGGCCACGCGCAGGGCCAGATCGCCCACCATGCTCCAGAACGGCAGGCTCGCCGACCCCACGGCCATTACTGCGCTCACCCAGAGCGGCGTGAGCAGAATGCCCACCAGGCTCGAAATGCTCGCGTTGAAAATGGCGGCGGGCAGATTGCCCCGCGCCAGCGACACCATCACCACCGACGACGACACCGTGGAGGGCAGCGCAGCCAGGAAAAACAGCCCCAGCCAGAGCGTCTGTCCCGATTCGCCGCCAAAAAACGCCCGCACCGCCAAAGCCAGCACGGGAAACAGCAGGAACGTGGTAGCCTGAATGAGCGCGTGCAGCCAGCCGTTGCGCAGGCCCGCGCGGAGTTTTTCACGACTTAGGCGAAGCCCGTAGAAAAAGAAAATCAGCGACACGCCGTAGCTCGCTACCGAATCGAGGGGCAGCGAACTGGCTTTGTTGCCCCAGCCGGGCCGCAGGTACGCCAGCCCGACCACGGCGAGCAGGGCCAGGAAAAAGCCGTCGAGGCCCACACGGTTGAGGGCAGCGAACAGGCGGGTGGAGAGGATTGGCGCGGGTGCGGTTGGTTTCATCAAGAAGAAGACGTTCAAAAGTAAGGCCGTCGCGTTCGGATTCTGTCAAAAGAATGGAATCCGGCTCGCTTTTCGCCAAACCTGACATCAACTAAACTTTTTGATAGTTTTACTTTCATTTGTAAAAGCCGCATTCGTTCTTTGCGCCCGAAATCACGTTTAACTCATGGCAAAAACACCAATTACCGTAGCGTACGGGGATGGCATCGGCCCCGAAATTATGCAAGCCACGCTCGACATCCTCGAAGCAGCAGGTGCCCAGTTGGACATCGAGACCATTGAAATCGGCGAAAAAGTGTACCTCAGCGGCAACTCCGCCGGCATCGCCCCGTCGGCCTGGGATTCGCTCCGCCGGACGAAGGTGTTTTTGAAAGCGCCCATTACCACGCCCCAGGGAGGCGGGTTCAAGAGCCTCAACGTGACGACCCGCAAAATGCTCGGCCTCTATGCCAACGTGCGGCCCTGCGTGTCGTACTCGCCCTACGTGGACACCAAGCACCCTAACATGGACGTGGTGATCGTCCGCGAAAACGAAGAAGACCTCTACGCGGGCATCGAGCACCAGCAGACGCCGGAAGTGGTGCAATGCCTCAAACTGATTTCCCGCCCCGGTACCGAAAAAATCGTCCGCTACGCCTTCGAGTACGCCCGCCGCTACGGCCGCAAAAAAGTCACCTGCTTCACGAAAGACAACATCATGAAGCAGACCGACGGGCTGTTCCACAAAGTTTTCGACGAAATCGCCGCCGAGTACCCCGACATCGTGAACGAACACTGGATCGTGGACATCGGCGCGGCCAAACTCGCCGACACGCCCGAAGCCTTCGACGTGATCGTGATGCCCAACCTCTATGGCGACATCCTCTCCGACGTGGCCGCGCAAATCGCCGGGTCAGTGGGCTTGGCCGGAAGCTGCAACATCGGCGAGGAAGTGGCCATGTTTGAGGCCATCCACGGCTCGGCCCCCCGCCGGGCAGGTCAGAATCTGGCCAACCCCTCGGGCCTGCTGCTCGGCGCGGTGATGATGCTCGTGCACATCGGGCAGGGGCCGGTGGCCGAGAACGTCCACAATGCCTGGCTGAAAACCCTCGAAGACGGCGTGCATACCTACGACATTTTCGAGGAAGGCGTCAGCACCGAAAAAGTGGGCACCCGCGAGTTTGCCCAAGCCGTGATTGCCCGCCTCGGCCAGATGCCCGAAAAGCTGAAGCCCGTCAGCTACGCCAACGCCACCGACGCCGGGTTCACGGTGAAACTCAAGCCCGCCCAACCCGTGCAGATGGAAACCGTGGGCGTGGACATTTTCCTCTACCACCCCGACCGCGACCCCAACAAACTCGGCGAATCGCTGAAGGACTTCCGGGCGGGCAACATGGACCTGACGATGATCACCAACCGGGGCGTGAAGGTGTGGCCGGGCGGTTTCGCCGAAACCTTCTGCACCGACCACTGGCGCTGCCGGTTCAAGTCGGAGGCGTTGACGCCTTCGACCTACGCCGACATCCTGAGCCTTCAGCAGCAGATTTCGGAAGCCGGTTTCAGCATCATCAAAACCGAAAATCTCTGCACGTTCGACGGTCAGCCCGTCTTTTCGGCCGGGCAGGGCGCGTAGGTTCCTGCCGTTTTCCAACCCTTAACTGACCCCGATCATGTCCCGCACAATTGAATTTCAACTTGTCAACGGCCGTTTTTCGCCCGAAGAAGCCCAGCCGATCCTGTCGCAGATGGCGAGCGCCAAACTCCAGCACCACGCCCAGAAAATGACGGCCCACGCCACGACCGAGGAGGACGTAAAGGCTTCGGAAACGCGCATCCGGCGGCTGGAAGAAGATTTGCGGGAGGTGCTCCGGTTTCTGCGCGAAGTGGGTCAGCGCGGCGGTCGGGTGGACATCGAAGGCACCATCGTCGTGAAGGAAGCGTAGCGGTGGCCTGCGAACCGGGCCAGCAGGTTAAGAATCAGTCTTTTTTCAATCCGCCCGCTTGCGCTCCAGCGATTTTTCCCTACCTTTGCCAGCCCAATTCCGAAACACCGACGATTTTTAGCGACATACTTCGATGAAACGCACGTTCCAACCGTCCAACCGCAAGCGCCGCAACAAGCACGGCTTCCGTGAGCGCAACAGTACGCCCAATGGCCGCCGTGTGCTGGCCGCCCGCCGCGCCCGCGGCCGCTGGAAACTGACCGTCAGCGACGAGAAGCGCCACAAGCAGTAGTGACAAGTGGCAAGTGGCAAGTGACAAGTTTCTGAACCTGACTTGACACTTGCCACTTTTTTACTTGCCACTCGCATGCGTCCGACCTTTCGCAAAGCCGAACGGCTCAGCAGTAAGAAAATCATCGACCGCCTTTTCAAAAAGGGTAGTTCGGAAACCAGTTCGGTTTTCAGCTACCCTTTTCGTGTTTTGGTTCTTCGCGACGAGGAAAATGCCGATCAACTGCCTGCCGTGCTGATTTCAGTTTCCAAGCGAAGTTTCAAAAAAGCGGTGGACCGCAACCTCATCAAACGCCGCATCCGCGAAGCCTACCGGCTCAACAAGCACCTGCTTTTCGAGGGCGAAATGCCCAACCCGCCGGCGTACCTGGCCTTCGTGTACGTGGCGAAGGAAATCCTGCCGTTTGATCAGTTGGAAAAAAAGATGAAATTCGTTCTCCGGCAGGTCAAATGACGAAAAACGCGCCTTTTGTCGTTTGAGAACAAGCCGATGGTAAAAATTCGCTCGCCAGGCATTTATCCGCGTCATTCGTCCAATTCGTTGAACCTGTGGTTTAGCTTTCCATGAAACGCCGTTCCCTCAAACTCCTGCTGCTGACCGGCGTCGCTGGTCTGGGCCTGACGCTGGCCTCGTTCACCGACCCCGGCGACCGCTTTTTCGAGATCGCCAAAAACCTCGACATTTTCGCCACGCTCTTCAAGGAGTTGAACACGTACTACGTGGACGACATCAACCCCAACAAGAGCATGCGCACGGCCATCGAGTCGATGCTCAAGTCGCTCGACCCGTACACGAACTACTTTCCCGAGGACGACATCGAGGACTACATGACCATGACCACGGGCAAGTACAACGGCATCGGGGCGCTCATCGGCACCCGGCAGGGCAAGCACCAGGTCATGATGATTTACGAGGACACGCCCGCCGCCAAATCGGGTCTGAAAATCGGGGACGAAATCCTGAAAATCGACGGCATCGAGTTGAAAAGCCGCCCCGGCCTCGACATCGGCAAACTGCTCAAGGGCCAGACGGGCACGTCGGTGAAGCTGACCGTGAAGCGCTACGGCCAGACCACCACCGAAGAAATCGCCGTGGGCCGCGACGTGGTGAAAATGACCAACGTGCCGTACTACGGCATGATTACCCCCGAAGTGGGCTACATCGACCTGAAGGATTTCACCGGCACGGCCTCCCGCGAGGTGCGGCAGGCGTTCCAGGACCTGAAGGGCCAAGGCATGAAAAAGGTCGTCCTCGACCTGCGCGACAACCCCGGCGGGCTGCTCAACATGGCCGTCGAAATCGCCAACGTGTTCGTGCCAAAAGACGTGGACGTGGTGAGCACGAAGGGCAAGGTGACCGAGTGGAACAAAACCTACACCGCCCCCGGCCCGCCCCTTGACACCGACATACCGCTCGTGGTGCTGACCAACAGCCGCAGCGCCTCCGCCGCCGAAATCGTGGCGGGCGTCATCCAGGACTACGACCGGGGCGTGCTCGTGGGCCAGCGCAGTTTCGGCAAGGGGCTGGTGCAGGTGACCCGCGATTTGTCGTACAACTCGAAGTTGAAAATCACCACGGCCAAGTACTACATCCCCTCGGGCCGGTGCATCCAGGCCATCGACTACAGCCACCGCAACCCCGACGGCTCGGTGGGCAAGATTCCTGATTCGCTGAAAACGGCCTTTAAAACCAAAAACGGCCGCACCGTGTACGACGGCGGTGGTATCGCTCCCGACCTGGAGGTAGAGAAACCCCAACCCTCGGCCATTCTGGCGGCGCTCGCGGCCAACGGCCTGCTCTTCGACTACGCCAACAAATTTTACCGCGAAAACCTCACGATTAAATCGGCCCGCGAGTTCAACCTCAGCGACGCCGACTACGCGGCCTTCGTGAAGTGGCTGGCCGACAAGGAGTACGACTACACCAATCAGGTGGAGCGCGATTTTGCCACGCTCGAAGCCTCGGCCAAAGCCGAAAAATACTACCCGACGATTCAGGAGCAACTGGCTTCGCTGCGCAAAAAACTCTCGCACAGCAAGGAGCAGGACCTGCAACTCTTCAAACCCGAAATCAAGTACCAGTTGGAGCAGGAAATCATCGTTCACTACCACCTCCAGAAGGGCCTGCGCGAACTGTCGTTTGCCAAAGACCCCGAAATTCAGGCCGCGCTCAAGCTCTTCGGCGACCTGCCCCGGTACCAGGCGATTTTGAAAGGCGGCAAGTAGGTTTGCACCATCGTTCTGCCATCCATAGCGAGGGATTAAAATCCCTCGCTATGGATTTTTTTACGACCCGACGCATGCTGATTCTCTCCCTCGAAACATCCACCCGCGTCTGTTCGGTGGCCCTGCACCGCGACGGCGAGGCGCTGGCGTGTTACGAATTGTTCACCGAAAAATCGCACTCAGGGATGCTGACCACGCTCGTGCAGCAGGTAGTGGAACACGCCGGATTTCGCCTCGCCGACCTCGACGCCGTGGCCGTAGCCAAAGGCCCCGGCTCGTACACCGGCCTGCGCATCGGCGTTTCGACGGCCAAAGGGCTTTGCTTCGCCCTCGACAAACCGCTGCTGGCCGTGAACACCCTCGAAGCGATGGCCCTCCAATTGGCCGATTTCGTGCCCGCCGACGCGCTGCTTTGCCCCCTGCTCGACGCCCGGCGGATGGAGGTATACTGTGCGGTTTTTGACCGTAAGCTGACCGTCATCGACGCCACGCAGGCAAAAATCGTGGACGAAACAGCCTTCGCCGAACAACTCGCGGAGCACCCGGTTTATTTTTTCGGCGATGGGGCTGCCAAGTGCCAGTTTCTTCTCGCTTCGCACGAGAATGCCCGGTTTCCCGCCACGCCCGTGCATCCGTCGGCACGCACCGTGGGCCTGTTGGCCACCCGCGCCTACGCGGCCGGGGCGTTTGAAAACGTGGTGACGTTTGAACCTTTTTACCTGAAGGAATTTGTTGGGACGAAAAAAGCAGTCTGAACGATGGAAGGCGAAATCATCAACCGCGTCGCGAAAAGCGGGCTGGTCACGCTCGATTTGGAGGAGTTTTACCACCCCGGTGAGCGGGTCGTGTACGATTTGAAGGATAACCTGTTCATGGGGATGATTTTGCGGGAAAAAGATTTCCGCGAATTCCTGAGAACCCACGACTGGAGCCAATACACAGGCAAGAACGTGGCTATCATTTGTTCCGAAGACGCCATTGTGCCCACCTGGGCGTACATGCTGCTGGCGGTACACCTCGAACCCTACGCCCATACCTTCGTCTTCGGCGACCTGCGGGCGCTGGAGGACAAGCTGTTTTTTGAAGCCATCGAAAAAATCGACGTGGAAGCCTACCGCGACGCCCGCGTGGTGGTGAAGGGGTGCAGCAAAGTGCCCGTGCCCACGTCGGCCTACGTCGAACTCACCCGGCGGCTCCGGCCCGTGGTGCAAACGCTGCTATTCGGCGAACCGTGCAGCACCGTGCCGCTGTACAAGCGGGCGAAAAGCAGCCCCCAACCCCCGAAGGGAGCTTTATTGAGCGAATTTTAAAGCCCCCTTCGGGGGTTGGGGGCTGGCCCACTCCGGCTTCCGTTCGTACACCACAAACGTGAAGGCGTAGGCGTGTTCTTCGTCGGCAGGATGGTCTCGACGGTTGATTTCGGTGAATTTTTCTTCGTCCAATTCGGGGAAAAACGCATCGGCTTCGAAGTCGGCGTGGATGAGCGTCAGGTGGAGCGTATCGGCCACCGGCAAGGCTTCGCGGAAAATTTCCTCGCCGCCGAGCACGAACACCACCTCTTCGTCGGCGTAACGCGTTAAGGCTTCCTGAAAGTTGTACACGACTTCAAACCCCGGCTCGACTTGGTAGTCCCGCTGCCGGGTCACCACCAGGTTGCCTTCTGGCGACCAAACCCGGTCGGGCGTGTCGTAGCTTTTCCGGCCCATGATCATCTTGCAGCCCGCCGTCACGGCGTGGAGGTTGGTCCAGTCAGCGGGCAGGTGCGGCCAGGGCAGGCGGCCTTTGAAGCCAAGGGCCCGGTTCTGGCCCAGGGCGGCAATCAACGAAACGCGCATTAAATTTGTAAGTCGTACGCAGTTTTTTGAAAATTTTCCTCACCGTCTACTGGCTCTTTTTCGGGGAGAAGTGCCGCTGTAGCCATTCCGCCGTGCGGCGGAAATCGGCGGTGGTGAGGCTGTGGCTCACGGGTAGCAGGTGGTGTTCGGGTTGAAAACCGCTTTCGCGCAGCCAGTGCTCGTAGAGCGCCATGCCTTCGGGCTGGTAGTACGGGTCGGACGAGCCGGAAAGCAGCAGCACCGGCGCGCCGTTGGACTCCACCGCCGGGCCGGGGTTTTGCACCGGCAGCATGGCCCGCCAAAGTGCTGCCCCTGCCAGCCGCTTCGGGTGCCGCAGCAGCAAAGCCCCGGCGATGTTGGCCCCGTTGGAATAACCCAGCGCGACGAGGTGCTCCGGATTCAACCCTTTTTCGGCCAGCGTTTTTTCCAAAAAATCATGCAGTTCGTCGGCGCGGAAGCGCACGTCGTCTTCGTCGAATACGCCCATGCCCAAGCGGCGGAAAAAGCGGGGAGCACCATTTTCGAGTACGTTGCCGCGCACGCTCAGCAGGTTGAAACCGGGCGTAAGCTGCTGGCCGGTCGAAATTAAGTCGTTTTCGTCGCCGCCGGTGCCGTGCAGGAGCAGCAGCGTGGGCACATCGGCGGGATTGGGGGCGGGCAGGAAGCGGTAACGGAGGGGTTGAAATTGAGTGTTCACAGTTGGCAGTTTACAGTTCACAGTAAATTCAATTCGTGTGATTTTTACTGTGAACTGTAAACTGCCAACTGCGAACGGAGGTTCACCGGTTCACCAACCAAGCTTCCGGGTTGAGCTTCGTGAAATTCTTCCAGACCTGAAACTGGAGTTCAGCGGTGCCGTCGGTATCAGCGGCTACGGTGCCGATGGCATCACGGGCTTTCACTTTCTGCCCTTCGCGAACGGCCACGCTACCCAGTTTGGCGTAAATCGTAAAAAACTCCCCGTGTTGAATGGCCACGATACTTCCCATGCCGGGCAGGGACGACACGTCGCGCACAACGCCGTCGTACACGGCCCGGACGGCTTCCCCAGCTTCAGTCTGGATGTCGATGCCGCTGTTTTCGATGCGCACGCCCTTCAGCACCGGGTGAGGATGAACGCCGAAACGGTCGGAAACAAAGCCTGATTTTACCGGCCAAGGAAGGCGGTTTTTCGAAGCCGCGAACGAACTCGCCAGCGAAACTTCCGCTTCGGTCATTTCCACCTTGTTGGGGGCGGCGGTTTTCGCTTCCTTCACCGCCTCTCGGGTTTCAACCACCTTCTCCTCAGCTTTTGCCACCTCGACGGCGGCTTTTTCCTTCGCGGCTTCGTCGTTGGCGGCTTTGGCGGCAGCTTCACGTTCGCGGGCGGCTTTGGCCACGGCTTCGGCACGGGCGGCGGCGGCGGCTTTTTCGCGCTCGGCCCGGAGGCGGGCTTCCCGAATTTCGCGCTCAATCAACGCGGCAATGCTGTTTTCGAGGCGATTGGCTGCGGCCTGACGCTCTTCGAGTTCGGCCCGCAGTTGGGTTTCGCGCTGGCTGAGTTGCGCTACTACGACGGTCTGTTTCTGCTTGATGCCTTCGAGGTTTTTGGTCTCGCGCACCTGCGTGGTCAGCACTTGCTCCTGCTGAGTTTGCTTTTGTTCGATGTTGCGTTGCTTGGCCACGAGTTCACTCCGCACGGCTTCGATTTGCTGTACCTGAGCCCGGCGGGCCTCGCTGTACTGGCGCAGATAGCGGTAACGCATCACAACCGAGTTGAAATTGGGAGCCGAAAAAAGGAAACTGAGCTTGTTATAAGCGTTGCTGGTTTTTGAAGCCGCGTAGATCATCGCGGCGTATTCCTTCCGGAGGTTTTTCAAGTCGTTGGCAAGCGTACCAGTAGCCACGCGGAGTTCGCCCACTTCGGTCTTTAGCAGGTTTAAATCCTGCGAAAGCAAGTTGATTTGCTTGCTTTTTGATTCAATCTGCTGATTGAGTGCCTTCAACTGGCCCACCGTAGCCTCCCGGCGGGTGGCCGTGCGGTCAAGGATCCGGCTGATTTGAGCAATTTTTTCCTGATTGCGCTTTTTCTCGGCTTCGAGTTGCTGACGGGATTTGGGGGTTTGGGCAACGGAGGGGAGCGTCAGCACGGCCAGCAGCAGCAGTCCGGAAAACCCGCGCACGAAATGGCCCCTTCGCCAGAACGGGTACACGAATAGACGGGCCGCGTTTTCTTCTTGCAAAAACTTATTTCTTACGCTCATACCTCGACGGAATGCTGAACGGAAAACCCGGCGATTCGTCGGTCAGGTCCACCTTCTGGTGCTTGATTTGAATCAGGGTCTGGTACTGCTGGTTGGTATCTTTCGATTGGTAGTCCACCGTAATCAGACTGCTGTAGGGAAACAGGAAGCTATTGAGGTCGGTGAATTCCTCAAATTCCAGTTTCAACGCCGTATTAGTGGCTTGTTCTTTTACCTCCAGTTTTTTTAGCTTCCGGTCGCGCTCGCCGATGTAGTTGTCCACCATGATTTTGCCTTCGTCTTGACGGAGCAGAAAGTAATCCTTCCCCTTCGACACTTTATCACGGCGGCTGCGCTTGATGGGCAGATTGCCTACGATGACCGATTGAATGAGGTTGTAGTTGAGGTCTACGCCAAATTTCTGGCTCAATTCCGTGAAACTGTACTGGTACACCTCACGCTGGAGGATGTTGACGATGGTGACCGAATCGCGGGTGATGAGACCCCGCGCGCCTGTAATGCCTAACTGCCCTACCGTGAACCAGATAAGACTGTCTTTTCGCACCCGGATGTTGACGCTGGCATTTCTGATGTCCTGGTCGTTGGATTTGAAAGAAAGCTTCGACTTGGCCGTCAGGTATTCAAAATCAATTTCCTGTACGTTAAACTCCGGTGTTTTGGCTGCGTCCGTCGAATCAGCCCCCGGGCGTTCGGAGCGCACAGGCGGACGTTTACAGCCTGCGAAAACCATCGCGCTCAGTCCGGCGGCCAACAGATAAAGTCGAAGGGTCATAGACTGCCGGTGGAAATTTTCTTATCGAGTTGGGCGCTGGCCTGACCCAGTTTTTTGGCCTTACGCCATTGTTCGAGGGCCTTTTCCTTTTCGCCAAGTTGGGCCAGCACGTCACCGTAATGTTCAACGATGGTGGCGCTGCGGTCCTGGTTGAGGCGGACGGCCTTCTCCAGCAACGTTCGGGCCTGTTTGGCGTCGCCACTCACAAACAATACCCAGCCGCGGGTATCGAGGTAGGTTGGGTTATCGGGGTGTTTTTCGACAAGCTTGGCCGAAAGTTCGCGGGCGCGGGCAAGATTTTCTTTGCGTAGCGAAAGAAAATAGCTGTAATTGTTTAGTACGTGCTCGTCGTCGGGTTTGCGTGTAAGAGCGGCCTCGTACGCTTCGTTGCTTTTCTGGTGCTTTCCGAGACCGTTGTAGGCATCGCCCAGGTAGCCGCTGATGTCTCCGGCCAATTCGCCGTCGCCTTCGAGGCGCTGGGCTTCTTCCAGCGACTCAACGGCCCGGTCGTAAGTGCGTTTCATGAGAAAGCCTACTCCGCTGGAGTACCAGTAATTGGCCTGGTTGGGAAATACCTCGATGGCTTCCTCCGAATGCGCGACGAGGCTATCTACCTGGTTAACCTCTCCGTCGAGGTGCAGCACCCGATCCCATACTTCCTTCATTGATTTATCGAGGCGCACGGCCCGAACGTAGAAGTCACGGGCTTCTCGTTTTTCGCCTTTTTGCAACAGCAAATCGCCCAGCAGCACCGCTGCCTGGGGTTGGTCAGGATTGGAACTTACCAGCGACCGGGCGAATTTGAGGGCGTTTTCCTTCGAGGCGTCGTCGGTGAGCATCGAGACGTAGCTCGTGAGCACGCGGGCTTTGGTCATTCCGTCGAGGGTGGGGTCGTTGAAAGCGATTTCCAATTCGCGGTTGCACTTTTCTACGTCGCCCTTGCGGCGGTACAAATCGGCCAGCATGATGTGGGCCTGGGCGTTGTCAGGCCGAGCGACCAGGATTTTTTCCAGCCACACAATTGCTTGGTTGTCGCGGTTGTGGGCCAGGAGCAGTTCGGCCAGGTCCACCATGTAATCCACCTCGGTCGGGTCGGAGGCTACCAGCCGCTCGCCCTCGCGGACGGCCTCGTCGAGGCGGTTTTGTTTCAGGAAAATCAACTGCTTCTGCCGACTCACTTCCTCGTTGACGCCCACGGCTTTTTCGAGACGGTCGTACACCTTCAGGGCCTCGTCGTACTTTTCCTGCTGGAGGTGCATGGCCGCCAGTTCGAGATCATACTCCGGATTGTCAGGGTATTTCCTGGACAGAACCTGGTATAATTTAGTGGCCTCGGCGTATTGGTGTTTTTTTTGGTAAAGCCCGGCGAGGAGTTCGGAGTAGTATTTGTTTTCGTCGTCGAGTACGAAGGCTTTTTCGGCGTAAGGTAGGGCCTTGTCGGGGTTGTTAAGTTTTTGCTGAGTCTGGGCCAGAGCGAAGTGTACGCCCGCGTTGTCGGGGTAGAGTTCGAGGGCCTTTTCGAGCATCGTCAGGGCACGGGTGTAGTCTTCCATGACGTAGAACTTCATGCCCTCCATGAAGGTCCGCTCCGCCTCAGCTACCTGCTCGGCGCTCACTTCAACCTTCCGTTTCGCCTTCTGGCTCCAAGCCTCGGGCGCGGTCCACCCCCCCAACAGGCCCAGCAGCAGCAGTACCCTGAACGACGATTTCATGTGTAGAAGAAGTTGCGACTGTTCAATAAGCAAGGCTCAATGTTCGGCGGCCGATTTTCATTCGTAATTGACCATTGAGCCTTGCTTATTGAACAGTCTGATTTCAAAGCTGAATCACGTTGTAATCCCCCACGCTTAGGTCCATGGGTCGACCCTGCACCTGGGCAAAACTGCCCACCATCGAATTGGCCAGGTTGACGTGCCGAAGCGCGGTGTGTTCCTGCACGATGCAGTTGCGCAGCACCGAATCGCTCACGCGCGTGCCCGCTCCTACCGAAACGTGCGGCCCCAGCACCGTATTTTCAACCACCGCGTTTTCGCCGACGAACACGGGCGGAATCAGGACGGAATTGATCAATTTGGCCGACTGCGCCACGAGGTCGGTGTCGCGGATGAATTCGAGGTAGCGCTGGTTGGTTTCGACGGTGGCCGTTTTGTTGCCGCAATCGAGCCATTCCTCCACCCGACCCGGCACAAACTTCGTGCCCTTTCGCCGCAGGTTTTCGATGGCGTCGGTAAGGTAGTACTCGCCCTTCACCTGGATGTTGTTGTCAATCAGGTATTCCAGTTCGCGCCGGAGAGCTTCCCCATCGCGGAAGTAGTAGATGCCGATGATGGCGAGGTCGGAAACGAAGGTCTGGGGTTTTTCGACGAACCCCGTGATTTCGCCCGCCTCGGCGAGGCTCACCACCCCGAAGGCGCTCGGGTCGGGTACGCGCTGCACCCAGACGATGGCCTCCTGGCTGACGTCGAGGCGAAAGTCGGCCCGGAACAGCGTATCGGCGTAGGCCACCACCACGTTGCCTTGCAGGCTGTCGGCGGCGCAGAGCACGGCGTGGGCCGTGCCGAGGGCTTCGCGCTGGTAGCAAATCCGGCCCCTGGCCCCGACCGATTCGGCGATGGCCAGCAGGCGCTTTTCAACTTCCTCGCCAAACTCCCCGACGACGAAGGCGATCTCGTCCACGGCCTGGTTGCACACGACGGCGATGTCTTCCACGAGCCGTTGGACGATGGGTTTTCCGGCGATGGGCAGCAGGGGTTTGGGCACCGTGAGCGTGTGGGGCCGCAGGCGTTTGCCCATGCCGGCCATCGGGATGATGATGTTCATTGAAAACGAAAGTACGGAACGATGGGCGGATGCAGCGTACCCCAAAGCGGGTCAGCCGAAATTTTAAAGCCTCAAAAATGGGTAAAAAAGGCGGAGGATAAAACCGGAGCCCCGTTTTGGCGGGCGCTCCGAAAATTTTTTCGCACAAACCTGTTGCGCACCGCCGGGCAAGGGGCTATCTTTGCCCTCCCAAAGCGTTGGTGAAGTAGCTCAGTTGGTAGAGCAACGGACTGAAAATCCGTGTGTCGGCGGTTCGAATCCGCCCTTTACCACTCCTCCAAAACCCTTCAAGTCGTTCGATTTGAAGGGTTTTTTTGTTTCTGAAACCAGTCTGAGGGTGGAAATTCTTCTCATCGACGACGAACCCCGCTTCCGGCAGATGCTCGCCCGGCTCCTCCAGTCGGAAGGCTACGCCTTGGCCCAGGCCGACACCGCCCGCGCGGGGTTGCAGGCCCTGGAGCAAGCGCCCGTGCCCCTCGTGCTCTGCGACGTGAAGCTGCCCGACGCCTCGGGCGTGGACGTGGTGAAGCGCATCCACGAACGGTTTCCGACCACCGAAATCATCCTGCTGACGGCCTACGGCACCATCCCCGACGGGGTGCAAGCCATGAAAAACGGGGCTTTCGACTACCTCGTCAAGGGCGACGACAACAACAAAATCCTGCCCCTGGTGGCACGGGCGATTGAAAAAGCCCGGCTCGTGGCGCAGGTGGATGCGTTGCAGCGCAAACTCAGTGGGAGCATCACGTTCGCCAGCGTCATCGGCACCTCCGAACTCATCCGGCAGGCCGTCCGACTGGCCGAGCGCGTGTCCCCCACCGACGCTACGGTGCTGCTGCTCGGCGAAACGGGCACGGGCAAGGAGGTGTTCGCCCAAGCCCTCCACGCCACCAGCCGCCGGGCGGGGCGGGCCTTCGTGGCGCTCAATTGCAGTGCATTCAGCCGGGAACTGCTCGAAAGCGAACTGTTCGGCCACAAGGCCGGGGCCTTCACCGGGGCGACGAAAGACAAAAAAGGGCTGATCGAAGAAGCCAACGGCGGCACGCTGTTTCTGGACGAAGTCGGCGAAATGCCCCTCGAACTCCAGGCCAAGCTGCTCCGCGTGCTCGAAACGGGCGATTTCCTGAAAGTCGGCGACACCAAACCCCACCGCGCCGACGTGCGGTTCGTCGCGGCTACGCACCGAAACCTGCCCGCGGAGGTCGAGAAAGGCACGTTCCGGGAGGATTTGTTCTACCGCCTTTCGGCCTTTCAAATCACCCTCCCTTCGCTCAACGAGCGGCGGGAGGACATCCCGGCCCTGGCGGCGCACTTCCTGACCCAGTTTTCGGCCAAACTGAACCGGACGTTCACGGGCATGGAACCGGCCTTTCTCCAAAAACTTACCCAGCACCGCTGGCGGGGCAATGTCCGCGAACTGCGCAACGTGCTCGAACGAGCCTGCATCCTGGCCGACAGCCCCACGCTGACCCTGACTGATTTGCCCCTCGATTTGCAAACCGAAACGCCCGACGCGCCGCTTTCCTTTTCGCTTCAGGACCTCGAAAAAAGCCACATCCGCAAGGTGCTGGCCCATACCGGGGGCAACAAAACCGAAACCGCCCGCCTCCTCGGCATCGGCCTGACGACGCTCTACGCGAAAATCAAGGAGTACGGGTTGTAATTTTTTAACCACAGCGTTCACCGAGTTTAATCACCCAGTACGCGGAGTTTTTCTCTGTGCCCTCTGTGCTTACCCTCTGCGAACTCTGTCGTTAAAACCGACCAGACGCGCTTCCATTTCCGAAAAACCCCTTTCCATTTCCGAAGGGTCTTAAACATGGAGAGAAAAACAAAAAGCTGATTTTCAGAAACTAAAAGCCCGCGCCCAAAAAGGCACGGGCTTTTTTGATGCCTTGGCACAACCAACCAAATCTGACTCATGGCGTTCGGTCTTGCCCTCGGTCTGTTCGTGCTTGCAGCAGTGTGCTTCGGGCTTTTTTACAAAACCATCGACTTCTTCGAAAACGTCTGAACCATGTTCCCTGCCCTGTTTCTGCTCAGCCTGCTGGTGTTCGGATACATGCTCTACGTGCTCCTGAACCCGGAAAAATTTTAATCCCATGTCCACCGAATTGCTCGGTATCGTTGTTACCTACGCCTTCACCGTCCTACTAGCCATCCCGATCGGCAGGTACCTGGCGAAAGTGTTCCGGGGCGAAAAGTCCGCCCTCGACTTCATGGCCCCGGTGGAGCGGTTGATTTACCGCCTCGGCGGCATCGAACCCACCACCGACCTCACCTGGAAGCAGAACCTCGTCGCCCTGCTGACCCTCAACCTGGTGTGGTTTGTGCTGGCGTTTGTCGTGTTGCTGGCGCAGGGCGGCCTGCCGCTGAACCCCGACGGCAACCCCTCCATGTCGCCCGACCTGGCCTTCAACACGGCCATCAGTTTCCTGGTCAACTGCAACCTCCAGCACTACGCCGGCGAAACCGGGCTGACGTACTTCACCCAACTCGGCGTTGTCACGTTTTTGCAGTTTGTCTCGGCGGCCACGGGCATCGCGGCGCTGGTGCTGATTTTCCGGTCGTTTTTGCCCCAGAGCACGACGTTGGCCGGCAACTTCTACGTGTTTTTCACCAAAAGCATCACCCGGCTGCTGCTGCCGCTTTCGCTGGTGATTGCCACCCTATTGGCCTTCAACGGCACGCCCACGAGTTTCGACGGCAGGGCGTCCGTCGTCACGCTCCAGGGCGACTCCGTGCAGGTAGCGCGCGGCCCGGCGGCGGGGATGATCGCCATCAAGCACCTCGGCACCAACGGGGGCGGGTGGTTCGGGGCCAACTCAGCCCACCCCCTCGAAAACCCGAATTATTTCACCAACATGCTCGAACTGGTCGTGCAGGTGCTGATTCCCATCGCCCTGCTGTTCGCGCTGGGGCAGTTCATCCGGCGGAAAAAATTCGCCTGGATGGTGTACGGCGTGATGACCGTCGGGATGCTCTGCCTGCTCGTGCCGACGGTCGTGACCGAACTGCACGGCAACCCGGCCATTGCCAGCTTAGGCATTTCGCAGCCCACCGGGGCGATGGAAGGCAAGGAAGTGCGCTTCGGCCCGGCGGCCTCGGCCTACTGGAGCATCGTCACGACGATCATTTCAACCGGCTCGGTCAACTCCATGCACGCTAGTTCGATGGCGCTTTCGGGGGCCATGCAACTGCTCGGGATGATGATCAACGCCTTCTACGGCGGCTGCGGCGTGGGGTTTCTGAACTTCTACGTGTACCTCATCATCACTGTGTTCATCGCCGGACTGATGGTGGGCCGCACGCCGGAGTTTTTCGGGCGGAAAGTCGAGGCCCGCGAAATGAAAATCGCCACGCTGGTTTTCCTGCTCAGCGCTCTGCTCACGAAGGGCGGTGTGGCCCTGGCCGCCTGGGTGTACACCAGCGGCGTGGGGGCCGACTGGGCCGTGCCGCCTGCTACCTGGCTGGCTAACCCCGGTTTTCACGGTTTTTCGGAAATGCTGTACGAAATGACCTCGGCCAACGCCAACAACGGCTCAGGCTTCGAGGGCCTGGGCGACAATAACGTGTTCTGGAACGTCTCGACGGGCATCATCCTGCTGCTGGCCCGGTTCATTCCCATCCTCGGTCCGGTGGCGATTGCCGGGCTGCTGGGGCAGAAAAAGTACGTTCCCGAAAGCGCCGGCACCCTGCCCGTGGACACCACCACCTTCGGCCTGACCACGCTGGCGGTGATTTTCATCGTCAACGCGCTCTCGTTTTTCCCGGCGCTGGCACTGGGGCCGCTGGCGGAGTATTTCAGCTTGAAGTATGCAGTTCTTCCAAATCCCAATGGCAAAGCAAGCTTCACCGTCGCTGTTCCAGCACGAGCTGGTCGGGGCGGCCCTTCGGGAATCGTTCACCAAACTGAATCCGAAGATTTTGATCAAAAACCCGGTGATGTTCACCGTTGAAATTGGCACGCTCGTCATGGTGCTGCTGACGGCCTACATCGCCGCGACCGGCGACACGTCGCAGGGGTCGTTCGGCTACAACCTGGCCGTCACGCTGATTCTGTTCGTCACGGTGCTCTTCGCCAACTTCGCCGAGGCCATCGCCGAAGCGCGGGGCAAAGCCCAAGCCGAAAGCCTGCGCAAAACCCGGCAGGAGACGCCCGCCCGACTGACCGACGGCCGCACGGTATCGTCGGCCACGCTGCGGAAAGGCGACTTGTTCGTCTGCGAGGCGGGGGATTTAATTCCTTCCGATGGGGAAATCATTGAAGGGCTGGCCACCATCGACGAATCGGCCATCACGGGCGAGTCGGCCCCGGTGATCCGGGAGGCGGGCGGCGACAAATCGTCGGTGACGGGGGGCACGAAGGTGCTTTCCGACCGCATCGTGGTGCGAGTCACGACCCAGCCGGGCGAGAGTTTTCTCGACAAAATGATTGCGCTCGTCGAAGGTGCGTCCCGGCAAAAAACGCCCAACGAAATCGCCCTGACGATTCTGCTGGCCGGGTTCACGCTTATTTTCATCATCGTCTGCGTGGCCCTGAAGCCCTTCGCCGACTACGCCCACACGCCCATCACCGTGGCGGCGCTGATTTCGCTGTTCGTCTGCCTGATTCCGACCACCATCGGCGGGCTGCTGTCGGCCATCGGCATCGCGGGCATGGACCGGGCGCTGCGGGCCAACGTAATTGCCAAATCAGGCCGGGCCGTGGAAACGGCGGGGGACGTGGACACGCTGCTCCTCGACAAAACCGGCACCATCACCATCGGCAACCGCAAGGCTACGAATTTCTACCCCGCCCCTGGCGTGAGCGAGGCCGACATGATTCGGGCTTCGGCGCTGAGTTCGCTCGCCGACGAAACGCCGGAGGGGAAAAGCATCGTGGAACTGGTCGGCTCGGCCGTGACGCGCACGCTGAGCATCACCGGGTCCAGGCTGATCAAATTCACAGCCGAAACCCGCTCCTCCGGCATCGACTTACCGGACGATACGCGCATCCGCAAGGGCGCGGTGGACGCCATCCGCAACCTGGTCGAACGGGCGGGGAACGACTTCCCGACCGACACGGCCCGGCAGGCCAGCGCCATCGCCGCCAACGGCGGCACGCCGCTCGTCGTGGCCGAAAACGAGGCGGTGAAGGGCGTCATCGAACTCCAGGACATCATCAAACCCGGCATCCAGGAGCGTTTCGAGCGGCTCCGGAAAATGGGCGTGAAAACGGTGATGGTCACTGGCGACAACCCGCTGACGGCCAAATTCATCGCCGAGAAAGCGGGCGTGGACGACTTCATCGCCGAAGCCAAACCGGAGGACAAAATGAACTACATCCGCCGCGAGCAAACCGGCGGCAAACTCGTGGCCATGATGGGCGACGGCACCAACGACGCCCCCGCCCTGGCCCAGGCCGACGTGGGCGTGGCCATGAATTCGGGCACCCAAGCCGCGAAGGAAGCCGGCAACATGGTCGATTTGGACAACGACCCGACCAAACTCATCGAGGTCGTTGAAATCGGCAAGCAACTGCTGATTACGCGGGGAACGCTGACCACCTTCAGCATCGCCAACGACGTGGCCAAGTACTTCGCCATCGTTCCGGCCTTGTTCGTGGTGTCGATTCCGGCCCTGCAACGCCTCAACGTCATGGGCCTGCACAGCCCGGAAAGCGCCATTCTCTCAGCGGTGATTTTCAACGCCCTCCTCATTCCGCTGCTCATCCCGCTGGCCCTGCGGGGGGTAGCCTACAAGCCCATCGGGGCCAGCGCGCTGCTCCGGCGCAACCTCCTGATTTACGGGCTGGGTGGGCTGGTGGCCCCGTTCGTGGGCATCAGACTGATTGACGCCGTGGTTGGACTTTTTATCTGAACATTTACCATGAAAAACCACCTTTCCCCGGCCCTCCGCCTCACCTTCGTGCTGCTGGTGCTGCTCACCGTTGTGTACCCGCTCGTTGTGGCCGCCATCGGCAGACTGACCCCCGGCGGCGGGGCGGGCGAAACCGTCACCGTCGGCGGGCGGATCGTGGGCTTTGCCAACGTGGGCCAGAAATTCACGCAGGACCGCTACTTCAACTCCCGCCCCTCGGCGGTGGACTACAACGCCGCCGGGTCGGGGGGCAGCAACAAAGGCTCCTCCAACCCCGACCATCTGAAAACGGTCCAGGCCCACATCGACACGTTCCTGGTTCACAATCCGGGCGTGAAAAAATCCGAACTTCCCGCCGAACTCGTCACGGCTTCCGGCTCCGGCCTCGACCCCGATTTGTCGCGTGCCGCCGCGAAAATTCAGATTCCGCGCATCGCCCGGATTCGGGGGATTTCGGAAGAAAAATTAACCCGGCTCGTGGACGCCCAGACCGAAGGCCCGCTGCTTGGGCTGTTCGGCCCGGCGAAGGTCAACGTGTTGAAACTGAACATCGCCCTCGACGCGCTGAAGTAGCGTCAGCCGCTTGGTGAGCAAGAACTGCAACAAAACCATGAATCGATTTCTAACGAGCGCCGCCCTGACCGCCTTTTCGCTGGGCGGTGCCCTCGCCCAGTCGCCGGACAGCACGGCCAAACCGACCCTGACGTTCAGCGGATACGCCGAGGTGTACTACGTCCACGATTTCACCGCCCCGAAAACCAACCAGGAACGTCCCGGCTTTCTCTACAACCATAAACGCAACCGGGAAGTGAACGTCAACCTGGCTTTTCTGAAAGCTGCCTACGCCGACGCGCGGGTGCGGGCCAACCTGGCCGTGCAGGTTGGCACCTACCCCCAGTACAACTACGCCGCCGAACAGGAACTGGTGAAGAATATTTTTGAAGCCAATGCGGGCGTGAAACTGAGCAATACCCGCGACCTGTGGTTCGACGGGGGGATTTTCGTCTCGCACATCGGCTTTGAGAGCGCCATCTCGAAGGACTGCTGGACGCTCACCCGCAGCATCGTGGCCGAAAACTCGCCCTACTACCTGGCCGGGGCGAAACTGACCTACACCTCGCCCGACGGCCGGTGGACGTTGCTCGGCGGGGCCTTCAATGGCTGGCAGCGGGTGAAACGCCTCGACGGGCACACCGGGCCGTCGGTCAGTACGCAGGTGCAGTTCCGGCCTTCGCCGACGGTCACGCTCAACTGGAGCACGTTTTTCGGCTCCGACCGGCCGGACTCGTTGAAACAAGGCCGGATGTACCACAATTTTTACGCGATTTTGCAACCCGAAGGCCGTTGGGGCGTCATCCTCGGCTTCGACATTGGGGCCGATGACCGGATGCGGCGCGTGAACGGTCGGCTCGAAAAACAAAAAAACGACATCTGGTACACGCCGGTGGTCATCGTCCGGTACGCGGCCACCGACCGCCTGCGCCTCGCCGCGCGGGCGGAGTACTACGGCGACCGGTACGGCATCATCACGGGCATCGCCAGCAGCCCGCAGACGCCCGATGGGTTCCAGACCTTCGGCTACTCGCTTAACTTCGATTACACCGTCACGCCGCAGGCCCTGTTTCGCGTCGAGGGGAAAGTGTACAGCAGCCGCGACGCCATTTTTGAAACCAACACCACGCCCAGCCGCACCAATGCCTCACTGACGGCGGGGTTGGCAGTAGCATTTTGATGCATCGTAGGGGCAACCGCGAGCGGACGCCGCGCGAGATTGCCCCTACGATGACTGTAACCGGTTGAACCCTAAACTGAACAGTGCCCGACCAAACCGCATCGGCCCAGCACTTCCTCGACCTCATCCGGCGTTCGCGCCGGGGGAAGTTCAAGGTGTACGTCGGCATGAGCGCGGGGGTGGGCAAAACCTACCGGATGCTCCAGGAAGCCCACGGCCTGCTGCGCAACGGGGTGGACGTGCGCATCGGGTTCGTTGAAACCCACGGGCGGGCCGAAACCGAAACCCTCGTGGTCGGCCTGCCGCTCATTCCGCGCCGGAAGCTGTTTTACAAAGGCCGGGAACTGGCCGAAATGGACCTTGCGGCCATCCTGCTGGCCCGCCCGGAGGTGGTCATCGTGGACGAACTGGCCCACACCAACCTGCCCGGCTCGCAACACGAGAAACGCTGGCAGGACGTGATCGACCTGCTCGACGCGGGCATCAGCGTGGTTTCGGCGGTCAACATCCAGCACCTCGAAAGCCTCAACGACGAGGTGCGGGGCATCACGGGCATCGAAGTGACCGAGCGCGTGCCCGACCACGTGCTGCGCCAGGCCGACGAGGTGGTCAACATCGACCTCCCCGCCGACGAACTTGTGGCCCGTCTCCGTGAAGGCAAAATTTACCAGCCCGACAAGGTGCAGACGGCGCTGGCGAATTTTTTCCAGCCCGACAAAATCCTGCAACTTCGCGAACTGGCTCTCAAGGAAGTGGCCGCCCAGGTGGTGCGGAAAATCGACACCGAAGTACCCGCCGACGCGCGCCACCGGTCGGAGCGGTTTCTGGCCTGCATCAGTTCCAACGAAAAAACGGCCCGCGCCGTGATTCGGAAAACGGCCCGTCTGGCCAGTTACTACGCCTCGGAATGGCTCGTGCTCTACGTGCAAACCCCCGCCGAAGCTCCCGACCGCATCCCGCTGGCCGCCCAGCGGCACCTGATCAACAATTTCAAACTCGCCACCGAACTGGGGGCCGAGGTGATTCAGGTGCCGAGCCGGAACGTGCCCCAGGCCATCCTCGACGTGGTGGCCAGCCGCCGCATCACGACGGTATGCATCGGCAAACCGCATTTCCGCCTCTTGCGCATCATCCTCAACACCTGGCTGTTCAACGAACTCCTCAACCGACTCAGCGCGTCGGACGTGGATGTGATCATTCTTTCATGAAAGTCGATGGTCGTCAGTCGACAGCAAAATTCAGACTATCGACTGACGACGAGCGAAGAAACCCTATGGCTCTCCACATCAAAGACAAACTCCGCCTCGGGCTGCTGTTCCTGTTTGGGCTGGTGCTGCTGCTGGCGGCGCTGGGCATTGGGTTCGTGTACCGGTTGCAGCGGGATTCGGGGGCGATCCTCCAGGATAATTACCGCTCGCTGGAGTACGTGCGCGAGATGCAGCGCGTGGCGGACGGCCTCGAGGCGGGCTACCGCGTGGACCGCGAGCCGTTTGCCGAAAACCTGCGGCTGGAGGAAGCCAACCTGACTGAAAGGGGCGAAGGCGAGGCCGTGCGGCAGGTGCGCGGAGCTTGGGAAGCATTCCGGCGCGATTCGTCGGCCCGGCACCTGGTGACCATCCGGCAGGGCCTCTACCGCATTCAGGATCTCAACATGCAGGCCATCGTCCGGAAAAACGCCGCCGCCCGCCGCTCCGCCGAAACGGCCACGCTCGTCATTGGCGTTCTGGGTACGCTTTGCGTGCTGGTTGCTTTCACGTTTGCCCTCAATTTTCCGAGTTACATCGCCGAACCCCTCCGGCAACTGACCGAGGGCATCCGGGCCGTGGCGGCCCGCAACTACCAGGCCCGGATGCGGGTGCGGTCGCAGGACGAGTTCGGCGAAGTGGCCGTGGCCTTCAACGGGATGGTGGACAAGCTCGACGAGTACGAAAACTCGAACCTGGCGAAAATTCTGTTCGAGAAACGCCGCATCGAAACCATCATTGCCAACCTCCGCGACGCGGTCATCGGGCTGGATGAGAAGAAAAACGTGTTGTTTGCCAACGCCGTGGCGCTGAACCTGCTCAACTTGAACGAAACCGACTTAGTAGGCCGGTACGCCCCCGACGTGGCCCTGAAAAACGACTTGTTCCGCACCCTGCTCAACGGGACGGGGGAATCCCGCGAACTGAAAATTTACGCCGACGACCGGGAGAGTTTCTTCGTGCGGGAAGCCTTCGACGTGGAAGCCGAGGAAGAACCCCCGCTCCGCCTGCCCGACGGGAGCCAGGAAGGCATTCAAAAACTGGCTTCACCGAAAAAAACCCGCATCGGGCAGGTGATTTTGCTGAAAAACGTGACCGAGTACCACGACCTAGACGCGGCCAAGACGGCCTTCATCGCCACCGTTTCCCACGAATTGAAAACCCCGCTCGCATCGGCGAACATTGGGTTGAAACTTCTCGAAAAAGACGTGGCCCCCGGCCTGAATCCCGAACAGCGGGCCATCCTCTCCGACTTGCAGCAGGACAACCAGCGGCTTATCCGCCTTGTGAGCGAACTCCTCGATCTGGCCCAGCTCGAAACGGGCCACATCAACCTGACGCCTGTCCCGGTCATGGCCCCCGACCTCATCGGGTACGCCGCCGCCACGACCAAACAGGCCCTGGCCGAAAAGCGCCTCGCCCTCCGCGTGGACGTGGCCCCCGACGTGCGCCCTTTCCGCGCCGACCGCGAAAAAGCCGCCTGGGTGCTCACCAACCTGCTCACCAACGCCATCAAGCACTCCGACGAAGGCGGGGAGATCGTTGTCGCGGCCCAGAACGGCCCCAGCGACACGGTGCTGCTTTCCGTTCGCGACCACGGCCCCGGCATTGCGCCGGCGTTGCAGGAGAAGATTTTCCAGCCGTACTTCAAAACCGCCGCCCGACCGGGCACCGGGCTGGGACTTTCGATTTCGCGGGAAATCATGGCGGCCATCAACGGCACCATTCGCGTGGACAGCGTGCCGGGCCAGGGGGCCACGTTCACGGTGGCCTTCCCGGCGGAGACCGGCAATTCTCCGGAAAACGCACGCCCGGATTTTGGCGGATTTTATCCAAAAATTCACACGGATTAAGACTTCCGTGAAAATCTGCGAATAAATCCGCCAAAATCCGGGCGTGCATTCAAGTCGTTACTTCACCAGCAGCACTTTCCGCACCACCCGTTCATTGCCCGCTTCCCAGCGCACCAAGTACAGACCCGGTGCCAGGCGGCTCAGGTCGAGCGCGTACTCGTTTTCACCGACCTCGGCGGGCACGGACTGGCTCTGCACCGGCACCCCGGCGTGGGTGAGTACGCTCAGCGTGGCCGTGGCAGCTTCGGCGTACAGCACCTGCACACGGACGGGACCGCTGGTCGGGTTCGGGCTGACCGTCAGGCGTCCCTCGGCGGGTATTTCGGCCGACGGAGCCGCCAGCCGGGCCACGCCGTTGGGGGTTTCAAAGCGCACGTGGTCGAGGTAAACCTGGTTGACCCCTGACGCCGCCGACTGCACGACGAGCCGCTTGATGCGGGCGGGGTTGCCCAATTGCGCCATTGTGATGACGACTTCCTGCCAGGCGTTCGGCACGGGCTGGAAGCTGACGGTCCGGCTGGCCTGGCTGCCGTCTTCGGCGTAGGTCGTGACGGCGAGGGTTTTGTTCGTCGTGGCGAACAGCCAGAACCGGAGCGTGGTCTGCGCATTCGGAATCAGGTGCGTGCTGCGGTGAATGGACCAGCCGCCCCAGCCGTCGTAAGCCAGCGAGGCCGATTTCTGCCCCACTTTCACCGGATTCAGGTTCGCGTAGTTCGTTTTCAGCGACCACGACCACTCCTGCCAGCCGGGGTTGAAGGCCTCGTCGTAAATCATCTCGACGGTCGAAGAACCGGGGCAGAACGTAGTCGAGACATTAACGGGCAGGCTGTTGACAAGGATTCTGCCTGCGGCGTCTTTCGCCCGCACGGCGAAGCGGTAGGCCGTGCCGCAGTCGAGGCCCGTCACGTCGAAGTTGGTGCCGGTCACGTTGCCGTTGAGCAGGGTTTCATTTTGGAACACCTCATACGCAGCCACGGCTCCTGCCTCCGTCGGCGCGGCCCAGGTCAGGCGCAGGCCGGTGGTGGTCACGTTGCTCACCGATACGGAAAACGACGGTTCGAGCCGCACGTTGTCGAGGTAAATCAGGTTCGTACCGGAGGCCTGCGACTGGATCGTTAGGCGCTTGATGCGCGCTGGGTTGGCCAGTTGGGGCATCGTGACGACGACTTCCTGCCAAACGTTTGGCGTGGGCTGAAACGACACGTACGGGCTTTGCTGGCTGTCGTTTTCCGCGTTTGTGCAGACGCCGATGGGTTTGTTCGTTGTCGCAAAAATCCAGAAGCGGAGCGTCGTGGTCGGCGTGGTGACGAAGTGGGCGTTGCGGGTGATGGCCCAGCCGCCCCAGCCGTCGGTGTAGTTCACGGCCAGGGACTTCTGCCCCATTTTCACGGGATTCGTCGCGCCGTAGTTCGACTGAACCGACCAGCCCCACTCCTGCCAGTCCCCGCTGAGGGCTTCGTCGTAAATGATTTCGCTACCCGTCGGCGGGCAGGCCAACGTGGTGGCAGTGGCGGCTTCGCTGGGGGCCGATTTGTTGCCCGCCGCGTCTTTGGCCAGCACCTTGAAGCTGTATGCCGTACCGCAGGTTAGGTTGCCGACGGCGAGCGAAGTGCCAGTGGCGTTGCCGTTGATCAACGTGCCGTTTTGGAGAACCTCGTAAGCCGTCACGCCCACGTCGTCGGTCGAAGCGGCCCAGGTCAGCGTCAGGCCGCTGGCGGTGACGCTACTGGCGACCACGTTCGTCGGGACCGTCGGAGCCTGGGCATCGGCGCAGGCGGCGGTCGTGGCGTTCAGGACGCTGCTGGCGGCGGAGGTGTTCCCGGCGGCGTCTTTGGCTTTCACCGAAAAACCGTACCCCGCGTTGCAGGTCAGGCCGGTTACGTCGAGGCTGGTGCCGCTCACGCTGCCGTTGAGCAACGTGCCGTTTTGATAGACCTCGTAAGCCGTCACGCCCACGTTGTCGGTCGAAGCCGTCCAGGTTAGGCGCAGGCCGGTGGAAGTGACGTTGCTCGTCGTCAGGTTCGTCGGTACGCTCGGGGCCTGGGTGTCGGGCACGGTTTCTCCGGCCACCAGGCGGAGGTCGTCGAGGATAAAACTCTGCGGGCCCCCGGAACCGTCGGTGAACGAAATCCGCTGAATCTGCGCGGGGTTGCCCCACTCGCTCCAGGGAATTCGCACCAACGTCCAGGTGTTTGGCTCGGCCACGATGGTGTAGAAATCCGTCGTCGGGCCTACGTCCACCTGACTCATCATCACCCGCACGCGTTTGTCGCCGCCGTAAAACCAGAACTGCACACCGCCGGGGTAATGGGCCGTGTTGAGCACCTCGCTGTTGCGCAGGCTGAGGCCGCCCCAGGCCGTAGTTACGTTCACCTTCAGCGATTTCGCCCCCAGCTTCACCGGATCGGCGTTGGCGGGGTTGTTGGTGCTGTTCCACGACCAGTCCGAAAGCGTGTTGCGCAGCGCGTCGCCGTACAAAATGTAGTCGTTGGGGCTGGGTGCGGGGGTGTTGACCGTCACGGCGTTGCTCGGAGCAGAACGGTTGGCCGAGAAATCAACGGCTTTCACCGTGAACACGTAGCTGCTGTTGGGCGAAAGCGTCGTGAGGTTGAGAAAAGTCTGCGGCGTTTCGGCGATTTTCGCATCGCCCTGGTAGATTTCGTAGGCCGTCACGGCCCGGTTGTCCACCGAACCCGTCCACGACAGCTTCACCGAGTACGGCGAGAGGTCCGAAGCCGTCAGGTTCGTCGGTGCCGTGGGCGCTTCGGTGTCGGTGGGGTCGGAGGTGGGCATCATCAGGCGACTGAGCAGGTTGATGTACGCCGCCTGGTTGTAGATGGCCACTTCGGTGAAAATCCAGGAATTTTCCGGAAAACCCGTGTTCCAGTCCTTGTAGCGCTTCTGGAGTGGTTCGTTGCGCAGGTAGCCCAGCGTGCCGTTGTACTGGTCCATGTTGTTGGGGCCGCCCGTGTTGAAACCAGGCACGGGGCCTTTGGACGAGGTCAGGGCGTTGTCCCAGGCCGTGCCGTCGGCGTACCACACGTGGTAAATTTCGTTCTGCGAATTTTCGGCCCCGTGGGCGTACATGTTCGAGAGCATCACCTTGCCCTGGGCGTTGACCCCGTGGAACCAGTGCAGGTACTCCCCGGCGACTTCCTGGTAGAGTGCCCGGTTGGCGGGGTTGACGTTGAACGCCGCGAAATCGAGGTTGGCCGCGCCGGCGTTGGCCCGCACCTGGCTGCTGCCCCAGTGGTACTGGGCGTCGGGCATGTGGGCGCGGTAGAGGTCGGTGCGGGCGTTGTAATCGGTGATGGACAGCACACCGTTCTGGACGCTTTTCAGGTTCCGAATCCGTGCGGCCACGCCGGCCGTGGCCGCCGGGTTAGCGGCGTAACGCAGCAACGCGATGTGGACGTGCATGCTGTACGGCCCCCACCATTCGTTGGCGATGGGCTGAATCTGTCCGTACTGCGCCTCCACGAAACTTTTGTACTCGGCTTTGCCGGTGGCTTCAAACAGGTAAATCGCCGCCACCACCGCCGATTGGCGCTGTACGTCGGCGGGCTTGTCGGCGTCGCCGGATTTGATGTCCCCGTCGTCGCAGTTGCTCTGGAAGGTCGTGAAACCGACCGTCGTCTCCCGGGCGCGGGCAAACGCCTGCTCGGCCCGGGCGATCAGATCCTGGGCGTAGGCGTTCAGCGCCGGAATGGAGCGGAAGGTGGCCCCCGCCGCCGCGAACATCGCCGCGCCCGCCAGGGTTGAGGAAGTGCACTCGGGCAGGTAGTACCGGGGCCGCCGGTCGGCGCTGGGTGGGTTGGTTTCGTTGTAGTTGTCCACGCCCACCTTCAGAAACAGCCCGCCGGTGCCGGTGGCATCCTGCATCCGGCGCAGGAAATCGAGTTCCCACTTCGCTTCGTCGAGCACGTCGGGCACGCCATTGCCCGATTCGGGGAGGTTGAAATTGTCGCCGAACACCGAGGGGTTCAGGCGGTACGATTCGAGCAGCAACACGACGGGTTCTTCAGCGAAGGTCACGTACTTGTTCATGTCGCCGGCGTCCATCCAGCCCCCGTGCAGGTCGCGGGCCGTGCTCACGTCGCCCTTGGCGTAGCGGCTGGTGGCCTGCCGGTCCTGGCCGGGGCCTTCGTGCGTGGCCGCGTCGGTCCACTTCGGGTCGGCGTAGGGCGGCTGCTTGGCGAAGTTGATCCGCTGGTAGAAAAACGTGCGGACGGCGGCTTTCAGCACCTCGTTGTACACCCCGTCGCCGATGTCGAAGCGGTAGGAGCCGACGTTGTTGCCCACGTCAAAGACGTAGTACGAACCGGGGGTGTTGACAACCGAGAAATCAAACCACCAGCCCTTGTCGCCCGACTGGGTTTGCGTGACGCCTTCGCGCCAGGTTTGCAGGGTGCCGGTGAAGACCACCGCGTCGTCGCTCCACCGCCGGACCTGGTACTGGTTCGGACCGGTGCTGGCGTTGAAGGGCGTGCCCGCGTTGGAGCCCACCTGTGGGCTGACGACGACGGCTACCTTGCGGGCGTTTTGCAGGTACCCAAACTGATCGATCCGAATGAATTCGGTGGTGCCCGGCGGTGCGGCCAGGCCGGGGAGGGCCGCCAAAAGCAAGACGGCCAGCCACTGTAGCGGCTTTTTCATGGAAAAAAATCCCGCGCCCCCAACGGGGTTGAGTTGATTGTTTGCGCGGCCTTCGGGGGCGGAAAGGCGCACGCAAACCTACCCGCCACCGCCGCGACGGGAAGGTTCAACCCGGTTGAATTGCCGGAAACAGTGGATGAGTTGGAAGAAACAACGGCCCGAAACCAGCGGGAGGTCCAACGAAACGGGCGTTTTTCTGTCGCCCGCCCGATCTTAAACGGTTACGTTCAACCCGACTTCAATGTTGCCCTTGACCGCCTTTGAGTACATGCAGGCATTGTAGGCCGTCCGGGCTAAACGTTCGGCTTTTTCCTGCTCCATCCCCGGCAGCGACACGGCCAGTTCGATCGAGAGAAACACCCCGTTACCTTCGAGGTTCATCGAAACCGCCGCATCCACGGCCCAGCTTTCGGGCAACGTGATGCCCTGCTTGTCGGCCACGAACTGGATGGAGCCGCCGTAGCAGGCCGAATAGGCGGCGGCGAAAAGCTGTTCGGGGTTGACTCCCCCGCCGGGGCCGCCGCTTTCGACGGGCTTACGAACGGCGAGGTCGAGGGCTCCGTCGCTCGAACGGATGTGGCCTTCGCGGCCTCCGATGGAGTGAACATGGGCGGTGTACAGGGTCGTCATACTGAATTTTGTGCGGTTGGTTGGAAACCAAACCGACCGGTTTCGCTTTTGTTCGGAACAAATTTTCTGAAAGTCTATAAATTCAATCGACTTACTGAGTTAAAGTTTTTGCTATTTTTGCCCCACTTTCTTCCCACTGTTTTACCCGAATGGCTCTGCATCAATCCCTTGAAACGCTCCTGCCTCGGCTCGAAGCCCTCTCCCTCGCCGAGGGCCTGCGGCTTGTGGCCGAGTTGTTTCCCGGAAAAGTCGTATTTTCTTCCTCGTTCGGCCAGGAGGATCAGGTAATTGCCGACGCCATTTTTCGCCAAAAACTCCCCATCCGCGTCTTCACCCTCGACACGGGACGGCTCTTCCAGGAAACCTACGACCTGATGGACGCCACCCGCGCCCGCTATAGGGCCACGTTCGAGACATACTTCCCCCAGACCGAGCGCGTGCAGCAACTGGTGCAGGAAAAAGGCTTCAACTCGTTCTACGAATCGGTCGAAAACCGGAAGGAATGCTGCGGCATCCGGAAAATAGAACCGCTGAAGCGCGCACTCGCCGGGGCCGAGGTGTGGATCACGGGCCTGCGCGGGGAGCAGTCGGAAAACCGCGCCGACATGGCCATGCTTGAATGGGACGCCGCCAACCAGGTGCTCAAGTTCAACCCGCTCATCCACTGGAGCTACGACGAGGTGCTGGCTTACCTGAAGGAAAACCGCGTGCCCGACAACCCCCTTCACCGCCGGGGGTTCATCAGCATCGGCTGCGGCCCCTGCACCCGCGCCATTGAACCGGGCGAACACCCCCGCGCCGGGCGCTGGTGGTGGGAAGCCTCCAAAAAAGAGTGCGGCCTGCACGCGGGTTAGTTCCCAGTTTTTCAGTTGACAGTTTCCAGTTTAAGATTCGCATGAGCGCTGTTTCAACCACCGAGCTTGCTTTGTTGACAACCAATAACCAACAACCAGCAACCAACAACTCCTTCCCCCGCGAGCTGGAGGACGAGGCCATCTACATCATGCGCGAGGTGGCGGCGCAGTTCGAGAAACCCGCCATCCTCTTTTCCGGAGGCAAGGATTCGATCACGCTCGTGCGCCTGGCCCAGAAGGCGTTTTTTCCGGGAAAAATCCCTTTCCCGCTCCTCCACATCGACACGGGCCACAACTTCCCCGAAACCATCGAGTACCGCGACTGGCTGGTAAAGGAAACCGGTGCCGATCTCATCGTGCGCTACGTGCAGGACAGCATCGACGCCGGGAAGGTGCGCGAGGAAACCGGCAAGTACGCCAGCCGCAACGCCCTCCAGACCGTCACGCTGCTCGACGCCATCGAAGAATTTAAGTTCGACGCCTGCCTCGGCGGGGCGCGCCGCGACGAGGAAAAAGCCCGTGCGAAGGAACGCATCTTTAGCGTCCGCGACGACTTCGGGCAGTGGGACGCCAAGCGCCAACGCCCCGAATTGTTCGACATGCTCAACGGCCGGATTGCCGTGGGCGAAAACGTGCGCGTGTTTCCCATTTCCAACTGGACCGAACTCGACGTCTGGAATTACATCCGCGAGGAGGGCATCCCGCTGCCCTCGCTCTATTTTAGCCACCAGCGCCAGGTTTTCGAGCGCGACGGGTTAATTTGGGCCGATTCGCCGTACATCAACAAAGACGCCGACGAAATTCCCTTCGAGGCCACCGTCCGCTTCCGCACCGTCGGCGACATGACCTGCACTGCCGCCGTGCTTTCGGAAGCCACCGAACTCGACGACATCATCGGCGAAATCCGCTCGGCCAAAATCTCCGAACGCGGTGCCCGCATCGACGACAAACGCTCCGAAGCCGCCATGGAAAAGCGGAAGCAGCAGGGGTATTTTTAAGTAGAATTCAGTAGTCAGGATTCAGGATTCAGTAGGAAAGTCAGGCTGAATTCTGATGCGGATTGGGCTTGACGAAACGTCATTCTGAATCCTGACTACTGAATCCTGAATCCTTTTACCATGGACATCCTCCGCATTGCCACCGCCGGGTCGGTGGACGACGGCAAGAGCACGCTCATCGGGCGGCTGCTGTACGAGACCAATTCCATCACCGGCGACAAGCTCGAAGCCCTCGAAGCGGCCAGCAAACGCAAGGGCCTCGATTTCGTGGACCTTTCGCTCCTCACCGACGGCCTCATCGCCGAGCGCGAGCAGGGCATCACCATCGACGTGGCGCACATCTATTTCGCCACGCCCCGCCGCAAGTACATCATCGGCGACACCCCCGGCCACTTCGAGTACACCCGCAACATGGTTACCGGGGCCTCCAACGCTCAGGTTTCGCTCATTCTGGTGGACGCCCGCAACGGCGTGGTCGAGCAAACCTTCCGGCACTTTTTCATCGCCACGATCATGCGCATTCCGCAGGTGGTGGTGTGCGTCAACAAGATGGACCTGGTGGGCTACAGCCAGGCGCGGTTTGATGAAATCAAGGCCGAGTTCGAGGCATTCGCGCAAAAAATCGGGTTTCAAGGCCAGCGAATCACCTTCGTCCCCGTCTCTTCGCTGTACGGCGTAAACATCACGGCGAAGTCGCAGGAGATTGATTGGTACGACGGCGATTCCCTGCTCGACACGCTGGAGGCCTTCACGCCCCAGTCCGAACTCGACCAGCCCAAGCCCGCCCGCTTCCCGGTGCAGTACGTGATTCGCCCCAAAACCGAGGCGTACCACGACTTCCGGGGCTACGCCGGAAAAATCGCCAGCGGCGAGTTCGCCGTCGGCGACGAAGTAGTCGTGTTGCCCACGGGCCTGACCTCGCGCATTGCCACGATTGAGAAGTTTGATCAGAAATTGCAACACGCTGGGGCGAAGGAATCCGTCATCATCACCCTCGAAACCGACGTGGACGTGTCGCGGGGCAACCTGCTCGCCAAGGTGGGGCAGGAACCGGAGCAGCGAAAGGAACTCACCGCCCGCGTGTGCTGGCTCGACGCCCAGCCGCTCACCGCCGGGCGCACGTACCTGCTCCAGCACGGCGTCAACGACGCGAAGGCCAAGGTGCTTGCCATCGACGAAGTCACTCACGTGCAGACCCTCGAAACCGAGGCCAACGCCCCCCAGTTGAAGCTCAACGAAATCGGCACGGTGCGGCTGAAAACCGCCAAGCCCGTCTTCGCCGACCGCTATGCCGACAACCCCGCCAACGGCGCGTTCATCCTCGTGGATGAATTCTCCCATTCCACCGTGGGCGTCGGGTTCGTCGAATGATTTTTGGTGTTTAAAGAAAACACAAAGCCCCGGACTGGTTGGTCCGGGGCTTTTTTGATGGGCGCGGGGAGGGGTTAATTCACCTTAAACTCCGCCTTCGCGTCGGCCCACATCAGGGCGACGGTGCCGTTGTTCATTACGTCGATGGTGAATTGCTCGACGGGCGATGCGTTTTTCTTCGCCGGAACCGTCACGCGCAGCACGTCTTCGTCCTGCTTGTAGGTGTAGGCTCCCCATTTCGGGGTTTTGTTGAAGATGATCGTCCATTCTTTCTCGCCCGGAATCGTAAACAGGGCGTACTTCCCGGCGGGCAGGCTTTTGCCTTCCACTTTCACTTCTTTGTCGACGGTGAAGGTCGTTGATTCGTCGGCGCCGGTGCGCCACACTTTGCCGTAGGGGGCAATCTGCCCGCTGGCGTCGAACACGTTGCGGCCTTTCACGGAGGGGCGACCGTACTCGATGGTGATGTTTTTGCCGTTGACCGTGCCGGTTTCTTTCTCGTGGGGACTGGCCCGATTTTGCTGCGCGAGGGTAAGGGAAAAGGTGGCAACGACGGCCAACGCGGTGAAGAGCAAGCGTTTCATGGAACTTGAAATTGGTTTGACTTGGATAAAAACGGTTTAGTGCCCGTAAAGTTACGCGTTTACGGCAAAACGTGCTTCCGTCGAAGGGATGAACGGCGGACTCGCGCCCTCGATCACGTGGTTCACTCCGATTGTGGGGTAGAACCGATTGGTTTTTGGGTGAACGCTGTACCCACCCCCCAGCCGCACGACCCACCGCACCCCCTCCCAGGAGGGGACGAAATTCATCTTACCCTTTTTCATTGCCGCAATCCTCATCTAGCGGGCGGTTTGCTTAGTTTTCTGGTGAACACTGCATCCACCCCCCAGCCGCACTAACCTCCCCACCCCCTCCGAGGAGGGGATCAAATTCAGCTCTCCCTTTTCCCTCCTGAGTTTTAGTGACCGGATGGCGCTTTTAGTCCCCTCCTGGGAGGGGGTGGGGAGGTTGGTGCGGCTGGGGGGTGGGTCCGTGGCGACCGTACACAGCCTGGATTCAGTCCTGTCCTTGTTCACTCCGCAACGAGGAGCATCGAACCCGGCCAAAGTCTTTTCTCAAGCCACTAATGGCAAAACCTGACTCAATTTTATCTTTTTCGACAATGATGGGAGCTGTCTGATATCAACATCGCTCTTTCCGACCTCGATAATGGTCTTCCGGACCTCAACATCGCTCTTCCTAAACAGAACACTGCTCTTCCTAAACAGAACACTGCACTTCCTGAACAGAAAATTGCCCTCCCTGACCAGCATATTGCACTTCCCAATCAGAAAATCGTACTTCCTGACCAGTATATCGCACTTCCCAGCCAAAATATTAGACTTCCTGACCAGAATATTGGACTTCTTGACATGAATACCGGACTTTCCGACCTCAATATAGGTCTCTCCGAGATGAATATTGGTCTCATCAACATCAAAAACAGTCTTGTCGATGTCGCCGAGACCGTTATTCATTTCGTTGAGACTGTTATCCATTTCGCCGAGTCCGTTATTCATTTCGCTGAGAGTGTTTCCGAGATTGACGAGACCGTTTTCAATGTTGACGACGGCAATTTCGGGATGAACCTCGGTGATGCTGACTTTGACGAAGGGGAGGTTAAATTGACAACAGGAAGGTGGGAAATTGAAAACGGCAGCGGCGCGTTCAAAACCGGGGTTTCTGAACGCGCCGCTGCCGTTATGAGAATCCGCACGCGGGGTTTACTTGTAAATCTCCACCTTCGCCGACCCGTCGGCCTTGATGTAGCCCCGGTACATGCCTTCGGAGTTGAAGGGCATGGCCACGTTGCCCTTGCGGTCGAGGGCGATGACGCCGCCTTCGCCGCCGCGCTGTACGAGTTTCTTCATCACCACCTCGTCGGCGGCTTTTTTCACCGAAAATCCCTTGTATTCCATCAGCGCGGCGATGTCGTGGCCCACCACGGAGCGGATGAAAAACTCCCCGTGGCCCGTGGCCGACACGGCGCAGGTGGCGTTGTCGGCGTAGGTGCCCGCGCCGATGATGGGCGCGTCGCCCACGCGGCCCCAGCGTTTGTTGGTCATGCCGCCGGTGGAGGTGCCGGCGGCGAGGTTGCCGTACTGGTCGAGGGCCACGCAGCCCACGGTGCCGAATTTGCGGCCTTCGGTGAAAATCAGCTCGTCGGCCCGGCCGCTGCTGTCCTTCGGCGCGGCGTGGTCAAGCTGCACCTTTTCCTCGGCCAGGGCGCGTTGCAGGCCCTGCCACCGGGCTTCGGTATGGAAATACTTCGGGTCCACAATTTGGAGGCCGCGCAGCTTGGCGAACTCCTCCGCGCCCTTGCCCATGAGCATGACGTGCTCCGATTTCTCCATCACCGCCCGCGCCGCGCTGATGGGGTTTTTTACCACGGTCACGCCCGCCACGGCCCCGGCGCGGAGGGTCTTGCCGTCCATGATGGCGGCGTCGAGTTCGTTCTTTCCTTCGTGCGTGAACACGGCCCCCTTGCCCGCGTTGAAGAGCGGCGAATCTTCCATCACGTGAATGGTCGACTCCACGGCGTCGAGGCTGCTGCCGCCGCGCTTGAGTACGGCGTAGCCGGTCTGGAGCGCCTTTTCGAGGGTTTCGCGGTAGGCTTTTTCCCGTTCGGGCGTCATGTTTTTCCGCGTAATCGTCCCCGCCCCGCCGTGGATGACGAGCGTGATTTGCTGGGGGTTGACGGTTTGGGCGACTGCGCTGACGCTGGCGAGGAGGGCGAGGAGGAAGAATTTCATGATTGGGAAAAACGGCGATTAGTTTTCGTTCATAAACGGATACCGATACTCCACGGGCGGATTGAAGGTCTCCTTGATGGTCCGCACCGACACCCAGCGGAGGAGGTTGAAGGCCGAACCGGCTTTGTCGTTGGTGCCCGAGGCTCGCGCCCCGCCGAAGGGTTGCTGCCCGACGACGGCCCCGGTGGGTTTGTCGTTGATGTAGAAATTCCCGGCGGCGTTGACGAGTTTTTGCGTGGCCACCTGCACGGCGTAGCGGTCCTGCGCAAAAATAGAGCCGGTGAGGGCGTAGGGGGAGGTGGTGTCCACCACGTCGAGGATTTCCTCGAAGCGGTTTTCGTCGTACACGTGGACGGTCAGGACGGGGCCGAAAATCTCCTCGCACATCGTCACGTAGCGGGGGTCGTCGGTTTTGATGACCGTCGGCTCGATGAAGTAGCCCACCGATTTGTCCACCTTCCCCCCGGCGATGATTTCGACGGACGGGTCGTTGGCGGCGTCGGCGATGTACTTGGCGATTTTGTCAAACGCCCGCTCGTCGATGACGGCGTTGATGAAGTTCGAGAAATCCTGGGTCGTGCCCATCGTGAGTTCGCCGAGCATCCGGTGCAGGTGGTGCCAGGTTTCGTCCCAGAGGTTGGAGGGGATGTACGCCCGCGAGGCGGCGGAGCATTTTTGGCCCTGAAACTCGAAGGCCCCGCGCACGAGTGCCACGGCCAAGGCTTTCGGGTCGGCGGAGCGGTGCGCCACGACGAAATCCTTGCCGCCCGTTTCGCCCACGATGCGCGGGTAGGATTTGTAGCGGTGGATGTTCTCGCCAATCTGTTTCCAGATGCTTTGGAATACCCCCGTGCTGCCGGTGAAGTGAATCCCGGCGAAGTCGCGGTGCTCGAAAATCACCTTACCAAGTTCGGGGCCATCGCCTTGAATCAGGTTGATGACGCCCGCGGGCAGTCCGGCCTCGGTGAGCACCTGCATCAGCACGTGCGCGGCGAGCATCTGGGTCGTGGCCGGTTTCCAGACCACCACGTTGCCCATCATCGCCACGCAGGCGGGCAGGTTCCCGGCGATGGCCGTGAAGTTGAAGGGAGTAAGCGCGAAGACGAAGCCTTCGAGGGGCCGGTATTCTAGCCGGTTCCAGACGCCCTCGCCGGAGATGGGTTGATTTTGATAAATTTCGGTGGCGAAATGGGCGTTGAAGCGCAAAAAATCAATCCACTCGCAGGCCGAATCGATTTCGGCCTGGTAGGCGTTCTTCGATTGGCCGAGCATCGTGGCGGCGTTGAGCCGGTAGCGGTACTTCGTGGCCGAGAGGTCAGCGGCTTTCAGGAAAATGGCAATCCGTTGCTCCCAGGGCAGGGCGTCCCAGCGTTCGCGGGCGGCCAGGGCGGCGGCGATGGCGGCCTTGGCGTGGCTCGCGTCGCCGTCGTGAAAATGCCCCAGCGGGTGGTGGTGGTCGTGCGGGGGCCGGACGGGCACCGTGCGCCCGGTGCGGACTTGTTCGCCGCCGATGACCATCGGGATGTCGGTGAACTGGTCGCGGAGTTCGGTGAGGGCGTCCTGGAGTTGGAGCCGTTCGGGCGTGCCGGGGGCGTAGGAGAGGATGGGTTCGTTCTTGGGCGGGGGAACGCGGAAAAATCCGTTCGACATGGGGGTTTTGTAGCTTGTTGAATGCCGCGAAGGTACCAAAAATCCCCCGGTTTGCGGGCGGTTGGGTTGGTCGCCCGCGCCGGAGTGCGTAGTTTTGTGGCTTGTCTTTCAGCCCAGTTCATGCAGTTTTTCTCGACCAATCGCCAAAGCCCTGACGTGTCGTTGCAGGAGGCCGTGTTTCGCGGCCTGCCCCCGGACAACGGCCTCTACATGCCCGAACATATTCCGACGCTGCCGACGGAATTCTTCCAGCATATTGACCAATTGTCGTTGCCGGAAATCGCATTCGAGGTAAGCAAGGCTTTGCTCGGCGACGACGTGCCCGAAGTAGACCTGAAGCGGATTGTCGAGCAGGCGATTCAGTTCGAGGCCCCGGTGGTGCAGGTGGAGCCGGATGTGTACGTGCTCGAACTTTTCCACGGCCCTTCGATGGCGTTCAAGGATTTCGGCGCACGGTTCATGGCGGCGCTGATGTCGTATTTTCTGCAAAAAGAAAGTCAGGAAATCAACGTCCTCGTGGCTACTTCCGGCGACACGGGTGGGGCCGTGGCCCAGGGCTTCTACCAGACGCCCGGCATCAAGGTCACGATCCTCTACCCGACGGGCAAGGTCAGCGACATTCAGGAAAAGCAACTCACCACGCTCGGCGGCAACGTGACCGCCCTCGAAGTAACCGGCACCTTTGACGACTGCCAGCGGCTGGTGAAGCAGGCGTTTCTCGACGGGGAGCTGCGCAGCCGGTTCAACCTGGCGTCGGCTAATTCGATCAACATCTCGCGGCTCATCCCGCAGGCGTTTTACTACTTCAACGCCTACGCGCAGTTGAAGAAGCTGGGCAGGCCGCTCGTGTTCAGCGTGCCGAGCGGCAACTTTGGCAACCTCAGCGCCGGGTTGCTGGCCTGGCGGATGGGTTTGCCGGTCAAGCAGTTCATCGCCGCCACCAACCTCAACCACGCCGTGCCCGATTACCTCGATTCGGGCGACTACGCGCCCCAGCCCTCGGTCGAAACGATCTCCAACGCGATGGATGTGGGCAATCCGAGCAATTTTATCCGGATGAAGCTGCTGGCGGGGGAAGATTTGGCAAAAATCCGCGCGCTCGTGTCGGGCGATTTCTTCGACGACACCATGACCCGGCAGGCCATCAAAACGGTGTTCGCCCAAACCGGCTACGTGATGTGCCCGCACACGGCGGTGGCGTACTTGGCGCTGAAAAACTACCTCCGCCGCACCGACGAACTCGCGACGGGGGTGTTCCTCTCGACGGCCCACCCGGCGAAGTTTTTGCCGACGGTGGAAGAAACCATCGGGCAAAAATTGCCGTTGCCCGAACGGCTGGAGGCGTTGCTCGGCAAAGAAAAAGTCGCCGTGCCGATGACCACTCGCTTCGAGGATTTCAAGGCGTACCTGCTCAACCAGCACTAACCCTCTGCGTCTCCGCGCCTCTGCGTGACACTTTTTTCACGCAGAGGCGCGGAGACGCAGAGAAAAAGGCCCGGACATTGCTGTCTGGGCCTTTTTTAATTTTGAAACTGCGCATTTAGGCGTACATCTGGTCAATCTGGGCTTTGTACTTGGCCAGGATGTTTTTCCGCTTGAGGCTAAGCTTCGGCGTCAGTTCGCCACCGTCGATGCTGAAAGGCTGGGGCAGGAGCATGAATTTCTTCACCTGCTCGTACTTGGCGAAGCTCTTGTTGAGTTCGTCCACTTCCTGCTGAAGTTTAGCCATCACCCGCTCGTCGGCCAGCATCTGCTGGTTCGATTCAACGGGCACGCCGTGGAGTTTGCACCAGGTTTTGACCGCTTCAAATTCGGGCACGATGATGGCGGAGGGGAATTTCTGTCCTTCGCCCACGACCATCACCTGCTCGATGAACATGGACTCCTTCAGCTTGTTTTCGACCATCTGCGGCGCGATGTACTTGCCCCCGGAGGTTTTGAAAATCTCTTTTTTCCGGTCGGTGATCTTGAGGTACTTGCCTTCAACCATCTCGCCGATGTCACCGGTGTGGAACCAGCCGTCTTCGTCGATGACTTCGGCGGTTTGCTGGGGCTTTTTGTAGTAGCCCTTCATCACGTTGGGGCCTTTCACGAGGATTTCGCCGTCCTCAGCAAACTTCACTTCCACGCCGGGGATGACGACGCCCACCGTGCCCACCATCATGTCCACCGGCTCGACGGACGAGACCGACACGACGGGCGAGGTTTCGGTCAGCCCGTAGCCTTCGGTGACGGGAATGCCCGCCGCCCAGAACACCCGCGCCAGGCGGGGCTGGAGGGCCGCCGAACCGGAGCAAATCAGCTTCACGTTGCCGCCGAGGGCTTCCCGCCACTTGCTGAAAATGAGCTGGCGGGCCAGGGCGAGCTGGCGGTTGTACCACCAGCCCCCGTCTTTCATCGGATCGAAGCGCAGGCCGAGGTCAAGCGCCCAGAAAAACAAGGCCCGCTTCACGCCCGTCAAATCCCGGCCTTTCGCCACGATTTTGTCGTACACCTTCTCGAGCAGGCGGGGCACGGTGGTGAACACGTGCGGCTTCACCTCGCGGAGGTTGTCGGCGATGGTTTCCATGCTTTCGGCGTAGTACACCGAAACCCCGTTGTTGAGGTAGATGTAGATGACCGTGCGCTCGTAGATGTGGCAGAGGGGCAGAAAACTCAGCGCCCGGCCGGTGTTGTCGATGGGCACGAACTGCTTTACGGCTTTCACGTTGCTCATCACGTTGTGGTGGGTGAGCATGACGCCCTTTGGCACACCCGTGGTGCCGGAGGTGTAGATGAGCGTGAGCAAATCTTCGGGTTCGACGGCGGCTTTGGCGGCTTCGAGGGCGGCCTCGTCGCCGTCCTTACCGAGTTCCAGCACCTCGGTCCAGTGTTTGGCACCAGGAATTTTGTCGAAGGTGAAAATGCCCTGCACCGACGGCGCGCTCTGGGTGGCGGTTTGGGCTTTGCGGAGCAGTTCTTCGTTGCCGACGAAGACGTACTTCACTTCGGCGTCGTTGAAAATGTACTTGTAATCCTCCGCCGTGATGGTGGGGTACATCGGTACGCTGATGGCCCCCAGTTGCTGAATGCCCAGCTCGACGAAATTCCACTCGGGCCGATTGGCCGAGATGATGGCCACCTTGTCGTCTTTGCCGATGCCCAGTTTCATCAGACCGTGGCTAACGCCGTTGCAGAGGCGAATCACCTCGTCGTGAGCGTGGGTTTTCCACACGCCGTCCACCTTGCTGGCGAACACGTCGGGTTTTCGGTCGCGGGCGACGCAGACGGTGAGTAAATCGAAGAGGCGGTCCAGGCGGTTGGTATCAGTCACCGGCGGGGCCGGGGTAGTCAGGGGCGCTTCCATTCTCGGAAAATTTTTATTTTATCAAGGCCAGATTGAATTCTGGCCCTAAAATACAACTTCTTTCCGGGAACGGAGAACGCTGCCTCGTGGACTGCGTTATTCTTCCGTCAGCTCGGCGGGCCGGATTTTGGTGTCGTCCCGGTAGTAGTTCACTTCCTGCCGACCGTTGGCGTACACGTAAGTGCCGCGCCCCGCTTTTTTGTCGTTACGAAACTCGCCGTAGTAGCGGTCGCCGTTGGCGTAGTAGTACGTGCCCTTGCCGTTGAGGTGGTCATCGCGGAAATCGCCCACGTAGCGGTCGCCGTTGGGAAAATAATACATCCCCTTGCCGTGGCGCTTGCCCCCGACGAACTGGCCCTCGTAGCGTTTTTTGCCGTTGGCGTAAAAATGCACACCCCAGCCTTCGCGTTTGCCACCGGCCCAGTCCCCCGCGTATTTCTCGCCGCTGACGTGCACGAAAATGCCTTCACCGTCGCTGCAATCGCCCGACACACAGCCGATTTCCTTCATCATCCCACCCCGACTTGAATTGTTCTCGCTGGGGTATTTTGTGGACAACTCATCCGACTTATCCACGTTATCCACAGCTTTTCCGGACTTATCCACACGTTCGGCCAATAAAGGCCGTTCGCTACGGCCCGTGCGGGGGTACAACGACTCGGCGGCCAGCCAGCCGTCTTCAATCGCTTTCAGGCGTTCGCGACGGGGCGGGTGAGTGGCGCTGGGCTGGTCGTTCGTAAGCGTGCGAATGGCCATCTGGGCCTCGGCCAAGCTGGCTCCGAGGTTGTGCAGGGCAAACCCGGAAAAATAATCGGCCTGCTTTTCGTTTTCGGGACGGCTGCCCACCCGGTCGCCGGTGTGGTTGTGCAGGTGGTGGGCCAGTTCGTGGGCCATGATGCTGATGGCGGCCCAGTCGGTTTGGGTCCAGTTAGTGACCTGTTTCAGAAATTTCGGGTCGTACACGATGTACTGCACCCCGCTGATGCGCGTGGCGTAGCAGTTGTCCACATTCTGGCACTCCACGGCGTGGACATTTCGCCGTCCGTAACCCATGCCGGCGTATTTCAGGATGTTGTCAATCACCGTCGCGGCCTGCTGGCTGCTGCTGAAGGCGTGCGTGCGTACCTCGCAGGGGTGCTTGACGGCCCGGTTATAGCCGAAGTAGTAGCAGGTAAAATCCCCGTTTTGGGAGGCGGGTGCCTGACCATGAAGCCAGGCCGGAAGGGCGAGCAGAATGGGGAGGAGCAGGAAACGGTTCACGGGAAGCTGGACAGGTTAACGGACGGCGTTTTTCGCTTCCCTAATACGCTGATTCCCCCCTAATTTATTGCATCGCCCCGCAACATCCTGAACCGCTTGCGGGCCTCCGCGCCGTAGATGCTGCCGGGGAATTTGGTCAGAATTTCCTGGTAAAGCGCCATGGCTTTCTCCTTCTCGTTCATTTTTTCCTGGAAGGTTTTCGCCATCAGGAACACGGCGTCGTCGCCGAGGATGTCCTGCCCGTGATTTTTGACGATTTTGTCGAGGTCATCGAGGGCTTCCTGGGGGCGGTTTTCCTTTAAGAGCGTATTGGCCCGCAGGTAAAGGATTTCGTCGGCGAGGGGGTCTTTGCCGTAGGCTTTGTAGAGGCTGTCCAGGCGTACTAGAGCTTCGCGGGTGCGATTCTGGAACAGGAGCAGTTCCACTGAAGCGTAAGCCCGTAGCGGTGCCTCGTTGGAGTCGAGGCCGGTGTTGTCCTGGATTAGCAAACTCACGTCGAGGGCGTCGTTGGCGATTTCGCGAGTCGTGGCGATTTTCAGGATGTCGAGCATTTCCTTCGCCAGTTCAAAATCGCCCTTGAAGTAGTTAAGCTTGGCGTTGCGGAGTTTGGCTTCGTAGCCCAGGGGGCTGTCCTTCTCCGTTTTTTCGACCTGCGAATACAGCAGCGTGGCTTCCCAAGGTTCGCCCTTGAGCAGGTACACGTCGCCGAGGTCGAGTTTGCACTTGTCGGTGAATTCCTGGTCGGCTCCGCTCAGCTTCACGGCCTGTTCGAGTACTGAAATGGCGGTGTCTTTTTCGTTGAGGTAAAATGCGTACAACTGGGCCGTGTTCCGCATCGCTTCGAGGGTTTTCTGGTTCCGACCCAGCTCGTTGAACAGCTTCTGGTACTCGGCAATCAGGATGCGGATGTCGGCTTCGTTGACGGGGTAGGTGGTTTTCACCACTTCCTCCTTCGCGTTGATGAGCAAGCGGCGGTACACGGGGTAGTTTGCACTTTTGGGGTACTCCCTCACCAGGTACTCGAACACGCGCCCAGCGGCGGGGAAATCGCGGTTCTGCATGGCCATGAACCCGATTTCGACGATGCGCTGCCCTTCGAGGCGGTAGCGCTTGTCCATGGCCCGGGCCTGGATGAAGGCTTTGCCAAATTCCTTCTGCTGGAGCAGGTGCCAGATGAGCATGTCGTTGTAGTACGGCTCGTTGGGACTTTCCTGCACTTTTTTATAAAGCGTTTTCTCCAGCAGGGCAATGGCTTTTTCGTCCTTCAGCTCGTCCTGCATCCGGGCCTGGGCGGCGTCGCGGTTGTTCTCGTCTTTGCCAAAGCGCAGGTATTCTTCAATCATGGCTTCCTGCTTGCCCAGCAGGCGGTAGAGCCGGGCGAGGGGCAGGGCAAATCGCTTTTCATCGCGCAGGCTCTCGCGGGCGGCCAGGTAGGTGTTGACGGCCCAGTCGTGCTGCCCGGCTTCGTAAAAATCCACGGCGAGGCGATTGGCCCCCTCCTCCGATTTACGGGCGGTTTCCACCGCTTCCTTAAACCATTTCTCGGCGTCCTCGGCTTTACCCTGCATCAGGTACACGCGGCCCGATGCAGCCCGGTAGAGCGCATTCCCTTCGTCGGAGCGAACGAGGCGTTTGATGAACTTGTCGGCTTCCGCCCAATCCTTCGTGCGGGCCAGGGACTGGAGGTAGGGCCGGTACACGGCGGGCCACTGCTCCTTCTCGCGGGCGAGTTTCTGGTACACGGCCTTTGCTTTTTCAAACTCCCCGGTCCGGAGGTATTCCCTCCCTAGGTCAAGGTCGGTGCTTGGGGTGCCCTTTTTTTGCACCGTATCCACGGGGGTCTGCGCCCAACCCCTTTGGCTACCGATTCCACCCAGCAGCAGTACCAGCAGAACGGCTTTCAACCTGTTGTTCATAACTCAAAAGTTCTTTTTTCTTTTTTTATGTTTCTACTGCTACTGCGGTGGATTTGTGGAAAAATTCTTTCGGAAAAGAGTTTGGAACCGACGCTGTGGACAAGTCCCGCAGTTTTCCACAGGGTCCGGGTTTTTATCCACGTCTATTTTATTGAAAATCATTTTTATTTTCAACTATCCCCGTTTTCCACAGCGATGCACTGTTCATAACTCGTAAACGAAGTGGGTTGAAAAAACGGTTGGTAACCATGCTCCGTTTTGGTGTAAAACTCTGGGGATTTCCACCGAATCGGGCGCGGGTTCCGCTTTTCCACAAAGCACCCGGTTTTCTCCTCCAACCCGTCCCCAACTCCTCCCCTGGTTTTCCACCGGTCTTTAAAGTTATCCACAAGGTTTTCCACGAAAAATTTGAACATTTTTTATTTTTCATGTTTGTTTTTCAATTGAGGGCAAGCGGGTCGTTCCCGACCTCCCAGCCCACCCGCACCGGAATCTTCTGGGGATAAAAGTAAACGGCTTCGGGTTGCTCGAATTTAGCCGGGTCACCGGCGTCCCAGCGACCGTTGCCATTTTTGTCGGCAATGACCCGTACAAAATAGGTGCCCGACGGAACGAACCGGAATTCGTAACGGGTTTGCGCGGGCGAGAGGCGGAGCGTGTCGAGCACTTTGTACTCCTGATCGAGCAACTCCACGAGCAAATCGGTCGTGGCTCCGGTCAGGGTGCCCTGCAGGAGACCGTAATTTTCCGGGTCGTGGAGCGGGTGCTGGGTGCGGATGGCTTGGCTGGAATCCTGTTCGACCGAACGAAACGCGGCTCTGGGAATGACCACCCGCACGTTTTTCGTCGCTTGCACGGGCGTTTCAATGGTCACTTCGTTGTGGTACGCGTTCCAGCGCAGGTTGGCTTCGGTAAGCCGAGCTGTGTTGACCGTGTCTCCCTGGATGCGGATGACAGCGATGTCGTAGGACTGAATGGGTTTGTTGAATCGGATTTGGTAGGTAAACGGTGGCGTCACTTCTTGCCGGTCGGCGGGGCTGGTGCGGACTTCGAAGGCCTCGCGGGTAGTTTCCTCCCTCCTCCCTCGCGGCCGGAACTTGATTTTCTGGGCATGGCGAAACACGATGCCGAGCGAATCAGTGGCTTCGATGGCGACCCGGATGGTGTCGGTAGCATTGGTGGTGTTGAAAAACCGAAGCTGTTTTTCGTCGAGCAGCAGGTGCGGCAGGCTGTCGGTGGGGTTTTCAAACGTCACTTTCGCCGAACGTAGGCCCTTTGCGTACACAACCGTGTAGTAGTTGGCGGTGGGCCGGGTCGTCACGACCCGATTCGGCGAGCGGTCAGCAAAAGCGATTTTCAGGTTGCGGTCCGATTGATCGCCGCTCAGAATTAGCGGGCTGTTCTCAAACCCGATTCGTTCTTTCGCCGCGTCGTAGAGTAGGTTGTTGTTGCCATCGGTGAAAGCGGCTAATCGGTACTGACCGGGGCGCAAGTTTTCGAGGGTGTACGTGCCCGCGCTGTCGGTTCTCGAAAAATAGTACGGTTTTACTTTCGCGAATTGCAGCGTATCGCTGACTGAGTACAGGCCGACGGTGGCGTCGAACACGGGTCGGTCAGTGAGCAGGTCGGTAACTCTCCCCCGGATGGCAATGGAATCGATGACTGGCCCGGTGCTAAAAACGACCCGCACGTTTCGGGCCGGGTTGCGTTCGGTGACGTCTTTAAACGTTTGGCGAAAGTTGAAGCTGTACGTGGTGTTGGAGCGCAACGGTTTTTCCAGGTTCAGCACGACACCCTTCGGCCGGATGCGCGTTGTGTAGGTGCCTTCCAGCGAGGGCGTGATGAGCAGTTGCTGGTTAATGTTGTCCACATTGACGTACTCATTAAACTCCAGTTCGATGCGCTGGCCCTGGTAATTGGTCGTCTGGTTTTCGGGAAACGAGCGGACGAGTTCGGGCGGTGTCACATCTTTCGGGCCGCCGGTGGGCGTACTCTGCTGAGCGCAGCCGAGAAAGAGATAGCTTGAGAGCAGAAGAACGAAACCAGAAAAAAGTGAATGCATGGAGCAAATACGAAAACCCTCAAAGGAACGCACCCTGAGGGTTTTCTGAAAAAACAGACCGGAGGTTTTTCGCCTCAGCGGCCAAGGTGGATGGTGAGAATCGAGATGTCGGCGGGCGTCACGCCGCTGATGCGCGAAGCCTGCCCGATGGTGCGGGGCCGGAGTCGCCGCAGTTTTTCCCGGCTTTCCTTCGATAGGGCCGTCAGTGCGTCGTAATTGAATTCGGGGTGAATGACCAGGTTTTCGAGGCGACTCGTCTTCTCCGCCGCCTGCTGTTCCCGCTCGATGTAGTTCTCGTACTTCACCGTGATCTCGGCCTGTTCGCGGACATCGGTAGTGTATTTGTCCAGCAATTCACCCGTCCGCTGACTCAGTTTCCGCAATTCATTCAACGTCAAACCGGGCCGTTTCAGGAGTTGGTGCAGCGAAATTTTTTCCCGCACCGACGACGAACCAATGGTTTCGAGAAATCCATTGGCTTCGTCGGGGGTCACTTTCGTCTGCTGCAATTCCTGAATCAGCGCCCGCGTCTGGTCGCGGCGGAAGGCCATGCGGGCGTGGCGCTCGCCCGAAGCGAGGCCAAGTTGGTGGCCTTTTTCGGTCAGACGGAGGTCGGCGTTGTCCTGCCGGAGCAGGGTGCGAAATTCGGCGCGGGAGGTGAACATGCGGTACGGCTCCTCGGTGCCTTTGTTGATGAGGTCGTCGATGAGCACGCCGATGTACGCCTCTGAGCGGTTCAGCACGAACGGCTCTTTTTCGTGCACCTTGTTGTGCGCGTTGATGCCCGCCATCAAGCCCTGGCAGGCGGCCTCTTCGTAGCCAGTCGTGCCGTTGATTTGGCCGGCAAAATACAGGTTTTCAACCCGGTGCGTTTCTAGCGTCGGCCGTAGTTGGGTGGGCGGGAAAAAATCGTATTCAATGGCGTAGCCAGGACGGAACAAGCGGGCTTTTTCAAAGCCTGGAATCTTGCGAATGGCCTTGAATTGCACATTTTCAGGCAGCGAGGTGGAGAATCCGTTCACGTATACTTCCACCGTGCTCCAACCTTCCGGCTCTACGAAAATCTGGTGGCGGTCCTTGTCGGCGAAGCGGTTGATTTTGTCTTCCACCGAAGGGCAGTACCGGGGACCAAGGCCTTTAATGCGCCCGGCGAACATGGGTGATTTCTCAAAACCCGTCCGTAGGATGTCGTGGACTTCGGGGTTTGTGTAGGTAATATGGCAACTACGCTGACGGGTCAGCGGGGGTGTGTCGAGGTACGAAAACTTACCCGGCTCTTCGTCGCCGGGTTGTTCTTCCATCGCGGCGTAGTTCAGGCTACGGCCGTCCACGCGGGGCGGAGTGCCCGTTTTCATGCGCCCTGCTTCAAAACCCAGCGACACGAGTTGTTCGGTGATTCCCGTGGCGGCCCGCTCAGCCGTGCGGCCTCCCCCGAATTGTTTTTCACCGATGTGGATGATGCCGTTAAGGAACGTTCCGTTCGTCAGCACAACGGCGTTAGCCTGGATTTCTAAGCCCATCTGCGTCCGCACGCCCGTCACACTCCCGTCTTTCACGAGCAAGGCCGACACCATGTCCTGCCAAAAATCAACGTTCGGGGTACCTTCAAGCGAGAGCCGCCATTCTTCGGCAAAGCGCATCCGGTCGCTTTGGCATCGTGGACTCCACATCGCCGGGCCTTTTGAGCGGTTGAGCATCCGAAATTGAATCATGCTTTTGTCGGAAATAATACCCGACATTCCCCCCAGCGCGTCGATTTCCCGCACAATTTGACCTTTAGCTATCCCCCCCATTGCAGGATTGCAAGACATCTGGGCGATGGTTTGCATATTCATCGTTACCAGAAGAACCCTTGAACCCATCGTGGCGGCGGCATGGGCTGCTTCACACCCTGCGTGTCCGGCTCCGACTACGATGACATCGTATGCTTCAAACATTGTCTCTTTGAATTAATTTACTAAATGGCTTTTATCCCTATGGAGTTAAGATGATTTTCCTTTTTTTTAGTGTTCCACGTGGAGAGTTTCCATTGGAAGGTAAATAGTGACAAAACATAAATTAAGAAAACTAACGTGTTCCACGTGGAGAATTTTCAAATACATTTAACAGATTAAGTCATTAAAAGAGAAATGTAAAAATTCTCAAGCTCCCTCATTTGTTGCTTGTGACTGAGTTCTTTATCAGAATAACCGCAAAGGTGCAGGATTCCATGAACCAACACACGGGCTAACTCCTGCTCAAATGAAACGCCAAACGTTTGTGCGTTATCAGTCACCCGTTCCACACTAACGTACAGTTCCCCGTTCAACCCCTCGTTCTCTTCCGAGGTATCGAAGGTAATAATATCGGTCAGGGTATCGTGGTCGAGAAACTCGACGTTCATCCGGTGCAGGTACTCGTCCGAACAGAAAACGTAGGTCAGTTCGTTCACGAAGGTTCCCTCCGCCTCCGCAACCTGCCGCAGCCAGCGACGAGTACGATTGGGATGAGGAACTTTGAAGTCGATTTCTTCCGAAAAAAAACGAATGCCTCCAGGCATGGCACGTAAAAAAGGGTGGCTTTGAAACCACCCTTTCGCTAAAAATGACGCTGCAAAATTACCGCAATTTCCGGAAGTACGAATCCACCTCCCGCTTGTAGAACGGCGACAAGGCTGGGGGCACCGTCCGGAGCAGTTCCGTTTGGCTTTGCTTCTGGCGGACGTAGTCTTCAAACTGGGGGGGTACACGGCGTGGCACCTGTTGGGCCGTTTCCCCCTTTCGCTTTTCGTCCTCTTCCTGCTCCTTGAGAGCCTTTTCTGATTCAAGCAGGCGAACCTGAATCTCCTTCTGGCGCTTGAGGGTATTTTGATTGAGCCGCTTGTTCACCAAGTCTTCCTCAGTTTCATCCATTTTTTTCAGAAGGTCATTCACTTCGTTGGAAAGTCGCTTACCCACATCAGTGCCTTTTTGGGAATCGAGCATTTCCTTCAGCATTTTGCGGAGTCGGGCCTGCTCGACCGCCAGGCGGGCGAGTTCCTCGGACATCTGCCGTCCGCTCTGCTGACCAGACTGATTAAGCTTCTGCATTTGGTCGTTGAGCTGCTGTTGTTGCTTGCCGAGGCCCGGCATGGGCTTATTGCCTTTCTGGGGTTTCTTGCCTTTTTTGCCGGAGGCCATCATCATGCTCGACATGTTCTCCTGCATCTGCTTCAAGACGTCGCTGAGGAGCAGGGCGAGGTTGTTGATGGACGACATGGCGAATTGTTGCTTGGAAGTAGCCTGCGGGATGCGCCGCTCTCGTATGTACCGCACCGACTCGTCCATGTTGTACTTCATGTTGTTCAACTCGCGGGTCACAAACGACTCGATTTGCAGCACCCGCTTCGAGAGGGCATAGAGGCTGTCTTCAATCACTTTCGCGTCGTCCTGGAGCTTGAGCTGTTCCTGCGATAGTTTCACGAAGCGGGGATCGGCGAGGTTGACGTTCCGGAATTCCTTCATTACTTTTTCCTGATCAAACGAAAGCGTAACCAGGTTTTCGAGGATATCCCGGAGGTCGCTCATGTTTTCTTCCATCTCCTGCTCCTCCATTTCCTGCTGCATCTCCGAAAGCTTACCCGCGAGGTTACGCATTTTTTGGGCGGCATCCTTCTGGGCTTTCGAGGCGTTTTTCTTATTGTTTTTATTCAACTGCTGTTGGCTCTCCTGCTGCTGTTGACTAATATCTTCCTGCTGTTGCTGATCGGTATCCATGGGGTCGGAGTTTTCGTCTTCCTTACTCAGCTCCTCCAATTCCTTCAGGTCCTGTTTGATGTCATCCATCTCCTCCTTCAGGTCCTGCTGTTCCTGCTTCAGGTCCTCATTTTTTCCGGCTTGGTCGTTCTGCTCCTGTTTTTCTTCGGAGGCTTTCTGCTCGTTGTTCTGAGTTTTGTCCTTCGGGTCGGACTGGTCTTTCTGCTCGCCGTTTTTCTGCTCCTTATTTTTCTGGTCTGCGTCCTTTTCTTTCGCGTCGGACGGTTTTTTTTCAGCACCCGGCTTTTGCTCTTCTTTCTGGGTTTTGTCCGATAGCTGCTCCTGTTTTTCGGCCAACTGCTTTAGTTCGTCAATGCTTTTGTTCAATTTCTGCTCCATCTGAAGGCGCTTGAAAAGGGCCAGGGCGCGCTCCAGTTCCTTCTCAGTGTTTTTCTCCTTGTTCTTAAGGCGTTCGAGAAGGTCGAGCATGCGGTCATCCTGGTTTTTTTCGAGCATGTTCTTCAACTCCTCATACAGTTTTTCGGTATCATTGTTAAGTACCTCGTCCATCAGCTTCTGGAGTTTTTCCATCTTCTGGGCGAGTTCTGGATTCTGTTCGCTGAAACGCTGCTGCCGTTCATTCAGCGACTTGTTCTGCTCCTGCATCTGCCGGATTTCGTTCATCAACTGCTCCCGCTTTTTGAGCAATTCCTCCACCTGCCGCTTGTCCTGAAAATCGAGGTCGCGCTTGTTGCGGAGGCGGTTTTCGAGGGCGGCCAGTTCCTTGCGGAGCTGCTCGGCCTTGCTCAGGGTTTTATCGAGTTGACTGGCGGTTTTCTCGGCGGCGTTTTCCAACTCCTGCTCCACGGCCTGCCGCGAGGGGATGGCGTAGTTCATCAACGGGGTGCGGGCGGGCTTAGGGCCGTTCACGCCGTCGTTGTCCCACACCTGCACGAAGTACTCCAGCTTATCGCCAGGCGAGAGCTTCAGGCTGTCGGTTTCCCACTGCTTGAAGTAGCTCTGGATGACCTGGCTGCGGTTGACGGGCAGGGCAAAACTGGCATACTGCTCGGGCCCCTTCGTGCCTTCGCGGACGATTTTGTAAAACACCCGGAGTTGCGAAAGCCCGTAGTCGTCGGCGATGTTGCCGCCGAGCACGAGCAGGTTGTAGAGCGTTGAATCGCGATATTGTTCGAGGCTAATGCTGGGGTGCTTGTCGGGGATGACGTTTAGGAAATACTGGATGCCGTCGCGGTTGGCGGCGTGGGCGTTGCGGAGCAAAACCTGGTAGCCGGTCGAGGCGCGGGCTTTTTTCTCCAGGTTGAAATCGCCTCCGGGCAGCAGGGATTTTTCGGCCAGCAGGGCGGATTTTTCGGCTTCAAACCGGAACAAGACCGAATCGGCGTCGCGGGCATCCACTTCCCAGCGCACGAGGGTGCCCTCGGGAACGGTCAGGTTGCCCACGTTTTTGAGCGTTTCGCCGGGCTTGTTGAGGTAGCCAGGGTATTGCAGCGTCACCTCGAAGGCAGCCAGACTGGGGCGGGCAACGAGGTCAACTTTGTACCCGGCGGATTGGTACCCGGCGGCATCAAACTGAAAATCAAAACCCTTCTGCACATTTCGGAAGGTGTAGCTGAACTGACGACCTTCCCCGGCGTCCATGCGCAGGCGCCGGTCGTTGTGCAGCACGTACACCGCCTCGGGCATGGCGCCGCCTCTCAAGCGCAGATTGACCGTGAAATCTTCGCCCCTGAAGGCTTGCAGGGATTGGTTTTCGAGCACAAACGTGAAGGGCGCTTCCTCGGCGTATTCGTTCCGGAAGTTGACGATGCGCGTGGAGGAGGCCGTGAAAAATTTTGGCGAAACGAACAAAATGCCCATGATGACCAGCGCCGGAGCAAGGGCAAACTTCAGGTAACGCCGGTTCTGGTCGAGTTGGATCGCGTCGGCGAAGCGCACGAAGCCCAGTTGCTGGGATTTCTGGTTGATCGACGCCAGCAGCAGTTCGTTCTGCGAAGAGGTCAGGCCGGCGAGTTGCAGCGTGTTAAGCAGCTTGTCCCCTACTTCCGGAAAGTAGTGGCCTACTTGCCGGGCGGCTTCTTCGTTGCTCAGGGGTTTGTTTTTTCCCAAGAGAAAGAAGGCTGGTTTCAGAATCCAGAACACGAGCGTGAAGCCCAATGTAGCCAGGAACAGGAAGAACAACGTGGCCCGCAGCGGCGTGCTAAACCGCCCGAAATATTCCAGCGTGTTGACGAGCAGGTATGCCGAAAGCAACACCGCCGCCGAGAAAATCACGCCCTTCAGCAACCGGTTGAGGTAATACTTGCGCTTGTACTCGTCGAGTTTTTCGAGAAGTTGGCGGATGGGAGAAGTGGCCATGGGAACCTTGATTTAGAGGATTTCAAGGATGAAAAGACAATCAAGTTAAGCAATCCAACGAATCCTTGAAATCTTACGAATCAAGGTTCCAATTCTAACAGCACCGGGCAATGGTCCGAGTGTTTGGCTTCGGGCAAAATCACCGCACGCCGAAGCAGTTCTTTCAGCGGCTCGGTCACGAGGTGGTAATCGATGCGCCAGCCCAGGTTTCGCTCGCGACAGCCGGGGCGTTGGCTCCACCAGGTGTAGTGGTGGGGCTCCTGGTTGAGAACATGTTTTGAAATTCAAACTTCGATTTTTGCCAAGTTGGCAACAGGGTGGGAAAAACGGGCGTCGGCTGGTAACTAAGCGGTGACCAAACAGCCGTTACCGCAATGCAAACCGAGTTCGCA
>JAESFZ010000093.1_pt1 | contig 218916 bp, 186 predicted proteins | sample 9269561 | NCBI WGS metagenome assembly JAESFZ01 (sample SAMN14515552, study PRJNA621657) | algae metagenome | isolation source: Tildeniella nuda ZEHNDER 1965/U140 and co-occurring heterotrophs from wet... | place: Switzerland: Stansstaad, Zurih | collected 1965-01-01 | reverse complement strand
AGGAAGCGCTTGCCTTCGGGTGTCTCGACTTCGCTCGACACGAACGGGATTTATAAGTTGGCTTGTCCAACCGCCCGCAAGCCTCCGTTCGCTAGTCACCCCTCCACCAAAGCCACCGCCCGGATCCACCCCGCGCTGGCGCGTTCGATCTTCACCGGGAAGCAGCTCAGCGTCCAGCCCGTCGGCGGCAGCGACGCGAGGTTGGTGAGTTTCTCGATCTGGTAATAGGGCTGGATGCGCCCCGCCTTATGGCCTTCCCAGATGATCTTCGGGTCGCGCGTCTCGGCCCAGCGCTTGGCGGTGTGGCTGAACGGCGCATCCCAGCTCCACGCGTCGGTGCCGACGACCTGCACCCCGCGATCCGTCAGGTAGAGCGTCGCCTCCTCGCCCATGCCGCAGCCCTGGTCGGTGAAATTGTCGGTGCCATAGATCGCCCCCGACTGGACGAGCACGATGTCATAGGGCTGGAGGTCATGCCCGATCCGCGCGAGTTCGGCCGCGACCTCGGCGGCGCTCACCACATGCCCCGCGGGTCGATCCGAGAAATCGAGCTTCACCCCGGGGCGGAAGAAGAGGTCGAGCGGCGCCTCGTCGATGCTCGGTGCGGGGGTCGCGCCGCTATCGGTGGTCGAATGGAAATGCCAGGGCGCGTCCATATGCGTGCCATTGTGCGTGCTCAATGTCAGGCTCTCGACCGCCCAGCCTTCGCCGTCGGGCAGGTCCTCCTGCGTCAGGCCCGGAAAGAACATCGCAATCTGCTGCCACGTGTTCTCGTGGGTCATGTACGTGATCTGCGGGCGCATCACCGGCGGGTCGGAGACGACGTCGTTGGTGATCGGGATCGAGAGGTCGATGAACTGCATGGCGCCCAGTCTGCCACCGGAATGACGCTACGCCAAGAAGGCTTGCGCGGCGATATGCGGCGGCTAGAGATGCGGGAGGCCCGGACGGGGCAGGGGAGAGTTTATGACCGATAAAGCCGCGGCCGCCGACCATGGCGCCGCCTATCAGCCGACCGCGAAGGACATTCGCATGGTCATCGCCGCCTCGTCGGCGGGGACGATCTTCGAATGGTATGATTTCTTCATTTACGGCACGCTCGCGGCGATCATCGGCAAGGCCTTTTTCCCAAGCGACAATGCGACATTGGAAATCCTGCTCGTCTGGGCGGGCTTCGCGGTCGGCTTCGGCTTCCGGCCCCTGGGCGCGGTGCTCTTCGGTTTCCTCGGCGACCGGCTGGGGCGCAAATATACCTTCCTCGTCACCGTCACGCTGATGGGCATCGCGACCGCGGGGGTCGGCATGATCCCCTCGGCCGCGACGATCGGCATCGTCGCGCCGATCATCGTTATCCTGCTCCGCGTGCTCCAGGGGCTCGCGCTCGGCGGCGAATATGGCGGCGCCGCGGTTTACGTCGCCGAACATTCGCCCCCCGAAAAGCGCGGCTTCTACACCAGTTTCATCCAGGCGAGCGTCGTCGGTGGTTTCGTGCTGAGCCTGATCGTCGTGCTCGGCTGCAAGGCGCTGATGTCCGACGCGGTGTGGGAAAGCTGGGGCTGGCGCGTGCCCTTCCTCCTCTCGCTGATCCTGCTCGCCATCTCGCTGTGGATGCGCCTCAAGCTCTCCGAAAGCCCGGTGTTCCAGGCGATGAAGGCCGAGGGCGAACTCGCCAAGAACCCGCTCAAGGAAAGCTTCACCTATCCGGGCAATCCGAAGCGCATCTTCGTCGCGCTGTTCGGCATCGCCGCGGGGCTGACCGTGATCTGGTACACCGCGATGTTCTCGGGCCTGTCCTTCCTGAAAGGCCCGATGAAGGTCGAGGATACCGCCGCCGAAATCATCGTCGGTTTCTCGGCCGCGCTCGGCATGGGCTTCTTCCTGTGGGCCGGACATATCTCCGACAAGATCGGGCGCAAGAAGCCGATCGTCTGGGGCTATGCGGCCACGCTCGTGCTGCTCTTTCCGCTCTTCTGGCTGATGGGCAGCGTCGGCAACCCCGCGCTCACCGCCGCCGCCGAAAAGGCGCCGGTCGTCGTCACCGGCTCGCTCTGCGATTACGACCCCTTCGCGCAGGTGCAGGTAACCGCGTGCGGCAAGACGCTCGGCGAACTGACCAAGCTCGGCGTGCCGTACAGCATCGTCGGCAGCGGCAGCGGCTTCGACAGCGTCAAGGTGACGATCGGCGGGCGCGAGGTCGCGGGCGAGGATCCCGCGGTGCTCAAACCCGCGCTCGAGGCGATGGGTTATGACTTCGAGAAGCAGGTGCCGGGCCCGCTCGGCATCGCGGTGATCATTGCCGCGCTGCTCGGGCTCAGCGCATTGTCGGGCTTTACCTACGGCCCCGTGGCGGCGCTGCTCTCCGAAATGTTCCCGCCGCATGTGCGCTATTCGTCGCTGTCGATCCCCTACCACCTCGGCACCGGCTATTTCGGCGGCTTCCTGCCGCTGATCGCGAGCTTCATCATCGCCAAGACGGGCGATGCCTATGCCGGGCTCTGGTACACCTGGGTGGTGGTGCTCGTCGCTTTCCTCGTCAGCGCCTTCATGCTCAAGGAGCCCGTGCCGGGGCAATGGGAGAAGGGCGCGGCAGCGCTAACCGCCTGATCCGCCCCATTGGCGCTGCCGTCTTTCGCGGCTAGGGGCGGGGGATGATCGATATCGCCGCTCCGCTCCGCCTCCGCCTCGACAGCGCGGCGCTCGTCGCCAACTGGCGCTGGCTCGCGAAGGCGAGCGGCGGCGCGGCGACCGGCGCGGCGCTCAAGGCCGACGGCTATGGCCTCGGCGCGCGCGCGGTGATGCGGCATCTGGCGGCGGCGGGCTGCCGCGATTTCTTCGTCGCGACCTGGGCCGAGGCCTCGGCGCTGATGCCGCTCCCTGCCGGCGTCTCGCTGTCGGTGCTCCACGGCGTCGGCGCGAGCGACATGATCGCGGCGCGCATGCTGCCCGCGCGGCCGGTGCTGAACAGCGTCGAACAGGTCGCGCGCTGGCGCGAAACCGGAGAAGGGCGGCCGTGCGATGTCATGGTCGACACCGGCATGAACCGGCTGGGGCTGACCGTCGCCGAGGCGATGGGCGGCGCGCTCGAAGGCCTCGCGATCGAAACCTTGCTCAGCCATCTCGCCTCGGCCGACGAGGATAGCGGCCAAAATACGCAGCAGCTCACGACTTTCCGCGCGCTCCGCGAAGCCATCCCCGCGCGGCGTTACAGCCTCGCGAACAGCGCGGGCATCTGCCTCGGCGCCGACTATGCCTTCGACCTCACGCGCCCCGGGCTCGCGCTCTACGGCGGCATACCGCGCGGCGAGGCGGCGGGGCACCTTCGCCAGGTCGTCTTTCCCGAAGCGCGCGTGCTGCAGGTCCGCGCCGTCGAAGCGGGCGATACGGTCGGTTATGGCGCGACCTGGCAGGCGCAGGACCGCGCGTGGATCGCGGTTGCGAATATCGGCTATGCCGACGGGTATTTGCGTTGCCAGTCGGGCGGGGTCGGCTTCGCAAGCTGGCAGGGGCGCCATCTGCCCGTCGCCGGGCGCGTATCGATGGATCTCACCGCCTTCGACGCCGGCGACCTCGCGATTTGCGAGGGCGACTGGCTGACGCTCGGCTACGACCTGCCAGAGGTCGCGGCGCGCTCGGGGCTATCGCAATATGAACTGCTGACCGGCCTCGGCGCCCGCTTCGCGCGCGTCTGGGGCTGAGGGGCGACCGCTTTCGGGCGGGAGCGGACGGTGACCCCGCCTCCCTTTCAGAGAAGGGAATGGCCTAACGCCACCCCAAAACAGCCGAGTCCGAAAAGAAAAAGGCCGCCTTCCCGAAGGAAGGCGGCCCGTTTCCGTGGCCCGTGCCGACTGGCTTACCAGTTGGCGCGGATGCCAGCGTAGAAGTAACGGCCGAAGGTGTCGTACGGATCGCCACCCGCGGTGCCGAGCAGGCCGAACGGCGGCTGCTTGTCGAACGCGTTATCGATACCGACGTAGAAGTTGAACTTCTTGTCGACTTCCAGGTTGGCGCGGAAGCCGTGGTACAGCGCATCCGGATAATAGACGCGCGGGAAAGCGTCGGCGTTCTGCGGCGGCAGCGTGACGATCGAACCCGCGGTGCAGGTGCCGCCGCCGGGGTTGATGCCATTGGCCGGGCAGGCGCCCTGATAGCTGTTCTGCTGTTCCCAGGTTCCGATCGTCTGCTTGCCGATGTAACGCACCGTCCAGCCAATATCGAACGCGCCGAAATCATAGTTCAGGCTCGCGTTGGCAGCCCAGCGCGGGTCGCCGAGTTCGCTCATCTGACGGTTGGGCTCGAGCGGGTTCTGCGAGTTGGTGAAGTTGTCGAGCTTCAGCAGGTGCGTTGCAATGGCGCGGAACGACACGCGATGACCATTGTCGAACGTCCGGCGATACTGGACGTCGAAGTCGATGCCTTCGGTTTCCTGCGATGCGAAGTTCACACCACCCGAAACCACCGCGAATTCGCCGAACAGGCCGGTCGTGGGATCGCGCGATATCGTCGCACAGAACTGGTTGTTGATACCGTCGGCGTTGTCGTAGCACAGATTGATGATTGTCTGCGCCGCAAGCGTTGCGATCAGGCTTTTCACCTTGATCTTGTAATAGTCGACGGTGAAGTTGAAGCCAGGCAGGAAGCTGGGCTCAACGACCGCGCCGAGCGTGAGGCTCTTGCCGATTTCATTCTGAAGGGTGGGGTTGCCGCCCGACAGGAAGCTGGTCGACGAGGTACGCGCAGCGCAGTTGATGAACGGATCGCCCAGTTCGCGGTCCGGTGCCGGAACGCTCGAGCCGGAGCACGCCGCGACCAATGCCGCGTTGAACGTCGCCGGTACCCCCGCCGCGGCGCAGTTTGCAACGCGGTTGGGGTTGTTGCTGATGTTCTGCACATCGCACGGGTCGGCGATGAACGCGAAATTCTGCGACTGCGGCGAGAACAGATCGCTCTGGGTCGGCGTGCGAACCGACTTCGCATAAGCCGCGCGGAAGCGGATATCCGGGATCGGAGCATAGAGGCCCTGAATGTTGTAGGCCCACACCGTACCGGCCGACGAATTATAATCCGAAACGCGGGCCGATGCGTTGACCGACAGTTCTTCGGCGAACGGCATATTGGCAAGCAGCGGGAGGCTGATTTCACCGAAGGCTTCTTTGACCGTCAGCTTCGGCGGAGCGAAGGGCTGGATCGCGTTGAGGAAGGTACCACCGGAAGCGGTGAGTTCGTCGAATGCCGAGAAGGCTTTTTCTTCACGATATTCGGCGCCGAGCGCGAAGCCGATCGGGCCACCCGGCAGCTCGAACAGCTGCGACAAGTCACCATTGACGCTGGCGAGCGCGACGAATTCTTCGGCCTTCTCCTTGCGGATCGCGGTCGTGTTGACGAAATCGAGCGCAGCTTGGCTCGGAGAGCCCGAGCCGAAGACGTTAATCGGAACGCAGTCCGGACGATCGTTGGTCGTGCTGGCGTCGGCGTTCACGCGGCAGACGATCTGACCGGACGAGTTGCGCACGGCATCCAGCGCCAGCAGGAAGCCGTCCTCATTGCCGTTCAGATCGAACAGCACCAGGTTGTTCAGCGACTGCAGCTTGCTTTCGAAACGACCGTAGTTCAGCGAGAGTTCGTAACCCCAGTCGTCGTTGAACGTGCCTTCCACGCCACCAACGATACGATAGGTGTCGCGATCGTGGATTTCGCCGCGGCCACCGAAGTCGGTGTTGAAGCGCTGGATCAGGAGCGAACGATTGCCGTCGAAACGACGCGTGCCCGTGACGGGGTCGACGAAGATCGTGCCGTCCGGATTGCGAAGCGCACAGGTCGAGACCGTGTTGGTCAGGATCGAGCGGTTGTTCGCATTGAGGAACGGGTTGTCGCAGCGCAGGTTGGTGCCGCCGCCGAAGAAGCCCGGGACGTCGCCCTGGAAGAAGCTCGGCTGGCCTTCCTGGACCGCGTCGACATGGACATATTTGGCTTCGATATAGGGGCGGAAAGCGTCGCTGACGTCATAATGTGCGAGCAGGTTCACTGCGTAGCGCTTCAGGCCTGCGGCAAGCTGGCCGGTGTTGCGCAGCGTCGAGCCGTCGCCACCCTGGATGTTCGCCGAGCCCCCGGCTTCGAAATTGCCGTCGGGGACATCGACGTACAGGTTGCCGTCGGGACCGAAACGCAGATACTGGCCCACGCCGACGCGACCGACAGTACCGCCGTCTGAAATCGAACCATTTTTGACGCCGCAAACGAAGGCGGTGTCGCTGATGCCGTCGGTGCCGCCGGGTTCGCCGGCGCTCGGCTCGACCGCCTGGAACTGGCAACGTCCGGAATAGGCGCCGGTCAGCTTGTCACGGTCGGTGAAATAGAGCGGGTTCGCTTCGGCATATTCGGCCGAAATCGCGACGTTGCCGCGCCCGTCGGCGAAATTCTTGCCCCAGGTGCCGCTGACGAACATGTTGCCGCGATCGCCGCGCGACGAAACGCCGCCCTGCGCGCGCAGGTTGATGCCGTCGAAGTTGCGCTTGGTGATGAAGTTCACCACACCGGCGACGGCGTCCGAACCGTAGATCGCCGAGTTGCCGCCCGTCACCACGTCGACGCGCTCCAGCAGGTCGACCGGAATGGTGTTGACGTCGACCAGATAGTCGCCGGGCAGCGCGGTGATGTGGCGCTTGCCGTTGACGAGGACCAGCGTGCGCTCGACACCGAGGCCGCGAAGGTCGAGGACGTTAAGACCGGCGGTGCCGATGAAGCGGGTCGAGTTGCCCTGGCTGAAGGTCGAGCGCAGCGACGGAAGGTCGTTCAGCGCGTCGCCGAGCGAGACGTCGCCGGTGTCGGTAAGTTCGTCGACGGTGACCGAGGTCAGCGGAACCGACGATTCGAGCGTCGGGCGCGCGATACGCGAGCCGGTGACGACGATGGCGCGGTCGGTATTTTCGTCCGAATCGCAGACGCCATTTTCATTGGCGTCGACACAATCCGCGGCGTCCTGCGCGAGAACAGGCTGGCTCACGGACATAGCTACTGCAAAGGCAGCAGCACCCATAAGCAGGTGCGACTTATTCATGTGGTAACTCCCCGGTTGTCCGTTCAAAAATAGAGATGAACGGATTGCGCCCTAGAAAGACCGAAAATCAAAGTGGCACAAGCCCCCTGTGGCAATTTTCTGACGGGTGCGCGCCATCCGCATGACATTGTGTCATTTTCGCAACAGTCGTCGGGCGGGCGCCGGAATCGCCCAAAATAACAAGGTTGTCGGCAGGCGAAACGAAGGCTGCTCCAGGTGCCCAATGGGGTCTCGATTATGTCAAAGTAGACGTTTCAAGTGAAACTAAATTACGTCACTCGGCTTGTCGCATCGCGATCCCGGCGCGTGGAGCCTCGCTCGGCGGGGCCTTCGGCATCGGCAAACAATCGCTTCCAGCGCGGCAGCGTCGGCGAATCGTCGTCGTGTCCGCCTTCATGTTGCGACGCATCATAGATTGATGCTATTGCCGCTTTTCAACGTTCAAGCCCGGCACGGCGCGGTCGCCTTTGTCACGGGTCAGGGAGCAGCAGCATCATGGCGAAGTCCAAGGCGCCGGCCGACGGCGACACGGTTACGATCAAGAAATATGCGAACCGGCGCCTCTACGATACCGAGCGCAGCTGCTACATCACGCTCGAGGATCTGGGCACGATGGTCCGCGACGGCCGCGATTTCCGCGTCGTCGACGCCAAGAGCGGCGAGGACATCACGCATAATGTGCTCACGCAAATCATCATGGACGAGGAAACGCGCGGCGAGACCCTGCTGCCCGTCAATTTCCTGCGTCAGCTGATCGGCATGTACGGCGACAAGATGCAGTCGATGGTGCCGCAATATCTCGAAGCGTCGATGGCGACCTTCCGCAAGAACCAGCAGGACGTCCGCGCCGCGCTCGAGGGTGCGCTCGGCTCGAACCCGCTCGCCGAGCTCACCCGCCGCAACCTCGAGATGTTCCAGCAGGCGACCAGCGCCTTCATCCCAGGGGCTGCCGGGAACGCCAAGGCCAAGGATGCCGAGATTGCGGCGCTCAAGGCCGAAATCGCCGACCTCAAGGCCGAGCTCGCCAACAAGAAATAATCGGGGCCGCTCTCCCGCCCCCCAGTTTAGAAACCAGGACAGATGATCAAGCATGCGCTCAGCGTAACCCGTCAGGCCGACTTCGCGGCCTGGTATCAGGACGTCATTGCCGAGGCCGACCTCGCCGAGGAATCGGGGGTGCGCGGCTGCATGGTGATCAAGCCGTGGGGCTATGGCATCTGGGAGCGCATCCAGAAGGTGATGGACGCCGCGATCAAGGACGCCGGGGTCCAGAACGCCTATTTCCCGCTCTTCATCCCCTTGAGCTTCTTCGAGAAGGAAGCCGACCATGTCGATGGCTTCGCCAAGGAAATGGCGGTCGTCACGCATCACCGGCTGATCGGCGACGGCAAGGGCAAGCTGGTTCCCGATCCCGAGGCGAAGCTCGAAGAGCCGCTGATCGTCCGCCCGACGTCGGAGACGGTGATCGGCAATGCGATGAGCCGCTGGGTGCAGAGCTGGCGCGACCTGCCGCTCAAGGTCAACCAATGGGCCAATGTCGTGCGCTGGGAAATGCGCACGCGCATGTTCCTGCGCACCAGCGAATTCCTGTGGCAGGAAGGCCATACCGCGCACGCCGACAAGGCCGATGCCATGGCCGAGACGCTGCGCGCGCTCGAAATGTACCGCGCCTTCGCCGAGGATGTGCTCGCGATGCCCGTCGTGGCGGGCGAAAAGCCCGAGAACGAGCGTTTCCCGGGCGCGGTCGCGACCTATTCGATCGAGGCGATGATGCAGGACGGCAAGGCGCTCCAGGCCGGCACCTCGCATTATCTCGGCACCGGTTTCGCCGAGGCGGCGAACATCCGTTACCAGGACAAGGACGGCGGCCACAGCCTCTGCCACACGACGAGCTGGGGCACCTCGACCCGCATGATCGGCGGCGTGATCATGACGCACGGCGACGACGATGGCCTGCGCTGCCCGCCGCGCATCGCGCCGCACCAGATCGTCATCGTGCCGATGCTGCGCGACAACGAGGAAGATGCGGCCATTCTCGACTATTGCAGCGATCTCGAAGCCAGCCTCAAGGCGCTCGACGCCTTCCGCGAGCCCGTGCGCGTGCTGCTCGACACGAGCGGCGCCAAGGCGCAGACCAAGCGCTGGGGCTGGGTCAAGAAGGGTGCGCCGGTGATCGTCGAGGTCGGCCCGCGCGACGTCGCGGGCGGCAATGTCGCGGTGATCCGCCGCGACCGCCTCTATCAGGAGAGCGGCAAGCTCGACACGGCGTTCGTCGCCAAGGGCGAGTTCGTCGCGGGCGCCGTCGCGATACTGGAAAATATCCAGGCCAGCCTCTATGCCGAAGCCAAGGCGCGGCTCGATACGAACATCGCCCGCGATGTCACGGATCTGAAAGCGCATTTTGCCGGCGACGACAAGTTCGTCGGCTGGGCCGAGGTGCAATGGTCGCGCCCGACCGGCGCCGCGCTCGACAAGATCGTCGAGCAATTGAAGGCGCTCAAGTTGACGATGCGCAACACCCCGCTCGACGCCGCGCCCGCCGATGGCGCGTGCCTCTTCACCGGCGAACCAGCGGTCGAGCGCGTGCTCGTCGGGCGGACCTACTGAGGCTCGCCCGCGGCTTGGTTAGCCGCATCTAAACCCCGAATGTCGTTCTTCGCGAAGGGCTTTTCGGCTATGCAAAGCACTCAGGGACTCGGTCGACGGAAGTTCCGGGCACTGCGTAGCGGTGGGGTCGTGCGCCGCGCGCGATGACAGGGGAAAGATCATGATGCGACGGACGATCGCGGCCTTGGCGGCCGCCTCGATGATCGGGGCCGGGATGACGCCGGTTTACGCCAAGACTCCCGGCAGCCTCTCCGATCTCGTCGGCGCCCGCGCGCCCGGCGCGGAAAACGAGATGCAAAACCGCGGCTACAAGATGGAAACCTTCAAGAACGGCGGGCAATATTGGTGGAACGGCGACAGCGACACCTGCGTCCGCGTCGTCGTCAGTCAGGGGCGCTACGCCTCGGTCGACAAGGCCGATGCCAGCGATTGCGGCAAGGGCGGCGGCGGCAACGCGGCCGCGGCGGTCGGCGCGGTCGCGGCGATCGGGCTGATCGCGGCGCTCGCCAGCCACAAGAAAAAGCATGGCGACGACGATGGCGGGGCGAACCATGACAGCGAATATTCCCGCGGTTACAACGACGGCCTCTACGGCGGCTCCTACGACCGGAACGACAGCGAGGGCTATCACGACGGCTTTATGGCGGGCGAGACCGAAGCCGCGAACCGCCGTGCCGCCAACCGCCCCTATGCGCGCGGCGGCACCGATGGCGGGCGCGCCGCGTGCGAACGCCGCGCCGACGAATATCAGAGCGCACCTTGGGGCAGCAGCGTCGTGGTCAGCCAGCGCGACAAGCGCGGCACCCACGTCTATACGGTGGCGACCGGCAGCTATCGCTCGGTCTGTACCGCCGATGCCTCGGGCCGCGTGATCGACATCCAGCCTTATTATTGATCCGCTGTTGGGGGTGACGCGCCGCGCGTTGCCCCCTATCAGCGGATCATGCCACGCAAAATCCAGGCCGGACTCCCGACACGCGACCAGATCATGCGCTTCATCGCCGACAGCCCGGGCGCGGTCGGCAAGCGCGAGATATCCAAGCATTTCGGCCTCCACGGCGCCGACAAGGTCGCGCTGAAGGCGCTGCTCAAGGACATGACCGACGAGGGGCTCGTCGACATGGCACCCGGCCGCGCCTTCCACAAGCATGGCGGCCTGCCGCGCGTGACCGTGCTGCGCGTCGTCGCGATCGAGGGCAGCAATCTCTGGGCGGTGCCCGATCGCTGGGAAGGCGCGGGCCCGCCGCCGCGGTTGCGCGTGATGGAGCAGGGCCGGAAAGGCGCACTCGGCGTCGGCGACCGCGCGCTGGCGCGCACCGAGGAGCGCGGCGGCGGCCATGTCGCGTTTCCGATGAAGCGGCTGCAGGCGAGCGCCGAGCTCATCGTCGGCGTGCTCGTCCACGACGTCGGGCCGGGCGGCAAGGCGATGACCTGGCTGCGCCCCGCCGACAAGCGCGCGCGCTTCGACTTCGCGGTCGCCGACATGGGCGATGCCGGCATCGGCGACCTCGTCCGCGCCGAATTGACCGGGCGCGGCCCCGCGACCAAGGCCAAGGTGATCGAGCGCATCGGCGATCCCTTCGCGCCCAAGGCGCTCAGCATGATCGCGATCGCGCGGCACGAAATCCCGCATGTCTTCGGCGCCGAGACGATCGCCGAGGCCGAGCGCGCGGCGAAACTGCCGCTGACCCCCGAGGGACGCGAGGATTTGCGCGACCTGCCGATCGTCGCGATCGACCCGATCGATGCGCGCGACCATGACGATGCGGTGTGGGCGATCCCCGACGAGGACCCGGGCAACAAGGGCGGCTATAAGGCGATCGTCGCGATCGCCGACGTGAGCTATTATGTCCGCCCCGACGGCGAGCTCGACCGCGAGGCGCGGCGGCGCGGCAACAGCGTCTATTTTCCCGACCGCGTCGTGCCGATGCTGCCCGAAACCCTGTCCGCAGGCGTCTGTTCGCTGAAGGCCGGCGAGGATCGCGCCGCGATGGCTTGCCACCTCGTCATCGACAAACATGGCAAGGTGACGTCGTGGCGTTTTACGCGCGCGCTGGTGCGGCTGCGCGCGAACATCGCCTATGAACAGGCACAGGCGGCCTATGATACGAGCGAAGCGCGCGAAAGCTGGGACGCCGATGTGCTGCCCGCGCTGCAGAATCTCTGGGCCTGTTGGGATTTACTGGCAAAGGCGCGCGCCGCGCGCAGCCCGCTCGATCTCGACCTGCCCGAGCGGCAGGTGATCCTCGACGAGGCGGGCGGCATCGCCGAGATCCGCGTCCGCGACCGGCTCGATTCGATGCGGCTGATCGAGGATTATATGATCGCCGCCAATGTCGCCGCGGCGAAAGCGCTCGAAGCGAAGAAATCGCCGGTGATGTACCGCATCCACGAACCGCCGAGCCGCGAGAAGCTCGTCAGCCTCAAGGAATATCTCGAAACCTTCGACCAGAGCTTCGCGCTGGGGCAGGTGATCACCCCCGCGGTGTTCAACCGCCTGATCGACGGCTTTTCGGAGGACGACCGGCTACCCGAGATCATGCAGGCGATCCTGCGCAGCCAGACGCAGGCCTATTACGGCCCCGCGAATTCGGGGCATTTCGGCCTCGCGCTCGGCAGCTACGCGCATTTCACCTCGCCGATCCGCCGCTACGCCGATTTGATCGTTCACCGTGCACTCGTCGACAGCTATCGACTCGAAGTGCCTGGAAAGGCGAAGGATTTGCCGCCGCGCACCGGCCTCGGCGAGGCCGATGCCAAGGGGTTGTCGCGCATCGGCGAGGCGATCAGCGCGCTCGAACGCCGCGCGATGGAGGCCGAGCGCGAGACGATCGACCGCTATGTCGCCGCCTATCTCGCGAACAAGGCGGGCGAGATCGTCGCGGCGCGGATCACCGGGGTGCAGCCCTTCGGCTTCTTCGCGACGGTCGACGGGCTAGGGGGGGACGGGCTGGTCCCGGTATCGAGCCTCGGCAGCGAGCGCTTCTTTTACGACGAAGCGGCGCGCACGCTCGACAGCGAGCATGGCCGGGTGAGCTATACCGTCGGCCAGCGGCTCGAGCTGCGGCTCATGGAAGCGAACCCGGTGAGCGGGGCTTTGAGGTTTGAGCTACCGGATGCGCCCGAGGGCGGCTTCCGCGACCGCCCGGTGCGGCGCGACGGGACGCGCAAGGACAAGGCTGGCAAGCATATGGTCGGCAAACGCGGCCGGCCCGCGAATATCAGGCATAAGGGGCGGAAAAGGTAGGATGCCAACCCCTCCTCTTCAGAGGAGGGGCAGCGAGACTTGCGGACTTGTCCGCTAGTCGCAGCGAGGTGGTGTTTGCGACGCTGCGCGCTACCGCGCGCCACCACCCCAACCCCTCCTCTAAAGAGGAGGGGCTTTGATTAGCGCACCGCCAGTTTCTGCAACAACGCCGCACTCTCCGCATCCGCCGGAAAAAACGCCTCGATCGCCAGCTCCGACAGCGTGATATCGACCGGCGTCCCGAAGATCGTCACCGTCGACACGAACGAAATTCGCCCCGCGATCGTATCGAGCAGCAGCGGCACCGCGATGCTGCTCACCACGCCGTGGCCGATGTCGTTCGCCGGACCCGGATAACCCGCGATCTCGGCCCGCAGCGCGATCAGTCCGGCGTCGGCGCTCGCCTCGATCTGGAGGTCGAGCCGATGCAGGATATGCGCGCGCCACATCGCATAGTTGACGATCTGCGGCGCCAGCCCGTCGGGATGCAACGCGAGGCGCAGGACATTGACCGGCGGGGCCAGCAATTCGGGCGACACCTGCTCGACCAGGATCGCGATCGCGTCATTCGCCGCGATCATGTTCCAGTGCCGGTCGACCGCCAGCGCCGGATAGGGCTCGTGCCCCTTCAGCACATGCTCGACGATCGTCCTCATCCCCGCCATCTCGGGGCTGTCGAGCGCGCGCTCCTGATAATTGGGGGCGTAGCCTGCGGCGAGCAGCAGCGCATTGCGCGCGCGGTGCGGCACCTCGAGGCAGTCGGCGATCCGCTGCAGCATCGCCGCGCTCGGCTTCGACCGACCCGTCTCGATAAAGCTCAGGTGGCGCGTCGAAATCTCGATGTCGAGCGCGAGGTCCATCTGGCTCATCCGGCGCCTTGTGCGCCATTCGCGCAATTGTTCGCCCAGGGGTGCTACCTGCATCATCTTTCTCCTTGGGCGCAGGAGCTATACCTCCGCTTTCGATATTTCCATTACCTCGGGCGTAATCGACCACCGTCGATTCGCGGCATATCTAGACCGGGTTCGAAAGGAGAACCCACATGTCGATCCGCAATCTCAAGACTATCCTGATCATCGATGCCGTCACCGCCACGGCCGTTTTCATCGCTGGCGCCTTCGCCGCCGCACCGGTCGGACGCCTGCTCGGTCTGCCGACGCAGATCGTCGCCATCGGCGGCTGGATCTGCCTCGCAGCGGGGTTGCTGATGGTCGTGGCCGCAATGCAGAAAGTGCCGAGTGCCGCGCTAGTCAGGCTGATCGCGGTCGGCAATCTCGGCTGGGTCGCGGCGAGCTTTGCGGTGGTCGCGACTTATGCCGACCAAATGACGGGCATCGGCATCGCGGTCGTCGTCGCGCAGGCGATCGGTGTGCTCGGCTTCGCGATCCTCGAAGGCAAGGGTGCCGCCGTTCCGCGCACGGCCCTCGTCTAACTCAGCGCATCGAGCCGGGCGATATCGATCCCGCCCGGCACCAGCATCACCGGACAGGGGAGCGTGCCCGCATCCTGTCCGGTGAAGAAGGCGACCAGCGGCCCGGGCGCGCCGCTCGCCGCCGTTGCGAGTACCAGCGCTGCGATCTCGTCATTGGCGCGGATCACCTCGCACACGACCTCGGTCGGCTTGCCCGACTTCACCATCACCTGCGGCACGACATTGCATTCCTGCGCGACCGTATCGGCCGCCGCCGCGACCAGCGCCTCGGCATGTTCGCGCGCCTCGGCCTCGATCGTCGCCTGCACCCCGCCGAACGCCACGAAATCCTGCGGCGGAATGATCGCCAGCACCGCGACCCCGCCGCCGGTGCGCGCCGCGCGTCTTGCAGCGAAGCGCAGCGCCAGGCTCGCTTCCGGGCTGTCGTCGATCACGACCAGATAAGTACGCATGCCCCGACCCCCGCTCAGCTCTTTTGCGGGGAGCACCCCGCTATGCTTTTTGCGGATAGAGAGTGCGTCACATTCGTATGAAACGCAAGTTTGCCCCGATGGACGTTGACGAACGATGGTCTTATGACGAGGGGGTAATCCGTAGCGGCAGGCCCCGCCTGCAAGACTGACAGGGACAAGTCCAACGATGCCGATCGAACTCAAAATGCCCGCCCTTTCGCCGACGATGGAGGAAGGGACGCTCGCCAAATGGCTGGTCAAGGAGGGCGACACGGTGAAGTCGGGCGACCTGCTCGCCGAGATCGAGACCGACAAGGCGACGATGGAGTTTGAAGCCATTGATGAAGGCGTGATCGCGTCGATCCTCGTCGCCGAGGGCACCGATGGCGTGAAGGTCGGCACCGTGATCGCCACGATCGCGGGCGAGGGCGAAGATGCGAGCGCGGCAAAGGCTGCGCCTGCGGCCGCTGCGCCCGCTCCGGCGGCGAAGGAAGAAGCGCCCAAGGCTGCCGAACCCGCGCCGGCTCCCGCTCCCGCAGCGGCCCCGGCTCCGGCTCCCGCAGCTGCACCCGCTGCGTCGGGTGAGCGCATCAAGGCCAGCCCGCTCGCCAAGCGCCTCGCCGCCGAGCGCGGCATCGACCTCTCGACCATCAAGGGGACCGGCCCCGGCGGCCGCATCGTCAAGGACGACCTCGATGGCGCCCCCGCGAGTGCCCCCGCCGCCGCGCCGCAGGCAGCTGCCGCACCGGCCGCCACCGCGGCTCCCGCACCTGCCGCTGCTCCCGCGCCCGCCGCAGCCGGCGCGATCCCCGATTTCGGTATCCCGCACGAGGACGAAAAGCTCAGCGGCATGCGCAAGACGATCGCGCGCCGCCTCAGCCAGTCGATGCAGGAATCGCCGCACATCTACCTCACCGTCGACATCCGCCTTGACGCGCTCCTCAAGCTCCGCGGCGAACTCAACGCCAGCCTCGAAGGCCGCGGGGTCAAGCTCAGCGTCAACGACATGCTGATCAAGGCGCTCGCGATCGCGCTCGAGCGCGTGCCCTCGTGCAACGTCAGCTTCGGCGGCGATGTGATGCGCTTCTACAAGCGCGCCGACATCTCGGTCGCGGTCAGCATCCCGGGCGGGCTGATCACCCCGATCATCGTCGACGCGGGCGGCAAGTCGATGTCGAAAATCTCGACCGAAATGGCCGAACTCGCGGCGAAGGCCAAGGAAGGCAAGCTCCAGCCCAGCGAATATCAGGGCGGCACCGCCTCGATCTCGAACATGGGCATGATGGGGATCAAGCAGTTCACCGCGGTGATCAACCCGCCGCAGGCGATGATCATGGCGATCGGCGCGGGCGAGAAGCGTCCCTATGTGGTCGACGACGCGCTCGCGATCGCGACCGTCATGTCGGCCACCGGCAGCTTCGACCACCGCGCGATCGACGGCGCCGACGGCGCGCTCTTGATGAAGACCTTCAAGGAACTGGTGGAGAACCCGCTGGGGCTGGTGGCGTAATGAACCCCTCTCCCTTCAAGGGAGAGGGAGGGGCCCGCGCGCGTCAGCGCGTGGGAGGGTGAGGGTGTGACGGCGGGCTATTCACAGCAGACGCTGGAACGCGCCAAGGCGCTGCGCCGTTCGCTTACCGATCAGGAAAAGAAGCTTTGGGGCGCCCTGCGCGATCGGCGCCTCGGCGGTTTTAAGTTTCGGAAGCAACAACCGATCGGTCCTTTTATTGCGGATTTCGTCTGCCAGGAGCGGCGCTTGATTGTCGAAGTCGATGGATCTCAGCATGCTGAATCGCAAACGGATGCTGGTCGGGACGCCTTCCTGAATGACAAGGGCTATCATGTGCTCCGCGTCTGGAACAACGATGTGGCTGGAAATCTGTCCGGTGTGTTGACGGCAATTCTTGCCGCGCTCTCGGACCCTCACCCTCCCATTGCTGCGCAATGGGCCCCTCCCTCTCCCTAAATGGGAGAGGGGATTGATAATGGAGCGAATCTTGGCTGACACCAATTACGACCTCATCGTCCTCGGCTCGGGACCCGGCGGCTATGTCGCGGCGATCCGTGCGGCGCAGCTCGGGCTCAAGACCGCGATCGTCGAGCGCGAGAATCTCGGCGGCATCTGCCTCAACTGGGGCTGTATCCCGACCAAGGCGCTGCTGCGCTCGGCCGAAATCTATCATTATATGCAGCATGCCGGCGACTATGGCCTGATCGCGCAGCAGATCAGCGCCGACATCGAAGCGGTGGTGAAGCGCAGCCGCGGGGTCGCGAAACAGCTCAGCCAGGGCGTCGCCTTCCTGATGAAGAAGCACAAGATCACGGTGCATATGGGTGAGGGCAAGCTGACGGCGCCGGGCAAGCTGGAAGTGAAGGGCGAGAAGGGCAGCGAGACCCTCACCGCGAAGAACATCATCGTCGCGACCGGCGCCCGCGCCCGCGAACTGCCCTTCGCGCCCGCCGACGGCAAGCGCATCTGGACCTATCGCCACGCGCTCGTCCCGCCCGAAATGCCCAAGAAATTGCTCGTCATCGGATCGGGCGCGATCGGGATCGAATTTGCGAGCTTCTACAGCGACATGGGCGCCGAAGTGACCGTCGTCGAAATGCTCGACCGCCTCGTCCCCGTCGAGGATGCCGACGTGTCGGCCTTCCTCGAAAAGCAACTCAAGAAGCAGGGCATGACGATCCATACCGGCGCCGGGGTCGAGGAGCTCAAAGCCACCGCGACCGGCGTCTCGGCCAAGATCAAGGGCAAGGACGGCAAGGTCGAATCGGCCGAATTCAGCCACGCGATCGTCGCGATCGGCATCGTCCCCAACACCGAGAATATCGGCCTCGAAGCGCTCGGCGTGAAGACCACCAAGGGGCATATCGACACCGACGCGATGTGCCGCACCAACGTCCCCGGCCTCTGGGCGATCGGCGACGTCACCGCGCCGCCGTGGCTCGCGCACAAGGCGATGCACGAATCGGTGATTTCGGTCGAGGCGATCGCCGGCAACCACCCGCACGCGATGGACCCGCGCAACATCCCCGGCTGCACCTATTGCCGCCCGCAGATCGCCAGCGTCGGGCTGACCGAGGCGAAGGCGAAGGAGCTGGGTTACGAGGTCAAGGCCGGCACCTTCCCCTTCATCGGCAACGGCAAGGCGATCGCATTGGGTGAGGCCGAGGGCTTCACCAAGACGGTGTTCGACGCGAAGACCGGCGAGCTGCTCGGCGCGCATATGATCGGCGCCGAGGTCACCGAGCTGATCCAGGGCTATACGATCGGCAAGACCGCCGAGCTGGTCGAGGACGATTTCATCGGCACCGTCTTCCCGCACCCGACGCTGAGCGAAACGATGCACGAGGGTGTGCTCGCCGCGTTCGGGCGGCCTTTGCATATCTGACATTCTGATCCTCCCTGTCGCGTAGCGATGGGGAGGGGGACCACCCGCAGGGTGGTGGAGGGGCCCCTCCGTCGGCCCCTGCGGGGCCGCCACCTCCCCATGGCTCCGCCACAGGGAGGATCATTTTGAATTTCGCGAGCCGACACACCCGCTTCCTCATCGCCGCCGCTACGCTGCTCACGGCCGTCGTCCTGCTCGGCTTCGCGGTCGTCGCGGGCTGGACGCAGGCGATGGACCTGCGCATCTCGACCGACCTCGTGTTCCAGGTCGGCACGAGCCACCCCGCCTTCATCGCTTTCATGCAGGGGGTGAGCTGGCTCGGCGGCGGCATCGCGCGCTGGATCATCGTCATCGCGCTGGCGGCGCTCGTCTGGCGCTGGTGCGGGCCGCGCTGCGCGGTCGCGCTCGCGGGGGCATCGCTCCTGTCGAACCTCGCCTCCAGCCTCCTCAAGCTCGGCTTCGGGGTTTCGCGCCCCGACTTGATCGAACATCTCGACCATCAGACGAGCTTTTCCTACCCCAGCGGCCATGCGACCAGCGCCGCGGTCGTCTACCTCATGCTCGCCTGGCTGGTGCCGCCGCGCTGGCGCCGTGCGGCGTGGAGCCTCGCGGGGGTGATGATCGTGCTCAACGGCGTCTCGCGCATGATGCTCGGCGTGCACTGGGCGAGCGACATCATCGGCGGGACGATGCTCGGCGCGGCCTTCGCCCTGCTCGGAGCGGTCTATGCGCGCCGCGACCGGACCGCGGCATAAGGAAATCCTAACCGCCGGCTGCTAGCGCCGTTTCCGCACAAGGAAGGGGATTTCGCATGCGCGCTTTTATCGGCTGGCTCCTCGCGTTGATCCCCGTCGGCTATATCGGCGTCCTGCTCTGGCATTTCGCCGGGGTCGACGGCGGGTCGATGGAGGGCGTCGTCGGCATCGGGCTCGGCCCGACCGTGCTCGGGCTCGCGATCGTCGGGCTGCTCTTCCTCATCGGTCCGCTCACCAAGATGATCCGCGTCGCGTCGGGCAGCAATCGCGTTCCGGGCGCCAACCTCGACATCGGCGAGGATATGCCGACCGAGGGTTTCGACGCCGACGCCGCGTTCGCCAGCTATATGAGCCGCCGCGAAGCCGCGCCGCCGGCCGGAAGCGACCTCGAGCGCCCGGTCCCGCGCCCCGGCGGTTTCGGCCGCAAGGGCGTCTGACCCCTCGACAGGCGCGCCGCGGCGGCTAGTGTCGCCGCATGGCTCAAGGCACCCACGATTTCGTCCCCGATCCGCGCAACGACGCGATCCTGATCAACGTCAACGGCACGCTGGTGCCGCGCGTCGAGGCGACGGTGTCGGTGTTCGACAGCGGCTTCATGCTCGGCGACGGCGTGTGGGAAGGCATCCGCGTCCACAAGGGGCGCATGGCCTTCCTCGACAAGCATCTCGACCGTCTGTTCGAGGGCGCCAAGGCGATCGCGATGGACATCGGCATCTCGCGCGAGGCGCTGATCCAGCGGCTTTACGATACGATCGCGGCGAACCGGATGACCGGGTGCCACATCCGCCTGATGGTCACGCGCGGTATTCGCTCGACCCCTTATCAGGACCCGCGCGTCGTCATCTCGCCCGCGACGATCGTCATCATCGCCGAGCATAAGGATCCACTGCCCGCGACGGTCGAAAAGGGGCTGACGCTCTTCACCGTCCATGTCCGCCGCGGCGACCCGGCGGTGCAGGACCAGAAGCTCAATTCGCACAGCAAATTGAACTGTATCACCGCCTGCATCCAGGCGGCGCAGGCGGGCGCCGACGAGGGGCTGATGCTCGACCCGCACGGCTTCGTCGCGACGTGCAATTCGACCCATTTCTTCATCGTCCGCAAGGGCGAGGTGTGGACGTCGAGCGGCGATTATTGCCTCGGCGGCATCACCCGCGCCAACGTCATCCGCCTCTGCCGCGAGAATGGCATCCCGGTGTTCGAGAAGAATTTCTCGCTGACCGACGTCTATGGCGCCGAGGAGGCATTCGTGACCGGCACCTTCGCGGGCGTCGTTCCCGCGCACACGATCGACGGCCGCAAGCTGACCGAGGGCAGGGGGGCGATGGTCGAGCGGCTGCAAGGGCTGTACAACGCACTGATCGAGCGCGATATTTCTGGCGCGCTTGATGGATAGGCGACCCGCCCAATCCCGTTCGTGTCGAGCGAAGTCGAGACACGTTGGCGCCAGGCGTGTCTCGACTTCGCTCGACACCAACGGAGGAAGGGAAGCGGCGCGATGACCTTCCGCATCGCCATGTGGTCGGGCCCGCGCAACCTGTCGACCGCGATGATGCGCAGCTTCGGCGCCCGCGCCGATACCCATGTCAGCGACGAGCCTTTCTATGGCGCCTATCTGAAAGAGACCGGCGACCCGCAGCCGATGATGGACCAAGTGATGGCCTCGATGGACTGCGACTGGCACGGTGTCGCGGCGACCATGACCGGCCCCAATCCCGCGGCCACGCCGATCTGGTACCAGAAGCACATGGCGCATCATATGGTCGGACCGATCGCGCACGACGACCTGCCGGGGCTCCGTCACGCCTTCCTGATCCGCGACCCGGCGCGCGTCGTCGCGAGCTATGCCGCCAAGCGCGTCGCGGTGCGCCCCGACCATCTCGGCACCGACAAGCAGGTCGAATTTTTCGACCGCGAGGCCGACCGGCTCGGCCATGCCCCGCCGGTGATCGACAGCGCCGACATCTTGCGCGATCCGCCCGCGATGCTCGCCAGGCTCTGCGCCGCGCTCGGCATCGCCTGGGACCCGGCGATGCTGCGCTGGGAGGCGGGGCTGCGCGACACCGACGGCATCTGGGCGTCGCACTGGTACGACGCGGTGATGACCAGCACCGGCTTCGGCACACCCGACAAACCGATGCCCGAACTCGATGCGCAGGGGCAGGCGGTCGCCGATGCTTGCCGCTCCGATTACGACTATCTGGCGCAGCACAAGATTCCGCTGTCCTAATAAGTCCTGATTTGCCATCCCGTTACCGGGCACCGGCAACAGGGCGGAGAGATCATGCAATCGCGAATGAAGTTCGGCAGTTTTCTGCGGGGAATCGCGCTCGGTTCGGCGGCGTTTCTGGCGACGTCGGTGCAGGCGCAGGACGGCGGCAACAGCGTCGTCACCGCTGCGCGCTACATCGACGTGCTGACCGGCAAGACCATCGACCATCCCGCGATCTTCGTCGGTCCCGACGGGCGCATCACGAGCATTGCAGACGCGCGCACCGTGCGCTGGGGATCGGACGTCAAGCATATCGACCTCGGCGACAAGACGCTGCTGCCGGGGCTGATCGACATGCACGTCCATATCGACGGCCCCGCCGACATCGGCGGCTACAACGGCCTCGAATTCACCGACAGTTTCTGGGGCATGACCGCGGTGAAGAATGCGCGCGACATGCTCGACGCGGGCTTCACGACGATCCGCAACGTCGGCTCGTCCGAACGCAACGACATCGGGCTCAAGCAGGCGATCGACGCGGGTTATGCGGTCGGGCCGCGGATCATCGGCGCGGGCTATGCGCTCGGCGCGACCGGGGGCCATTGCGATTCGACCTTCTTTCCGCCGAGCTTCGAGAAGGAGGACGCGAAGAAGGAAGGCATCGGCGATACTCCCGACGAGCTGCGCTATCAGGTTCGCCGCCAGCGCAAATATGGCGCCGAGGTGATCAAGGTCTGCGCGACCGGCGGCGTTTTCTCGCGCAACACCGAACCCGGCCAGCTGCAGGTGCCCGAGAACGAGCTGCGCGCCATCGCCGAAGAGGCGCACCAATGGGGCCTCCAGGTAGCGGCGCACGCGCATGGCGCCTCGGGTATCCGCGCCGCGATCGCCGCGGGCATCGACACGATCGAACATGCCAGCCTCGTCGACGACGAGGGCATCCGCATGGCCGTCACGCGCAAGCGTCCCGTGTGGTTCTCGATGGATATCTTCAACACTGATTACACCCAGGCCGAGGGCGCGAAGAACGGCGTGCTCGAGGATAACCTTCGCAAGGACCGCGAGATCGCCCAGATCCAGCGCGATAATTTCCGCAAGGCGCACAAGGCCGGCGTGCGCATGGTCTTCGGCAGCGACGCCGGCGTGATGCCGCACGGGCTCGTCGGCGGCCAGTTCAAGGTGATGGTCCAGTACGGCATGACCCCGCTGGAGGCCATTCAAGCCGCGACGCGCAACGCTGCGCAGGCGCTCGACCGCGAAAAGGATGTCGGTGCGATCGCGGTCGGCCGCTACGCCGACATCATCGCGGTCGACGGCGACCCGCTGGCCGACGTGCGCCAGCTCGAAAGCGTCGATGCCGTGGTCAAGGGCGGGGTGCTGGTGAAGGGCAGCTGACAGAGCGTCGCCCAGCGCAGGCGGGGCGGCGGCTTATTACACGACCAGCCGGTCCACCATCGCCTCGTGCATCTCGGGCGTCAGGTTCAGCACCGTCTCGGCATAAGTCGCGATATCGCCATGGTCGCGGCGCACCGTCGCCAGCGCGGCGTCGAGATAGGCGGGGTTGACCGACATCAGCGTGCGGATCGCATCCTCCTGAATCTCGGCGCCATAACGCGCGCGAATCTGCCCCGCGCCCTGCGCGATGCGCTCGTCGATCTTGCCCGCGCTGTTGGTCAGCAGATAATCCTGCATCAGATCGTCCTCATGGACGCCGAGCAGCCGATGGACGATCGCCACCGCGAACCCCGTGCGGTCCTTGCCCGCGACGCAGTGCACCAGGCTCGGCGCATCATATTCGGCGAGCGCCGACAGATAGAGCCGCAGCGTGGCAACAAGGGCAGGGCGGTACGGCATGCCGGCATAGGTATCGATCATCCGCTCGCGCGCCGTCGTCACGTCGATCGCGCCGCCCGCGGCTTGCAGATGCGGCGCCAGCCCCGCGGTCACCCCGCCGGCGAACAACACGCGCGCGCTGAAATTCTCGCTGCGGCGGCACGGATGCACCTCGCGCTCGTCGTCGCCGCGCAGGTCGATCACCGTCTCGATCCCAAGCCCGTCGACCGCCGACAGATCGTCGTCGCTCGCCTCGACATGATGCGCCGAGCGCCACAATGTTCCGCTCCGCAGCTTGCCGCCGCCCTCGACGTCATAGCCGCCGTAATCGCGGAAATTGTGGATGCCGGACAGCGGCAGGACGCGCTCCGCGAGCATGGTCAGTCTCCTGTAAAAACGGGGGGGCGTTTCTCGACAAAGGCGTTGATCGCCTCGCGGTTGTCGGCGGTTTCGTGGACGATCGCCTGATAGGCGGCGCTGAGTTCGAGAATGTCGCTCATCCGGCTGTGCTGCGCCTCGCGGAGCAGCCGCTTGGTGAGCCTGAGGGCGCGCGGCGGATTGCAGACGATGCGCTCGGCGATCGCGATCGCGCGGTCGAGCAATTCCTCGTCGGGCACCACTTCGGTAACCAGCCCATATTCCTTGGCCTGCGCCGCGTCGAAACGGTCGCCGGTCAGGAACAGTTCGGCGGCGCGCGGATAGCCGAGGATTTTCTGGAGCAGCCACGCCCCGCCGTCGCCGGGGACGATGCCGACCTTGATGAAGCTGCACGCGAATTTCGCGCTCTCGGCAGCGATGCGGATGTCGCAGGTGCAGGCGAGGTCGGCGCCGAGCCCGATGGCATGGCCGTTGACCGCCGCGATCATCGGGACTTCGCAGTCCATCAGCGCGCGGATCACCGCCTGCACGCCGCGGCGGTAATTGGCGCGGGTGGAATCGGGCTGGTCGAGCACCCCGATGCCCTGCCGGTCCTGCATGCCCTTGAGGTTGCCGCCGGCGCTGAAAGCCTTGCCGCTGCCGGTCAGGATGATCGCGCTGACGCCGCGGTCGGCGCCGAGTGCGCGCATCGTGTCGATGATGTCGTCGCAATCCGCGTGCGTGCCGATCGCATTCATGCTCTCGGGCTTGATCATCGTCAGGATCGCGATCTTGCCGCGCCGCTCGACGCTCAGAAATTCGCCCATTATTCTCTCCTTATCGGCCGCGGCAGGCTACGCCTCGCGGCCCCTCCTTGCAAGGTCAGCGCACCGCTCCGCCGCTACGCAGCGCCGCGATCTTGTCGGTGTCGTAGCCGAGGCCCGCGAGCACCGCGTCGCCGTCGCTGCCGGGAACCGGGGCGGCGCGCGGCATGTCGTTGACCGTCGCCGAATAGCGCGGCGCGGGGGCAGGGTGCGGGACGCCCGCGACGGTGACGAAGGTCTCGCGCTCGACATTGTGCGGATGGTGCGGCGCCTCGCTCAGCGACAGCACGGGGGCGAAGCAGACGTCGGTCATTTCCATCAGCGCACACCATTCATCGCGGGTCTTCGTTGCGAACAGCGCGGCGACTTTCTCCTTCTTGGCGGGCCAATTTTCCTGGTCGTCCTGCACGTCGAAGGCGGGGTCGGCGTCGAGTCCGGTCTTGGCGCGCAGCAGCGCGTAGAATTGCGGTTCGATCGACCCGATCGAGATGAACTTGCCGTCGCTGCACGTATAGGTGTCGTAATAGGGCGCGCCGCCGTCGAGCCGGTTCACCCCAGCCTCGTCCTTGATCATCCCTGCGCCGTGGAACCACCAGCTCATGCCCGCGAGCAAGGCCGACCCGTCGGTCATCGCGCAGTCGATCACCTGACCCTCGCCGGTCTTGGCGGCATGGAGCAGCGCGCTCGACATGCCGAACGCCAGCATCATGCCGCCGCCGCCGAAGTCGCCGACATAATTGACGGGGGGCACGGGCTTCTGGCCCGCGAGGCCGACGGTGTGCAGCACGCCCGACAGCGAGATATAGTTGATGTCGTGCCCCGCCGCCTGCGCATAGGGGCCATATTGACCCCAGCCGGTCATGCGGCCGTAAACCAGCTTGGGATTGTCGCCGAGCAGCACGTCGGGCCCGAGCCCCAGCCGCTCCATCACGCCGGGGCGATAACCCTCGATGATGCCGTCGGCGCTTTTGCACAGGTCGCGCGCGATCTGGACGGCTTCGGGGTTCTTCATGTCGAGCGCGATCGAGGTGCGATTGCGCGACAAGGGATCGCGCGGGTCCATGAAGCCGCCGGGACGGTCGATGCGGATGACCTCGGCGCCATGATCGGCGAGCATCATTCCGCAGAAGGGGCCGGGGCCGATGCCGGCGAATTCGATGATACGGATACCCTGAAGCGGACCTGCCATGTCATTTTCTCCCAATATTTCCCCTCGGCCATGCCGGTGCAAAAAGGGCAGCGCAAGGGCCAAGGACCCTTAGGAGCGAAAGGATTTCTTTAGGGCGTCGGGGGCCGGAAATGCCGCGGCGCCGAATGTTGCACTAATGTGCCGGTGAACTTCAAATTGTTGCCAAAATGTCAGACTTCCGCAATCTGCCTGTCACGTCATGAGCGTATCGCGCCGCCATGGAACGGGGATCCATCGCTCTCGACCGCCGCGGCTTTGCCAAGGGCCTGATGGCCACCGCCTTCGCCGGCCTCGCGCTCCACAGCCGCCACGTCTCCGCCGCGATGCTCGCCGACGCCAACCGCTTCGGCGCACCGGTCCCCGACCCCGCGGGCATCCTCGACCTGCCGAGGGGTTTTTCGTACAAGATCGTCTCGCAGTTCGGCCAGACGATGAGTGACGGGCGGCAGGTGCCGAACAGCGCCGACGGCATGGGCTGCACGACCTTGCCCGACGGGCGTCTGTGCCTGATGCGCAACCACGAACTCGGCACCGACGAACTCGAGCATGGCGCCTGCCCCGCGGGGACCAGCGGCGACGCCGCGGCGTTCGACTGCTACCGCGGCGGCAGCGGCGAAGCGTTGCCAGGCGGCGTGTCGACGATCGTCCTCGATCCGGCGAGCCTCGACGTCGAAGAGCAATATCTCTCGCTCGTCGGCACCATCTATAATTGCTCGGGTGGGATCACGCCGTGGGGCACCTGGCTGAGCTGTGAGGAAGACGTCTCGCTTGCCGGGGGCAAGCACAAGGAGGACCATGGCTGGGTCTTCGAAATCCCCGTCGCGCCGGGTGGTCTGGTCAGCGCCGCGCCGATCAAGGCGATGGGCCGCTTCAACCATGAGGCAGCGGTCGTCGATCCCGGCAGCGGCGCGGTCTATATGACCGAGGATCGGCAGGACAGCCTCTTCTACCGCTTCCTGCCCGCGGTGCCGGGGCAGCTTCACAAGGGTGGGCGGCTGCAGGCGCTGGCGCTGGTCGACCCTGGGCTTTCCGACACGCGCAACTGGACGCGGCGGGCGTTAGCGACCGGCGGCTGGCACGACGTTCGCTGGATCGACCTCGACGAGGTCGAAAGCCCTAGGGATGACTTGCGCAAGCGTGGTGCCAGGGCCGGCGCCACGATCTTCGCGCGCGGCGAAGGCGTGCACAGCGGCGACGGCGAAATCTATTTCACCTGCACCTCGGGCGGGCCGGCGCGGCGCGGGCAGATCATGCGCTATCGCCCGTCGCTGGCCGAAGGAACGGCGGCCGAGGCGGCGCAGCCCGGGCAATTGCAATTATTCGTCGAGACGACCGACGCGGCGCATTTCAGCTTCGGCGACAATCTCAGCGTCGCGCCGAATGGCGACCTGATGGTGTGCGAGGACCGCCGCGGCAGCCGCCCCGACAACTGGCTGCGCGGCGTGACGCCGGAAGGGGAGGTCTATCCCTTCGCGCGGGTGAGCGCGGCGACCAAGGTCTCGGGCGTGTGCTTCGCGCCCGACGGCCAGACGATGTTCCTGAACCTTTACAATCCCGCGCGGACGATCGCGGTGCGCGGGCCGTTCTAGGCCAGTTCCCCTTCCGCAAGCGGGAGGGGAGACCTGCCTCAGATGCGTTCGATGATGATCGCCGGCGCCATGCCGCCCGCGGCGCACATGGTGACGAGGCCGTAGCGGCCGCCCGAGCGTTCGAGTTCGTCGAGCGCGGTACCGATCAGGATCGAGCCGGTGGCGCCGATCGGGTGGCCGAGCGCCATCGCGCCGCCGTTGATGTTCACCTTTTCGCGGTCGAGCTCGAGGTCGCGGATGAACTTTTCGGCGACCACGGCAAAGGCTTCGTTGATTTCCCAGACGTCGATGTCGTCGGTGGTGAGGCCAGCCTTTTCGAGCACCTTCTTCGCCGCCGGAACCGGCGCGTTGAGCATCAGCGTCGGGTCGTCGCCCTGGTTGGCGTAGGCGACGATGCGCGCGCGGGGCTTCAGGCCATGCTTGTCGGCATAATCCTTCGAGGTCAGCAGCAGCGCGGCGGCGCCGTCGACGACGCCCGACGAGTTGCCGGCGTGGTGCACGCCTTCCCATTCGAGGTCGGGATAGCGGCGCTGGATCTGCTTCTTGAAGGTCACCCCGCCGCCGAGATCGAAATCGGCGAGCGCGCCGAAGCTCGCCTTCAGCCCGGCCAGCCCCTCGGCGGTGGTTTCGGGGCGCGGGAATTCCTCGCGGTCCAATGCGACGCTGCCGTCCTCATTATACACGGGGACGACCGACTTGGCGAAGCGGCTTTCCTTGATCGCGCGGTCGGCGCGCTGCTGACTGACCAGCGCGAGCGCATCGACGGCCTCGCGGCTGATGCCCTCCTTGGCGGCGATCGCGTCGCCGCATACGCCCTGGTGCGACTGCGGGTGGATTTCGTCGAGCGCGGCGTTGCCCGAGCCCATGCCGAGCGGCTTCAAACCGGCATTGGCTTCCTCGGCGCCGATCTGCGCGGTGTAGCTCATCATTTCGGTACCGCCGGCGATGACGCAATCCTCCATGCCCGACATCACCGACGCGGCGGCGAAGTTGACGCTGCTGATGCCGCCGCCGCAGAAACGGTCGAGCGTGGTGCCCGAGGCCTTGGTGTCATAACCCGCCGCGAGCGCCGCCATGCGACCGAGGTCGCCGCCCTGCTTGCCCTTTTGCGTCGAGGTCGACCAGACGATATCGTCGACCGTCGCGGTGTCGAGATTGTTGCGCTCCTTGATCGCCTTCAGCACCGTCGCGGCAAGATGCTGCGGGTGGAGGTGCGAGAGCGCGCCCTTGCCGGGCTTGCCGATGCCGCGCGGGGTGCGGACGGCGTCGATGATATAGGCTTCAGGCATGACTGGGTTCCTTTCAGAGGGGATTAGCGGGGGGCCATACGGATCGCGCCGTCGAGGCGCACCGCCTGGCCGTTGAAATAGCTGTTGCGGACCATCTCCATCGCGAGGCTCGCATATTCCTCGGCCTTGCCGAGCCTTTTGGGGAAGGGCACCGACGCGCCGAGGCTGGCGAGCACCGGTTCAGGCAGGTTCGCCACCAGCGGCGTCTTGAACACGCCGGGCATGATCGAATTGACGCGGATACCGAGGTCCATCAGGTCGCGCGCCATCGGCAGCACAAGGCCGTTCACGCCCGCCTTGGCCGAGCCGTAGATGACCTGCCCGATCTGCGCGTCCTGCGCCGCGACCGACGCGGTGAGGATGATCGCACCGCGCTCGCCATCCTCGAGTTCGGGCAAGGTCGCCATGCCCTCGGCCGAGATCGAGGCAATGCGGTAGCTCGCGGTCAGGATGCCCGCGACGCCATAGGCATAATCCTCGGTCGGGGTGCGGCGGAAGCTGCCGCTCGCCTTGTCGAAGGCGAGCGTCTTGCCGCGGCGCGAGGTCATCGCGCAATGGACGCAGACACGCTCCTGCCCGTGCGCGGCGCGCGCCTTGGCATAGCCGTCGAGCACCGATTGTTCGTCGGTGATGTCGACATGGAGGAACAGCCCGTCGATCGCCGCCGCGACCTCTTCGCCGAGCGCATCGTTAATGTCGAAGATCGCGACCTTCACCCCCGACGCGGCGAGCGCCTCGGCGGTCGCACGGCCGAGGCCCGAGGCCCCGCCGGTGACGACGGCTGCGATATTGTTGTCGATCTTCATCTGTGCCTCCTCAGGCCGGGATCTGGTTGAACGGCACGCCCTTGTCGGGGCGATGGTCCTGCGGCAGGCCGAGGATCTTTTCTGCGATGGTGTTGAGCAAGGTCTCGTCCGAGCCGCCGGCGATGCGGCCGGTGGGGGCGTTGATCCAGCTCGACGTCCAATTCTCCTTTTGCGAGGCATGGTCGTCATAATGGAAGCCGCCCGACCCCTGCAGGTCGATCGCGAGCTCGGAGAGCTTCTGGCGCGAACGCACCGCAACGAGCTTGTTGAGCGAACCTTCGGGGCCCGGGACCATGCCCGCCTGCATCATCGCCATTGCGCGTGCGGTGATCGATTGCAGGCCGCTCCGCATCGCATAGTTGCGCGCGATCTGCTGGCGGATGCGACCGTCCTCGATCGCGGGCTTGCCGTTGAGCTCGGTGTCTTTCGCCAGATCGACGAACAGGTCGAGGTGCGGGCCGAACCCGGCGCTGTCGGTCGCGACATAGCGTTCGATCATCAGCGTCGCGATCGCGACCGCGAAACCTCCGCCGACCGGCGACATGCGATGATCGTCGGTGATCTTCACATCGTCGAAGAAGACTTCGTTGACGTGGCTGTCGCCGCCGACCAGCTTGATCGGGACCACGGTGACGCCCGGCGCCTTCATGTCGACCCAGAAATAGGTGAGCCCCTTGTGCTTGGGCACATTGGGATCGGTGCGTACGACGATGACGCCGTAATCGCTGTACTGCGCCCAGCTGGTCCAGATCTTCTGGCCGTTGATCTTCCAGCCGTTGCCGTCGGCTTCGGCCTTGGTGCGCAGGCCCGCAAGGTCCGAGCCGCCCGAGGGCTCGGAGAAAAGCTGGCACCAGATTTCCTCGCCCTTGAGCGCCTTCAGGACGCGGGTCTTGACGAACTCCTTGTCGCCACCGAACTGCATCAGCACCGGGATCGGCATGCCGAGCGAGATGCCGAAATAGAAGCTCGGGAAACCGTGCTTCATTTCCTCGCTGTCGAAGGTCACTTTTTCGAGATGGCCGAGGCCCTGGCCGCCATATTCGGTCGGCCAGTTGATGCCGGCATAGCCCGCGTCGAACTTGGCGCGCTGGTATTTGCGGCCGAGCGCGAGATCGTCGGCTTCGGACAGCCCCTTGCGGGCGTCCTTGCCATAGGTCGGGACCATCGATTCCAGCCAGGCCGCGGCCTTGGTCCGATAGGCGTCGAGATCGCTCATGCGGCTTCTCCAGTCAGACGGTCGACGAGAATATCTTCCCAGAACAGCAGATTGCCCTGTTCGATGGCGAGGCTGCGCGCGCGGCGGGTGTGGAGGTGGAGCCCCAGTTCCCACGTCACGCCCATGCCGCCGTGGATCTGCACGCAGTCGCGCGACGCGCTGTCATAGGCTTCGGTCGCCGAGATGCGCGCCGCGGCGGCCGCGGTGATGAAATCGGGCTGGCCTTCGCGCGACGCCGCATGAATGCAATTGGCACGCGCCAGCTCGACGAAGCCGTACAGCTCGGCGATGCGGTGCTTGATCGACTGGAAGGCGCCGATGACCTGCCCGAAGGCGCGGCGTGTGACCGCATAGTCGCGCGCGATTTCCATCATCGCCTCGGCGCCGCCGGTCTGTTCGTGCGCGGTAATCACCGCCTGCAACGCCAGGACATGCAGCGCGGCATCGCGCGCCGCGCCGCCGATTACCAAGGTGTCGACCGGCGTGGCATCGAAGACGAGATCGGCATAGAGGCGGCTGTTGTCGAAGCTGTCTATCGCATTGCGCGTGACGTCGGCGAGCTCGGCGATGACCAGCACCGGCATACCTGGCCCATTGGCGTAAACGACCGCGATGTCGGCGGCGAGGCCGCCCGTTACGCCCGTCTTGGTCCCGTTCAACCGATTGTCGGTCACGGTTACGCTTGGCAGGGCGGGCAGGGCGTTCGAGCCGGAAGCAATGGCGACCGCGCCGATCGTCTCGCCGCTGGCGAGGCCGGGCAGATATTTCGCCTTCTGCTCGTCGCTGCCGTAGAGTTCGATCGCCTTGGCGGCGCCGAAGCTGCCGGTGAGGAAGGGCGCGCCGCTCAGGCTGCGGCCCGCCTGGTGCGCGATCAGACCAAGTTCGACGAGCCCGAGGTCGAGCCCGCCATAGGCTTCGGGAAGGGCGAGGGCGGTCCAGCCTTGTTCCTTCGCGGTGTTCCAGAAAGCGTCGTGATATTGGCCGGTGACTTCGAGCAGCGGCAGCAGCTCGTCCTTGTTCACCCGGGCTTCGAGCACGCGCCGCGACTCGGTCGCGATCGCTTGCTGGCCCTCGTCGTACAGAATCGACATGCGCGTTCGAGTCCTCACCCTTAGTTATCAAAGCACAGAACCGGACGTTGACGTAAACGTCAAGTAGAATTGACGCTACGTCTAGCGGACGGTGAATTTCTTGGCCTTGTCGGCCATCAGCGCGGCGCGGTCGACTTGCGGCACGCCGACCGGATTGCCGATCTGGCAATATTTGAGCCCCTGTTGCAGCGCGACCGAGCGCGGCAGGTCGAGCGATTCCCAGATCGCCTTAACCGACCCCGCGGTCGCGGCGGGCGGCTTGGCGGCGATCGTCGCGGCAAGCTCGGCGGCGCGCGGCCACAGTTCCTCGAGCGTCACGATCTCGCTGACCAGCCCGATGCGCAGCGCGGTGCCCGCGCCGATGCGCTCGTCATTGCCGAGCAGCACCATGCGCAGCACGTCGTGCAGCGGCATATGATAGGTCATGCCGATCGGCTCGAGCGCGCTGGTCATGCCGTAAGTCACGTGCGGATCGAAGAAGGTCGCGTCCTCGGAGCAGATGATGATGTCGCTCTCGTTGAGCCAATAGAAGGCGCCGCCCGCCGCCATGCCGTGCACCGCGGCGATCACCGGCTTCCAGCATTTCATCGACTTGGGGCCGAGGTAATTGCCGGGGTCTTCGCAGTGCCAGATGTTGGCGAGATCGACGACCGTGCCACCTTCCTTCTGCGATTCCTTGACGTCGACCCCGGTGCACCAGGCCTTGCCCGGCGCGGCGCGCAGCACGCAGCAGTGGATATCGTCCTCGCGCCCGATCCACTTCCACAGATGCTCGAATTCGTCCATCATCCGCTTGGTGAAGCTGTTCATCGCCTCGGGGCGGTCGATCGTGATCGTCGCGACATGATCGGCGACATCGACCAGGATGGTTTCATATTGCATGGCCAGCGGATCCTCTCCGGATGTTCGTCATGGTTGACCTAGTTATACAACTCGCTATGACACAGACCGATATGGAGGGGCAAGGCCTGCGATGAATTTCGACCTTAGCGATGAACAGAAAATGCTCGGCGAGCAAGCCCGGGCGCTGCTTTCGGACCTGTCGTCGTTCGACCGGCTGCGCAGCCTGATCGACTCGGGCGCCGAATGGGACGAGCCGCTGTGGCGCGCGCTCGCCGACATGGGCTTCCTCGGCGCCGCAATCCCCGAGGAGCATGGTGGCCTCGGCCTCGGCGCGCTCGACCTCGGCGTGATCATGGAGGCGCTCGGCGGCGCCAATGCTGCGGTGCCGTTCATGAGTTCGATCATCCTCGGCGCCGAGGCGATCCGGCTTGCGGGCAGCGAGGCGCAGAAAGCGGCATGGCTGCCCAAGCTCGCGAGCGGCGAGGCGGTGGCGACCTTCGCTTATGCCGAGGGACCGGGGCCAGTGTTCGCGTCCGGGGTGAAACTCGAAGGCGGCAAGCTCAATGGCAGCAAGTCGCCGGTTGCCGATGCTGGCATCGCCGATATCGCGGTCGTGCTCGTTGCGGGCGGTAATTTCGGGCTCGTCGAACTCGACCAGCCCGGCGTGACGCGCACCAAGCTCGACAGCTTCGACCAGCTTCGCCCCCATTATCGCCTCGATTTTTCCGATGCCGTGGCGGAGCCGATGCCCGGTGCGGGCAAGCTCGACCGGCTCATCGACCAGGCGGCGGTGCAGGCGGCGTTCGAAGCCGCGGGGGCGGCGGAGGCCTGCCTCCACATGGCACGCGACTATGCGATGGAACGCCAGATGTTCGGGCGCCCGCTCGCGGGCTATCAGGCGATCAAGCACAAGCTCGCCGATGTCGCGGTGGCGACCGAGCTGGCAAGATCAAACGCCTACTATGGCGGCTGGGCGGCCGAATCCTCGCCCGACGATCTGCCGGCCGCCGCCGCTGCTGCGCGGCTCTCGGGCATCAAATGCCTCGAACTGGCGGCGCGCGAGAATCTGCAGGTCCATGGCGGCATCGGCTATACCTTCGAGGCGAACTGCCATTTCTATTACCGGCGCGAACGCATGCTCGCGGTGCATCTCGGCAATCGCGGCTTTTGGGCCGATCGTTTGCTGAACGCGCAGCCGGGCAGCCAGGGAAAGGCAGCGTAAGATGGATTTCAACGACAATCCGCAGGAAGCCGCCTTCCGCGCCGAAGCGCGCGCCTGGCTCGCCGCCCATGCCCCCGCGCATGTGCTCACGCCCGGCGAGAAGATCCCCGACACGGAGGAAGCCGACCGCGGCCGCGCGTGGATGCGCGAGCTTTATGCCGGCGGCTGGTCGGGGCTGACCTTCCCCAAGGCGCTCGGCGGTCGCGGCCTGTCGGGTCCCGAAGCGGTGATCTTCGCCGAGGAAGAGGGCAAATATCATCTGCCCAAGGGGCCCTTCACCTCGATCGGCACCGGCATGGCGCTGCCCGTCATCGCCAAGCATGGCAGCGACGAACAGAAAGCGCGCTTTATCGAGGCGACGCTGAAGGGCGACATCACCTGGTGCCAGCTCTTTTCCGAACCCGCTGCGGGCTCCGATCTCGCGGCGCTGCGCACCAAGGCGGTGCGCGCCGAGGACGGGTCGGGCGACTGGATCGTCAACGGCCAGAAGGTCTGGTCGAGCTGGGCGCATCTCACCGACTGGGGCATCCTTGTCGTGCGCACCGATCCCACCTTGCCCAAGCATAAGGGGCTGACCTTCTTCGTCGTCGACATGAAGACCCCGGGCATCGAGACCCGCCCCATCCGACAGATTTCGGGCGCGAGCGAGTTCAACGAGACCTTCCTCACCGACGTGCGCATCCCCGACGCGAACCGCCTCGGCGCCGAGGGCGAGGGCTGGGCCTGTTGCATGACCGTCTTGATGGGCGAACGGCTCGGCTCGGGCGCGCATCGCAGCGGGGTCGAACCGCTGATCGACTATGCGGCGGCGACCCCCGACGGCCACGGCGGCACGATGCTCGACGATCGCGCGATCCGCCAGCAACTCGCCGAGGCGCTGGCCGAGGAGCAAGGCGAGCGCTTCTTCCAGGCGCGCCTCCGAACGATGGTGTCGAAGGGCGAAAACCCCGGCGCGCTCGCGGGCATGGTCAAGCTCGCCTATGCCGGCCGCTATCAGAAGACCAACGGCCTCGCGCTCGAACTGCGCGGGTTGGCGGGCATTGCGCCCGAGGCGGGGGACACGGCGACCGGCGACGTCCAGTACGACTATATTTACTCGACCGTGATGCGCATCGCGGGCGGCGCCGACGAAGTGCTGCGCAACCAGATCGCCGAACGCGTGCTGGGCATGCCCGGCGAGGTGCGGATGGACAAGGATGTGCCGTTCGAGACGTTGAAGGGCTAAGCCGCCCGCCGCGCCTCCGCCGCCTTCGCCAGCGGCTCGGCCAGGTCTTTCTTCAGGATCTTCCCGTTCGGATTGAGCGGCATATGGTCGAGCACCACGAGCGTGCGCGGCACCTTGTTGTCGCCCAGATGCGCCTTGCAGAAGGCGATGATCTCGTCCGCGGTTGCCTCGCCGCAGCCCGGACGCAAGGTCACCGCCGCCGCAATATCCTCGCCCAGCACCTCGTGCGGCACGCCGACCACGGCCGCTTGCTGCACCGACGGATGCATATGCAGCACCGTCTCGATTTCGAGCGGAGTGATGTTGTAACCGCCGCGGATGATCAGTTCCTTCGAGCGCCCGGCCATGATCAGGTCGCCGTCCGCGTCGACGAAACCCAGGTCGCCGGTCTTGGTCCAGCCGCCCTTGAAGCTCGTCGCGGTCGCCTCGGGGTCGTTCCAGTAACGCCGCGCATGCTTCTGCCAGCCATAGATTTCGCCGACCACGCCCGCCTCGGTCACGATCCGCCCGGCCTCGTCGCGCAGCTGCATATGCGCGGGCATCTTGCCGACGCAGCCGGGCTTCAGCACCTGTTCCTGGCTGGTGGTGCCCAGCCCGACGCCGCCCTCCGACATACCATAGCTGTTCCGGATGCGCAGGTGCGGCCACAGGTCGGCGGCGCGCTTCACCGAATCATGCGGCAGCGGCGCGGTGCCGGTCATCAGATATTTGACCCCGTCCATGTCGTAATCGCCGACATCGGGGTGATCGAGCACCAACCGCAGCATCGACGGCACCAGATAGACGAGGTTCGGCCGCTTTTCGCGCGCCAGGTCGAGGAAGCCCTTGGGATCGAATTTCTGCTGCGTGATCGCCGTCGCGCCGCCGCGCGCGGGCAGCATCACGATGCCGATATTGCCCCCCGACCCGGTCAGCGGCAGCGCGTTCAAAGTCGAGCGCGAGCGGTCCATATTATAGCCGGTGACGCCGGTCATCAGGTCGGGATGCGATACCACGACCCCCTTGATCTTGCCCGTCGTGCCCGATGTGCCGAGGATCTCGGCGTCGGCGTTGGGGTCGAGGCTCGCCTGGTCGGGCAGCGCGGTGATATCGCGCGGCATCTCCCCGACGTGCCAGCATCCCGCCAGCTCCAGCCCCGCGACCAGCTCGGGCGCGTCGGTGATGCAGAAGCGCGGCTCGCAGAGCGCGGCATAATCGGCGACCTCGCGCGGATTGAGCCGCGGGCTGATCGGGCAGGCGATACCCCCGGCGCGGAACACCGCGAACACCGCGATCGCCATCTCGACCGCGTGGGCATTGCTGATTGGCAGGAACACCCGGTCGCCCGGAACCAGCCCCGCCACCGCCAGCCCGCCGCCGACCTCGTCGGCCTCGCGGTCCCACTCTGCGAACGTGATCTGCCGCCGGATATCGTCGTGCGCGATGTCGTCATTCTGGTGCGTGGCGCGCACCTTCAAGGCATCGCTGATGCGGCGAACTTCCATTGCGGCTTAATCCCCTTGCGTCACTCTTGGGGATGTATTACCTAGTTATATAACTCGTGACAAGGGAGATAAAGATGGCCGAGGCGAAAACCGACATCAAAGAGAGCGATGAGTGGCAAAAGGCCGTCGCCTACGAGATTACCGACGAGGATATCGAGCGGCAGCGCAAGCTGCTCGGCTTCGACCAGGCCGCGAAGACCCGAGAATATATCACCACCGCGACCGAGGATAATATCCGCAATTTCGCGCACGGCATGGGCGACGACAAGCCGCTCTACACCGACCCGAACTATGCGAAGAAGACGCGCTGGGGGAGCGTGATCGCGCCGGGCATGATGGCGGGCATCATCAACAAGCCGATGAAGGGCGACCCGGTCCCCGACGAAATTAAGGCGCTCAAGAAATCGCTGTTCAAGGGCGTCCACGTCTTCGTGTCGGGGTCGCAATGGGACTTCTATCGCCCGATCTTCCCGGGCGACACGATCTACAGCTTCAACGGCGACGAATCGTGCGAGGTGAAGCAGTCCGAATTCGCCGGCCGTTCGGTCATCGGCGTGCGCCGCGACGTGAAGATGAACCAGCGCGGCGAGGTCGTCGCGGTCTATCGCATCCTGCGCGTGCTCACCGAGCGCAAGACCGCGGTGAAGAAGGGCAAATATTCGGCGATCGAACCCGCGAGCTATACCGACGAGGAAATGCAGGCGATCGAGGACATCTACGCCAAGGAACATGTCCAGGGCGCCGAGAAGCGCTGGTTCGAAAGCGTCGAGAAGGGCGATTCGGTCGGCTTGCAGGCCAAGGGCCCGCTGACCGTCACCGACGTTATCTGCTTCCACGCCGGCGGTTACGGCTTCGTGCCCTATGCGCCGACCGCCAACCGCCTCGCGCACAAGAATCGCCAGCGCATCCCCGCCTTTTACGTCAAGAACGAGCATGGCATCCCCGACGTCGCGCAGCGGCTGCACTGGGACCCGCTGTGGGCGCAGGCGATCGGTAATCCGATGGCCTATGATTATGGCGTCATGCGCGAAAATTACCTGTGGCAATATCTCAGCGACTGGGCGGGCGACGATGCCGTCATCACCCATATCCACGACGAGATCCGCAAGTTCAACTATATGGGCGACGTCCAGCGCGTCACCGGCGAGGTGCTCGCAAAGCGGCAGGAGGGCGGGCAGAGCCTCGTCGACGTCGCGGTGAAATTCACCAACCAGCGCGACGAGGAAACCGTGCGCGCGACCGCGACGATCGCGCTGCCGAGCAAGACACGGCCATTGCCGCTCTATCCGGCGGTGCCCGAGGAACTGGCGGAAAAAGCGGTCGCGATGCTGGCACGCCACCGCGAACTCGGCGGGGATTGACCGGGCTGCAAACGCCAAGCCCCTCCTCTTCAGAGGAGGGGCCTGCGAGACTTGGCAGCTTGCTGCCTAGTCGCAGCGGGGTGGTGGGTGCGACATCGCGTGCGCCTTCGGCCACCACCCCGCTGCGACTAGGTCCGGCTGCGCCGAACCAAGTCTCGCCGCCCCTCCTCTGAAGAGGAGGGGTTGAGAAGGGCTGCCCACTACCCGTAAGCCCACACCAGCATCGTGACGGCCGGGGAGGAATTATGGCTGACGAAATCCTGATCGACGACGACACCGGCGTCCGCACCATCACCCTCAACCGGCCCGACCGGCTGAACGCGCTGACCAGCTCGATCATGGCGCCGCTCGCCGATGCCTGTGCCGACGCGGCGCGCGATGCGGCGGTCGGCTGCGTCGTGGTGACCGGCGCGGGGCGCGGCTTCTGCGCCGGCGGCGACCTCAAGGAAGGCGGTGCCGACAAGGCGGTCGTGCCCGCCAATCCGGAGGTCGGCAGCCGCACCGAACAGGGCCATGTGCGCCTCCGCACCTTCATGGAAACCTCGCGCCTGCTCCACGAAATGCCCAAGCCGACCATCGCGATGGTCAACGGCCCCGTCGCAGGCGCGGGCATCGGCATCGCGGGCGCGTGCGACCTGCGCTTCGCCGCAAAGAGTGCAAGCTTCCTCACCGCCTTCGACCGCATCGGCGCGGGGGGCGATTTCGGGTCGACCTGGTTCTGGACCAAGATCGTCGGCACCGGCGTCGCGCGCGAACTCTTCCTGCTCGGCGAGAAACTGAGCGCCGAAGAGGCTTTCGCCAAGGGCCTCTACACGCGCCTGTTCGACGACGAGGCGCTGCGCGATGAAACGATGAAGGCCGCGCGCCGCCTCGCCGACGGGCCGCGCATGGGCTATCGTTATATGAAGGCGAACCTCAACAATGCCGAGGATTGGGCTTTCGAAGCCGCGCTCGATGCCGAGGCGCTCAACATGACCCTGTCGACCAGCGCCACCGCGATGATCTGGCGCGAAAAGAAGAAGGCGGAGGAGCGGGGTGGCTGATTTCGAGCATATTCGCATCGACCGCCACGACGGCGGTATCGCCGCGGTCGTGGTCGCACGCGCCGATATCGGCAATGCCTCGTCGCCCGAAATGCTCGGCGAGATTCGCGACGCCTTCGCCGCGCTGTCGACCGACCGCGACGTCCGCGCGATCCTCTTCTCGGCCGAGGGCAAGCATTTCTCGGTCGGCGCCGATTTCGCTTTCCTGCAACGCCTGACCGGCATGTCCGCAAGCGAGATCAAGGACATGGTCTACGCCAATTTCCAGGGCGCCGCGCGCGCCATCTATCGCTGCCCCAAGCCGACGCTGGCGCTGGTGCAGGGCGCGGCGGTGACAGTGGGCTGCGAGCTCGCGCTCGCCTGCGACTTCCGCATCGCCGCCGACAGCGCGATGTTCCAGGAAAGCTGGATCAAGCTCGGCATCATGCCCCCGCTCGGTGGCACCTTCCTCTTGCCGCGCATCGTCGGCCTCGGCCGCGCGATGGAAATGTGCCTGCGCGGCAAACAGGTGCGCGCCGAGGAAGCGCTCAGCATCGGCCTCATCAGCGAAGTGGTCGCGAAGGACGATCTCGCAGCGCGCGGGATGGGCCTCGCCCGCGAACTCGCGGCGTCGGCGCCGCTCGGCTATGCCACGGTCAAACAGTCGATCCAGCGCGCGCTCGAAAGCAGCATGGAGGCGGAATGGCAGGCAAACCTGCCCAATCAGGCGCTCTTGCTCGGCAGCCAGGATCATCGCGAGGGGCTGGCGGCGGTGACCGAAAAGCGCGCGCCGGTTTTCCGCGGGGAATGATCTAGCGCGGCCGCCCCGGCCCGACGAACACCGTCTGCGTCCCCTTGGCATAAACCCCGTCGGCATCCGCAAAGATGCTCTGCGCCACTGCATGCCCGTTGCCCGCGCCCTCGGTATGGCAATCGAGCAAGAACCATCCCCCGCGCGGCATGCGGAAGAACTGGATCGAGATGTCGAGATTGGCATAGCTCCACTCGTGCGCGTGCGTCGCGCTGCCCACGCCGTTGCCGAAATCGGCGAACAGGCACGCCTTGACGAAGGGCGAGGCCGGAACGTCCGCGACCACCTCGCCGTTCATGCACATCCACGCAACCCCGCGACCCGGCTCGCGTACCCGGCCCATGATCGGCCGCGTCCGGATCGCGCCTGCCATGCTGGCGCCGATCAGGAAATTATCTTCCGGCACGTCTTCGGGTGCCGGATGCGGCTGCGGCGGATCGAACGCCGGCGTGTCGAGCTGGCGTGCAAGCAGCACATGTGCCTGCGCCACCATCTTCTCCCCGGCGAATAACTCGATGCGGTGCAATTGCGCCTGCCGACCCTGCCGCACCGGAACGAGGCGCGGCACGAGCAAAGCACGCGGCACGACCCCCAAAATGTCGATCGTCACCCGGCAAATCTCGAACCCCGGATCGAACCGGGTCTGCTCGATCACATGCCCGAACAGCGCCGAAACCGGCCCGCCCGCGACGGCATCGGCGAACCAAGGGTTGCGCGACAGGCCGGTGGGGTCGAAACCTCCATCTGCGGCGACGAAATAATGTGGGGTCGGATCGGTGGTATCGGTCATCGGCGCCCCTTATCATGCTCATCGCGTCACACAACATGGTTGACGTAGTTATATAACTCAAGCATAGATTCGCCGACGACAAGGGAGAGCGAGCGATGGACCTGAGCTATGGCGCGGCCGCCGAAGCCTTTCGCGCGGAAGTCCGCGCCTTCCTGTCGCTGCACTGGCCGCCGCCGTCCGACGTGCGCGGCGCCGAACTCAAGGCCTTCATCCGCACCTTCCGCGCGCTCGCGACCGGCGAGGGCTTTCTCTACCGCGCTATCCCTAAACAATATGGGGGTTCGGAACAGCCGGTCGACGTCATCAAGGCGCAGGTGATCCGCGAGGAATTCGCCCGCGCGCGCGCGCCGATGGAGGTCGGCGGCAACGGCATGAACATGACCGTGCCGACTTTGCTCGAAAAGGGGACCGACGAGCAGAAGGCGCTCTTCATCCGCAAGACGGTGGAGGGCGACTATATCTGGGGGCAGGGCTATAGCGAGCCAGGCTCGGGCAGCGACCTTGCGAGCGTGCGCACCAAGGGCGAACTCTCGGCCGACGGTACCAAGTGGATCATCAACGGCCAGAAGATCTGGACCTCGCAGGGCATGCAATCGACGCATATGTTCATGCTCGTGCGCACCGAGCCCGACGCGCCCAAGCACGACGGCATCACCTATCTGCTGATCGACCTAGACCAGCCCGGGGTCACCCGCCGCCCGATCCGCCAGATGACTGGCGAGGAGGGCGACCACACCTTCTGCGAATTCTTCTTCGACAATGCCGAGACGCCGGTGAGCTGGCAGGTCGGCGAGCGCGGCCAAGGCTGGTACGTCAGCCGCACGACGCTCAAGCACGAACGCGCGAGCATCGGGGGCGCCGACGGGCTCGGCAAGCAGTTCGCCAAGCTGGTCGATCTGGCCAAGGAAGTGGGGCGCATCGACGACCCGATCGTCCGCGACAAGCTGACGCAGATCGAGGGCTCGGTGCTGTCGCACCGCTATTCGAGCTACCGCCTCTTCAGCTGCGCCGCCGCGGGCGAGGATCCCGGCCCGGTCGCGCTGATGATGAAATTGCTGCTCACCGAAATCGGCCACGAAATGGCGCTGCTCGCGCAGGAACTGATCGGCGAGCATGGCTTCCTCGAGCCCGCGGGCGCGGGCGGGCGCGGCAATCGCGGGCCGCGCGGGCCCGAAAAATGGCTCGACCAGATCATGGGCAGCCTCGGCAATTCGATCGCCGGCGGCGCCTCGAACATCCAGCGCAACATCATCGGCGAGCGCGGCCTCGGCCTGCCGCGCGATCTCGCGATGAGTGGGGAGCGCTGACGTGCATTTCCACCTGACCGAAGAGCAGAAGGCGATCCAGGACGCGGTGCGCGGCACGCTGGCCGACAGCTGGCCGATCGAGCGTATCCATGCCTTCGCCGATGGCGACGCGGATTTCGATCGCACCAGTTGGGACGCGCTGATGGCGCTGGGCCTCGGCGGGATGCTGGCGCCAGGCAGCGGTATGGGGCTGCTCGACGCGGCGCTCGTCTGCGAGGTCGCGGGCGCGGCCGCGGCGGCGGGGCCGCTGATCGGGCAGCTGCTGGCGGTCGCTGCTGTCGACGCGAGCGGGAAGGGCGATGTCGAGGCGCTGTCCAGCGGTGCGCAGGTCGCGACATTGGTCCACGGCGGCAGCGACTATGCGCCGAGCGCGCGCGCCGCCGACCTGTTCCTGATCGTCGACCGCGTAAAGGGCGTCCGCCTCGTTCCGGCAGCCGATGCAACGATCGAACCGGTAAAAGCCGCCGACCGCACCCGCCCGATGTCGAAAGTGGCCATTGCTGACGACGCAGGCGAAACGCTCTTCGCCGCGACCGACCCGATGACCGCGCGCCTCGCAGATGCTGCGCTCGTCCTCGTCGCCGCCGACGCGCTCGGCGGGGCGCAGAAGGTCACCGACATGAGCGTCGCCTATGCCAAGGAGCGCGAGCAGTTCGGCCAGCCGATCGGGCGTTTCCAGGCGCTCAAGCACCAGCTCGCGCATATGGCGCTCGACGTCGAACCCGCGCGCGCGCTCGTCTGGTACGCCGCCTACGCCTGGGATGCCCAGCTTCCCGACGCCCCGCGCGCCGCGGCGATGGCGAAAGCGCATCTGTGCGACGTCTATGTCCGCGCGACGCGCGCGGCAGTCGCGGCGCATGGCGGCATCGGCTATACATGGGAATATGGCCTCAACTACTGGTTCCGCCGCGCGATGGCCGACCGTGCCTGGCTCGGCAGCCCCGCCGAACATCGCGCCCGCGCCGCCGATCTGGCCGGCTGGTAGGCGGTGAGCGCCGCCGATCCACTCAAACTCACGCCGGGCGTCCGCCGCCTGCGCCCCGACGATCACTTCATGATCCTTTCGGAGACCGACGCCTCACCGATGCACGTCGGGGCGCTGATCCTGCTCGACGTGCCCGAGCATCGGCAAAATGGGCTCGCCGCCGCGCTCCGCCGCCAGTTCGCCGACCGGCTGCCCGCGACGCCGCTGCTCGTGCGCCTGCACGAAGCGCCCGACGGCTATGACAGCGACGTCTGGGCCGATATCGCCAATGCCGACCTCGAAAGCCTGATCGCGGTCGAACCGCACGACGGCGTGTGGAGCGAAGGTGATCTCTACGCCGCTGTCGCGAAGCTCAACATGCGCCGCCTCGACCTCTCGGGCCCACCTTTTGCAGTGCATGTTTTCGAAAGCCTCGCCGAGGGCGGCAGCGCGCTCTACCTCAAGATGCACCACAGCGTCGCCGACGGCATCGGTTTCCAAACGATCATGCGCCTGCTCAGCGATAGCGCACCGCCAGCGACCGCGCGTTTCGCCGACGCGCGCCTGCCCGAGCCAGAGAAGTGGCGCGAAAAGGCCGATGCGCGCTTCGAAGCGCAGGCCGACCTGCGCGCCGAACAATCGGCACAGCGCAAGCAAGCGCTCGCGGCGCTCGAAGCCTATAAGGGCGACCGCGAACCGACCCCGGAATTCGCGCTCTCGGGCTCGACCTCGGCCAAGCGTCGCTATGCGACGATCAGCCTGCCGCTCGCGCGCGTGAAGGCGGTGGGGAAGGCGCTCGATGCCACGATCAACGACATCTTCCTGGCGCTCGCCAGCACCGCGCTGCGCAACTATCTCCTCGAAACCGGCGAGCTTCCCGACGCGCCGTTGGTGGTCAATTCGGCGCGCTCCTACCGCCGCCCCGAACACGGCGATTTCGGCAACCGCATCGTCGCGCTCCACCCGCATCTCGCAACGCATCTTGCCGACCCGGTCGAGCGGCTGCGCGCGATCCAGGCCTCGATGGCTTCGGAAATGCGCCGCACGCCGTACGATGAAGCCCTGCTCGATGTCGCCGAAAAGCCTTTTGGCGCGCGCGATCGCCGCGCCGCCTTCGCCGATCGCCTCGCGGGCGGCAAGCGCCTGATCCCCGGCAACCTTACGCTCTCAAACGTGCCCGGCCCAGCGGAGGCGCGCAGCTATGCGGGCTTCGCCCAGCGGCATAATTATCCGGTGCCGATCATCGGCTCGGGCCGTTTCCTCAACATCACCTCGCGGCGCAGCGGCGACAACCTCGACATGGGCGTCATCGTCGATGCCGCGAAGGTCGCCGATGTAACGCGCATCGCCGCGCTGTTCACCGCCGCGCTCGACGAACTGGAGTTCCTTGCATGACCGAAGACCTCGCCTTCAAGCCCGAGGACGACCGCTACCACCAGCTTTCCGACGATCCCTATGAGACCGAGACGAATTGGTGGTCGTTCAACATCCCCGAACGCAAGATCGGCTGCTGGATCCACGCGCCCTATTATCCGAACCGCAAGACGGTCACCTGGCGCATCTTCGCCTGGGACGACGAAGGCTATGACCACGCGCGCATGGCCTATTACCGCAAGGTCGAGGAGGCGCCGATGCCCGACGCCCCCGACCTCACCGACATCGCCTTCCCCGGCGACAAATATGGCGGCGGCTACAGCCTCAAGATGCTCGAACCGGGCATGAAATATCATCTGCAATATGAGGATCCGTCGCGCGGTTTCGCGCTCGACTTCACCCACACCGGGCTGCACCAGCCGCACCGCTTCCCGCCGGGCAAGCCGCCCTTCATGGCGACCCCGCACTATGACCAACTCGGCCATGTCGAGGGCTGGATGACGCTGCGCGGCGAGCGTATTCGTATCGACGGCATCGGCGTGCGCGACCGCACCTGGGGCCCGCGCGGCGGGCCCTATGCGGCGAGCCCCAAAGTCTACGCCAATGACATGGAGCGGGTGAAAAACCCGGGCGGCGCGCGTTGGCGGGAGATCGAGCGCGAACGCGGCCGCGGGCGCATCCAGTACATCTTCGGCCACCGCCGCGACGGCACCGGCTTCCTCGGTTTCGCGCGGGTGCAGGATGGCGACGCCGACGGCTGGTCGCCGATGAACGCCGGCTGGATCCGCCGCGATGGGACCTTCGGCAGCCTCGATACCGCGAAATCGCGCATGCGCGTCTTCCGCAGCCCGCAGACCGGCTGGAGCACGCATATGCAGGTCGAGCTCGTCGACGAGCATGGCCGCACTATGACGAGCGAGGGCTTTGTCGTCAGCACGATGAGCGAGGCGGGATACGGCGTGAACCAGCTGATGCGCTGGGACATCGACGGCGGCATCGGCTGGGGCGAGGACCAGGATGTCTGGAACCCCGTCCACTTCGTCCGCGTGCTCGACGCGCTGAAGGCGACTGCCTGACACAAAGCCGAAAAACGCGGGGAGGAGATATGCGGAAAATCCTGATCGGGCTGACGGCGGCGCTCGCGCTCGCCGGGTGCCAACCCAAAGCCGAAACCGCGGCGCCCGTGAGCGATGCCAGGGCGGTGATGGAAGAATTCTGGAAGAATACCGAGGCCAACCGCTTCGGCGCCAATAGGGCTTTGCTCGCCGACGACATCGTCTTCATCGACCCGATCTGGGGCCGCTATGAGGGCAAGGAAGCCGCGACCAGATTCCTCGCACAGTTCGAGGGGCCGGGCGACGGCTGCTGCACGCTCGACCGGCTGGTGACCGACGGCAATATCGGTTGGGCCTTCTGGACGCTGCGTACCCCGATGGGCACCGAGCCCTGGGTCGGCGTCTATATCGTCCGCGACGGCAAGCTCGCTTTCTATCAGGATATCCAGCAGACCGTCTTCACCGCAGAGCAGAAAGAGCAGCATTTCGTCGCGTTTAAACAGGCGCAGGACGCGAAGAAATCTGCCAAGACGGGCGAATGACGATTTTCTCGAATCTTGCGCTTCCCCTGATGTGTGCACCGATGAGCTTTGCTTCGTCGGTGCCGCTCGCGACGGCCTGCTGCCGCGCCGGGGTGATCGGCGGCTGGCAGGGCGGCACGATCACGCCCTTCGAGCTGTTCGAAGATTATCTGAAGGCGCTGGCAGACCTCGAGGGCGCGCCGCCGATCGTCAATATGCCCGCGCGCTGGGGCAGCGATCCCGCTGGCGCCGACCGGCTCGCTTTGCTCCAACGCTACCGTGTCCCGCTCGTGCTTTCGAGCCTTGGCGATCCGTCGGCGCTCGTCGAACGCGTCCATGGCTGGGGCGGGCGCGTTGTCCATGACGTCACCACGATGAAGCACGCCGAAAAGGCGATCGCGGCGGGCGCCGACGGGCTGATGCTGACGTGCGCGGGAGCGGGCGGCCATACGGGGTTCCTGACCCCGATGGCGTTCGTGCCCGCGGTGCGGCGGATGTTCAGCGGGCTGCTGATCGTTGCGGGCGGCATCGCCGATTCGCATGGAATCGCCGCGGCGCTCGCGCTCGGCGGCGATATCGCGTGCATGGGGACGCGCTTTATCGCAACGCCCGAAAGCGGCGTCGTCGAGGGGCATCGGTCGATGATCCCCACCGCCAATGCCGACGATATCGTTGTCTCGGCAGCGATGAACGGCGTGCCCGCGCACTGGATGCGTCCGTCGATCGAGGCGGTCGGGCTCGACGCCAAGGCGCTGCCCAATGTCCGTTCGCCGATGCCCGAAGGCGTGATGCCCTGGCGCGATATCTGGAGCGCCGGGCAGAGCGTCGGGCTGATCGACGCAGTCGAGCCGGTGGCCGATCTCGTGGCGCGGTTGCAGGCCGAGTTCGAGGCGCTGCCAGCCGGGCCCGACTGGCGCGTCCGGCTGAACGCAGTCGAATCCGACTGGGCCTAATAGGACCGAACTTCAATTACCATTCGCCCTGAGCTCGTCGAAGGGCCGTTCTTTCTTTTTGCGGCGTCAAAGAGAAGGACGGTGCTTCGACAAGCTCAGCACGAACGGAAATAGGGTGGTTCTCTAACCGCTACTCCATCACCAGCACGATCCGCCCCGCGCTCTTGCCCGTCGCGGCATCCGCCATCGCCGTCCGAAAATCGTCGAGCGGATAAGTTCGCGCTACCGCCGGCCGCAGCTTGCCTTCACCCGCCAGCGCGAACACAATGTCGCGATTGGCCTCGCTCTTCTCGGGCTCGAAAATCCCGAACTGGCGCACATCGACCCCGATCAGGCTCGCGCCTTTCAACAGCGGCAGATTGGTCTTGAGCGCCGTCATCCCTGCCGGAAAGCCGATCACCAGATGCCGTCCGTTCCATGCCAGCGAGCGGAACGCCGGGTCGGTCGCCCCGCCGCCGACGGGATCGAAGACGACATCGACGCCCTTGCCGTCGTTCGCCGCCTTCACCGCCTCGCGCCAATCCTCGCCGCGCGCATCTACCACCGCATCGGCGCCGCCCGCCGTCGCCAGCGCGCGCTTGGCCTCGTCGGACGCCGAACCGATCACCCGCGCGCCGAGCAGCTTGCCGATCTGCACCGCCGCATAGCCCGTCGCGCCGCCGGCACCGAGCACGAGCAAGGTTTCGCCCGCCTTGAGCCCACCGCGATCAACCAGCGCATGCCAGGCCGTCGCATAGCTCACCGGAAACACCGCCGCCTCCTCGAACGACAGCGCGTCGGGCATCCTGCGCACCACGCGCGCGGGCAGGTTCACCGCCTCGGCGAACATCCCGCCCCAGCCGCTCGCGACGACCTTGTCGCCGACCGTCAGCCCGGTCACTTCGGCGCCGACCGCCTCGACCATCCCCGCGCATTCGCTGCCCGGGATGAAAGGCACCGGCGGTTTCACCTGATATCCGCCCCCCGCGGTCAGCACGTCGACGAAGCTGATCCCCGCCGCCCTGATAGAAATCCTCGCTTGAGTGGGCGACGGCGGACCCGGATCATGCTCGACGAGGACGTAGCTTTCGGGCGGGCCGAGTTCGTCGGCACGAACGGCGCGGGGCAGGGGAGCGGTCATCGGACACCTCTTGTCATCATGCGTTTAGAAGTATAACCAAGTTATATAACTATTGGAGGATGGGCTGATGGGTTTCAACACGCGGATCACCGAAATGCTGGGCATCGAGCATCCGATCGTCCAAGGCGGCATGCAGGCCGTCGGCACCGCCGACATGGCAAGCGCGGTGTCGAACGCCGGGGGGCTCGGCATCATCACCGCGCTGACCCAGCCGAGCCCGCAGGCGCTGCGCGACGAGATCGAGCGCTGCCGCTCGCTGACCGACAAGCCTTTCGGCGTGAACCTGACGGTGTTTCCGACGATCAACTCGCCCGACTACAACGCCTATGCCGACGCCGTCGTCGAGAGCGGGGTCAAGATCATGGAGACCGCGGGCACGCCGGCGGTGCGCGAGATCTGGGCGCGGGTGAAGCCGCACGGCGTGACGATCCTGCACAAATGCACCGCGGTGCGCCACGCGCTGTCGGCGGAGAAAGCGGGCTGCGACATCATCTCGATCGATGGTTTCGAATGCGCGGGGCATCCGGGCGAGGACGATATCCCCGGCCTGATCCTGATCCCGGCGGCCGCCGACAAGGTCAAGATCCCGATGCTCGCGTCGGGCGGCTTCGGCGACGGCCGCGGGCTGGTCGCCGCGCTCAGCCTGGGCGCCGAGGGCATCAACATGGGCACGCGCTTCTGCGCCACGAAAGAGGCCCCGGTGCATGACAATGTGAAGCAGGCCTATCTCGATAACGACGAGCGCGGCAGCTTCCTGATCTTCCGCAACTTCAAGAACACCGCGCGCGTCGGCAAGAGCCCGGTCAGCGAAGAAGTGGTCCGCCGCCTCGCCGAGCCCGACGCGAAGTTCAGCGACGTGCAGGAACTGGTCGCGGGCACCGCGGGCCGCGAACTGCTCAAGACCGGCGACCTCAGCAAGGGCGTCTTTTGGGCGGGCATGATCCAGGGGTTGATCCACGATATCCCGACCTGTCAGCAACTGATCGACCGGATCATTTCGGAGGCCGAAGCGATCCTCGACCAGCGGCTCGCGGGCTTCCGCACCTGAGCTATTGCTGCCCGCCATCGACGCGCACCAGCGCGCCGGTGGTGTAGGAGGACGCGGGGCTCGCGAGCATCAGCGCGGCGGTCACGATCTCCTCGGGCAGCCCTGGGCGCCCGAGCGCAACCGGCTGCTTCTCGCGTTTCTTCGGGTCCCAGGCCTCGGCGATGTCGGTCAGGAACGGCCCCGGGCTGATCGTGTTCACGCGCACCTTGGGCGCATATTCGCGGCTCAGCGACACCGACATCGCGTTGAGCGCCGCCTTCGCCGACCCGTAAGGGATGACCATCGGCAGCGGCATCAGCGCACCGGTCGAGCTGATGTTGATTATGGATCCGCCATCGCCTTGCGCCATCCGGTGCGCGACCTGGCTCGCGAGGCGGAAGGGGCCCTTGAAGTTCAGATTGAGCACCGAATCGAAGAGATTTTCGGGCATCTCGTGGCTGGGGCAGGCGGGTGACATGCCCGCGTTGTTGATCAGGATGTCGACGCGTCCGAACTCCGCATAAGCCGCCTCGATCAGCCCATCGATTTCGGCCCAGCGCCCGCAATGCACGCCATAGGCCATCGCCCGGCGCCCCAATGCGCGGCATTCCTCGGCCACCGCCTCGCAATTCTCGAGCTTGCGGCTCGCGACGATGACGTCGGCGCCGCGCTCGGCGAGCGCTTTCACCATGCGATAGCCGAGCCCGCGCGAACCGCCGGTGACGAGCGCGACCTTGCCGGTAAAATCGAAAAGCGGATCGCGGGTCATGTCATTCTCCTGTCGGGGCGGTCATCGCGGCCGCGGCGGCCATCAGCCCGGCGTTGCAGCGATCGGCGAGCGCGGCGCCGGGCACGGCGTTGAAGGCGTGGATTGCGCCGGCATAGCTGTGCAGTTCGACGGGCACCCCCGCCGCGGTCAGCCGCCGCGCATAATCGAGATTCTCGTCGAAGAAGAGGTCGAGGCTGCCCGTCGCGATATAGGCTGGGGGCAGGTTCGACATGTCGTCGGCCAGGCTCGGCGAGAACCAGCCCTTGCGCGCATCGTCGGCGGCATAGTCGCCTTGCAGTGCACACCAGCCGAACCGGTTGCTCGCGCGCGTCCAGATGAACTCGCCGGTGGTGGGGTTGGCATAGGGGCAAGCGTCGCTGCCGGTACGATGATCGAGCATCGGATAGGTCAGGAGCTGCCCCGCGATCGCCGGCCCGCCGAGGTCGCGCGCTATGATCGCCAGCGCCGCCGCCAGCCCGCCGCCCGCGCTCTCGCCCGCGACGACGATCCGCTCCGCGTCGAAACCGAGCACCTCGGCCTGTCCCGCGAGCCACACCAGCGCCGAATGGCAATCCTCCTGCGGCGCCGGGAAGGGATGTTCGGGCGCAAGCCGGTACTCCACCGACGCGACCGGCACGCCCGCCGATACTGCGAGCATCGCCGGGCTGGTCTGGATATCCCTGGCCGAGCCCATCACCATGCCGCCGCCATGGATATGCAGGATCGCGCCGCCGCCCGGCTTAGTCTTGGCGGGGCGATAGAGATAGACCGCAATATCCGGCCCGCCGTGCACCGAAGGCACCAGCACCTCCTCGGGCAGGATCGCCGGCGGCGGCATGATCGCATAGGCCCGGCCCGCCTGCTCGCGCAGTTCGGCGATCGGTGCCGATGCGAGGTCGATCGGCGGGAACATGTCGAGCAACGGCGCGATCTGCCTGTCGACGAGCGGACGGGTGGTCATGCGAACTCTCCTCTCAGCCCCGCGCCCGGATCGCCTCCAGCCGGGTCGGGATATGCTCGCTCGGGAACAGCCCCGGCGCGGGCGTCGCATTTTTGAGCCAGGCTTTCGCGACCTGTATCTTGTGCACTTCGGTCGGCCCGTCGGCCAGCGCCATTGCGGGCAATCCCATCCACATGTCGGCGAGCGGCAGTTCGAGCGTCATGCCCAGGCTGCCATGGAGCTGGATCGCGCGCTGGACGATGTCGTGATAGACCTTCGCCATCTGCACCTTGCACATCGCGATATGCGTGCGCGCCGCGCCATGCGGTTCGTTGTCGATGATCCACGCGGTCTTGAGCACGAGCAGGCGGAACTGCTCGAGCTCGATGATCGAATCGGCGATCGCACCCTGCACGAACTGATGCTCGCTCAGTTGCTTGCCCTGCGTGCGCCGCGACACCGCGCGTTCGAGCATCATGTCGATCGCGCGCTGGCATTTGCCGACGGTGCGCATCGCATGATGCACGCGCCCGCCGCCGAGCCGCGCCTGCGCCACCTTGAACCCCTCGCCGGGCCCGCCGAGCATCGCGTCCAAGGGCACGCGTACCTTGTTGTAACGGATATAGGCGTGCGTGCCGTCGTCCTCGCCCTTGCTGTCGCCCATCGTCTGCGAGTGGCGGACGAACTCGACCCCCGGAGTGTCGGTCGGTACGATCAGCATCGACATCCGCCCGTGCGGCGGATTCTCGGGATTGGTCACCACCATCACGATCAGGAAGGCGGCGAAGCGTGCGTTCGACGAGAACCATTTCTCGCCCTCGATCACCCACTCGTCGCCCTCGCGCCACGCGCGGCAGTTGAATTCCTTGGGGTCGGCGCCCGCCTGCGGCTCGGTCATCGAGAAGCAGGAGACGATCGTGCCGTCCATCAGCGGCTGGAGATAGGTCGCCTTCTGCTCCGCGGTCCCGAACATTGCGAGGATTTCGCTGTTACCCGTGTCAGGCGCGGCGGTGCCGAACACCGTCGGCGCCCAATAGCTACGCCCCAAAATCTCGTTCATCAGCGCCAGTGTCAGCTGGCCAAAACCCGGCCCGCCGAGTTCCTTGTCGAGATGGCAGCCCCACAGCCCCTGCGCCTTCACCTGGTCCTGTAGCGGCTTCATGTAAGCGCGCGATTCCTTGTTCGCGACGTCATAGGGCGCACCATGGCCGGGGAAGAGCAGGTCCATCGGCTCGCATTGCTCGCGGACGAACTTCGCCATCCAGTCGAGCTTCGCCTGCAATTCGGGTTCGATGCGGAAATCGATCATATGCTGGTTCCTCTCACCGCCTTCCCCCTCGATGGGGGAAGGATACGGAGCCTTGTCGCGGAGCGGCTAGGCGAAGTTGGATGGGGTGAGGGTGCGTCATGGCACCGTCGCTTCGGGTGGCGAGCGCACCCCCACCGCTGCGACTAAGCCAGCAAGCTGGCAAGTCTCGCTGCCTCCCCCATCGAGGGGGAGGGAGATATGGGAGCAATGGTGTCTCACCCGATCAACCGGATCAATTTCTCGGCCTCGGCGAAATTCCCGCGCACCAGCCGGTCGAAGAAGCGCCCGGTCTCGGCGCTCAGGATGCCCTTGGCCGCCTGCGCGACCTTATACTCGAGGATGCAGCCGCCCTTGAACATCGCGAGGATCAGATAATAGTCGAAGCTCGCCATGTCGCGGCCGGTGCCCGCGGCATAATGCGCCATCAATTCCTGCCGCGTCGGCCATTCCATCACATTGTAGAGCGACTTTTCGGGGATATGCCCCGGGAAACGCTCGTCGCGGATGCCGTTGCAGAACCAGGCGAGGTCGAGCAGCGGATCGGCGATCGTTGACAGCTCCCAGTCGATCAGCGCGGTGAGCCGGCACGGCGGATCGAAGGCGAATAGCGCATTGGGCGTGCCGACATCGCCATGGATGATGCCGGGGCGGAAATCACCGGGCCGGTTCGCGCGCAGCCAATCGCGTGCGGGCGCATAGCCGGGCAGTTCGCGCCACTCGAAATCGTAAAGCTGCTTGTAGCTTTTGATCTGGCCTTCCCAGCGATCCACCTGGCGTTCGAGAAAATTGTCGGGGCGCCCGAAATCCTCCAGCCCAACCGCTTTATAATCGACATTGGCGAGCGCGATCAGCCCGTCGACCATCGCTAAGGGCACTTCGCACGCATGCGGCGGCTTGTCGAAGGGGGGCCGGTCGTGGATCTTGCCATCGCGGAGGTCGGCGGGCCAGCCCTCGACCAGCTCCATGACATAGAAGGGTGCGCCGATGACCTCGGGATCGGCGCAGCTGCCGTGGCAGATCGGGTGGGGGACGAGAGTGCCGTTCAAGGCGGTCAGTACCCGAGCTTCGCGCAGCACGCTTTTCTCGCTGCCGGGCGGCGGCACCGCGGGCGGACGACGCAGGATCAGCGTCTCGCCGCCGCGGTTCAGCGACAATATGACGTTCGACGTCCCGCCATGGATTTTCGCGATCTCGAGCGGTCCGTCGCCGAGCGCCGGGATATGGGCGTCGAGCCATGCCGTTAGCCGTTCCCGGTTCGCCAGCGCCGCCAGTTCGTCGCTCATCCCTCGCGCTCCCGCAGATAGGCTTCGATTTCGGTGCGGATCGCGTGCATGCGCGCTGCGGCATCGGCGAAGGTCGCGGCGTCGATCCGCGCCATCACCGCACGCGTCACCGCCTGCGCGCGCGCATGGTCCTCGGCTTTCAAGGCGCGCCCCGCCTCCGTTGCGACGATCAGCGACGCGCGCTTGTGATCGGGGTTGTCGGCAAAGGTCACCAGCCCCAGCTCGGCGAGCCGGTTCGCCGCGCGCTGCATCACCTGCCGGGGATGCCCCAGGCTACGCCCGATCTGCGCCACCGTCGGCGGCGTCGCGGCGTTGACCGCGGCGGTTAGTACCATCAGCTCCATCTCGGGCAGCCCGCTCATCGCGCGCGTCTCGGCGAACAGCGCGCGCAAGCGCCCACGCAGCCGCGCAACCTCGTCGGCGAATCGTTCGAAATCGGGGAAGCGCTCGGACATGGCACTCAGATGTCGAAATGACACTTAAGTGTCAATATGGATCAGCGCGACCTCATCCGATCGAACAGCGACCCTTCCGCCTGCCAGTCGATCCGCACCCGCCGATGCGCGAAGCGCCAGCCTTCCGCGGTGCGCACGAGCTTGTCGTCGTACGTCCCGCTATGGTCGGGACCGAAATTGCTGTGCACGGTGAAATAGCTGCGCGCGGTCGCGCTATCGCCGTCGACAGCGATCAGCGGATTGGTGATATGGTGGCGGATGAAGGTCAGCCGCGCATCGCGCGTCCCCGACGACAGCGCCGCCTCAATCGCCGCGGGTCCCTGCGGGGCCTTGCTCAGATATTCGAGCACGCCGTCGTCGGCGAAGCATGCGGTCATCTCGCCGAGCCGCCCGCGGTCGCCATTATAGGTGTAGCGCGCGAGCAGGTCGCGGATCGCATCGCGGTCTTGTGCCAGATCAGCCATTATAGTGCAGCTCCAGTCCGGGCTCGTCCCAGCGCGTCTTCACCAGCCGGCCCGTCGTCGACAGGGTGATCCAGGCATCGCGCATATCCGCGCCGCCAAACGCGATATTGGTGACGTAGCGCTCGTCCGGAATGTCGAGCTTGGTCACCATACCCTCGGGCGTGATCGTAGAAATCCCGCCCTCGTACAGCGTCGCGACGCAGATATTCCCCGCCGCGGTCACCGCCAGGCTGTCGAAGCCCACGGCCCCCGGCGCTGTCGCTACCCACGCTGGCTTCTGCGCCTCGACGCGCCGCTCGTAGCGCCACAGCCGCGCCTGGTGCGTGTCGGCGACATAGACATAAGCCCCATCGGGCGACAGGCCGACGCCATTGTACGAGATCGCGTGGCGGTTGATCGCCGCGATCGCCGATCCGTCGGGCGAGGCCGCGAACAGTCCGCTCGCCGTGCGGATGCCGTCGTGGCTCTTGCCGAGGTCGGTGAACCACATCCGCCCCTCGGCGTCGAAGAGGATGTCGTTCGGCGCCTCCAGCGCGATGCCCTCGCAACTGTCGAACAGCCGCTCGAACTTGCCCGCCGCCAAATCGACGCGCTCGATCCGTCCTTCATGCCCCGGCCCGCGCGCATTCTGGAATTTGACGAGGTCGAGCCCGCCATTGTTGCACACATAGAGCGCGCCGTCGGGGCCGATCGCCGCGCCATTGGGGCCGCCGCCGATGTCGCAGATCGTCTCCTTGCGTCCGTTCCAGCAGCGCGTGATCCGCCCGCCCGCCAGTTCGACGACGATCACCGAGCCGTCGGCCATGACCACCGGCCCCTCGGGAAAGGCGAGCCCCTCCGCGACGATCTCCATAGCGCCTCTCCTGTATAACCTAGTTATGTATGTCTTGACACGCGCCGGCTCGGGGCGCAACCCTGTGCATAGGGAGAGATAATGCCAGTACCAGCCCATCATATCGTGGCGACGCCGCCGCCGTTCGACGCGCCGCCCTATCCGGCGGACATTTTCGCGGGGCAAGTCGTGCTAGTCACCGGCGGCGGCTCGGGCATGGGGCTCGCCATGGCCAAGGCCTTTGCGCAGGGCGGCGCCGACGTCGCGGTCATGGGCCGCAGCATCGAGCGCGCAGAGGAAGGCGCGGCACAGATCGCCGCGCTCGGCGCGCGCACCCACGCGATGAGCTGCGACGTGCGCCTGCCCGAGGCCGTCGCCGCCGCCTTCGACGAGGCCGAGGACGCGCTCGGCCCGATCGCCCTGCTCGCGAACAATGCCGGCGCCAATTTCCCGGTGCTGGCCGAGGATATCTCGCCCAACGCCTGGAACGCCGTCACGCGCATCGCGATCGACGGCACCTTCCTCTGCTCGGCCGAATATGCCCGCCGCCGCATCAAACTTGGCAAGGGCGGGGCGATCGTCAACAACAGCGCGCAATATATCTGGACCGGCTTTCCCGGCGACGCGCACAGCGCCGCCGCCAAGACCGCGCAGGCGACGATGACGAAGAAGATGGCGGCCGATTGGGCGCCGCACGGCATCCGCGTCAACGCGGTCGCCGCGGGTTTCTTCCCGCACGAAGGCTCGGTCTCGGGCCGCCGCGAGGAGGGCGTCGAACCATTGCAGGCGATGATCCCCGCCGGCCGCACCGGCAGCATCTGGGAATTCGGCTGGCTGTCGGCGATGACCTGCACGCCGCTGTTCGGCGCGATGACGGGGCAGGTGATCGTGCAGGACGGCGGCGAGAGCCTGCGCCGCTCGCTGATCATGCCCGACTATGTCCCGCCGCGTGAACGCGCCGACGGGCCCTGGGGGTGGAAATGAGGGGCTGGCTGGCGGGCAAACGCGCGAGGATCGAGGGCGACAGCCCGGCAATCGCCAAGGCTTTCGAGGCGGCAGGCGCTACGCTGGTCGAGGGCGAGGTAGACATCTGGGTCCATGTCGCCCCACCATCCGACGTGAAGCCCGCGCACGAACTGACCCATGCCGAATGGCGCGCTAGCCTCGACCTTGGCCTCGACCGCCGCTTCCTCGGCGCCAAGGATTTCGCTGCCGCCTGCCGCGCGCGCGGACAGGGCGGCGTCATCCTCTTCGTCGGCGCTCCCGAACAGGCGCTCGGCGCCGATCAGGCCGCTGCGGCGGGCGCGCTCGGCAACCTGACCAAGACGCTCGGGGTCGAATGGGCGCGCGACGGCATCCGCGTGAACAGCCTCCTCACCCGCGAAACCGGCGACACCCTCGGCCATCTCGCCGCCTATCTCGCCAGCGACTATGCCGCCTATGTCACCGGCGCGGTCATGGGCATCACCCTCGATGACTGACCGCATCCGCCTCGACGGGCAGGCGGCGTTCGTCACGGGCGGTGGGGGCGGCATCGGGCGCGCCATCGCGATCCGCCTCGCCGAAGCGGGCGCCGACGTCGCGGTCTACGACATCTTCCCCGAACGCGCCGAAGAAGCCGCCGCGCGTGTCCGCGAAGCCGGCAGCCGTGCACTCGCGATCCCGGGCGACGTCATGGACAGCGACGCGCTCCGCACTGCCATCGATCGGACCGCCGCCGAGTTCGGCCGTCTCGACATCCTCGCCAACAATGCCGGCGGCGTCTCGGCGCGCGCCTTTCTCGACCAGAGCGAGCGCAGCATGCGCAAGCATATCGACATCAACCTGATGTCGATGCTGGTCGCGACCCAGGCCGCGGCGAAGCATATGGTCGCGGGCGGCCACGGCGGGTCGATCGTCAATGTCGCGAGTATCGAGGCGAGCCGCGCGGCCCCCAATTTCGCGGTCTACGCCGCGTGCAAGGCGGGGATGCTCAGCTTCACCAAATCGATGGCGGTCGAGCTGTCGGAGCACGCCATCCGCGTCAACTGCATCGCCCCCGACCATACGGTGACCCCGGGCAATCAGGGCAATCGCGCTGGCCCGGTCGACCCCGCGACGTGGAAAAAACACAGCGCCGACGCCACCGACGCGATGAACCGCCTGATCCCGCTCGGCCGCGAAGGCATCGACATGGAATGCGGCGATGCCGCGGTTTTCCTGTCGAGCGCGATGGCGAGCTATATCACCGGCGTGCTCCTCCCCGTCGACGGTGGCACCTGGGGCTCGTCGGGCTGGGTGCGCGGGCGGAACGGCAAATGGACGCTCAACGAAGGACTGTCTTTTGGGGCTTAACGCGAGGAAATGGCTGCCGACATTGCGGCCCCCCGACAAAAGCCCTACAGACGCGGCTTGAATAACGGTTAATTATAGAATGGCCGGGGTAGGGGCAGGATTGGTGAATATGGAAAATGGCAGCGCGCGCATCCGGGTGCCCAAGACGTCTGAACTGGTCGCCGACCAGATCCGGGCCCAGATCGTGCGCGGGGAATTGAAGGAAGGCGACTCGCTGCCCCCCGAGGGCACGCTGATGGCCAGCCTCGGCATTTCGCGCCCGACCTTGCGCGAGGCGTTCCGCATCCTCGAGGCCGAAAACCTCATCAGCGTGGTGCGCGGATCGCGCAGCGGCGCGCGCGTGCACCAGCCCTCGACCGAACTCGTCTCGCGCTACGCGGGCTATGTGCTCGAGGCGCAGGGCACGACCATCGCCGACCTCTATGCCGCGCGGCTCGCGATCGAGCCCACGGTGGTCCGCTGGCTGGCGACCGCCAAGGGTCAGACCCCGGGCTTCGCGAAGCTCAAGGCGACGCTCGCCGAACTCGACGCGATGCTGCAGGGCGGCGACTATGCGCTGTTCGTCGACAATGTCTCGCACTTCCACCAGACGCTCGTCGAGGCGACGGGCAACAAGACGCTGAGCTTCATGAACCGCATGCTGCTCAACCTCGGCCGCCACCACCAGAACGACTATCAGCGCCGCCATCCGCGGACGACCGAAGACAAGTCGAAGAGCCTGCGCGCCGGCTTCAAATCCTTCGACAAGCTGGTGACGCTGATCGAAGAAGGCGACGTCGAGGGCGCGGTGTCGCACTGGCGCCTCCACCTCCGCAACGCCAACGAGACCTGGGCGGCGCGCGGCGAGGGCGAGCGGACCGTCGACTCCCTCCACGGATGAATTTCGTCGAAGCGATGATCGCCGCGGCGGCGCGCGCGCCGGATGCGCGCCTGACCGTCGCGTCGGACAGCAACCCCGCCGAAACCACGCTCGGCGCAGTCGTCGCAGCGGGGCGCCGCGTGGGGACGCGCATGACCGCGCAACGCATCGCGCGGGGCGATATCGTCGCCTGCATGCTCCCCAATTGGCGCGAATGGCTCGTCGTCGCGGTCGCCGCGGCGCAGGCGGGCGCGGTTCTGCTGCCGATCGTTACCATCTATGGCGCGAAGGAGCTCGGCTTCATCCTGCGCCAGTCGAAGGCGAAATGGCTGTTCACGCCGGACCGCTTTCGGGGCGTCGATTATGCTGAGGTCGTGGCAGATTGCGGCGACCTGCCCGCGCTCGAGCGCCATATCGCGACCGGCCCCGATTTCGCCGCGCTCGAAGCCGAGGGGCCGATCTCCGACCCCGTGCCGGTCGATGCAACCGACCTAGCCCTGCTCGTCTATACCTCGGGCACCACCGCCGATCCCAAGGGCGTGATGCACTCGGCGCACGGCTTCCTCGCCGAGATGGAAACGATGCGGCTGATGCGTGCCGGCAGCGACGACGACGCGGTGATCTCGCCCTGGCCGCCGGGCCATGTCGCAGGCGCGCTGTCGATGTACCGCTTCCTGACGCAGGGCGTGCCGCTGGTTTTGATGGACCAGTGGGACGCGGCGCTGGCGGCGGAACTGGTCGATCGCCACCGCATCACCTCGTCGTCGGGCACGCCCTTCCACCTCTCGGGCATGATCGCTGCCGCCGATGCACGGGGCCACGACTTGACCTCGCTCCGCCAATATCTCGTCGGCGCCGCGCCGGTACCGACTTCGCTGATCGAGCGCTGCCAGGCCTTGGGTCTCGCCGTCTATCATTGCTACGGGTCGAGCGAACATCCGACCGTCACCTCGGGCGTCGTCGACGACCCGCTCGACAAGCAGCTTCACACCGAGGGCCGCGCGATCATCGGCTCCGAAATGCGCTTCGTCGACGATGATGGCCACGACGTGGCGCCGGGCGAAGACGGCGAAATCTGCACCCGCGGCCCCGAGCTGTTTCTGGGGTATCTCGACGCATCGCTGAACGAAACCGCCTTCCTGCCCGGCGGCTGGTACCGCACCGGCGACATCGGCCGGCTCGACGAAGGCGGCTATCTGCTCATCACCGACCGCAAGAAGGACATCATCATCCGCGGCGGCGAGAATATCTCGTCGAAGGAGGTCGAGGCGGTGTTGCTAAGCCATCCGGCGGTCGCCGATGTCGCCGTGGTGGCGGCGAAAGACGAGCGCATGGGCGAGGTCGTGCGCGCCTGCGTCGTGCTCGCGCCGGGCGCGACGCTGACGCTGGATGCGGTACGCGATCATTTTTTCGCGGCGGGGATCGCGAAACAGAAGACGCCCGAACGGCTGAGCATCTTGCCCGAGCTTCCGCGGAACGCCTCGGGCAAGGTACTCAAGCATCAATTGCGCATGATGAACCCGCCGTCGACGTTGAGCGCCTGACCGGTAATCCAGTCGCCCGCGGGCGAGCACAGCAGCAGCAACGCGCCCACCAGATCCTGCGGCTCACCGCGCGGTTGCTTGACCACGCGCGCCATCGCCGCCTGTACGAAGGGGCTTTCGTCGGGGGTCAGCGCCTTGCCCGCGTCGGACATCGTCATCCCCGGGGCGATCGCGTTGACGTTGACGTTCATCCGCCCGAGCTCGGTCGCCAGCGTCGTCGTCAGCCCGAGTAGCGCGACCTTGCTGATCCCGTAAGTCGTCTGCGCGGGAAAACCGCCCGCCGACAGCTGGTTGACGATCTTCCCCCCACCGCGCGCCTGAAACAGCGGCACTGCGGCCTTCGAACAGATCAGTGCCCCGGTCAGGTTCACGCGCATCAATTTGTCGAAATCGGCGATGTTCGTCTGGATCGCCGGGGTGCCCACCGCTTCGACCATCAACGCCGCATTGTTCACCAGGATGTCGAGCCCGCCGAACGCCGCGCTGGTCGCCTCCATCATCGCCGTGACCGATGCCTCGTCGGCGATATCGACCTGCACCGCGATCGCCTTGCCGCCGACGTCGTTGATCTCGCCCGCGACGCGCTCGGCGCCTTCCTTGTTGAGGTCGGCAACGACGACGCTGGCGCCCGCATTGGCGAGGCCCACGGCATAGGCGCGCCCGATGCTGTTGCCGCGCCCGCCCGCGCCGGTGACGATCGCGACCTTGCCGTCGAGCCGGAACTGGTCGTTGGTGAAATCGGCCATGGTCACGCCTCCTGCTTCGGGAAGATCGGTGCGCCGACGCCGATGGTGACGGTCTTGTAGTGCAGGAATTCGTCGATCCCCGCCTTGCCGCCTTCCTTGCCGAAGCCCGAGATGCCGATCCCGCCGAACGGGGTGTAGGGATTGATCTGGAAACCGCCGTTCACATAGACGCCGCCCGCATTCAGCCGTTCGGAAATCCGGTGCACGCGCTGCAGGTCGTTCGACTGGATCATCGCGGCGAGGCCATATTCGCTGTTGTTCGCGATCGCGATCGCCTCTTCCTCGGTCTCGAATTTCATCACCACCACCGCGGGCCCGAAAATCTCGACCTGACTGATCTCGTGATCGGGGTCGGCGTCGACGATCAAGGTCGGCTCGATGAAATTGCCCTCGGCGAGGTCGCCGCTGCAGCGCCCGCCGCCGAGCAGGAAGGTTGCAGCGCCGTCCGCCTTGGCGCGCTCGAACATGCCGAGGATGCGGTCGACCGCCGCTTTGTTGATTACCGGCCCGACCGCGACCGTCGGGTCCATCGGATCGCCGACCTTGAACTGGCCGATGATCGCCTTCAATCGCGCGACAAAATCGTCATAGACGCTGGCGTGGACCAGCTGGCGGGTGGGGAGGGCACAGCCTTGGCCCGACAGGCAGCCGACGGTCCAGAAGACGGCGCGCTCGGCCGCAGCCTGGATGTCGCAATCGGGGAAGACGAGGCTCGCCGACTTGCCGCCGAGTTCCATCACCGACGGTTTGATCTCCTCGGCGCAGGCGGTCAGGATCTTGCGCGCGGTGATCGGTCCGCCGGTGAAGCTGATCTTGCGGATCTTCTTGTGCCGCACGATCGCGTCGCCCGCCTCGCCGGTGCCGGGGAAGATCGACAGCACGCCGTCCGGCACCCCCGCTTCCTTGCACAGTCGCGCGAACATCTCGGGCGCGAAGGGGGTGATCTCGGCGGGCTTGCAGATCACGCAATTGCCCGCCGCCAGCGCCGCCGCGACCTTCATGCCCAGCGAGATCAGCGGGCCGTTCCAGGTGATGATGATGCCGACGATGCCGATCGGTTCGGGCACGGTGTAGCTCAGCTCGCCGCGCGTATCGAAGGTCGAGATCAGCTCGCCCGACATCTTGTCGCACCAGCCGGCATAATAGCGCGTCCAGCCCACCGCGGTGTCGACCCCGCGCTCGCCGACCATCAAGGTCGTGCCGCCGTCGAGCGCCGCCATGCGCGCCAGTTCGGCCTTGTTCGCCTCGAGCAGGTCGGCGAGCCGATTGAGGATGTCGCGCCGCACCTCGGGCGCGGTCCGCCGCCAGCTCTCCTGCACCGCGACCGCCTTGGCGACCGCTTCCTCGACTTCCGCCGCGCCCGCGAGCGGGATGTCGGCCTGCGTCTGCTGGCTGACCGGATGCAGATGCGGGTGCGTCCCGCCGCTACCGCTCGTCCGTCGTTCGTGCCCCAGATGCAGATGCACTGCGGGTGCTGCGCTTGCCATGTCTTTATCTCCCAATGAAGTTGTTCAGGCGTCCCACGCCAGATGCAGATGTTCGAGCGCCATCACGCTGCCGCCGCGGCACGTCTCGTCGCCCTTGGCGACCTGGCGAAAATGGCCGATGCGGCCGAACCAGGCGCGATAGAAGATGATCAGCTCCATGCGCGCGAGGTGGAGGCCGAGGCAGGTGTGGATTCCCGAGCCGAACGCCGCGTGGCGATAATATTGCCGCTCGACCGACACCGTCTTCGGATCCTCGGTCAGCGCCTCGTCCCAGCCGACGAGCGGCAGCGGCGCGAGGATGCAGTCGCCCGCGCGAAGCTGCGCCCCGCCGAGTTCGGTATCCTGCGTCACGTAACGCGGCGTCGCGACGAAGGCATAGCGGCGCAACAATTCCTCGACCATGTTCGGGATCACGCCCGGATCGTCGATCGCGCGCTGGCGGAGCTTCTCGTCATGCGCGAGGTGCCGCATGCCGAAACTCATCGCATTGGTCACCGTGTCGAGCCCCGCGAGGAACATCAGGAAACCGATCGACATCAGCTCCTCGAAGCTCAGCTTGCGCCCGTCGACCTCGCCCGCGATGATCTTGGAGATCATGTCGTCCTTCGGCTCGGCCATGCGCGCCTGGATCAACTCGGCAAGGTTGCCGACGATCGCCTGCGCCAGCTCGTTGCGCTTCTCGTTGCTCGCCTGCGAATGGAAAAAGCCGGTGACGAGGGCACGGAATTCCTCGAACTTCTCCATCGGGAAGCCGAACAATTCCATGAACACCGCGACGGACAGGCGCGACCCGATCGCCTCGACGAAATCGCATTCGCCCTTGCTCACCACGCCATCGAGCAACTGGTCGGTCCACGCCGCGATACGCCCGTCGAGCGGCTCGATCGCCTTGGATTCGAAGAAGGGGCGCAGCATCTGCCGGTACGGCCGGTGCTCGGGCGGGTCGAGCATCTCGGGGATCATCTTGGGCTGGTCGGGGTTGGGCGGGATCGAGAGATAGCGGCTCGAGAACAGCTCGGGATGCCGCACGACATGCTGCACCGTCGCGCCGGTGTTGCACACCCAATGGCCGCCATGCGCGCTGGTCCAGAACACCGGCGGCGCGGTCTCCTTCAGCTCCCAATAGCGATCATGGCAATCGGCGAGCACGCCGGGGTCGGCGATATAGTCGAATTCGAAAACGGGCGTGCGCTCCGCAGCCTGCGACTCGGTCATATTCTCTCTCCCATTGACGTAAGTAAACGAACGTTTACATAAGGAGTCAATCGGGAGAGTTTATGGAAACGACGATCGAAGCACCGGCCCGCGACGCCGACCGCACCCGCGCAGCAATTCTTCATGCTGCGCAGCAAGTCTTTGCCGCGAAAGGCTTTGCCGAGGCGGGGGTGCGCGACATCACCGCGCTCGCGGGCGTGAATCCGTCGCTGGTCAGCCGCTATTTCGGCGGCAAATTGAAACTCTTCGAAGCCGCCCTCGATGCGGCGCTCAACACGCGGTTGATGACCGATCTGCCCAAGGACCAATTCGGCAAGATGATCGTCGCGCGCTTCGCCGACGAGGACGACCGCGTCAGCCCGCTGCCGATGATGTTCAGCGCCGCCGCCGACAGCGAGGCGCGCGCGATTGCGCAGCGCCTGCTCCGCGACCGCGTGTTCGAACCGCTCCAGCACTGGTTCGGCGGCGGTGACGCCGATGTGAAGGCGGCGCGCTTCATGATGGTCTCGCTCGGCTTCTTCGCCTACCGCGACCAGCTCCCGCTCGCCGAATTCGCCGGCCGCGTCGAACCCCGCCTGCGGCAATGGCTCGAACGCGAGTTCCAGGCCATCGTCGACGCGTGACATCGTTTCAGGCCAGCAGCGCTTCGCGCGCCGCGGGCGCGATGAACTGCAGCAGATGCGCGCGCTTCAGCGGCAAATGCGCCGCCGCCTCGTCGGTCATGCCGATGCCGCCATGGACCTGGATATTCGCGCGACCATTGTCGAGCGCCGCCTGGTCGGCGAGCCGTTTCGCCGCTGCAACATGGAAGGCGGCGTCCGCAGCATTTTCGTCGAGCGCGCACGCCGCATAATAGAGCTGCGACCGCGCCGCCGCCGCCCGCACTGCCATGTCCGAACAGATATGCTTCAAGGCCTGGAACCAGCCGATGGGCCGCTCGAACTGTTCGCGCAGCTTGGCATAATCCGCCGCCATATCGCGTGCCGCATCGGCGCAGCCGACGGCGAAGGCCGCACTGAGCAACTGAAGATGCAGGGGAGGCCGGGCATCGTCCTCGGTCCATACCGCGGTCGTCGTCCACTCCTGCTCGCTCTGCATCGTCGACAGGTCGATCGTCGGGCGATGCTCGGTCACATGCTGCTGCCGTGTCATCTGGTTCAGGAAACTGTCGGGGATATCGAAGACGCGCACCGACCCCGGCCGGAGCATTAGCACCGCCGCCGAATCCACCGGGTCGAGCACACGCAGCGGTCCGGGCTCCTCGACCGTCAGCGCCAGCGCGACCTTGCCGTCGAACGGCTCGTCGAACCAGCGGTTCGCGACCGCTGAAGAGAGCAGGCCGATCGGCGCGAGGAAGCGGCCGAGTTCGGCGAACACCAGCGCCTCGGTCGCATGATCGAGCGCGAGCCCGCCATTGGCTTCGGGTGCGGTGAGGCGCGGCAGCCCCATCGCTTCGAGCTGGTCCCACAAGCCCACAGGCCGCGACCGCGCCGCCTCCAGCACCATGTGATCGCGGCACCAGTCGGCGGTCGCGGTCTGGAAAGCGATCTGCTCGTCGTTCGGGGTCAGGTCCATGATATCACCTCGACTTGGGCAGGCTGAGCAGCCGCTCGCCGATGATGTCGCGCTGGATCTGCGCCGTGCCGCCCGCGATCGTCGCCGCGAACCCGCGCAGATAATCGCCGACCGCATCGTCGCGGCCATAGACGAAGTCGATGATGGCCTCGCCCATCAGCAGCACCGCCATGCGTTCGAGCCGCTGGCCGAGCTCGGAGGTGAAGAGCCGGATCACCGACGCTTCGGGCCCCGGCTGCCCGGTGCGCACGACCTCGGAAATATTGCGATAGGTCATCGCGCGCACTGCCGCGACCTCGGCGCGCAGCTGGGCGAGTTGGTCGGCGATCCGGTCGTCGCGGATCATGCCGTTAGTCCGCGCCGTGGCGATCAGTTCATCGATCTCCTGGCTCTGCTTGACCTGGTCGGCGATGAAGCCGGTGCCGCGCTCGAAGCTCAAGGTCGACATCGCGACCTTCCACCCGTTGCCGAGCCCGCCGACGACATTGGCGAGCGGGATGCGGACATCGTCGTAAAAGACCTCGGCAAACTCGGTCTGCCCCGACATCTTGCGGATCGGTCTGACGGTGATCCCAGGCGCATGCATGTCGCAGATGACCCAGCTCAGCCCCTTGTGTCGCAGCGAGCCTTCTTCGGTGCGCAGCACCAGTTCCTGCCAGTCGGCGACATGCGCGAAGCTCGTCCAGATCTTCGATCCGTTGATGACCAGCTCGTCGCCCTCGATCCGCCCGCGCGTCTTGATGCCGGCGAGGTCCGACCCCGCGCCGGGCTCCGAAAAGCCCTGGCACCAGATTGCCTCGCCCTTCAGGATGCGCGGCAGGTGATATGCCTTCTGCTCCTCGCTCGCATTGAGGATCAGCGTCGGGCCGCCATGGTTGATCCCGACGAAATTCGCCCCGATCCACGGCGCATGTGCCTTCGCATATTCCTCGAGCCAGATGACCTGTTGCACGATCGACAGCCCGCGCCCGCCATAGTCGGTCGGCCAGTTGATCCCCGCCCAGCCCGCGTCGAACAGCTGCCGCTGCCACGCCTTGTCGAAGGCGATCGCGTCGGCCGCATCGAGCGGACGCTTTTCGGCAGGCACATTGGCATGCAGCCAGTCGCGGCACTCTTCGCGGAAGCGCGTTTCCTCGGGCGAAAAACCGATGTCCATCAGCCAGCCTTTTTCGCAGCCGCGATCGGCTCGCCCTTCTTGCGCATCGCCGGATCGAACCCTGCGTTGCGCATCAGCTCGTGGTTGAGCCCGGCGGCGATTCCCATGCCGTCGGTGTCGTAGATCAGGCGCTTGTTCTCGGCATTGCTGTGGCGGCTGTTGCCGAGAATCTGTGCCGCCAGTTCGGCGACCTTGGCGTCGAGCAGGTCATCGGCGACGCAATAATTGGCGAGCCCCATCGCCGCCGCTTCTTCGCCGGAATAAGGCTGGCACGTCAGCATCATCTCGAGCGCCTTCGCCTGCCCGACGCGGCGCGGCAGCCGCTGCGACAAGCCCCAGCCGGGGACCAGCCCCCATTTGCCGTGCGTGTCGGCAAAGCGTGCGCTCGTGCTGCAGACGATGAAATCGGCCGCGAGCGCGAGCTCGAGCCCGCCGGTGTAACAAGTCCCGCGAATTTTCGCGATGACCGGCTGGCGCAGCTTCGTCAGCCGCTCGACGATCAGCATCTCCTGGCGCAGCCAGCCGAGCGCATCGGCGTGCGGCGGCGACTTCAAATCATGCCCCGCGCAGAAATGCTCGCCCGCGCCGGTGATCACCACCAGCCCGGCATCGCCGACGCTCTCCTCGATATCGCGGATATGCGCGCGGAATTCGCGGAACAGCTCACGGTTGATCGCATTGCGCTTGTCGGGCCGGTTGAGCGTCAGCGTGCAGACGCCGTCCTTGTCCTCGCGCAGGACGAGCGCTTCGCTCATGCGCCGTCCCCGCGCGTCTTGGCGATCGCCTCGCGCGCGCTGCCGCTCTCCATTGCGCGCTTGCCGAACTGGTCGCGGATCGGCACGAACTCGGGCATCACCAGCGATCGGCGCAGCCAGTTGGCGGCATCGACCACCAGCGTATGCCCGCTGATATAGGTCGCATAGGGCGAGCAGAGGAAGGTCGCCGCCCAGCCCAGTTCGCGCACCTCGCCGACGCGCATGCCCGGGATCGTATTGTCGCCGCGCTCGCCCTCGCGGTGGCGCGTCATATGCGCGGGCAGATCGTCGTGCGGGAAACGCCCCGGCGCGATGCAGTTTACGCGGATGCCGTCGGGCGCCCATTCGACCGCGAGGCTCTGCGTAAGGTTGGTCACCCCCGCCTTCGCCGCCGCCGAATGCGACGTCCCCGGCCCGCCTGTCCAGCTATAGGTCGCCCCGATATTGAGGATCGCCCCCGGCAGCCCCGCGGCCAGCCGCCGCACCGCGAACTCGCGGCTGCAATTATAGGTGCCATTGAGCACGATATCGACGACGGTGCGAAAGCCGTTCGGGGTCATCTCTTCGGCGGGCGCCGGGAAATTGCCCGCGGCATTGTTGATCAGCACATCGACCGGGCCCAGCTTCGCCTCGATCTCGTCGAAGGCGCGCGCGATCGCATCGGGGTCGCGCACGTCGCAGGCCACCGCGATCACCTCGGCGTCGACCGCCTCGATCGCGGCGACGCCCGCCGCCAGATGGTCGGGCTTGCGGCTCAGCACCGCGATCTTCGCGCCCAGCCGCGCGAACTCGACCGCCATGCCCTTGCCGAGCCCGGTGCCGCCGCCGGTCACCGCGACCACCTGTCCCGCGTAAGTGCCGTCGGGCAGCGCCTTGGCGCCAACGGGGGGAGGGGGAGGGAGCGCCATCCTATTTCCCCTTGTAGCTCGGCGCGCGCTTCTCGCGGATCGCGGCGCGGGCTTCCTGATAATCCTCGGTCTTGAACAGATAGGATTGTGCGTACAGTTCTGCGCGCGTGCCCGTGCGGATCGTCGGGCCGTGCATCAGATTGATCATCTCCTTCGCCAGCGCGAGGTTGATCGGCGGCCGCGCCGCGATGTCGCGCGCGATCTCCAGCGCCCTCGCATCGAGCTCCTCGGGCGCGACGACGAAGTCGACCGCCCCCCATTCGAGCGCGGTCGCGGCGTCGATCTTCTGCCCCGACATCACCATATATTTGGTGCGCGACGGCCCGATCAGTGCGGTCATCATCTGCGTGCCCCCGGTATCGGGCAGCACGCCGTAAAGAATTTCGGGCAGCGCCAGCTTCAGCGTCGTGTCGCTGACGCGGATATCGGCCGCGAGAGCCAGTTCGCATCCGCCGCCGATCGCGCCGCCCTTCAGCGCCGCGATGATCGGCTTGGTCGATTCCTGCATCCGCAGCCGCCCTTCCTGGTGCCGCCTGATGAAGTGGAAATCGCTCTCGTCGCGCGCGCGGTGGCCGAGCACAGCGGTGTCGCGCCCCGAGCAGAAGCTCTTGCCGTTGGCGCGGATCAGGATCGTGCTCGACTCGCTCTCTTCCAGCGCCTCGCCGAGCAACTTCTGGAACAGCGACGCCATCGCATCGTCCATCGCATTGTGCCGGTCGGGCCGGTTCAGCGTCAGGATGCGCAACGCGCCTTCGCGCTCGCTCTGGATCAGCTCGGCCATCTCCACTCCCATTTTCTTTTCGGCAGGGCTTGCACGACTTGTATAACTAAGTCAATTATGTCGAAACACTAGGGGAGAGAGAAAATGGCGGAGCTCAGCGGCAAGACCGCGCTCGTCACCGGCGCGTCGCGCGGCATCGGCGCGGCGATCGCGCGCCGACTCGGACAGGCGGGCGCGCATGTCGCGGTCAATTATGCGGGCAGCAAGGATGCGGCCGAGGCGCTCGTCGCCGAGATCGCCGCAGATGGCGGCCAAGCCTTCACCGTCCAAGCCGATGTCGGCACCATGTCCGGGATCACGTCGATGCTCGCCGCCTGCGACGCGGCCTTCGGCGGCACCCCCAATCTCGACATCCTCGTCAACAACGCCGGGGTCGGTGGCGAAGGCGACACCGGCAGCCTCAAAAAGTGCAGCGAAGAATTGTTCGACCGCATGATCGCGGTGAACCAGAAGGCGCCGCATTTCATCACCCAGCTCTGCCTCGATCGCCTCCGCGACGGCGGGCGCATCATCAATATCGGCTCGCTCGGCGGGCGTTCGGCGCTGCCGCCCTTCGCCGCCTATGCCGCGACCAAGCGTGCTCTACAGAGCCTCACCATGTCGACCGCGGTCGTCGTCGGCCCGCGCGGCATCACCTGCAACCTCGTTGCGCCGGGCGCGGTCGATACCGAGTTCAACAAGACGCTCTCCGAAAAGCCCGGCTGGGCCGAGGCGACGTCGAAGCTCACCCCGATGAAGCGCCTCGGCGTGCCACAGGATGTCGCGGGCGCGGTGATGATGCTCTGCCGTGACGAGGCGCAGTGGGTCACCGGCCAGATCGTCGAAGCGAGCGGGGGGCTGTTCTTGTGACCGACCTTAGCGGAAAGACCGCGCTCGTCACCGGCGGCTCGCGCGGCATCGGCGCCGCGATCGTGCGGCGGCTGGGGCAGGCGGGCGCCCATGTTGCCATCAACTATGCGAGCAGCAAGGAAGCCGTGAACGCCCTCGTCGCCGAGGTCGAGGCGGCGGGCGGCAGGGCCTTCGCGATCCAGGCCGATGTTTCGTCGCTGTCGGGCATCGAGGCGATGTTCACCGCCTGCGACCGCGAATTCGGCGCCGCGCTTAATCTCGATATCCTCATCAACAACGCCGGTGTCGGCCGCGGTGGCCGCGACGGCACGCTCAAGGGTGCGGGCGAGGACCTGTTCGACGAGCTCTTCGCGGTCAATGTAAAGGGCCCGCATTTCGTCACGCAGGCCGCGCTGCCGCGCCTCCGCGACGGCGGCCGCATCGTCAACATCGGCTCGATGTCGGGCAAGGTCGGCCAGCCGTTCGCCGCGAGCTATGCGATGACCAAGCGCGCGATCCAGAGCCTGACCTTCTCGACCGCGCTCGCCGTGGCGAAACGGCAGATCACCTGCAACTGCATCGCCCCCGGCGCAGTCGCGACCGAATTCATAGCGGCGCTGCGCGAGCGGCCGGGCTGGGACGAAGCGACCGCCAAACACACCCCGATGGGCCGCCTCGGCGAACCCGAGGACATCGCCGGCGCCGTCATGATGCTGCTCGGCGACGATGCGCGCTGGGTCACGGGGCAGGTGATCGAAGCGAGCGGGGGCCTCGCGCTCTGATGGCGCTGATGACCGAAAAATTGCGCGCGATCATGGCGCTCGATCCCGACCGGACGCAGATCGATTTCGGCGGCACCGACTATAGCTGGCGCCAGATCGCCGACACGGTCCGCGCGATCGAGGACGCGCTCGATACGATGAGCCTGCCCGAGGATGCGCGCATCGGCGTGATGCTGCGCAACCGCCCCGGCCATGTCGCGGCGATCGTCGCGGTGCTCTCGACCGACCGCTGCCTTGTGACGCTCAATCCGATCCTGCCCGACGCCAAGCTCTTCGCGGACGTCGAACAACTCGGCCTGCCCGCGATCATCGCCGACGCCACCGACCTCGCGCGCCCGGGCCTCGCCGAAGCGCTCGCCCGTGCCGGCTCGTCGGTGATCGAGATCGACCCTTTTCTGGGCGGCGTCCGCGTGGTGCAGGGCGAAGTTCGCACCCAAATCCAGACCTCGCCCGGCGTCGCGATCGAAATGCTCACCAGCGGCACCACCGGCACGCCCAAGCGCGTGCCCCTGAGCCGTGATGCCTTCGACGCCAGCTTTCGCGGCTTCACCCGATATGAGCGCGGGCGCAGCTTCGACGATCCGCCGCGGCTCAACTCGGGCTGCACGATGGTGGTCAATCCGCTCACCCATATCGGCGGCATCTATGGCTGCATCGGCGCGCTCGCGGCGGGGCGGCGGATCGCGCTGCTCGAAAAATTCAGCGTCGAGGCCTGGGTGTCGGCGGTGCGCCGCAACCGGCCCGCGGTGGCGTCGGCGGTCCCGTCGGCTGTGCGCATGCTGCTCGACGCCGACGTCGATCCCGCCGACCTCGCCAGCCTCAAGTCGCTGATCACCGGCACCGCGCCGCTCGCGCCCGACCTCGTCGACGCCTTCATGGCGAAATATGGCATCCCGATCTGCAGCAATTATGGCGCGACCGAATTCGCCGGCGCGATCGCCGGCTGGACGATCGACGATTTCCGGGGGCTCTGGCTGGAGAAACGCGGCGCGGTCGGGCGCGTCCACGCCGATATCGAGGCGCGTATCGTCGATCCCGACAGCGGCGCTATCCTGCCGCACGGCGACGAGGGCCTGCTCGAAATCAAGGGCCAGCAGCTCGGCAATGCCATGCAATGGCTGCGCACCACCGACCGTGCCGTCCTCGACGCCGACCGCTTCCTCTTCATCCGGGGCCGCGCCGACAATGCGATCATCCGTGGCGGCTTCAAGGTCCATCCCGACGATGTCGTCACCGCGCTCAACCACCATCCGGCGGTCCGCGAGTCTGCCGTTGTCGGCGTCCCCGACGAGCGCCTCGGCGCCGTCCCCGCTGCCGCGATCATCTTGAAGGACGGCGCGCCGGCGCCCGCACCCGACGACCTCAAGGCGTGGCTCAAGGACCGGCTGATCGCCTATCAGGTCCCGGTCCATATCCGGTTCGTCCCCGACTTCCCGCGCACCCCGTCGATGAAACCTTCGGCGCCCGGGCTGCGCGCTCTATTTGCAGGAGAGAGCTGATGGAAAGCTTCGCCGGAAAATCGGTGATCGTCACCGGCGGCGGCAAGGGGGTCGGGCGCGGCATTGCCGAGGCCTTCGCCGCCGCGGGTGCCGAGGTCATGCTAGGCGCGCGTACCATTTCCTACGCAGAGGATGTCAAGGCGGGGATCGAAAAGGCCGGCGGCATCGCCGAATGTTTCGCCGCCGACATCGCCAAGCACGCCGATTGCCGCGCGCTGGTCGAAGCCACCATACAGGCCTTCGGCGGCGTCGATATCGTCGTCCACGCCGCCGCCGACATCCCGCACGGCGGTCTCGGCCATGTCGACGACGATCGGCTCGAAGCGGGCTTTGCGAGCATCGCCAAGGCGGCCTGGTGGCTGCTCGACGCCGCGCGCCCGCATCTCGCCGAGGCGCGCGACGGCGGCCGCTTCATCGCGATCGGCTCGATCAACGGCACCTTCAACGTCGTCCCCAACATGACCGCTTACGGCATGGCAAAGGCCGCGCTCGACGCCTTCATCCGCGCCGCGGCGGGCGACGTCGTCGGCGAGCGCATCACCGTCAACGCCATCAATCCCGGCCTCGTCGCGAGCGACCGCGCCAAGGCGGTGCTCGGCGACGAAGGCCTCGCCGCTTATGGCGCCACTGTTCCCGTGGGCCGCGCCGGCACTCCCGCCGATATCGCCCATGCCGCGCTGTTCCTCGCGTCGGCGCGGTCGGACTATATCACCGGCACCACGATCAAGATGGACGGCGGTTCGACCGTCGCCGCCTCGCCGGGGCGGAACGACATCCTGCAGGACCGGCTCAAGCTCCAGCACGGAAAGGCCCCCTGAAATGGACCTCGGCATCAAGAACAAGGTCGCGCTCGTCTTCGGCGGCTCCAAAGGCATCGGCCTCGGCTGTGCGCATGAGTTCGCGCGCGAAGGCTGCAAGACCGTTATCGCCGCACGCACGCAGGCGACGATCGACGCCGCGGTCGCTGAAGTGCAGACGGCGGGCGGCGAGGTCATGGGTATCTCCGCCGACTGTACCAGCAAGCTTGGCATCGCCAAGGCGGTACAGACCGCGACCGACGCCTTCGGTCCGCCCGACATCCTCATCTTCAACGTCGACTCGGGCCCCAAGGGCAGCTTCCTCGACGTCGACGACGACACCTTCGCCGCCGCGAACAACAACAATGTCATGGCCTTCCGCTGGGCGGTGCAGGCGGTGATCCCGCATATGCAGGCGCAGGGCTGGGGCCGCATCCTCACCATCGGCACCAATTCGGTGAAGGCGCCGCACCGCAAGCTCGCGCGCGCGGCGCAGAATACCTACCGCGTCGGCGCGCTCGCGCTGTCGAAGACGATCTCGGCCGAACTCGGCCCGATGGGGATCACCGTCAACACGCTCGGCACCGGCGCGATCGCGACGCCGCAGTTCAGGGAGGTGTTCACCAAGATCGCCGAGGCGCAGGGCCAGACCTACGACGAACATATCGCCCAGCGCACCGCCGCCTATCCGATCCCGCGCATGGGCACGCCCGAGGATATGGCCGCCGCCGCCGCCTTCCTCTGCTCCGACCGCGCGGGCTTCATCACCGGGCAGGTGCTGGTGATCGATGGTGGCAATCTCGAAGTTCTGCAGTAACGATTAGCAATCGAAGGAAGAGACATGAAACTGGGAAGTGACATTGCCGCAGTCGTGACCGGCGGCGCCTCGGGCCTCGGCCGCGCGAGCGCCGAGGCGCTGGCGGGCGAGGGCGTCAAGGTCGCGATCTTCGACGTCAACGAAGAAGGCGGCAAGGCGGTCGCCGACGCGATCGGCGGCGTCTTCTGCAAGGTCGACATCACCAGCGAGGACAGCGTGGTCGCGGGCTACGAAGCGGCCCGTGCCGCGCACGGCCAGGAACGCATCCTCGTTCACTGCGCGCAAATCTCGAAGAACAGCAAGACCGTGCGCTTCGACAAGGCGACCGGCGGCTATGTCCGCTATTCGACCGAGGATTATGCCTTCTCGGCGCAGGGCATCCTCATCTCGAGCTACCGCCTCGCCTCGCTCGCCGCGCTCGGCATGGCGAACGCCGATCCCTTGAACGAAGACGGCGAACGCGGTGCGATCGTGCTGACCGCATCGGCGGCGGCGCAGGACGCGCAGATCGGGCAGGTCGGTTATGGTTCGCTGAAGGCCGGGGTGAACGGCCTCGTCCTGCCGATGGCACGCGACCTGATGGACCTCGGCATCCGCGTCAATTCGATCATGCCCGGCATCTTCGCGACCCCGCCGATGCTGAGCGTGAAGGACAAGGCGCCCGCGATCTTCGAAGGGCTCGCCGCCTCGGTGCCCTTCCCCAAACGCCTCGGTCATCCGCACGAATTCGGCAGCCTCGTGCTCGAACTCGCGCGCAACGGCTATTTCAACGGCCAGACTTTGCGCCTCGACGGCGCGATCCGCATGCCCCCCAAATAGGACGCAGGATTTGAACGCACCCCAGCAATTCCCCTTCGCGCGCCAGTCGGCGGGGCCCGCGCCGCTCCGCCGCCCGGGATCGATCCGCCGCACCAGTTCGATCGATTCCGACTGGCCCGACGGCTTCGGCCAGCCGTGGGTCATGTCGGGGCGCGTGCGCGACCTGTTGACGCCGTTCGACGGCAAACCCGTCGCGCTCGCCAGCGGCGAGTTCCGCATCCGCACCTCGCCGATCCGCGAGATCATGGAGATCGACGTCGCGCCGCACCATGGACGCGCGCAGGAGATGGTCGGGGTGCGGGCAGGGGGCGCCAGCCGCCAGGCGCTCGCCGCGACGCTCGGCGATCTCCGCGGGTCGCCCCTGTTCCAGTTGCTCGACGATTTCGCGGGCGCCAGCCTCGTCGCGGGATGGATATGGTCGCGCTGGACCCCCGACTGGCACGACCGCATGCGCGCCAGCCGCACCCAGTCGACCGCGGGCAACAAGGGCCGCATGGTCAATATCTGCACCGGCTTCACCGAGGGCGGCAGCTCGCTAAGCGAGGACGGCAGCGTCGACCACAGCGACCAGTCGGCCACCATCGTCGGCCCGCTGGTCAATCCCGACGACCCGATCGGCTGGCACGAGCTGCCGGTACAGAAGGGGCGCCCGATGGCCCGCCGCGCCCGCCGCATCGACCTCTGGCGCGCCGAGGGCGTGCTCAAGGTCGACGCGGGTTTTCAGGACAGCGGTCCCAATCCCGAGGGCAGTCGCACCGCGATCCACGAATATCGCGTCTATGCCGAAATCGACGAGGCGAGCGGTACCTTGCTCGCGCTGCAGGCGCTCCCCTTGATCCTGCCGTTCCGCGAATGCCCCGGCGCCTCGATGAAGGCGGCGCGCATGGTCGGGCAGGATGTCTGCACCTTTCGCCAGTCGGTGCTCGACACGCTCGTCGGGACGATCGGCTGCACCCACCTCAACGACGTGCTGCGCGCGCTCGCCGACGTTCCGGCGCTCGCAGCAATGTTGCCCGAAAACCACGACTGACACCGTTTCCGTAGCGTATTGTGACATTTTGCCGCAATCCACTTGTCTGACGTGTTAGACTTAGTTATATAACTGGCCAAGCGAGGACGCCAGGAAGCCTCGTGGGGAGGATGTTGACCATGAATTTCAAGCAAAAGCGCGATTCGGCTCGCTTGCTCGTTGCCGCGTCGACGGCGGCGTTGGCGCTGTCGTCCGTCCCGGCCTTTGCCCAGGACGCTGCCCCGGCCGAGGATGAGACCCAATATGACGACGATGCCATCGTCGTCATCGGCGTCACCAAACAGGACGCGAACATCCAGGACACGCCGATCGCGATCACCGCTTTCAGCGGCGAGAAGCTGACCGAACAGGGCATTTCGAAGGTCGAGGACATCGCGAGCTTCACCCCCGGCTTTAACATCCGCGGTGCCGGTAACAACCCGACCGCCTTCTCGCTCGCGATGCGCGGCCAGGTTCAGAACGACAATATCGCCACGCTCGAACCGTCGGTGGGCACCTATCTCGACGAGATGTACATCGCGCGCGCCTACGGCCTGAACGTCGAACTCGTTGACGTCGAAAGCGTTCAAGTGCTGAAGGGCCCGCAGGGTACGCTTTTCGGCCGCAACACGTCGGCGGGCGCGGTGCTGATCCAGACCGCGAACCCGCGTTATGGCGAGATTTCGGGCAAGGCCAGCGCCACCTACGGCCGTTTCGACGAACGCACAGGGCAGGCGGTGCTCAATCTCGGCCTGTCCGACACCATCGCGATCCGCGGCGCGCTCTATTACCAGAAGCGCGACGGCTACAAGACCGACATCAACACCGGCGCCAAATATGAGGGTCGCGAGACTTGGAACGGCCGCGTCAAGATCGGCTGGAAACCGACAGATACTTTCGAAATCCTGCTGTCGGGCGAATGGTATGATACTTATATCGACGGCCCGGTCCGGCAGAATCTCTTCTTTAATGCGCCTGCGGCCTTTGGCCCCGCCAAACCGGTCGTCGATGGTATCGCCGCCGCCGAACGCGCAGCCTTCGGAGGCAACCCCAATCTCGCCGCCTATACGCCGCCCTCCGCGGTCGTCGGCGCCGATCCGCGCGGTCCGTTCAACAAAACGCAGACGCAAACCTACACGGCGAAATTCATCCTCGATACCAACTTCGGCCAGATACGCTGGATCAACGGCTATCGCGGCGTGCAGAGCGAGAACCTCGTCGATCTCGACGGAACGAGCTTCGCCGGCCACTTCACCGAAGGTACGCAGGATCTCAAGCAATATTCGACCGAGCTCCAGGCCACCGGCGTAGCCTTCGACGATCGCCTGAACTTCGCGACCGGTATTACCTATTTCCGTGAAACCGGCTTCGACCAGTCGCGCTCGAACCTGTTCAACGGCAAGTTCACGGCAGGTCCGACCGTGCCGGCGCAGTTCGTCGGCCGCACAAGCTGGTCGAACTTCTCGGGCAATCTCGATAACGACAGCTTCGGCATGTATGGCCAGCTGAACTATGCGCTGACCGACCGCTTCAACATCACCGGCGGCCTGCGCTATTCGATCGACGACAAGCGCGTGGTCACCCAGTCGGGCGATGTCGTCGACAACACCGACCAGTTCGTGCGTTGCACCCCCTCGACGGTGGCGATCCCGTGCCTGCGCGAGCGGCACAAGACCTTCACCAACCTGTCCTACACGATCGGCGTCGATTACGATCTGACCGACGACATTCTCGTCTATGCCAAGCACAGCAAGGGCTATCGTTCGGGCGCGCTGCAGCTGCGCACGGTAACGCTCGCGGATTCGATCCCGTCGGATCCCGAAATCGTCCACGAGCAGGAAATCGGCATCAAGACGACCTTCCTCGGTGGGCGCGGGCGCTTCAATATTGCGGGCTATCACAACAAGGTCCGGGATGCGCAGCGCAGTCCCGTGCTTGCGCCGAACGGCATCAGCCAGACGGTGATCGAGAACGCCGACACCGAAACCTGGGGCGTCGAGGCCGACGCCTCGTTCGAGATCATCGACGGCTTTACCATCTTCGCCTCGGGGGCGCTCAGCGATCCCAAATATACCAGCTATGAGGGCAAAGCGCTCGCCGGCACGCCGCCGAACCAGACGATCGTGACCGTCGATAAGAGCCAATATCTGCTCGTCGGCATCGTGAAGGAACAGTTCACCGTCGGCGCCAATTACAAGCAGGACTTCGGCAACGTCGGCTTCGACGCCAACATCGTCTACGCGTGGCAGGGCAAGATGCCGCAGATCGACATCCCGGTAAGCATGTTCACCTCGACCGCTCCGGGCGGGCTCGCCCTGACGCAGGCGCAGGCCGACCAGCTCGCCGCGGTCGCGCAATCGGGTTCGCTCGGCCTGCTCAACGCGCGCGTCGCGGTGAGCTTTGGTCCGGAGAAGAATTTCGAACTGGCGCTCTGGGGCAAGAATCTGACGGGCGACCAGGAACAGCAATATACGCTGCTGCTCAGCAACATCTACGTCGGCACCTCGTATAACGAGCCGCGCAGCTACGGCATCACGGGTACTTTCAAATTCTGAGGACCACAGGGCGCTCCTAGGAGCATTGGGGGAGGGACGGCTTGCCGGACCTCCCCTCTTTTTTGACCCCTATTTGCCTTTGCTCCCCCGCGAAAGGAACAGCATGTCTTCGGAAATCTCGAGCCGCCGCGGCCTGACGCTGGGCCTGCTCATCATCGTCGCGATCCTCAGCTACGTCGACCGCCAGGTCTTCACCCTCTTCCAGGACGACATCAAGCTCGAGCTCGGGCTCGACGATGGCCAGCTCGGGCTGCTCACCGGTATCGCCTTCGCCGCCTTCTATGCACTCGCCGCCTTTCCGATCGCGCGTTACGCCGACCGCGGCGACCGCCGCCTCGTCATCGCCGTCTGCGTCTCGATCTGGAGCGCCGCGACCGCGCTCTCGGCCTTCGCGCACAGCTTCTGGCAGATGCTGCTCGCGCGCATCGGGCTCGCCGCGGCCGAGGCGGGGGCAGGGCCGGCGGGTCTGTCGCTGCTCACCGACATCTTTCCCAAGGATCGCCGCACGACGATCATCTCGGTGATGCTCGCCGCCAATGCCGTGGGGCTGTCGGGCGGGCTCGCGCTCGCGGGCTGGCTCTCGCAATGGTATGACTGGCGCGCCGTTTTCCTGATCGTCGGCCTGCCCGGCATCGTCGTCGGCCTGCTCGTCTATCTGCTCGCCGCCGAGCCGCGCCGCCGCGGCGTGGTCGAGCCCGTGACGCCGCCGCAGACCAGCCTCGGCGAAGTGCTCCGCACCATGGCCGCCAGCACCTCGCTGCGCTGGGTGGGGCTCCTGCTTTGCATGGTTCCGCTCACCGGCTTCGCCTTCATCCTGTGGGGCGCCTCCTTTTTCCAGCGCGTCCACGGCATGGACAAGACCGAAACCGGCTTCTGGCTCGGTGGTGCGATGGCCGCTGGGCTCGTCATCGGCAATCTCGTCGCGGGCTGGGTCAGCGACCGTTATGGACAGGCCAAGCCCGGCTTCAACGGCTGGTTCGCCGGGATCGGCTTGCTCCTCAGCTTCCCCTTCGGCGTCGGCTTCGCGCTCGCCGGGAACGCCTATGTCGCGCTCGCCTGCTTCGTCGTGGTGAAGTTCATGATGACGCTGCACCTCGGCCCGATCATCGCGCTGTGCTTCGCGCAGGTGCCGGTGCAGATGCGCGCGATGATGTCGGCGACGATCAACATGTTCATCGGGCTTGCGGGGGTCGGGCTGGGCGGCACGGTGGCCGGCTATCTCAGCAAGGCTTTCACGCCCGGCTATGGCGAGCTGTCGCTGCAGCCGTCGCTGGCGATATTGTCGGGATGCCTGCTGGTCGGAGGGATTGCGGCGATCATGGCGGGGCGGACCGCGAAGCCGCTGGAGGAATGAGCGATAATCCTCCCTGTCGCGAAGCGATGGGGAGGGGGACCGCCGCGAAGCGGTGGTGGAGGGGCCGGCGAGTTGCGCCATCCCCCCTCCGTCAGCGCTTCGCGCTGCCACCTCCCCATGGCCTGCGGCCACAGGGAGGATAATTCAGGCCGCCACCATCGCGCTCGTCGCCACCTTGGGCTCCAGCCCGAACAGCCGCGCCGCGTTCAGCCCCAGGATGTTCCGCCGCACCTCGTCGCTGACCTCCATGCCCTCGAACAGTTCGTCGACGATCCGCCGGCTTATCGGGAAGGTGCCCTCGGCGTGCGGATAGTCCGATCCCCACATCACATTCTTCGCCCCCGGCAGGCCAGCCGCCGCGGACGCGATGCACGCGCGGTCGTGCTGGAAGCTTGCCCAGATCTGGTCGTCGACGATCTGGCTCGGCGAGCGCGAGAGCTTGGGGAACACAAAGTTCGCATGCGCGACCGATACCTCGTCCATCCGCTCGGCGAGCGCGACGAGCCAGCTCGCGCCGCTCTCGATGAACGCGACCTTCGCGCCGGGATTGCGGTCGAGCACCCCGCCCGCGGTCAGATACATCGCGCTATGCTGCGCATCGTTCATCTGGTTGGTGTAGTTGATGATCCCCGCGCCCGGACCGCGTTCGACGATCACGCTTTCAAGGCCGGTGCCCGTGTGCATCACGAAGACGATCCCCAGCGCCGCCGCCTTGGCGAAGATCGGGTCCCACGCCTCATTATTATATTTGGGCAGCCCCGGCGGCGTCACCGCGGGCAGCATCGCGGCGGTGATGCCCTTCGACGCCAGATAGTCGAGCTCGGCGAGCGTGTTCGAGAAATCGAGCACCGGCAGCATGCCGCAGCGCACGAAGCGGTTCGGATGGCCGCCAAGGAAGCTGTCGTTCCAGTCGTTGTAAAGCCGCGCCGACGCCGCCTCGGCATCGGGGCTGTCGAGGCAATAGAGCCACAGCCCGAGCGACGGAAAACAGATCTCGCTGTCGATCCCCTCGAGCTCCATATCCTCGAGCCGTCCGGCGATTTCGCGAATGCCGCGCCGCTGGGCATCGCCGAGTTGCTTCTCGCGATGCTGGCCGACGCGCAGGCGATAGATGATCTTGTCCTTGGTCCCGGTGACCAGATATTCGCCCTCCATCCGTGCGTGGATCGCATGATCCTTGAGCGAGGCGGGCAGGCCGTCGAGGAAGATGTCAGACGGCTCCATGATGTGGCTGTCGGCGCTGAACACAAAAGGTTTCATCGGCAGTCTCCTAACGACTCGCTATCGGTCTTTGCGTCATTAAAAGATACCTAGTTATATAAGTCAAGCGGCGCATGGGGTGGACTTGTGGACGCGTGGGGCCTAAACAGATACCTGTTATGGCCATCGCAACCGAAACCCTCGCCACCCGCACCGCGCGCAACCTCGCGAACCTCAGCCTCGCCGCCACCCCCGGCAGCCACCTCGGCGCCGAGGACGATCTGCTCGCGCGCTTCGGGGTCAGCCGCCCCACGCTGCGCCAGGCCGCGAAGCTCGTCGAGCGTGACCGCCTGATCAGCATCCGCCGCGGCGCGCAGGGCGGCTATTATGCCGAGCGCCCCGACGCGCGCGACGCGATCCAGTCGCTCGCGCGTTTCCTGCGCATGAAGGGCGCGAACCTCGGCCACGTCATCCAGGTCACTCGCCCGGTCTCCGAAGAAGCTGCCGTCGCGGCCGCGCGCCACCGCGGCGACGCCGATATCGAAGCGTTGCACGGCTTCGTCGCCACGATCGACGCGCGCGACACCCCGCGCGACCTCATCGCCGCCGAAGTCCTGATGGCCCGCCTGATCGCGGGCATGAGCGGCAATCCGGTGGTCGAGCTGATCCTCGAAATCGGCTACAGCTTTGGCCTCGACGAACGCGGCAGCGACCTCTACGCCGATGCCGACCGGCGCGCGCGCACCCGCGCGATGCAGCGCAGCCTGTGCCAAGCGATCATCGACGGCGACGCCGACATCGCCCGGCTGATGATGCGCCGCCGGTCCGACCAGTTCGATGCATGGCTGCACTTGGGCGGCGCAGAGGAGAAGAAGCAGGCATGAGCATCGTCGAATATCGGGGTTTCGCGGGCGTCCGGCTCGAAGCCGAGGTGATCGGCGCGGAGAACGACCCGGCGGTGCTGCTCCTCCACGGCGCCGGCCAGACCCGCGCCGTCTGGTCGGGCGTCGCCAGTGCGCTCGAAAAAGCGGGACGCCGCGTCATCAGCCTCGACCTGCGCGGTCACGGCGGCAGCGAATGGCCCGAGGATGCGCGGTACGATTTCGAGGCGCTGGTCGAGGATCTGCGCGCCGTGCTGTCGCAGATGGGAACGCGCCCGGTCGTGGTAGCCTCGACGCTCGGCGGCTGGATCGCCAGCGCCGCGCTCGAACGCGACGCCGCGGTGCTCGCCTCGGGTCTCGTCCTCGTCGACTCGCCGGTGCAGGTCGATCCCGCGCTCGCAAAGCGCGTCGGCGAACGCATCCGCGAGGCCGCAACGCTCGCGCCCGGCCAGGCGCAATGGGATGTCCGCCTGTTCGACACGCTCGATACTTCCGCGATGGCCGACCGCCTCGACGGCGTCGCCGCGAAGATCGCGCTGCCGGCGCTCTATGTCCGCGGCGCGATCAGCGAACTCGTCACCAAAGAGGACGCCGCCGCCTTTGTCGCGCAGCTTCCCGACGGCGAGCTCGTCGAGGTCGAGAATAGCGCGCTCGTCGTCACCGACGACCGCGCCGACGCGCTCGGCGGTTACCTGATCGACTTCCTCGAACGCCGCGCCCCGCGCGGCTCGCCCGAGTATCGCACCGGCAGCGACGCGCGCACCTTCCGTGATGCGCTCGGCTGCTTCGCGACGGGGGTCACCGTCGTCACCGCCATCTGTCCCGACGGCACGCCGATCGGCCTGACCGCGAACAGCTTTACCTCGGTCTCGCTCGACCCGCCGCTGCTCCTCGTGTGCATCGCCAACAATGCCGGTAGCGCGCCCTATCTGCGCGACGCCGAACGCTTCGCGGTCAATGTCCTCCAGATCGGCCAGCAGCCGACCTCGAACCGCTTCGCGGGCAAGGGCGAGGACCGCTTCGGTCTCACCCCGTGGGAGGTCGGCGAATATGGCACCCCGGTGCTCACCGGATCGCTCTCCAGCTTCGAATGCGCGCGCGATGCGGTGCACGAGGCGGGCGACCATTTCCTGCTCGTCGGCCGCGTGCTGAAGGCCATTTTCGAGCCGCGCCGCGACCCCTTGCTCTACTTCCGCGGCAAATATCGCAAACTCCATTTTGCTTGACGACTGGACAAGCAGCCGCCAGCATCATGTCCAACCTAGTTATATAACTAGAATCGGAGGAGAGGCGGATGGCCTGGGTCAATCAGGACAAATGCGCGATCGTGGGGATCGGGGCGACCGACTATTATGTCCGCGGCAAAAGCTGGCCGCGCACGATCAACGACATGGCGGCCGAGGCGATCATGAACGCCTGCGCCGACGCGGGGATCAGCCACAAGCAGATCGACGGCTTCTCCTATTATTCGACCGCGGGCGCGGGCTATCTCGACAAGTTCGATACCGCCAGCCTGATGGAAACATTGGGCATGCCGCACATCAGCTGGTCGGCGACCTTGACCAGCGGCGGCGGCGGCTGTCCCGGCGCGATCGGCCTTGCCACCGCAGGGCTGATGAACGAGGATTGCACTTATACCGTCACGCTGATGGCGCTGCAGCAATTGCCGCAGCATCGCCTCGGCGTTGTCTTCGGCGCCGCGGCGCCCAATCCCGAAAACAGCTTCCTCCAGCCCTCGGGCCTCGTCGGTCCCGGCCATCTGATGTCGGTGCTCGCGCGGCGGCACATGCACCTCTACGGCACGACGCAGGATGCGTTCGGCGAGGTGGTGATGGCCACCCGCGCCAACACACACAACCGCCCCAAGGCGGTGCGCAAGGAGCCGCTGACCAAGGACCAATATGACGCCTCGGTGATGCTCGCCGATCCGCTGCGCCGCCTCGACTTCTGCCTCGAAACCGACGGCGCGGTCGCGGTGATCACGACGACGATGGACCGCGCGAAAGACTGCCGCCACAAACCCGCGGTCGTCCACGCCGCCGCGCATGGCGGCCAGCGCGAATGGGGCCGCGCCTTCGCCTGGATGGGCATGCCCGATCCCTATTTCGCGAGCTCGGGCCACAAATTCACCGCCGACCGCGTCTGGGCGCAATCGGGCCTGACCGCGAAGGACATGGACGTCGCGCTGATCTACGATCATTTCAGCCCGATGGTGCTGATGCAGCTCGAGGATTATGGTTTCTGCGAGAAAGGCGAGGGCAATGATTATGTCCTCTCCGGCAAGCTCCGCTACGATCCCGCGACGGGCAAGGGCGTCAATGGCGGCGTGCCGGTGAACACCCACGGCGGCAACCTCAACGAGGCCTATATCATCGGCATGACCCACATCGTCGAGGGCGTCGAACAGGTGCGCGGCACCGCGATCAACCAGGTCAAGGACGCCGAATTCGCGCTCGTCTCGGGCGGCCCGGCGTCGCTCCCCGTCTCCAGCCTCATCCTGCGCAAGGATTGACCGACATGACCTATGGCCCCGCCCGCGCGCTCCCCGGCGACCAGATCCGCATCACCACCAACCCCGACACCGAGCCCTTCTGGCAGGCGGCGAAGGAGGGCAAGCTCACAGCCTGCCAGTGCGGCGAGTGCGGTCGTTTCCGCATGCCGCCGACCGCGATCTGCCCCGAATGCGGCAGCCGCGAAAAGAACTGGCCGACGCTCCCCGGCACCGCGACGGTGTTCAGCTTCGCGATCTGCAACAAGAACCCGAAAAATGGCGAGGATTATGTCTATGTCCCCGTCGTCGTCGACCTCGACGGCGCCCCGGGCACGCGCCTCAACGCCAATGTGTCGGGCTGCGATGCCGAGGATGTCCATATCGGGATGAAGGTCAGCGTCGACTGGACCCCGATCCAGGACGGCTGGGTCCTCCCCAATTTCAAGGCCTGAGCCGATGCTGGACGACCTTCGCATCGTCGAGATCGGGCAGGGCATGGCGGTGCAGGTCGCCGGGCTGATGCTGTCCGAACTCGGCGCCGAGATGCTCAAGGTCGAGCGCCCGGGCGGCGACCCGGCGCGCGGCACCGCGCCCTTCGCCAACTGGAACCGCGGCAAGAAGAGCCTCGTCCTCGATCTCGACGCGCCCGAGGGGCTGGCCGCGCTCTACGAACGCCTCGCGGGCGCCGACGCGCTGCTCCACCAGTTCACTCCGTCGCGCGCCAAGGCGCTCGGCCTCGACGATGCAGCCCTTGCTGAAAAGCATCCGCATCTCGTCGTCACCGCGATCACCGGTTCGCCCGCCAACCATCCCGATGTCGAACGCAGCGACGACGAACTGCTCGTCGCCGCGCGCGTCGGCGCGATGTACGAGAATGACGGGCACCGCGCCGGCCCGATCGCCTATCGCTACCGGCAGGGCAGCTGGTCCGCCGCGCATCTCGCCGCCGCCGGCCTGCTCGCGCGCCTCGTAATGCGGCTGCAGACGGGGCAGGGCGGCACGGCCCACACCTCGATCTTCCAGGGCTTTCTCGCGACGCTCCCGCTGGTCTGGGCGCGCAACAGCGAAGGGCCGATGCCTGACCCGGTCACCTATCCGCTCGGCCCCCGCCCGATCGCGCAGCAATTGTTCCAATGCGCCGGCGGCGACTGGCTCCAGATCATGGATCCGACCCGCCAGTTCGATTATGCCACGATGCCCACCATGTGGGACGTCATGGCCGAGACCGAGGTCGATCTCGAGACCGAGGCCGGGCAGGCCGCGGCCTTCAAGCTCCGCCCGCTCGAAAACTGGCTCGCCGACCTGCGCGCCGCCGACATCGCGGCCGAGCCCGCCTTCCCGATGGGCGAGGTCCTGCGCCACGATGATGCCGAGGCGAACCGCTACGTGATCGAGGTCGACGACCCCGACCTCGGCAAGACGCGCCAGCCCAACACGCCCTTCCACAGCGACGCCGACCTGCTGCAGGGCCGTCCGGCCCCGCGCCTCGGCGAAGGCGGCGATACTCCTTGGCCCGCGAAGGTGGCATCCGCACCCGGCATCGCCCCTGCCGAAGTCCTCTCCGGCGTGCGCGTTCTCGACCTCGGCATGTTCCTTGCCGGGCCGATGGGTCCGTCGATGATGGGCGACATGGGCGCCAACGTCATCAAGGTCGAGGCGCTGACCGGCGACCGCATCCGCTTCATGCACCGCTATTATCAGGCCGCCGCGCGCAGCAAGCGCAGCCTCGCGCTCGACCTGACCCGGCCCGAGGCGCAGCCGATCCTCGAACGGCTCCTTGGGTGGGCCGAACTCGTCCACCACAATATGCGCTTCAAGGGCGCCGCGAAGCTCGGCCTCAGCGAAGAGGGCATCCGCAAGTACAACCCCGATGTCGCGTTCAACTATTCGAGCGCCTATGGCCAGCGCGGCGCGCGCGGCAATTGGCCGGGCTATGACTCGATCTTCAACGCGATCGCAGGCTGGGAGTTCGAAAATGCGGGCGAGGGCAATCGCCCCGTCTTCAATCGCCCCGGCACGATGGACGTCTCGACCGCGCAAAGCTGCCTCGTCGAACTCATGGCCTCGCTGTATGCGAGGCGCACCTCGGGGCGCGGCTACACGACCCAAACCTCGTTGCTCGGCATGGCCGCCTTCACGCAGGGCGAGCGGCTGATCGATGCCGATGGCGAGTTGACCGAAACCTATCACCTCACCAGCGACCAGACCGGCTTCTCGCCTTACCACCGCATCTATGAATGCATCGACGGTTGGGTCGCGGTCGCCGCGCACAAGTCCGACCAGCAAGCCGCGATGCGCGAAGCGATGGGCAGCGACGAAGCGGGTTTCCCGGACGCCGCAAGGGGCTGCACCGCCAGCGAACTGATCGCCGCGCTCGAAGCCGCGGAAGTGCCCTGCGACATCGTCAATTTCGAGGACGCGATGCACCGCTTCTTCGACGATCCGCTCAACCGCGAGCTCAACCTGATCTCGGTTCTGCCGCAGCCGCTCTACGGCATCGTCGAACAGCCCGGCGCCTTCTGGAACTTCGGCGACACCCCGGTGGTGTTCAAACGCTGCTGCCCGGCCGTCGGCGAGCATAGCGACGAAATCCTGCGCGAAATCGGCTATTCGGACGAAGAAATCGCCGCCTTCCGCGAGGCGAAGATCGTCGGATGAACCCGCACGACCTCTTGCCCGACGGACTGGCCACTGCCGTCGAAAGCGCCAGCGGCGCGCGCGTCACCGCGGTCCGCCCACGCGGCGGTGGCGGCGCTTCGCGCGAGGGCGCCGAGCTCGATCTTCAATGGCCCGACGGCCGCGCTGCCAGCGCCTATATGAATTACGACGTCCACAAGGCGGGGGCAGGCGACGACGCCGCCTTCCTGCGCGAAGCCGCCGTCCTCCGCGCGCTCTCGGGCACGCTCGCCCATGCCGGCGTCCGTGTCGCGCCCTTTCATGCCTCGGTTCCCGACCAGCGCGCGCTCGTCTGCGGCATGATCGCGGGTAACGACCGCTTCGGCGGCCTGACCGACGCGGCGCAGCGCGACACGCTCGCCGCCGACTTCATGGGCCAGCTCGCGGCGCTCCATCGCATCGACGTCGCGGCGAACCCGGTCGAGGGCATGGGCCCGGTCGAACCCGCCGAGACCTTCATCCGCCGCCGCATCGCCGAGCTGCGCGCGCGCAACAGCGGCAAGGGCTGGGATCCGCTAATCCACCTGGCGCTGAACTGGCTCGAAGCCAATATCCCGGCGAACATGCCCGCCCCCGTCATCGTCCATGGCGACGCCGGCCCCGGCAACTTTCTCTACGAAGGCAACAAAGTCACCGCGCTGCTCGACTGGGAACTCGTCCATTATGGCGATCCGATGGCCGACCTCGCGATGCTCGCGATCCGCATGCTCTTTCAGGGCTTCGTTCCGCTCCCGCAGGCCTTCGCGGCATACGAAGCCGCGGGCGGGCACAAGCTCGACCTACCGCGCCTCGTCTACTGGCGCCTGCTCTTCCAGACGAGCTTCGCGCGCCGCTCGCGCTACGACGATCCCGCCGCGCCGCCCCCGCCCAATCTCGGCATGAACCTCGTCTATTCGACGATCCATCGCCGCGTGCTTTCGTCGGCGCTCGCCGACGCCGCGGACATCGCCTTGCCGCCCGTCGCGCTGCCCGACGCGCCGCTCGGCGCGCACGACAAGAGTTTCGCCATCGCGCTGGGCGACATCCGCGACACCATCGTCCCGCGCCTCGCCGACCAGCAGGCGGCGGTGAAGGCCAAGGGCATGGCGCGCCTGATCAAATGGTGGCGCGCGATCGAACGCTTCGAACCCGGCTTCCACGCCGCTGAAAAGGCCGAGATCGAAGCCGCGCTCGCGCTCGAATTCGCCGACTATCGCTCCGCCTGGGCCGCCTTTCGCGACGCCGTCGCGGGCGACGGCATCGCCACCGATGCCGCGATCATCCTCTGCAACGCGCATGAGACGCGCGAGGCGGCGCTGATGGCCGACGCCATGGGCGGCCTCGCCGACACGAAATTCGCTCCATTACAATAAGATCAGGAAGGTTGAGGACATGTCGAAGGATATCTTGGGCTATAAAGGCAAGCGCGTCGTCGTCATGGGCTGCTTCTCGGGCACCGGCGAGGCCTGCGCCCGCGCGCTCGTCGACCTCGGCGCCGAGGTGCATGGCGCCGACATCAAGCCCTCGCCGGTCAATCTCGCGAGCTTCACCGAAGTCGATCTCAAGAACCCCGAGGCCATCGCCGCGGGCATCGCCAGCATCGGCGGCAAGATCGACGCCGTCTTCAACGTCTCGGGCCTGCCGCAGACTTTCCCCGGCGAGGACGTCGTCACGGTCAACTTCCTCGGCATCCGCGCCTGGACCGAAGGCTGGATCCCGCATCTCAACCCCGGCGCCGCGATCGTCTCTGTCTCGTCGCTCGGCGGTATGAAATGGCTGACGCGCCAGCCGCTGCTGCGCGAATTCATCGCGATAGAGGATTTCGCCGAGGCGCGCCAATGGTACCTCGACCGCGCCGGGGAAGTGGGCGATCCCTACAGCCTCGCCAAGGAAGCGATCAACACCTGGACACAGGTCCGCGCGCCCGACCTGATCGGCCGCGACATCCGCATCAATTGCACCATGCCCAGCCCGATCGACACGCCGATGCTCGGCGAGTTCCGCAAGGTGGCGGGCGACGCGGTGCTCGGTGCCTTTGCCAAGGCCAAGGGCCGCTATTCGACCGCCGAGGAACAGGCGCTGCCGCTGATCCTGCTCAACAGCGACGCCGCGAGCTTCATCAGCGGGGTATGCCTGCCGGTCGACGCGGGCCTCGCGGGCGGCCTCGCGACGGGCGTGCTCGACATCCAGAAGATGATCGCCGAGGCCGCGGGCGCCTGATCAGCCCCGCGCGCCCAGCATCATCGAAATACTATGCGCCGCCGCCGCCTTGAGGTCCTCGTAACCGACGCCGTCGCTATGACTGCTCATTGGCCCGATCGCCGACAGGCGCTCGAGGATCATCAGCACGGTGCCGGCGCAGGATCGCGGCGACAGGTGCGCGGGGGTGCGCCCCGCCGCCTGCGCGCGCTCGACCTGGCTGCTGATCGCATCCATCATCGGCCGCGCCTGCGTCATCCGCGCCTCATAGAAGCGCGTGTCGCCTTCCTCGGCGGCGAGGTTACGCACGACGAAGATCGTCCGGTTGCGGTTCCAGATGCCCGTATATTCCTCGACGAACGCCGCCGCGGCCGCCTCGGCGCCCGGCGCCAGCCAGTCGCGCGCGACGATCGCTTCGAGCTCGGGCGAGGACTGGTTCGCATGTTCGAGCGCGGCGAGCACCACCTCGGGCACGCCCTTGAAATAGACATAGAAGGTCGCGGGCGAGGTCTGCGCCGCGCGCGCGACGTCGACCACCGACACGTCGCGCAGCCCGTGCGTCTCGAGCAGGTCGACCGTCGCGTCGATCAGTTGCTGTCGCGTCCTTTGTCCCTTGGCGCCCAGCTTGCGCTCGGGCGGGGTGTCCTCCGCGATGATGGCCTGTGTCTGCGTCAATTAGGTGATCCTGCCCCGAAATCTTGCCGCCATCCTAACAGCAGGGTTGCGATATGGCAAAAAATTGACGTATCGTCAAAAATGAAACGAAATGAATGAAAATCATGGGAGATCGCATGGAGAGGCTTGCGGGCAAGGTTGCCGTCGTAACCGGCGCATCGAAAGGCATGGGGCGGCATTTCGTCGCCGCGCTCGTCGCATCGGGGGTGAAGGTCGCCTGCCTGGCGCGCGCTTCGGATGAGTTCGATACGCTCGCGAGCGAATTTGGCGATGCCGTGCTCCCGGTGGCCTGCGACGTCGCCTCATCGGAGGCCGTCAACGCCGCCATCGCGCAGACCGCGGCGCATTTCGGCCGCATCGACGTCGTCGTCGCCAACGCCGCCGTCTATCATCCTTTCGCGTTCGAGACCGGTAGCGACGACATGATCCGCAACCATATCGACATCAACATCCTCGGTGTCTCCTGGCTGATTCGCGCCGCGATCCCGCACCTGCGCAAGACCAAGGGCCAGATCGTCGCGATCAGCAGCGAGTCGGTGAACATGCCTTTCCCGATGCTCGCGCTCTACGCCGCGACCAAGGCGGCGGTCGAAACGCTCTGTCACGGTCTGCGCGACGAACTGCGCAGCGACGACATCCGCGTCACCGTGCTGCGCTCGGGCTCGGTCAAGGGCGGCTCGGGCGGCAAGAGCTGGTCGCAGGACACCGTCGCTGCCTTCTACAAGAAGATCGTCGAGACCGGCCATGCATCGATGACCGGCGAGGGGGCCACCCCCGAATCGATGGCCAAGGCGCTGCTCTCGGTGATCGGCCTGCCCGCCGATATCGGCGTTGACCTGATCGAAGTCCGCGCCGCGCAGGTCGGCGTGCCCGAGGGCGCGAAAGCCGTCGCGAGCTAGTGTGACCGACCGCCGCAACCTTCCCCTCATCATCGGCGCGCTTTGGATCGCCGAGGTCACCGGGTCGTTCGAAACCGCGATGATCCTCGCGGCGCTCAAGAAGCTGATCGAGGATTTCGGCAACCCCGCGATGGTCGGCTGGCTGATCACCGGCTATCTCATCGTCGGCGCCGCGATCGCCGCGATCGTCGGCCGGCTCGGCGACCTGTTCGGGCGGCGACAGGTGCTCGTCGTCGTGCTGATCATCGGCGCGGTCGGCTCGTTGATCAGCGCACTGTCGACCAATTTTCCGGTGCTGCTCGCCGGTCGCCTCATGCAGGGCGTCACCGGCGCGATCCTGCCGCTCTGCATCGGGCTCGTGCACGAGAATGCCGGCAAGGAGCGCGCGCCGATGGCGATCGGGCTGATGATCTCGGGCGCGTCGATCGGTACCGCGGCGGGGCTCGTCGTCGGCGGCATGATCGTCGACAATTTCAGCTGGCACGGCGTCTTCTTCGCCAGCGCCGGGCTTTGCGCGATATCGGCGGTCGCGATCGGCGGCCTCTTGCCGCGCTCGCCGCGCCAAGCCGCGAGCGAGCCCGTCGACTGGCTCTCGGGCCTCGCCTTCGCCCCGGGCGTAGCGCTCGTTCTCGTCTATTTTAGCATGGGCAAGGATTGGGGCTGGGCCGCCCCGCTGCCGCTCGCCGCGCTGGCGATCGGCGTGCTGCTGACGCTCTGGTGGTGGCGCGCCAGCCTCGCCAGCCCCAACCCGCTGATCGCGGTGCGCAGCTTCTCCGATCGCACCATCGCGATCGGCAGCGCGGTCACCGCGCTCGTCGCGATGAGCGCGCTCCAGATCACCGTCTTCTTCTCGCTGATGATGCAGGCGCCGCTGTGGACGCTCGCCGGGCTCGGCTTCACCGCGACGCTCGCGGGCATCGCCAAGCTGCCTTCGAACCTCAGCTCGGTCTTCGCCGGCCCGCTCGGCGGCTGGCTCGCCGCGCGCGGCGGCGGGCGTTTCGCATTGATCGCGGGCGGTTTCGTCACGGTGGCGGGCTGGCTGCTCTGGTTCGTCATGGACGTCGACAGCTTTCCGAAGGTCGTGGCGCAGCTGATCATCATCAGCTTCGGCACGACGATGCTCTTCTCCGTCGCCCCGACGATCATCGCGCAGGCGTCGCCGCCCGAGCGGATCAGCGAAATCTCGGGCCTGCTCACCGTCATCCGCCAGCTCTTCATGGGCATCGGCGCGCAGATGGTGACGACCTTGCTCGCCGCCGACATCGTCCGCCGCGGCGACGAAAGCTACCCGTCCCCCTTCGCCTACGACATTACCGTCGCCGTCATCGCCGCACTCTGCGCCGCGGCAGTGCTCACCGCGCTCGCGCTGCCCAAGGCTCCGGCCAAGGAGCCAAGCCATGGCGGATGAGCTGAAGGGCAAGGTTGCTGTCATCACCGGCGGCGGGCGCGGCTTCGGCAAGGCGTTCGGCCATGCACTCGCCGCGCGCGGCGCGCAAGTCATCCAGCTCGATCTCGACGCGGATGCCGCCAAGGCCGCCGCCGGCGAAATCGGCCATGGCGCCGAAGCGATGGTGGTCGATGTCGCCGACGAGGCGGGCGTCGAGCGCGTCATGGCCGACATCGCCGCGCGCCACGGGGGGATCGACATTTTGATCAACAACGCCGGCATCCATTCGGCCGAGGCGAACGAGTTTATCGGCACGCTCGGCACCGCGCGCACGCGGCGTATGTTCGACGTCAATGTCTGGGGCGTCATCTATTGCACCTTGTCGGCGCGACCCTTCATGGCCGGCCGCGAAGGCGCGTCGATCGTCAACATCTCGTCGATGGCGGCCTATGGCGCGCAAAAGGCCTATGGCGTCTCGAAGCTCGCGGTGCGCGGCCTGACGATCTCCTTCGCGAACGAACTCGCGGGCGAGGGCATTCGCGTCAACGCCATCGCGCCGGGGCTGATCTTCACCGACACCATCCGCGCCGAACTGCCGCAGCCGGTGGTCGACCATGTCATGGCGATGCAGATCCTCCAGCGCGAGGGCGAGGAGCGCGACATCGTCGAGGCGATGCTGTGGCTCGTCTCGCCCTCGGCCAGCTTCGTCACCGGCGAAACGATCCGCGTCAGCGGCGGCGCCACGCTCCAGATATGATTGCGAGAATATGAGACCGCTTCCCGAACTCACCCCCGAAAACACCGCGTTCTGGACCGGCGGCGCCGAAGGGAAATTGATGATCGCCTTCTGCTCCGACTGCGCTCACGCGATTCACCCACCGCAGATCGTCTGCCCGAAATGCTGGAGCGACAAGGTCGAAAGCCGCGCAGTCCCCGGTACCGGCACCGTCTACACCTACACCGTCAACCACCAACCATGGGCGCCGGGCATGACCGTGCCCTTCGCGCTCGCGGTGGTCGACGTCGACGGGGCGCCGGGCGTGCGCGTCACCGCCGAGGTGGTGAACGCCGACCCCGAAAGCGTCGCCATCGGCCAGAAAATGAAAGTCGGTTTCCTCAACATCGACGATGTCTGGTTCCCGCAGTGGGAGCCCGCACAATGACCCTGAAAGCCGCCATCACCGGCGTCGGCATGTCCGACATCGGTCGCAAGACGAACCGCCCCGCGATGATCCACCTCGCCGAGGCCGCGCGCCGCGCGCTCGAATGCGCGGGGCTGACCCGGGACGATATCGACGGTATCTCGACCTATCCGGGCAAGGCCGACAATTCGCCGGGCATGTCGCCGCTCGGCACCGGCGAGGTCCGCAACGCGCTCGGGCTCAAGACCCGCTGGCACAGCGCGGTCCCCGACGGCCCGTCACAGATGGCACCCATCCAGGTCGCGGCGATGGCTGTGGCGACGGGACAGGCGCGCCATGTCTTATGCTTCCGTGCGCTCACCGAAAGCTCGTCGCAGACCGCGACCCAGCGAGCGAGCATCCCGGGTGCGGGCCGCGCGCGGCTCGGCGGCTGGTACTCCTATCTGGTGCCCGCCAAGGCCATGTCGGCGTCGAACTGGGCGGGCTGGATGGCGCAGCGCTATTTTCACGAGTTCGGCATGACGCGCGAGCATCTCGGCCTCGTCGCGACCGGGCAGCGCGCTTTTGCGCAGCACAACCCCTCGGCGGTGATGCGCACCCCGCTGACGATGGACGATTATCTCGGCGCGCGCACGATCTCGTCGCCGCTCGGGCTGTTCGACTGCGACGTGCCGATCGACGGGGCGTGCGTGGTGATCGTCTCGGCCATCGACGCGGCTAAGGATTGCGCCAAGGCGCCGCTGACGATCGAGGCGATGGGCGCTGCGCTCGGCTCGCAGGAGAGCTGGGACCAGCGCGCCGACCTCACCACCATGGGCGCGCACGACAGCGCCGCCGACATGTGGAAACGCACCGACCTCAAGCCTGCCGACGTCGATGTGCTCGGCCTCTACGACGGCTTCAGCATCTTCGTGCCGTTCTGGCTCGAAGCCATGGGTTTCTGCGGCCATGGCGAGGCGAAAGACTTTATCGCCGAGGGCAATATCGGCCCCGGCGGGCGCTTTCCGGTTAACACCGGCGGCGGGCAATTGTCGGGCGGGCGGTTGCACGGTTTCGGCCTGCTGCACGAGGTTTGCACCCAGCTTTGGGGGCAGGCGGATGGGCGTCAGGTCGATGGCGCCAGGGTGGGCGCCTGCGGCATGGGCGGCGGCTTCATCGCGGGATCGATGCTGCTGCGGCGGGATTGAATCTCCCCTCCCTGAAAGGGAGGGGCCGGGGGTGGGTCTGCGGCTAAAAAGAACGCCTGCGGCGACCCACCCCTAACCCCTCCCTGAAGAAGGGAGGGGAATCTGGATATCGACCCAACGCCGCTCGTCGTTGGCCCGCACAGCCGCCTCGACCACCTCCTGCACATGCAGCGCCTGCGCAAAGTCGGGCGCCGCCGCTCCCGCCCCGCCGATCGTATCGCGCATCTGGGCAAAGATCGACGCCAGCGCGAGCAACCCCGTCTCTGGCCGGTCGGCGATCGCATGGCATCCCGGTACCGCCAGATATGCAGGCTCGATCGCAATCTCGCCCATCGCCGCGCTCCCCAGCGCCGCATCCTGCGTCCCGAACAACCGCGTATCATGCGCCATCGGAAACACCGGTGCGCGCGCCTCCAGCCGGCCCCTCGATCCCCAGATCGAAAAGCGGAAGCCGTCGCCACCGATCTTGCACCAGTTCGCCTCCAGCCGCGTCGGCAGCCCCGAGGCATGGCGCAGCAGCATCGACGCCCGGTCGGGTATCTCGGGAAGGATCGTCTCATCTTCGAGCGGCCACGCCTTCAACGCCAGCGACTGATCCGAAGTCACCGCCGCCACCGGCCCGAAAAAATGCACCAGCAAGTGCAGCATATGGCTGCCCAGATTGCGCCCCGCGCTCGCACCATTGGCTGGATCGGCGAACCAGACATAGCCGGGCACATTGGTCTGGCCTGCGCTGAACAAAGGCACCTCGAACGCGACATCGGCGCCGAAGACCTCGCCCAGCCAGCCGGCCTCGATCATCGCCTTCATCTGCACCATCGCGGGCACCGCCTGCATGAAGGCGTCGACCACCGCGACCGTCCCGGCCGCGCGCCAGGCATCGGTCATCGCCCGCGCGTCGTTCAGATCCTTGGCAAAGGGAATGCCGTTATAGACATGCTTGCCCGCGCTAAGCGTCGCCATCACCATGGCGAAGCGCAGCGGCGGCCGCGTGCCGCAATCGACGATGTCGATCGCGGGATCGGCCGCCATCGCGCGGAAATCGTGAAAGGCGCGCGCGACCTTGAAATCCTCGGCCGCCTTCGCCGCGGTTTCGGGCCGCGAGGTGCAGATCGCGGTCACCTCGACCCCGTCGAGGCTGCGCCACGCGGGCAAATGTGCCTTCGCGCCCCAGGCGGCGCTGATGATGCCGACGCGAAGGGGAGGGGGCATCGCCTGAGGCCTCAGGCAATCGCCTTCTTGTTCTTCAGATCCTCGATCCGGTCCCATTCGAGCCCCAGTTCCATCAGGAACAATTCGGTATGCTCGGATGCCTCGGGCGCCCGCGTGTTCTCGACCCCCGCATGGTTGAACTGCACCGGGTTCGCGACCAGCCGGATCGGCGCCCCGCCGTCGGCGCTTTCGACCTCGAAAATCAGGTCGTTGGCCAGCACCTGCTCGTCGGTCGAGACGTCGTGCACCGACTGATAGGCGGCCCATTGGCCCTTCATGGACTTCAGATGCTGGGTCCAATAATCGAAGGACTTCGACGCGATCGCCGCCTTGACCAAAGGATAGGCCTCCGCGGCATTCGCCATGATCGCCTCGGCGGTCGAGAAACGCGCGTCCTGCGCCGCCTCGGGGATGCCGAGGTGCCCGAACACATCGTCGATATAGGGCCCCGGCGACAGCACGGTCAGGTTGATGAACTTGCCGTCCGACGTCTTGAACACCCCCATGAAGGGGTTGGTGCCCACCGATTGTCCGCCGCCGGGCATCAGATTCTCGAACGGATCTTTCCCCAGCTCCATCGCAACGTCGACCGAACAGGCGGTCGCCCAGATGCCCGACGACAGCAAAGACACATCGACCTCGGTCGCCTCGCCGGTGCGTTCGCGGTGGAACAAGGCCGCGGCGATGCCGCCCGCGATGTTCATGCCGCCGATCGTGTCGCCATAGGCCGGCCCCGGCTGCGTCAGCGGCCCGTCTAGCTCCTTCGGCGTCACCAGCACCGCCGACCCGCCGCGCGCCCAATAGGCCGTGCTGTCGAACCCGCCCTTGTCGCGCTCGGGGCCCTTGTCGCCGAACGCGCTGCCGCGGACATAGATGATGTCGGGGTTGGCGGCGCGGATATGCTCGATGTCGATCTTCAATTTCTGCCGCGCCGAGGGCAGGTAGTTGGTCAGGAAGACGTCGGCGGTCTTCGCGATCTCATAGAGTAGCTCGCGGCCTTCCTCGGTCGAGATGTCGATCCCGACGCTGCGCTTGCCGCGGTTCGGATGCTGCATCAGCGACGAGCGCTGCGGATTGACCGCGAGCCGTTGCAGCATCTGGATGCCGCGCTGCGCGTCGCCGCGCACCGGATGCTCGATCTTGATCACATCGGCGCCCCAGTCGGTCATCACCCCGCCCGCTGCGGGCACGAAGGTGAATTGCGCAACCTCGAGGACGCGGATGCCCTCCATGACCTTTGTCATCGCCGTATCTCTCCCTTTTGGCCCCTATTCGGCGTGAAAGCTGATCACCTTTTGATAGGTGAATTCGTTGAGGCCATCCTCGCCATATTCGCGGCCATAGCCCGAGCGTTTGATCCCGCCGAAGGGCGCGTCGGACTGCATCGTCCCCGCGCCGCCGTTGATCGACACCCCGCCGGTGCGGATCTTGAGCGCCATGCGATAGGCTTCGCCGGCATCGGCCGAATAGATCGCGCCCGACAGGCCGAAGTCGCTGTCGTTCGCCATTGCGATCGCTTCGGCATCGTCGTCGAAGCCGATGACGGCGCCGATCGGCCCGAACACCTCTTCCTGCGCGATCCGGCTGTCGTTCCGCACATTGTCGAACAAGGTCGGCTCGTAGTAATAGCCCTTGTCGAGCCCCTCGGGCCGCTTGCCGCCCGCCACGAGCGTCGCGCCCTCGTCCTGCGCGATCGCGACATAATCCTCGGTACGTTTGCGCGCGACTTCGCGGATCAGCGGGCCATAGTTCACGCTCGGGTCGACCGGGTTGCCGATCTTGAGATGGCCGAGCATCGCCGTCATCGCCTCGACGAACTGCGGGCGCACGCTGTTGTGGACCAGGTGGCGCGTGGTGAGCGCGCAGCCCTGGCCACCATGCGTCGTAAAGCCCATGATCCCCGCCGCGGCGGCCTTGGCAATATCGGCATCGGCGCGCACGATCAGCGCCGACTTGCCGCCGAGCTCCATCACGATACGCTTCAGCGTCGGTGCAGCCTGCGCCTGGATCATCGATCCGACCTTGTCCGATCCGGTGAAGTGGACGAGGTCGACACGCGGATCGGTCGTCAGCAACTGGCCCGTCGCGATATCGCCGGTGACGATGCTCAGCACGCCCTTGGGCAGCCCGACCTCGTCGGCGATCTCGCCGAGGATCAGCGCCTGCATCGGCGTATAGGGCGAGGGTTTGAGCACCACGGTGCAGCCGACCGCGAGCGCCGGGATCACCTTGCCGATATTGAGGAAGAAGGGGAAGTTGTACGGCGAGATCGCGGCGACGACCCCGACCGGCTCGCGGCTCACCACCCCGGTGCCCAGCGTCGTGCGTCCCAGCGCATTAGGCGTCAGCTCTACGGGTAGCGACGACACCGCCGGGCGCGAGGCGACCTCGATCGTCCGCCGCGCATGCTTCATCGGAATGCCATATTGCAGGAACTCCGCGAGCATCCGGGTCGCGCCCGCCTCGGCGACGATCATGTCGACGATCTCGCCCTTGCGCGCGTCGAGCGCGTCGAGGAAGCGCGTCAGCACCGACTGCCGCTCGGCGACGGGCATATATGCCCAATCGCCTTGGTCGAACGCCGTCCGCGCCGCACCGATCGCCGCGTCGACCTGCGCCGCGCTGCCGACCGGCGCCTCGATGAGAAGGCTCTCGTCGGCGGGATTGATCACCGCCTCGCGCTGGTCGGTCTTCTGCCATTCGCCGCCGACATAAATGGCGTCGTCATATTTCAAGAAAGCCATGTTGTTATCCTTATGAAACGGCTTTGGCGTCCCAGACGATCGGGAGGTTGCGGATCGACAGCAGTCCCGGGATCACGGTGGTATCGGCGCCCGGTTTCAGGCGGAACGGCGGCACGCGCGACAGCCATTCGGCCAGCAGCACGCGCAGCTCGCGCCGCGCCAGATGCGCGCCGAGACAGATATGCACCCCGCCGATCAGCGTGAAATGGCGGTTGTTCTTGCGCTCGGGGTCGAAATCGCGCGGGCAGGCGAACTGCTTTTCGTCGAAATTGCCCGAGCTGTTGATGCAGGCAATCCAGTCGCCTTCCTTCAGCTCGACCCCGTGCCAGGTAAAATCCTTCTTGATCCGCCGCCCGCTGTTGACGAGCGGCTGGACGCGCAGAAATTCCTCGACCGCGCTGTTGATGATCTCCGGATTGGCGCGGATGCGCGCCTGGAGCTCGGTGTCGAGCGCCATGCGGCGGAACATCTGGCTGATCGTCGACGCGACGGTGTCGAGCCCGCCGAGCCACAGAAACCAGGTCATGCCGATCGTCTCGTCGGCGGTCAGCGGCTGGCCGTCCATCTGGCCGTTGGCGATATAGCTGCCCAGCGTCTCGTCGGGGTTCGCCTGCTTCTCGGCGATGAAGCCGCGAAGGTACGCGAGGATGCCCTTCACCGCCTCGGCCTTGGCGGCGATGTCGGGGTTGTGCAGGATCGCATATTCCCATTCGAGGAACTGGTCGAACATGCTGAAGGGGAACCCCATCAGGTTCAGGAAGACCCGCACCGGATAGATGCGCCCAAAATCATAGGCGATGTCGACCTCGCCATCCGCCACCACCGCATCGATCATCTCGGTCACGATCGCGCGGATCTTGGGCTCCATGTCGTTCATTGCGACCGGCGTGAACCAGGGGTTCAGGAAGCGGCGATAGCGGCCATGGTCGGGCGGATCGATGCCGAGCGGGATCGACGGGAAAGTCTCGCCCGCCAGCGCCTGGAACTGCGCCGCACCCTCGGTCGAGAAGAGGTCGTTGTCCTCATAGACGCGGCGGATGTCCTCATAATGCGACACCGTCCACGCGCCATGCTGGCGCCCGCTCGTCGGCCAGGGATAATAGAGGATACGCGGCACATCGGGGTCGCGCATCACGTCCGACGGCAGATAGGGGTCGGGCAGGTCATAGGCGATCTGGCCCTGCGCGAAACGCGTGTCGAGCACCAGTTCGGGCGGAACATGCGCCGGCACCGCCGGCGCGTCCGCCGGGGCATGCGCGATCGGACAGCGGGAGAGCGTCGTCTCGGTCATCGTTGGTCCTCCGGTCAGGCCGAGGCGAACATGCGTTCGATGTCGCCCGAGGTGATCGGCCGGCGCGCCTTGCCGATCGCGTCCATGCTGTCGGTCTTGAGCCCGCCCAGATTGTGGCGCGGGCTGACGTCGACATCCTTGCCCAGTTCGCGCAGGTGCGCGACGGTGCAATTCTCGCGCCCGCCGTTCAGCGCGAAGGCGTCGAAGCTGTACTCGCGCATCACATTGAGGTGGGTGATCTTGTCGATCACCTGCTTGTCGAGCCCGTTGACCGAGGCCCACAGATATTCGGGGACATTGGGCCACACCGTGTCCGAATGCGGATAATCGCATTCATAGGCGACCATGTCGGTGTTCATATAATCGAGGTTCTTCACCCCGAACTGGTCGTCGATGAAGCAGCAGATGATGTGCCGCTTGAACAGGTCCGAAGGCCGCTCGCCATTGAAGTCGGTGAAGGTCCATTCGTGATGATGCTCGTGCGTGAAATCGGCGCGCTCGAGGAAATAGGGGATCCAGCCGATGCCGCCTTCGCTGAGCGCCATGCGCAGGTCGGGATAGCGCTGCCAGAATTTCGCGAAGGTCCAGTCGGCCGCCGAATTGGCGATCGAGATCGGCATCGCGGTGATCCACGCATCGATCGGGCTTTCGGGCGAGGGGTGCATCGCGCGCGCGCCGGTGCCGATATGGCAGTTGATCACCATCTTGTAATCCGAGCAGGCCTTCCAGAAGGGCTCCCAATATTCGTTGTGGATGCTCGGCAGGCCGATGTTCGACGGATTGTCGGAGAAGCTGACGGCATGGACGCCGAGGTCGCTCATCCGCTTCAGCTCGGCGAGCGTGTCGTCCATATTCCACATCGGGATCAGGCACATCGGGATGAAGCGGCCGGGCGCCGTCGCGCACCATTCCTGGACATGCCAGTCGTTCCACGCGCGGCAGGCGAGCAAAGCCTCCTCGGGGTCCTTCTGCGCCATGTTGACGAAGGTGCCGCCGGCGAAACTCGGCATGGTCGGAAAGTTCAGCGAGGCAAGCACGCCATTGGCGTTCATGTCGTCGACGCGCAGCTTGGGGTCATAGGTGCCGGGGCGCAGCTGTTCGAAGGCGCTCGGTTCCATGCCATATTCGCTGCGCGGGCGGCCGACGACGGCGTTGAGCCCGATGGTCGGGAAACGCTGGCCGTTCCACGACCAGATATCCTTGCCATTGTCCTGCACGATGCGCGGGGCGCGGTCCTTCTTGCCCTCGGGATAATGGCGGATGAAGGCCTCGGGCGGTTCGACCGCATGATCGTCGACGCTGATGATCACCATGTCGTCCATCTGCATGGCGACTCTCCTCTCAAATAGTTTGTTGTTGGCGTCATCATCGCAAAAATTGACGATGTGTCAACTCTTGGTTTATGACATAGTGTAATAAGTGGGAGAGAGAGATGGTCGCCCGAACATTGCCCGCGATCGACCGCGATAACGAAGCCTATTGGACCTGGGGCCGCGAGGGAAAGCTAGCGATCCATCGCTGCGGATCTTGCGAATATTTCGTCCATCCGCCCGTGCCCTTCTGCCCGCGCTGCGAAAGCCGCGACGTCGCGCCGCAGGCGGTTTCGGGGCGGGGCAGGGTGGTGACCTTCACCGTCAATCACAAGGCTTGGGTGGCCGATCTCGCCGATCCTTACGTCCTCGCACTCGTCGCGATCGAGGAACAAGACGACGTCCGCATCCCCTGCAACATCGTCGAGTGCGCGCCCGACGCCGTCGACTTCAACATGGAGGTCGAGGTCGTCTTCGAACAGGCCGAAGACCTGTGGGTCCCGCTCTTTCGCCCGGTGACCGCATGACCCGCTTCGCCGAGAAAAATACCGCGATCACCGGCGTCGGCCTATCCGACGTCTCGCGCGGCGCCGACAAATCGGCGCTGGCACTCACCGTCGACGCCGCGCTCGAAGCCATCGCCGACGCGGGCCTCACCCGCGCCGATATCGACGGCATCGCGACCTGGCCCGGCGAGCGCGCCGACGGCTCGGGCTTCTCGCCCGTTGGCTGCGCGGCGCTGCAGGACGCGCTGCGGCTCGAGGTCGGCTGGTACGGCGGCGGCGGCGAGGCGCCCGGCCAATATGGCGCAGTGTTCAACGCGATCGGCGCGATCGCCGCGGGCCTCTGCCGCAACGTCCTCATTTTCCGCACCATGTATGAAGCCACCGCGCGCAAGACGGCCTATGCCAACAGCCTGCTCCGCGAAGGCCAGCGGCAGGCGGGCCCCTTCTCCTGGTACGCCCCCTATTACACCTACGCCGCCGCGCTCCAGCAGGCGCTCTTCTTCAACCTCTATGTCCACAAGAGCGGCATCCGCCCCGATCAAGTGGGCCAGATCGCGGTGAACCAGCGCCGCAACGCCGCTCTCAACCCCAAGGCGATCTACAAGACCCCGATCAGCATCGACGATTATCTCGCCTCGCCGCTGATCGCGACGCCGCTGCGGATCTACGACTGCGACGTCCCTATCGACGGCGCCGCCGTGATCATCGTCTCGCGCATGGACGTCGCGCAGACCCTGAAGAACCCGCCGATCCGGATCGAGGCGATCGGATCGTCGATGCGCTACCGCAACAGCTGGACCCAGCTAAACGAACTCGACACGCAGGCGCAGCCCAAGGTCGCCGAAATGATGTGGAGCCGCACCGACCTCAGACCCGCCGACGTCGACATCGCGCAGCTCTACGACGGCTTCAGCTACCACACGATCAACTGGCTCGAAAATTTCGGCTTCTGCGAACGCTATGGCGCCAAGGACTTCATCGACGGCGGCCGCCGCATCGCATTGGACGGCGAACTCCCCGTGAATACCGGTGGCGGCGCGATGTCGGGCGGGCGACTCCACGCCTATGGCGCGGTCCACGAAGCCTGCACCCAGCTCTGGGGCCGCGCCGGTCCGCGGCAGGTGAAGGGCGACCCGAAAATCTGCGCGACCTCGACCTCCGGCGGCCCGCTGGCGGGCGCGATGCTGCTGGTACGCGACTAGGTCTGCCAGACGATCTCGCCGCCGATCAGCGTGAGCGCCACGGTGCCGAGCGCGCCCGCATCCTCGGGCCAATCGTACAGCATCAGGTCCGCCGGGCCACCGACTACCAGCGGCTCCTGATACAGCGCCAGCGCCTCCGCCCGCCCGACCGCTTCGCCGCGCCCGATCACATCGCCGCCCCGCGTCCGCCGGTCGGTCGCTGCGCGCAGGGCGACCCACGGGTTCGCATCGCCGTAAGGTGCGTCCGATCCCCCGAGCACCCGCACCCCGCCACGCATCAGCGAGCCGAGCCGATAGAGATCGTTCAACTCGTTCGCTTCCATCTGCTCCCGATAGCGATCCCCACGGTCATGGATGAAATTCGGCTGCGTCACCACCGTCAGCCCCGCCGCCGCGATATCACCGATCAGGCTCGCCGCGATCACGCCGCCATGCTCGATCCGGTCGCCAAGTTTCGCCCCGCCAGCGATGGCCAAGGCTTCCAGATAGAAAACCAACTCCCCAAGCGTCACACAATGCGCCGCGACATTCCGCCCCAGCGCCCGCGCCGCCGCGATCCGCCCCGCCACCGCCTCGACCGGCGGCAGGTCATTTTCATCAAGCAGCAGCTTCACCGGCCCCAGCTTATAGCCGTCGCCCGCGGGCAAAGCCTCGATCCCCATCATCACCAGCCGCTGCGGCATCGCCCCCGCCAGCAGCGCTGCCTCGGCCGCGCCGTTCGAGGCGCCGGCATCGGTCACGCCGGTCACGCCCCACTCGGCAAATTTCGCACCCAGCGCCGCCAGCGAAGGCGGCGCCCCGCCGATCCGCTCGCGCAGCCAGGCATCGCCGCGCCAGATACGCCCATTGGGCCGCTCGTCCGCGCCAAGCTCGACACAAGCGGGGAAGGGGCCTTCGCCAAGCTGCGCCAGCCCCGCGCTGTTGAGCAGCCAATAGCCCCCCGTCCGGTCCTGCACCCGCAGCGGCCGGTCGGGCAGCCAGTCGTCGAGCACCGCGCGGTCAGGCAATCCGGCCACCCGCTCGTCATAACCGATCGCGCGGACCCATGCTTCCGGCGCAGCAGCACGCAGCTTCGCGATCACCGCATCGACGCTCCGGCAGTCGCTCAGATCGACCGACTCCATCCGCGCCGCCGTCGCCAGCAGATGCAGGTGATGATCGTGCAGCCCTCCGCCGAGAGTCAGCCCCCGCGCATCATAGTCAGGGCCATGCCCGGCCACCGCCACGCCCATCGCCGCGATGCGCCCGTCGCGCACCCCCGCGGCGAGCGGCGCGCCATCGGCGCCGCACGCATTGCGGATAATCAGGTCGAACCGGTCGCTCACGCCATCGCTTTTGCGAAAGTCGCCGCCGTCCGCGCAAGTGAAACATCCAGCACGCCGGCTTGCTGCTCCGAGAGCGCATCGAGAGCCAGCGTCGCGGCGGTCATGCCCGTCAGCGGGTCGCCGAGCGCGTCGCCCACGAACCGAGGCCGATCTTCGTTCCAGCGCACCAGCCCGCCCGCCGCCGCGCAATCGTCGCCGAAGCCCACGCGCATCGCCGCATCGCCGCGCCAGCCATGCGCGGTGATCGCGACCCACAGCAGCTCGGGGTTGATCGCGAATAGATGCTCCTCATCCAGCCCCAGCCGCGCCAGCGCATGCGGCCGCGCCGAGGTGATCAGCACCCGCGCCTCGCCGATCATCGCGAGCAGTTCGGCGCCGTCGATATCCGCCGACACGCGCCGCTTGTCGCCATTCAGCCGCCCGTCAAGCTTGGGCGTATGGATCCGCGTCGGGTCGGGCCGCTCGCTGCTCTCGACCTTGACCACCGCATGCCCCGCTTCGGCGAGTAGCGCGCCGCAATAGGGACCTGCCCACAAGGCCGACAGGTCGACGACGATTCCGTCGTGCGCCTTGCAATCTCGCAATTTCGGCGCTGCCAACGGCTCGGCCTCGCCAACGCGCGCGACCGGCATGTGCAGTTCGGCGGCCGCGCCAACCATCGCGTTGGCCTCGCGATCCGCTGCGGCCCTCAAGATGGCTTCCCACGGATCGTCCCCGAAATCGGTGCCCGTCCACGCCGGCACCAACGCGCGATCCTCTTCGCGCGCCAGCGACACCGCCATCCATCCCTTGCGGCACTTCACTATCCGGCAATGGCGGTTCGGCGACCATTCGCTCGGCTCGGCGAGTGTCAGATCCTCATGCCGCGACAGCGCGCGGCGCGGGTCGAAGGCGATGCGCCCGCCCGATGCCGCAACCAGCCGCTCGCCCGCCGCCGCAACCGCATCGAGCAGCGCGGTCACGCGTCGTCCTCGATCTTGTGCACCAACCCCCATTCGAGCGCCTGCGCCGCGCCGACGCGTTTGCCCGACAGCAGCATCCACAGCGTGCGATGCCGTCCGATCGCCCGCGCCACCGTCGCCGTCCCGCCCGCGCCGGGGATCAGTCCCATGCCTAGCTCGGGCAGCTGGAACCACGTATCGGGCGCTGCGATCCGGTGGTGCGCCGCCGCCGTGACCTCGATCCCCGACCCGACGCACGCACCGTGCAGCCGCACCGTGCCGCCCTCGCCCAACGCGTCGAGCGCGCGCGCGCAGCTGTGCAGCGTCCGCACCAGATGTGCCTCAGCCAGGTCGCGTGCGCTGCCGAATTCGGGCAAGTCACCCCCGGTCGAGAAACATTTGCCCGCGCCGCGCAGCACGACGTCGGGCTTGCTCGGGTCGTCGAGCGCATTGGCCAGCGCCTCGTACAGCGCGTCGCGCATCGCGGCGGTCATCGCATTGTGATTGGCGGGATCGTCGAGCGTCAACGTCAGTCGATCGCCCTCGCGCGCAATCGTCACCGGCTCGGCAGGCGTCGGCGGGCCATCGTCGATCTTCGCCGCCGCCCGCCAGCGGGCAAACTCCGCCCCGCCGAGCAGCGACGAATAAGCGAAGGATTCGGCGGTCAGCGCATCGGCCAGCGGCATCTTCGCGGTCAGCCGCAGCAATTGCGCCGCGATAGTCGCGGCGATCGGGTTTGCCCGCACCGCGTCGGCCAGCGTCTCGACCTGCGAAAGACTCCCCAGGGAAACCCAAGGGCGCGGCGCATCCGCGACCATGGTCAACAACAGATCGAAATCGTCAGCCACCACCGCTGGCAGCGTGCTCTCGCGGTCCACCCCGATCACTACCGCCTGGATCGGCACCTTCGGCCGCACCCAGCGCGCCGCATCGACGACCAGCACCGGCTCGCCGCCCGGCGCGGACCAGCGATCGGCGTCGAGATGGTCGGGCGTCGTCATCGCGCCGTCCTACCCGGCGCAAACCTCTTCCGCCAGTTCGGCCTTGAGGACGCGGCGCAGCAGCTTTCCGGTCTCGTTATAAGGAAGCTCATCGCGCACAAACCATTGTTCCGGGGTCTTTGTCGAACGCAGCTTGGCCTTGATCGTTGCCGCCATCGCCCCGGTATCGGGCGCGCCCGATCGCGACACGATCACCGCGACGACCTTCTCGCCCCATTTTTCGCAGGGGATACCCAGCACCGCACAGTCGGCGATGTCGTCGAAGCCGCGCAGCACATCCTCGATCTCGCCGGGCGAGATATTCTCGCCCCCGCGCACGATCACATCGTCGAGCCGCCCCTCGACGAACAGATAACCGCCTTCGTCGAGCCAGCCGGCGTCGTTGGTCGCGAACCAGCCGTCGTCGGCGATCGCCTTCTTGTGCAGATATTCGCCCGACACCTGTTCGCCGCGGACATGAATCTCGCCATGCTCGCCGACGTCGCAGCAGCTGCCGTCCTCGCGCCTTATCTCGAGTTCGAGGCTCGGCAGCGGTTGCCCCACCGACGCGATGCGCCGCCGCACGACGGGGTCGTCGGAGGCAAAGGCCGCACGATGGTCCTCGGCGCCGAGCAGCGCGATCGTCGAGCTCGTCTCGGTCAGCCCATAGGCGTTGACGAAGGCGACGTGCGGCAACATCGCCAGCGCCCGCGCGATCACCGGCTCGGGCATCTTGCCGCCGCCATAGGACAGCGCCCGCAGGGCAGGGAGCGTCTCGCCCGTCGCCGCCATCACGTCGAGGATGCGACCCAGCATCGTCGGCACCACCATCGCATGGGTGATGCCCTCGCGCGCTGCGGTCGCGACCCAATCCTCGGCGGTAAAGGCGGGCAGATAAACGATCCTCCGCCCGCCATAGGCCGCGGTCAAAATCGCCGAAATCCCCGCAATATGATAACTCGGCACGCTCACCAGCGCCGCCTCGTCCTCGTCGGCGCCGAGGAATTCGACGGTCGACATCACATAGGAGGTGAGGTTGCCGTGGCGCAGCACCGCCGCCTTGGGCTCGCCGGTGGTGCCGCTGGTGAACAGCAGCACCGCGATGTCGTTTTCGGCCTCGTCGAGCAATACGGGATCGGGCACCTCGCCCTGCAGGAATTCGGCCTCAAAGGCGCTGCGCGCGATCAGCTCGACGCCATCGACCGGCGCGATCCGCGTCAGCATGTCATCGTCGGCGACCAGCACCGCCGGCGCGGTCCGCGCGACGAGCTTGTTCAGGTCGGCATCGGCCAACCGATAGTTGAGCGGCACGAAGGGCGTGCCCGCCATCCCGCTCGCGAACAGCAGCACGGGCAGCGCGTCGCCATTCATGCCGAGGAAGGCGGTGTTCGCCTTGCCTTTGCCCGCCAGCCACGCCGCCACCCGGCTGGCGCGCGCGCGATAGGCGGCGAAATCGAGCCCGTCCGCGCGCCCGCCGACCGCCATGCGGTCGAAACAGGCGTCGGCGGCGATGTCGAGGAGCAGCGGCGTGCGCATCGCGGTCAGTCCGAGGCGGGAAGCGGCTTCGCGCCCTTGATCGTCATCGGGGTGCCGTTGAACGCGAGCGATCCCTTGCCCGCCTTGGCGCCGAGCACCTCGATCCCGCTCGCCTCGTCGATGTAGCGCTTGCCGATCATCACGCCCTCGGCGAAATCGGCGCTGACGTCGCCGCTCGGCGCGCTTGCATCGTCGATCGGCAGCACCGGCGCGCCGCCGCACTGCAATTCGCCGGCGACGCTCGGCGGCCGCACGACCACCAGCTGCGCATCGCATACCGCGGATTTCCAGCGCGAACCCGGCTTCAGTTCCATGTCACTCGATCCTTTCCCGTGGCGCCCGTCTGTCGCCTTTGCTCCGCCAATATGTCAATCGACATAGAAAGTAAACGTAGTTATATAACTCAAAAGCGCAAAGGGAGAGCGATGCATCCACGGCATTTTGCGGCAGCGGCGCCCGATCGCCCGGCGATCGTCATGGCGGCGGACGGCGCGGCGACACGTTACGCCGAACTCGAAGCCGTCGCAAATCGCGGCGCGCAGTTGTTTCGCGCGCTCGGCATCGAGACCGGCGATACCGTCGCGGTCTGGCTCAAGAATGTCCGCGAATATTTCGAAATCTACTGGGCCGCGCAGCGCGCCGGCCTCTATCTCTGCCCGATCTCGAGCCAGCTCACACCGGACGAAGCCGCCTATATCCTGAACGACAGCGGCTCGAAACTGCTCGTCACCCACGCCGATGTGCCCGCCGCCGCCGCGCTGGTCGCGGCGCGCGCCGACCTGATCCCCGACGTCGCGCATATCTTCGACCTCGGCACCGGCCTCGCGCCCTCCTGGCAGAAGGCGGTCGCTGACCAGCCGACAACCCGCATCGCCGACGAATCGGCGGGCTATCACCTCGTCTATTCCTCGGGCACCACCGGGCGTCCCAAGGGCATTCGCCTGCCGCTCTCGGGCGAACCCGCCGACGCCCCGCATATGCTCGCCGAACGCATGGCGGCGCGCTACGGCATCGGTCCGGACTCGGTCCTGCTGTCCCCCGCGCCGCTCTATCACACCGCGCCGCTGGCTTACGGCATGTCGGCGCATCGCCTCGGCGCGACGGTGGTCATCATGGAGAAGTTCGATGCCGAGGAGGTGCTCCGCCTGATCGAGAAGCACCGCGTCACCTTCATGCAGATGGTGCCGACGATGTTCATCCGCCTGCTCGCGCTCCCCGACGAGGTTCGCGCGCGCTACGACATTTCGTCTCTTCAAAAGATCGTTCACGCCGCCGCGCCATGCCCGGTCGACGTCAAGCGCCGGATGATCGAATGGCTCGGCCCGATCGTATACGAATATTATGGCGGGTCCGAAGGCAATGGCTCGACCTTCATCACCCCCGAGGAGTGGCTCGCGCATCCGGGTTCGGTCGGCCGCGCCGACTGGGGCACGCTCCATATCTGCGGCGACGACGGCGCCGAGGTCGGCCCAAACGTCGACGGGCTCGTCTATTTCGAGGGCGGCTGGGATTTCCAGTACCTTAACGACCCCGGCAAAACCCGCGACGCGCGGCACCCGCAGCATCCCGGTTGGAGCACGCTCGGCGACATCGGCCATGTCGACGAAGAGGGCTATCTCTACCTCACCGACCGCAAGAGCTTCATGATCATCTCGGGCGGGGTGAACATCTATCCGCAGGAGGTCGAGAACCTTCTCATCCAGCACCCCGAGGTCGCCGACGTCGCGGTCATCGGCGTGCCGCACCCCGAAATGGGCGAGGAGGTCAAGGCGGTGGTCCAGCCGAAGGACTGGAACGCCGCCGGTCCCGACCTGGCGGCACGGCTGATCGCTTATTGCCGCGACCATCTCAGCCGAATCAAATGCCCGCGATCGGTGGATTTCGACCCCGCGCTGCCGCGCCACGACACGGGCAAGCTCTACAAGCAGGCCGTGCGCAAGCGCTATTGGCCCTAGCTTCTTCCCGGTCCCCACAGGATCAGCGCCGCGCCGCCGAGGCAGATCAGCCCGCCGAGCAGGTCCCAGCGGTCGGGCGACACGCCCTCGACCAGCTTGAGCCACACGAGCGACGCGACGATATAGACCCCGCCATAGGCCGCGAAGGCGCGCCCCGCCGCCTCGGCCTCGACGCGCGTGAGCGCGTAAGCGAAAAAGGCGAGGGCAAGCGCGCCGGGCACCAGCCACCACGGCGATTTGTCCAGCCGCAGCACCGCCCAGAAGGCGAAACAGCCGCCGATCTCGCCCAATGCGGCGAGCACATACCAGCCGATCGTCGCCAGCGGCGCGGTCATGCGTGCGTGCCTTCGCAATATTGGTGGTCGCCCAGCGCCTCGATCACGCGGCAGTCGCCCGCCAGCCCGCCGCGGCAACGTCCGATGATCCGCGCCAGTTCGTCGCGGAGCAACTGCAACTGCGCGATCTTTTCCTCGACCTGCTCGAGATGGCTTGTCGCGATCCGGTCGGCCTCGCCGCAGTCGCGTTCGGGATGGTCGGAGAGGTCGAGCAAGGAGCGGATCTCCTCGATCGTGAACCCCAGGTCGCGCGAATGGCGCACGAACGCCAGCCGCGAGCGGTGCGCCTCGCCATAGCTGCGGTAATTGGCCGCGGTGCGATGCGGTTCGGGGAGCAGGCCGATGCGCTCATAATAGCGGATCGTCTCGATATTGGCGCCGGTCACCCGCGCGAGTTCGCCGATTTTCATGCCTTGACCCTGTAGTTGCTACAGGGTGCATATAGGCGGTCGACTCGAAACCCCAAGGAGATTCGGCACATGGCCGACCAATGCTGCGCCGGTAAGAGCGGCACGACCGCGCTGGACGATCCCAAATGGCGGCGCGTCCTCTGGATCGCGCTCATCATCAACGCGGGCATGTTCGCCGTCGAGATCGCCGCCGGCGTCGCGGCGGACTCGCGCGCGCTCCAGGCCGACGCGCTCGATTTCCTCGGCGACGCCGCCAATTATGCGATCAGCCTCGGCGTCGCGGGCATGGCGCTCGCCTGGCGTGCCCGCGCGGCGCTGTTCAAGGCCGCGACGATGCTTGCCTTCGGGCTTGGCGTGCTCGGCGCGACGCTCTGGGGCTTCCTCAACGGCACGGCGCCGCATGCCGAGACGATGGGCGTCGTCGGCGCCGCCGCGCTCGTCGCGAACGTCGTCGTCGCGCTGATGCTCTATCGCTGGCGCACCGGCGACGCCAACATGCGCTCGGTGTGGATCTGCTCGCGCAACGACGCGATCGGCAATCTCGCGGTGCTCGCCGCGGCGCTCGGCGTGTTCGGCACCGGCCGCGGCTGGCCCGACCTCGCCGTCGCCGCGATCATGGCCGGGCTCGCGATCTGGGGCAGCCGCGAGGTCTTCCGCCAGGCGCGCGGCGAACTCGCCGCCGCCTGACGGCAACCGCGGTTCAGCCCGGCCGGTTGTACATCTCGGTCGGCCCCGGATATTCGCGCCCGTCGTCGAGCCCGACCCCGATTTCGCGGTCGGCGAGCGCGTTGACCATCGCGTTGAGCCGCATCACCTCCTTGCGGTGCTTCGGATCATTGGCGAGATTGACCATCTCCTTCGGATCGGCCTGCGTGTCGTAGAGTTCGAGGTCGTTGCGCGTGCTCAGCGTCTTCCAGTCCTTCGGCTGGTGATGATGCGCCGGCGCGAAATAGCGCGCGAACTTCCAGCGCCCGTCGTGCACCCCGCGGTGAAGGCGGCGCTTTTCGAGGTCATAGATCGCGCTGTAATCGGGCACCTTCTCGCCCGGCGGCCGCGGTCCGACGACCTTGGTCGAATTGGGCTCCCACATATGCGCGACCGCATAGTTGAAGAAATGCCCGCGCTTGTCGCGCTCGGTCGGCGCGGTCGGCGACGACAGCAGGCCCGATACATCGACCCCGGGCAGGTTCGGGAAGCGGTTCCTTCCTTCGTCGGCCGACAGCCCCGCGATCGTCATCAGCGTCGGCGCAATGTCGATCGCCCCCATCAGCCCCTTGGTGGTCTGGCCGCCCTTCACATCGGGGTGCGCGATGATCATCGGGATGTTGGTTTCCTCGCGGTACATCGTGCCCGCTTTCTGGCGCAGCCCGTGCGCCGCGGCGCGCTCGCCATGATCGCTGGTGTACATGATGATCGTATTGTCGATCTGGCCGCTCTCCTTGAGCGCCCACAGCAATTGCCCCAGCCGCCGGTCGACGTCGCGCAAGCAGTTGTAGTAATAATTGTTGAAGCGGTGCCAGCTGTCGAGGTCGCTCAGCGGCATCGGCCCATAGAAAAGATCGTTGAGCCGCTGGATGCCCTTGTGCGCCTCGGGCTTGTTGCTGAGGTCGTCCTTGTAGAAGCTCTCGGGCAGGTCGAACTTGTTGTCGACTTCGTAGATCGGATCGCCCGGCTCGCGGCGCAGCGGCGCCAGCAGGTCGGGATGGACGCGATGCTTCGCCTGCTCGCCGGTCGCGTCATAGAACATGATGTCGTGCGGGTTGATCAGCCCGACGACCATGAACCAGGGTTTCCCGCCCGCCTTGTCGCGCCGCACGAAGTCGAAGATGCTGCGCGCCGCGTCGCCCGCGACATACATGTCGGCGCGGTAACCGTCCCAGGTCAGCCCCAGTTCCTCGCCGTCGAAGCCGTAATCGTGGAAGCCGTATTTCTCCATCATCCGCTCGGTGCTCGGGTAGATGCCGCCCGGTACGCGGTTCCAGTTGCGCTCGAAATTCATCCGCGCGAGGTGCCACTTGCCCTTGTAGCTGGTGTAATAGCCCGCCGCCTGCATCATATGCCCCAGCGTCGGCATATCCTCCGCCGCGACCGGGTTCGGCGCATTGTCGCTGTTCAGGAACAGCCCCGTCTGCTGCGTATGATGCCCCTGGAAAATCGTCGAGCGCGACGGGGTGCACGGCGTGGTGTGGACATGGTAATTTTCTACCAGCATCCCGCGCTCCATCAGCTCGCGGTGATGCGGCAGCTTTTCGAGCAGCCCGGCGGGATAGCTCGCGACGCTCTGCTCCTGATCGGTGACGATCATCAGCACGTTGAGCTTCTTGCCGTTCTTCGCGAGCGCCGGCATCGCCAGCCCCGCCGCCGCCATCGCCCCCATGCCGCCGACGAAGGTGCGGCGATCGACATTCCAGCTCATCTCACTCTCCCATGATCATGACGGTCGGCCCGCGATGCGCAAAGGCGCGTCGCGGGCGTCAGATGGTCAGAATTTGAACGACAGATCGACCCCGAACTCGCGTGGCGCCTGATAGAATTGGCTGATCGGCGTCGCGCCCGCGTTGGTCGCGCCCGAGATCACTTCCTGGTCGGTCAAATTGGTGCCGTAGAGCGTGACCTTCCACTTCTCGTCCTCGCCCGCGACCGCGATGCTTGCGTTGAGCAGCACCACCTCGTCGCGGTAATAGCCGGGGTTGTTGCTGCGGCCCCAGGTGTTGAAACGCGACGAATAGCGCGCGTCGCTGTGCAGCTTCACCTCGCCGAAACCGGTCGGGATCGCATAGTCGACCGACAGGCTGCCGCTCCACTTGGGCGCATTGGCAAGGTCGAGCCCCGACGAGTCGGTCGGCACCGCGAAGGTGCCGTTCGGCACGCCGTTGATCAGGATCGGCACCGCCGGTCCGCACTGGCCGGCTTCAGGGGCACCATTGGTGAACACCCCGTTGGTGTCGGCGCAGAAGTCGGTGTAGCGCGCATGCAGATAGGCGAGGTTGGCGCCGATCGAGAAGCCCTGCGCCGGGCGCAGCACGCTCTCGATCTCGAAGCCGTAGATTTCGGCCGCGGCGATATTGGTGGTGATATTCTCGGCGCGCACCGACCCAATCTTGGTCACCGAGCTTTGCAGGTCGGTATATTTGTTGAGGAAGCCCGCGACGTTGAGCCGCAGCAGCCGGTCGAACAAATCGCTCTTGGCGCCGATTTCATAAGCCGTCACGCGCTCGGGATCATAGGGCCCGACATTTTCGGGGATCGTGCCGCGCGAGTTGTAACCGCCGGCCTTATAGCCCTGCGAATAATTGGCGTAGACCATGATGTCGGGGGTGACTTCGTAATTGACCGTCAGCCGCGGCGTGAACTCGGCCCAGCTCGCCTCGAGGCTGCTCGCGAAGGACGAGGTCTGGTTGCCGTTGACGCGCACCTGCGACGCGATGTCGTATTTCTTGCGGTCGTGGCTGTAGCGGCCGCCCATCGACAGCTTCAGCCCGTCGGCGGGGTGCGCATTGACCAGCGCGAACAAGGCATAGCTTTCGGTGTCCTGGTGCAGCTGCGCCAGCGTGGTCGTGGTCGGCGTCGCCAGCACGGTGTTGAACTGGCGCCATTTGTCGGCCTGATAATAGAGGCCGACGACAAAATCGACCGGTTCGCCCGCGGGCGAGACGTAGCGCAGCTCGGCACTCTTCGAATCGCCCGCGAAGTCGCGCGTTACGTCGAGCTGCGGCGCCGGGGTGATCAGCCCGTCGAAGTCGCCGCGGGTGATATATTTGAGGTCGCGGTAACCCAGCACCGCGCTCACCGTGCCCCAGCCCACATCGAGGTTCGAGTTCCACGACCCGCCCCAGCTTTCGGTGTTGGCAAAGGGGTCGAACAGCACCGCCGCCTTGCGCACGTCGGTCTTCACCACATCGGGCAGCAAGTCCCAGTTCGGGTCGCCATTGTCGAGGACATGCGGCGCGGGACCCGTGGTCTTCTGCTTCAGCCAGTCGACCACCAGCGTCGAATCGAACGCGCCGCCGGCATCATATTCGAGCGCGCCGCGCACCGACTTCACATTGGCGCCGTTGAGCCGGTTGCCGGTGATGACGTTGCGCGAATAACCGTTATAGTCGCGGAAATTGACCGCGACCTTTGCCGCCAGCGCATCGCCCGCGAAGCGGCCCGAGTTGATCTTGCCGCGGAATTGCTTGAGCCCGTAAGAGCCGAGCGACACCCGCGCCTCGCCGCCGAAATCGTCGGTCGGCCGCGCGCTGATGACGTTGAGCGTGCCAGCGAGATTGTTCTTGCCGAACAGCACGCCCTGCGGACCTTTGAGGATTTCGATGCGCTCGACGTCGAACAGGTCGAGCATCGTGCTCGACACGAAGGGGATATAGACGCCGTCGATGATCGTGCTGACCTTGGGGTCGGCGTTGGGATCGGGGTCCGAGGTGTTCATGCCGCGGATCGAGATCATCGGGACGTTGGCGACCAGCCCCTGCGTCTGCAGCACTACGTTCGGCGCGAGGCCGTTCAGGCTGGTGATATTGGTGCTGCCGCTGCCCTCGACCATCTCCGAATTGAAGGCGGAGATCGCGATCGGCACATCCTGAACGCTTTCGGAGCGGCGCTGCGCGGTGACCAGTATCTCGCCATAGGTCTCGTCGGTGCCCGCCGTATCCTCGGCGGCAGCGGTGTCGGGGCCATCGGCGTCCTGCGCCATCGCCGGGGCGGCGGTCAGCGCCATCGCGGCGGTCGAAAGCATCAGCAAAGCAGTCTTCATAAATACCTCCCGTGCAAGGTCGTCGGCGGGCCCCGTCCGCGCGCCATCGGCGGCGGAATCGCGGCGGGCGCGTCCGACCTCATCAGTCACAGAACGGGGTGGTTTCCGGCGCAGGCCGTGCTGCCGTCGGCTTGGGATATTTGACATATCCTCGGCGCGTGCCGTCGGCTTTTCCTCGTTCCCGACCCCGGCATATCACTTCGAAAAAATACTTCAAGTACTAAGGATAATTTTTTGCATGGATGAAAAATCGGCGCAAAACCGCTTGCGCCATCGCGCGTCATCGCCATATAGTTAGATATCTAAGGAATCTGCGCGCCCGTGCATGCGGGCGCCGACGGGGCGAGGCAGCATGGCAGCTACGGCACGGGGCCGCACGCTTTACGACAGGATCTGGGACGCGCATGTCGTCGCCGAGGACGATGGCGAATCGATCCTCTACATCGACCTGCACCTGCTGCACGAGGTCACCTCGCCACAGGCCTTTGCGGGGCTCGCCGCGGCGGGCCGGACGGTGCGCCGCCCCGAACGCGCGCTGGCGCTCTCCGACCACAATGTCCCGACCGAGGGGCAGGCGGCGGGCGTCGCGGCGGTCGCCGATCCCGAGGCACGCGCACAGCTCGCCGCGCTCGAAGCCAATGCCGACCGCTTCGGCATCGCGCGTTTCGCGATGGGCGATGCCCGGAACGGCATCGTGCATGTCGTCGGCCCCGAACAGGGACGCTCCTTGCCCGGCATGACGATCGTCTGCGGCGACAGCCACACCTCGACCCACGGCGCCTTCGGCGCGCTCGCTTTCGGTATCGGCACCAGCGAGGTCGAGCATGTGCTCGCGACGCAGACGATCCGCCAGCGCAAGTCGCGCAACATGCGGGTGACCGTCGACGGCGAACTGGCGCCGCACGTCTCGGCCAAGGATCTCGCGCTCCACCTGTTGCGGCGCATCGGCGTCGACGGCGCGACCGGCCATGTCATCGAATATGCCGGACCCGCGGTGCGCGCGCTGTCGATGGAGGCGCGGATGACGCTCTGCAACCTCAGCATCGAGATGGGCGCGCGCGCCGGGCTCGTCGCCCCCGACGAGACGAGCTTCGCCTATCTGGAAGGGCGCCCCGCGGCGCCGCAGGGTGCGGCATGGGGCAGGGCGGTCGCCCGCTGGCGCACGCTCGCCAGCGACGCCGACGCCGCCTTCGACCGCGAACTCCGCGTCGACGCCGCCGAGGTCGGCCCGATGGTCAGCTGGGGCACGAACCCGTCGCAGGTGATCGGCATCGGCGATCTAATCCCCGACCCCGCGGCGCTGGACGATCCCGAGGCGCGCGAGAGCGCGTATCGCGCGCTCGCCTATATGGACCTCGCGCCGGGCGAGCCGATCGCCGGCCAGCGGCTCGACCGCGTCTTCATCGGCAGCTGCACCAACAGCCGGATCGAAGATCTGCGCATTGCGGCGACCGTCGCGCGCGGGCGCAAGGTTGCGCCGCACGTCCGCGCGATGGTCGTGCCGGGGTCGGGGCTCGTCAAGCAGCAGGCCGAGGCCGAGGGGCTCGATACGATCTTCCGCGCCGCGGGTTTCGACTGGCGCGAGCCCGGCTGCTCGCTCTGCGTCGGCATGAACCCCGATCGCCTCGCGCCCGGCGAGCGCTGCGCCTCGACCTCGAACCGCAATTTCGAAAACCGCCAGGGCCGCGGCGGCCGCACCCACCTGATGAGCCCCGCGCTCGCCGCGGCCAGCGCGATCGTGGGGATTATCGCGTCGCCGCAGATGCTTGGTTAGGCGGGTTTCGGGTGTGAGCGGCCATTCCCCAGCCCCTACTCTTCAGAGGAGGGGCAGCGAGACTTACGAACTTGTTCGTTAGTCGCAGCGGGGTGGTGCTCTCGGGCTGGGCGTAAGCCTTCGGCCACCACCCCGCTCGACTAAGGCCCGGCTACGCCGGACCAAGTCTCACTGCCCCTCCTCTGAAGAGGAGGGGTTTTAGGTCCGCTCCCCACCCCAAAGCCGCCGCTACACCCCTTCGAACCGCGCAATCGCCCCTTCATGCCGCAACGTCCGCCCGATATCGTCGAGCCCTTCCATCAGCACCCGCCGGTCGCCCGCATCGATCGCGAAGGCGACGGCCTCGCCCGACGCCAGCCGGATTTCCTGCGCTGCCAGGTCGATCTCGACCGGCGCATGCTGCGACAACTCGATCTCGCGCGCCAGGCCCGCGCAAACCGCCTCGGGCAGGCGGATCAGCAGCAGCCCGTTCTTGCGCGCATTGCCCGCGAAGATGTCGCCGAAGCTCGGCGCGATCACGCAGCGGATGCCGAAATCGGCGAGCGCCCAGACCGCATGCTCGCGCGACGAGCCGCAGCCGAAATTGCGGTCGGCGATCAATATCTGTGCCGTGCGCCCCGCGGGCCGGTTCAGCACGAATTCGGCGCGCTCGCTGCCGTCCGGCGCGCGGCGCAATTCCTCGAACACATGCCGGCCCAGCCCCTCGCGGGTCAGCGCCTTCATGAAGCGCGCCGGGATGATCATGTCGGTGTCGACATTGGCCAGCGGCAGCGATACCGCGACCCCGCGCACCCGCTCGAACTTCCGCACCCGATCCTCCTTGCCATAACTTAGTAATCTAAGTAATGTCCGATGGTCGTTTTGTCCACCCAATCGACCGGCTCCGGCCCGCGCGGCGACGATAGTGGTTGCCGCCCGAATCCGGGACCTCTAAGAATTGAGGGTAGAAGGCCGCCAATCGGCCACAGGGGAGCAGTGCATTGGCCAAGACCAAAGAGAGCTTTCGGCATCCCGCCGAATATTACACCGACCCCGAAAACAGTATCGGCTATCTCGCGCGCGTGGTCTTCCGCTCCTTTTCGCGGCTGCTCGAACGCCGCACGCTGACGCACGACGTGTCGGCGGGGCAGTGGCGCTTCCTGCGCCAGTTGTGGCGCGAGGACGGTATCACCCAGCGCGAACTCAGCGAACGCGTCGGCATGCGCGAGCCGACCACGGTGGTGGCGCTCAAAGGCCTCGAAAAGGCGGGATTCATCACGCGCAAGAAGACCAGCGACGACCGCCGCAAGACCTTCATCTTCCTCACCCCGCACGCGCGCAAGCTCGAGCTGGTGCTCGCGCCGATGAACGCCGAGATCCACGAGATCGCGACGCGCGGGATGAGCGACGCCGAGGTCGAGCAGCTCCAGGCGCTGATGCGCCGCGTCATCGGCAATCTCGCCGACGAGACGCAAAAGCTTTCGGTGCTCTCCGACGTCAAGGCTTGATCCGGGTCTCCCATATTGCCATGGCGGGCGCGAATCGGTTAGTATTCTAACTATTCGCTTCGGGAGGGATCATGACCAAAATCGCGGTAATCGTCGGCAGCACGCGCGACGGCTCGTTCAACCGCGCGCTCGGCGCGCTCGCGGCGGCGCGACTGGAGGCGCATGGCGCCGAGTTGACCGTCGTCGACCTCGCGGCGCTCGACCTGCCGATCTACACCGCCGCGCTCGAGGCGAACGCCTTTCCCGCCGACGCGCTGAAGCTCAAGGCGAAGCTCGTCGCGCAGGACGGGCTGCTTTTGGTCTCGCCCGAATATAATGGCTCGATCCCGGCGCTGCTCAAGAATGCCATCGACTGGGCGTCGCGCCCCACCGGCGACGAGGGGCTCGTCGCGCTCACCGCCTTTCGCGGCAAGGCGGCGGCGATCATGGGCGCGTCGATCAGTCCGTTCGGCGGCATCCGCGGCCTCGCGCACCTCCGCCAGATCCTCGGCACCGTCCAGATGCTGGTGATCCCCGACCAGGTGCTCGTCCCCAACGCGCACGTGGCCTTCGACGAAGCGGGCCAGCTCAAGGACGCGCTCCCCGCGTCGCTCGTCGACATGACTGCCGCGCGGCTGGTCGCGGTAGCAAAGGCACTCGCGGCCTAGGCCGACTTCCGCTTCGCCGGCGCCGCCGCGCGCTCGATATTGTCGCCCCAGTCGGCCTCGAGCGCGGTGAGCAAGGCGTCGAACTTGTCATGCCCCAGCACGGCCGCGATCTGCGCGGTCAGCGCGTCCATCGCGCGCTGCGCATCCTTGCGCATCCGCGCCCCGGTCTCGGTGAGCGACACGATCATGTGCCGCCGGTCGCTGGGGTCGGTCTCGAGCTGGACGATGCCCAGCGCGACCATCTGGTTGATCGTGCTGTGGATCGCCTGCCGCGACACCCCCAGATTGCGCGCGATGTCCGACGGACGCACGACGCCGCTGACGATATTGGTCATCACCATCGACTGCGGGCGGTTGACGTCGGGCCAGCCGCGGTCGTGCAGCCGCGCCTGCAGCCCCTCGTCGAGCCAGCAGAAGCGCTGGAAAAGCGCGATGATCAACTGGTTGGTGCGCATGATATGCAGCTGGAAATTCCCTGTTTTGCCCGATCCGACGCTAGAAGAAGGGCAGGGGCGGCGCAAGGCAGACCGGCATTGCAATGCCAAAATGCTTAGTATACTATCTTTCTACGAACAGGGACGGAGGATCGCGGGACCATGATGGGATTGATGCAGGATGTGCCGCTGACCGTGGACCGCATCCTCGATCATGCCGCGAACTGGCACGGGAATCGCGAAATCGTGTCGCGCGACGCCGAAGGACGCGTCACCCGTTCGACCTACGCCGCCATCCACGCCGATGCGAAGCGTGTCTCGAACGCGCTTGCAACAGAGGGCATCAAACAGGGCGACCGCGTCGCGACGATGGGCTGGAACAGCGCGCGCCATCTTTCGGCCTGGTATGGCGCGGCGGGCATGGGCGTCGTCCTCCATACCCTCAATCCGCGGCTCTTCCTCGAACAGATCGCCTATATCGCCAACCATGCCGGCGACCGGCTGCTCATCGCCGACCCCGCGACCGCCGATCTCGTTGAAGAACTGCTCCCGCAGGTGCCGAGCATCGAGAAGGTGATCTTCTTCTGCGATGCCGCCTCGCTGCCCACGACCAGCTTTCCCGCCATCGCCTTCGACGACTGGATCGCCGGCCATCCCGCCGAATATCCGTGGGGCAATTTCGACGAAAATGCCGCCTGCGGCCTCTGCTATACCAGCGGCACCACGGGCAATCCCAAGGGCGTGCTCTATTCGCACCGCTCCAATTATATCCACGCGCTGATGACGCTCCAGCGCGACGCGCTGGGCCTGTCGGCGCGCGACACAGTGCTGCTCGTCGTCCCGATGTACCACGCCAACGCCTGGGGCGTCGTCTATTCGGCGCCCGCGGTCGGCGCGAAGCTCGTCCTGCCCGGGCAGCGGATGGATGGCGAATCGATCTATAATCTGATCGAGCAGGAAGGTGTCACTTACTCGGCCGCTGTTCCCACCGTGTGGCAGATGTTGCTCACTTACATGCAGGAAAATGGGAAGCGCTTCACCACGCTAGAACGCGTCACCATCGGCGGTTCGGCCTGCCCCGAATCGATCATCCGTACCTTCCGCGACGATTATGGCGTCGACGTCATCCAGGGCTGGGGCATGACCGAAACCTCGCCGCTCGGCACCGTGTCGGTACCCAACGCATCGGTCGCGGCGAAGTCCGAACCCGAGCAGATGGCGTATAAGCTCAAGCAGGGCCGCCTGCTCTGCGGCCTCGAAATGAAACTCGTCGACGACGCCGGCAACCGCCTGCCGCACGACGGCAAGACCCCCGGCCGGCTGATGATCAAGGGGCCGACGATCGCCGGCGCCTATTTCGGCAACGAAGGCGGCGACGTGCTCGATGCCGAGGGCTTTTTCGACACCGGCGACGTCAGCACGATCGATGGCGAAGGCTATATGCAGATCACCGACCGCGCCAAGGATGTCGTCAAGTCGGGCGGCGAATGGATCAGCTCGATCGAGATCGAGAATATCGCCATGGGGCACGACGCGGTCGCCAACGCCGCCGTCGTCGGCGTGTCGCACCCCAAATGGGACGAGCGCCCGATCCTGCTCTGCCAATTGAAGCCCGGCGTCAGCGCCACGGCCGCCGACCTGACCCAATATCTCGACGGCAAGATCGCCAAATGGTGGATGCCCGACGACGTCCTCTTCGTCGACGACATCCCGCTCGGCCCGACGGGCAAGATCGACAAGAAGGCCATCCGCGCCGGGCTGGAGGGGTACAAGCTGCCCTTCGAGGTCACCCGCTAGAACAACCGGAAACAGGAGAGAGACTTATGGACCCCAATGGCATCGAGGGCCTCGACGCGACCTTCATCGGCCGTGCGCCGCCGACCGCGCCGCGTATCCAGGCGGGCGGCCACCCGTGCCAGGGCATCTATTGGACCGAAGCGGGCAAGCGCCCGAAGGTCGCGATCATCGCCACCCATTATAATGTCGATTTCTCCGAACATTATATCGCTCCCTACTTCGCGCGGCAGGGCTTCGGCTTCCTCGGCTGGAACACCCGCTATCGCGGTTTCGAGGACCAGTTCCTCCTCGAACATGCGGTACTCGACATCGGCGTCGGCATGAAATGGCTCAAGGAAGAGGCCGGGGTCGAACAGATCGTCATCCTCGGCAATTCGGGCGGCGGTTCGCTGATGGGCGCCTATCAGGCCGAGGCGATCGCGCCGACGCTCACCGACCGCCTGCCGTCGGTCGGCCAGGACGCGCTCGCGCAGCTGGTGAAGGGCGATCTCTACATCAGCTTCAACGCGCATCAGGGCCGCCCCGAAGTCCTCACCGACTGGATGGACGCCTCGGTGGTTGACGAGAATGATCCGACGCTCACCGATCCCGAACTCGACCCGTTCAATCCCGACAATGGTCCACCCTATTCGGACGAATTCATCCCGAAATATCGCGCCGGCCAGCGCGCGCGCAACCAGCGCATCACCGACTGGGCGAGGGCCGAACTTGCGCGGCTCAACGCCGCCGGCATCCCCGATCGCATCTTCCCGCTCTTCCGCTGCTGGGGCGACATCCGCTGCGTCGATCCCGCGATCGACCCGTCGGAGCGGAGGCCCAACTGGTGCTATCGCGGCGACCCCGCGATCGCCAACCGCACCCCCAGCATCGGCCGCGCCAACACACTCAAGACCTGGCTCAACATGTGGAGCCTCGAAACCTCGCCGTGCCAGGGCCAGCCGCATCTCGCGAAGCACGACACCCCCGCGCTGGTGGTGCAGGGCCTCGCCGACACCGGCGTCTTCCCCAGCGACGCGCGCAAGATCTTCGACTTCCTCGGATCGACCGACAAAAAGATCGAACTCATCCCCGGCGCGCATTATTTCGAGGATTCGATCAAGGAACGCCAGGACGCCGCCGACCTCGTCGGCGCGTGGATTCGGGAGAAGCTGTGACGTGACGGCGGACGCCGACATCATCGACGCGCTGCGCGGCGCCGGGCTGGCGGGGGAGGGCGAGGTCATCCTCCAGCCGCTCACCGGCGGCGTGTCGTGCGACGTGTGGAAGGTCGACGGCCCGGCCGGCCCGATCGTCGTCAAGCGCCCGCTGCCGCAGCTCCGCGTCGCCGCCGAATGGCTCGCCCCCGTCGAACGCGGTACCAGCGAGGTGCGCTGGCTGCGCCGCGCGCGCGGCGTCGATCCTTTTATCGCGCCCGAGGTGCTCGCGGAGCTGCCGACCGGCCACGCCTTCGCGATGCGCTTCCTCCCCGGCTGCCCGGTGTGGAAAGACGAGCTGATGGCGGGCCGCGTCGATGCCGATTTCGCCGCGCAGGTGGGGAAGGGGATCGCCGCGGTCCACGCGGCGACCGCCCATAACGACGGCGACCGCGCCGACTTCCCCAACGACGAGATGTTCCGCGCGCTGCGCGTCGATCCCTTCCTGCTCCATGTTGCGCAGCATGACGCCGAACTCGCGCCCGGGCTCACCGCGCTCGCCGCCGACCTGTCGGGGCGCAAGATCGCGCTCGTCCATGGCGACGTCAGCCCCAAGAACATCCTCGTCAGCGCCGATGGCCCCGTCTTCCTCGACGCCGAATGCGCGGTCTATGGCGACCCCGCCTTCGACCTCGCTTTCTGCACCACACACCTGCTGCTCAAGGCGGTGTGGTCGGGCGATGCACGGCTGAACGCCGCTGCCGCCGCGCTCGTCGCCGCCTACCGCGCCGGCATCGATTGGGAGGATGCCGACGACCTGCTGCTCCGCGCGGGCAAGCTCACCGCCGCGCTGCTCCTCGCGCGCCTCGAGGGCAAGTCGCCCGCGCCTTATCTGACCGACCCCGAACATAAGACCATCGTGCGCGATCAGGCGCGCGCGCTGATCCGCGTACCGCGCCGCATCGACGCGCTCGTCGCCAACTGGAAAAGGACTTAGAATGCCATCGCCCATCGCCACCGTCACCGGCCGCCAGCTCTGGGATTCGCGCGGCCGCCCCACGGTCGAGGCCGAAGTCATGCTCGCCTCGGGCGCCGTCGGCCGCGCCATCGCCCCCGCCGGCGCCTCGCGCGGCGCGCATGAAGCGATCGACCTGCGCGATGGCGGGGCAGCCTTCGGCGGTTATGGCGTCAACCGCGCCGTCGCGGGAATCGGCGCCGAGATCGCCCCCGCGATCGCCGGCATGGACGCCCACGATCAGGCCGCGGTCGACGCCGCGCTCTGCGCGCTCGACAATAGCCCGAACAAGGCGCGCCTCGGCGCCAATGCTGTCGTCGCGGTGTCGATGGCGGTGCTCCACGCCGCCGCTGCCGATGCGCGGCTGCCTTTGTGGCGCTATCTCGCGGGCGACAAGAAGGTCCGCATCCCGCTCCCCGAAATCCAGATTTTCGGCGGCGGCGCGCACGCCGGGCGGCGCACCGACGTGCAGGACTTCATGATCATGTGCCCGACAGCAGGCAGCTTCCGCCGCGCGCTCGAAATCACCGACGATGTCTACCGCGCCGCGGGCAGGCTGATGGAGGCCAAAGGCCCGCTCAGCGGCGTCGCCGACGAGGGCGGCTGGTGGCCCAATTTCGCCTCGAACGAGGATGCGCTCGACACGCTGACCAAGGCGATCGAGGCGAGCGGCCACCGCGCGGGCGAGGATGTCTTCATCTCGCTCGACATCGCCGCCAACGAACTCGGCGACGCCTCGGGCTACCGCCTCGCGCTCGACGACGGCCGCCTGACCAGCGAGGCGATGGCCGCGCGCATCATCGAATGGGCGGGCCGCTATCCGATCCTGTCGATCGAGGATCCCGCGGGGCAGGACGACTGGACCGCGATGGCCGCGGTCACCGCCGCGATCGGCGACCGCGTCCAGATCATCGGCGACGATGTGCTCGTCACCAATGCCGAACGCGTCGCCCGCGCCGGCGACGCGGGGGTGTGCAACGCCGCGCTGATCAAGGTCAACCAGGTCGGCACCGTGAGCGAGGCCAAGGCCGCGCTCGACGCGGCCGTGGCGCGCGGCTGGGGCGCGATCGTTTCGGCGCGCTCGGGCGAGAGCGAGGACGTCACCATCGCGCATCTGGCAACCGGCTGGAACGCGGGGCAGCTCAAGGTCGGCAGCTTCACCCGCTCCGAGCGCATGGCGAAGTGGAACGAGATGCTGCGCATCGAGGAAGCGATGGGCGCCGACGCGGTGTTCGCCGGCTTCTCGGCCTTCGCGGGCAGCATCGGCGCGGTCGCGGCATGATCGTCCTCCACGCGCGCCCCAGCCCCGGCTTTCGCGAAGCGGTCGATAAGATCTTCGGTCCGGGCGTCGTCACGCATGTCGACGAGGCCGCGCCACTCGACGCGGTCACGCCCGACATTACCGCGCTGCTTCACGTCCTGACCCCGGTCACGCCCGAGTTCATCGCCTCGGCGCCCAAATTGAAGCTGATCCAGAAGCTCGGCGTCGGCGTGAACACCATCGCGCTCGACGCCGCCCGCGATCACGGCGTCGCGGTGTGCAACATGCCCGGCACCAACAGCCAGGCGGTCGCCGAAATGGCGCTGTCGCTGATGATGGCGGTGCTGCGCCGCACCTGCTTCTTCGACGCGCGCACCCGCGCCGGTCAGGGCTGGACCGCCGACCCGTCCGAACTCGACAGCGTCGGCGAGATCGGCGGGCGCACCATCGGCCTCGTCGGTTTCGGCAATTCCGCGCAATTGCTCGCCCCCGCGCTGGCGGCGCTCGGCGCGACGATCGTCTACACCGCGCGGAGCAAGCGCGACGTACCCTATGAATATCTGCCGCTCGAAGAGCTGCTCGCCACTAGCGACATCGTCTCACTGCACATGCCGCTCACCGACGAAACGCGCGCCAGCATCGACCCCTTCGCGATGAAGAAGGGCGCGGTGCTGGTGAACACCGCGCGCGGCGAACTGGTCGATGAAGCGAGGCTGGTCGAGGCACTCACCAGCGGCCATCTGCGCGGCGCCGGCCTCGACGTCTTCGCCGAAGAACCACTGCCGCGCGGCAATCCGCTGCTCGGCCTGCCCAATGCGGTGCTCGCCCCGCACATCGCCTGGCTCACCCCCGAAACGCTCGTCCGCAGCCTGACCGTCGCGCACGAAAACTGCCGCCGCCTCGCCGCCGGCGAACCGCTCCTGCATCAGGTGGTCTAATGTCGCTCCCCATCGTCCTCATCACCGGCCAGCTCCTGACCGACGCCGTCTGGCAGCCGCTGCTCGACGCCTGGCCCGACCGCGACATCATCGTCGCCGACAACCGGAGCGACGACACGATCGAGGGCTTCGCGCAGCGCCTCCTCGACAATGCCCCGCCCGAATTCGTCCTGATCGCCCACGCCATGGGCGGCTTCATCGCGTTCGAGGTTATGCGCCGCGCCCCCGAGCGCGTCGCGAAGCTCGCGCTCATTTCGACGCTCGCCTCGGCCGATGGTCCCGCGCAGACCGCCCGGCGGCAAGGCTATATCGACCTCGTCGAAAGCGGCCAATTCGATCAGGTTGTCGAGGAACGCATCCCGATCCTCTTCCCCGACGAAAAGCGGAACGATGAACGCCTCCTCGGAAGCGCGCGCCGGATGGCCGCCGACACCGGCGCCGACACCTTCCTCGCGCAGCAGCGCGCGATCATGGCGCGCATCGACAGCCGCCCGCGCCTCGGCGAGATCGCGGTGCCGACCTTGCTGATCTGGGGCGAAAAAGACGGCATCACCAGCCGCGCGCATCACGACGAAATCCTGGATGCGATCCCCGATGCAAGGCTCGAGGTCATCGCGGGGGCGGGGCACCTGCCGACCGTCGAGGCGCCCGAGGTGGTGGTGCCGTTGCTGAGCGAGTTTATCGACGCGTGAGGCCATTATACCCCCTCCTCTTTAGAGGAGGGGCAGCGAGACTTACGCGCTTGCGCGTTAGTCGCAGCGGAGTGGTGTAGAAACGCTCGCGCGCTGCCGCGCGCCACCACCCCAACCCCTCCTCTGAAGAGGAGGGGCTTTTCCCTACTTCAACTCCCCCCGCACCAGCGCCGTCCCATCGACCATCGCCTTCAGCTTCGCCTGGCTATGCTCGCGGCTATGGTATTTCATCCCGCAATCGGGCGCGATCCACAGCCGTTCGGCGTCGACATAGCGCAGCGCTTCGCGGATCCGGGCCGCGACTACCTCGGGCGTCTCCACCTCGGGGATCGACAGGTCGAGCACGCCATACATAATCGTCTTGGTCGGCAGTTCGGCGAGGATCGCAGGATCGAGCCCCGGCTGCGCCGCCTCGATCGAGATCACGTCGACGTTGGACGCCTCCAGCTCGGCGAGGAAGTCATAGGCCTTGGGCTTCGGCCCCGTCGCCCCCGCGCCATGGTGGACCATCGCATAACCGAAACAGATATGCAGTGCGGTCGTCCCGCCGACCCCGTCGAGCGCGCGGTTGATCGACTCGATCGCATAGGCATTGGCCTCGGCGGCGCGCGCCTGCAGATAGGGTTCGTCGAGCTGGACGACATCGACCCCCGCCGCGAACAGATCCTTCACCTCGGCATTGACCGCATCGGCATAGTCCATCGCAAGCGAGCGCGCGTCGGGGTAATAGCCGTTCTCGGCCTGCTGCGTCATCGTGAACGGGCCGGGCAGGGTGAGCTTCACCGGCCGCGTCGAATGGCGCCGCAGGAAGGCCGCATCCTGCGCCTCGATCGGTGCCACGCGGCGGATCGGGCCCGACACCAGCGGCACCGGATTGGCGTTGCCCGTGCGGTCAATCGCCGTGCCGTGCTTTTCCCGGTCGATCCCCGACAGCGCGGTCGCCAGCCGGTTCGAATAACTTTCACGCCGCATCTCGCCGTCGCCGACGATGTCGATGCCGATCTCCTCCTGGTCGCGGATCGCCATCAGCGTCGCGGCTTCCTGCGCATCGGCCAGCCAGGGTTCGGCGATGCGCCACAAGGTCTCGGCGCGCACGCGCGGGGGCAGGCTTGCCTTCAACCGTTCGCGGTCGATCAGCCAGTCGGGCTGGGGGTAGCTTCCGACGATCGTTGTCGGCAATATGGGAAGGTTCTGCAACGCTTGTCCTCTCGATTTTTTGCTGGCCAAGCATTTGCTTAGTATTCTATCTAATTCAAGAAAAATTGACCGAAATCGAGCTTGGGGAGAGTGAAATGATCGATCTGGATGCCATCCGGACCCTGGCCCATATCCCGGGCGCGCAGGCCCGCGCCCGCGGCGACGCGATCGCCGTCAAATATGGCGACCGCGAAACGAGCTTCGCCGATCTCGACTTGCGGTCGAACCGCGTCGCCAATGCGCTGATCGCTGCGGGCATCCAGCCCGGCGACCGTATCTCGGCGCTGACCAAGAACCACGACGCCTGGTATCCGCTCTTCTTCGGCACCGCGCTCGCGCGCGCCTGTTTCGCGCCGATCAACAACCGCCTCGTCCCCGCCGAGGTCGGCTTCATTGTCGGCGATGCCGCGCCGAAATATCTCTTCGTGGGTGAGGATTTCTTCGACTGCGCACTCGCCGCGGTCGCCGGCCTCGCCAACCCGCCGCGGCTCGTCGCGCTCTATGGCGCGCATCCGCAGTTCACGCCCTTCGACCAATGGCTCGGCGACGCTTCCGACGCCGCGCTGCCCGGCCCCGACCTCGCCGACGATGTGCTGCAACTCTACACCAGCGGCACCACCGGCCTGCCGAAGGGCGTCGTGCTGACGCACCGCAACTACCGCACCTTCCTCGAAGCCGCGACCGAGGTCGACGGCTTCGCCTATGGCGAGGACGAGACGGTGATGATCGTGATGCCGCTCTTCCACGTCGCGGGCACCAATGTCAGCTTTTCGGGCCTGGCGCAGGGCGGGCGCCTGCTGCTCGTCAAGGATTTCACCCCCGCCGATGCGATCCGCATGCTGCGCGACGAAAATGTCGCGCACGCCTTCCTCGCCCCCGCGATGATCCAGATGATGCTGATGCACCCCGACGCAAACAGCGGTCCCTATCCCGCGCTGCAATCGATCGCCTATGGCGCCTCGCCGATCGCCGAGGATGTGCTGCGCCGCGCGCGCGCTACCTTCGGCTGCGACTTCGTGCAATTCTACGGCATGACCGAATCCGCCGGCGGCGGCTCCTATCTCTCGCCCGGCGCGCACGACATCCCCGGCAAGCTCACTTCGTGCGGCAAGCCCTGGCCGAACGTCGACCTCGCGATCCTCGACGGCGAGGGCCAAGAACTCGGCGACGGCGAGATCGGCGAGATCGCGATCCGCGGCGGCATCGTGATGAAGGAATATTGGAACCGCGCCGCAGCGACCGAGGAGACGCTCGCGGGCGGCTGGCTCCACACCGGCGACGTCGGTTACCGCGACGCCGACGGCTTCTACTTCGTCCACGACCGCATCAAGGACATGATCGTTTCGGGCGGCGAGAATGTCTATCCGGCCGAGGTCGAGAGCGCGATCATGGGCTGCCCCGGCGTCGCCGATGTCGCGGTGATCGGCGTGCCCGACGACAAATGGGGCGAGTCGGTAAAGGCGCTGATCGTCGCCGGCTCCGATGGCGCGCCCGATCCCGCGGCGGTCATCGCCTGGGCGCGCGAACGCATCGCCGCCTACAAGGCGCCCAAGAGCATCGACTTCATCGAAGCCCTGCCGCGCAACCCGTCGGGCAAGGTCCTCCGCCGCGAACTCCGCGCCCCCTATTGGGAGGGCAAGGGCAGGGCGGTTGGGTAAGACCGATCCTCCCCGGAACGGGGAGGGGGACCATCCGAAGGATGGTGGAGGGGCAGGTGCGTTCTTATCCCTCCGTCACGATCTTGGCGAAGCGTAAACCGCTTGTGCCCCTCCACCAGCTTCGCTGGTTCCCCTCCCCGTGTCGGGGAGGATCGGCAGAAAAAAAACGGCCCGGCGCTCGCACGCCGGGCCAAGAGGAGTTCCTGAGGAGGAGCTGTTTATTCGGCCGGTACCGGCGTCCGTCCGGTGATCATGCCCGTCGCGCGCGTGCCGTCGGCGCGAGCGGGGTCGTGCGCGACGTCGCTGGCGTCGAATTCCTTGGTCCACGCGGCGAATTCCAGGCACACGCCGTCGGGGTCGAAGAAATAGATCGAGCGCACGAACACGCCGGGGTGCATCTTTTCGGCGAGGTTGGTCTCGCTGTCGTCATGGTTCAGCACGCCCGACACCCGCACGCCCTTTTCCTTCAGCCGGTCGCAATAGGCGTCGAACTTGTCGGCCGCGACGTTGATCGCGATATGGTTCATCGACCCGTGCGCCGAGGTGAAATTGCCCTCGCCGGGCAGCGCCTGCGGCGCCGAAATGCCTGGGACGGCCTCGGGGGCATCGGCGAACCAGAAAAAGGCAATGCTGTCGCCATTGCCGCAGTCGAAGAAGAAATGCTGGCCGCGCCCGCCGGGTAGATCGAGCGTCTTGATCAGCGGCATTCCCAGGATATCGCGATAGAATTCGACCGTCTTCGCCATGTCCTTGCACACCAGCGCCAGGTGGTTGACGCCGCGGAACTCGAATTCATTATTGGTTGCAGCCATGATCCGTCTCCTATTTCAATCGTTTCAATTCAGGTCGTCGGACGCGCCTTCATCCGCTCGTACCAGGCGATGACATTGGTCGCGGCGGGATCGATCGGCTGCCCGACCGAGATGCCGAAATCGAGGAAGGCGAACAGCATCAGGTCGGCGAGCGTCAGCCGCTCGCCCGCGACGAATTCGCGCCCGGCGATCAACGGGTCGAGCCAGCGCACCCCGTCTTGCGCGGTCGCCTTCAGCCCCGCCGCCGCCTCGGGCAGGCAGCGCAGCCGCGGTTCGAACAGGGGCAGCCCTTCGGCAAAGCGGAAGCCGTTGGTCAGCGGCTCGCAGATCTTCAGGTCGATGCGCCGCGTCCACATCCGCGTCGCGGCGCGCTCCTCGGCACTGGCGCCGATCAGCGGCGTCGCAGGGAATTTCTCTTCCAGATATTCGCAGATCGCGGTGATCTCGGTGAGGACCGACCCATCGTCGAGTTCCAGCGCCGGCGTCTGCCCCGCGGGGTTCACATCGACATTATAGGGCGCCCGCCGGTTCTCGCCGCCGCGCAGGTCGACGTCGACCTCGGGGAGCTCGATACCCTTTTCGGCCATGAACAGCTTCACGACGCGCGGGTTGGGACCGACGCTGTTATAGAATTTCATATTGTCCTCTCCCCTTTCCGCATAGCCGATTTCGCGATAACCGTCAAGTAGATTGACGGTTATCGCAATGAGGCTCATCCACCCGCGGGCCGCGGCGCGCTCAGGAAGTCGGCGGCGGCGAAGCCCTCGGGCGCGGCGATCTCGACGATCGGGTCCTCGCGCGCGTCATATTCCATGCGCAGCGCGCGCGTGATCACCGCGTGCATGTCATAGAGGCAGGTGATGTAGGTGAATTCGAAGATCTGCTCGTCGTTCCAGAAGGTCCTGAGCTTCTCGAAAACCTCGAGCGGCACGCGCCCGCCCGCCTGCGCCAGGCAGTCGGCATAGGCGAGCACCGCGCGCTCCTGCTCGTCATAGCAATCGGCGACCTGCCAATGCGCGATCGACGCGATCTTCTCCTCGCTGGCGCCGAGGCCGCGCAGCGACTTGCAATGCTGCGAGAAAACGAACTGGCTGCCCTTGACCCAGCCCGCGCGCGTCTGCCCCAGCTCGCGCAGGATCGGATCGATCGTCCGCGCCGGATTGCGGTACACCGCGAAACCCTTGACCGCATGTTCGAAGATGTCGGGCGACAGCGCGAACACCGTCCACCAGTCGCCGGGGGTGCCGGTCGCGGTACCGGGCTCGGCGACGGGATCGCGGTCGCCGAACAGGCGGTTGTAATAGGCGAGCACGGTCTCGTCGGTGACTTCGGACCGGGGAACCTGGCGCAAAACGGGCATAAAAACTCCTCAGGCGTTGGCGAATTTGCGGAACTCGGCGACATGCGCGCTGTCGAAATATTCGTCGAGGCGCGTGATCCTGCCGCCTTCGACCTTGCAGACGATCGCGCAGGGCAGGCGCACCGCGCCGCCGTCGTGGGTGCGGACGCCCTTCAGCACATGCTGCTGCACGAAACCGCCCGGAAAGACGGTCAGCCGGCGGTCGGTATATTCGCGCGCGCCGATCCGCGCGACCATGCCGGTCAGCGTCGCCGCGGTCTGCTCGCGCGTCACGATCAGCTCGTCGGTATTGTGCCAGATCTCGGCATCGGGGGTGAAGCTCTCGCGCATCGTCTCGATATCGCCCGCCTCGATCGCATCGAAAAAGCGCGTTGCCATCGTGCGGATTTCGTCCAGCTCGCTCATAAAATTCTCCATCCTCAGGCCGCGAAATCCCTAGGCCGCGAAATCCTTGTCCAGGTGGCGCGTCATCGCCAGCTGCACCGCGCACGCCGCGAGCGCGAACGGCATCAGCGCCATCAGCCCCCAGCGCAGGCTGTCGACGCCATATTCGGGCTTCAGCGCATCGCTGATGAAACCGACGAACAGCGGCCCGAAGCCCAGCCCGATGATGTTGAACATCAGCATCAGGATCGAGGTCGCGGTGGCGCGCGCGCGCGGCGGGGTCAGGTTCTGGACCAGCGCCAGCGACGGCGCGATATAGAAGGTGCAGGCGGTCAGCGGCACGACCATCAGCGCCAGCACCGCGGGCCAGCCGTCGATCGTCAGCGCGGCGATCAGCGACGGGATCAGGATCGCGGTCGCGATCGCCGGCACCAGGCCATAGGCGCGCGGCGACTTGCGCGACATCCGCGCCACCAGCCAGCCGCCGCCCAGCGTCCCCGCGGCGAAGGTGATCCCCGCCACCGGCGCGAACCACGTCCCCATCGCGGCGAGCGGCATGCCCTGCACGCGCATCAGATAGGCGGGAATCCAGTTGAGCATGCCGTAGCTGGTGAAAGCGGCAAAGGCGGTCGCGGGCAGGATCAGCATCAGCGAACGCCGCTCGCCGAACAGCGCCAGCGCGCGCGAAAAGGGCACCGCCTCGTCGCTCGCGCCCTTGTCCATCTGTCCGCGCGCGGGCTCGCGCACCAGCCAGATCAGCAGCGGCCCGACGACGATCCCCACCGCGCCGATCAGCAGGAAGGCGTTGCGCCAGCCGATCGTCGACGCCGCCCAGGCGCCGAAGGCGGCGCCCACGAACACGCCGAACGGGCCGTTGCAGGTGAACAGCGCCATCGCGATCGGACGCCGCTCGGGCGGATAATAGTCGGCGAGCACCGACACCGACGGCGCGGTGCCGCCGGCTTCGCCCGCGCCGACGCCGAAGCGCATCAACGCGAGTTGCCAGAAATTGGAGACCAGCCCGCAAGCCGCGGTGAAGGCGCTCCACACGATGCACGCGATGCCGACCAGTTTCACCCGATTCCAGCGGTCGGCGAGGATCGCGACCGGCACGCCCATGCCGGCATAGAAAAGCGCGAAGGCGAGTCCGGTGAGCAGCCCGAACTGCGTGTCGCTCAGCGCGATGTCGGCGCGGATCGGCTCGATCAGCATCGCGAGCAGCTGGCGGTCGACGAAATTGATCGTGCCGACCACGAACAGCATCGCCAGCGCGACGTTGCGGCGCAGCGTCAGCCCCGTGTCGGGCGCCGCGGCGCCGTGGAGGGTGGTGGCCTCGGTCATGTCTCTCCCCGGACGCATAAATCTTCTCGGTCGAAAAATACTTAGATATTTAAGTTTATCTGTCAACGCGCTTTACGGTGGCGGGATGGAGCGGATCTTGGTTCTCCCCTCCCTGCAAGGGAGGGGCTGGGGGTGGGTTGCCGCCGTAGGCGGCGCTCTGCCTCTTGCTCGCTACCCACCCCTAACCCCTCCCTTGCAGGGAGGGGAATATACTCCAAACAAAAACCCCCCGCCCATCAGGGCAGGGGGCTCTCGCCCGTGGGACTCGGACGTGGATCGCGGGCCCCGCGGTCCTCGACTCAGAAGCTCGCGCCGAGCGTCAGGCCGAAGGTCCGCGGTGCGTTGTAGAAACGCTGGGTGAAGAAGTTCGCGGTCGGGGTCAGCGCCGCGACATAGGTCTTGTCGGTCAGGTTCTTGCCCCACAGCATCACCCGGAAGCGCTCGTCCTCGCTCTGCCAGCTGATCGACCCGTCGACCAGCGTGAAGTCGCCGGTCTTGCCCGCGAGATCGTTGGCGACGCTCGAGAAATAAGTGCTGCGATAGGTCATCGCCGCGCGCAGGTTGATCGTCCCGGCGCTGCCCAGCGGGATGCTGTAATCGGCCGAGAGATTGGTCTGCCACTTGGGGGCGCGGACCAGCTTCTTGCCCGTATGGTCGACATCGACCAGATAGGTGCCGTTGGGCAGCAGGGTCACGTCGCCGCAGGTCGAGGTCGGCGGGGTCGGGAAGGCCGACGGGCCGTCGATGTCGGCGCAGAAGTCGGTGTATTTCGCGTCGAGATAGCCGACATTCGCCGACAGGCGGAAATCCTGCGTCGGCTTCAGTGTCGCTTCGAACTCGAGACCCTTGGTGGTCGCCGCGCCGATGTTGAGCTGCGCGGTTTCCTGTCCCGAAGCGACATTGGGGTTGGGGAAGAAAACCCCGAATTCCAGCTGCTTGAACTTGGTCACGAAGCCCGTGACGTTGAGCCGCAGCAGATTGTCGAAGAAATCGCCCTTGAAGCCCAACTCGTAGAGGTCGGCCGTATTGTCCTCGGTCGGCCCCGCGGTGGTCGTCGTCGCCGAGCGCGCACCGAAGCCGCCGCCCTTATAGCCCTGGCTGAACCCGGCATAGACCATCAGTTCGTCGGTCAGGCGATAGTCGATCCCCGCCTTGAAGGTCGTGCGGTCGCGGTCGTAGCCGAGCTTGAACGCCTTGCCCGCGGCGAGGTTGGCGTTGGCGATCTCCTCCATCTCGGCGAGCGAGCGCACCGCAGACCGCGACGAGAAGCGCGAGGGGCTGATCAGCACGCCGGTCGGATCGCGGAAATAATCCTTCGATTCCCAGCTCTGCCGCACGCCCAGCGTGATGTTCAGGCGGTCGGTGATGCCATAGATCGCCTGCGCGAACAGCGCCTTCGCCGTATTGTCCTGCGTGACGAAATCCTCGCTGCCGAAATTGAGCGCGGGCGCCAGCAGAACGGGCAGCGTCGGGAAGGCCTGCGCCAGCTCGAAGCTCTGCTTCAGGAAATAACCGCCGAAGACCAGGTTCAGGCGCGACAGCGCGTCGGTGCGGTCCGAGAAATCGGACTGCAGCCGCAGTTCCTGGCTGAACTGGCGGTGCGATTGCAGGCGGAAGGTCGGGAAGAAGAAGATTTCCGACTGGTCGAAGTCGCTGTCGTTGAAATCGTCGGTCTCGATATAACCGGTGACCGACTTCATCTCCCACGACCCCATGTCGAGCCCGATGTTGCTGATCAGCCCCAGCTGGTCGGTGTCGTGATCGGCGGGGAAATCGCGGCCGATCGTATAGGCGCCGTCGTTCGGCTCCTCGAAGCGGAAGACCTGCCACAGCAGCTGGTTGCGGTTCGGCGCGGCGTCGCCGCCCGGCGCGCTCGACCGGTCGCGGACGAGGAAGGCCTTGAGGTTGATGTCCAGATTGTCGGTCGGGGTGAACACCACCGTGCCGCGCAGCGTCAGCCGGTCCTGCCCGCCGATCTTCTTGCCGTTCACGCGGTTGGTGAAATAGCCGTCATAGGTTTCCTTGTTCAGCACCAGCCGCACCGCCAGCGTGTCCTGGATCAACGGCATGTCGACCGCGGCGCGCGCATCCATGCGCCCGTAATTGCCGACGGTGACCTCGGCCTGCACGCCCCAGTCGCGGCCCGGGTTCTTGGTATAGGCGGCGATACCGCCCGCCAGCGAGTTCTTGCCGAACGACGTGCCCTGCGGCCCGCGCAGCACCTCGATGCGGTCGAGGTCGAAGGTGTCGAGCATCGTCGCGACCGGGCGTGTCACATAGACGCCGTCGATCGACACGCCGACCGGGCTTTCCTCGGTCGATTCGATGCCCTGCGCGCCGAGCCCGCGGATGAAGATCGCCGCCGAGTTCGAAAAGGTCGCGACCGGCTGGATGCTGATGTTCGGGGTCGAGGGCGCGAGGTCGGTGATGTCGCGCGCCGCGATGTTGGTCAGCTGCTCCTCGCCGAAGGCCGAGATCGCCTGCGGTACGTCCTGCAGCGTTTCGTTGCGGAAACGCGCGGTGACGATGATCTCGTCGGTGCCCGCATCGTCGGCGGTTTCGCCGGTGTCGGCGCTGTCCTGCGCCATCGCCGGCGCGGCGAGCCCCAGCATCGCGATCGACGCGGCGCCCGACAGCAGAATATGGTTGCGAATATTCATCATGACCCTCCCATTGGTATGTTGCCGACGGTGCCGGAAATGCCCTCCGGTCCGTCAATCTGATTGACCCTTAGTATACTAATTGTTTTATGCTTGTCCAGAGCCTCACGAGCAGGAGTCGAAAGCGTGGGACAGGAAAATGCATCGGGCGCCGCGGCGCCATTGGCGAGCCGTCATCTGTGCACGGTGGAGTTCGAGGTGGGGGGCGGCATCTTCGGCATCGGCGCCTCGCCCTTCGGCGACCAGCGTGTCGGCTATGTGACCGGCGGTCGTTTTTTCGGGCCGCGAATCAACGGTATCGTCCTGCCCGGCGGCGGCAACTGGTCGCGCACCGGGCGGCTGTCGACGGGCGAGGCGGTCGGCACTTTCGACGCGCGCGCGGTGTGGCAGACCGACGACGGCGCGCTCGTCTACCTGACCTACAACGGCCGCAGCGTGGTGTCCGACGCGGTCCGCGCATCCTTCGCCGATCCCGCCGCGCCGCCGGTCGATCCGGCGCTCTACTATCTGCGAATCGCCCCGGTGTTCGAAACCGCGAGCGAGAAATATGGCTGGCTGAACGGCCTGCTCGCGGTCGGCGTCGGTGAGCGCACCGATTTCGGCGTCCGCCACCAGATCCACGAGATTCTCTGATGATCGACCTCCATTATTCGGCGACGCCGAACGGCCAGAAGATCGCGATCATGCTCGAGGAGATCGGCGCCGATTACCGCGTCATTCCCTACGACATTTTCGAGGGCGACCAGCTCACCCCCGAATTCGGCCGCATCAATCCCAACCACAAGCTGCCCGCTATCGTCGATCATGCTCCGGCCTGGGGCGGCGATCCCGTGGCGGTCTTCGAATCGGGCGCGATCCTGCAATATCTCGCCGAAAAGAGCGGGCGCTTCCTTGCGCCGTCGGGCGCGGCGCGCGCCTCGGCGCTGTCGTGGCTGACCTGGCAGGTCGCCGGGCTCGGCCCGATGGGCGGGCAGGCGAGCCACTTCCTCCGCTACGCCCCCGCGGGACAGGATTATGCGACCGCGCGCTACACCAACGAACTGAACCGACTGCTGACCGTCCTCGAGAAGCGGCTCGAGAAAGCGCTCTATGTCGCGGGCGACGAGTATAGCATCGCCGACATGGCGATCTGGCCCGGCCGCGCCTCGGCCTTCGTCATGGGCATGGGGCTCGACGACTGGCCCGCGATGCACGGCTGGTTCGAACGCATCCGCACCCGCCCCGCCGTCGAACGCGCGATGGCACGCGACGATCTGAAGCCGCCCGCCAAATATATCGGCCGCCACCAAAAGCTCGGCGACAGGGAATGGTCGAACATGTTCGGCGACGCCAACCGCGCGGCGGTGAAGGGGGATTAGGGGCGCTCGCAAGGACAGGCAGGCGCCCCGCTAGGCTTGCCCGGCAAAATCTGGAAAGAAGGGGGCGATGATCGCCTTCTTCACCCACCATAAATGCGCATCGAGTGCGCTCGTGGCTTATCTCGCCGAACTATGCGAGCGGAGCGCGATCGGCTTCTTCACCTCGCACCTCGGCTCGGCGCGGCCGCCCGCGGCGGCCTACGGCCTCTGCTGCCTGACCAACGCGCAATATGATGCGGTGCGGGGGCAGGGGGCAGGCCCGGCGCTGCACCTCATCCGCAATCCGCTGAGCGTCGTCCTGTCGGCCTATCATTCGCACCGGAACAGCCACAGCGTCGACGGCTGGCCGCTGCTCGCCGCGCAGCGCACACGGCTGCTGGCCGCCGATCGCGAGACGGGCATGCTTCTGACCGCGCATTTCTGCAATTCGGGCGAATTCTATCCCGATACCCCCGGTCCGCTCCACGCGATGCGCCACTGGAACTACGACGACCGGGCGATCGCTACCCACCGGATCGAGGACGGGCTCGACCGGCTGACCGACTTCCTCCGCGCCGCGCTGGGTCCCGCGGGCGACGCGCTGGTCTGGCCCGACCAGGCCGACTTCGCCTTCGAAAAGCTCGCGGGCCGCCGCGCGGGCGAAACCGACGACGCCGCGCATTATCGCGCGGGCGACGCCGAAGCATGGAAAGCCGAATTGCCGGTCCAGGTCGTCCGCTATGTCGTCGACGAATGCCGCGACATTCTGGCGCGTTTCTACCCGGAAAGCCTCGAATGGGCCGAACGGCAAATCTAGCGCGGCCGGTGCTGCCGGTCGCCCCACAGGATCGAGCGATGATGGTCGGTGAATCCCGTCAGCCCGCCCTCGATCGTCTCGGCCCGCGCGACGCCCAGGGTCATACCTTCCGCCACGGCAGGCCGCGCCAGCATCGCCGCGCCCCAGCGGTCGACGTTCGGGAAACGCCCCGCCTTCTCGGCCAGCTGGCGCCGCAGATAGGGCAGGGTGGCCATGTCGGCGATCGTATAATCGGCGCCCGCGAGCCACTCGGCCTCGCCCAGCCTTTTGTCGAGCACCATCATCAGCCGGTCGACTTCGCGGCTGTATCGCGCGATCGCATAGTCGTGCCGTTCCTTGGCATAGTGGGCGAAATGCGCCTCCTGCCCGAACATCGGCCCGACCCCCGACACCTGGAACATCAGCCATTGCCAGCAGGTCGCGCGCGCCACCGGATCGGTCGGCACGAAGCGTCCGGTCTTTTCCGCCAGATAGAGCAGGATCGCGCCCGTCTCCCACAGCACGAAGCGCTCGCCGCCGGGCCCGTCGTCGTCGACGATCACCGGCGTCTTGTTGTTCGGGTTGAGCGCGAGGAATTCGGGGGTCAGCTGGTCGCCCGCGAGGATGTCGACATATTCCAGCCGCCAGTCCAGCCCCATCTCGATGAGCGCGATCGCGATCTTGCGCGCATTGGGCGTCGGCCCGCCATGGAGCGTGATCATCGCCTCACCCCTCGCGGCCAAGCCACCGTTTCAGCACACCGCCGGTGTCTTGCCCGACGACCAGCGGGGCAGGGCGCCTTACGCTTCCCGGCGTTCCCGACAGCTTGGGAAACACCCCCTGCATCGTGACTTCGCCCAGCTCGGCATCCGCCACCGTCACCAGCGCCTCGCGCGCGGCGAAATGCGGGTCGGCCAGCATATCCTCGGCATCATAGACGCGCCCCGCGGGCACCGCGGCCTCCAGCATCTTCGCCTCCAGCTCGGCGATCGTCAGCGTCTTCGTCCATTCGCCGATCAGCGCGTCGAGCTCCTCCTGCCGCGCGCCGCGCGCACGGTGCGTCGCATAGCGTTCGTCGCTCGCCAGCTCCGGCCGCCCCATCGCCGCCGCCAGCCGCGCGAACACGCCATCCTGGTTCGCGCCGATCAGATATTCGCCGTCCCGGCACGGATAGACGTTCGACGGCGCGATCGCGGGCAGCGTCGATCCGGTGCGCCGGCGCTTCACCCCGCTCGCCGAATAGTCCGACACCGTCGATTCCATCACCTGCAGCACCGCCTCGTACAGCGCCGAATCGACGATCTGTCCCTCGCCGGTCTTGCTGCGGTGATGCAGCGCCGCGAGCGCGCCCATGCAGCCGTAAGTCGCGGCGAGCGTGTCGCCGATCGACACCCCCATGCGTGCGGGCGGCAGTTCGGGATAACCGACGATGCCGCGCCAGCCGCCCATCGCCTCGCCGATCCCGCCGAACCCCGCGCGCGACGAATAGGGGCCGGTCTGGCCATAGCCCGACACGCGCACGACGATCAGCCCGGGGTTGGTCTTGCGCAGCTCCCTGGGGTCGAGGTTCCATTTCTCGAGCGTGCCCGGGCGGAAATTCTCGATGAGGATGTCGGCCTTGGCGATCAGCTCGCGCGCCAGCGCCTGGCCCTCTTCGCTGCGCAGGTCGACCGCGACCGAATATTTGTTGCGCGCGATCACGCGCCACCAGCTGGGTTTGTCGCCCTGGCCCCAGTTGCGCATCTGGTCGCCGCCGCCCGGCGGTTCCAGCTTGACGATCTCGGCGCCCATGTCGCCGAGCAGCTGGCCGCAGAAGGGGCCCGCGATCAGCTGCCCCATCTCGACGACCTTCAACCCCTCCAGCGCCCCGGCGCCGTGCGTGTCCGTCATATCATTCCCTTCGGGCCCATATTTCGCCTAGGAAGGGACCGCACGCGGCCCGGCCTCCTCATCCCTGTGGCCTTGATATACTTAGAATGCTATGTATTTTGCAACCGCAATCTCGGATGAGCGTGAAGATAGGGAAGATCGTGACGCAGAGCAGCATCGAAATCGTCGAGGTCGGCCCGCGCGACGGCCTGCAAAATGAAGCGCTTGCGGTCTCCACCGCCGACAAGCTCGCGCTGGTCGAGCGCGCCATCCATTATGGCGCCCGCCGCATCGAGGTGACCAGCTTCGTAAACCCCAAGAAAGTTCCGCAACTCGCCGACGCTGAGCAATTGGTGGCTTCGCTGCCCGAGCGCGACGATGTTACCTATATCGGTCTCGTCCTCAACCACCGCGGCGCCGAGCGCGCGCTCGCGACCGGCCGCATCGACGAACTCGGCGCGGTGTGCGTCACCAGCGACACATTTGGCATCCGCAACCAGGGCCAGAGCTCCGACGAATCGCTCGCCGCCGCGATCGAGATCGTCGGCCTCGCGAAGGAAGCGGGCCGCAGCGGCCAGATCACCATCGCCACCGCCTTCGGCTGCCCCTTCGAGGGCGAGATCGCAATCGCACGCGTCGTCGAGATGGCCAAACGCGCCGCCGACGCATCGCCGCGCGAGATCGCGCTCGCCGACACCATCGGCGTCGGCGTGCCCTCGCAAGTGTCCGAAATGGTCGGCCGCGTGCGCGAAGCCGTCGCCGGTCTCCCGGTCCGCGTCCATTTCCACAACACCCGCAATACCGGCCTCGCCAACGTCTGGGCCGCGGTCGCCGAGGGCGCGGCCACGGTCGACGCCTCGCTCGGCGGCCTCGGCGGCTGCCCCTTCGCCCCCGGCGCCGCGGGCAATGTCCCGACCGAGGACGTCGTCTATATGCTCGAACGCGGCGGCGTCGCGACCGGGCTCGACCTGCCTGCGATCGTCGCGGCCGCGAGCTGGTTCACCGGCGTGATGGGCCGCCCTCTGCCCGCGATGGTCAGCCGCGCGCCCGCTTTCCCGTAGCGAACGCCGCACCCCCAAACTTGTTTTGGCGCGACCGCCGTTGTCTGTCCGCGCCATCCGGTCTACCAAGGCTTCATGGGTCGACGCTTGATTATCCACCGCTTTCCCGCGCTCGTGGCGCCGCTCGCGCTGCTGCTTGCCGGCTGCCAGGGCGTCGACAAGGCCGACACCATGGCCGCGGCCGCACAGACTCAGGTCCCGGCGAGCGCCGCCGCGCTATGCTCGCCCGACGGCAAGCGCGCCGCCGGGGGCAAGGCGCAGCCCGATGCCCGCTTCGACTGCTACGCCGACGCCGGCAAGGCGTGCACCGGCGGTGCCGACTGCGCGGGCGACTGCCTCGTCCCCAACGATCGCGCCTCGCGCATCCTGCAACCGGGGCAGAAGGTCGCCGGCGTCTGCCAGGCGACCGCCAGCCCCTTCGGCTGCCGCGCGACCGTCGAGGACGGCCGCGTCGCCACGCCGCGCGTCTGCCGCGACTGACATGGCCGGCGACCCGCCCGCAGCGCTGACCGACGGCTTTTTCCTGATCGCGGGCCCTTGCGTGGTCGAGGAAGCGGCGATCATGGACGAGATCGCCGACACGCTCGCCGCGATCCGCGACCGCTTCGGCATCGCGACGATCTTCAAGGCCTCGGCGCTCAAGGCCAACCGCAGCTCGGGCGAATCCTACCGCGGGCCGGGCTGGACGAACGGCCTCGCGCAGTTGGCGGCGATCCGCGCGCGCACCGGCTTGCCGGTCCTCACCGACATCCACGAGACGCCCGACGCCGCCGAGGCCGCCGCGGCGGTCGATATCCTCCAGATCCCCGCCTTGCTCTCGCGCCAGACCGCGCTGATCGAGGCCGCGGCGGTGACCGGCAAGCCCCTGCTCGTCAAGAAGGGGCAGTTTATGGCGGGCACCGACATGGCGCAGGTCGTCGCCAAGATCGACCGCGCGCGGAGCCGCGCCGGCGTGCCCCCGGTCCCGACCATCGCCTGCGAGCGCGGCAATATCTTCGGCTACCAGAATATCGTCGCCGACATGCGCAACCTCGCGATCATGCGCGCGCCCGGCGTCGTCGTGGCCTTCGACGCCGCGCACACGGTGCAATTGCCCTCGTCGCAGGGCGGCATGTCGGGCGGCCAGCCGCAATTTTCGCCGCTGCTCGCGCGCGCGGCGGTCGCGGCGGGCTGCGACGGGCTGTTCATCGAGGTGCACCCCGACCCCGCCTCGGCGTCGTCGGATCCTGCGACCTCGATGCCGCTTCGCCATCTGCCTGCGCTCGTCGAGCAATGCGTCGCGCTGCACCGTCTCGTTCGCGAGGGCCAAATGCTTGACCTCGATGCCCGCCTAATCTAGCGCGAATTAAGGGGTTTTACTTTGGCTGGGCTTCGGCGGCTGTTCTTTTTTCGGAATATTTCGGGTCTGCCATGCTCCAGATGAGCCAATATGCCGATGCCTCCCTGACCGCGACCGGAACCTGGTCGCAGCGGCATTTCCTGTTCCTGCAGGGGCTGCCCGGACCCTTTTTCCGGATGCTGGCCGAGGCGCTCCGCGCCGAGGGGCATCGCACCTCGCGGATCAACTTCAACGGCGGCGACCTGTGGGACTGGCGCGGGCCGGGCGCCACCGGCTTTCGGGGCGATCTTGCGGCCTTTCCGGGCTGGTTCGACGCCTGGCTGGCGACCCGCGACGTCAGCGACGTCATCCTGTTCGGCGACAACCGCCCGCTCCATCGCCACGCGATCGCGCTCTGCCGCGCACGCGGCATCCGCGTCTTCGTCGTCGAGGAAGGCATGCTCCGCCCCGACTTCGTGTCGTTCGAGGAAGGCGGGACCAACTATTGGTCGGCGCTGCCGCGCGATATCGAGCAGCTCCGCCGGATCGCCACGGCGCACGAGGATGCGCTGGTCGAGCCTGTTCCCGGCAACGTCCGCCGCCGCATCGTCGAGGCGGTGAATTATTATGTCGCGCAGACGCTGACGATCCCCTTCTACCCGCGCTATCGCTCGCACCGCCGCAACACGCCGGTCAGCGAGATGTGGGCGTGGATCCGGCGCCGGCTGGGGCGCGGGCGCGAAAATGCCGCGGGCCATGCCGCCGTGGCCGCGCTCGCGGATCGCCGCTTCTTCCTCTTCCCGATGCAGCTCGACGGCGACCACCAGATCGACTCGCATTCGGACTTCCCCGACATGGCGAGCGCGATCGACTGCGTCTTCCACAGCTTCGCCGTCCACGCGGCGCAGGACAGCGCGCTGCTCGTCAAGATGCACCCCTTCGACCCCGATCTCGACGGCTGGCGCGGGTGGGTCATGCAGCGCGCCGCGCGCTACGGCCTCGCGGGCCGTGTCCAGTTCGTCGAACGCTACGATCTTGCCCCACTCCTGCGAAAGTCCGCGGGCGTGGTGACGATCAACAGCACCGTCGGCCCGCTCGCACTCGCCGAGGGCTGCCCGGTCTTCTGCCTCGGCCGCGCGGTCTACGACATCCCCGGCGTCACCGCCGGTTGCGGCCTCGACCGTTTCTGGACCCAGCCGCCGCCCGTCGACGCCGGCAATTTCGAGACGATGTGCCGCGCGATGCGCGCGACCGCGCTCGTCAACGGCGGCTTCCACCACCCGCGCGCGCTCGACATGCTCGTCGCGGGAGCGGTCCACCGGCTGCTCGGCGCCGCCCCGCGCGCCGGCGCCTGACCCGCGCATGCGGCTGGTTTTCGACGTCACCCGGCTCGTCCGGCGCGGCCATCTGCCCGCACCGACCGGTATCGACCGGATCGAGCATGAATATCTGGCCTTCCTGCTCGCGCAGGACCGCCTCGACCTCGCGTTCGAGGCCTATGTCGCACCCGCGGGCTGGGTGTCGCTGTCGCGCCCCGCGGTGACGGGCCTGATGAACGCGCAGCAGCGCCGCTGGAGCGGGCGCGCGGGCGCGGCATCGGCGCTCGGCGTGCTGCGCCATCTTCGCCCCGTACCCTCGCGGCGCGGCGCCGGCACGCGCTTCCTGACCGTCTCGCACCCCGGCGCGCCCGCGATCGCGCAGTGGCGCCGCCGCGCCGACGCCTGCGGCGGCAAGATCGTCTATTTCGTCCACGACCTGATCCCGGTCGAATATCCCGAATATGCGCTCGCCAAGCACGCTGCCGCCAACCGCGCGCGCATCGCCGCGGCGACCACGATGGCCGACGGGCTGCTCGTCAATTCGGACTGCACCGCCGGCGCCGTCGCGCGCTTCTGCGGCGCCGCTTCGGTGCCGCCAATCGTCAAGCTGCCCTTCGGCTCGACGCTGCGCGACAGCGGGACCGCGGCGCCCGCCAGCGCGGGCGACCACCCCTATTTCCTCGTCGTCGGCACGATCGAGCCGCGCAAGAACCATCTGCTGCTGCTCAAGATGTGGCGCGACATGGCGCGGCACGCGGGCGCCGCGGCGCCGCATCTGGTCATCGCCGGGCGGCGCGGCTGGGAAAATGGCCATATCCTCGCGATGATCGACCGCTCGCCGGCGCTCCGCGACGTGCTCGTCGAGCTGCAGACCCCCAGCGACGCCGCGCTGCACGCACTGATGCGCGGCGCGCGCGCGCTGCTCGCGCCATCCTTCGCCGAGGGTTTCGACCTGCCCGTCGCCGAAGCGCTCGGGCTCGGCTGCCCGGTGATCGCCAGCGACATCCCCGCGCATCGCGAGGTCGGCGGCGATGCGCCGCTGTTCCTCCACCCGCTCGACGCCAAGGGATGGAGCGCCGCTGTTCGGGATTTTGCCGCGCCCGATTCCCCGCTAAGGGAGGATCATCTCCGGGCGGCCCGCGCCTGGCGCCCGGCCAGCTGGGACGATCATTTTTCGCGGCTCACCGATTTTCTGGACCAGCTTTGACCCGAACCGCCGACACCGACGCCTTGTTCCAGCGCCTCGACACGCGGCGGCGGGTGATCGGCGCGCTCGTGATCCGCGAACTCCACACGCGCTTCGGGCGCGAGAACCTCGGCTTCCTCTGGATCTTCATGGAGCCCGTGCTGCTCGCCGTCGCGGTCGCGGCGCTGCACGGCAATTATACGCTGCCGATCAGCGGCAATGTCCAGCCGGTGCCTTTCGCGCTCGGCGGCTATATCCTGTTCATCATGTTCCGCTCGGTGCTGTCGCGCGCCGAGACCCTGCTCGAGGCGAACCGGCCCTTGCTCTACCACCGCCCGGTCACCCTGTTCGACATGCTGCTCGCGCGCTCCTTGCTCGAGATGGTCAGCACCGGTGCGGTGCTCTTCTTCCTGCTCTTCGCGGCGCAATATCTGGGGCTCGCCGAGCCGATCCACGATCCTTTGCTCGTCATCTTCGCGCTCATCCTGATGAGCTGGTTCTGCTTCGGGCTCGCGATGATCATCATGGCCGCCTCGCACGAAAGCTCGTTCGTCGGGCGGCTGATCCATCCGTTGCTCTATCTGACGCTCCCCGTCTCGGGCGCCTTCTACCTGCTCGCCTGGCTCCCTGAAAATGTGCAGCGCGTCGCGGCGTGGGTGCCCACCGTCCATATCTTCGAGCTGCTGCGCGAGGGCCAGTTCCGCGACTTCGCCTCCGACCGTCTCGACATCGCCTATCCCATCGTCTGCTCGGCGCTATTGATGTTGGTGGGTTATGCCGCCATCAGATTCGTCCGGCCCAGGATCGAATTGCAATGACCAGTACCAGCATGACCACCGAAACGGCCGGCGAGGCGGAGGACGCGTCCGCGCCGCGGCAAAACGGCTGGCCGCGCCGCATCGTCCGCAGCGCCTTGTTCTGGATCGTCGTCGTGCCCGTGCTCGTCTCGGCGATCTACCTCTTCCTGATCGCGGCGCCGCAATATCGCTCCGAGGCGCAGTTCGTGATCCGCGGCCTCGACGCCCCGCGCACCGAAACCAACGGTTTCGGCCAGCTCCTCGGCGTCGCCCCGGTGCTCGATCCCAGCGCCAAGGCGAGCTACATCCTGATCGAATATCTCCGCTCGCCCGAGGCGATCCGCGCGCTCAAATCCGAAAAGATCGATCTCGCGACGGTGTTCCGCCGGCCCGAGGCCGATTTCGTCGCGCGCCTCTCGCCGTCGGACACGACGATGGAGGAACTGGTCGAATATTATCGCGACAAGGTGCAGATCAGCCTCGACAGCGACACCGGCATCACCCGCGTGACCGTCACCGCCTTTCGCCCCGACGATGCGCGCACGATCGGCAATGCGGTGATCAAGCTCGGCGAGGCGCGGATCAACGAGCTCAACCGCCGCCTGTTCGACAATACGGTCACCATCGCGCGCGACGAATTCGGCCAGGCCGCCGAAGAGCTCGCGGGCGCGCAGGCCGCGATGTCGCAGTTCCGCAACCGCAGCGGCGACATCGACCCCGAAAGCAGCGGCAAAGGCGCGCAGGAACAGGGCTTCGCGCAGCAGGCCGAACTCGACCGCCAGCGCGCGCGCCTCGCCGACATGCGCCGCTACCTCAGCCCGTCGAGCCCGCAGGTCGTGGCGATGCAGGGCTATGTCAGCAGCCTCGAGGCCGCCGCCGCGCGCAACCGCGGCCGCCTGACCGGCGCGCCCGGCGCGGTGTCGCAGCGGCTCGGCGAATATGAGGAACTGGGGCTGAAGCAGGAACTGGCCGCCAAGCGCTACGAGGCCTCGCGCCTCGCGCTGCAGGCGGCGAACGAACGCGTCGAGAAGGAACAGCTGTTCGTCCTCCCCGTGGTCCGCCCGACCGCGCCCGAAAAGCCCGTCTATCCCAAGCCCTTCCGCACGCTCGCGACGATCCTGCTCGGCGCGCTCTTGCTCTATGCCTTCTTCATGATCGTCACCGCCGGCATCCGCGAGCACCGCGCCTAAACGCGGGCAGGTCAGGCGTGCGCGAAATGGCTCGCGATCGCCTCTTCGACGGTGTCGAACTGCAGGACCTGGCCGCCCTGGACCGCCATGCCGCGGTCGCAATATTCGCGCAGCGTCGCGGGATCGTGCGACACCATGAACAGGCTGCAGTCGCGCTTGCGCTCCAGCAGCGCCGCGCGGCAGCGGTCCTGGAAACGCTCGTCGCCGACCGCGGTGATCTCGTCGATCAGATAGCAGTCGAACGAGATGGCGAGCGACACCGCGAACGCCAGCCGCGCCATCATCCCCGCCGAATAGGTGCGCAGCGGCATGCGCAGATAATTGCCGAGCTCGGCGAAATCCTCGACGAAATCGAGCACTTCCTCGACCGGGCGTCCATAGACGCGCGCGACGAAACGCGCATTGTCGGCGCCGCTCAGGCTGCTCTGGAAACTGCTCGACAGCCCGAGCGGCCACGACACCGACATGCCGCGCCGGATCGTCCCGCTGCTCGGCTGCTCGACCCCCGCGATCAGGCGCAGCAGCGTCGATTTGCCCGCGCCATTATGCCCGCACACCCCGACCGATTGGCCTTTTTCGATCGTGAAACTGACGTTATCGAGGACCCGATGGCGCCCGTCGCGGGTCGCATAGGATTTGGAAACCCGGTTGAAGACGATCATCGATACAGGCTCATATGATGGGCCGGCGGCCCGCGTTCGGCCCTAGATGACGCCTCGCGTCGCCCTTGACAAGCGCAGCGTCGGCTGGGGGCAGGGGACCGGCATCCGCCGCTACCGCGATGCGCTGCGCCTATGCATCGAAGAGCGCCCCGACCTGTTCGCGCCACCGCAGTTGCTGGCGGACAGCGCCGAGCCGGGCGCGGCGACCACGCGGCTCGGGCCGCGCAGTTTCGCCGATGCGCAGAAATGGTTCAGCCTGACGGGGCGCCAGCGCAGCGTCGCGCTGCGCCACCCGGTCGACATTTTCCACTGGTCGCACCCGATGCCGCTGTGGGCCGGGGATGCGCTCAACGTCGTCACGATCCACGACCTCATCCCGATCGACCAGCCCCAATATTCGGCGATCCCGCCGCGCCGCTTTCGTCGCCTGCTCACGGCGCTCGCGGCGAAGGGCGCCTGCTTCACCTGCGTGTCGGAGGTCACGCGCGACGCGCTGCTCGCCGCCACCGGCATCGATCCGCAGCGCGCGGTCTGCACCTGGCAGCCGGTCGCACGGCCCCAAGGCGAGGGGCCGTTGCCCGCCGGGCTCGAACGCGGGCGCTACGTCCTGCTGCTCGGCACCGTCGAACCGCGCAAGAATGTCCTGCGCGCGATCGAAGCCTGGCGGGTCGCCGATACCGGGGTCGCGCTGGTCGTCGCGGGCCCCGACGGCCACTGGCTCGACCGCCGCGAGCGCGCCGCCGTCACACGCGAATTCGCGCACCCCAATATTATTCGGTTGCCCTGGCTCGAAAACGCAGCGGTGGCGGCGCTCATCGCCAACAGCGCCGCGTTGCTGATGCCCTCGCTCGCCGAGGGCTTCGGGCTGCCGCCGGTCGAGGCGCTGCTCGCGGGCGTCCCCGCCATCGCCTCCAATGCGCCGGTATCGCGCGAGATTCTGGGCGATGCCGCGCTGCTCGTCGATCCGTTCGATATCGGCGCGATCGCCGATGCGATCCGCCGCGTCGCCGGCGCGCCCGTCGCGCCGAAACGCGACCTTCCGCCCTCGTTCGATCGCTACGGCGACGCTGCCTTCGCCCGGCGCTTGCGCCTTGCCTACGACCAGTTTCTCCAGCTAGGTGGGCCCGATTAAAGCGGAATTTCGAATCGACGATCCACTCCGCCGAATGAAGCCGGAGGAAAAATGCGGGTCGGAATCGATGGTTTTAATCTGGCGCTGCCGTTCGGCACCGGCGTCGCGACCTATTCGATGTCGCTGGCGCATGCGATCCAGAATGCGGGACACCAGCTCGACGGCCTCTACGGCCTGCGAACCCCGTTCCGCAAAGTATTGCGCAACGTCAATTTTTTCGAAGCGCTCGGCGCCGAGTATCAGTCGAAAGCGCCGCGCTCGTGGAGCTTCGGCTGGGGGCGTGAGCTCAGCTGGACGGTCAAGGCGCGCCGCGCGCGGCTCGTCGACCTCCACGGCAAGCAGGAGACGCGGCCCTTCGCGCACCGCCTGCCCGATTTCGACCGGCTGTTCACCGTCTCGGACCTGTTCGACCAGGCGATGCGCAATTTCAGCCGCTTCGGGACCTTCACGACCGTCGCCTTGCCCGACCGCCCCGACGTCATGCACTGGACCTATCCTTGGCCGATCAAGGTCGCCGGGGCGAAAAACATCTATACGATGCACGATCTGGTGCCGCTGAAGCTGCCCTACGCCAGCCTCGACAACAAGAAGATCTATCACAAGCTGATGCGCGCCTGCATCCGCAAGGGCGACCATATCGTCACCGTGTCGGAGGCGAGCCGCGCCGACATCGTCGACTTCTTCCCCGAGGCCGAGGGCAAGATCACCAACACCTATCAGGCGATCAAGCCGTCGGCGCAGAGCCTGAGCCTCGCGAGCGGCGACGAGGCCGATATCGCACAGGCGGTGAAGAGTATCTTCCGCCTCGATTTCCAGGATTATTTCCTCTTCTTCGGCGCGATCGAGCCCAAGAAGAATGTCGGCCGCCTGATCGAGGCCTATCTCGCCTCGGGGGTGAAGGCGCCGCTCGTCATCCTCGGCCGCCGCGCCTGGGGCGCCGATGTCGAACTGTCGCTGATCCAGCGCGACGAGACGCGGCCGATGAAGACGATCTTCAAGAATATCCGCCGCATCGACTATCTGCCGCGGCGGCTGCTGATGCTGCTCGTGCGCGGTGCCAAGGGCGTGGCTTTCCCTTCTCTCTACGAAGGTTTCGGGCTACCGATCCTCGAAGCCATGACCCTGGGGACGCCCGTGATCACCGCGAACACCAGTTCGATGCCCGAAGTCGCCGGATCGGCGGCCTTGCTCGTCGACCCCTATGACGTGCAGCAGATCGCGGCGGCGCTGCGCCGGATCGAGAATGAGCCCGATCTGCGCGCCGACCTGTTCGGCCGCGGCATTGCGCAGGCCGCGAATTTCTCGATGGCGACCTATCAGGACCGGCTGACGACGCTCTACGACAGCCTGCTTGCGGGGCGCCGCCGGTGACGCGGATGCGGTCGGCGGCGATCGGTGCGCTGCTCGCGGCGACGCTCGGCGGCTGTTCGATGCTGCCCTCGGCGTCGCCGACGATCGGGCAGGTTACCAAACCCGCGGCGCTCGCCGACGGCCGCGCGCTCGACCTCGTCGACCTCACCGAAAGCGGTTGGAGCGAGGAGGATACGCCGATCGCGCCGTCCGCCGCCTGGTCCTTCACCGACGGCACGACCAGCAGCGAACAGATATTGGTCGGCGACAATCTCGAAATCGTGGTGTTCGAGGTCGGTTACCGGCTGTTCGGCGCGATCGACAGCGGCGATGCAAAGGATCCCGCGGTGTCGGCCGCGGGCGCCGCGCTGCCGACGATCAGCGTGCCCGCCGACGGCTATGTCGCCATTCCCTATGTCGGCCCGATCGACGTCCTCGGCCGCACGCCGCAGGGGGTCGCGACCGAAATCCGCGAGCGGCTGCGCGGCCTGTCGCAGCGCGCCGACGTGCTCGTCCGCGTCGCGTCGGGGCCGATGCGCTCGATCACCGTCGGCGGCGAGGTCAAGGCGCCGGGCCGCATCGCGATCACCGCGGCGGGCGAGCGCGTGCTCGACGTCGTCGCCGCGGCGGGCGGGCCGTCGGAACAGCAGTCGAACCTGATCGTGCGGCTGGCGCGCGCGGGCGACAGCCAGGAAATGCCGCTCGACCAGATCCGCGCCGGCGACGTCGCCAACGTCCGGCTGATGCCCGGCGACGTCGTCCAGCTGTTGAAGCGTCAGCAGAGCTTTTCGGTCATCGGCGCCGCGCGCGACGTCGCCGAGGTGCCGCTCGCCGACACGCCGGTCTCGCTGGTCGAGGGTCTCGCGCGCGCCGGCGGGCCGATCGACAACCAGGCCGACGCGACCGGGGTCTTCGTCTTCCGCTATGTCGACAGGGATGTCGGCGGCACGATGACGTCTGTCCCGACCATTTATCGGCTCAACCTGCTCGATCCGCGCAGCTATTTCATCGCCAGCCGCTTCCGCATGCAGGACGACGATGTCGTGCTGATCGCCAACGCCCGCTCGGCGCAATTCGCCAAGCTGGTGCAGATGCTCAACCAGCTGACTTCCCCGATAGTGACCGTCGACGTGCTCACGCGCTGACCCGCGAGCGATGTCCGCGCCACCCTTCCTGCCGATCCCGCCGCATCGCCATCACAAGGGGTTGCTGCGGCAAGAGGCGGCTAGCCTTCCGATGCCCTCCGACGAGGAGGTCGACGCTGCAATCGCGGCGATCGTCGGAGGACGCATCGGCGGCCATTTCTGGCAGCCGTTGCCGCCGGATATCGGGACATGGCTGGACGAGCGCGACGACATGCTGGTCGCCGTAACCTGCACCGACCCCGCGCGCCTGCCGCAGCTGATGGAAGCAGCCGGGGCAGGCGATCCCGTCCTGCTCGTCGGCCCCCACCCATCGGATGCCGCAGAGATCCGTTTCGACGGCCGGGCGGATCCCTGGCCGCTGCTCGATCGCGTGACCCGCATCTATTGCGACGACCCCGGCGCCCCCTTCGCTACGCTCGCTGCGCTCGCCGGGACGCCGCTGGTCCAAGTCGAAGCCGATGGATCGCAGCAACCGATAGAAGGGTACGCACGGCGCGCGATCGCCAGCCTCTGCCGCGACTACCACGCCCGTTCGCCCTACGACGGCAGCCCATGGCCGCTCGATCAGCTGCTCGCCTATCTCGCGCTCTGGCGAACCACGGTCGAGCGGACGCGCGGCCTCGACGCTCTGTTCGGCATATCGCGCTGGAAGCGCCGCCGCATTCGCCAGTTCCTGCTGGGATCGCCGGATGCCGCTTTCCGGTTGCACCCGGGCGAGCCCGGAGCCGTCGCCGCCTGGCCCTCGCGCGCCGATCTCCCCGCGCTGGAGGCGGCTTATGGCCGCGAACGCGTGTCCCGCATCGAGGACGGCTTCATCCGCTCGGCGGGGCTCGGCGCCGCGCTCGTCCAGCCCTGCTCGATCATAGTCGACCGGCGCGGCATCTATTACGACCCCGACCGCCCGAGCGATCTCGAGCATCTGCTGCAGCACGCCGATTTCGATGACGGCCTGCTGCGCCGCGCCGCGAACCTGATCGCCGAGATCCGCGCGCGCGGCACGACCAAATATAATCTGCGTGGGCTACCGGTCAGCCTGCCCAAGGGACAGCCCCGTATTCTGATCGCCGGGCAGGTCGCCGACGATCTCTCGATCACCGCGGGCGGCGGCGAAATGGATTTCGCCGCGATCGCCGCGACGGTCCGCGCGCAAAACCCCGGTGCCACGATCGTCTACAAGCCGCACCCCGACGTCGTCGCCGGGCTTCGCCGCGGCGAGTGGCGCGAGCCGGCGATCGCCGCAAACGTCGACAGGATCGTGACCGACGGCGACACCAGCGACCTGCTCGAACAGGTCGATATCGTCCATGTCCGCTCGTCCTTGCTCGGTTTCGAGGCGCTGCTCCGCGGCAAGCAGGTCTTCGTCCACGGCCGGCCCTTCTACGCCGGCTGGGGTCTCACGCGCGACACCCTGGGCTTCGAGCGGCGAGGGCGGCAGCTGACGCTCGAACAACTGGCCGCTGCGACGCTGATCCTCTATCCGCTTTACGTCGATCCGGACCGCGGGCTGCCCTGTTCGCCCGAGCATCTGCTCGCGGCGCTCGCCGACGCCCCGCCGCGCTCGGCCTTGCGGAACCTCGTCGCTCGGCTCGTCGCAATGCCACGAAACTGGAACAATTGACACTAGTATCAACAGATATTGTCCGATAAAGGACAGGATAAGAGGGGTTTATGGCCGCGGCCGAATATTATGACATCTGGCGGCTGCTGAGCTACCCGCGTTCCGACAACGAAGCCGATATTCGCGGGCTCTGCCGCTCGCACTATCTGGGCGACCATGATGCGCTGTGCCGTGTGCTCGGGCGCTACAAGATGTTCGTCGACACCCGCGACATCGGCATCGCCAGCCATCTGATGATGGACGGCTTCTGGGAAATGTGGGTGACCGAGGCGATGCTGCGCAGCGTCCGGCGCGGGTCGGTCGTGCTCGATGTCGGCGCCAATCTCGGCTATTTCACGCTGCTCCTCGCCGACCTCACCGGCCCCGAAGGCCGCGTCCTGTCGTTCGAACCCAACCCGCGGCTCGCGGGGCTGCTCGACAAGAGCCTGCAGGTGAACGGCTTCGCGGGCTTCACCGACCTCCACCGCCTCGCGCTCGGCGCGGGCGAATCCGAACTGCGGCTCGAGGTGCAGGACAGCTCGCCCGGCGGCGGCCGCATCCTGCTGCCGGGAGCCGGGCGGTCGGGCAACACGACCTCGGAGACCGTCGTGCCGGTGCGCCGCCTCGACACGATAGAGCACGCGCTCGCCGCCGAATTCATCAAGATCGACGTCGAGGGTTTCGAGCAGCAGGTCTGGCACGGCATGACCGGCATCCTGAAGCAGAAACGCCCGCTGACGATCTTCATGGAATTCACCGTCCAGCGCTACGACGACCCGCGCGGCTTCCTCGACGAAGTCCTCGCCTACGGTTTCTCGCTCGAGATCGTGCATCCGGTCGAGGGCATCCGCCCGATCGGCCGCGAGGACATCTTCGCGATGCCGCACAATATCGATCACATGCTGGTGTTCCGGCGGTGATGTCGGCCCGTTCGTCCCCTCCGAAATGATGCAAGGCACTTCAACATGACGATCATCCCCGAAGTTCGCCGGCCCACGACCAATCCAACCCATTCGAACGAGACCGATTTTGCGGGCAACCTGGCCGTATCCGCCGGGCAGGTTCATTATTATCGCGGCGAGGATATCCGCTTTTACTGGGCGGATCATGATCAAGTCATCGACATCGTCAACGCCGGGACGATCTGGGCCTATTCATCGAGCAATGTTTCGGCCGCGGTCGCGGGCTTCTATATCGACCGGGTTATCAATTCGGGGACGATCGCGGCCGAGATCGACACCAGCACCCATCAGGCAAACGCCTTTGCATTATCGATTCTGGCAGCCGGCCGGCTCGTCGACAACAGCGGAACCATCTATGCCTCGACGCGCGGGGGGCAAGCGCTCGCGCTCGATCATTGGGGCGGCGCGACGATCATCAATTCGGGGTTGATCGCCGCCTGGTCGGCGGCTGACGGGCAGGTCAGCTCGTCGAGCGCCGTCGGGATCAGGGCGGTCAACGGCGGGATGCTCCATAACCAGGCCGACGGCGAAATCCTCGCCGAAGGGATGAATGCGACCGCCGTCAGTTTTGGCCGCGGCCGGCTGCCGTTCGAACATGACGGGCCCGAGATATTGAACGACGGCCGGATCGAGGCGGCAACCCATCCGGGCGGCAATCCCTCGGTCGGCATCGTCGCGGCACATCTCGGCGTCGAGCATATGCAGATCGTGAACAACGGGCTGATCCGCGCCGACGTCGCCATCCGCGGCGGGTCGGCGACATGGCCTTATAGCGCCGCCGACGAAGTCGTCGAAAACTCGGCGACGGGCCGGATATTCGGCGATATCGAGCTTAATCTGGGCGACGACCGGCTGGTGAATGCCGGGCAGTGGACCGGCAATTTCTTCGGCGGTGAAGGCAATGATCGTTTCGATACCCGCGCCGGGGCGTGGACGGGCTTTGCCGACATGGGCTGGGGCAATGACGAATTTCTCGGTTCCGCGGGCAATGACCGTGTCGTCGGCGGCCGCGGGGCAGACCAGCTTTCGGGCGGCGACGGCAACGACCTCCTCGTCGGCGGGGTCGGGAACGACCGGATCGTCGGGGGTACCGGCAACGACGGCCTGTACGGCGAGTACGACGACGACCTGCTGATCACGTCGGGCGGCGACAAGGTCTATGGCGGTACCGGTAACGACCGTATCGAACTCGGCGACCTCGGTTTTGCCCTGATCGACGGCGAGGGCGGCAAGGACCGGCTGGTACTGCCCGGCGTTGCGGGCACCGTCGACATCATGTCGATCGTCAACAGCGGCCGCGTCCTGTCGATCGAGGAGGTGGAGCTTGTCGCGGGTCGCGCCGCGACGATCGCTGCCGGAGACTTCGGCCCCTTGAACAACCTCCTGCAGATCTTCGGCGCACCGGGCAGCGATCTCGTGCTGACCGGAAACTGGACTTTCGTTTCGGAGCGCGACTTCGACGGAACCCTCTTTGCCGGCTATTCCGCGGGCAACGGCCGCGTCCTGTGGGTTCAGGCCGGCGTCGACGTCACGATCGCTTCGGCCGTTCCGGTCGACCGCGTCGGCATGCAGCCTGTCGGCGGCGGTGCGGCCGCTCCGGATCTCGCGAGCGACCCCGACCTGGATCCCAGCTCGAACCTCCTGTTGAACCCGTCCTATAGCGTGACGTCGGATCTGGTTATCGATCGCGACGAGATCTGGCGGTCGAATGACCAGAATGCGATCATCTATTCGAGCGCGTCCGAGTCGACCGTCACCAACTACGGACGTCTGGAAAGGGCGGATCACAATCCCAATTTCGGTTCGCGTGCGCTGGAAATCGGCAGTTTGGCGCTCTTCGCCAACTATGGCACGGTGGCGGTTCAGGTCACGGGCAGTGGCGCTGCCTATGGCATAAACGGAAACAATAGCGTTGCGCTGGCCAATTTCGGGACCATCTCGGCCTCGGTGGAAAGCGGTTATGCCCGGGCGGTGACGGCGGGCGAATCCTATTCTCATGTCGGCGACGATTTCCTGAACATGGGGACAATTTCGGCCTTTTCGGGGAATGGCGATGCCTTTGGTGCCTATTATACCGGATCGCAGGACAGCACCGGTCGCAACGGCGGATTGATCGAGGCGCGCGGCACCGGCCTGGTGTTCGGCCTCTATGTCACCGGCGTCGCGCAGTTCGAAAACACCGGGCAAGTCTACGCATCGCTGGCGTCGTCGCCGGGCGCGTCGTCGCGCGTCGTCGCGCTCTATTTCGAATCGTCGTATCTGAACGACACGCTATTCACCAATCGGGGTGCGGTCGCCGGCCCGGTCGCGATCGAGGTCAGTACGGCCCGGTCGGGCGGCGACTTCCATCTGAACAACTTCGCCGGCGGCGACATCGCGGGTGAAGTGCGGCTGGATGGCGGCAACGACACGATATTCAACCAGGGCCGAATTATCGGCACGATCGATCTCGGTTCGGGCAATGACCGGTTTGAAAATGCTGGCGGAACGCAACAGGGCGGGGTGATCGGCGGCACCGGCAACGATCATTTTGTCGTGGACGGCCAGTCGATCCTGCTGATCGAACGCGCCGGCGAAGGCGACGACAGCGTCACCGCGTCGGCCAGCTATTATCTCTTCGACAATATCGAAAACCTCATATTGTCCGGTTCGGCTGGCAACTTCGGCGTCGGCAATGCACTGGCGAACACGATCATCGGCAACGCCGGGTCGAACCTGCTGCTCGGCGGCGGCGGCGACGACGTCGTTCGCGGCGGTGGCGGGGTCGACAGCCTGTTCGGCGAAAGCGGGGCCGACCAGCTATTCGGCGACGCCGGGGTCGATTATCTCGTCGGCGGGATCGGCAACGACATCCTCGACGGCGGGGCCGATGCCGATGCCCTCTATGGCGAGGACGGCGACGATACGCTGACCGGCGGCACCGGCTTCCACACCGACATCCTCGTCGGCGGGATCGGCAACGACATCCTGCGTGGCAACTCGGGACTCGGCGACTACGACCTGATGGACGGCGGGGCGGGCAACGACGGCTATTATGTCGACACCCCCGACGACCTCACTTTCGAGGCGGCGGGCGGCGGCACCGACACCGTTTATGCCAACATCAATGGCGCCGGCTATTATCTCTATGCCAATGTCGAGAACCTGATCCTCGAGGGCAACACCCCCTTCGGCGTCGGCAACGCGCTCGCGAACCGGCTGACCGGCAACGCGATCGGCAATTACCTGCTCGGCGGCGCGGGGAACGACACGCTCAACGGCAAGGGCGGCAACGACGTGCTGTTCGGCGAGGGCGGGGCGGACACCTTCGTCTTCGAGCGCGGCACGGGCGGCGACGTCATCGGCGATTTCGCGCGCGGGACCGACAAGATCGATCTGTCGGCCTTCGGCTTCGCGAGCTTTGCCGCGGTTCAGGCGAATTTCAGCCAGGTCGGCGCCAACGGCGCGATCAACCTCGGCAACGGCGACTTCATCGTGCTCCACAATGTCACGATGAGCCAGCTGACGCAGGGCGATTTCATCTTGAGCCCGGCCGCCGCCAAGGCCGACCCGTTCGCCGCGGCCGAGAAGGCGTTCGATGGCAGCGGCGGGGCGCCCGGCGCAGAGGGGCCGGTTCTCGACTGGCTCCCCGACAACTGGATGGGCCTGTACAAAAATACGCATGATTTCGCGGCCTTGTAAGGCAAGGCAGCCGTAGCATTACGACGAGCAAGGGGTATGGCATTGGCCGACGATAGCGTGACCATCCAGCAAATTCAGACCAGCGGGGCGTCGGACATCGCGTTCAGCCCCGACGGCTCGCGCGTCTATGTCGCGACGCAGAATTCGCGGATTCATGTGTTCGACGCGGTCACCGGCGCGCTGGTCACCACCTGGCAATTCGGCCCGGGCTTCGGCGCGATGAGCGTGTCCGACGACGGCTCGTTCCTGCTCCTCACGCGCGTCGAGAGCGGCGGACCCGCGGCCATCTACCGCGTTGCGACCGACACCGGCGCCGTGACCTCCTTCGTGCGGGCGAGCGGTCCCTATGCGACCGACGTCCAGGCGACCGACGGCACCCACGCCATCGTCGCGCTCTACGGCGGCAAGATGGAACTGCTCGACCTCGCGACCGGCACCTACACGCCGATCGAGGGCATTTTCGGCGATGGCAACAACACGCGTGTGTTCCTGACCGATTCCGGCCGCCTGACGCTCGCGGCTTCTTCGCGGTCCACGGGTGGCGAGTGGTCGGTTTACGACGAGGTGGCCGGTCGCTTCGTCGCGAGCGGGTACAGCGTCGGTATACCGCAACCCGGCTTCAACAACGGCGTTCAGTCGATCAGCGAGGGCGTCGGGTTGATCGCAACCTATATCGTCGAACGTGCCATCAACATCTACGATTTGTCGGGCAACGGCCTTCGCCGCGTCGACAGCGGCGGCTTCATCGATGCGATGACCTTCGATTCCAGCGGCGGCATTCTCTATTATCACCTCGTCAGCGGCGAGATCGTCGCGCTCGAAACGACGAACTTCACCGAAATCGATCGCTTTTTCGTCGATGGCGGCAGCACGGTGAACTCGCTGAGCGGGACGACCGGCGCGCAGCTCGATATCAGCCCTGACGGCAAACATCTCGTCTATCGCGACCATGTGTCGGGTCAGGTGTTCCTGATCGACCTTTCGGTGCGCGACCAGCAGTTTGCCGGGACCAGCGGCGCCGACGCTTTCGACGGCGGCAAGGGCGACGACGTCTATCTGGTCAACCACGCCGGCGACACGGTGACCGAACTGGCGTTGCAGGGCAACGACCGGATCAACGCGACCATCGACTATAGCCTCGGCGCAGAGGTCCAGGTCGAGACGCTGGCGGCGGCCGATGCCGCGGCGACCACGGCGATCGCCCTGACCGGCAACGCGCTCGACAACCGCCTGATCGGCAATGCCGGCATCAACAGCCTGTCGGGCCTCGTCGGCAACGACGAACTGCGCGGTCTCGGCGGTGCCGACATATTGAACGGCGGCGACGGCAACGACTTGCTGCTGGGCGGCGCCGGCAGCGACACGCTCAACGGCGGCGCGGGCACCGATACGGCCAGCTACGACGATCTGAACAGCGGCGTCACCGTCTCGCTCGCGGCGGGCAGCGCGAGCGCGCCGGGCGGCGACATCGACACGCTGGTGTCGATCGAAAATATCGTCGGCAGCCGTTTCGGCGATTCGCTGACCGGCGACGACGCGGTCAACCTGCTCGAGGGCGCGGCCGGCGACGACCTGCTTTCCGGGCGCGGGGGCGAGGATATCCTCGACGGCGGTACGGGCGCCGACCATATGTATGGCGGCACCGGCAACGACAAATATCGCGTCGACAATCAGAACGACCTGATCTTCGAAAGTGCGGGCGAGGGCGTTGACGAGGTCACCGCTTCGATCGGCCACTATCTGCACGCCAATGTCGAAAATCTGACCCTCTCGGCGACCGCCGGCGGGATTTTCGGGGTCGGCAACGACCTGGCGAACACGATCCTGGGCAATGCGGAATCGAACCTGCTGCTCGGCGGCGGCGGCGACGACATCGTCCGCGGCGGCGCGGGGGTCGACAGCCTGTTCGGCGAGGATGGCGCCGACCAGCTGTTCGGCGATGCGGGCGTCGACTATCTCGTCGGCGGCGCGGGCAACGACCGGCTCAACGGCGGCGACGATGCCGATGCGCTCTACGGTCAGGATGGCGACGACGTCCTGACCGGCGGCAACAGCTTCCACACCGACATATTGGTCGGTGGTGCCGGCAACGACATATTGAACGGGCTGAACGGCCGCGGCGACTACGACCTGATGGACGGCGGCGAGGGGAACGACCTCTATTATGTCGACACGCCCGACGACCTGACCTTCGAGGCGGCGGGCGGCGGGATCGACACCGTTTTGGCCCGGATCAACGGCGCGGGCTATTATCTCTATGCCAATGTCGAGAATCTCATCCTCGACGGCAATACGCCCTTCGGCGTCGGCAACGAACTCGACAACCAGATCACCGGCAGCACGACCGGCAATTATCTGCTCGGCGGCGCCGGGAACGACAGGCTCAACGGCAAGGCGGGCGAGGACGTGCTGTTCGGCGAAGCCGGCGCGGATATCTTCGTCTTCGAAAGCGGCACGGGCGGCGACGTCATCGGCGATTTCGTCCGCGGCACCGACAGGATCGACCTGTCGGCCTTCGGCTTTGCGAGCTTCGCCGCGGTTCAGGCGAACTTCAGCCAGGTCGGCGCCAATGGTGCGATCAACCTCGGCAACGGCGACTTCGTCGTGCTCCACAATGTCACGATGAGCCAGCTGACGCAGGGCGACTTCATCCTGACGGCGACGGCGCCGAAAACGGGCGAATTCGGCAGCGAGGCAAAGGGTTTCGGGGCAGCGGACATCGCCATCGACGGCGTGCCCGGGCTGGACTGGCATCCCGACCAGTGGATCGCGCGGCACCACGCCGCCGACCTGTGGCCGTGATGCGCTAAATTGCGGTGGGCGGCGCGGGCGGGGGCCCGGCGCCGGATTATTTGGGGGCAGTGGCTGACATGGCGACGATCAACGGGACCACGGGGAACGACAAGCTCTACGGCACCGGCACCGACGACCTCATCAACGGCGGCGCGGGGAACGACACGATCCTTGCCGGCGACGGCGACGATGTGATCGACGGCGGCGACGGCGACGACGTCATCACCGCGGGGTTCGGCAACCAGAGGATCGTCGGCGGCGCGGGCAACGACCAGATCAACCTGCGCGAATCGGTCCAGTCGGGCATGTTTTCGATCCGCACCCGGCACGAGATCAACGCCGGCAGCGGCAACGACCTGGTCCGCATCGAATCCGACCTCGGCGGCAGCATCGTCGTCGATCTCGGTATCGGCGACGATGTCTTCATCATCGACCGCCTGCGCGGATCGCAACCCGAACTGACCTTGGGCGCCGGGCGCGACACGGTAGTGCTCGGCACGCGGTTTCTGCCGCTGCAGCAGGGCGACGGCAACATCGTCGTCATCAACGATTTTGCGGCAGGCGACGGCGGCGACACGATCGACCTGTCGCTGTTCGTGCGCGACATCTTGGTCCGCTCGATCGGACCCGCGAGCGTGCCGGACGCCAATCCCTTCGCCAGCGGGCATCTTCGCCTGGTGCAGGACGGCGCCGACGTGCTGATCCAGTCCGACTTCAACGGCAATGGCCCGGGGCAGGTCGAATTGACGATCGCGCGCCTGCGCAACGTCGATCTGGCGCAGCTGACGGCGGCCAATTTCGGCGGCTACGACCCCGCGGGTGCGGCACCGGCGACGGGCGTGCGCGGCGGCACCGCGGTCGGCGACTTTCTCGTCGCGTCGGCGATCGGCGGAACGCTGAACGGGCTCGGCGGCGACGACCTGCTGTTCGGCAGCACGGGCAACGACGTGCTGAACGGCGACGGCGGCAACGACCGGATCACCGGCGGCTTCGGCGACGACCTGTTGTCGGGCGGCGACGGCAACGATCAACTGTCCGACGCCGACGGCGACGACGCGTTCAACGGCGGCGCGGGCGACGACCAGATCGACATCGTCCGCTATTCGATCGACATCCGGCTCGAAGCGCGAACCGACCAGATTTCGGTGTCGGGCGGCGACGGCAACGACCGCGTCACCGCCGTGTTCAACACGGCGACCGAGACGGGGATTCCCGGCCTGCGACGCGATGGACGGCTGACGGTCGACCTGGGCGCCGGCGATGATTTCTTCAGTCAGTCGGGCCGCGCGACCTCGATCCTGACGCTCGGCAGCGGGCGCGATACGGTCGAACTATTGTCCGACTTCACGTCGTCGACCGACGGCATCGCCGCCACGATCACCGACTTTGCCGCAGGACCGGGCGGCGACATCCTCGACCTGAACCGCCTGCTTTCGCTGGCCGCCGGCGGAACGGGGCCGCAGTCGTGGGCCGAAGGCAGCAATCCCTTCGCCAGCGGTCACCTGCGCCTCGAACGCGACGGCAACGACACGCTGGTGCTGTTCGACTACGACGGCTTCGGCGGCAACGACAATTTCGTCTATGTCGTGGCGCGCCTGCAGGGTGTCCTGCCGGGCCAGCTGACCGCCGACAATTTCACCGGCTATGCGCCCGACGAAGCGGCGGTCGCGCCGCTGACGCTGACCGGCACCACGGGGGCCGACACGCTCGTCGGCGGCGGCGCGAACGACACGATCAACGGCGGCGATGGCAACGACCGGCTGAACGGCGGCTTCGGCGGCGACACGCTCAGCGGCGGCAACGGCGACGATATTCTGGAAAGCGGCGGCGGGATCGGGACCGACAATCTGTCGGGCGGGATCGGCAACGACACGCTGATCGCCACCGGCGGCGGCGCCGACATATTGTCGGGCGGCGACGGCCACGATCATATCGTCATCACCCGCTCGGGGCGCATCACGCCGATGCCGTCGGAGCTCGTGACCGTGACGGGGGGCGCGGGCAACGATCTGGTCGAATTCACCGGCGGCACGGGGCGCCTGCTCGTCGATCTCGGCAGCGGCGACGACCGCATCATCCTCAACAGCGTCATCTCGGCGGGGCTGGCCGCGGGCGACGGAATCCAGATCACGACGGGCACCGGCCGCGACACGGTCGAACTCGGCATCGGCATCTTCGGCACCGGCACCGGCGACGTCGTCATCACGGACTTCACGACCGGGGCGACCGGCGACCGGCTCGAATGGCTCGGCCTCGCGATCCAGCGGACCTTCGACGATTTTTTCCGCGACAATTATCCGGTCACCAGCCTTTCGGGCTTCAACCCCTTCGCGACCGGCCAGGCGACGCTGACGCAGTCGGGCGCCGACACGATCCTGCGTTTCGATCGCTATCAGGTGATTTTCCGCAACACGACCGCCACCAGCTTCACCGCCGAGAATCTCGGCATCGACCCGCTCCACGCGACGCAGCCGGCGACGACGGGGAACGACATGCTCACCGGCACCGCGGGACGCGACTATTTCTACGGTCAGGCGGGGAACGACCAGCTCTCCGGCGGCGACGGCGACGACGTCCTGTGGGGCCAGGCCGGCAACGACACGCTCAACGGCGGGATCGGCAACGACATCGTCGACGGCGGTATCGGCGACGATGTGCTGAACGGCGGCGACGGCAACGACTATATCGTCGGGATCGGCAAGGACCAGATCGACGGCGGGGCCGGCGACGACACCATCTACGACACCGCGATGTCGACGATCGTCGCGGGCACCGGCAACGACGTCATCCGGCTCAACGTTGCGTTCGATTTGACGCAGAACCCCGCCGGCCTCGGCAGCCTCCAGGCGGGCGACGGCAACGACGTCCTCGCCGGCACGCGCATCGCCGGTGCGTTGATCGATGTCTTCAGCCGGGGCAGCTATTCGGTCAACATGGGCGCGGGCGACGACTATGTCGTCGACTTCGCCGGCACGATCACCCTCGGCACCGGGCGCGACACCGTCGAGCGGGTTCGCGGCGCGATCACCGATTTCCAGACCGGCAACGGCGGCGATATCTACGACCTGACCGACTATTCCTATTTCGCCAATGTCGGGGGCGCGTCGACTTTCGAATATCTCGGGCTCAATCCCTTCGCCGCCGGCATTCTGCGGCTGGTGCAGCAGGGCGCCAACGTGATCCTGCAATCGGCGCCCTTCGGATTCAACGCCGGCTTCGCGCCCGATACCATCGTCACCTTCCGCAACACGACCGTCGCCCAGTTCACGGCCGAGAATTTCGGCGGCTACGATCCCCACGCGCGCAACCCGGTCACGACGACCTTTCGCAACACGGCGACGATCGACGCCAATCGCACCTATCAGATGGACAATCCGATGGTGCATTACGACAATATCGGGACCGTCGCCTTCCTGCCGACGGCGACCAGCACCATCGTCAACAACGGCACCATCCTCTTCAACATCACGGGCACATATCCGGGCGTGTCGCCATTCGCGACGACGGCGACGGCGATGGTCGCGCGTACCGGCAGCACGGCCTCCGCCTTGAGCAATGGGGTCGATGGCGAGATCCGCGCCAATGTCTCGGCGACGATCGCGGACGGCAGCGTCATCGCGGACGAATTCCAGGTCTTCGCCACCGGGCTCAACCTGACCGGCGAGTTCACGAACCGCGGCCTCATCTCGGCGCATTCGGCGATGGGCGGCACCGCGGTCGGGGCCAGCTACAGCGGCATCCTGCACAACAGCGGGACGATCGAATCGACCTCGGCCTATATGGCGGTCGGTGTGACCGTCGCCGCCGGGTCGCAACTCGACAATACGGGCACGATCCGCGCCGAGGGCGATTATCTGGCGGTCGCGGTCAATGCGGCCGAATTGGCGATGGACCGCGGCCTGCACAATGCCGGTACCATCATCGCGCGGACCGACGCGTCTTCGCCTTACGCTTCGATCGGCTTCCTCGTGGGATCTTCGTCGATCGCCAGCTCGCCCCTGATATGGAGCAATTCGGGCCAGGTCACCGCCGACATCGCCTATTACTTCATCGACTCCAGCAACAACGGCATCGCCGAGACGCTGAACAACAGCGGCACGATCACCGGCACGATCTTCATGAACCGCGGGCACGATACGCTGATCAACAGCGGTTTCATCACCGGCGACATGCGGCTGGGCAACGGCAACGACGTTTATGACGGCGCCGCCGGTCAGATGGACGGCGCGGTGTGGGGCGGCAACGGCAACGACACGCTGTACGGCGGTCAGGGCGCCGATGCGCTGCTCGGCGGCGCCGGTACCGACGTCATCATCGCCGGCGGTGGCGACGATTATGTCGAGGGCGGCGTCGGCAGCGACACGCTCGACGGCGGCGCGGGCACCGATATCCTGTCCTATTTCTACAGCTCCTCCGCAGTCACTGCCAATCTGGCGCTGGGCACGATCATCGGCGGCGGCAGCACCGACTATGTCCGCAACTTCGAATTCTTCGTCGGCTCGCAGGCGAACGACGTCATCGTCGGCAGCAGCCTCGGCGAACGCATTTATGGCGAGGGCGGCAACGACCAGATCGACGGCGGCGGCGGCAGCGACATCCTGTTCGGCGGCGCGGGCGTCGATACGCTGACCGGCGGCAACGGCAACGACACCTTCGAATTCCAGGCCGGCGGCGGGCACGATGTCGTCACCGACTTCGCCAATGGCGACCGCATCAGCATCTACGGCTATGCCGCGGCGATCGCGATCGAGCAGTCGGGGGCCGACGCGGTCATCCGCCTGTCCGCGAACGACAGCCTGGTCCTGCGCAACACCGACGCCGCCAGCCTGACCGCGGCGAACCTCAGCTTCAAGGGCGCCGTCGCGCCGATCCAGACCCCGCGTTTCGTGTTCGACACGATCGAGGCCGACTCGAACCTCGTGCTCGAGGCGGGGACGCAGATCGTCCTCGGCGATACCGGATCGGAAAACCCGCTCTTCGCCGACACGCGCTCGATCGGGATCGTGCAGCAGGGCCCCAATTTCGAGGCGTCGCTGTGGAATGGCGGAACCTTCCGCCTGAACACGACGCTGCCCGATCTGCTGACGATCGGCGCGTCGGGGCTGTGGAACAACTTCGTCAACCAGGCGGGTGCGATATTCGAGGTAACCGCCCAGAACAGTTCGGCGCTCGGCGCGAGCCATTTCTACTCGGTCTGGAATGCGGGGCAAATCCGCGTGACGTCGAACGACGGCGATGCAGCAGCGTTCATCGATATCAATTCGCAACAGGGTGTTTTCGTCAACAGCGGGACGATTGCCGTGACCGCGACGGGCCACGCGTCGGGCGCGGTTCAGGATAGGAACTCGGGCAGCCCGGACCTGTATTTCAATAGTGGCTCGATCACCGTTTCGGGTGGCGAGGGTGCTACCGCGCTCGGAATCTACGCGCCCTATCGGGGCGACGTCGATGTCGTCAACGCCGGCACCCTGACCGCGAACGACAATGGTGCGCCGGGTGCCAGCGTCGCGATCGAGTTCGGTGCATTCTATTCGCTGTCGGAGGTTTGGAACCGCGGCACGATCAACGGCGATTATGCCATTCGCGTGGTCGACCTCAATTTCTACGAGCAATTCGAGCAGGAAGTGGGGCTTCGTGTCTATAACAGCGGCACGATCAACGGCGCGGTCGCGCTGAGCAACTATGCCGACGTCGTCGTCAACTCGAACATGATCAACGGGCGCGTCCAGATGGGCGGCAGCGACGACCTCTTCGACGGGCGAACGGGCCGCCTGAACGGCGACTTGTCCGGCGGGACCGGCAACGACACGCTGCTGACCGGGGCGGGCGACAACAATCTGTTCGGCGATACCGGCGACGATATCTTGTCGGGCGGCGCGGGCGCCGACACGCTGACGGGCGGCGCCGGGCGCGACAGCTTCCGGTTCGAAACGGGGTTCGGCAACGACATCGTCACCGATTTCCAGACCGGCAGCGCGCACGACTATATCGATGTCGCGGGCTACACCGCCTATCAGTCGATCACTCAGAGCGGCAGCGACGTCCTCATCCGTTTCTCGGCGACCGACAGCCTGCTGATCCGCGGCACGACGGTCGCGGCGATCACCCCGGCGATGATCCGGTTCGGCGCGGCGCCGATCGCTGCGCCGCCGGTCCCGACCGCCCCCGTCGCACCGGCAGCGCCGCCGCCGGTCACCGCGTCGGACCTGGCGCGTCCCTTCGCACCGGTGCTGGGAACCTCCGGCAACGACGCGATGACGGGCAGCGCGGCCCCCGACGATCTGCGCGGCCTCGATGGCCACGACACGCTCAACGGCATGGGCGGCAGCGACTATCTGTACGGCGGCCTCGGCAACGATGTCTATCATGTCGATATCGCGACCGACCTGATCTTCGAGGCGGCGGGCGAGGGCAACGACACGGCGATCGCGACCGCCGGCTTCTACCTCTACGCCAATGTCGAGAATCTCACGCTCGCCGGGTCGAGCAATATCTTCGGTGTCGGCAACGGGCTCGCCAACACGATCCTCGGCAATACGGGCTCGAACCTGCTGCTCGGCGGCGGCGGCGACGACATCGTCCGCGGCGGCGCGGGCATCGACAGTCTGTTCGGCGAGGATGGCGCCGACCAGCTGTTCGGCGACGCCGGGGTCGATTATCTCGTCGGCGGGATCGGCAACGATGTGATCGACGGCGGGGCCGATGCCGACGCGCTCTATGGCGAGGATGGCGACGATACGCTGATCGGCGGTACCGGCTTCCACACCGATATACTCGTCGGCGGCTTCGGCAACGATATCTTGCGCGGCGATTCGGGCCTCGGCGACTACGACCTGATGGACGGCGGCACCGGCGACGACGCCTATTATGTCGATACGCCCAGCGACCTGACCTTCGAGATGGGGCCCGGTTTCGGCGGCGGCACCGACACGGTCTATGCCAACATCAACGGAGCGGGCTATTATCTCTATGCCAATGTCGAAAATCTGGTGCTGCTCGGTAACACGCCCTTCGGCGTCGGCAACGAACTCGACAACCGGCTGACCGGCAATGCCGCCGGCAATTACCTGCTCGGCGGCGCGGGATATGATGTGCTGAACGGCAAGGGCGGCAACGATGTGTTGTTCGGCGAGGGCGACAGCGACATCTTCGTCTTCGAACGCGGAACCGGCGCCGACGTCGTCGGCGACTTCATGCACGGTCAGGATCGGATCGACCTGTCGGCGTTCGGCTTCGCCAGCTTCGCGGCGCTGCAGGCCAGCTTCAGCCAGGTCGGAAACGACGGCGCGATCAATCTCGGCAACGGCGACCTGATCGTGCTGCACGGCGTCACGATGAGCGAATTGACGCAGGGCGACTTCATCCTGACGGCATCGGCGCCCAAGATCGACGACGACGCGGAAACGGCGAAAATCGCCGAGGCGTCGGCGCTGGCGGACGCTGACGCGGGAAGCTCGGCGCTCGACTGGCTGCCCGATCACTGGATGCCGCACTACCGGACCGGCGATCATCTGGGGTTCGCCTGAGCCGGCGCGGACGAGGATTTGACGACAGGGGAATGCGGGCGACCGCAGCATGGGGAACGAAGACATGGCGGCAGACGATAGTGTGAAGCTGACCGAACTGGCGGCAAGCGGGGCATCGGACATCGCGTTCAGCCCGGACGGCTCGCGCGTCTATGTTGCCAGGCAGAATGGCACCGTGGTCGTGTTCGACGCGGCGACCGGCAATCAGCTCCAGTCCTGGTCGGTCGGCGGCAGCCTTGGCGCGATGAGCGTGTCCGAAGACGGCGCCTTCCTGCTGGTGGTCGCGGGTACCGGAGCCGTCGTCCACCGCGTGGCGACCGCGACGGGAGCGGTGACGAGTTTTGCGATGCCGACCGGACTGTTGGCCTTCGACGTCGAGACGACCGACGGCATGATTGCGATCGTCAGCCTGTCCAACCGGAGCGTGTCAAACCAGGGCTTGCATTCGTTCGATTTCGGGACCGGCACCTTTGCTGCGTTGCCGCCGACGGGCTTCGGCTCGGCCTACCTGACCGAATCCGGCCGCTACGTCCTCGCCGCGCAGCCGGACATCAGCAACGGTCCGCTGGTGGTTTACGACAGCGTTACGAACCAGATCGTGGCGCAGGGCGACAATTATCAGTTCGACGCCGTGAGGGACGGTTTCAACTTCGGAATTCAGGCAATCAGCGAGGAGCGCGGGCTGATCGCGCAGTTCAGCTACCACAGCACGATCAACATCTTCGACCTGACGGTCGACGGGTTGCGGACGGTTAGTGCCAACGGCCGGGTTGATGCGCTGGCTTTCGATCCGAGCGGCGCAATCCTCTATTATCATGCGATCGATTCGGGCGAGATCGTCGCGCTGGAAACAACCAGTTTCACCGAAATCGACCGTTTTCAGGTCGACACCAGCAGCTGGACGGGCGGTGGCGGCACCATGGGCGCGCAGCTGCACATCAGCCCCGACGGCAAGCATATGGTCTATCGCGATCCACAATCGGGGCAGGTGACGTACATCGACCTCAGCGTGCGCGACAATATCGTGAACGGCACCACGGGCGCCGATGCGCTCGACGGCGGCAAGGGCGACGACGTCTATCTGGTCGACCATCTCGGCGACACGGTGACCGAGCGCGCCTTTCAGGGCGACGACCGCGTCAACGCAACGGTCGATTTCCACCTGGGGGCCGGTTCGGCGGTGGAAACCATCGCCGCCGCCGATCTCGCCGCGACGACGCCGCTCGCGCTTTCGGGCAACGAACTCGCGAACCTCCTCCTCGGCAACGCCGGGAACAACCGCCTCGCCGGCGGCGGGGGCGACGACCGGATCGAGGGCGGCGCGGGCAACGACCGGCTCGATGGCGGCGCGGGCACCGATATTATGGTCGGCGGCAGCGGCGACGACGTCTATATCGTCGACCGCGAGGGCGACCAGGTGATCGACAGCGCGGGCTTCGATACCGTCGAGGCCAGCATCACCTACACCCTCGGTGCAGGGATTGAGAATCTGGTGCTGACCGGTAACGGCAGGCTCGACGGCATCGGGAACGAACTGGCGAATATCATAAGCGGCAGCAGCGCCGGCGGCATGCTGTCGGGCGGGCTCGGCAACGATCGTCTGATGGGCGGTATCGGCAACGACTTTCTCGATGGCGGCGACGGCGACGACACGCTGTTGGGCCGGGGCGGGTACGACACGCTCGTCGGCGGCGCAGGCGCCGATACGCTGACCTCGATCGGCACCAGCGCGCTCATGGCGTCGCATCTCTACAACGGCTTCGAGAATCTCGACACGCTGGCCGAGGCCGATACGCTGATCGGCGGTCCCGGGGCCGAGTTGTTCTGGGCCGGTTTCAACGACAGCGTCGACGGCGGCGCCGGCGGCGAAAACACGCTCAGCCTCAATCTCCAGGGCTCCGCGACGGGCGTGCGCATCGATTTCCGACCGCTGACGACGGGCGGGACGGTCGCCAATGGAACCGGCACGATCCGCTCGATCACCGGGCTCAGCACGATCATCGGCAGCCAGGGCAACGACCAGATCACCGGCATTTCGAGCGCCGCGATCACCCCCTTCTCGGGGCTGACCCTCGACGGCCGCGACGGCAACGACCTGCTCGTCGGCGGAGACGGGGGCGACAGGCTGCTGGGCGGATCCGGCGCGGACACGTTGCGCGGCGGCGACGGGAGCGACTCCATCTTCGCCGCGGGCGAGGATTACGACCCCGCGATCACCGACACCTTCCGCGATGCGCTGTACGGCGAGGGCGGCGACGACGTGCTGTCGGCCGGGCGCGGCGACACCGTCGACGGCGGCGAGGGGATCGACAGCCTGTTCCTCAACCTCGCCAATGCCACCGCGGGCGTCACCCTGAATATCGCCGATCTCGCGACCGCGACCGGCGTGACGCTGTTCACCGGTACCATCCGCAATATCGAGGTCATCACCGGCCTGATCCTCCCCAATGCGGGCAATATGGTCGATCTGGCGGGCCAGGCCGGCGAATCGAGCCTGCCCGTCTTCGGCGGCACCGCGCGCGACGTCCTGATCGGCTCGGGTTTCCGCGACCAGTTCTACGGCGGCGACGGCGACGACGAACTGCGCAGCGGCGCGGGCAACGACTATGTCGAGGGCGGGGCGGGCAACGACCTGCTCGCCGGCGGCGCGGGGCGCGACAGCCTGTTCGGCGGCACCGGGATCGACACCGTCAGCTACGACGATGCCGCGAGCGCGGTCACCATCTCGCTCCTGTCGAACTACGGGACCGATTTCGCGAACAATGTCGATGCCCTGAACTCGATCGAAAATGCGATCGGCAGCCGCTTCGCCGACGCGATCACCGGCGACAATGTCTCCAACGATCTCTACGGCGGCGAAGGCGACGACACCATCGACGGCCGCGGCGGGTCGGACAATATCTTCGGCGACGCGGGCAACGACATCCTCACCGGCGGGCTCGGCAGCGATATCATCGACGGCGGCATCGGCGCCGACCGCATGTACGGCGGGCAGAACAACGACAGCTACCGCGTCGACGACAGCGGGGACCTGATCTTCGAAAATGCCGACGAGGGCGTCGACAGCGTCATCGCGTCGGCCAGCCATTATCTGTTCGCGAATGTCGAGCATCTCGAACTCGCGGCGGGGGCGGGCGACCTGTTCGGGGTCGGCAACGCGCTCGGCAACATGATCGACGGCAACGAGGGATCGAACCTGCTGCTCGGCGGCGGCGGCGAGGATGTGCTGCGCGGCGGCGGCGGGGTCGACAGCCTGTTCGGCGAAAGCGGCGCCGATCATCTGTTCGGCGACGCGGGGATCGACTATCTGGTTGGCGGGATCGGCAACGACATCCTCGACGGCGGCGCCGATACCGACTCGCTCTATGGCGAGGACGGCGACGATACGCTGACCGGCGGCGACGGCTTCGTCACCGACATCCTCGTCGGCGGCGGCGGCAGCGACATCTTGCGCGGCAATTCGGGGCTCGGCGACTATGATTTGATGGACGGAGGCGCCGGCGACGACAATTATTATGTCGACACGCCCGACGATCTGACCTTCGAGGCGGTCGGCGGCGGAACCGACACCGTCTATGCCAATATCGCCGGCGCCGGCTATTATCTCTATGCCAACACCGAAAATCTGGTGCTCGAGGGCAATACCCCGTTCGGCGTCGGCAATGCGCTCGACAACCGGATCACGGGGAGCGCTGCGAACAATTATCTGCTCGGCGGCGCGGGCAACGACACGCTCAGCGGCATGGGCGGAAACGACGTGCTGTTCGGCGAGGCCGGCGCCGATATCTTCGTGTTCGGGCGCAACAATGGCGCCGATGTCATCGGCGATTTCCAGCGCGGCTCGGACCGGATCGACCTGTCGGCCTATGCCGCGTCGAACAACCCCGGCGCCGCGGCGATCTTCGAGTCCTTGCGGATGAACTTCCGTCAGGTCGGCGCCGACGGTGCGATCGACCTCGGCGGCGGAAACCTGATCGTCCTCCACAATGTGACGATGAGCGAACTCACCGTCGACGATTTCATCCTGACCCCGATCCCGCCCGCGGTACCGAAACTCGCCGCCATACAGGATCAGGATTTCGTTTCGCTGCAGGGCGGACCGGATCTCGCCGACGCTTTCGCTTCGTCGCGCTTCGGTTCGTCTTTCGACCATCACGCTTGGTTCTGACGATGACTTGCGGCATAGCTGTATCAACGCCTTCTTTTAGCTGACAGGATCGACCATGGTTCTTTCTTCCCGCCTCCAGACCGTCGGCGAAAGCGGCAATGTCTTCATCGACACGCTCGTCTACGGCGTCGCCTTTCGTCCGGGCACCACGGTCGTCTACGCGCTGCAGGGCAATCCCGGCGATACCGGCCTGAACGGCGGGGCCGCCTGGGCCGCCAACGGCGCCGCCAGCGCCTATGCCGCTGCGCTGGCCAGCTGGTCGGCGGTCGCGAACATCCAGTTCCAGGCCGCGACGGTGCCGTATGACGGGACGGGCAGCCGCGCCGGCTACGACTTCGTCGGCCGGCTCAGCACCACCTTGCCCGACGGCGTGCTGGGTCGGCACACCTTGCCCACGACCGGCGATATGGTCGGCGAATTCAACACCACGATTTCCTATTTTACCACCGCCAGCAACCAGCCGGGGGGCCTCAGCTTCCTGACCTTCGTCCACGAACTCGGCCACGGCATCGGCCTGTTGCATCCGCACGCCGACGAACCGGGCGACGGCAGTTTCCCCGGCCTGAACGACGCCTTCGAGACCGGGCCCTTCGGGCTCAACCAGGGCATCTTCACGACGATGACCTATAACGACGGCTATGAGGATGTGGGCCGCTCGCCCTCGGCCAATTACGGCTGGCAGATGGGTCCCGGCGCGTTCGACATCGCCGCGGTGCAATATCTCTATGGCGCGAACACCACGACCGGCGCGGGCAACACCACCTATAATATGCCGACGCTCAACCAGGCCGGCACCGGCTGGGTGACGATCTGGGACGTCAGCGGCACCGACACCATCTCGGCACAGGGTAGCCAGGCCAATGCAATCATAGACCTGCGCGCGGCGACCCTGCGCAACGAAGAGGGCGGCGGCGGTTTCGTGTCGCGCAATGGCGGCGTGCTCGGCGGCTTCACCATCGCCAATGGCGCTGTGATCGAAAATGCGATCGGCGGCAGCGGCAATGACCGTATCGTCGGTAACAGCGCGAACAACAACCTGAACGGGGGCGATGGCTGGGATACGATCGTCTATTCGCATATGACGACCGGCGTGACGGTCAATCTGCAGGCCGGGACCTCGAGCGGCGACGGGACCGATACGCTGGTGTCGATCGAAAATGCGATCGGCGGCAATGGCGACGACATCCTGACGGCGATCAATGGCCGCGATATCGCGAACGGGACCCAACTCTTCGTCAAGACGGCAACCGCCATCATCTCTTCGCGCGCCACGGCCTATAACCTCGACGGCCTTTTCCGTGGGTCAGGGTCCAACTATTCGGTTTCCATCCAGGCCGAGGGTAGCAGTGTCGCCGATCACTATCGGTTCAGCGTGGCGAACGTGTCGGGTCCGTCGACCGTCACCATCGACATCGACAACAGCTTCCGGATGGATTCGATCGTCGAACTGCTCGACAGCCAGGGCAATGTGATCGCCAGCAACGACGACGGCGAGGGCGGCCTCGATCCGGGATCGGCAAATATCTACGACAGCTTCCTGACCTTCACGCTCCCGCAGAATCCGGCCACGCAGACCTATTATATCCGTGTTTCGACCTTTTCCGAGACCGGCCCGGCCAGCGTGTTCGCCGGAAGTTCCTATACGCTCAACGTGACCGCCAACGCGCGGACGCCGGCCAGCGGCAACATCCTGCTCGGATCGCGCCTCGATGGCGGATGGGGCAATGACCAGCTGATCGGCGGTACCGGCGTCGATACGCTGATCGGCGGCAACGGCAACGATACGCTGACCGGCGGAGCCAGCGCGGACCTCCTCTACGGCGGGTCGGGTGACGACAATTATATCGTCGAACGGCAGGACGATCTGGCGTTCGAACTGTTGAACGACGGCGTCGATACGGTGACCGCATCGGTCGGCTACTATCTCTACGCCAATATCGAGAATCTTACCCTTGCGACCGGTGCGGGCGACATTTTCGGTGTCGGCAACGGTCTCGACAATGTGCTGACCGGCAATGCCGGATCGAACCTGCTGATCGGCGGCCTGGGGAATGACGTCATTCGCGGCGGTGCGGGTGTCGACAATCTCTTCGGCGAAATCGGGGTCGATCAGCTGTTCGGCGACGCCGGGATCGACTATCTAGTCGGCGGCGGCGGCGGCGACATGCTCGACGGCGGCGCTGATGCCGACGCGCTCTATGGCGAGGAAGGCGATGACACGCTGATCGGCGGCACGGGCTTCTTCACCGACATCCTCGTCGGCGGGACCGGCGACGATATGCTCTACGCCAACAGCGGCCTCGGCGACTATGACCTGATCGACGGCGGCGCAGGCAACGACAATTATTATGTCGATACCCCCGACGATCTCACCTTCGAGGCTTCGGGCGGCGGCACCGACACGGTCTACGCCAACATCAACGGCGCGGGCTATTACCTCTACGCCCACACCGAAAACCTCGTTCTGGAAGGCAATACGCCCTTCGGCGTCGGCAACGAACTCGCGAACCAGCTGACCGGCAATGCCATCGGCAACTACCTGCTCGGCGGCCTGGGCAATGACAAACTCAACGGCAAGGCCGGCAACGACGTGCTGTTCGGCGAGGGCGGGGCGGACACCTTCGTCTTCGAGCGCGGCACGGGCGGCGACGTGATCGGCGATTTCGCGCGCGGGACCGACAAGATCGATCTGTCGGCCTTCGGTTTCGCGAATTTCGCCGCGGTGCAGGCGGGCTTCAGCCAGGTCGGCGCCAATGGCGCGATCAACCTCGGCAACGGCGACTTCATCGTGCTTCACAATGTCACGATGAGCCAGCTGACGCAGGGCGACTTCATACTGTCGGGCGTCGCGCCCAAAACCGACACATTCGGCGATACCGCGAAAAGCGCGGCGATCGAACTCGCGGACGCCATGCCCGACGCGCCGGGCGCGGCGATCGACTGGAACCCCGATCACTGGATGTTCCACTATCAGACCGGCAACAATTTCGGCTTTGCCTAGTTTCTCCCGATGATGCCCAACAATGTAGCCCTCGACGGTGCGGCCGATCCGCACGACATGCTGTCGCCGGCAAAGAAGGTGCTGCGCTCGCACATCGACGCGCTCGAGCAATTGCTCGCCAGTCTCGACGACGGGCTGCTCAAACTGGCGATCCGCATCGCCGATTGCCGCGGGCGCGTGATCCTGACCGGTATCGGCAAGTCGGGCATCGCCGCGCGCAAGATCGCCGCTAGCCTCGCCGCGCGCGACGTCGCGGCCACCTTCATGCACGGCGCCGACGCGCTGCACGGCGACCTCGGCATGGTGCGCGCCGACGACATCGTCGTCGCGATCACCATATCGGGCGCGTCGAGCGAATTGCTCTACGTCACGCGCCACGCGCGCTCGATCGGCGCCGCGACCGTCGCGATCACCGCGGTACCCGACGAGGTCGTTCCCGCCTCGTGCGACCATGTCGTCGCCATCCCCGCGCTCGACACCGCGTGCGACTTCGGAATCGCGCCCTTTTCCTCGACGATTTCGAGTATCGCGGTCGGTGATGCGCTGACCATGCTCGTCGCGCGCGAGATCGCCTTCAGCCGCAACCAGTTCGCACGCCTGCACCCCGCGGGCCGCATCGGCCGCCGCTTCCGCTCGGTGCGCGAGCTGATGCTGTCGGGCGAGGATCTGCCGACGGTCGGCCCCGACGCCCCGGTCGAAAGGGTCATAGCCGAGGCATCGCGCACCGGTGCCGGCGCCTGCGTCGTCGTCGATGGCGACGAGCGCTTGCTCGGCATTGTCACCGACGGCGACATCCGCCGCCATTTCCTCGATGGCACCGAAAGCCGCGCGGCGGGGCTCATGACCGCCGACCCGATCAAGGTCGGCGACGATGCCGACCAGCACGACGCCTTCGCGATCATGCGCGGCCATCGCATTGCGGCGCTGCCCGTGGTCGGCGCCGACGGTCGCACGCTCGTCGGCCTGCTCAACATCCAGGACATGCTGCAGGCGGGCCACCCCGAAAAGTGAGCGCCGCCGCCCGCGACATCCTGATCGTCATCCCGGCGCGCTTCGCCTCGGAGCGTTTTCCCGGCAAATTGCTGGCACCGCTCAAGGGTGCCGATGGCGTTGCGCGCCCGCTGATCGAGCATAGCTGGCGCGCGGCCAACGCGCTTGGCGACCTCGCCGACGTCTTGATCGCGACCGACGACGCGGCGATCGCCGAGGCCGCGGCAGGCTTCGGCGCGCGCTGCGTCATGACCTCGACCACGGCACGCAACGGCACCGAACGCTGTGCGGAGGCCGTGACCGCGCTCGACGCGCCGCCCGCGCTGGTGATCGACTGGCAGGGCGACTCCCCCGCGATCGCACGCGCGCATGTCGAGGCCCTCATCGCAGCTTGGCGCAAAGGCGCGGGCCCGGTCCTCACCCCCTTCATGCGCTGCTCCCCCGCCATGCGCGCGCATCTCGCTGCCGAGATCGCAGCGGGTCGGCCGTCAGGAGTGTTTGTCGTCGCCGACAGCGCCGCCAATGCGCTCTATTTCTCGCGCTCGCCGATCCCTTGGGGTCAGGAAGCCGACTGGCGGCTGCACGTCGGCCTCTACGCCTATGAACCCGCCGCGCTCGCCCGTTATGCCGCATGGCCGCCCGGCGCGCTCGAGACCGCCGAAAGCCTCGAGCAGCTGCGTTTCCTCGAAAACGGCCAGCCGATCGCGCTGGTCGAGGTCGAGCCTGCCATCGGCGGCTACGGCGACGTCAACTACCCCGCCGACATTGAAAAGGTCGAGGCGCTGCTGCGCGAGCGCGGTGCGCCCTGATCGCGGCGGATCACTGCCGGAAGGCGTGGTTGATTTGATCGAGCAGCGGTTTCAGCAGATAGGACATCAGCGACCGGCTCCCGGTGCGCAGGAACACTTCGGCGGGCAGCCCCGCGCGCAGCTGGCGCTGGATCGGCAGCTCGCCCGCCGTCGGCGCCAGCTCGACGCGGATGCGGAAATAGGGTGGCCCGCCCTTGCCGTCGTCCGACGCATCGGCGGCGAGATAGACGAGTTTGCCCGCCAGCTCCGGGGTCACATTCTGCTCCAGCGTCGGGAACATCACGCGCGCCGGCTGCCCGACCTTCAACTGGTCGATGTCCGACGGGCGCACGCTCGCCTCGACGATCAGCGCGTCCTTGTCGGGCACGACCTGCGCGATCGGCTGGCCGCCCGGCACCGCGCTGCCGATCGTCGTGAAACCCAGCTTCTCGATCACCCCCGACGCCGGCGCGCGCACCACCGACCGCGCGAAGCGGTCGTCGGCGTCGGCGATGCGGATGCGCTGGTCGGCGATCGCCGCCGCGACCTGCGCCAGTTCGGCGCCCGCTTCGGCTCGGCGCGACTGCTCGATCGTCAATTTCTGCTCGCGCACCTCGGAAATGCGCGCGTTGGTCTGCGCGATATTGGCCTCGAGCGCCCCGATCGACCCTTCCAGCTCGACCGCCTGCCGCTCGAGCTGGTTCAGCCGGTTCACGGTCACCAGCCGCTTTTCGTAAAGCGCGCGCAGCCCGGCGAGCTCGGGCTGGATGATCTCGAGCTGGCGCCGCGCCGAATCGATCTGCACGCGGTAGCTCTGGTTGAGCTGGTTGAACTGCGAAATCCGCTCGTCGAGCAGGCGGCGGTTGCTCACCATCTCGGTCGCGCGGAGCTGCAGCAGTCGCCGCTCCTGCGCCAGCGCGGTCTGCGATTCGGCATCGGCGGGCGGCGGGAAACCCGCGGGCCAGCGCATCTGCGAACTGCCCGACCGCTCGGCGTCGAGCCGCGCCTGCCGCGCGAGCAGCTGGCCGAGCGACTGGTTGCTGAGCTCCGAACTCGGCCCCGACACGTCGGTCGCGAATTCCATGATCACGTCATTCTCGCGCACCCGGTCGCCGTCGCGAACGAGCAGGCGCGACAATATGCCGCCGGTCGGGTGCGAGATCGTCTTGACCCGCGACTGCACCGACAGCTGGCCGCTGCCGACCACCGCGCCGTCGATCTGGACGATCGTCGATATAGCGAGCAGCGCCGCGACGATCCCCGCCATCAGCCACAAGGCGCGCCGCATGCGCGTGCGCAGCGCGGTCGCGACATCGGGCGCGGCAGCGTCGGCCGCGGTTGCGGGGGCAGGGGTCCCCAGGGGCTGGTCGGCGGGGTCGGTCATAACGGGCTCAGTTGACCGCCTTCAGCCCGCCGTCGCGCGGCGCCTGCTTGGCGTTTTGCGCCAGCGCGGCGAGCACCTTGTCGCGCGGGCCCCAGGCGGCGACCTTGCCGTCGCGCAGCACCAGCAGCTTGTTCGTCGAGCTCAGGATGCGCGTCTGGTGCGTCACGATCAGCGTGATCGCGCCGCGCGCCTGCGCGCGCTTGATCGCGCCCGCCAGCGCCGCCTCGCCCTCGGGATCGAGGTTCGAATTGGGCTCGTCGAGCAGCAGCACGAACGGGTCGCCATAGAGCGCACGCGCGAGCGCGACGCGCTGGCGCTGTCCCGCCGACAGATTGTGCCCGCCCGACCCGATCTCGGTCTCATACCCGCCGGGCAGCGACACGATCAGCTCGTGCACCCCCGCCTGCTGCGCCGCCGCGAGGATGGCGTCCGATCCTGCGGTGGACGAGAAGCGCCCGATGTTCGCCGCGACGCTGCCCGACAACAGCCCGACCTCCTGCGGCAGATAACCGAGATAGCTGCCCAGCTCGTCGGCGTCCCACTGGTCGAGCGCCGCGCCGTCGAGGCGGATCCCGCCGCGCACCGGCGGCCAGACCCCCGCGAGCCCGCGCAGCAGTGACGATTTGCCCGATCCGCTCGGCCCGATGATCCCGATGACGTCGCCCGCCTGCGCCTCGAAGGCGATATCGGCGACCGTGATCCGGTCGCTTCCCGCGGGAACCAGCGTCAGCCGGTCGACCTGCATCTGCTTCGCCGGACGCGGCAGCCGCACCGGCTTCTCGTTCTTCACCGCATTGTTCGCCAGCATCTCGTCGAGCCGCACCCAGCTCTGCCGCATCGCGACGAAGCCGCGCCACTGCGCGATCGCCTGGTCGATCGGCGCGAGCGCGCGCCCCGCGAGGATCGAGCTAGCAAAAATGATCCCGCCCGACGCCTTGCCGTCGATCACCAGCAGCGCGCCGACGCTGAGCACCGCCGACTGCAGGAAGATGCGAAAGATGCGCCCCGTGCCGCCCGCGCGCGCGACGATGCGGCTGATCCTATTGCTCTCGTCCTGGAACGCGCCGTCGCTCGCCCGCAGCCGCGCCGACAGCGTCCCGGTCATACCGAGCCCCTTGAGCGCCGCGGCATTCTGGAAACTCATTTCCTGATCCTGCCCGCGCGCGTAACGCAGCGGTTCGAGCAGCGCCATATTCTTGGCCACCGACCGCTCGGTGTGCCAGGTCAGCAGCGCGAGCACGACGATGCCCGCCAGCGTCGCGATGCCGAGCCACGGGTGCAGCAGGAACAGCACGGCTAGGAAGAATATCACCCACGGCAGGTCGATGAAGGCCGCGGGGCCGGTGCCCGACATGAAGCCACGGATCTGGTCCAGGTCCTGCGTCGGGCGCGGCTTGCCCGCGGGCGGTGCGATCGCGAACTGCCACTGCAGCTGCTCGACACGCGGCGACAGCCGGTCGCCGAAGGCGCGGCCGATATCGACGAGCATCTGCGCGCGCGACACGTCGAGCACCCCGTGAAAGACGAAGGCGAGCCCGAAGAGCACGAACAGCCCGAACAGGGTCGCGCCGCTGCCGCTCGGCAGCACGCGGTCATAGACCATCATCAGAAAGATCGAGCTGGCGAGCGCGAGGATGTTGATGAAGGCGCTCAGCCCGCCGACGACGAGCAACGGCCCGCGGAGCGAGCGCAGCGCATCGGCCAGTTCGGAATTCTTGGGCAACCGCATCCGAACCATCGAACGAACAAACTCCACGCTTTCAGCGGCGTGATAAGACGAAGCGCCCGAAAGCGCAATCGGAAGCGGGGCGGGCGGCGTCCCATTTCAAGCGAATAGTCCGCCGATATTGGCGGGCATGTCGCGCGTTACAAAAAATGGCGACCCCGAAAGGCCGCCAGTTTGTCTGAAAGGAGACGACTCTCCCCCCGTGGGTCGTCCGACCTGCATATCGTGCGGCGACGGGGGCTGCATTGATGCAGGTTAATCGCCGATCGGAAATCGCGTACGCGACCTGACGCCCGCCCGGGCCGGCCCGGATTGCGACGCCCTCAGCTTCATGATAGGCGGCGGGCCATGTCGGCTTTTCTTGCCCGCCTTGCCATCACGATCTCGCTGCTGTTCGGCAGCGTCGTCGTGCCGGCGATGGCCGGCGCCGAAGCGGGGCATGCGATGGAGGTCCTCGGCGTCGATTGCGACGTCGTCGCCGCGGCGGGGGCCACCGGCGACGGCTCGCCCGACAACGCACCGCCGCTCCATATCGATCATCATCATTGTTCGGCCTGCGCCGAACTGAACGGCCGTTCGCCGGTCGCGGACATGATCGCGTCGACCGCGCTGTTCTTCGGCCAGCCGGCCACCGTGCTCGCGTCCTACGCGACCGCGCCGCCGACCCAGCCTCCCGCCGCCTGATCACTGCTTCGCGCAGGCTTTCGCCTGCGTCGTCACGCATTGATCAGGAGTATTTATGTTGAAATCATTGGGCACCCTGCTGCTTGCAGGGGTGCTGGCCATGGCAGGCGGGCCGGCGTTCGCCGAGCCGGTCTCGCTGTCCGACGCGCTCGCGCGCGGACGGGATGTGTCGCCCCGGATTGCCAAGGCCAAGGCCGAGCTGAAAGCGGCCGAGGGCCGCGCAATCCAGGCGGGCGTCCGTCCGAACCCCACCCTCTCCGCCGAAGTCGAAAATTTCAGCGGAACCGGACCCTATCGAACCTTCGGGCAGACCGAGACGACGGTGGCGGTGTCGCAGCCGTTCGAGCTCGGCGGAAAACGCCGCGCGCGCAAGGCGGTCGCCGCGGCCGAGCGGGAATTCGCACAGGTCGCGCTGCGGACGGCCGAAGCCGATGTCGGCTACGACATCGCCATATCCTTTGCCGAGCTCCGCGCCGCCGAGGATCGCGCGGAACTGGCACGGCAGGTCGTGGCCCGCGCGGTCGAACTCGCGCGGATCGCCGAGACGCTCGTCGATGTCGGCCGCGATCCGCCGCTGACCAGGCTGCGCGCCGATGCGCTGCTCGCCGAGGCCGAGGCCGAAAGGCTGCGCGCCGAGGCCGAGTTGCTTTCGGCGCGGCAGCGATTGGCCCTGTTGATCGGAAGCGAAGACCCCGAGCTTTCGGCCGCCGTTCAGGACCTGCCCACGCCGCCGACCCTCGCCGCCGGCGCGCAAAGCCTCGACGAACGGCTCGCCGCAGCCGAACGCGATGCCGCTGCGGCGCGCGTCAGGCTGGCGCAGGCCGAAGGCGTCCCCGACATCACCGCGTCGGGGGGCGTGCGGAATTTCCGCGAAAGCCGGGACACCGCGTTCATCGTCGGCGTGTCGATCCCACTTCCGGTCTTCAATCGCAACCGTGGGAACATCGCCGCGGCGCAGGCCGATGGCGATGCGGCCGAAGCTCAGTTGGCGCAGGCCGGCCTCGATACGCACCTCTCGCGCCGCGAAGCCGAACTGATGCTGGCGGCCGCCAACGAGCGGGTGGCGGCCCTGTCGGGCGCGGGCCTGTTCCAGGCGAACGAGGCCGCGCGGCTGGCCGCGATCGGATATCAGCAAGGCAAACTCACGCTGATCGAACTGATCGACGCCCAGGAAGCGCAGGCCGGCGCCAATCTCAAACGCATCGAAGCCGAACGCGATCGGGCCCGCGCGCTTGCCGTGCTGGGCCGTGCGAACGCGCAATAGGGACATCCATCATGCAATATTTCGAAAATCGAAATCGTCTGCTCGCCGCGGTTGCTGCCGGCGCACTGCTGCTCGGCGGCGGCGGAATTCTCGTCGGCCGGTCGATGGCGCCGCCGAGGCCCGCGCCCGCCGCCGGGCCTGCCAAGGAAGAAGGGGAGGGCCATGTCGAAGGCCAGATCCTGATGGACGACGCGCGCGCCAGGGGCGCCGGGATCGTTACCGAGACCATCGAGGCCGGCGGCCTTGGATCGGAGATATTGGCGCAGGGCATCGTGGCGGCGACCCCCGAAGGCGAGGCCATTCTGACGGCGCGCGCCGACGGTACGATCGTCCGCATCGCCCGGCGTCTCGGCGATGCGGTGCGCGCCGGCGACGCGGTCGCGGTCATGGAAAGTCGCGACGCCGCGGCGATCGCCTCCGAGCGCAGTTCGGCGGCAGCGCGCCTCGCGCTCGCAAAGTCCACTTATGGGCGCGAGAAGAAGCTGTTCGACGCGCGGATCACGGCCAGACAGGATCTGGAAGCCGCCGCAGCCGCGCTCGCCGAAGCCGAAGCCGAAGCGCGGCGCGCGACGTCGGCGGCATCCGCCGCCAAATTGTCGGGCGACGGGCGGACGCTGGCGGTGACGAGTCTGATCTCGGGGCGCATCACCAAGTCCGATGCGAAGCTCGGCGCGCATGTGCTCGCGGGCACCGAATTGTTCCGCGTCGCCGATCCGAACCGCATCCAGGTCAACGCCGCGGTGCTCGCCGCCGACGCGCGGCGGATCAGGCCGGGCGATAGCGCGGTGATCGAACTGCCCGGCGGCGAGACCGTCGACGCGGTCGTCCGCTCGGCGACGCCCGGCCTCGATCCCGCCAGCAAGAGCGCGACGATCGTCCTGATACCCGACGGCACAGCCGGCCTCACCCCCGGCCAGGGGCTCCGCGCGCGGATCAAGCCGCAGGGCGCCTACGGGTCGACGCTGATCGCGCTGCCCGACGAAGCGGTGCAGACCGTCGAGGGCCGCGAGGTCGTGTTCGTGAAGACCGCAAAGGGCTTTCAGGCGACCGCGGTGGTGACCGGCAAGCGCGGTGGCGGCCGCATCGAAATCGTCGACGGCGTGAAGCCGGGCGCGGTCGTCGCGACCCGGGGCGCCTTCCTGCTCAAGGCCGAAATCGGCAAGGGCGAGGCGGAGCATTGAGATGATCGAAAAACTTCTCGAGGCGTCGATACGCTTTCGCTGGGGTGTGGTGATCCTCACCCTCCTCGTTTCGGCCTATGGCATCACCCAGCTGATCAAGCTGCCGATCGATGCCGTCCCCGACATCACCAACAAACAGGTGCAGATCAACACGGTCGAGCCCGATCTCGGCCCGCTCGACATCGAACGGCTCGTCACCTTCCCGATCGAAACCGCGATGGCCGGCATCCCCGGCATCCAGAGCTCGCGCTCGATCTCGCGCAACGGGTTCAGCCAGGTCACGGTGATCTTCGAAGACGATACCGACCTCTATTTCGCGCGCCAGCAGGTCGCCGAGCGGCTCGCGCAGGCCAAGGGCAGCCTGCCCGACGGTGCGGAGCCGCAGATGGGGCCGGTCTCCACCGGCCTCGGCGAAGTGCTGATGTACACGGTCGATTTCGCGCCCCCCGGCACCAAGGCCAATCCGCGGATTGCCGGCAAGCCGGGGCCGCAGCCCGACGGCTCCTATAGGACGCCGGCCGGCGAAGTCCTCGTCGATGAGGTCGCCAAGCTCGGCTATCTGCGCTCGGTCCAGGACTGGGTGATCCGGCCGCAACTGCGCTCGGTATCTGGGGTCGCGGGGATCGATTCGATCGGCGGCTACGAAAAGCAGTTCGTGGTGCAGCCCGATGCCGCGAAGCTCGCGAGCTACGGCATCGGCTTCTCCGAACTCGCCGAAGCGCTCGAACGCGCCAATATCTCGGTCGGCGCCAACTTCGTCGAACGCGGCGGCGAGGCGTTTCTGATCCGCGCCGACGGGCGCATCCGCACGCTCGACGAAATCGCGCGCGCGACGGTCGTCAGCCGCGGCGGCGTCCCCGTCACGGTTCGCGACGTCGCGACGGTCGCGATCGGCGGCGAGCTCCGGACCGGCTCGGCCTCGGAGAATGGCAGGGAACTCGTCGTCGGCACCGTGCTGATGCTCGCGGGCGGCAACAGCCGCATCGTCGCGTCGGACGCCGCCGAACGATTGCAGGCTGTGGCCAGGTCGATGCCGCCCGGCATCATGGTCAAGCCGGTGCTCGACCGGTCCGAACTCGTCGATGCGACGATCGGCACGGTCGAGAAGAACCTTGCCGAAGGGGCATTGCTCGTCGCGGCGGTGCTGTTCTGGCTGCTCGGCAATTTCCGCGCCGCGGTCATCGCGACGTTGGTCATCCCGATCTCGTTCCTGATCATGGGGACGGGGATGAACATCACCGGCACCTCGGGCAATCTGATGAGCCTCGGCGCGCTCGATTTCGGCCTGATCGTCGACGGGTCGATCATCATCATCGAAAATTGCCTCCGGCGCCTGGCCGAGCGCCAGCATCACGAGGGCCGGCTGCTGTCGCTCGGCGAGCGGCTGCACGAGGTCTTCGAAGCCTCGCGCGAGATGATCCGGCCGACCATCTACGGGCAGGCGATCATCTTCCTCGTCTTCGTGCCGTTGCTCACCTTCACCGGGGTCGAGGGCAAGACCTTTTCGCCGATGGCGATCACGGTTTTGCTCGCCCTCGCGGGCGCCTTCATCGCCTCGCTGACCTTCGTCCCCGCGATGGTCGCGCTGCTCGTCCGCGGCAAGGTCGCCGAGAAGGAGGTCCGCGCGATCGGCTGGGTCAAGACGCGGTACGAACCGTTGCTCAAGCGCGTCATCGCGCGTCCCTGGCCGTGGATCGGTGCCGGCGGCGGCACCTTCGCGGCGGCGCTGCTGATATTCGCGACGCTCGGCAGCGAGTTCATCCCGGTGCTGGGCGAGGGCAATCTCGCGATGCAGGCGCTGCGCATCCCCTCGACCTCGCTGAACAAGTCGCAGGAGATGCAGTTGCAGGTCGAAAGGGCGGTATCGACGCTGCCCGAAGTCGCGTTCATCTATTCGAAGACCGGCACGGCGGAGGTCGCGAGCGATCCGATGCCGCCCAATGCCTCGGACACCTTCATCATCCTGAAACCGCGCGGCGACTGGCCGGGCGGCGTCCGCACCAGGGACGATGTGATCGAGCGCGTCGAGAAAAAGCTGGAACCGCTCGTCGGCAACGCCTTCGAGATCAGCCAGCCGATCCAGCTTCGCTTCAACGAGCTGATCGCCGGCGTGCGCGGCGACATCGCGATCAAGCTCTACGGCGACGATCTCGACGCGATGGGCCGCGCGGCGCAGCAGGTGGCGGCGATCCTGAACACCGTTCCGGGCGCCGCCGATGTGAAGGTCGAACAGACCGCGGGCTTCCCCGTCCTCGACGTGCAGTTCGATCGCGACGCCATCGCCCGCTACGGCCTGACCCTGCAGGACGTCAGCGACACGGTGGCGGCGGCGCTCGGCGGCCGCGAGGCCGGGGTCGTGTTCGAGGGCGACCGGCGCTACGACATCGTCGTCCGGCTCGACCGGGCGACGCGCGACGATCTCGACGCGGTGGGCGCGCTCCCCGTGCTCCTTCCCGGCGAAGGCGGCGCGCGCGCGTCGGTGCCGCTCGGCGAGCTGGCGACGTTCGCTTTCTCGGAGGGCCTGAATCAGGTCAGCCGCGAAAACGGCAAGCGGCGCGTCGTCGTCCAGGCCAATGTCCGCGGCAACGATCTCGGATCCTTCGTCGCCGAGGCGCAGGAGAGGGTGAACGCCGAGGTCAAGCTCCCGGCGGGAAGCTTCATCGAATGGGGCGGGCAGTTCGAAAATCTGCAGGCCGCCTCGGCCCGGCTGGCGATCGTCATCCCGGTGATCTTCACCGCGATCTTCGGTATATTGTTCATGGCCTTGGGCGGCGCGCGGCAGGCGATCGCCGTCTATTCCGCGATCCCGCTCGCCCTGGCGGGGGGCGTCTTCGCGCTGCTGCTCGCCGGGCTGCCCTTCTCGGTATCGGCCGCGGTGGGCTTCATCGTGCTGTCGGGCGTGACGGTGCTCAACGGGCTCGTCGTCATGACGAGCATCAACCAGCGCATCGACGAAGGAAAGCCGGTCGATGCCGCGATCGGCGAAGGCGTGATGGAGCGCGTGCGCGCGGTGCTGATGACGGGCATCGTCCCCGCCATCGGCTTCGTCCCGATGGCGCTCGCGACCGGCACCGGCGCCGAAGTGCAGAAGCCGCTCGCGATCGTCGTGATCGGCGGACTGATCACCTCGACGCTGCTGACCCTGTTCGTCCTGCCCGCGATCAGCCACCTGCTGCTTCGCGGCCGGCACGAAAGGCCTGCGCTGGGCGATACCGACGTCACGACGACAGGGGAGCGTGTCTCCGCCCAACACGAGGCTCTGAAACCGGCAACGTAGCGTTGATAGCGCCGCGAGCACGGCACAGCTGTGTTCGCGGCGTAGCGCTATGCGACGGCGATCTGCCGCGCGGGCCCAAAGCCAACTGGAGAAAGCTCCAATAGCTGGCAATTTGGGGAAGGTGGTGAGCCCTGCTGGGTTCGAACCAGCGACCTACTGATTAAAAGTCAGTTGCTCTACCGACTGAGCTAAGGGCCCCGACGCGGCGGCGCAGTGGCTGCCGCGAAGTGAGCCGTCGCCCTAGTGCGCCGACGCGCGGCGGTCAACCGGCTTTGCCCGCACCAGCCGCGCGGCGAGCTGGCGGACGCTGCGGCCGAGCAGCGGGTGCGGCCATTCGGGCGCGACCGCGCGCAGCGGGCCGAGCACGAAGGCGCGCTCGGCCATCGCGGGATGCGGGATCGTCAGCGCCGCATCGCTCCACGCCCCGCCCGACCAGAGCAATATGTCGAGGTCGAGCGTGCGCGCGCTCCAGCGCTGGCCGGTGCGGCGGCCGAAATCGGCCTCGATCGCCTGCAGCCGCTCGAGCATCTCGGGCGGGCTCAGCGGCGAGGCGACCAGCGCGACGGCATTGGCATAGCGCCGCCGCGAGGGGCCGACGGGCTCGCTCGCGATGATCGGGCTGGCGTCGACCGGCTCGATATCCGCGCCTTCGAGCGCCGCGAGCGCAGCCATCAGCACCGAGCGCGGATCGCCGAAACGCGCATGGCGGCGGTTCGAGCCGAGGCCGATGGCATAAAGCGGCAGGGGCGTTGCGTTGGCCATGACCAAGCGCCTAACGCAGCAACGTGGAGATTGTAAGTCCCTTGCCCGGCACCGAGCCGCCGCGCGATTGCCCGCGCTGCCCGCGGCTCGTCGCCTTCCGCGAGCAATGCCGGGCCGACTATCCCGATTGGTGGAACGCCCCGGTCTACGCCTTCGGCGACCCCGGCGCCTGGCTCGCGCTCGCCGGACTCGCCCCGGGCAAGCATGGCGCGAACCGCACCGGGCGGCCCTTCACCGGCGATTATGCCGGCGACCTGCTCTTCGCGACGCTCGCTGAGTTCGGGCTCAGCCGGGGCGTGTATGATGCGCGCATCGACGACGGTCTCACGCTCGACGGCGCGATCATCGTCAACAGCGTCAAATGCCTGCCGCCGCAGAACAAGCCGACGCCGCAGGAAATCGCCGCCTGCCGGCCCTATTTCGAAACGCAAATGGCCGCGCTACCCAGGGTCCGCGTAATCGTCGCGCTCGGCAAGATCGCCCACGACGCCGCGGTGCGCGCCGCGGGCGGCCGCCTCGCGGCCTTTCCCTTCGCGCATGGCGCGGTGCATCGGCTCCCCGACGGCCGCCATCTCGTCGACAGCTATCATTGCTCGCGTTACAACACGAACACCGGCCGCCTGACGCCCGCCATGTTCGCCGACGTCTTCCGCGCCGCGCTCGCGCTGAAGGATCAGACCAGCGGCCCGAATTCCTCGACCAGCCCGCGGTAAAGCGCGCGCTTGAACGGCACGATCAATTTCTCGATCTCGTTCAGCTCGGCCCATTTCCACGCCCGGAATTCCTGGTGCTTGGTGTGGATATCGACGTCGCTGTCGTCGCCCATGAAGCGCATCAGGAACCAGTGCTGGCGCTGGCCGCGATATTTGCCGCCCCACATCTTGCCGATCAGATGGTCGGGCAGGTCGTAGAAATATTCCTCTTTGCTGCGCGCGATGATCTCGACCAGCCCGCCATGCACCCCGGTTTCCTCGCCCAGCTCGCGGATCGCCGCCTGCTCGGCATCCTCGCCGGGGTCGATCCCGCCCTGCGGCATCTGCCACGCCTCGCTCGTCGTATCGAGCCGCTGGCCGACGAAGATGCGCCCGTCGCGATTGGCGAGCATCACGCCCGCGCAGGGGCGATAGGGGAGTTTGCTGTGATCGATCATGCCGCGCCGGTAGCTTCGGTCACGAGCGCTTTCAACTGCGTAAGCGCGCCGCGGATATCGTCCTTCGCGCTCGGGATCGCCTGCGACAGGTTGATATAGCCGTGGATCGTGCCCGCGCCCTCGCGATAGACCGTGGTCACCCCCGCCGCGACCAGCTTCGCCGCATAGGCGCGTCCCTGGTCGCGCAGCGGGTCGAGCCCCGCGGTCGTCAGCACCGTCGGCGGCAGCCCCTCGGCGGGGAAATCGAGCGGCGACGCGCGATAGTCTGCGGGATCGGCGGCATAATGATTGCCGAACCAGGTCATGCTGCCCTGCGTCAGCAGATGGCCTTCGCCGAAATCGCGATAGCTTTGCCAGTCGTCGTGCGTCGTCACCGCAGGATAGATGGGGTGGATCGCCAGCACCGGCTTCGACGCCGGCTTGTCGCGCAGGGTCAAAGCGGTCGCGATGGTGAGGTTCCCGCCCGCACTCTCGCCCGCGAGCACCAATCCCGTGCACGGCACATTGTCCGCGACCCAGCGCGTCGCCGCCTCGCAATCCTCGGGCGCGGCGGGGAAGGGGTGTTCGGGCGCGAGCCTATAATCGACCGCGACCACCGGCATGTCGAGCTGCCGCGCCGCCTCGGCGCACCAGCCGTCGTGCGTGTCGAGGTCGCCGATCACCCAGCCGCCGCCATGATAGAAGACCAGCACCGGACCGACCTCGCGATCGGGCCGCGTGTCGTAGAGCCGCACCGGGATCTCGCCCGCGGGGCCCGGGATCGTGCGGTCCTCGACCTTGGCGACCTCGCCGCGCGGGCTGTCGGCCATCTGCGTCATCGCCCGGAACATCTCGCGCGCGCCCTCGGGCGGCAGTTCCTCCATCTTGGGCCCTTCCTGCGCGTTCAGGAAGGCGAGGAAGCCCGCGACATCGGGGCGCGTATAATGGGTGGGGCCGTCGGTCATCTGCGTCTCTCCCTCGTCGGTCTTTGGTTCGATTTCTGCCGTCCGCTATTCGGCATTGCCGATGCAAATTCAATCGCGAATCGAAACCGACCGCGGCCATTCGCTTTGCGGCGCACAATTTTTTCTGAATTGCGGCCCGTGCCGTAGAGGCCTAGGCCACTGTCACAGGTTCGCAAGATTCAAAGGCAGATACAGAAAATGGCGACAGCGGTAGAGGACCGGGCCGACAATCGGCAGTCCCCCCTTTCGGACGCAGTGGTAGTCAGGTTTGCAGGCGATAGCGGCGACGGGATGCAGCTGACCGGTGGTCAGTTCACTTTGTCGTCGGCGCTCGCGGGCAACGACTTCGCGACCTTCCCCGACTTCCCGGCAGAGATCCGCGCACCCCAGGGCACGCTCTTCGGCGTCTCGGCTTTCCAGATCAATTTCGGCTCCTCGGCGATCGAGACCGCGGGCGACGCGCCCGACGTGCTCGTCGCGATGAACCCCGCGGCGCTCAAGACCAACGTCCCGCAACTGAAGCAGGGCGGCCTCATCATCGCCGACGAGGGTGAGTTCAACGACCGCAACCTCGCTAAGGCGAAGTACGAGGCCAACCCGCTCGACGACGGCAGCCTCGCCAAATGGCAGCTGCTGAAGCTCAACATCAGCCAGCTCACCATGGACGCGGTCAAGCCCTTCGGGCTCGGCAACAAGGAAGCGCTGCGCTGCAAGAATATGTGGACGCTGGGGCTTTCGCTCTGGATGTTCGACCGCGACCGCCAGCCGCTGATCGACTGGCTCGAGGCGAAATTCGCCAAGGACCCCAATCTCGCCGCCGCCAACGTCGCCGCGCTCAACGCCGGCCACGCCTATGGCGAGACCGCCGAACTTGCGGGGCCGCTCAAGCAGCATCATGTCGATCCCGCGCCCGTGGCGCCGGGCCTCTACCGCACGCTGACCGGCGCCGAGGGCATCGCGCTCGGGCTCGTCGCAGGCGCGCAGCTCGCCAAGCTGCCGATGTTCTTCGGCGGCTATCCGATCACGCCTGCGTCGGCGATCCTGCATCACCTGTCGCGGCTCAAGGAATATGACGTCACGACCTTCCAGGCCGAGGACGAAATCGCCGCCATCTGCTCGGCGATCGGCGCCAGCTACGGCGGCTCGCTCGGCGTGACCAGTTCGTCGGGCCCCGGCATCGCCTTGAAGGGCGAGGCGATGGGCCTCGCGATCATGACCGAACTGCCGCTCGTCATCGTCAATTCGCAGCGTGGCGGCCCCTCGACCGGCCTGCCGACCAAGACCGAGCAGTCGGACCTCTACCAGGCGGTCTATGGCCGCAACGGCGACGCCCCGATGCCCGTCATCTCGGCACGCTCGCCCGGCGACGCGTTCGAATGCGCGATCGAGGCGGTGCGCATCGCGGTGCAATATATGACCCCGGTGATGCTGCTGACCGACGGCTATATCGCCAACGCCGCCGAGCCCTGGGCGGTGCCCGACCTCGAAACCTACGAAGCCTTCCCCGTGCAATTCCTCACCGAAGTCCCCGAAGGCGGCTTCAAGCCCTATGGCCGCGATGAAAAGCTCAAGCGCCCGTGGGTCAAGCCCGGCACCCCCGGCCTGCTCCACCGCATCGGCGGGATTGAGAAGGAAGTCGGCACCGGCCACATCAATTACGAGGCATCGAACCACCAGGCGATGACCGACATCCGCAAGGCCAAGGTCGACGGGGTCAAGGTCCCCGACCAGGTCGTCGAACTCGGCGCCGAGGGCGGCAAGCTCGCGGTGGTCGGCTGGGGCTCGACCTTCGGCCCGATCCACCAGGCCGTGCGCCGCAAGCGCGCCGAGGGCAGGGACGTCAGCCATATCCACATCCGCCACATCTGGCCGCTGCCCGCCAATCTCGGTGAGCTGCTCAAGAGCTATGACAAGGTGATCGTGCCCGAAATGAACACCGGCCAACTGAAGACCGTGCTGCGCGACCAGTATCTGGTCGACGCGAAGCCCGTGAACAAGGTGTCGGGCCAGCCCTTCACCATCGCCGAAATCGAAGCCGCGATCGAAGGAGCGCTCGCATGAACGAGATGACCACCATCGCGCGCCCGACGACGCTCAAGGATTGGGAAACCGATCAGGAAGTCCGCTGGTGCCCCGGCTGCGGCGACTATGCGATCCTGAAGGCGGTGCAGCGCACGATGCCCGAGATCGGCACCGCGCCCGAGAACACCGTGTTCATCAGCGGCATCGGCTGCTCGTCGCGTTTCCCCTATTATATGGAAACCTACGGCTTCCACACGATCCACGGCCGCGCGCCGGCCTTCGCGACGGGGCTGAAGCTCGCCAACCCGAACCTCGACATCTGGATCGTCACCGGCGACGGCGACGGGCTGTCGATCGGCGGCAACCACAGTATGCATTTGATCAGGCGCAATCTCGATTGCCAGATCATGCTGTTCAACAACGAGATCTACGGGCTGACCAAGGGCCAATATTCGCCGACCAGCCGCGTCGGCACGTCGAGCCCCTCGACGCCCTATGGCTCGGTCGACCGCCCCGCACAGCCCGCCGCTTTCGCGCTCGGCGCCGGCGCCCGCTTCGTCGCGCGCGGCTTCGACGTGTCGAAGAAGCTGCCCGACGTGCTCAAAGCGGCGCATGCCCACAAGGGCGCGGCCTTCATCGAGATTTTCCAGAACTGCATTGTCTACAACAAGGACGTGTTCGAGGATTTCGCCGCGCCGAAGGGCGCCGAGGACCGCCAGCTCTGGCTCGAGAACGGCGAGCCGATGCTGTTCGCCAAGGGCACCAAGGGCATCGCGCTCGATAGCGAGCAACTCCACCTCAAGGTGGTCGACGTGATCGACGGCGACTGGCAGTCGGCGGGCGTGATCGTCCACGACGTCACCAACCGCAGCGTCGCGCACATGCTCGTCGAAATGCGCTTCGGCGAATTCCCGATGGCATTGGGCGTCCTCTACGACGACCCCCGCCCGACCTTCGAAGCCGACGTCTGGCGCCAGAACAAGGCGGCATCCGAGGGCAAGAAAGCCGACCTCCAGAGCCTGCTCAAGAAAGGCCAGACCTGGACCGTAACCGAGGGCGGGCCGGAGCTTTAGCGTCGCGCACGGAAAAGTTTCGCGCAAAGACGCAAAGACACGAAGAAGGGGTGGGGATTGCCGGCCGACATCGAGTCCTTGGCGAATGTCGCGGTCGATTGCGGTTTTCATATTCACCGCGACATCGGGCCGGGGTTGCTGGAATCGGCGTATGAATTGCTGCTGGCTGAAAGCCTCGCTTCGCGAGGCCTGTCGGTCGAGCGTCAGGTTTCGGTTCCGCTCAGCGCCAATGGCATTGTCATCGACAATGCCTTTCGAGCCGATTTGATCGTCGAGCATACGCTGCTCATTAAAATCAAATCGACCGAGCAGCATGCCCCCGTCCATGCGAAGCAGCTGCTAACCTATCTGCGCCTGATGCGCTTGCCGCTCGGATTGCTCATGAATTTCGGAACTGCGACTTTCAAGGAAGGCGTGCGCCGCGTCGTGAACAACTATGCCCAAGAGGCCTGATTTTCTTTTCTTCTTTGTGTCTTTGCGTCTTTGCGCGAAACATCTTCTTCCTCTTTTTCTCCTCCAACGCTGGAACCTATGGACAACCTGACCCACAGCCTCGTCGGTGCCGTGCTCGGCCAGATGGGGCTCAAGACGAAGACCGGGCTCGCGATGCCGACGCTCGTCATCGCCGCGAACATCCCCGATATCGACGCCGCCTGCACCGTCTACGGCCAGCTCTCGCTGTCGATGCGCCGCGGCATCACCCACGGCCCGATCGCGCTCATCCTGCTTCCGATCCTGCTCTGGGCCGCAATGATCGCGTTCGACGGCTGGCAAACCAGACGCGGCAAGCGCCCCGAAAACCGCCTGCCCATCCACAAGGGCTGGCTGCTCGCGCTCGCCTATATCGGCTGCCTCAGCCATCCCGCGCTCGACTGGCTCAACAATTACGGCATCCGCCTGCTCGAGCCCTTCAGCCATCGCTGGTTTTACGGCGACAGCATCTTCATCATCGACCTGTGGATCTGGATCGCGCTCGGTCTGTCGATCTGGCTCTCGCTGCGCCGCGAGCGTGCGCAGGTCGCGGCGTGGACGCGCCCCGCCTGGGTCGGCTTCACTGCGGTGTGCGGCTATATCCTGTTCAACGGCGCGATCACCGGCACCGCCGAGCGCGAGATTGCGGCGGTTCTCCGCGGTGGCGGCCACCCCGACGCGCTCGTCGTCGCCAGCCCGCCGCCGCTGATGTTCTGGAAACGCGACGTCTTCTGGCGCAGCGGCGACCGCTACGGCAGCGCCAGCTTCGACCTCGGGGCGGGCGGTAATGTCGATATCACGGGCAAGCCCACCGGCATGGACGACCCGCGCGTCGCGCCGATGGTCGCCACCAGCCCCGTCGCGCAGGCCTTCCTCTTCTGGTCGCGCATGCCTGTCGCGAAATTCGATGCGAAGGGCCGTCTGACCCTCTCCGACCAGCGTTTCGGGAACCCGCTCAGCCGCGGGCAGTTTGAAGTCACAGTCGACCCCAGCCCGGAAACCAAGCCCTGACCAAGCCCGCCATCGTCTGGTTCCGCCGCGACCTCCGCCTCTCGGACCAAGCCGCGCTGCTCGCCGCCGCGTCGGCGGGGCCGGTGATCCCCGTCTATATCCTCGACGACGAGACGCCCAAGCATCGCCAGATGGGCGGCGCCTCGCGCTGGTGGCTCCACCACAGCCTGACCAGCCTCGACGCGGCCTTGCGCGAAAAGGGCTCGCGCCTGATATTGCGCCGCGGCAAGAGCGACGAACAACTCGCTAAAATTGCTGAGGAAAGCGGGGCAAGGCAGGTTCATTGCCTGCATCATTACGAACCCTGGTGGCGCAACGCCGAGCGCGCCGTCGCCAAGCACCTCGACCTGATCTGCCACGACGGCAATTATCTCGCCCCGCCGGGCTCGGTCACCACCGGCAGCGGCACCCTGTACAAGATCTACACCCCCTTCTGGCGCGCGCTCAAGGAGCGCATGCCGCCCCCGACGCCGACCAACCGCCCGCGCGACATCGCCGCGCCGCCGAAGTGGCCGGCCTCCGACAAGCTCGCCGACTGGGACCTGCTTCCGACCAACCCCGACTGGGCCGCAGGCTTCGCCAGGGAATGGAGCCCCGGTGAGGAAGGCGCCCGAACCCGCGTCGCCGATTTCATCGACGAAGCCGGCGATTATGACCGCCGCCGCAACCTGCCGTCCGAAGAGGGCAGCTCGCGCCTCTCCCCGCACCTCCACTTCGGCGAAGTCTCCCCCGCCTATGTCTGGCACCGCATTGCCGAAGCCTCGGGAAACACGGACGTTTTCCTGAGCGAGGTCGCGTGGCGCGACTATGCGCAGAATGTGATCTTGCAATTCCCCGACTATGGCGGCCGTAACGCCCGCGAGGCGTTCGACACCTTCCAATGGCGCACCGGAAGCGCCGCCGACGAAGACCTGAAAGCCTGGCAGCAGGGCCGCACCGGCTACCCGATCGTCGACGCCGGCATGCGTCAGCTCTGGACCACCGGCTGGATGCACAACCGCGTCCGCATGATCGCCGCGAGTTTCCTCATCAAGCATCTGCTGATCGACTGGCGCCAGGGCGAACAATGGTTCTGGGACACGCTCGTCGACGCCGACTACGGCAACAACGCCGTCAACTGGCAATGGACCGCGGGCACCGGCGTCGATTCGAACATGTACCCGCGCATCATGGCGCCGCTCACCCAATCGGAGAAGTTCGACGCCGCCGGCTATATTCGCGAATGGGTGCCCGAACTCGCGGGCCTCGACGACGCCGCCATCCACGATCCCGACGCGCATGGCGCCCGCCCGCCCGCTTATCCCGCAAAGCGCATCGGCCACCGCGAGGCACGCGAACGCGCGCTCGCGGCCTATGCGCGGATCAAGGGCTGACGCGCGGACGGCTCAGCGGGATCGCGATCGCCGCGGCGACCACGGGCAGCACCACCGCCGCGATCACCATCCACACCGGATGCGGGAACATCGTCGTCGTCACGAAGCTTAGCGCGATCATGATCGCCCCGATCACCCAGGCATAGAGCGGCTTCTGCCCGATCTTCGCCGCGACGACGGCGCCGGTCAGCGATCCGAAGAACCACGCGACCACGACCGCGATCTTGGCGCCGAGCGGGATCACGCTCATCAGCTTCGCCTGATCCTCGGGCTTCATCGGGTCGAGCCCGGGCGGCGGCGGAAAGACCATATGGCCCAGCCCTTCGAGCAGGGCGACGACGACAAAGGCGACGACGACGCCCGCCACGACGGCAACGATGGCGCGAATGATGGGATTCTGCATGCTACGACCCTCCCCGCGGCGAAGAATAGCGGCCCCCTCGCGCCGCCACAACGGCATATGGCGGATTGCGCTTTAACCTTGCTTGCGCGACAAGATGCCTATGAACACGCATGTAAGGCGGAAGCGCGGGGGAGCGCTGCTACAGGCGGACCGGGCCTTCCGGTCGGGCGGGCTGGCCGCGGCGCTGATGGCGCGCGCGCCCGCGGCCTTTTTTCACCGCCGGCTCGACCGGATCGACACTGGGCTCGAGCATGGCACGCTCGAGGCGCATCTGCCCGACGGCAGCATCCGCATCCTCGGCGGACGCGGGCGCGGGCCGACCGCGGTCGTGCATCTGGGCAGCTGGGCGGCGCTGGTGCGGCTCGCGCTGTCGGGCTCGGTCGGCTGGTATCGCGCCTGGGACAAGGGCGAATGGACGTCGCCCGACCCCGTGCCGCTCTTCGACCTCTTCATGCGCAACGGCGAGACGCTGGGCAATGCCGCACGTTCGCGCGGGCCGTGGCGCTGGGTCAACCGCGCCGCGCATTTCCTCAACCGCAACAGCCGCAGCGGCGCGAGGCGCAACATCCACGCGCACTACGACCTCGGCAATGATTTCTACCGCCTGTGGCTCGACGAGGGCATGAATTATTCGAGCGCGCTCTTCACCGACCCCGGCCAATCGCTCGAGGAAGCACAGACCGAAAAGCTCGACATGATCCTCGACCGCCTCGACCTCCGCTCGGGCAGCCGGATGCTCGAGATCGGCTGCGGCTGGGGCGCGCTCGCCGAACGCGCGGTCGAGCGCCACGACGTCCTCTACACCGGCATCACCCTCTCGCCCGCACAGGCCGAGATCGCCGACGCGCGGCTCGCCGCGGTCGACCTCTCGGCGCGCAGCCGCGTCGAGCTTTGCGACTATCGCGACGCGCAGGGGCCCTATGACGCGATCGCCAGCGTCGAGATGGTCGAAGCGGTGGGACAGGCCTATTGGCCCGCCTATCTCGACGCGATCGCGCGGCTGCTCCGCCCCGGCGGCAAGGCGGCGATCCAGTATATCCTAATCGATGACGCGCTGTTCGAACGCTACGCCGCCAGCAGCGATTTCATCCAGGCCTATATCTTCCCCGGCGGCTGCCTGATCTCCGAAAGCCGCTTCCGCGCTCTGGCCGAGGAACGCGGGCTCGTCTGGCGCAATGTCCAGCGCTTCGGACGCGACTATGCCGAAACCTTGCGCCTTTGGCGTGAGCGCTTCGACAAGGCGGTGGGCGAGGGGCGCCTGCCGCCCGGCTTCGACGAGCGCTTCGTGCGGCTCTGGCGCTATTATCTGCAATATTGTGAGGGCGGCTTTCGCGGCGGCGGCATCGACGTCGCGCAGGTCACGCTCGAAAAAACAGCCTGAAAACAAAACAGGGGAGGACGGACATGCGAAGATTATTGGCGGCGGCGCTGCTTTGCGCAGCGGCGGTGGGATGCTCGTCCCCCGAACCTGCAAAGACCGACACTCTGCCAAAGGATCTGAATGTGCTCTTCTGGACCCAGGACCAACGCGACGCCGCCTTCCGCACGATGGAGACGGTGCCCAAGGTCGTCGTCAACACCGTCAAGGCCGGCGGCACCGTTTATCCGCTGCCCGCGGGCGAGCCGCTTGACATCGGACAGGACGTCGACGCCTATATGGCGAAGCAGCGCAATGCCGGGCTGATCATCGTCCAGGACGGTAAGATCCGCGTCGAAAAATATGCGCTCGGCTATGCCGCGTCGGGCCGCTGGACCAGCTTCTCGGTCGCCAAGAGCTTCACCTCGACCCTCGTCGGCGCGGCGGTGAAGGACGGCTATATCAAGAGCCTCGACGACAAGGTCACGACCTATATCCCGACGCTCAAGGGCTCGGCCTATGACGATGTCTCGGTGAAGCAATTGCTCACCATGACCTCGGGGGTCAAATGGAACGAGGATTATACCGATCCCAAGTCCGACGTCGCGCTCTTCAACCTGCAGAAACCCGTCGCGGGCGAGGACATCACCGTCAGCTATATGAAGACCCTGCCGCGCGAGGCGCCCGCGGGGTCGAAATGGGTGTACAAGACCGGCGAGACCAACCTCATCGGCGTCTTGGTGTCGAGCGCGACGGGCAAGACCTTGTCGCAATATCTGTCGGAGAAGATCTGGAAACCCTTCGGCATGGAGCAGGATGCGGTGTGGATGCTCGGCGCGACGGGGCACGAGATCAGCGGCTGCTGCGTTTCGGCCAGCCTCAAGGATTATGCGCGTTTCGGCCAGTTCATGCTGAACGGCGGCGTCGCGGGCGGGCAGAAGGTCCTCCCCGACGACTGGATCGCGTCAGCGACGGTCAAGCAGACCGGCATCGATATCCCCGGCCGCGGCTACGCCTATCAATGGTGGACCAACGACGACGGCAGCTACGCCGCGCAGGGTATTTTCGGGCAGGGGATCTTCATCGATCCGAAGCGCAAGCTGGTGATCGCGTCGAACGGCAACTGGCCGACTGCGACCGACCCCGAAGGCGTCGGCGCCGCGCGCGAAGCCTTCTACAAGGCGGTGCAGGCGGCGGTGGACAAGGGGGGCGGCAGCTAGGCCGCCACCGGCTCCGCCATGCCCGTCGCGCGCTGCGCGATCCACGCGGCCAAGGCGGGCAGCAGCACCGCCAGCGCCATGATCCACCAGGTATCGGCCAGCGTGATCGCGCGGTAGATCGCGGCGCCGATCACCGCACCCGCGACGATCCAGCCCGCACCATTGCCCCCCGACACGCGCATCGCGAGCCAGCTGCCCGCGAAGGTGCCGACGAACCAGCCGACGATCAGCGCGATCGTCGAGCCCAGCGGGATCAGGATCTCGCCGGTTTCGAGGTCGTATTCGGCGGGCGACAGATTGTTGCCCGCGATCTGGAACAGATAGACGAGGCCGAAGGCGACGACGATGCCGACCACCGCCGCGATGATCGACCGAACAAGACCCTGGGTCATTTGGGTGCCCTTATGAAAATCCGCATTGGCGGACGTCCTAGGGCAGGAAAGCAAAGATCGCGTTAAGCGTCCGCCATCACCTTGGGCAGCGCATGATAGGCGGTGCTGTCGAAACCCTCGACCATCAGCTTTGCCACGAAGGCGCCGACCGCCGCCGGTTCCTTGATGCTCTGCGGATCCTCGCCCGGATAGGCGCGCGCGCGCATCTGGGTGCGCGTGCCGCCGGGGTCGAGGATCGCGGTGCGCACCCCCGAGATGTTGCGCATCTCGGCGCCATAGCTCGTCACCAGCGTCTCGAACGCGGCCTTCGACGCGGCATAGGCGCCCCAATAGGCACGCGGCTCGCGCGCGACGCCGGTCGACAGCGCGACCAGCCGGCCGCTCGCCGCGCGGCGCAGCAGCGAGTCGAAATTGGCGATCAGCGCCTGCTGCGCGATCAGGTTCAGCGTCAGCAGCTTGTTGAATTCCTTGCCGTCGATCGCCGCGACGGGGGTCAGCGTACCGAGCATCGCGGCGTTGAGCACCAGCATGTCGAGATTCTGCCAGCGCTCGGCCATCGCGCTCGCGAGGCGTGCGATGCTGTCGCCGTCGGTGAGATCCAGCGGCGCGATCGTCGCGCTGCCGCCCGCTTCGTGGATGCGGTCCTCGAGCTCCTCGAGCCCGCCCGCGGTGCGCGCGGTGATCACGACATGCGCGCCGCGCGCCGCCAGCGCCTCGGCGATCGCCTCGCCGATGCCGCGGCTCGCCCCGGTGACGAGCGCGACCTGCCCCGCCAGTTCTTCAGACTTGATGATCATGATGTCAGACAACCCGTTCGGCGAGCAGCGAAAATTGATCTTCCAGTCCATGCTCGTCGAAGTCGGTGAGCGTGGTCGGATAGTCGCCGGTGAAGCAGGCGTCGCAATATTGCGGCGTGCGGTCGCTGCGCTCGGCCTCGCCCAGCGCGCGATAGAGGCCGTCGATCGTGAGGAAGGCGAGGCTGTCGGCGTTGATGAAATTCGCCATCTGCCCGACCGTCATCTGCGCCGCGAGCAGCTTGGCGCGCTCGGGGGTGTCGACGCCGTAGAAGCAGCTGTGCTGCGTCGGCGGGCTCGCGATGCGCATATGCACCTCGGCGGCGCCGGCATCGCGCATCATCTGCACGATCTTCAGGCTCGTCGTGCCGCGCACGATCGAATCGTCGATCAGCACGATGCGCTTGCCCGCGATCAGCGCGCGGTTGGCATTGTGCTTCAGCTTGACGCCCAGGTGGCGGACCTTGTCGCCCGGCTGGATGAAGGTGCGCCCGACATAGTGCGAACGAATGATGCCCAGCTCGAACGGAATGCCCGATTCCTGCGCATAGCCGATCGCCGCCGGGGTGCCCGAATCGGGCACCGGGATCACTAGGTCGGCCTCGACGCCATTCTCGCGCGCCAGCTCGGCGCCGATCGCCTTGCGCACCGAATAGACGCTCGTCCCGTCGACGATCGAATCGGGGCGCGAGAAATAGACATATTCGAAGATGCACGGGCGCGCGGGGCGCTCGGCGAAGGGATGGTGCGAGGTCAGCTGGCCGTCGCGGATGATCACCAGCTCGCCGGGCTCGACCGAGCGCACGAAATCGGCACCGACGACGTCGAGCGCCACCGTCTCCGACGCGAAGATATAGGCGTCGTTGAGCTTGCCGATCACCAGCGGGCGGATGCCCAGCGGGTCGCGGCAGCCGATCATGCCTTCGGCGGTCAGGCAGATCAGCGAATAAGCGCCCTCGACCTGCTTCAGCGCGTCGATGAAACGGTCGAGCAGGGTGCGATAGTTCGACGTCGCGACGAGGTGGATGATCACCTCGGTATCGCTCGTCGACTGGAAGATCGAGCCGCGGCGGACGAGGATCTTCTTGAGCGCCGTGGCGTTCGAGATATTGCCGTTGTGCGCGACCGCGAAGCCGCCGGTCGACAGGTCGGCGTAGAGCGGCTGGACGTTGCGCAGCGCGGTCTCCCCCGTCGTCGAATAGCGGACATGCCCGACCGCCGATGCGCCAGCGAGCTGGCGCATGATGTCGTCGCGGTCGAAATTGCCCGCGACATGCCCCATCGCGCGGTGCGTATGGAACTCCTTGCCGTCGAAGCCGGTGATGCCCGCCGCCTCCTGGCCGCGGTGCTGGAGCGCGTGGAGGCCCAGCGCGACCACGGCTGCGGCGCTCTCGGCGCCGTGGATACCAAAGACGCCGCACTCCTCGCGGAGCTTGTCGTCGTCGAACGGGTGTGTGGTGAGCATCTGTGTCCAGCTTCGGGGCAACGGCTGCGGCGCATATAGGGAGGGGAATCGCAAATGTCGCCCCCCCAATTTGACTCTCGCGTGACAGCGGCCCGCAACCTGCTCTAAAGCGCGCTCCATGACCGACATCCGCGACAGCATCGACCGCTTCGACCCGCGCTTCGACGCCGCCGGATTGGTGACCGCGATCGTCACCGACGCCGCAACCGGCACGCTGCTGATGGTCGCGCATATGAACGCCGACGCGATCCGCCTGACGCAGGAGACGGGGCAGGCACATTTCTGGTCGCGCTCGCGTGGGCAGATGTGGCGCAAGGGCGAGACTTCGGGCAACGGGCTGACGCTCGTCGAGATGCGCGTCGATTGCGATCAGGACGCGCTGCTGCTGCGCGTCGAGCCGGCGGGCCCCGCGTGCCACACCGGGCGCCGTTCGTGCTTTTACCGCCGCGTCGAGGCCGACGGCTCGCTCACCTTCCTCGACGACGATGCGCAGGGTTAGCCTCGCTCTCCTGCTGCTGCTCGCCGCCTGCGGCCGCCCGGCGCCCGAGGCAGGGCAGGGCGATGCCGACAACCCGCTCGAGATGGCGGCGCGCGAGCGCGGCGTGGTGCGCCCCGAGGCCGCCGACCTCACCGGCGCTTACGAACGCCGCCACGATATCGGCCGCGACGCGATGTGCGTCGTCCCCGACGGCGCAGGGCGCTGGCGCTTCGCGCTCACCGCCGCTTACGGCCCCGGCCTGACCTGCGAGGCGCGCGGCAGCGTCACGCGCGACGGCGACGGCTGGCGGCTCGATTTCGCCGGCGCCGAGGGGTGCAGCGCGCTCGTCCGCGAGGAAGAGGACGAGCTGCGCCTGCCCGGAAGCCTGCCCTCGCAATGCGACAATCTCTGCCCCGCGCGTGCCTCGCTGTCGGGGCTGCGCCTGCCGCGCGCCAGCTGGTCCGAAGCCGACGCAAGGGGCTTGCAGATGAAGGGCGATGACGGCAATATGACGCGGCCCTGCGGCACCTGATCCGCGGCGCTTTCCCGTCATCGGCCAGCCTTGACGTTCACGTCAACGGAAACTAGACTTGTGCGATGACCGACGAATACGGCCACGCCCATATCGACACCCCCGACCATCTCGGGCGCGAACAGTTCAGCATCACCGATCTGTCGTCCGAATTCGGGGTGACCGCCCGCGCGCTGCGCTTCTACGAGGACGAGGGGCTGATCAGCCCGTCGCGCAAGGGATTGTCGCGCATCTATTCGAAGCGCGACCGCGCCCGGCTCGCCTGGATCCTGCGCGCCAAGCGCACCGGTTTCAGCCTCGCCGACATCCGCGAGATGATCGACCTCTACGACGTCGGCGACGGGCGCAAGACCCAGCGCCAGGTGACGATCGAGAAATGCCAGGAGCGCATCGCGTTGCTCCAGCGCCAGCGCGATGATATCGACAGCGCGGTCGACGAACTGGCGCGCTTCATCGACATGGTCAAAAAGGTCGACGCGCGCCAAACCGCGAACTGAAGTTTCGCCAATAAAGACTCCCCGGGCGAGACCCATCGCCAACCCCTGATTTTTCGGAAAGATGTCGCATGCCCGTCTATCGCGCCCCCGTTCAAGACTCGCTGTTCCTGATCAACGACGTGCTCGGCATCGAGCGCTATTCGAACCTCCCGGGCTTCGCCAACGCCAGCCCCGACCTCGTCGAGGCGGTGCTGACCGAGGCCGGCAAATTCTGCGAGGAAGTGCTCTTTCCGATCAACTATTCGGGCGACCAGGAAGGCTGCACGCGCCACGACGACGGCAGCGTCACCACGCCCAAGGGCTTCAAGGAAGCCTATAAGGCCTATTGCGACGCGGGCTGGACGCTGCTCACCGCGCCCGAGGAGTTCGGCGGCCAGGCGCTGCCGCACGTCGTCGGTTTCCCGGTCGAGGAATATCGCATGGCCGCGAACCAGGCCTTCTCGATGTACCCCGGCCTGACCCAGGCCGCGGTCGCCGCGATCCTCGTCAAGGGCAGCGATGAACAGAAGGCCGTCTATGTCCCGAAGATGATCTCGGGCGAATGGGGCGGGACGATGAACCTCACCGAGCCGCATTGCGGCACCGACCTCGGCCTCATCCGCACCCGCGCGGTGCCGAACGGCGACGGCAGCTATTCGGTCACCGGCACCAAGATCTTCATCTCGTCGGGCGAGCACGACCTCACCGACAATATCGTCCACCTCGTGCTGGCGAAGACCCCCGATGCCCCCGACAGCGTCAAGGGCATCTCTTTGTTCATCGTGCCCAAGTTCCTCGTCAACGAGGACGGCTCGCTCGGCGATCGCAACACGCTGCAGTGCGGCTCGATCGAGCACAAGATGGGCATCCACGCCAATTCGACGTGCGTCATGAACTACGACGGCGCGAAGGGCTGGATGGTCGGCGAGGAGAATAAGGGCCTCGCCGCGATGTTCGTCATGATGAACGCTGCGCGCCTCGGCGTCGGCATCCAGGGCCTCGGCCAGGCCGACATCGCTTTCCAGAACGCCGTGCAATATGCGCAGGACCGCCGCCAGGGCCGCGCGCTTACCGGCCCCGCCGACCCGCAGGAAAAGGCCGATCCGCTCTTCGTCCACCCCGACGTCCGCCGCATGCTGATGGACGCCAAGGCGACCGTCGAGGGTCTCCGCGCGCTCTGCCTGTGGGGCGCCTTGCAGGTCGATCTCGCGCATCTCGCCGAAAGCGAGGAGGAACGCCAGCAGGCCGACGACCTCGTCAGCCTGCTCACTCCGGTGATCAAGGGCTATGGCACCGACAAGGGCTATGACGTCGCGACCAACGCGCAGCAGGTCTTCGGCGGCCACGGCTATATCGAAGAGCAAGGCATGTCGCAGTATGTGCGCGACGCCCGCATCACGATGATCTACGAAGGCGCCAACGGCGTGCAGGCGATGGACCTCGTCGGCCGCAAGCTCGCGCAGAACGGCGGGCGTGCGGTGCAGGCGCTGTTCGCGGTCGTCGACGGCGAATGCGCGCGCGCCAAGGACATCCCCGAACTTGCCGACTTTGCCGGACGCCTCGAAAAGGCCAATGGCGAACTCAAGGCCGCGACGATGTGGTTCATGGCCAACGGCATGGCGAACCCGAACAATGTCGGCGCCGGCGCGCATCATTATATGCACATCATGGGCATCGTCGCCCTGGGTTCGATGTGGCTGATGATGGCCGAGGCGGCGACCAAGGCGCTCGCCGAGGGCCGCGGCGACAAGGCTTTCATGGAAGCCAAGCTGGTCACCGCACGCCACTTCGCCGAACGCTTCATGCCCGACGCCGGCGCGCTCCGCCGCAAGATCGAGGCGGGCAGCGAGGCGATGATGGCGCTGACCCCCGAGCAGTTCCACGCGGCGTGATGGAGCCCCACCGATCGGATCGATGACCGCTTGGGGTGGGGAGCGGACACAAAGCCCTCTCCCCTTGAGGGGAGAGGATAGCGCAGCTTGCTCCGCCAGGAGCTAGCGAAGCTTGGAGAGGGGCCTAGCCCTTCAAGGTTCGGAACCCCTCTCAACTCCGGCTAGGCAGCAAGCTGCCAAGCCTGCGTATCTCTCCCCTCAAGGGGAGAGAGCATAATTCTGCCAACGGCAACTTCCGCCCCAAACCCGCCATCACCGCGCCCGAGAAAAAACCGCTTTCCTAATAAATCTCGCCATGATCTACCCTGCGGAATGAAGCCTATCCTCATTCGCAGCGCCGCGCGCCGGCCGCGGCTAACCGCTTGTTCGCGCACGCGATGGGGCGTCAACTTAGTCAACTTCCGTCCAGCGCGTCCGGCCCTGTCCTTCGTCTCGCCATGGGCCCTTTCGGGGCGCCCGCCGGTCAGCGACGATTTCACGGAAAGGGCTCGCAACCAAATCACCCCCAGCGCGTCAGTGCGGTCATGAGCGAGGGTGCGCTTTCCCCGATCGTCGTCGAGGGCCGCAATTGCTGGCGGATCGAACGCGCCGACAAGGCGCGGATGATCGTCGACGCCGCCGATTATTACGCGCTGCTCAAGGATCTGATGGCGGGCGCAAAACAGCGCATCCTGCTCATCGGCTGGGATTTCGACCCGCGCATTCCCTTATGCCCCGACGAAAAGGGGCGGGGCGAAGCGCTCGGCCATTATCTCCTCCGCCTCGCGCACGACGCGCCCGGTCGCGATATCGACATCCTCCGCTGGAATTTCGGCGGGCTGAAGCAATATTTCTCGCCCGCGATCGTCACGATGATCGCGCGCTGGAAACTGACCCGCGCGATCAGCTTCCGCATGGACAGCGCGCATCCGCTCGGGTGCAGCCATCACCAGAAGGTCGCCGTGTTCGACGATCATCTCGCGGTGTGCGGCGGCATCGACGTCAGCTCGCGGCGCTGGGATACGCGCGACCATCCCGACGGCGACGGCCATCGCACCGACCCCGACGGCAAATCCTATATGCCGTGGCACGATTCGACGATGATCCTCGCCGGCCCCGTCGGCAATGCGCTCGCCGAACTCGGCAACGAGCGTTGGCAGCGCGCGACCAAGAAGAAGCTGCGCGACATCGAAGGCGACGGCGAGAATTGGCCCGACGACGTCGAGCCCGATTTCTTCGGGGTCGACGTCGCCATCTCGCGCACCCGCGCCGAATATGACGGTTATGAGGAAATCCGCGAGATCGAGCAGCTCTATCTCGACATGATCGCGGCCGCCAAGCGCTTCATCTATTTCGAGAATCAATATTTCACGAGCGCAAAGATCGCCGCCGCGATCGCCGAGCGGCTGAACGAGGACGACGCCCCCGAATTCGTCATGGTCATGCCCAGGACCGCCGACGGCTGGCTCGAGCAGATGGCGATGGACGCCGCGCGGGTGCAGCTGGTGCGCGAGATCGCCAAGGCGAAGCACGGCGACCGGCTGCGCGTCTATGTCCCGCACACCGCGGGCGGCGAGCCCATCTATGTCCACGCCAAGACCGCGATCGTCGACGACCGCCTGATCCGCGTCGGATCGGCGAACATGAACAACCGCTCGATGGGGCTCGACAGCGAATGCGACGTCACCATCGACGCGGCGCTGTCGGCGAACACCGGGGTCGAGCCGACGATTCGAGCCTTACGCGAATCGCTGATCGCCGAGCATCTCGGCGTCGAACCCGTGATGGTCGGCCGCGGTTTCGAGGCATCGGGCTCGCTGATCGACACGATCGAGGGCCTCCGCAGCGGCGAGGGGCGCTCGCTCGAACTGCTCGACCTCGTCAAGCCGGGCCCCTTCGACGAATATATCGCCGAGCACGAACTGCTCGACCCCGAAAGCCCCGACGCGATGTTCGACGCCATCCCCGAGCGCGGCATGCGCAAGAACTGGCACAAGGGCAGGGCGTGGATCCGCCGGATGCGCGGGCGCTAGGTTCGATCAGTCCGCCAGCGACAATATGTGCCGCGCCTGCTTGAGGTGCGGTGCGTCGACCATCTTGCCGTCGACCTGCAGCACCCCGACGTCGGGGTTCGCCGCAAAGGCATCGACGATCGCCTGCGCGCGCGCGACTTCGTCGGCGGCGGGGGTGAAGGCGGCGTTGATCGGGCCCACCTGCGACGGGTGGATCGCCATCATGCCCGTAAACCCGTCGCGCCGCGCCCGCGCCGCATAAGCCGCGAGCCCGCTCTCGTCCTTGATCGCCGGAAAGACCGTATCGACCGCGGCGGTGCCCGCGGCGTGCGCCGCGAACAAGGTCATCGCGCGCGCGACCTCATAGGGCGACGTATAGCCGCCGTCGGCCTCGCGGCTCGTCGTCGCGCCGATCGCCGCGGGCAGGTCCTCGGCGCCCCAGGTCAGCCCGAGCAGCCGGTCCTTCACTTCGCGGTAGCTGCCGAGCGTGAAGATGGCCGCCGGCGTCTCGGTCGCGATCGGCAGGATCGCGGGCAACGACGCATCTTCGGCGGATTCGCTGCGCAAAATCGTGTCGAGCTGCAAAATGCTCGGCGCGCCCTCGGCCTTGGGCAGCATGATCGCATCGGGCCGCGCGCCGATAATGGCGGCGACGTCGGCGGCGGTCAGATGCCCGTCGAGCGGGTTGACGCGCACCAGCGTGATCACCTCGCGCGAGCCCGCCAGATAATCGGCGATCGCATGCCGCGCGGCGTCCTTGTTGGCGAGCGACACCGAATCCTCGAGGTCGAGGATGATCGCGTCGGCGCCCGATGCGGCGGCCTTGGCAAAGCGTTCGGGCCGGTCGCCGGGGACGAAGAGAAGGGAGCGGAGTCTCATGCCATCCCCTATGCCGTTCGTGCCGCGCGAAGTCGAGACACGCCGGGCCCGAACGGTTCGCGTTCGGCCCGAACCGATTGGGAAATCAGCTTTTCTTCTTGATGAGCGCCGACCGCTCGCACTGGCACACCGTTTCGCCGCGCTGGTTGATCGCCTTGTGCAGGAAGGTCACGATCCCGGCATTGGGCCGCGACTTGCTCTCCTTGAGCCCGACGACCTCGCTCGTCGCATGGAGCGTGTCTCCGATGAACACCGGCTTCGGCATCACCAGCTTGTCGTACCCCAAGTTCGCGACCAGCGTGCCCAGCGTCGTGTCGCCGACCGACAGCCCGACCATCAGGCTGAAAGTGAAGGTGCCGTTGACGAGGATCTGGCCGAATTCCGACGCTTTCGCCGCCTCGATGTCGAGGTGCAAAGGCTGCGGATTGTGCGTCATCGTCGTGAACAGCAGATTGTCGGTCTCGGTCACCGTGCGGCGGATGTCGTGGGTCAGCATGTCGCCGACCGCCCATTCGTCGAAATATTTGCCGGCCATCAGCCCTCTTCCTTCTCGATCCGCACCAGCAGCGCCTCGACCTGCACCTGTCCGCCGGCCACCGCATTGAGCTCGGCCACGACGCCGTCAAAGGGCGCGGTCAGGCTATGCTCCATCTTCATCGCCTCGAGCGTCAGCAGTTTCTGCCCCTTGGTCACGCTGTCGCCCGCGGCGACGTCGACCGCGATGACCTTGCCCGGCATCGGCGACAGGATAGCGCCGTCGCCTGCCGCGCCGCCGGTGCTCCCCGCGGCGCGCCACGGCGTGAGCTGCCACACCGAGCCGCTCTCGGCGACGAGCATCGCGGGCGCCGGGTCCTCGGCCCCGGGGCCGTGGAGCGCCACCTCGACGCGCTTGCCGTCGAGCAGGAAGGGCGCCGAGCGCACATCGGGCGCATTGAGTCGGAAGCCCGCCTGCAAGGACCGCGGCGTCATCGCCATCGCGGCGTTCGTCAGCGCCTGCGCCGAGGGTTCGGGCTCGGCGGTCATACTGTCGCCGTCGCGGCCGATCAGCCCGGTGTCGACGCTGCCCGCGACGAAATCGGGGTGGTCGAGCGCATTGATCAGAAATGCTGAATTGGTCTTCACCGGCCAGATCGCGCTGTCCTCGAGCATCTCCGACAAAAGCTCGCGGGCCTCTTCGCGGTCCTCGCCCCAGGCGATGACCTTGGCGATCATCGGATCGTAAAAGGGCGAGACCTCGGCGCCTTCGTACACGCCCGTGTCGACGCGGCCGCTATACTCGGGCAGCTGGAACAGTTCGAGCGTGCCGATCGAGGGCAGGAAGCCCTTGGCGGGATCCTCGGCATAGAGCCGCGCTTCCATCGCCCAGCCGTTGATGGTGAGTTCGTCCTGCGCCAACGGGATCGGCTCACCCGATGCGACGCGAAGCTGCCATTCGACGAGGTCGACCCCGGTGATCTCTTCGGTCACCGGATGCTCGACCTGCAGCCGCGTGTTCATCTCCATGAACCAGATGCGGTCGGCGCGCAGGCCTTCGCTGGCGTCGGCGATGAACTCGATCGTCCCCGCGCCGACATAGTCGACCGCCTTCGCCGCGCGCACCGCGGCGGCGCAGAGCTCGGCGCGCGTCGTTTCGTCCATGCCGGGGGCAGGGGCTTCCTCGATCACCTTCTGGTGGCGGCGCTGCAGCGAGCAGTCGCGCTCGAACAGATGGACGACATTGCCGTGGCTGTCGCCGAACACCTGCACCTCGATATGGCGCGGGGTCAGGATATATTTCTCGATCAGCACATGGTCGTTGCCGAACGACGCCGCGGCCTCGCGCTGGCACGAGGCGAGCGCGTCGAGGAAGTCGTCCGCGGCATCGACCTTGCGCATCCCCTTGCCGCCGCCGCCCGCGACCGCCTTGATCAGCACGGGATAGCCGATCTGCGCGGCCTGCTCGGCGAGGAAGGTGGGGTCCTGATTTTCGCCCATATAGCCCGGCGTCACCGGCACCCCGGCCTCGGCCATCAGCTTCTTGGCGGCGTCCTTCAGCCCCATCGCAGTGATCGACGAAGGCTTGGGCCCGACCCAGACGAGTCCCGCATCGGCGACCGCCTGCGCGAATTCGGCATTCTCCGAGAGAAAACCATAACCCGGATGGATCGCCTCGGCGCCCGTCGCCTTAGCCGCGGCAATGATCTTCTCGCCGATCAGATAGGATTCGCGCGCCGGCGACGGCCCGATATGCACGGCCTCGTCAGCCTCGCGCACATGCAGCGCCTTCGCGTCGGCGTCCGAATAGACCGCAACGGTGCGAATGCCCATCTCGCGCGCGGTGCGGATGATACGGCAGGCGATCTCGCCGCGGTTGGCGATGAGGAGGGATTGGATCATGCGCGATCCTCCCCGGTACGGGGAGGGGGACCATCCGCAGGATGGTGGAGGGGCCGTAGGCTATCGGCAAGCGCTGCGATAGACTGCGCCACCGCCACCGCATCCTTCAAAACATCAACCGCCGCTATCCGCACGATCTGCCATCCTCTCTCGTTCAAAATACTGTCGCGCCGGGCATCGCGTTCCGGGCGATCGGTTAAATCATGGGCCAGCCCATCGACCTCGATCAGTAGGCGGCGTTCGACGCATGCAAAGTCTGCGACATAGTCCAGAACGGGAAATTGCCGTCGAAACTTCAATCCCATGCGACTTCCACGCAGTTCGCGCCACAGAAGCCCCTCGGGTAGCGTCATCTCACGACGCAGTTTCCTGGCTAGCCGCACCGTCTTTCCATCTGCGCCCAATGTCCGATGTCGCACGCGTCCCAATTCCTCCCCGGAATGGGGAGGGGGACCATCCGAAGGATGGTGGAGGGGCCGCGGCCTATCGATCATGCGCCGTCGCTACCCGGAGAGGTCCCGGCCCCTCCGTCACCGCTTCGCGGCGCCACCTCCCCGTTCCGGGGAGGAATTTGGTTCGCGCTCCCGATCACATCCTGAACACCCCGAACCCGCGCTCCTCGACCGGCGCATTCAACGTCGCCGCGAAAGCCAGCCCCAGCACATCGCGCGTCTGTACCGGGTCGATGATGCCATCGTCCCACAGCCGCGCCGTCGCATGGTACGGATTGCCTTCATCCTCATATTTCTGCCGGATCGGCGCCTTGAAAGCCTCGGCCTCCTCCGCCGACCACTTCTCCGCGTCGCGGTGCACCGTCGCCAGCACGCTCGCCGCCTGCTCGCCGCCCATCACCGAAATCCGCGCATTGGGCCAGGTGAACAAAAACCGCGGCGAGTAAGCGCGGCCGCACATGCCGTAATTGCCCGCGCCGAAGCTGCCGCCGATCAGCACGGTGATCTTCGGCACCGTCGCGGTCGCGACCGCGGTCACCAGCTTGGCGCCATGTTTTGCAATGCCTTCGGCCTCATACTTCCCACCGACCATGAAGCCGCTGATATTCTGCAGGAAGAGCAGGGGGATGCGCCGCTGCTGCGCCAGTTCGATGAAATGCGCGCCCTTCACCGCGGATTCGCTGAACAGCACGCCATTGTTCGCGAGGATCGCGACGGGGATGCCCCAGATATGCGCGAAGCCGCACACGAGCGTGCTGCCGTAATTCGCCTTGAACTCGTGAAACTCGCTGCCGTCGACGACCCGCGCGATCACTTCGTGGACGTCATAGGGCGCACGAACATCCTGCGGGATCACCCCGTAAAGCTCGGCCGCGTCATATTTGGGCGGCCGCGGATCCTTGACCGCGACCTCGAACCCTTTGTCCTCGCCCAAATGGCTTACGATATCGCGCACGATCGTCAGCGCATGCTCGTCATTCTCGGCGAGATGGTCGACCACCCCCGATTTCTTGGCGTGCAGGTCGCCGCCGCCCAGATCCTCAGCGCTGATCTCCTCGCCCGTCGCCGCCTTCACCAGCGGCGGGCCGGCGAGGAAGATCGTGCCCTGATTGCGCACGATGACGGTTTCGTCCGACATCGCCGGCACATAGGCGCCGCCCGCAGTACAACTGCCCATCACGCACGCGATCTGCGGGATGCGCTTCGCCGACATCGTCGCCTGGTTGAAGAAGATGCGCCCGAAATGGTCGCGGTCGGGAAAGACCTGGTCCTGGTGCGGCAGGTTCGCGCCGCCGCTGTCGACGAGGTAGATGCACGGCAGGCGGTTCGCCTCGGCAATCTCCTGCGCGCGGAGATGCTTCTTCACCGTCATCGGATAATAGGTGCCGCCCTTCACCGTGGCGTCGTTGCAGACGATCATGCACTGGCGCCCCGACACGCGCCCGATACCGCAGATCAGTCCCGCGCCGGGCACTTCGCCCTCGTAGAGGTCGTTCGCCGCGAGCTGGCCGATTTCGAGGAAGGGCGAGCCCGGATCGAGCAGCCGCTCGACGCGCTCGCGCGGCAGCAGTTTGCCGCGGCTCGTGTGGCGCTCGCGCGACTTCTCGTTGCCGCCCAGCGCCGCCTCGGCGACGCGCGCGCGCAGCTCGTCCTTCAGCGCTTCGTTATGCGCGGCATTGGCGCGATAGGCCTCGCTATCGGCGTTGATCATCGTTCCCAGAACCGGTGCGCTCACGTCGATTTCTCTCCCGTTCAGAAAGGCGGGGTTAGCCGGTCGTTCGTCGATTGGAAAGCGCCGCAGGCCGAAATGGGGTGGCGTTGAAACCATCGGCACACAGGCCCGTTGCTTCGGCATATTTTCCAAACACAAGGTCGTCCGCCATGAACCATCGCTTGCTCGCCATCCTGCTGTCCAGCGCCGCCATCCTCGGCTCCACCGCCGCCTGCACCAGCGGCAAGGAGGAGAGCAGTGCCGCCTACACCGTCGGAACCGAGCTCGGCATCAGCAAGGCCGCGATGGACACAGCCGCCAAGCCCGGCGACGATTTCTACGCTTACGCCAACGGCAATTGGGACAAGACGACCGAAATCCCCGCCGACCGCTCGTCGATCGGCGCCTTCTACGTGGCGCAGCTCGAAACCGAGAAGCGCAACCGCGAGCTCGTCGACGCGATCGTCAAGGGCGACGCCGCCCCCGACACCAACGAGGGCCGCATCGCCGCTTTCTACAAAGCCTATACCGACACGAAAGCCATCGACGCCGCGGGGATGAAGCCCGTCGCCGCCGACATCGCGCGCTTCAACGCCATCGCCGACAAGGCGGCGCTCTCCAAAGTGCTCGGCGAACAGACGCGCGCCGACGTCGACCCGCTCAACGCGACCGACTTCGGCACCGAAAATCTTTTCGGCCTCTTCGTGACGCAGGGGCTCGCCACCCCCGGCGAGGTCATTCCCTATATGCTGCAAGGCGGCCTCGGTTTGCCCGAGCGCGAATATTATCTCTCGGCCGATCCCAAGATGGCGACGATCCGTGATCAATATCAGGCCTATATCGCCAGGCTGCTCACCGCCGCGGGCCAGCCCGACGCCGCCGCCAAGGCGAAGCGCATCTACGACCTTGAGGTGAAGATCGCCAAGGCGCATGCGACGCGCGAGCAGAGCGAGGATTTCACCAAATCCGCCGCGGTCTGGGCCAAGGCCGATTTCGCCAAGAAGGCGCCCGGGATCGACTGGGACGCCTGGTTCGGCGCCGCGGGGCTCGCCGGCGCGGGGAAGTTCGGTGCCTATCATGCGAATGCGATTACCGGCCTCTCGGCGCTCGTTGCGTCCGAACCGCTCGACGCATGGAAGGACTGGCTCGTCTTCCACCAGATCAACAGCCACAGCGACGTGCTGCCGAGCGCGGTCGAGAGCGCGCATTTCGCCTTCTACGGCACCACGCTCGCCGGCACCCCGCAGCAGCGCGCCCGCGACAAGCGCGCGCTCGATGCGCTCGACACCTATCTCGGCGATGCGGTGGGCAAGGCCTATGCCGACAAATATTTCCCCGCCTCGGCCAAGGCCGAGGTGTCCGACATGGTCGCAGGCATCAAGGCGGCCTTCGCGAAGCGCGTCGAGACGATCGAATGGATGGCGCCCGAGACCAAGAAGGAAGCGATCAAGAAGGTCGAAGGGATCGCGGTCGGCGTGGGCTATCCCGAGACCTGGCGCGATTACGGCAGCTACACGATCAGCGCGACCGACGCCTATGCCAATGTCGTTGCGGGCGAAAAGGCCGAGACCGCGCACCAACTCGCCAAGCTCGGCAAGCCGATGGACAAGGGCGAATGGTGGATGGTGCCGCAGACGGTCAACGCCGTGAACCTGCCCGTCCAGAATGCGATGAACTTCCCCGCCGCGATCCTCCAGCCGCCCTTCTTCAACGCCAAGGCCGACCCCGCGTTCAACTATGGCGCGATCGGCGCCGTCATCGGCCACGAGATCAGCCACAGCTTCGACAATAATGGCGCGGCGTTCGACGCCACCGGCGCGCTGCGCAACTGGTGGACCCCCGCCGATCTCGCGAAGTTCAACGCCGCGGGCGACGCGCTCGCCGCGCAGTACGACACCTACAAGCCGTTCCCCGACCTCGCGCTCAACGGCAAGCTGACGCTTGGCGAGAATATCGCCGACGTCGCGGGGCTACAGGCGTCCTACGATGCCTATCGCGCGTCGCTCGGCGGCAAGGAGGCGCCGGTGATCGACGGCTTCACCGGCGACCAGCGTTTCTTCATCGCCTTCGCGCAGACCTGGGCGACCAAGATGCGCGACGAGGCGCTGCGCGCCCGCGTCGCCACCGACGGCCACGCTCCGGGCATGTACCGCGCGCTGACGGTCCGCAACCTCGACGCCTGGTACAAGGCGTTCGATGTGAAGGAAGGCGACAAGCTATACCTCGCCCCCGACAAGCGCGTGCGCGTTTGGGGGTGAGGCCTCGGCGGTCTAGTGCCGGCCTAAGATCCTCCCCATCGCGAAGCGTTGGGGAGGGGGACCGCCGCCGCAGGCGGTGGTGGAGGGGTTTGGACGGTAGTGATATTACCCCTCCGTCAGCGGCTAAAGCCGCTGCCACCTCCCCATTGCTGCGCAAAGGGGAGGATCTTCGGCTTTACTCCTCCCGGGCCGATTGCTCCGCCCCCGGCTTTTCCTTCAAGATCAAATACCGATACACCCCGATCGCGTTGATGATCAGCAGCGCCATATTCTGCCACCCGATCCCCTCGCTATCCTCCTGCAGGAAGCCCCACAGGATCAGCGCCACGCTGCTCGTCACGAACACCACGAACGCCCAGCCGGTCCAGCGCCGCCCCAGGTTGAGCGACACCACCAGCGCCGCGAGCGTCGCCGCGCCCGCGCCATAATATTGCAGTCCGGTCAGGATCGCATCGCTCACGCCCATGCTCCGATCAAGGCCAGCACCCCCGACCCCGCCAGGAAGGGCCAGATGATGTGCCGCCCCCCGGTACACGCCGCATTGACCAGTCCGGTTCCCACCCAGCCGCAGCCGATCACGATAATCAGCGCGCGCGGCGTGCCCGGCCAGGCGACCGTCGCCGCCGACAGCAGCATCAGCACCGCCATCGCGTGCCAGGCGAAGCGGAACACCTTGCGCGGCAGGTCGGCGAGCAAGATCCCGCGCTTGATGCGCAGCAGCGGCTGGATCAGCCGTTTCTCGCCGAGAATCGAATGGGTGAGGGCGGACAGCGTCATCGCCGCCGCGGCAAGCCACAGCCAGTTCATGTCCGGACCGGCCCGGCGCCTTCAGCCCCCATATTCCCCCCTCGATTGAAACCTCAGCCCGCGCCTATCAGTTCGCGGCCGATCAGCATGCGCCGAATCTCGTTCGTCCCGGCACCGATATCGAGCAGCTTGGCGTCGCGCCAGTAGCGCTCGACCGGCCAGTCCTTGGTATAGCCCGCGCCGCCCAGCGCCTGGATCGCCTCGCCCGCGACCTTCACCGCATTTTCGCTCGCCAGCAGGATGCAGCCCGCGGCGTCGAAGCGCGTGGTGTGCCCCGCGTCGCATGCCTTGGCGACGTTGTAGACATAGGAGCGCGCCGACTGGAGCATCACATACATGTCGGCGACCTTGGCCTGCATCAGCTGGAACGAACCGATGGGCTTGCCGAACTGCTTGCGGTCGCGAACGTAAGGAATGACCGTGTCGAGGCACGCCTGCATGATCCCGAGCTGGAGCCCCGCGAGCACGACGCGCTCATAATCGAGCCCCGACATTAGCACGCCGACCCCGCCATTTTCGGGGCCCATGACCTGGCTTTCGGAAATTTCGCAATCGTCGAACACCAGCTCGGCGGTCGGCGAACCGCGCATGCCGACCTTGTCGATCTTCTGCCCGATCGAAAACCCCGGCATGTCCTTTTCGATCAGGAAGGCGGTGATCCCGCGCGATCCCGCCTCGGGCGACGTCTTGGCATAGACGACGAGCGTGTCGGCACAGGTCGCATTGGTGATCCAGAATTTCGTCCCGTTGAGCACATAACCGCCCTGGACCTTCTCGGCCTTGAGCTTCATCGACACGACGTCGCTGCCCGCGCCGGCCTCGGACATCGCGAGGCTGCCGACATGTTCGCCCGAAATCAGCTTGGGGAGATATTTCGCCTTCTGCTCGGCATTGCCCCAGCGGCGGATCTGGTTGACGCAAAGGTTCGAATGCGCGCCGTAGCTCAGCCCGATCGCGCCCGAAGCGCGGCTTACTTCCTCGACCGCGATCACATGCTCGAGATAGCCGAGCCCGAGCCCGCCGAATTCTTCCTCGACGGTGATGCCGTGCAGCCCCAATTCGCCCATCTGCGTCCACAATTCGTCGCGCGGAAACCAGTCCTCGGCGTCGGCCTTGGCGGCGAGCGGCGCGATCTGTTCGTCGGCGAAGCGGGCGGTCGTCTCGCGGATCATCTCGGCATTTTCGCCGAGCGCGAAGTCGAAATCGGGGGTGGCGCGCATAAGTTCCTCTATTCTCGTGTCGGTTGCGACTAGCAGGAAGGTGCCGCAAACAGAAGGGGATGCACAAGACAGACTATTATGCCGAAAAGCCCATAGTGCTTGCCTGACGCCCTGCGCGGCGGCAATGGGCAGGCCATGACGAGCGATATGACGCATCTGGACCGCCTCGAGGCGGAGAGCATTCACATCCTGCGCGAGGTGCTGGCGGATGCGGCGGCGCCGGTGATGCTGTATTCGGTGGGCAAGGACAGCGCGGTGATGCTGCATCTGGCGCGGAAGGCCTTTTATCCTTCGCCGCCGCCGTTTCCGCTGCTGCACGTCGATACGACGTGGAAGTTCCGCGACATGTACGAACTTCGCGACCGGATGGCGGCCGAGAGCGGGATGGAGCTCATCGTCTACCAGAACCCCGAGGCGAAGGCGCGGGGGATCAACCCCTTCGACCATGGCCCGCTGCACACCGACATGTGGAAGACCGAGGGGCTCAAGCAGGCGCTCGACCTCCACGGCTTCGACGTCGCCTTCGGCGGCGCGCGCCGCGACGAGGAGAAGAGCCGGGCGAAGGAGCGCATCTTCTCGTTCCGCACGGCCTCGCACGGCTGGGATCCCAAGAAGCAGCGCCCTGAGCTCTGGAACCTCTACAACGCCCGCAAGGCCAAGGGCGAGAGCATCCGGGTGTTCCCGATCTCGAACTGGACCGAGCTCGACATCTGGCAGTACATCGCGCGCGAGAATATCCCGATCGTCCCGCTCTACTTCGCCGCCCCGCGCCCCACGGTCGAGCGCGACGGCCTGCTCCTGATGGTCGACGACGAACGCTTCCCGCTCAAGGACGGCGAAGTCCCCGTCGACCGCTCGATCCGCTTCCGCACGCTCGGCTGCTACCCGCTGACCGGCGCGGTCGAGAGCGAAGCCACCACCCTCTCGGAAGTCATCCAGGAGATGCTGCTGACCACCACCAGCGAGCGTCAGGGCAGGGCGATCGACAAGGATGGCGGCGACGCGTCGATGGAGAAGAAGAAGCAGGAGGGGTATTTCTGACATGACCGACCCCGTCTACGTCACCGACGCGCTGATCGCCGAGGATATCGACGCCTATCTCGCCCAGCATCAGCAGAAGTCGCTCTTGCGCTTCATCACCTGCGGCTCGGTCGACGACGGCAAGTCCACGCTGATCGGGCGGCTGCTCTACGACAGCAAGATGATCTTCGAGGACCAGCTGGCGGCGCTCGAGGCCGACAGCAAGCGCGTCGGCACGCAGGGACAGGAGATCGACTTCGCGCTGCTGGTCGACGGCCTCGCCGCCGAGCGCGAGCAGGGGATCACCATCGACGTCGCCTACCGCTTCTTCACGACCGAGAAGCGCAAGTTCATCGTCGCCGACACGCCGGGGCACGAGCAGTACACGCGCAACATGGTCACCGGCGCCTCTACCGCCGACCTTGCCGTCATCCTGATCGACGCGCGCAAGGGCGTGCTCACCCAGACGCGCCGCCACAGCTTCCTCGCGCATCTGATCGGCATCCGCCACATCGTGCTCGCGGTGAACAAGATGGACCTCGTCGATTACGACAAGACGGTCTTCGAGCGCATCCTGCTCTCCTACCGCGCCTTCGCGACCGAGATCGGCATCACCCACTTCACCGCCATCCCGATCTCGGGGTTCAAGGGCGACAATATCACCGGCCTCTCGGCGAACACCCCCTGGTACAAGGGGCCGGCGCTGGTCGAGCATCTGGAGGCGGTAGACGTTGCCGCGCAGCGCGATGCCGGGAAGCCCTTCCGCATGCCCGTGCAATGGGTCAACCGGCCCAACCTCGACTTCCGCGGCTTCTCGGGGCTGATCGCGGGCGGCTCGGTCAAGCCGGGCGATGCGGTGCGCATCCTGCCCAGCGGCAAGACCTCCACCGTCAGCCGCATCGTCACGCTCGATGGCGACCTCGACGAAGCCGTCGCCGGCCAGTCGGTGACGCTCACCCTCGCCGACGAGGTCGACTGCTCGCGTGGCGATGTGATCGCGCTCGCCGATGCCCCGCCCGAAGTGGCGGACCGGTTCGAGGCGACGCTCGTGTGGATGGCCGACGAGGCGATGATCCCGGGGCGCGCTTACTGGCTCAAGCTCGCGACGCAGAGCGTCTCGGCGACGGTGCAGGCGCCGAAGTACGAGATCAACGTCAACACCCTCGACCATCTGGCGGCCAAGACGCTCGAACTCAACGGCATCGGCGTCGTCGAGGTCGCGACCGACAAGCCGCTGGTGTTCGAAGCCTATGGCGACAACCGCACCTTGGGCGGGTTCATCCTGATCGACAAGCTGACCAATGCCACCGTCGCCGCGGGCATGCTGCATTTCAGCCTGCGCCGCGCGCAGAATGTCCATTGGCAGGCGACCGATATCGACCGCGACGCCCACGCCGCGCTCAAGAACCAGAAGCCCGCCGTCCTCTGGTTCACCGGCCTGTCGGGCTCGGGCAAGTCGACGATCGCCAACCTCGTCGAGAAGAAGCTGCACCGGATGAACCGGCACACCTTCCTGCTCGACGGCGACAATGTCCGTCACGGGCTCAACAAGGACCTGGGGTTCACCGAGGCCGACCGCATCGAGAATATCCGCCGTGTGGGCGAGGTGGCGAAGCTGATGACCGACGCCGGGCTCATCGTCATCACCGCGTTCATCAGCCCGTTCAAGGCCGAACGCGACATGGTCCGCGCCATGCTGCCAGAAGGCGAGTTTATCGAGATCTTCGTCGATACCCCGCTCGAAGAGGCCGAGAAGCGCGACGTCAAAGGCCTCTACAAAAAGGCCCGCAGCGGGCAGCTCAAGAACTTCACCGGTATCGATAGTCCTTATGAGGCGCCCGAAGACGCCGAAATACGGATAGACACGACCGCGATGACGCCCGAAGAAGCGGCGGACCGGATCGTCGATCGCCTGCTGGGATAGAATATGACGCATGAGAGTGACGCGGCGCTGGCCGAGCGATTGGCCGCGGCCGCGGGGGAAATCCTGCTGACGCTGCGCGCGACCGGCGCCTATGAAGGCAAGGAACTCGGCCAGCAGGGCGACGCGCAGGCCAATGAGCTGCTGATGCGCGAACTGCGCGCCGCACGCCCCGACGACGCGATCCTCTCCGAAGAGGAAAAGGACAGCATCACGCGCTGTTCCTTCGCGCGCTGCTGGGTGGTCGATCCGCTAGACGGCACGCGCGAATATGGCGAGGGCCGCACCGACTGGGCGGTCCATGTCGCGCTCGCGGTGCAGGGCGTGCCGACCGTCGGCGCCGTCGCGCTGCCGGGGCTGGGCGTCACCCTGAGCTCGGCCAATCCCTGGCCGCTCGGTGCCGCCAATGTCCCGCCGCGCATGCTCGTCAGCCGCACGCGTCCGGCGGCCGAGGCGCTGTTCGTCGCCGAGAAAATCGGCGCCGAACTCGTCGGCATGGGCTCGGCAGGAGCGAAGGCGATGGCGGTGGTGCGCGGCGAAGCCGACATCTACCTCCACACCGGCGGCCAGTATGAATGGGACAATTGCGCGCCCGCGGCGGTCGCGGCGGCGGCGGGCCTGCATGTCAGCCGCGCCGACGGCTCGCCGCTCGTCTATAATTGCGAAAACCCCTATCTGCCCGACCTCCTGATCTGCCGCGCCGAGTTCGCCGACGAAGTGCTGCGGCTGGCGGGGGAGTTTGTGGCGGCCGAATAGGCATCGCCCGCAAAGAAATCGCACCCGCCCAAGCTTCGCGATTGCCAGCCGCGCCGTGTCTTCCTATTTAGGTTTCACTGTAAAACCAAATAGCCCGGGAGACGCGCGATGACCGACCTGCCTGCCACCAACCTCGTGATGCTGACGCTGGTGAAACCCGAGGGCCAGCTCGAGGTCTTTTTCGAGCGCCGGGCGATGCCCGAACCCCAGCCGCACGAGGTGCTGGTGAAGGTGCTCACCACCCCGATCAACCCCTCCGACCTCGGCCTGCTGTTCGGCGGCGCCGACATGTCGACCGCACGCGCGTCCGAACGCGACGGGCTCCCCGTCATCACCGCCGACATCCCGCCCGCGGGCATGCGCGCGATGACCGGCCGCGTCGGCGACGCGCTGGCGATCGGCAACGAGGGCTGCGGGCTCGTGGTCAAGGCGGGTTCGTCGCCCGAGGCGCAGGCGCTGCTCGGCAAGACCGTCGCGCTGCTCGGCGGCGAGATGTACGCCGAATATCGCTGCCTGCCGGTGCAGATGACGATGGCGCTGCCCGACGGCACCGACCCGGTCGACGGCGCCTCCTGCTTCGTCAACCCGCTGACCTCGCTGGCCTTTACCGAAACGATGCGCATGGAGGGCCATAGCGCGCTCGTCCACACCGCCGCGGCGTCGAACCTGGGCCAGATGCTCGTCAAGATCTGTGCCAAGGACGGCATTCCGCTGGTCAATATCGTGCGCAGCGATGCGCAGGTCGAGATTCTGAAGGCCATCGGCGCGACGCATATCGTTAACAGCAGCGCCGACGATTTCCAGGACCGGCTGGTCGACGCGATCGTCGCGACCGGCGCGACCCTGGGCTTCGACGCGATCGGCGGCGGCAAGCTCGCGGGCCAGATCCTCGCGGCGATGGAGGTCGCGGCGGTCAAGCGCATGACGACCTACAGCCGCTACGGCTCGGACAGCTACAAGCAGGTCTATATCTACGGCGCGCTCGACCTCGGCCCGACGGTACTCAACCGCAGCTTCGGGCTGACCTGGGGCCTCGGCGGCTTCCTCCTGACCCCCTTCATGCAGAAGGCGGGCTGGGAAGTCGTCGGCCGCATGCGCCAGCGCGTCGTCGACGAGCTGACGACCACCTTCAAGAGCCACTACAGCCACGAAATCTCGCTGACCGAGGCACTGAACCTCGACACCGCGCACGCCTACAACGCCAAGCGCACGGGCGAGAAATATCTGATCCGGCCGTAGGACGGTTTCGGGCGGTTGCGGCCATTCCTAGCCCCTCCTCTTCAGAGGAGGGGTTCGAGACTTACGAACTTGTTCGTTAGTCGCAGCGGGGTGGTGGTCGCGGGCTTCGCGTAAGCCTTTGGCCACCACCCCGTTCGACTAAAGGCCCGGCTGCGCCGGACCAAGCCTCACTACCCCTCCTC